>Ga0255766_10000011_pt1 | contig 212727 bp, 171 predicted proteins | sample 071ome_23_FD_179966 | JGI IMG/M metagenome (GOLD analysis project Ga0255766, IMG submission 179966) | Coastal salt marsh microbial communities from the Groves Creek Marsh, Skidaway Island, Georgia - 071403BT metaG (version 2) | ecosystem: Environmental > Aquatic > Marine > Intertidal zone >...
GAAACAATTATTATTCGAAAGAAACTCATGATTAGACAGGGGACATCTTCAAAATAGGACTTGATTTCGCCGACTCTGCTTTAGGGCGTGTAGCTTAGTTTGGCTGGAGCACCCCGCTGATAACGGGGAGGCCACAGGTTCAAATCCTGTCATGCCCACCAATTTTTCTTTCAGTGTAAACTATTTCATTCGTCTTCATAGTCAGGATGATTTAATTTTAGATACGTTGGAAGTGTTACAAGACGCTTTGTTGAACATCTTAGTATTACTTCGTCCAATCTAGCTGTAGTTCTACCTAATTGAGCTACAGGGACAATGATTGTTTCTGGCAGATCATATCTATCTCTAACAGTGTGGTGTGTTTTTACTACAACTCCCTTGAAAGTTCTCTTCGTCTTCTTCATTTCGATTACATTACCAATATCTAAGCCATCATTATCTAGAACGGCTCTATCTAGTAATTCATCAGGTGCATACAGTTTTTCATTAATTCTTACAGTATTTCTCCACCTTCGTTGTAATTCTCTGATGGATTTAGTCAATTTAACGCTGCCATCAGGTCTAACGCTGTGTACTAATTCTTTTGAGAGTGGTGCGTATTCTGCAGGTTTTCTCATATATTCTCCTGCAATATCATCAGTTACTTGAATTCTAACTGATTGTACACATTCATCTCGTGGGTGGAATCTTTCCCCAGTGATTGTTCCAACCAAAGTTTCTCCCACATATACGTCTCTTTGTAGTAGCTCTTGTATTCTTATTTCTTCGCTCATTTTTCTTCCTCAATTCATTGGAGTGATGCATCCCGTCGCTCTTCTCCTAGGCTCGAGTCGTAGAATTAGCACTTATACTATCCGCTAGTAAAGACTGATAATCCAATTGATTTTTTTTATTATAATTAAAAAATCTAATTGAAAAACTAAAGTCAGTTTAATTTTATGTATGATTATCAGAAATTGAGTTTTTCCAGGATTGTAGCAAAAATAAATGTCGTATTTTGCTAATATGTCAGCTCTAATACAGCATATATTCATGAATATCCTAGCGTTCGGAGTGTTCATGTCAGATGTGATTGCTCAACTGGCGGAAATCCGCAATAACACAGGGAACAAAAAAACAGTAGGTCTGAAAGATGACATTATCATTCGTTTTTCATCAAAAGATCAGAATTTGATACGTGCCATTTCCGAAGCATCTGAACTCCACAAACAGCATCTTGAAGAATTTGGTTCTGAATACATGATGATGGACGAATCTGACCTTATTACTCATTTACAATCTGATTATGTTAATTTCTATGCTCCTGCCACAGTTAATCCATACGTTGCTATTGCTGCACGTGGTCCATGGATAGTGACATCTCACGGTGCTGTTCTACATGATAATGGAGGATACGGAATGCTCGGTGGAGGGCACGGTCCAGAAAATGTGATTGGAGCAATGTCTAAGAATTGGGTTATGGCAAACGTCATGACTGCTTCATTCAGTCAGAAAAGATTGGCAGAAGCTCTGCGAAAAGAAGTGGGTTACTCACGCGCAGAATGCCCATTTTCTAAATTTGTTTGTATGAATAGTGGTTCGGAGTCAGTTACAATTGGAATGAGAATTGCAGATGTTAATGCAAATATGATGACTGGACCGGGTGGAAGGCATGAAGGCAAACCAATCAAGAAAATAGCTCTGAAACAAGCATTCCATGGAAGAACCCAACGTCCGGCCACAATTTCAGATTCATGTAAGAAGAAATATATTAGTAATTTAGCAACTTTTAGAGATCGTGAGAGTATAATAATCGTTGAACCAAACAACATTGAAGATCTTCAATCAGCATTTGATAGAGCAGAATCAGAAGGTTTCTTCATCGAGTTACTAGCTATGGAGCCAGTGCAGGGAGAAGGATCTCCTGGCCAGGACATTAGTCGTGAGTTCTACGATGAAGCACGTAGGCTAACAAATGAACACGGTAGTTTGCTGTTAGTTGATTCTATCCAAGCAGGTTTCCGTGGAAAAGGATGCCTTTCAATAGTTGATTATCCAGGATTCCAGACTGCCGAAGTTCCTGATTTAGAGGCCTGGTCAAAGGCACTCAATGCTGGTCAGTACCCTCTATCTGTACTAGGTTTGTCTGAAAAAGCAGCAGAATTGTATGTTGTTGGTATTTATGGAAACACTATGACTACAAATCCTAGAGCATTGGAAACCGCTGTTGAGGTATTGAGTAGAATAACACCTGAATTACGTACTAACATCCTTGAAAGAGGAGAAGAATTTGTCGAGAAGCTTGGAAAATTAAGAGATGAGTTCCCTAATGATATTTCTCTAGTACAAGGCTCTGGATTACTACTATGTGCGGAATTAGATCCAGATAGATTGCCAGTAGTTGGATTTGATTGTGTAGAAGAATGGTGTCGTATCCATGGTCTAGGTGTAATCCATGGAGGCCAGAATGCGCTTCGTTTCACTCCTCATTTCGGTATTACTTCCGATGAAATTGATCTTGTAATCGAGGTAGTCAGAGACTGTTTGATTGCTTTTGCAGAAACTGAAGCAATTGCGGCAGTATGATACTGTAATCCCTTTTGGATAGTTACGGGTGTAATCATGTCAAAGAAGGTGAACCTTCTTGGAGAAGTAGATAATTTCTTCTTAGCACTCAAAGATAGATTAGATAGAGCTGGTGCATTATTTACTTCCAGTTCCGAAGAAGCAGATATTACGGTCGGTCTTGGTAAATATGCTGCTGATGAATCTGTAGATGTAGCAATAATTGCTGAAAATGATGATTTTCGTAGTGGTAACTTTTCAGAAATTAAAGGTGCAGGATTAGTAATTAGAATTCATGACTTGATGATACCTGAAGGAGGGCAGGGATGGGGTCCTGAGGATGTAGAAGAATGGGTCCAATGGATTAAAGATGGAACTCATGAAATTACTCCTGAAGTTAAACCCAAACATTGGGTTCACATTAGAGATACAACTGATGCAATTTCTTTGCTAGTGATGGCAGATACAGATGCTTTTGCTCAGGGAGTAATTGATCTATGTGGTAGAAGGGCTTGGGGTCCGGAACCTGTTATATCTGAAATCAAATTACTGTGGAATCGTTTTACAAATGCTATTACACATTCACATACAATCGAATCTTTGTCTGAAATACCAAGTCCTGCAGCAAATCAGTTTGAGGGCGAAAGAAAAAGACCAGATCTTGAACCATTACATGAAGCAATGAAAAATGCTGGTAGGGAAGAAGGATGGAGGCCCTTGACTCCAATGAGAGTGGCTCTGATGGAGTTCTTAGCTCACACTAAAAAACTCCATTCAGAGCCAGATCATAATAACTAGAAGTCTTGACAGACTTACTTGTTGTTCTTGTCTGCTTGGACTTTAGCACGTACTTCTTGTGCTGAAGCTTTTGCAGCTTGCATTGCTTTACGAACACGTGTTCCAGCAGCGGCGTTACCCTTGTCGTGCTTTGCAGCATCGGACATGGCTTCTGTTAGTGCATCTATCATTCCTTGTACCATCGATTCAACGGACATAACAAAGCCGGCATCTATGTCCGTTCTTAGCCATTGTGTCGGCAAGAACTAGCAAAAACCAATAATTTAGGTTTATGAAAATAGCGAAATTAAGCTAAAAATTAACTTTTTCTATTAATTTTTGAATAAATCTGCCCCTAATAGCGGCAATAGCACACTTGCATCACCTTCTACGACCACTTGAGGCGCTTCAGGCCTTATTTTTCCCCATGAAATAGCTTCTTTTAATCTAGCACCGGATAATGAACCATCATGTTCTGGAGCAGTTGTAATCCCAACAGCAGAATCTAACCCATCTCTGTATTGATTCCACCAAATTACATGATGTTTTGATATGCCTCCACCGACCATTAGAGCATGAGATTCTTCAGCTGTCCATGTGAGGTCTGATAGAATCTGCTCATCAGCTAGGAAATCTACCATGAAATTGGGACTTTTTTGTCTATGCATGAATAATTGGGCTCCTATGGAACCATCAGATAAGCCAGGAATTATCATAGGAATTCTATGCTTAGCTACCCAATATAATAGCGATGTATCATCTTCTATTCGATCTCCCATAGCCCAGCAAAGTTCAACAGAACCAAAACCCAACCATGGATTTTCAGGATTCTGCTCTATTCTTTCTTTTTCTATGTCATCTAACCAAGGGAGAACCCTTTTCTCTAGAATATCTCCATAGCATTCGTTTGGTACTATAACATTACCAAGTCTATTCAGTCCTTCTTCTCCAAGCGCTATGTCGTCGAGACTGAAGTCACCATGGAAATAATCCTGATAGGTTCTAGCAATATCATGGTCTAGTGTACCGCAAGTAGTGATAATAACATTGAATGCCTTTCTTTTTATGGCTTCAAGGAAGAATCCCCTCGTACCTGTTGCACACAAACAAGCTGGAAAAGATAGCCAATTCAGAATTCCTTCATCGGTTTTCTTAGTGCTAATTCTCAGAATATCTCTTGCATGAGCTAACTTAGTAGCTGTGAATCCACCTGCTTTAGACATTTGATCTATCAGACTGCTGACATCATCGATTTTCTGAAAGTCATAATCTTCCACCGGGGCAGTGAAATCATCACGAGAGTAGGTCGACACAATACCCTCGCCATACTATCTCGTATTCAATTAGTCGGATTCTCTAACTGATAGATTCGATCTCTAATTTGAGCAGCTCTCTCAAAGTCCAATCTTGCAGCAGCAGCTTTCATTTCTTTTTCCATTTTGGAGATTAATTTTAGTTTTTCATCACTATTTTCGATGGACTCATCACCGATTAGGCTACTGAAATTGTCTTCATCATCAAACCAATCTGGCTGACTAATATTATCTAGAACAGAACCTGTTGAGTTCCAACCTGAAGCCCCAAGTGAGAATTTCTTGGCTAATCCTTCCACACCTTTCTTACCCGGCTTCTTAGCAACTAATCTTCTTCCTCCTCCGGCACCTTTTCCGGCAACTCCTGCCATAAGATCATCAGATTCGGAATTCATAATTGGCATTGCTTTCATTATCGTTTTCGGAGTGATTCCATTTTCTTCATTATGCAGTTTCTGCCTTTTTCTTCTTTCAATAGTCTGTTTTATTGAAGCTTTCATCGCATCTGAAACAGAATCTGCATAGAGAATAACCCTTCCATTTTGATTTCTTGAGGCTCTTCCGATGGTTTGTAGTAATGAACGTTCATTTCTAAGAAAACCTTCTTTATCCGCATCGAAAATTGCTACTAGACTTACTTCAGGAATATCTAGTCCTTCTCTAAGGAGATTAATTCCTACAATGATATCTATGTGTCCTAGTCTTAATGCCTTGATAATTTCAGTCCTTTCTAAGGTATCAATTTCACTATGTAGATAATGAGCCTTGAATCCATTACGATTTAGATATTCAGCGACCTCTTCTGCAAATTTTATCGTCATTACAGTTACTAGCACTCGTTCATTTGCTTCAACACGTAGGCGTATCTCATCTTCTAAATCTTGGACCTGCCCTTCAGTTGGTCTGACATCTATTTCTGGATCTAGAAGACCTGTAGGTCTAATTTCCATTTTGACAACGCCATCTATATTTTTCATTGTTTCATCTAGGAATGCACGTTCTTTCCTTTTGTCAATATCAGCTTTTCTAGCACCCCCGCCACTTGGCACATGGAGTAGGCCTTTGGGTACATTCTGGTTTGTTACTTCTGCTAGGTGTCTGAGTTCTCTTTCTCCAGGAGTCGCACTCACGTAGAGCATTTGAGGTATCAACTCCTGAAACTCATCTATTCTCAATGGTCTATTGTCATAGGCAGAAGGTAGACGGAAGCCATGGTCGATTAGATTCTTCTTTCTTGAATAATCTCCACCATACATCCCTCCAACCTGTGGTAGGGTCACATGACTTTCGTCCATTATTACTAGATATTTCTCAGGACTTCCATGGAATTGTTCTGCACATGTGGAGAAGAAATCAAGTAGACAATATGCTCTTTCATTTTTCTCTCTTCCATCAAAGTGTCTTGAATAATTTTCAACACCTTTGCATGACCCAACTTCAGTTAACATCTCTAAGTCAAACTTAGTTCTTTGCTCTATTCTATGAGCTTCTATTTCCATACCTTTTGAGTGATAATAATCTACTCTTTCATCTAATTCAGCCTCTATATCTTCAATAGCCTTTCCAAATTTTTCTTCACTGGTCATATAAAACTCTCTAGGATGAATCCAAGCTTCTTCGATTTCGTCAAGTGGTTCCCAAGATATTGATTCACAAACTTGTATTCTTTCAATTCCTTCCCAACCAAATTTAATTCTAATTGGGTCATCTCTACTCGGCATCCATACATCGAGTACTTCTCCTCGAAGTCTGACATCTCCTCTGACAATTTCTCCCGTAGTTCTTCTATATTGTAAAGATACTAACTCTCTAACAATTTCTTGAGGGTCTGCTTCCTGACCAACACTTAGACGCACATGTGATTGTTGGAAAACTTCTGGAGGATTAAGTCCGTAGATTACAGAAACAGTTCCTACAGCAATTACATCAGGCCTACTGACTAATGATGCAACAGTGGAGAATCTTTCTTGTTCGATTCTCTCATTCATCTGTAATTCTTTATCTATGTACATGTCTCTTCCTGGAAGATATGCTTCAGGTTGATAGTAGTCATAGTAACTAACGAAATATTCAACTGCATTTTCTGGAAAAAGCTCACTCATTTCTTGCCACAGTTGTCTTGCTAGTGTTTTATTGTGAGAAAGTATCAATGTTGGAATCTGTAATCTTTGGATGATATTGGCCATAGCGAATGTTTTACCAGAACCGGTAACTCCCATTAGGACACATCTTTCTTGACCATCATTAATTTGCTTAATCAATTCTTGAATTGCTTGTTCTTGGTCTCCGGAAGTACCGTAATCTGATTTCAGAACAAACATCTAATCACTCAATATTCACGCTACTGTTTCCTCGATCAAGGATGGATCCATGAAAATGACAGCAACTAATAAAATCCACCCTGTTAACATTGAAACTCTAAACAGAGTAGTCTGAAAATCATTCAATTTTTCCCTCATTAGAATGACTACAACATTGGCTGTAGCCATTATTCCTGCTGCCGCTAGAAACCAAATTTCATTCATTGGATCTGATATAGCAAAGCAGGCAAACCACAACAAAGTTAGCTGTACCGAAGTTCTCGTAGTAGTTTCTTCACTAAATCTAGCAGGAAATGAATTTATGCCATTGATTCTGTCGCTTTCAATGTCCATTCTAGCATAATTAATGTCAAATGCAGTAATCCAGAGCGCTACTCCTAAGGAAATGAGGAAGATTGTAGGATACCAGAGTAAGTTTGAGCCTCCATTTATTCCAGTTATCGCTTCCCATCCATGGAAGTCAGCAGCCACAGCAACCCATGCTCCTGCTGGAGCTAAACCTAAGCATAGTCCAAGCCATAAATGACAGAGCCATGTATAGCGCTTAGTGTAAGGATAGATGACGAAAACAAGTACTGGTAACCAAGCCATCATCAGTGCAACTTCATTAAGTTGCCAAGCACCGAATAATAGCATTCCTAGGAAAATTGCTGATAATATCCAAGCGGTATTCAATGTCAATTTTCCAGAAACTAAGTGCCTTCCAGATGTTCTTGGATTAGCAGCGTCGATTTCACGATCAATAATGCGATTCAGAGCCATTGCTAAGCCACGTGCACCTACAGCTGCTAACAGAATCCATATTAGATCCAATGTTAACCAAGAAAACTCTGTTGGAGGTAAATTATCTACAAATTGATTATGAGCCAAAATATACCCTATCAGAACAAATGGTAGAGAAAAAAGAGTATGCTCAATCTTAACAAACTCGAGAATCTCTTTGGTTCCCATTATAACCCCTCTCTTTCCATCCAATTATTCACTTTTTCTTCAATATCAGGGTCATGCAATGTTACTGCTGGCCATCTTCTTACAGGGAGTGGTCCTTCATTGGATGGAATTGGAGCAGTAGCATCCCAAGCAACTCTTTTCTTGTTCTCATCGAAGTGAAAATCTCTCGATACTTCGAACCTACAGAATAGTTGCCAGAGTAATCTTCTTCTCCAGTGTTCATCATCTAAGTCAGCATCATCGTCAGTGATGAAAAGCCACCTTAAATTCTTTGAAGATTCTAATGCCCAGATATCATCACGAATTTTCGCAATCTTTTCTCTTTGAGCCGCTGCAGCTTCTTCGTTGACTTCTTCCATACTGGTTTCAGGACGTGGTCCCCCCTCAATATTTGTTGTAACCACTAACATTGAAGAAGCCATCATTTTAGCTTTCGTTACTCCTTCGACACCTGAAGCAGAGATTGCCAATGAGTCGGGACATCCCATCATTTTTGGCTCATTAGCCCGAGGGTCATTATCAGTCAGTGTTGTTGCATCAATAATTAGTTTTGAATGAACATTTTGCCATGGAGCGGCATGAGCTAGTGAATCAGCGACCATCCCGTCTAGTATTATCAAATCTTCAGGGATTCTCACATTGTAGTCCAATGCTTTCAGCAGAGCCTCTAAGTCCTTCACATTGTGATCTTCATCAACGGCTATTATTGATTTCAAGAACATCATTTGTCCTGCTCCCATCAATCCTAGTGCTGTTTTTCTTGCTTGACGTGGATAACGTTGTTTTGAAGCAACAATTGCTAGATTATGAAACCCAGTTTCTAGCGGTAAAAATAAATCTTTAACATCTCTGTGTTGAAATTGTAAAACAGGCCTGAAAGCATCCCCTATTGCCTCTCCTAAGTATCCGTCTTCCATGGGCGGTACTCCTACAATTGTCATGGGAACGGTAGGATTTTTCCTATGAGTAATCGCTGTGACATGCATTACTGGATATTCTTCCTCTAAGCAGTAATAACCAAAATGATCTCCAAATGGTCCTTCAGTTCTTGTTTCTCCGGGAATAGTGTATCCCTCAATCACAAAGTCAACCTCTGCAGGAACCCAAAGGTCATTTGTGAGACACTTTGTTATTCTCAGTCTTCTTTTGTTTAGAAGTCCCGCGAACTCATATTCTGACAAATTATCCGGTAGTGGGGAAATTGCACTAAACATTACTGGTGGAGGTCCTCCGAGGCAGATAGCCACAGGCATACGGTTTTCCTTACCAACATCGTCAGCATGATCAGCTCCGTGTTTGTGTGCTTGCCAATGAAGACCAATTTCTTTTTCGCCGAAAATTTGTCCTCTGTACATTCCCATATTGTGCTGTCCAGTTTTTGGATCTTTAGTTACAACAAGTGGTAATGTAATGAAAGGTCCTCCATCCATAGGCCAGGTTGTTGGAATTGGTAATTTGGTCATATCTGGATCTTTCATAACAACTGCCTGACATGCCCCTTTCCTGACTTTCTTTGGTGCCATTGACATTCCCTGTAACGCTAACTCCAAACCAGTCCATGGTTTCTTCAGTATTCCACCGATATCTGGCTTCATTAGTCCAACCATTGTTTCTCCTATTTCTTTTGGATCTTTAACTCCGAGTGCTTTATTCGTCCTTTCTCTGGTACCAAAGAGATTCATTGCCAATGGGAATTTACTAATTTCTCCATTCGCTAATCTCGGCTGATCAAAAATAATTGCAGGTCCTCCTTTCTTCACTAACTTATCAGCGATACAACCGGCTTCTAGATAACAATCAACAGGGTGACTGATACGCACAAGCTCATCAGAATCTCTCAAATTTAAAAGATATTCTCGGAGGTCGCGCCATGCCATCGGGTTATTCGAGTCGCTTATTAGTTGAATATGTTCGTTCGTAATCATAGGACATTTGACCGACGGATTCTTTGACTAATGGCCCTCCTGACTAGTATTATGGGAGAGGCCGGGACCGTATGTGATGTGCTCGTAATTGGGGCTGGACCAGGTGGAGGGAACGCAGCATTACATAGTGCAAGAGCTGGTCTTTCTACAATTTTAATAGAAGATCATGCTGAAATTGGAACCCCTGTTCATTGTGGTGAATGTATTTCTGATGTAGCTTGTGATAATCTTAATCTTGACTTACCAAGCCATGTTATCAGCAAAAGAGTTCATGGAATTAGAGTTATTTTCCCTGATGGTACTGAAAAGAAACTCACTGAAGAGGGATATGTTCTAGAAAAGCATCTTTTTGAAAGATGGATAGCTGATGAAGCCGTTTCTCAAGGAGCAATCCTTAACTTAAATCACAAACTTACTAGTATGGAAAAAATGTATGATGGAGATAAGTTCGTAGGATGGCGATGCGATGGTAAAGGGGATAACTTTCCAATCGAGGCCAAGGTTGTAATAGATGCATCTGGAGTTGCAGGTATTTGCTCCAAGATTTTAGAATTAAATCCTCGACCAAAAGTTATTGCTGGTATGCAATATGAAATGCTTGAGGTCCCTACTGATGATTATCTTGACTTCTACATATGGCCCAAATATGCAGAGAAAGGGTATGTCTGGATGATCCCGAAATGTGATGGTAGAGCTAATGTCGGTCTCGTCACTGAAGATAAATCTAGGACGAAGAAAGGTTTGGATGAATTTATTGAAGATACTCATTTCAAAGATTTAGAACAAGTCGCTCCTCCTTGGAAGGTCAAAGGGAATCCTGCATTTGGAGGAACAATTCCAATTTCAGGGCCTCATGAAAATACCCATACTGATGGACTGATGTTAGTTGGTGATGCTGCAGGTTTCACCTCTCCATTATTTGAAGGAGGTTCTCACCTTGCTCTTAAATCAGCGGTTTTTGCAGCAGAAACTGCAGCTAAAGCGATTGCTTCTGGGGATTATTCTTCATCATCCCTAGCAGAATATTCTAGTTTGTGGAAAAATGAATTCCCTCCTTATTCGAAGATTCTCAGGGGTAAGTCGGCATTGTTTGACCTATCCGATGATGACATGTCATTAATGGCGCAATGTTTCCCTGATGAAATGAGTAATATGGGCATTCATGGCAAACTTGCCGTATGTCTGAGAATTCTTCTAAGGCGACCTAGCCTATATGCAAGAAAGATTATTCCTGCCATGCTATCTTTTGGATATTCTCGTGCTAAATATTATGGATGGTGATTTCATAATTCCATTTTCGGGGCAATTATTGCTCTTTATTGCAATAATTTTCTCTGTAAATCAGATATTTAGATATCAGAATGCTGGAAATAATCTAACAAAAACATTAGCATCAATCGCACAAGTATCTCCATTCTTACTTCTTGTATTAGCTTTCATATTCGATTCTTCTTCGTTGAAGTTAGTTACAGAGTATGGAGGAGCAGATCTTCCATTGTTATATCGTATTTCTGCAGTTTGGGGAGGTCGTGCCGGACCATTGCTGCTGTTTGCAGCTTTACTTTCTCTAGTTACTTGGTTCATGACCGATAATGATGAATTGGAATATAAAGTTAGGGTAATGCATGGATTCACTTTATTGATATTAATTATTTCATGGTTTCTTGATCCCTTCGCTAATTCGAATGGGGTAACTCCAAGTGAGCTTAACCCATTATTGCAAACTGATTTAATGGTGATTCATCCTCCCGTAGTTTTCTTTTATTATGCTCTATGTTTGGCAACAGCTTCTGCTGCAATGGATGGAATTATTAATAGTAAACCCGCAAAAGAAATTCATGAGTCTCAGTTACATTGGGCGCGTGCTGCCTTCTTCGCTGGAACCATTGGTATAGGATTAGGAGGGCTTTGGGCTTACACTGTACTGGATTGGGGCGGATACTGGGCTTGGGATCCTGTTGAAACAGGCTCAATTTTACCTTGGTTTGCGTTACTACTGATTATTCATGCTAGGTCTACACATGATTCATCAACTTCAATCAAAGTATCGCCAGCATTTGGGCTATTAGCAGGAGCTCTTGCAATTCATGCAACTTTGGTGACCAGGGCGAACGGCGTCTGGGCTTCAGTACATGCATTTGCAGCAGATGGATTGGGCACAGATAGCCAAGATCCTTACATTCGTATCCTGTATATTATCGACTCTAGTGCAATCGGATTCGAATTAGCATCATACATGTTAGTCATGATATTACTCGGAGTCTTTACTGTGTACTTTTTAGTGAAGCAGCAGGTAGATGATTTACATTTGGAAGACAAGAAGTTGTTTTTCGAAACACGCAGAAATTTTTCAATTCTATTATTGGTTATGATCTCAATAATTTCCATATGGATAGAATCTACCGCAGTTGGTATTCTAGCATTATCACTGATGATTTTATTGATTACTAGCGATTCACAAGAGCCTTCTCTCTCATGGATTTTTTCAGGAGTAGTGCTGATGTTTTACGCAAGTTGGTCATCTTCAGCGACTATTCCTCAAGCAATTGCTGGAATGTCTCTATTCTTGATAGTCTGGCTTCTATCAGATGATGAAGATGATTTCGACTCCTTATTACTACCTTTTAGAGATAAATCTGCTAGAATGAAATTTGCCAGAGCAATTACATGGTATGGTACTGCCGCTTATCTACTTCTAACATGGCTTCTACTAACCGTTGAAATTGATGGTACTAATCTAGAAGCACATGAGTTTTATGGAGCGCCGTTCATCGCTTTCTTAGCACTCGGTCTTAGTTTCTACACTTGGGGGAAATCTGTAGATGTCAAAACAGGAAATATTTTAATTTCATTCGTTCTAATCTTTTCAATTTTATTAGGTTATTTTGAGAAAAACTTAGACTTACCTGGAGATCCATCATTATTGTTCACATCAAGTTTCAGTAGGGGTGAAGTATCTATATTCTTACTTTCATGGCTGATTTTTGCTATACCACCAAATATTAGACAGCTGTATATCACTTCGCTTAATGTGATTCCCAAATTAAGAAAAGATGGAATGTTGACTAAGAAAAATTCATCTAGACTTCGTTTATTAGGTTCACACCTATCTCATTTAGGAATACTTTTGTTGTTGGTTGGACATGTATTCACCACTACATTGATTGATAGGGCAGATCCCTCTCATTTAGTTACTCTAAGTAAGGATCAACCGGTTCAACACGATGGATATGAATTCACATTCACAGAAGTTGAATTGATAAGTTTGGAAGATGACGATTATGATTATCCAGTCGGTGATGGATATCTGGGAGTGGTTATCGAAATGAGAAAGAATGGCGAATTAATAGATACCCTTCATCCGGGGATACTTCGATTTGATTCCCCAAGCGGTCAAGTAACTCCTAGATCTGAACCTGACAGACATGTAGGACTATTTGGTGACACGATAATTATTCTCGATATTTTCCAATCCAATGATTTGTTAGATGCAATGATGTTTAGAGAGACAAGCGAGGTAGACAGAATTCGTGTCACTGTGCACGATCTACAAGGTTCACATGCGGTTTGGTTTGGTTGGATTCTGATTATTATTGGTGGAGGTCTAGCCTATCTATCCAGTCCTAGAATCAGTCGACAAGACTGAATTTAGGTTGAATTTTTCTCAAAGACATAACCGTTTGTATCAAAAAGGGGGAGCAGGTCGGCGGGCTGCCCGGAGGCAAAATTATGGATGCTGGTTCTATTGTTCACATTGATTATGACTTGTATGATGCAGGTTCTGAGAGACTTATCGAAACTACACGTGAAGACGTTGCAAAGGAGAATGATATTTTCGATGAAAGTCGTACATATCAACCAATGATTACAATCGTTGGAGATGGTCGTCTTATCAGTGGTTTTGAGAATCATCTGAATGATGCTGAAGCAGACAAAGATTACGAGTTCGAGATTGAACCAGTAGATGCATACGGTGAAAGAGATTCTAGTTTGGTAGAGACTATTGGACAGAATGTTTTGATGCGTAGTGTTAGGGATCCTAGTACTCTAGCAATTGGTGCGCCAGTTGAAATTGGTGGCCGTACAGGTGTTTTACAATTTATCAGTGCAGGACGTGCCAGAATTGATTACAACCATCCGCTGGCTGGAACTACTCTGAAATATAATTACAAAATTGTCAAAGTAGTTGAAGATCGTTCAGAACGTGTTGAAACATTATTAAAGATGAATACTGGTCGTGATGATTTTGAGATTTCTTTCGATGGTGACGATTTGACAGTAACTACTCCGGAAGCAATGGCTTACGATCAAAACTGGGCCTATGCGAAGTTCAGTCTTGTACGTTCACTGCGTGAAAACTTAGGAGTTGGAACTGTAATCTTCAGAGAAGTTCACGAACCTCGCGTTGTTGATGAAGAAGAATAAGTGCCCCTCGGTACTCATAGGGAACGTCAAAGCCGTAGCTCGGTTCTCCTTTCGTCGTCACTGGAGCATTTTATCGGAAATAATACTCCCTGATAGACGCTTGTACAGTGCCCTTCTATAGAGTGGATTGAAGAAACATGCCTGTTTCGGAGTAATTGATGACATCAGTTCGAGTGTTTGGATTAGCATTGTCGATATTGATGCTTTCCACAACTTTAACTGGTTGTCTTGGACTAGCAGTTCAAAGAGAATTCATGGAGGAATTACGTGAGGAACCTAAGGTGAGTAACAAAGAGGAAACTTATGGATTCTCCTACACATTTGAATCTAATAGTTTAGATTCTGTACTCTACACTAATGAAACAATAATTTATTTTGATGAAACAATCTCTTTGTTAGTAATTAATTTTAGAGCACAATTACCATATTCTTCTGTAGTTGAAGAATTAGTTGGAAATGAAACTAATGAGTACCGCTATGTTCATGCAAAACTTTGGAAACCCGGAGTCAGAGAAAGTGGGGGTGATCCATTTTGGGAAGTCAAAGCAACTCAAGATTTCCCTCAACAACCGTTTCAGTTCCCTCAATCAGATTTGATATCCGGTGCTTGGATTTTCGAAGTTGAGGCACGCGGCTACGGTGTAACCGCGCCAATCGACCAAGCATCCTTCTACGACCGCTTTGATACTTATGCTACAATAACAAAACCATGCATAACATTCGCGGAGTCCCACGATTCTGGAGAATGTACGTACCTTTCAGACCTTGAATATTGATGATAAGTTGATTCATCCTCTTGCGTAGCGCTTATCAATCGAAGTTAGGTCGCGGCGCTGCTGAGGGACCTAAATGGATGAAAGCCAAGCTCCACTTGTACCGCTTGAAATGTATGATGCGCACGCTGTGCACATAGGAACAAATCAGAAATCTGCTGATATGAAGCAGTTTTTAGATGAGGTTCGACAAGATAATACTGGTATCCATATAATTGATGTTAGACAGACCGATGCAAGGATTCGTGCAGTTGCTAAATTCTTATCTAATTTCGATGCAGATAGGATCTTGGTTGTCAGCGCTCGTCAATATGGTCAGAGACCTGCTAGAAAGTTTGCTCAAACAATAGGTGCAATGCGTATAGTAGGTAGATTCATACCAGGAACTCTAACTAATTCTCGATTAAGAACATATATCGAACCTGAAGTAATAGTTGTGACCGATCCTGCAGCGGATCAACAAGCACTTTCAGAAGCAGTTAGTTCAGGGCTACCTGTAGTCGCAATTTGTGATGCGAATAACAGGCTTAGAAATGTAGATTTAGCACTTCCTGCAAATAACAAGGGTCGTCGTTCACTGGCCTTAGTATATTGGCTACTTGCTCGAGAAATGATGAAGATACGCGGTGTTATCAACGACGCAGACTGGGAAAGAGCTCAGGATGTAATGGACTGGGAGTCCACTTTCTAATGTCATTGAAAGCCATTTGGGGAGTTTATCACGCTGACGGCGGAATAGTTGGTGAACTCCGGTATGTATTTGGAAAGATAAGAGGAACTGCACATTGTGCTTTGTGTGACATAACTCATTCTTATGTTAGTGAAAAGAAAACTATGAAGGAGTGTCGTTCAAACAGTCCTGTACCATTTCACTTAGTTCATCTAAATGAGCAGAGTGAAGGTCTCCAATCTATCACGGAGGGAATGACTCCTTGTGTTGTAGCAGAAACTGATGAAGACTTTCAGATAATTTTGTTTTCCGATGAATTAGAAGAATGTAATAAGAAAGTAGAACTGTTCCAAGAAAAGTTAGATGTAGCGCTTGAAAAATTAATCTAACTTGTGAATCTTCAGTCATTGTGATAAAAAAAGTGCTCTTGGAGATTATTGTGATTGAACAGCCCGTTCCATTATTCCTTGCCCCAATGGCTGGAGTTACGGATTTAGCATATCGGCTTCTTGCTAGAGAGTGTGGTGCAGATGTATCAATAACAGAATTTACCGCGGCCTCAGGATTGTCCAGACATGACGCAACATCCTGGCTTAAAGTTGAATCAGATCCACGTGAAAAACCATTTATTCCTCAAATATTTGGCGGAGATATCGATGAAATGGTTACCACAGTTGAGTTACTGGAACATAAGGCTGATATTATAGACATTAATTTTGGCTGTCCTGCTCCAAAAGTGTGTAGAAATAATGCTGGAGCGGCATTACTTAGGTCCCCAGATCAGGTAATTGAAATGGTCAGGTCTTGTATTAATGCCACTAATTTACCTATTACTGTGAAAATGCGACTTGGCACTGGAGCCGGTCCAAATACAGCCTTGGAGATAACGAGAAGATTGGAAGATGAGGGTGTTGGTCAAGTTTGTGTTCATGGAAGAACATTGAGACAAAGATATTCTGGTGAAGCAGATTGGCTTCAAATTAGAGATATAGTAAATTCTGTAGATATTCCAGTAATTGCTAACGGAGATATAGTTGACGCAAAAACTGCGTCTTCATGTATGGAAGTAACTGGTGCAGGAGGGTTGATGATTGGAAGAGGAGCGATAGGACGTCCAATGATTTTTCATGAAATAAAGAGAGATCTAGGTTGGTCAAACAAAAAACCTCCTTGGTCAGAAGATAATCCCGCTTTCTCGCGTCTATGGTGTTGGAATAGATACCTAGAATTAAGTTCTGAACTATATTCTGGGATTAGAAATAAGAATTTAAAACGACATGCTGTATCATTTACGAAGGGACTTCCCGGAGCCTCAAAAATGAGAGTTGAATTACACTCTATTACAACACAAGAACAAATGGGTATCAGAGTCCGTGAGTATCTTGAAGATTTAACAAGATTAGAAACTCTTACAATCTAATTGTTTCAGGATATTTTATGGAAGAAGACAGTATTCTCATTTTAATTTTGACTGCTGGATTCATTGGAGGTTTTGTTGATAGCGCAGTTGGCGGTGGTGGACTAATTAGACTGCCTGCTTTACTGGCTGCAGGGCTTCCATCTCACACTGCCTTAGCAACTAACAAATTTGGTTCTACATGGGCAGCAGGAATGTCCAGCGCTCAATATTGGATGAGTGGAATTGTACCAAAGAAGGCAGCTTCAATAGGCTGGTTTTTGATGTTAATAATGTCGATTCTTGGAGCGATTGCTGTAACAAAAATTTCAGCATCATGGGTAATTATTCTTGTATTCATCGTATTATTGGTCATGTTTTTGTATGTACTTTTCAAGAAAGAGTTTGGTGTTGAAGAAAATATTCGTGAAGATAGAATAGTTCCTGTCACAGTAAGTATGTCTACTGTATTAGGTTTCTATGATGGTTTTTTAGGTCCAGGAACTGGTAATTTCTTGATTGCTGGATATGTAAAAGAAGCAGGTTTTGATATGAAAAGAGCGGCAGCCACATCAAAAATTGTCAATTTCGGTGGTAACGTTGGGGCTCTGATCCTATTTGCATCTGTAGGTCTTGTAAATTACAAAGTAGGAATTCCATTTGCCATTGTGAATATTATTGGGGGGTTATTAGGTTCAACATACGCTCTAAAGTATGGTACAAAATTACTGAGACCTTTATTTTTGATAATTTCTTTCTCTTTGATTTCAAAAATTGGATATGATATCTTGCTTTCTTAAAGCAAAACTTGATACCAAGGAACCCAGTAAAGTGTTCATGTCAAGTCATAATATGTACTACAGGATGATGGGAAATACTGGAATTCAAGTTTCTGTGTTATCATACGGTTTCTGGGCCACTTACGGGGTCAAGGATAGATTACAGGATGATCAAGGAGTTGAAATGGCTAAAGAATGCATGAAAATTGCTAGAGATGCGGGAGTGAATTGTTTCGATCATGCTGAAGCTTATGGTAATCCTAACGGTGAAGCTGAGAGAATTTTTGGTATTGCACTATCCGAACTTCAAGAAGAAGACCCTGAGCTTTGGAGACGATCAGAATTAGTAATTACAACAAAAATTTTCTGGGGAGGGGATGGAGTAAATGAGTCTGGACTTTCACGAAAACACATCATGGAGGGTTTAGATAAGTGCTTGCAAAGATTACAGTTAGATTATGTCGACATGGTATTCTGCCATCGCCCAGATCCATTCACTCCAACTTCAACAGTAGTACGTGCGATGACAGATGCTGTAAGGAACGGTTGGGCAACCTCATGGGGAACTTCCGAATGGTCAGCAGCTCAGATAATGGAAGCAATATGGATTGCTAAATCAGAGGGATTAGAACCGCCAATGTATGAACAACCTCAGTATAACATGTTACACCGACAAAGATTTGAGCAAGAATACTACCCTCTTTTCCAATCTCCATACAACTATGGAACAACTATCTGGTCGCCATTGAGATCAGGATTTTTGACTGGAAAATATAATGATGGTATTCCCAAAGATTCTCGACCTACTCAAAAAGGGTATGAATGGTTGATAGAAGACTTGGAAATGCGTAAGAAAAGTGGACAGGTTGAAATCGTTAGACAACTTACATCTTATGCATCTGAGAATTTCAATTGTTCCACAGCCCAACTAGCTCTAGCTTGGTGTTTGAAGAATTCAAATGTTAGTACTATTTTGCTTGGTGCAACTAAACCAGAACAAATGAAAGAAAATCTTGGTTGTATTGAGATAGCGGAACAAATGAATGAAAAACACATGATGGAAATTGACTTAATTTTAGGAAACAAACCTGAGGATTGGATAGGCTATGGTGGAGCCGGTAATCGTCAACTGAGAACGCTCTAATCGGTGATTAAATGATTACGGGACTCGAAGACAAAGTTGTCTTGGTCACCGGTGGTGCTGGAGGGATTGGAGAGGCTATTTGTAGAGCATTTTCTTCAGAAGGTTCCCAAGTGATAGTTCATTATCATAATTCTTTTGATAATGCTCAAAAAATATCTCAAGAGATTAATGGTTACTCAATTAATGCAGATTTAACTATTAAATCTGAAACTGAGTCAATGTTTGAAGAGATTATCTCCAAGTTTGGTCAAATTGACGTATGCATAGCAAATGCTGGCTATTATCCTCCTAAGCAATTACCTCTCTGGAAGATAGATCCTGAAAGATGGAAAGAGACACTTTCTCTAAATTTAGATGCTTCTTTTAACACTGCTCGCAGTTTCCTTGAACATGCAGTATCTAATCAATCAGGGTCGCTAGTTTTCATTGGTTCTACCGCAGGAATTTATGGTGAAGCGGGCCATTCTGACTATGCAGCAGCCAAAGGTGCAATTACTTCGGGTCTTCTTATGTCTCTAAAAAATGAAGTTTCGGGTTTAGGGAATATTAGGATTAATGCAATATCTCCAGGATGGACTGTTACTCCGAAAAAGCTTGATTCAGGAATTGATGAACAACTGATTGAAAGAGCGACTACTACAATGTCTTTGAAGAAATTAGCCACTCCTCAGGATGTTGCTAATGCTGTTGTAAGTATTTCTTCCAATCGAATTTCGGGCCATATAACAGGGCAGATAATTGAAGTTGCAGGTGGAATGGAAGGTAGAATAATCGATTATAATTTCGAGAGTTGAAGATATGAAAGCCAACGAAAGTTTCACATTACCTAGGACTGGTATTAAACTCAAGAATAGAACGGTTCTTGCAGCTATGACTAACAAACAAAGTCATGATGATGGAACACTTTCTGAAGAAGAAAAAAAGTGGTTAATTAGACGTTCAGATGGGGATTTTGCTATTATTACAACTGCTGCAACCAATGTAACTGAAACTGGAAGAGGCTGGAATGGTGAAATGGGAGTATGGAGCGACCATCATTTACCAGGATTAACTGATTTGGCAAATAGACTAAGAAAACCGAATATGATTACTTTAGCTCAATTATTTCACGGTGGTATGCGTGCACCTCAGAGTATTAACGGTGTTCAGCCGGTTTCTGCTAGCATTAACACTGAACCTGGAATGGATGGTGTCTATACAAGATCATTAAGCCATAATGAGATATTAGAAATGATTGAATCATTTTCGGATGCAGCATTAAGATGTCAAAAAGCTGGTTTTGATGGAGTTGAATTACATGGCGCACATTCTTACCTAATTTGCCAGTTTTTGGGAAGTATTACTAACCGTAGAGATGATGAATGGGGAGGTGATCTATTAGGGAGAAGTAGATTTTTAAGAAAGATTATTGAATCAATACGTCAAAAAACAAATCCTGAATTTCTTATAGTTGTGAGAATTTCACCAATTATTGAGAAAGCAGGTATTCATCTCCATGATAGTCTTGATTTAGCAAAATTATTATCTGAATTAGAAATTGATATGTTACATATTTCTTGTTGGGATGTGTTTCAGAAAGTTGAATCAGAAGATTGTAGTTTGACTAAATTATTCAGTAAAGTGGTTCCAAAATCATTACCGCTAATTTCAACTGGGGCTGTATGGTCTGCCCAAGATGCCCAATTTGTTCTTGATGAAGGGGCGGACTTTGTTGGTGTGGCTAGAGTAGCAATAGCTCATCCTGATTGGCCTAAATTCCTATCAGATTTATCCTACTCTCCGCAAAAACCTCCGTTTACAGAAAATCATCTTCTAGGAGTTGATCTTAGCCCTGTATTCGTAGATTATATGCGAGCTTGGAAAGGATTTGTGACAGATGGAAAACAATGAACTCATGAACTGTTCGTATTCAATGGATTGAAAGGTTAATACATAGCAAACTAATCCTAGAATTATGGCTATTCTACCTGACTCCGACTTACCCTTCGATGTGCAAATGCTCGACCGTTTAGCAGAGGTCTCAATTCGGGTTGGATTGAACCTTCAAGAAGGTCAAGACTTGATTATCACCGGACCCGTTGAAGCTTTACCTCTAATTCGTAGAATATCTGCTGAAGCCTACAAGAATGGTGCAGGCGTGGTGTCGACTATTTTGAGTGACGATGAACTTCAACTAACTCGATACCAACATGCAACCGATGAGAGTCTCGATAGAGCACCTGATTGGATGTTTAAAGCGATGGGAGAGGCATATAATGACAACACTGCAAGACTCGCAATTTCAGCGGCAAACCCTCTTCTATTAGCTGAACAAGACCCCGCTAGAGTTGCTAGAGCTGGAAAAGCGATGTCATTAGCTGCGAAGCCTGCAATGATACCGATAACAAATTTCGAAACAAATTGGAATATTGTTTCATATCCAGGGCTTGCATGGGCTAAACAAGTATTTCCTGACAAAGAAAATGATGAAGCCGTAGCTGCACTTGCGCAAGCAATATTTTCTATTTCTAGAGTCGATAATGATGACCCTATAGCGGCTTGGAAAGAACATCAACAGACTCTAACAGAAAGACAGAATTGGATGAATGAACAGAATTTTCATTCATTACACTACACTTCTCCAGGTACCGATTTAATGCTTGGCCTGGCAGATGGACATGCATGGAAAGGAGGCGCTAGTACATCTCGTAATGGAATTACTTGCACTCCGAATATTCCCACTGAAGAGGTATTTACAACTCCTCATTCAGATCGTGTAAACGGAACAGTCAGAGCCTCTAAGCCGTTAGTCTACAGAGGCACATTAATTGATGGCATTGAAGTAAGATTCGAAGAGGGAAAGATAGTAGAAGCAAAGGCAGATATTGGTGAAGAAGTTTTCCTAAAATTATTAGATACTGATGAAGGTGCAAGAAGGCTTGGAGAAGTTGCTTTAGTCCCTCATTCATCGCCAATTAGTTCCTCTGGGCTACTATTCTACAATACTCTTTATGATGAGAATGCATCATGTCATATAGCATTGGGTCAGTGTTACTCAAAGTGTTTTAAAGATGAAATTAGTAATGATCCGGATGCAGTCACTTCTTCTGGTGGTAATTCCTCTAATATTCATGTTGACTGGATGATTGGTTCAGGTGAATTAAATATTGATGGAATTAAACATAATGGTGATAGAATTCCAGTAATGCGAAATGGCGAATGGGCCTATGAATAAATAAAGAAATAATTTATTTATTTAATGATTCATCTATTCTATTTGCAACAGTAATCAATCTCCGTATCGTTCTATCTAGTCGATTCAGAACCTTTTCCCGAACTTCTTCTCCATTTTTCCCTGCAATTCTGAATCCATATGGCATTCTCCCTCCAAGTGTATTTAGTAATAATTTCTGTTTTTCAATTTCTACATGATTAAGAATATCTTGTGTTTTTTCAATAGTTAGATCTTTTATTTTTATCTCAGAAATAATTTTTTCTGAAATTTTCTCATCTAATCTACCTAAACCTCCTCGGGTGATCAACCATTCTTCTCCCCTAGCATCATACTGCCTCATAAGACCGAGAAAAACATCTTGTGCAATTCTATCAGGCATTGCGACCCTTTCGACAATATTCATCTCCAGTAATCTCTCGAGAACTCTTTGTATTCTAGATCTGGTTTCCCCCATTCTTTCTGCGAGAACTAATTGAGTAATTGCTCTATGGCTTTTACAAAGCTCAATAGTGATTTTTTTCGCTAACTCGTCGTCTGATTTCCCTCTTTCTCCGTTCAATCCTAAGTCTTCAATTAATGAGTCAATTCTATCCTTTCCAACAGGCGTAGCACTAGGTTCTGCAATATTTATCCTAAACTGTCTTTCCTCATTCTCTGCTTTTGTATGCATTCTTTCGTCTGAATCTATAATTATATCAGATAATTCATTTAGTCGAATATCAAGAATTTTTCTCGCTTGAACGCCCAATAACTCAACCGCCGTAGTCATTGAACCCCCTCTCAAGACATGAATGTGCCATCTCCCTTTCAATTCTGATGAGACTAAACCAGACTCTCTTAATCTAATCATTTGATTATGCATTGCAGTCTGTGAAAGTCCACAAGAGTCACCTAATTCTTTGGTATTCCATCCCTTTAATGGGTCTACTAAAAGAGAACCAGTAAACATTCGTTGAAGTGCACTTGGTTCGTCGTTAACATTCCATAATTCTGATTTTCTTCTGACTAGAGAAAGTGAATCAATCAACCATTCAAGTAGAACTTGGGTATCTTTACTGCCGGTAGGCATCGGTAACTCGACCAGTCTCAACCGGAACATGCAACCTTATCTAATAATTCAAGGTGTAAGAGCATTCTGCTAATCTAAACAAGATTTTTACTAATCAAGCATATTCTGCTCTTAAGTCAAGCCAATTATATTCAATTCTTGAGGTCTTTAATCCTGATAAATGCTCAGCCAGGGATAAGGAATGTGATGAAACAATGCCTCTGTTTCTCAAAACACAAATTGCTGAATGTACTGCGGAACGAGATCTCCCTAAATCTCTAGCTAATTGCGCCTGACTATCTGGAACACATGATTCTGAAAGTCTTACTACTATTGATTTTTGTAAACTTGACAAGCCTACAGGAAGCATTGCCGCAGCTCTTTTTTCATCTCTTACTCCAGTACCTAGCAGTATTTCTATTTGAGCGGGCGCGCCAGCATAATAGCATGTCCTACCATTAACTGGGATAATTGTTACAGTTTTCTCGTTTACTAATACATCCAGATGATGTCTTAGAGTCCCATTCGCTGCATTCATTCTTCTTTGTAATTCACGAAAATGTAGACCTGGAGAGTTTTCCAAGGTAGTTAGAATCTTAGCACGAACCGGATGCTCCCATGGGTGTTCACTTGGTGAGGAAATAGTTCCTTCTGAAACAGGTGGAAATAACGCTGGAACCATGGAAGAAATACCAAATGTAGCCCCTCCGAGAGCTATAATCCCATCAACGGCCCAAGAACGCCTACTGCGCCACTGCTGGAGTAAAGCCATGATACTTTTTTCAAGAACTAGTCTTTGAAAGAATCGGTCATTTGAGTCGGTAATGAGTCATTTCCAATCAATCTTCTGAAATAACCAAGTCATTGTGTATTTTCATGTACGCAACCAAAGGCCCTAACAATCTACCACAATTCCTCCCGTGTGTCGTTAATCTGTAAATTACACGAATAGGGGGGCCGTCTTCAACAACTCTCTCTACCAATCCGTTATCTTGACAAGATCTTAACTTATCTGAAAGTGTTCTACTTGATATTCCTCTAAGTAATGTTCTTAATTCATTGAATCTTTTATCGCCAGCAATATACAGAGCAGAAAGAATCTCTGTTGTCCACCTAGAGCTGAACATACTGAATGAGATAACTGCCGCATCAACTTCCCATTCCATGTTTTCTTCTCCTTCTTTATAGTAAGATTGGAAAATTTGTCTGATTTCTCTACCATTATCCTGAACTTGATCCAGTGCAGAGTTGATTTTCTTCCAATCAGTATTTGATACATTCATTCTTGTCTGACTCATATCTATCAAATATCTCCAACAGCATCTAGTGTATAAAATACACCTTAGTGTGTGCTAAAATACTTTCTAATTGATATATTAATGGTCATTGGCTTAGTGTGAAAACTACACTAAGGTGCAGGAGGAAACTAATATGGATAAATGGTTAGAAATATGGCTTGATGAAACAATGGGTAAAAATGAAACAAAGAATGAGGAGGAAAAATCATGATTTTCAGAGATTTATTAGAACTTGTGATTATGGGGATTGCAGAATATAGGGCACCCGCCTGGTCTCAATCTCCTAGAAGAAAACTCAAGATACAGGGAAAATAAATTGAAAATCAGGAATTATTGTAACTAGGTCTTCTTCCTTCGATTAATGCGGATAAACCTTCCAATGCATCTTCCGATTGGAAAATTGTATTTAGATACGAGAGTTCCTTTTCTAGGCCCAGATCTAGGTTTTCTCCTGTCGAAATTGCATCATTGAGAAGATTATTTGCAATTCCTAAAGCTATTGGTGCTGTAAAACCTATAGATTTTATTTGTCTAGAAGCAAGCTTTTCATCTCCAGTAAAATTTTTCGGAATTTTCCCTGCAATTATCTCGTCCATATTCTCATCTTTGTAGAATTCTTTTGCGAATATTGCAATTGGATGCTGAATATTTTTTGGATGGTATGAGTATTTATTTTCGGGTTTACCATTTTTTGATAAACTAATCACCATTTCATTAATTTCGGCAGGTTCTGTTAGGTGTGTGATAATTCCAAGCGCTGTAGCGGTATTATAATCAAGGAAATTACCTGCTAAAACTGCATACCTTGCCGCTTCTATACCACAAATTCGAGGGGTTCTTTGTGTCCCTCCCAATCCCGGGAATATACCAATACTAGTTTCTGGGAAACGGAATTGTGATCTCCTCGTACCAATCCTGTAGTCACATGATAACGCTAATTCTAATCCCCCTCCCAGAGCTAGGCCTGTTGTAAGTGCAATAGTTGTTTTTTCCGATTTTTCAAGCTTATTCAGAACTTCATGACCATATGATGTGAAATCATAAATCTCCTCTATAGAATCTTCCCGAATCTTATCTACGAAAAATTTTACATCTGCTCCTGCTACGAATGCTTTCCCCGCTCCTTCTAACACAATTGTTGAAATGTTCTCGTTAGAATTTAATTCGTCAATAACTGCCCCTAATTGCGTAACAACACTTTCATTTAGCGCATTCATTGCTTCGGGTCTGTTTATGACAATTTTCCCAATTTCTCCGTCAATTTCAGTATCGATATAGTTAAATTCAAATAATTCGTTTTTTGTTTTAATCCATTGAGGTAGTTCAAACTCTGCTAATTTTGAATATTTTAAAGCCATATTTTTTGCTTCTTCAATTCCAATTCTATTTGCAATCTCAAATGGCCCTTCTGCCCATCTCAAACCTACCTTTGCTCCTCTATCAACATCTTCAATAGAACATATTTCTTCTTCTACAATCTGAGCAGAAACTGCAAAAACTTGACCCAATAATCTCTCTTTGATCTTTGTTGAAGTTTCGTGATCACATTCAACATCTTCTCCTATCTCCCACATCCCTGAATTTGCGATGGTTTGTTTCAAACATTCGGCACCATAATAACGTGCACAATTCAGTTGCTCAGCTAAATAATTTGTAGCATGGAGTGCGATTGCTGGACCAGTCAAATTCATCAAAGCGAAAGGTCCCATTCCAATATTGAAGGCCTCTTCAGCAACCGCATCAATTTGTGCTACCGACGCGACTCCTTCATCAACTAGGTGACAGGCTTCATTTAGCCAAGGGACAAAGAACCTATTTACAACAAAGCCTGGCCTATCTTTACAGACAATTACAACTTTACCCATTGTTTTACAGTACTGTTCAACAGCTGCTAGCGACTCTTTGGAAGTAGTTTCAGCCGGTATAATTTCAATTAATCTATTTTTTGCTGGATGATAGAAGAAGTGTAAACCCACGAATTTATCTGGTCTTCCGGTTGCTTTAGCCAATTCATTTACTGAAAGTGATGATGTATTTGATGCAAGTATTGTTTTTTCATTACAGGCCTTGTCTAGTATGTTGAAGACATCTTTCTTTACATTGAAATCTTCGAAGACCGCTTCAATTACTAAATCAGTGTTTGGGTCCACATTTTCAGTACCAACAACTCCCGTAATACGACTTTTTATCTGTTCAACTTTTTCGGGAGTAAATATTCTTCTTTCAATGGCTTCATCAAGAAAATCTTTGATTATTTTTTCTCCTCTATCTACCCACTGTTTTTCACGATCGACCATTTGAACATCAAATTGTTCTTGTGCAGACTTTTGAGCAATTCCAGATCCCATGTTTCCCGCGCCGATAATTGCGACTGAATTTACAGTGTTCATGAACCTGCGAAACATAACCCGTCCATGAATGCAACGGCGTAATAGACTCTTTACAGGGAGTAACTTCTTCAACAAATTATGTTCGTAGTGCGTAGTGATGTCGCGTCGTATAGCAGTTTTTCTAGTTGTATTATTTTTGATTTCTACAGCTCAAACAGTTCAGTCAAATTCCTCAGGTAAGACCGGAGCTGCATCTTCAGGATGTAGTTGTCACGGTTCAAGCTCAACAATGAGCGTATCATTAACAGGACTTCCCTCTTCGGGCTATGTTGCAAATACAACTTACAATTTGGTATGGGATGGAGGGCCCCACATTCCGGGTTCAGGAGGATTTAACTTGATTGCAACTCATTCCAGTGGGCAGGCAGTAATGGGTAGTTGGAGCAACTTAGGTAACAATGTAAAGCTTGTAGGGAGCGAATTAACCCATGATGGTACGTCATCTAGAACATGGTCTGCTGATTGGACAGCACCTCCGTCAGGTTCCGGAACAGTCGTGTTTAATTTAGCGGTTTTATATGCTAATGGAAATGGAAATAATCAAGGAGATTCATGGGATACAGGCTCCTGGAGTTTGTCAGAATCTACTGCAGGTACCAACACTCCTCCCAATGCAACAAATGTTCGATATGTTCCTTCTATGCCAACTAAAGAAACTGGACTAGGTGTTGAGTATGATTACAATGATGCCGATGGAGACTCTGAACAAGGAACTACAATTCGCTGGTTCCGAGATGGACTACAAATAGCACAGATAAACGATATGAAATCTGTACCCGATATTTGGATTTCTAAAGGTCAGGAATGGCGTGTTGAAGTGACTCCATCAGATTATGAAGATCAAGGAGAAACAGTTTCTCTAAACCCAATTACTATTCAAAACACTGTGCCTATCGCTCGAAATCTAGAGATTTCTCCAGAGTCTCCTAATGATGTAAATGATATGGATTTAAGCTATGATTACTTTGATTTAGATGGAGACAATGAACAGGATTCTGAGATTCGTTGGTATCTTGATGGTGTTAGAATTAGCGATCTTGATGATTCTCTGACAGTTTCATCTCTTATGATTCGCTCAGGAGATCAATGGGAAGCGACAGTAACTCCGTTCGATGGAACATCCTATGGACTGACCAAATCGACGGGAATAATTGTAATAGGATCATCAAATAATCCCCCAATTGCAAATGCCTATATTTCACAAGGCTCTAATGCTTACACTGATGACGCATTGCAAGTTGTAGTAGGATGGTTCGATTCAGATGGGGATAATCTTGCTGGTACTGAAATTAGATGGTTCAGGGATGGATATCAAGTATCTGCATTTAATGATTTGACATGGGTTACTCCAGATGCAACTGCTAAGGACCAAGTTTGGCATGCAAGCGTGAGAGTCTCTGATTCATTAGTATGGTCAGAGTGGGCGGATGCAGATAGTATAACTATTCTCAACAGTCCACCGGAAGTAACATCGATAACTATGCTTCCAGAAGGAAATTTAACAGCAAATCAAGATTTATCTGTAATTTGGGAACAATTTGATTTAGATGGTGATTCCGAATCTGGAAGTGAGATACACTGGATGATAAATGGCGTAAGAGCTCCGGAATTTGATGGCCTTATGACTATTCCATCAGAATCTGTGTATCGTGACCAACACTGGTCTGTGAAGGTAATTCCGCGGGACGGTGAAGATTTGGGAAGCTCAATGACTACTTCATCTAGAGTGATAATGAATGGTGCTCCTGAACTTCCAATCATTCAATTAGGTGCAGGCACTTCTGGATACTTAGGATCTCCAGATTCTTTCCCAGAATTAGGTGTTGCAAATGCTCTTGAAGATCTTGTAGTATTGGCATCTTCTGTAGATCCCGATGATGAACCACTATTTTTTGATGTAATTTGGTTTAGGAATGGTTACCAAGTTCCGGAACTAGATGGTGAGTCATTGGTATTATCTGAGAGATTAGAGCCTGGTCAAATTTGGGAAGCACAAGTTATCGCTAGAGATCCTTGGGGTCTTATTTCACAATCATCTGCAATCGTAGAAATTTCTAATCTCCCTCCCATTCCATCTTGGTCTACTATTCCAGAAATATCAATTTCAGGTTCTATGATTACATTCGATGGTTCATCGTCAATAGATCCTGATGGAACCGTCGCCAATTGGCAATGGAAAATTAATGGTAAATCTTTCTCAGGTTCTAGCGTGGAAGTACTTCTAGGGGAGGGAACTCACACAGTTAGATTAACAGTCACTGATAACTTTGGCTCCTCAATTAGCATTGAAGATATTTATTCACTAGGACCTGTATCTATGGTAAGTAATCTTAATTCACAACTTAGTGGTACTAATGTGGAACTAAATTGGATTACTAGCGCTGAAGTAAATACGGAAGAATATCGTATTTATCGCTCATCCTATCAAACGGAGATTCTAGAAGAGATGCAATTTGTAGGTACAACTAATGGAAATAGTTGGGAAGAAGTTGCACCTATAGCATCAAATTTATATTATGCAGTTACTATTGTTGTCGGGGAAAATGAAATATTATGGCTTGAGAATGGAACAAATACTGTTTCTGTTGATGCAACTTCTGTTACAAACTACGTTGATAATACTCCTACTGGTTCAATGACGATTTTATCAATTCCTTTAGGAATCATATTCTTTATGTTGGCAATTTCTAGTTTAGCCATTAGTTTACAGATTAGGAAGAGGAGGTCATAATCATGAAGTCAAGAATTATTGTGCTAAGTGCAATCATTATGTTACTAATGGCTACTTCTTCAGGAGTAGCTAATCCAGGAGGTAAAGGCGATAGTAACAGAGACTATACTTGCGGAGGGTCATGTCATGGCGATCCGAGTCTTTCTTCACCCTCATCTGCGGTAATTGAAGTTGATATGCCATTAACAGCCTATTCTAGTACTACTACTGAGGTTTCTGTTTCAATTAGTAACTTAGATGTTTCAGATAACGGTCTAGTTGGAATCTTCCTTTTAGGCTCTAAAAATGGTAATGGTGATCATCCAGAAGATTATGGATGGACAATTGTTCAGGATCCAAATGGTGGATCCTCAAATTATGTTGAAGTAGTTTCATCAGACAATCAAGTTAGTGTGAGTTGGGTTCTGTTAGTTCCGGATGAAGTAGGAAGTAAGGAAATTTTTGTTTCAATTCACCATGGGAGTTATTACAATCATGATAATAAGGCGTTTATTGGAGAAACTGATGGTATAGCAATTAGTATCGAACCAATTCCTGAGAATTATCCTACTCTTGCTGAAGGCTGGACATCTCCTGAAGAAAGGATTTCTGGAGATACATCAACTATAACGATTAGAACAGTTAATACTGAATCATTAACAGTCAACTGGAGACTTTCTGGAGAATCTAAGTCACATGAGGCAGTCGTCGAAATGATTACACAACAGGTGTGGGAAGTTTCACTACCTGCTACTCTCGGAGATACAAGGATTGAATACCAAATGACTGCAACTATGGGCGACTTTAGTAACACAATGCCATGGTTATCGATGGGAACCTCCGAACCTTATTTCGATGGAACATCACTAGGTGCAAATTTACAATCAATATCCTTCGCATTAATCATACTTTCATTCATGATATCTCTCCAATCTTGGTTCTCTCCCAGAGGTGTGAGAAAGACTATTGATAATACAATTGAAGTTGAGGAATCGATGGTTAATGATGAAAAATCGTCAATTTCTGATGAAGCATATTGGTCAAGACTTGTTAAGTCCGAAGAGAATCCTGGATGGTTATGGGACCCAGTTGAGAATCAATGGGTAGCAGATCCTAACCATTCTTCTGGAGGTGATGCATGATGTTTATGATTGCCTTCCATCATTTGGTCGTTGGACTAGTTGCTGGTTCCGGAGTTATAATGGGTATTTGTGCAATCCTAGTTTGGCTTTCTGGTTATATTTCTAATATTGAATCATCCAAATCTACTTTAGACAGAGCGGCATACGTTGCATCAATTTTTACGATGATTGTTATTCCTTTGGCTATGATATCCGGTAACTTTTCTTCTACAAATTCTGGAGGAGCGATTTTCTATAATAAATTCATCTTTTCAGGAATAGCTTTTGGATTTACAGCGTCTTATTTCTTTGGACGAATGAGATTCGGTCCCGATGTTTGGGAAACTCCTAATTTGGCTATGTTACAAATGATTTCTGCAGTATTCTCACTTTCATCAATTATGATTTTAGGATCAATAGGTTCTAAGATTACCCTGGGTGAATCTACCCTTGATTTTCTTCCATTTTGGCCTGAATTTGCGAGTTCTATTGTAATTAACCAGTGGTTGAGTCTATTATTGTTAATTGTCGGAATAATTTCATTAGTAATTTCTTTACGATCAACTTCTGTAAAAAATCTTCTGTGAATAATTATCCATTGATTAATTGTTGATAGATTTTGAATATTCTTTTAGCATGCATTTCACAACTAAGATTTAGTTTTTCTATTCTTTCTAGACCTTTTTCCGACCATTTAGCCCTAATATCCATATCTTCTGCTTCTTCAAGAGCTAAATGCCAGCTATGTAAATCGTGTCTCTCGATCAATCTTCCATTTTCTTTGTCAATAATTGTATCAGTAAAGCCTCCTTCATTCACATATACTGCTGGTGTGCCAATTGCGAAAGCTTCGATAGGTGTTAACCCGAAAGGTTCTCCGTGAGCTAAACTCACACTGGCTCTTGAGTTTTTCATAACAATTGCAAGTTCATTTTGTGTCAATCTTGGAGCAAACCAGACATCAACTTTGCATGATTTAGCATGTTCATTTAGTAGATTCAGATCTTCTTTTTCTCCACCTCCGATATGTACTAAAGATAGATTAGTATTTTCAAGCATAGAGATAGTCTCCCAAGTACCCTTAACCCAACTCGCTCTACCTATATTTACAACATAAGGACCATTTAACTCCACTAAACTACTATCTTCTTCTTCGACAATAAAATCTGCCAAATCAATACTAGGCCAGAGTAATCCTACCTCCAAATTATAAATTTCTTTAATTCTAGATACGGTAAATTTAGAATTTCCGCTAATTGAAGATTTTTTCCTTAAACTAAAATTCTTTATTTGTAAGATATCTCGTTTTCTAGCACGAGATAATAGTAGTTTAGTTAGTCCCAAATTCCTTTTTGGTTGACCATTTACTTTCAGATGGAGAACTTCTTCATGTAACCCTCTATGTGGCTCTAATAGATGAAGATGAACAGGAATTGAATTAGGTATCAAGTTAATTATCGACATTGATCCATCTCCACTAACAATATGAATAAAATCTGAGTTTTCAATAGCTTCACCCAATCCTTCAATATTTTTCCAAATATTTAGACTTGAATCATTATCAAGAATTATTGATATTGGATCTTTAGGAACATTCCAAGATTTTTCAGGAGTTAATAATTCAAAATTCATATTTTCACAGATAGATTTTAGTTCTTCAACAGGGTCAAGTGTAGCGATTTTTATAGAGAATTTTTCTGAAAGAAAAGGAATATTCCTAATCAAATCTCTTTCAGCACCACCCATGGCTGAAAAACAGCCTTTTACGATCAAAAGTCGTGGTTTCGCATCCGAGCTTGACCCCGCATAACTTGACATCTACCACCTCATCTACTGCTCTCGTTTAAGTCAGATACGCTTTGACGAGTACTGTGGTTAAGCGTGTTTTATTGGCTAGGGGAGGCTCTCTAGAGTCTAATACTGGCTTAGGAAGAGCACATTCCTCAATAGTTTCTCTACTGGAAAAAACATTAGTGAAAGACTGGACTTTAGCAGGAAATATTGATCATCCAATTAAGAACAATATTTTCCATAGAGTTTGGAATAGATGGGTTATTCATCCTAGATCAGTCAAAGTAATAACGGAATCCTCTAATGTGGATTTATTACATATTACCGATCAAGAACAAGCTCATTTAGTGCCAAAAAATAGCAAAATACCGGTTGCAGTTACGGTTCATGATTTATTCCATATTAGTCCAAGAAAAATAATTCTTGATAAAAATGAGATAGAAGTCGGTGATTATAATCCAAATTTAGTGCGCAAATTTGACATTAATAAGTTAATTTCTGGATTAAAGCGTGCAGATTTATTAATTTGTATTTCAGAATCAACAAGAAGTGAAGTAAAACGTCTTTTCCCAAATAAGAAAACAGCTCTTGTTAGACATCAGATAGACATTGATTATTGGAACCCAGAAATTAATCCTAAATCACCAGATTTAATCAGCGATTTTTATGATTCTGAAAAATGTCTAATTATCACTGTAGGAAGTGATGAGCCTAGAAAACGCTTGGATTTAGTCAGAGATATAATGTCAGTTTTAGATCCTGAACTATCAAAAGAAATTAATCTAGTGAATATCGGTAGTGAAATCAAGCTAAATGACGACCAATTAATTGCTTCATTTCAACATGCAGAAGCTCTACTATTCCCTAGTTTATCTGAAGGATTTGGATATCCTCCTGCAGAAGCCATGGCGGCGGGATGTAAAGTTTTAGCATCTAATTCTGCAGCTCATAACGAAATTATACCGGATAATTATCTGCTTCCAATTGATGATTTAAGAGCTTGGATTGATGCTATAGAAGTCGTACACTCTGAATGGAAGATGAATAAAGGTAAAGATCGTGAGGTAAATCACCAACTAATTGAACATGTTCGAAATTTATTAAGTCCGACAGCCCATGGAATCGCTTTGTCTAAGGCTTATGACTCGCTTTTTGATGAATAGGATTACTGATTGCTATGCTCCCCTCATTCAATGTTCTCGGTACTGAATTACAAACATGTTCAACTTCGCCATTAACCGGTTGGTTTAGAGATGGCTGTTGCAATACTGGCCGGAGAGATCGCAGTCTTCATACTGTCTGTTGCGAAGTAACTAGAGAGTTTCTTGATTTTGCTTTATCTAGAGGTAATGATTTGATTACTCCGGCTCCTCAATTTAATTTTCCTGGATTAAAACCGGGTGATAGATGGTGTGTTTGTGCACAGACCTGGCAGGACGCATATGATCTAGGGCTAGCCTGTCCAGTTGTTCTCGAGTCTACACATGAGGAAACTCTCCAAATTATATCAATTTCCTCATTAAAAGAGTTTTCAATCAACTGATTTTGTATGGTTCAGAAATACAATAACTGTTTAAGTCAACTACAATTCCGGGTTATGTGCTCAATGTTGATAATCTAAAAAAAGGATTTGGCTCAGGTAGGAGAAGACTTGAGGTTTTGAAGGGAATTAATCTCCAAGTAGAGAAGGGAGAATTGGTCAGTTTAATGGGCCCCAGTGGGTGTGGAAAGAGTACATTACTGAATATTATTGGAGGTCTGTTGGATGCAGATTCTGGTAATATTAAATTGGGTTCTTTTGAATATGGTACAAAATCCCCTAACAAGGTTGTTGATGTACGTAGGAAGGGAGTAGGCTGGATTTTCCAAGACTTCCATCTCGTAGAGAGACTGACTGCTCTAGATAATGTAATTTTCAGTCTTGAATTATCAGGTGTCCCATCGGTAGAAGCAGAAGAAAGAGCACGAGCTGCACTTGAAAGAGTTGGTTTAGGAGACAGAATGAATTTCATCCCCGATCAGTTATCCGGTGGTCAGCAGCAGAGAGTAGCTGTTGCTCGAGCAATATCTGGTTCCAGATCTTTGATTCTTGCAGACGAACCAACAGGAAATCTCGATGTCAAGAGTGCACAAGAGATAATCCATCTTTTTCAGGACCTCTGTCGAGAAGATGGAATTTCAATTTTAATGGTAACACATGATCCTCTACTAGCATCTATGGCTGATAGGATGCTTCTGTTGAAGGATGGACTCACTGCAGCGTCAGATATTCGTTCTGCTTGGGGAATTGAGGAGGTGAATTGATGGATTTGAACTCTATGTTTTCACAAGTAATCCCAACTATGATTTTGGCTTGGATTATTGTAATGATAACTATACTAGTTATATTACAATCAATCAGACGATTCCGTCGTTTCAGACATCGAATTAAAGTTATTTCTGACCCTAACTATCGACGAACTAAAGCTATATCAGATTCTAATATTGAAAAACAATCTTTGAATAGCTGGGTAATAATGAGTTTGATTAATAGTTGGAGAAAATTTGTTGAGTCATTCCGACTAAATATTTTAGCGGCGCCAAATAACATCCGTTTGGCAATTCAAAGTGCATGGAGAGGTAGAGAAAGAGGGTTAGCAATATTTGCTGGAGTATTCCTTGCCTCTCTCGTAATGACCACCGTCCTAGGGTATGCCGTAGGGTTAAACCAAACATTTTTCCAAGCCTCACTGGGGAATGATGTATTTGATGCAAAGATAGATTTTCAAGAAGACCCAACAGGAAATTGGGAAGGCCGAACTAATGATTCATCTGTTTGGGAATCATTCTGTGATGATATCACTGATAGAGAAGAATTCTCAGATTGTGGTCTTGTTTTTGGGCGTCAGGGAATACGTGTTTCAGGATTTTTTGATTCTGATTTTGCTAATCCTCAGCCTTTGAATGTAGAGTCAATTAATAGCACAACTTCTGACTGGACGAATGTAAGTTGGGATTATATCGAAGCGTCAGAAAACGGTCCACCAATTAATGATCAGAGAACAATTAGGTTCTATGGTGATGGAATTTGGGATGGTGAACTCGGTAAGAGACATGCGGACACAGTTATTTTCGGAGATTGGCCTTCCACTGCATTAGATGCTGAAACTAATAGGTCGATTGTATTACCTTCAAAAATAGCAAGTTCAGCAGGTATTGAAATAGGTGGGAAGATAGATAGTCTAACTTTTTCTTATGTAACCGAAACTTACCGAGTTAGTGATGCTGTTGAGGCGTTCGAAGAATGCAGCACTATTCTTGATCCTAATTATGAGGTTGAAAGAATATTCTGTAAGGATACCTTCACAGTTACTAATCTAACATTAGCAGCCATCTATGAAGAGAGTTTTGGAAATCCTACACTATTATTTAATCCATTAATGGTTACAGATTCAGTACTTACAGATAATCAGAAAACAATTCTAATGCAGAATGATCATGGATATTTGGGAGTGTCAGTGGATAGAACTCAGCTTCCAACATCTTCAACTCGTGATGCAACAAATTGGCTTAAAGATTTACAAAATGATTTAGAATCAACACAAGGCTCAGTTCCAGTATATGACTCAAATGGGAATGAAACTGGTACTGAGAAATCCTCAGTTCCGCGATATTTTGAAGTCAATAATGGTTCTGAAACTGTATTAATTTCTGTAGAATATGTAGATTTAATTTCTGGTTCTATTACATTCCTCAATATATTTTTAGGAATTATACAAGTATTCGATTATATTCTGGTTATACCGATAGTAGCGCTTTCGTTTGTTGTGTTACTCTATGGGCTACAACTTTCATTAGAACAAAGAAGAAGGGAGGTAGCAATCCATAGAGTAATTGGAGGTACTCAAGATACCTTGTCTAGGATGATGATGATAGAAATAATAGCAATTGGTTCTGTTGCATGGGGGTTGGGTTATCTGTTAGCTACAGGTGCAGTTGAAGTGGTACTTCGAGCAGTTGGTTTCCTCAGATTTACTGAGGAAGGTAATTTTAGTGTAGATCCAATTCTGAGTCTGGGGTCAACGATTTTTGTTGGTACTTTCACATTAGCATTTGCTTACTGGCGAGGTTCTGTAACTACTCAACGATTCCTTAGTATGGAAATTGATGAAGGTGTTAGGAAGGTTAGCAATCAAAGAGAGCCACTATATGTTCTACATTGGGTAACTTTTGCGTTAGGTCTACTTGCCTTTATTGAAAGTTGGATTCAATCTAACGGGGGATACGGACCTATAGGTAGCAGCGGGATATTTACTAACTTCATTATTAACGCAATTCTTCTCCTGCTAGGGCCGTTTTTCCTTTGGATAGGCGGGGCCCTTGTTCTATCGCAAATAGGTGCCTCTGGCCCTCAGATATTGAATCGCCTATTTGGATGGTCTCCAGCAATTTCTGATATTCGCAGAGGATTGAGTGGTTCTGGCTCAACTACATCAGTGAGTCGATTATCATTGATTCTTTTGTTGACTCTTTCCATAGTAACATTAGCCGCGGTACAGGGACACACTGGTACACTGGTAGATGAAAGGACGACTAATGCTCAGAATGGAGCCGATCTTATGGTTCAATTTGATAGTTCGTTGACTGAAGCAGAAGCTCGAGATAAAATCATGATTTCAATAAATTCTATTGGAGATAATGACATCAAAGATATTTCTTCTATGACTTCCGTAGCTAGGACACTTACTCAAACAAAGGATGAAGGAGTTATGCTTCTGACTTGGGTAGTATTTGATGGACATGAAGATACATTGATTTGGGATTCGCAGGCAATCCCTAATGGGAATAGTATTGATGAAATATCAGAAAAATGGCGTCTTGGTGGATATACTGCTGGCTCCGATGCCCGTGATTCTTTAGACAATCCATCAATAGGTAAATCACTTACCTTGGTATATACTACATATGAATTGAATGAGTTCGGGCTACCTGTTGAAAAAGGAACAACAGAATCAACTGTTAATTATGCTGGACGTCACCAATGGGTTCCTGGAATTACTTCGATCGAAGCCTCTTCAGCGATAGTTATCGGAGAGAACTCATACAGGGAACTTGTTGGTGACCAAGTTGTAGATTCACATACTTCTTCAGTATGGATGTTTGAACTATGCGATCAGGATAACACAGACTGTTCCAAAGCATTAGAACTATTAAGTGCGGATATTAAGAGTAACACTGGAGTAATATCAGCATCTGATTGGTCTACTGCTCACGAAGATAATGAGCGTAATGGTGGTTTGATATTTGGTACACCTGGATTACTAAGTATGATGTTCGTTGTAGCTGCTTTAGCATCGGTTTCATCAGCATTCGTATTCCTTTCCTTAGTATTAAGTCAGAGAAAAAGAGAGTTGGCAATATTACAAGCAATAGGTGCAAGTCCAAATCAGGTTATCCGGCTCGTACTCTTCGAAATAATGTCTATTCTTCTAGTTAGTATGGTTCTAGGTGTCACACTTGGTCTAGCAGTTTCAGAATCCTTCAATGGGTTCTTTAGTGTATTTGGATTTATTTTCCAATTATTCCTCGGTCAGAGTAACCCCATTGACAGAGATTTAATATGGCCTTGGTTTGAGATTATTGCAGTAAACGGATTGGTTTTAATTGCAGTAATTCTATCTTTATTATTTACAACTAGAAGAGCACTTGATTCTGATTTAGCTACGGTATTAAAGGGTGAGTAAAATGTCTGAAAGTCAAAAAGAAATTCTTCGCGCAAACTCCATCTATCACATATATGAATCGAATGCAGAAGATGGTAACGTAGTTGCTCTTAGAGGTTTGAGTGTTTCCATAAATGAAGGCGAAGCAGTGGCAGTAGTAGGTCCTTCAGGATCTGGTAAATCTACACTACTCAAGTGCTTAGGTGGATTAATGAAGCCATCTGCGGGTTCTGTAGAGTTAGCTGGGACTAGAATGACTAGATTGACAGGTAAGCAATTAGTTAAACTAAGGCAGGAGACTGTGTCTTTTATCTTTCAAGATTCAAATTTACTTCCTCATCTTAATGCCATTGATAATGTTGCACAACCTCTAATTCATCAGGGAATACTAGCTAGAAATGCAAGACCTAAAGCACAAGCTCTTCTTGAAAAACTTGGTATGGGCGATAGAATATATGGAATGCCGGAAGAACTCTCTGGTGGTGAGCAACAGAGGGTTGCTATCGCTAGAGCATTGATTACAGGACCAAAATTAATTTTAGCTGATGAGCCTACAGGAGCTTTAGACCCAATTACTAGTAGAGAAGTATTACAATTATTCTATGAACTTCATCATGAGAGCCAAGTTGCGTTCCTGCTTGTAACCCATAATAGAGAAGTGGCATCATTTTGTGAACGCTCTCTTGAACTTCGAGAGGGCCGTTTTATCGCACAGCACGGTACCGATGTTGATATTGGCGATTTATCTGACTCAAGAGAATTAATTATTGACGATACCGGAACTATCACACTTCCTCCTGACGTATTACTGAACTTAGGAGGGCCTGGTCGATTTGAAATGACCGAGATTGATAGAGATATTCTTAATCTAGAGAGAGTGGACGAAGAAAAGATATCTGTATCTAGCGGGAAAAATTCAATGGTTTTATCTCCATCATGTCCAGCCTGTTATTATGATTATGGAGAAAGTACAGATCAATTATGTCCTGAATGTGGCTCTAGTAGGCCAATGATACAGGCCTAAAGTTGTGGAAGAGAAAAATTCTGAGGCTTGGCAATTCCTAAATCTTTAGGTAAATCTCTAGTTTTTGTTGGCAGAGTGACTGGAATCATTTCTTTACCGATGAGCGCAACTCTACTTTCTCTCCTGTCGGAAAGAACTTCTCTTCCTACTAATGGCGCTAGATTTCTCGAAAATTCCATTATCTCGTCGTGAGAAGGCATATTTTCAATAGTATGATTTGATTGCGAATTTCCTACATAAATGTAGCCTTTAGCTTCAATAAAGTCTGGGTCAGCAATATTATCCAATCTTGCGTAATCATTCCAATGGCCAAGGGATTCTCCTTTGATTAGTGTATGTCTACAAACAGTTCTCGTATCTAGGCTTGGAAGCAACTCAAGTGTTTGCTCTAGTTTTTCAAAAGCCGATTGGTCAAATTTTGGTTTACAGATTCTATCAAAAATTTCTTTATTCGGTGCATCCACACTAACGTATAGTTGAGTTGGAAGAGTATCTAGATTTTCAATTACTTTTGGTAATGAACCGTTTGTAACTAAGAACGTTGAAACACCATGCTGATGACAAATATCTAAGAATTCAGCTAATCGAGAGTAAAGTGTTGGCTCTCCGTTAAGTGAAATAGCAACATGTTTTGGGTCTTGAGCATCCAACCATTTTTCTCTAGGTACTGAAGGATGTCCACCAAAACCAGTTAATAATCTTCGATGGGCTTTAACAGATTGAAGAAATAATTCGTATGGATCATCATCAATCTTTGTTAGAGCATCTGAATGAGGTTCCCTCCAGCAATATGTACACGCTAAATTACAGGTGTCTACATTTGGAGCCATTTGCATACATCCATGACTTTCAATCCCGTAAAATGTTCCTTTGTAGCAGGATCTATCTGCGACGAGACTTTGTTTAGTCCAGTGGCAAACTTTGACTCCACCATGTTCTCCAACTAAGTGATAACTTTGTTTTGCTAGACGAGCCGCAATTTCTGGTTCAATTTTAGTCACAGGGTTCTGCATAGGCATCAACTCAGACATCAATTCCCTCAGAGGGGCAGTGTCAGATAACACCTCGAGTTGAGGTTTAGATTTCAATTCTACGCAACTAAAGAGATATTTGGCAGGCGAATAGACTATGACTTACAACCTCTACGAAATGTTTGATGACAGACTTACTTGAAAGTAATCACTATCTTATCAGGAAAAAATTACTCAAAATTTTGGGCGAAAAATTTCACATATATTCTGATGATAACCAAGAGGAATTAATAGGTTATTCTTATCAAAAAGCCTTGAAATTAAAAGAAGACATTAGAGTTTATACCGATGAAAGCGAAACAGAAGAAATATTGAGAATAAAGGCTAGGAATGTCTTAGACTTATCCGGTAATTATGATTTTTCTGACTCAAAAAATGGTGATTTTATAGGCGGTGTCAAACGACATCTCAGAAAATCAATATTACAAGATAGTTACTCAGTTTTTGATTCAGATAAACAAATTTTTGCTGAAATAAAAGAAGATAGGATGTTTAGCGCTATTATACGTAGAATTGTCCCATTTGCAAAGTATGTATTCCCTCAGCAATTTATGCTAAATGTTCCTGGAAATCCTACAATTATATTTACACAAAAGATGAATCCTGTAATTCAGAAGCTTACTGTTGATATTCCCAAAGGAAATCAGTTAGACCCTCGAATTATTCTTGGCGCAGCAATGGTAATTATTGCGATTGAAGGAAAGCAAAATTAGAATACGTGGTAAATATTTCCTATGCCAGCATGGCAACCATTCAAATAGGAATGGTCTAGGCCGTCTTTAATGGCAAACGATAGCATACCAGAGGCTCTGACGTTTGATGACGTACTTTTGTTACCTGCTGAATCGGCAGTACTTCCTTCTCAGGTTAAGTTGAAGACCAGACTAACTTCTAATATATCTTTGAATATTCCAATAATGTCTGCTGCTATGGATACAGTAACAGAATCTCGTATGGCCATAGCTCTAGCTCAATCAGGTGGGATAGGAGTAATACACAGGAATATGACAATCGAAGAGCAAGCATCGAAGGTCAATTCTGTCAAGCGATTCGAATCTGGTTTAGTTTTAGATCCTATTACGATTAAACCTTCTACAACAATAGGTGAAATGCGTCGATTGACAGAAAAACATGGATTTTCTGGCCTTCCAGTAATTGATGAAGATGAAACTTTAGTAGGTATAATCACAAATCGTGATATTAGATTTGTTGATGATGATAGCCAACTTGTGTCTACAATGATGACTACAGATTTAGTCACGGTTCCTGAACATGTGGATCCTGAATATGCTAAGAAATTATTACATAAGCATAGAATTGAGAAATTATTAGTTGTTGATACAGAAGGGAAATGTACTGGGATGATGACAGTTAGAGATATTCAGCGTAGTAGAGATAATCCTTATTCATGTAAAGATAAACATGGACGCTTGAGAGTTGCTGCAGCCACAGGTACTGGTGAAAAAGGAATTCAAAGAGCAATTGCATTATTTGAAGCAGGTGCAGATGCAGTAGTAGTTGATACCGCTCATGGGCATTCCCACGGCGTGATACATACTGTGGCTAAAATCAGAGAAATAGTTGGCGCTGAATCTCAGATTATTGCAGGAAATGTGGCTACTGCAGCAGCTGCAGAAGCATTAATTTCTGCTGGTGCTAATGCGATTAAAGTTGGAATCGGCCCTGGGTCAATTTGCACTACTAGGATTGTTTCTGGCGTAGGCGTTCCTCAATTAACTGCTGTTCAAAGCGTTGTTTCTATATGTAAGAAATTAGACATTCCAGTAATTGCAGATGGAGGTATAAAGTTCAGTGGCGATATTGCCAAGGCAATAGCAGCTGGAGCGGATTGTGTCATGGTAGGAAGCCTTCTTGCAGGAACCGATGAAGCACCGGGAGAAGTAATTCTTTACCAAGGAAGATCATACAAGGTTTATCGTGGAATGGGTTCAGTAGGAGCAATGAGTAAAGGCGCTCATGATCGTTATTTCCAATCAGAACAGGGAGATACAAGCAAATATGTTCCTGAAGGAATCGAAGGTCGAGTACCCGCTAGAGGACCAGTTGAAAACGTGATACATCAACTAACTGGAGGTCTTCGTTCTAGTATGGGTTATACTGGAAATCCAGATATTAATTCTATGAAGAATAATTGTAGTTTTGTTAAAATCACCAATGCTGGTTTATCAGAATCTCATGTTCATGACGTTGAAATAACACGTGAAGCTCCAAATTACAGAAGGTGAGATGATGGAAACAATTATCCTTGGAGGAGGATGTTTTTGGTGTGTTGAAGGAGCTCTATTGGGACTGAAAGGTGTTTCAACAGTTATACCTGGTTATAGTGGTGGACATTTACAGAATCCAACATACGAACAGGTCTGTAGTAAAACGAGTGGTCATGCGGAGGTAGTGGAGGTAACTTTTGATCCTGAAATCATACCAAGAAGAATTTTGTTAGAAGTATTTTTTACATGCCATGATCCAACCCAATTGAATCGTCAAGGAAATGATGTAGGGCCTCAATATCGTAGCGTTGTGTTTTACAAGAATGAGGAAGAAAAATCTGATGTTAACGAAGTAATTAGCTATCTTCAACAAAACTTTGTTGATGAAATTGTAACCGAAGTTTCCCCATTAATTAATTTCTATGTGGCTGAAAATTATCATCATAACTATTTTGCTAATAATCCAAATAATCCATATTGTGCAATGGTTGTTAGTCCTAAAATATCTAAAACTAGGGCGAAACATGCTTCGCTGTATGAATAAAAATTCCACATTGGTTTTCTTAATTCTATACTGAAATCCTGTTATTGGAAGAATAAATTTGAGAAATATTCAACTAATGAACAAATGTCAGTGTAAAATATGCCATCTAATGCGACAGTAGAACCTACTTCGCCTTATGATAAAGCTTGGACGATTCATGCATCGATAATAGGTTTGAATATGGGTAATATATTATTTCGAGGACTAGAATTAGACCAATCTGATCCGGACATGATAGTTGTTACAGGATTAACTATTTTAGCCGCTGCTCTACCTTTCCAAGCAATATTTTTCCTAATAAATTCCTATATTCGAGAATTTGATGGGACTAATGAGTTAGAATATGTGATGTTGGAAAGATTACTAATTATTTGTCAAGTAATTTCTTATTCTTCATTGATAGGAATTGCAATTCTAATGACAAATACTCATTATTACATGGGTACAGCGTTTATTGTTTCAGCAATTATAGCTGTATTATTCCTGAGAACAGCATCCAATCAAGCAGATACATTGTCAAGAATATCAAGATAGTGAAGGGGTGACATTCATGGTAGACGGTGTTTCAGTTAGTCCCATGTCTGATGCACTTCAATTCCCAAGCATCCCTCCAAATTCTCCGTGGGAAGCTTATTTATTACTTCTCATTGTTCCATTTTTACTAAGATTATTATTCATTGCACCACCATTAATTGATTTAGTAAATACTTATGCTCCTCCCGGTAATAGAACTGGACATATTAAGTGGTTTTTGACTAAATTCAAGAAATTACCATTGGAGGGATTTTGGAAAATAGTTCTTAATGAAGTTCTTTCATTCATACTACCTGCTATTATTGCATTGACTGCAAGGCTAGTAATAGATGGAGACATTGGATGGACTAGTTGGGAAGAAACTCCAGAATCTGGAAAAATATTACTTCTTTTGGCTGGTATTATTTGGTTGATAGTTGACTTTGGTAAAGTTACTAAATCCAGAAAAAATATCCAAACTATTGCTAAGTACAATCTTACAACAGCTAAAATTTTTGTTGAGGGTACTGTAGTTAGCCGGGAGTTCCTAAAAACTGTAGATGAATTTACAATTCCTCGACCTTGGAGAGAAATAATTGAGATATCTGAAGATAATGATGGAGTACATAAACCCAAACAAACGAATCCAATTCAAGATATTTTCACCAGTCTTTTGGATAAAGGTGTAGATATGCTAGAAGAGGTATTGGCAAAGGCAAAGGACCCTGCTTCCGGAATGATAGAAAAAATCGATAGTGAAATTCGTCAACGTATCACTAACCAAGTTCAACTATCATCAAAATCACTATTTAGAGATGTAATTTTTTCTATAGCTCCACTAATAATTTTGTTAGGATTACAACGATTTATAGGCTAGTCAATGTTTTGTCTTTGGTGAAAATTATTTTTTCTTTTGGAGATGCAAATAGAATCCAACCTATTCCCATAATTATCTGAATTAGTGCAGATAAAGCTATTACTTCTCTGAGTTGTAATAATTGATTTTCAAGTATGAAACCTGCTGTAATTGCTGATAATCCCATCATAAGAGTTAGTGCTAAGAAATCCGCACCCGCAACTCGTCCTCTCCATTCATCACCTGCTCTTTCTTGAGTTAAGGTGGTTGATTGAACCCAATTGAAACCACTAGATGCATGAGAGATAAAAATCATTAGTAATAGCCAATTATTCCATTCTATCAATGAAATTATTGCATAAAATATTCCCGAGATTCCTACTGCCAGTCCAATAAGATATGGTCTTAAGATCTGATTATTCATTAGTGGTCTACCCGCCATTGGTCCGAAACCAGAACCAAAACCTCTGGCCATGAATAAAATTCCTATTCCTGCGGCAATGTCTCCAAATCCTGCTTCCATTCCTATTAATATCAAGAGAAATATCTGCGCCCCTCCGCCCGAAGACCACAGCGCTTTTGCAAGTACCAATCTTCTGACTTCAGGAGTCTTAACTATGTATTTCCAGCCATCTGTAATTTCTTTAATAACAATTTTTGCAGACATATTTTCGCGTTCGCTAGTATCAGGTCCTCCAAATGGGAGAGTCATAATGAAAATTGCTGAAACTAGAAATGTTACAGCATCAATCCATAATGCAGTTGTTATCCCATATTCTGCGATTGTTAATCCACCTATTGATGCTCCAATGCCTAGTGCAAGTGACCAACCGCCAGAACCTAACGCATTTGCAGTGAGTAATTCTTCATCGTTACAAATATTTGGAAGATATGCATATTGTGCAGGATCAAAAATTGATTTAGCAGCAACCATTGCAATCGCCAGAAAATATACTGAAGACAAATTATTCAATAAATCAAATTGTAGTACAATGAATAAAACCAGAAATGCCGCAAGATCAGAACAAATCATTAATCCTTTACGAGAATAACGATCAGCCAACATACCCGTGAATGGAGTCATAGCAGCTAAAGAGAAACTTCTAGTTGCTAAGACTCCAGCTATAGCAAGGGGGGAGTTATCACTTGATTCTCCAGCCAAAATAAATAGTGCAATTACTGTGAACCAATCTCCAATATAGGATAATTCCTGCGCTATGAATAACCTACGAAAAGAGTGATTTTTCTTCAGTAAATCGATATACCCTACACCACTCATATTCTTCGCATAACTTATGTATTATCAACTGATGCTTCATCATAACAAATAAGACCAAACTGTCATCGCAAGTAGCATGGTTGAGGACCGTCTAGTGTGGATTGATCTTGAAATGACAGGTTTAGATCCGGATGAGAATACAATCATTGAGATTGCAACAATTGTTACCGAAGGAGATTTATCCATAGTAGCAGAAGGACCCAGTTTCGCAATATCAGTTCCTGAAGAAGAATTAGCAAAAATGGACGAATGGAATGTTTCACATCATACTCAAAATGGATTGTTGGAAAGAGTTCGTTCTTCAAAAATAACTATGAGTGAGGCAGAAAATCAAACTCTAGACTTTTTACAGTTACATTGCCTTGCAGGGGTGCCGCCTTTATGCGGAAATACAATTGGTCAAGATCGTCGTTTTTTACGTAGATATATGCCTAATTTACACTCTTTCTTCCATTATCGAAGTGTAGATGTTACAAGTGTTAAGGAATTAGTAAGAAGATGGTATCCTGAATTACCTAAATGGAGGAATAATTCAGGCCATAGAGCATTGGGAGACATTAGAGGAAGTATCGATGAATTATCATATTATAGAAAGAATATTTTTTTACAAAATAAATAATTTCACGCTATTTTATTAAATTTATAAATTAGTTTTTAGAGTTTATATTTATCCCACATTCATGAAGGGCAGTGTCAGTGTATTACTTTCAATTCTGATGTTATCAACAGCTCTAGCTGGTTGTGCGTCAAACGATAGCATTGGTCAAACTAATAATGATGTAGATGAATTACAGAAAAATCAGGATGAAATGACCCTATTGTTAGAGGCGTTAATTAATGAAAATATAGCTTTAAGGAACGATCTTGATGCTCTGAATAATACTTCTAATTCTATGATGATACAAATTGATGAATTAGTCCAAGAAAGAGAAGAACTGCTTTCTCAAATAAGTTCCAGTGATTATAATAATTCAGCACTATATAATATTATGATAGACCAAACTCTTGAATTAGCGGCTTTGCAGGCTTTATTAGAGTCAGAAGGTGAGGCCATAGAAAGCCTTGATAATGCTCTTGAATCAACAAAACAATCTCTTCAAGAACTTTCTGATAAAGTGATTTTGTATAGACCTCTCCCGAATGTTGATTGTCCTACTATCAGTAATGGAATAACAGTCATTTCTGGATTTGATGATGGTTCCGGGAAAGGTGAAGAAAATGACGGAGTATTACATCTTGATGAAGGAAGACATAGTTTCTCATTTTGTAATACTGTATTTGAGAGACTGACTGATAATCAGGTATTGCCAGCAGGATCTTCAGGTCTTACTTGGATAATTGAATTAGATGAAGTTGTATTATTTACCGGAAATAATGGCTCTACAGGTTTAGAGTTGTGGGTTAGTGATGGAACCAAAGAAGGAACACAATTGGTAAAAGATATTTTTCCGGGTGCTTATTCTAGTGGACTAATTGACCCTGTAAGATTTGGCGAAGGAATACTATTTGCGGCTAGTAATGGAATCAATGGAAGTGAACTATGGTATTCTGATGGAACTGAAGAAGGAACTTACATGATTAAGGATATCAATCCAGGTTATGCCAGAGGACTGTTATCTTCATCGGTTAATGGTTATTCTTCTTTAATCACAGAATCGAGATCTGGAGCGTATTTCAGAGCGACGAATGGTGTCAATGGTACTGAGTTATGGTTCACTGATGGAACGGAGGAAGGGACATATATGGTTTCAGACATTAATCCAGGAGTTTCTGAAAGCATACCTGGTTCTCTGATGACTATTGCTGATATAGTTTATTTTTCGGCTAATAATGGAGTTAACGGAACCGAACTTTGGAGAAGTGATGGTACTGTTCAGGGAACTTCAATGATAATGGATATTAATCCGGGTTCACCCAGCAGTGATCCTTCACAAATTACTGAAGCCGGAGGAATAATTTATTTTTCAGCAAATGATGGAATTATCGGTCAAGAATTGTGGAAAACTACAGGTATAGAATCGACCACTGCCCTAGTGAAAGATATCAGAGAACCAACTGATTTTGCAGGTGGAGCAAATTATGGGAGTTATCCCTCAGAATTAGTTGAATTCAATGATAAATTATATTTCTCAGCGGGATCTTACAGAGATGATTGGGAGATTACTACGATTGAACTTTGGACGAGTTCGGGAACCAACGAAACCACATATAGAGTTGGTGAAGATGAAGAATGGTTTGGTAATCCACAAACGATTACTCCTTATGGAGATGAATTGTTTATGTCAATTTCGACAGTTGTTGCTTCTGCTTGGAGGAATTATACTTCATGTATTTGGGAAGGGAATAGTGAGCAGGTTGCTAATGGATTTGATGATTTATGGTACTGTACGAACCCGCTTTTTGAGCACTGGTCTGAAGAAAATGTTTCTGAGATTGAAGATAGGTGGAACTACTGTGAATATAATGACATGAATGGTGAATGGTATTGTACAGATTTCATTGATCAAAACCCAGAAAATGAATTCCTCTACAATCAGGAGAAGCATATTGAATTTGATTTCTGGGGTAATTTTGATACTGGTCATGAACCTGCACTATCTGATGGAACACTTGATGGAACTTACATAATTAAAGAAGTTGCACCATGGACATTTAATGGGGAGATCTGGTTTAATACTAATTCAATGAATTATGGTACCATGGGTTCTGACCCTCAAGTGCTTGGTGATGTCGTTTACTTCTTTGGTTGGACTCCATGGAATTATTGGGAACTTTTTAGAACAGATGGTAGCGCTGATGGAACGATGTTGGTTAAAGACCTATATCCTGGTTATTATGAGGCTGATTGGCCTACAAGCCTGACAACATTGGAAAATATGGACTCAGTTGTATGGTTCGGAGATGATCCCGAATATGGTATTCAGTTGAGGCTGTACTATGAAGGTACAGGATCTTACTACTAGGATAGATTTCTAGAGATTTTAATATGAAATTAGCGAATATTTCAGAATTATCTGAGCTTAAGAACAATGTAATAATTAAAATGAAGAATTTTACTGATAGTAAAGATGAAAGATTTTTTTCTGATACTCAGATCTCTAAATTGACTAAAATTCAAATCTCCTTCCTTTCTAACAATTCAATTTCAAGGCATGGTCTTACGACAAATTTAGATAAGACGCAAAAAATTAGTCCAGATAATTGTCAAGTAAAACTAAATAGAAATTTACTTCAGAAAGAATATCAAAAATATGCAGAATTTGTTCTTTTCCATGAATACTTGCACTGTTTAGGAAACTTTTCTCATGATAAAAATTTCCGTCAATTAGAAAATATCTGGCCTGAAAAAAAGAAAATGAATGCGATTGGAAAGAAATTAACTAGAGATTTACAAGAAAAAAAATCTCAATGGGCTTGGACTTGTTCAAAATGTGGATACATCGTTAAGCGTAGTACCAGGAAATTTAGAAGTAACTATTTCCATAAAGAATGTCTAGGCAAACTAAGGAATATTCCAATTATTCGTCCCACCAGTTCGGAACATTGAACCAATTTTCATGATCCATTGGCCTATCGATTGTTGGTAGTGTTAGTACTTGATAACCTGCAAAAATAGTCATACCAGCTGATGCACAAGGTGATGGTAGGTAATCTTCCCCTGACTCTGAAATAACTAATTGAATGGTATGTCCTTCAGGTACTACAACATCCATCGGATTAAATTCCATTAGCATTCTATAACTAGTCATTGGAGAAGTTGGTTTAGCATCGTATCCCCCATCTCTATATCTTACATCCATAGTAGCATGCCCGAGTCTCAGGCCAGAAGTTCCATCAAACATAGTAACAAACAGTTGCCCGCCATTACAAGTATTTGTTCTCGCATCGATATGTAAAGTAGGTAAACCTGAGATATGCATTTCTTGTGATAGTGGTTGACTAGTGATTGTCATTGATTGTTGGGAATTTATTGTACCTGACATTCCTCCCTCCCAGTCAGCAATAGCATATTGTACATTTTTTGTATCTTCAGCTGGCCATGTTTCTTCAATATGCCATTCTCCATCATTTCTTTGCACTTGAACATATGATTCGGGTTCTTCACCAATTCCTTTCAAGTAGAACTCAAACCATGGGAATAATTCTACAGCCCAATCCATTCTAGTCACTTTTGGAAAGGCTTCAGCACCATATCCTGAATCTAATCCTTCATGTACACTGGGTTGATCTGGGTAATTATGCCCCCATTGACCTGCAATAGTTCGAACATTTATTCCTGCGTCTTTCAATAGTTGGTGGGTTGGGAATGCATGATATGGATCAACATTCCAATCTTGTAATCCCCATACAATGTACACACTCCCCTTATAATTATCAATAACATCTTGTAAATGATACCTTTCATCCCAATAATCATTCCACTCATCTCCACCCAAACCTGCTCCAAACCAGGTGGTAAAGGGACTCAATGGACCGATTGCATCATCTGTACAGAATCTCATGTCATCGCTTGTTGCGTCTGCTGTTGCACCCTCATAAAGAACATCATACAGCATTGCTCTTGCTTCACTGGAGCCATTTCTATAGAACATTTGTTGAACTCCTATTGAGCCAGAGATTGGAACTATAGTTTTCAGATGTTCAGACGGATTCTGAGCAGCCTCCCAATTTGTAGTGCCTGCATATGATTTACCCATCAGACCGACATTTCCATTAGACCATTCTTGTTCTCCAAGCCATTGAACCGCTGCTTGAATTCCTATCTGTTCTCCTAGACCTTTCACATCTTGACAATGAGTTGATTGCCCAGTTCCAAATGTAGAGATTTGCGCCAATGCATATCCATGAGGAACAAATTCTTCTAAAACCCATAATCCAACACCCGCGTCAGGTATTGTATTCGGATTAGAATCATCTCCGACAACTCCTTCACCTCCAAAATCATAGTACGGATGTATTGTCGCAATCACGGGAACTTTAGTTCCATTAGGTACTTCAGGCATCCATAAAGAAACGTGCATTAAAGCCGGACCAGGGTATCCAACATCTTGTTCAGAAAGTGGCAAATCAACTTCAACAAAATGTTCTGTTGGTCCTGACCATGAATATTCCCCATCAACTGGAAGTTGACTTCTCCAGCCTGTCATATTCAAGTCCATGTTTTCTCTTTCATGGACTGGTGTATTCCACCATTCATCATCTTGATTGATATTATTACTGGTTTCTTCAGTGAAACATCCAGCTAATGTAGGCACAATCATGAGTAGACATATCATGAGTGCGAGAGTGCGCATATACCCCCGAATTTATAGTAGGATAAAACATAAACTGTACCTTTGTGTAACCATTTATACTCTGAAGTAGCAATACTACGTCTTTTCAAATGTGACATCTAGTACCAAATGATCCCAGTGTGGGGCGTACGACTTTATCTTATTTACTTCATAACTAATCGATTTGTACTTATGATTAATATTATGTAACTTATCAATTGTATCAGTTACAAAAATCTCATGATTCTTCGAAGGAGCTAACCCATGAATATGTAAGGTTCCTCCTTCTTTTTTTATGCATTTTAAAGCCACTTCAAATGATTTTTCAGCGCTCGGCAATAGCCCGAGTAGAACCCTATCAGCAATATTCTCTAATATTTCTGTAGTTTCACGATTATCACCCTCAAGAATCGTACATCTACTCTGAACATTATTATTCTTAAGATTGAATTCTAATGCCTCAATCGCATTGATATTCCATTCACAGGAGTACACATGTTTTACATTACTTTTGACTAGTATTGGTAATGTGTAGTAACCAATACCGCAAAACAGATCGACAATTATTTCATTTTCTTTGACTATTTCACCCATTCTTTTCCTTTCATTTATATTCCCTGAAGAGAACATACATTTAGTGACATTATAACCGTATTTTATTCCATTTTCTTTCCTGATTGCCCAATCATTATTCCCTACCAACATTTCAACGGTTGATTCTCTCTTAATTCCAATAATCTCTCCTAATCTGGCCAACCTATTTACTTTCAAACTCTTACAAATCATTTTCCAGAAATCTTCGTTAATTATTGGCTCCCAATGTTCATTCTTGAATGATGAGTTTGGGATTATCGCAATATCATCAAATTTTTCCCAGCGCCTCGGAATATCATCTAATAGCTCCGCTATTTCTTCCCCATTCCTGCCTGCTGATTCAAGGAAAAAACCAATATTTTTTTGGATCGGTGAATTGTTTTTCTCCCCCCTCATCAATCAGTCCGAGATGCAAGATGGATTCAGACTTATGGTAGATGACTTCCCCCATTCTATTATGCAACGTATAGCAGTGATACTGATTATGTTGCTAATTTCCCCTGTTTATTCAGCATCTCCACCACCTGGTGAGCCCGAGATTGAGAATAATATTTGTTCGACATGGAATAGCCAAAATGGAATTTGTGATGATTATGATTCAAATTTAGATGGCTCATCCTCCAGTGAATGGATTAAATCTTCAATTGTTGTGAATGTGGTAGATGCATATTCAGTATCTTTGACTGTATCAACTGCTGTATATGAATTATCTCGTATAGATTTAGATTTGATTGATTTAGACCTTGAGGGAGATAGTAATCTTGAAGATGGAATTCCTGCAGATTATATTAGAAATTATCTTAATTTGGTAAGAAATGGAATATCAGTTGAAGATAGAATGATTTCATTAGTTCAGACTAATATGCGAGAGTATATCGAGGATAATTTTGACTACACTGAAGATTCTCTTCTTAATACAGTCTCATCTATAGATTTTATTTCATCTGAAGATTCGCAATGTACCTACGATGCATCTCAAGATTCTATTGATGAAGCAAATGGTCGAACGAACAATCCCTTCACTCCTGCAATATGTTTTAGAGGAGTATTTATCCTATCACTAAATCCTGATTCTTTAGGATTGAATAATAATAATGGAAATTTGGACAGAATAATGCGTGGACTATTGTTAATGGGAGGAGACATAGAATCAACATTTAATGCCAAATCACTGCCCGGACATTATGTTGAATTGACTGTGTATCCACCTACTTATTCAACAGCATCTGAAGTTAATTTTCCTGGAATATTATTGACTAAGAATATTCCAAATCAGTTAGCCCAGAATTTTGGTCATTTATACCTAGATAATACCGAAAATACTGCCTCTAATATTTCTTCCAACTTAATCATGAGAATTGAGAATAGAAATCCTTCTTCAGTATTTTCAATAAAAAATTACCAACCATCTTTATCGATAGATGTTTCAATTGATGCCAGAGACTCTGCTAATACAGAAATTGAGATGATTTTATCAATTCACTATCTCGATTCACAAACTTTAGATGATTGGCTATTTGAATTTGAAGATTCACAACTTAATCTCCCAGTAATTACTTCCGACGGAATCAGGATGTTAGATTATGAATTAGAAGAAGATTTTTCTTCTTTGCTCCAAGGTATCCCAATAGCAGATATTTCTTCTGGTTTTTCTGAACTATTCGGAACCGAGATAGAATTTACCCAACCAATATTTTCTCCTTCAGATAATTCTGGTGGTTTAGATTTTAAACATCAAAGCGGTCTAACCTGTGAAGAAATGCTGGAAGTTAGATATTGTTTAGAAGATGTAAATCCTATGTCTGGAGCTAATCCGATTTATATCCAATCAATTTCCCAACCAGTTCAAATTCAATTGTCAAATATTATTCAAAACATGTTGGGCCCTAGTTTGGGCGACATTTCTAGTTTAGATTTTTCAATATTTAATGACGAAGATTTTGCATCTGCGATGAGTATTATGGAAGTAGATTTCTCGGCTAATTCAGAGTGGTTACAGGATATACTACCTGAAATGTTCCCTAATACAAATATAAATTTAGAATTACTTCTACCTGAATGGATACGTTCAAATCAAGGACAGAGTGAAAAGATTGAAATTCAGTCACTATTTTATGAGGATAATATTTTTGAATCAAGGTTTGAAGGTACTAGAGTTTTTGATTGGCAACATCCAATTTGTTTAACTTCGATTCCTTGTGAAGAAACATCAGATGATTTAATTTGCTCATCAAATCAAGGTACTTGTATCAGTTCGCAAATAGAGATTTTTTTGAATAAAGTAGCTGTCAATGAATTGAGTGGCGAGATTAATATTGATTTTGATGCTGAATTAACTTTCTCAATTTACAGACTAAATATCGATTTAGGCGAAGATAACATCGAACTAAGACCCATACCCTCTGATTTAATTCGTAGGGCAATTGCAGTTGGAGACAGGAAGGGACCATCTTCCGATGATGGGATAAATAGTGACGGTGGATTATTAGGAGATTCAGAAATAAAAGCACCGTTAGATTTTGGAAATGGTAAAGAAATCAACGTTACCATTTCTAATTCTGGGATGGTTAAGTTGGCAGAAGATCTCAATGGGATATTTCCAGAAGTCATTAGTGATAATGAAATTTCTAGCTTTCCATTAAATTTAGGTATTCGTGAGTATGAACTAAACGTGGATTTAATTCGAACGCCTTTCTTATTCAATGCAGATAGTTATCAAATACCTGAAACAATTTCTCCTTCAGACTTGAATCCAATAAATTTTACTGCTTCAATAAATAATGCCGAATTAAGTATTTCATCAACCAGTGACCAAATTAATGTTGATATTCATAGAGCCTCAAATAGAAACTTCCAATCATTACTTGAATGGCCTTTTGGCGACCCTGTGCGTAGTGATTTTGGACTAACTTTTGATGAATCTCAGATGCAACAAGAAATATTTCCTATTTTTGAACATACTATAATTGGTACAATACGCTCCTCATCATTAATAATTATCCATATGCCCGATGAAATTCGTTTTTCTTCATTTGAAAGCTCAAATAATCGTGGCCAAATTTCAATCATTGATGGAAATCAAGTATTGACATATCTTACACCAGTTTGTCCCGACTCTTCATCATGGTTTGATTGTAAGAAAAATTCTGATTCAGTAACTTTTAGCCTAGAGTACAGTTGGTCGTTTATATTTGTTGAGTTAATGCCTTATGTTCTGCTACTAACTATTTTTTCATGTTTATTTTTATTACGACTGGTAAGAAGAAGAAAGGAAAAGAAGATTCAAAAAATTCATCAGCAGGAACTATTGCAAGAGAAACTTACTGAAGTTGCAGCTGTAGAAGTTTTCGGCTCAATGGATTCCCCAGTTATGGTAGCGAGTGAATCATGGTGGGAAACAGACGAAATTGACGATTTAGAATAATCTATCTAAATCAATTCTGAATAAATTTTTTCTGACATTTCTTTACCAATTCCTGGAACTTTTTGTAATTCTTCTAGTGAAGCGAATTTTATATTTTTGTAACTTCCAAAATAAACCATTAATGCTTGTATTTTTTTAGCACCTAATCCATCAATACCTTCTAGGGGATTTTTCAAAGTATTTTTCCCCCTTCTTTTTCGATGGAAATTATTTACAAATCTGTGAGCTTCATCTCTAGCATGGATTAATACTCTTCCTTTTCTATCGATTTTTAGCGGCTTCTCATCTTTGCGGAAGATTGTTTCTTCTTTTTTTGCTAATGCGGCAATAGTAAAATTACTTGTTAAATTATAATTTTCTAATAAATTATTAATGGTATTTAGATGAGTTTTCCCTCCATCTAGTAACAATAAATCAGGCCATTCCTCCTGTCGTTTTAACCACCTTTCAACTACTTCAGACATCATTCTAAGGTCATCTAGTACTTCAGTTTTGACTACGTAAGTTCTATATTCCTTTTTTGAAGGTCTCCCTTTTCTGAATACTACAGAGGCGCCTACTCTCTCACTACCTTGAAGTTGGGCCATATCAAAGCAAACAATATGATCTAGAGAATCTAATTTCAATAATCTAGCACCATCATCAGCAGCAATTTTTTCTAAGTTCCCTGAATGTTTGTTTTTTTGTCTAGTGACCTGTATTTCAGCATTTTTAGTCGCCATCTTTTGCAATTTCGCCAGTTCCCCTCTAAGAGGAATTCTTGTTTCGACCTTCTTTCCTTTTCTTGTTGTCAGCCATTCTTGCATTACTTTTGTTATTGGACTTGGAAGTAAGATTGTTTTTGGAGGTCTTCTGTCAGAATAATGTTCAGAAAGTACCAATGATACTGATTCTGAGATATCTCCTTTGTGGATTAATGGATAGTTTACTTCGCCTTGAATAATACCATCTTTAGCATGAAGAATTACTACGACTGCAAAATCATCTCTACATGCAAACCCTATCGCATCACAATCCTGATAAAATCTTGAATTAATTATCTGTTGAGAAACTGTTGATTGTATTGATGATATAATATCTCTAATCTCTGCAGCCTTTTCATATTCTAGATTTTTTGAGTGTATATTCATTTCTATATTCAATTCTTGAATTAATTTACCGGCATTACCATCTAAAACGCTTGAAACCATTTTTACAATTTCAGGATAACCTTCTGCATCAACACAAGGACCCTTACAAAGTCCAATATGTTTAGAAAAACATCCATCTTTTCCATTACAGTCCTTATCTCTAATTCCAAACTGTTTTCTTAATAGCTGTATAACTCTCTTTGCAGCACCTGCATCTGGGAATGGACCCCAACGTTTGTCATTTTCAGCAGGGAATCTTGTGTATAGTATTCGAGGAAATTCCTCATTTGTTAGAGAAATAAATGGAAATGATTTATCATCTTTCAGTCTGGAATTATATTTCGGTTTATGCTTACGAATCAACTCTCTTTCAAGAACTAAAGCTTCACTAGGATTCTGAGTGACGATGAAGTCAATTTTTTCTGAATTTGTTACTAGTTTTGGTATCATAGCTCTATCGGGTTTTTTTGAGAAATATGATTTGACCCTTTCTTTAAGATTATTTGCTTTACCAACGTATAAAACACGTTCATTTTTTTGCTTAAAAAGATACACTCCGGGCTTACTTGGAAGGTCAATTTGACTCCCTACCACTACCATAACAGTATGAACGGGAAAGGTGAATGCCCATGAACCCTTGACCTAGTCGCGTGTCATGCTCAACGACACTGAGAGGGCTATTCTTTCCCGGCTTTCTGAGTATAGTGAGGAAATAGAAGACAGTTGGGACGTTCCAAGAGCAATATCACTGCCGGGCCTTGCAGATTCCCTTGGTCTTGTTCGTTCATCACTGCATAAACCATTAACAAAACTTGAGAAAGATGGTTTAGTATTTACTAGAATAGCTCATGTAATTGGTGGAGGATCTAGGAAAAGAAAGGTAATTCATCTAACATCTTCTGGTAGGGATGTAGTTAGTAGGTTTGAGAGTGAACATCAATTTAAATCAGGGAAGAAATTTGGTAAAATGCCTGAACTAACCCATTTATTCGGACGAAATAATGATATCAAAAACTTAACTAAGAAAATTCTTGATGGAGATAATATTTTCTTGAGTGGGTTGCCAGGAATCGGTAAAACTAGTCTAGCAAGGAATATTGTCCCCGAGATACTTGAAGTTGGATGGACGGTTAGGTGGGCAACTTGTTATTCAAATACGGATATCTCAAGTGTTGCATCTCAATGGACAGGAAAGAAATCATTACGCGATATTTCAGCCCTAACTTCATATTGTGGTAAGAATAAGAATCTATTAATTATTGATGAGATTCAAGAAATCCATCCTAGGCACATCGATAGTATTGATAAATTACTAAATCAATTGAGTGAAAGTAAAGCGTCAATATTGGTAATTTTTCGTTCACCCAATCCTTTCAATTCAATAGAGGGTTTCTCTGATTTTCGTTTATCAGGGTTAAATAAAAAAGATGGAAGAAATCTTCTTCCTGATGAAATAGAATCTGAAGAAGCATTGAATATTGTGGAAGCATTGGGGGGTCACCCTCTCGCATTACATCTTTGGAGACCTGAAAGTGAATTACCTGCGGAAGTAGAAGCTGTACAAAATTTTGTTGAATCTAATGTAATTAGTAAGTTGAAAAAAGATGCAATTTCAACATTGGATGAACTGAGTTTGAGCCCCATTCCTCTCCCAGTTGATGAAATATCTAACTCAAGTGGAATTAATGAGCTTGATGATTCAGCAATTTTACGTTGGTACCAAGAAAAATCAGAACCACACCACTTGATTAGAAATGTTAGACGTTCTTTATGGTCTGACTCTGAGAAAAAAAAGTTGCATAAAAATGCAGCAAGTTTTTGGTCCAAAATAGATAATGAAAAATCACTCTGGCTCGAAACATTCCATAAGATAAATTCTAATGATTTTGATAGCTCTGAACTACTCGATAAAATATCAATAATATCTGAAGATGATAGTGCAACAGCAGCATTATTAATCGAAGAAGCAATAAAATTTGAAGATAATGATAACTTCAGGATTACAGCTGTGGATATTGCTTTTGATAGGGCAGAATATGAAATTGCTGAGGAACATTTACCGATGATAGAAGACAGTCCACAAAAAAAACTGAGATTGGCTAGATTGTGCAGGATAAATGGTGATATTGATTCGGCTTTATCATTGGAGGAAGAAGCCCTATCTCAGTTGTCTGCAGCAGATAAAATTAGGTTTACGATTTCTATGATTGTTAGAAAGTTTGATGATAGAATTTCTAGAAAGATCGATAATTCATTAGCAAGAGAGATTCTTAATGAAATTCATCAAATTGATTTTCAGAATTTATCTGATACAGATCGTTTCACAGCGGAATTAACACTGAATTTATTGAAACACTCGATAGCACTAGAAACCTCAGATTTAACTTTGGCATCACAATCAAGAACAGAGCTTGAAATAATTCTTTCAGATAATGAGGAGTACCTAAAAATGCTTGATTTGAGAGCTAAATTAGCAATATCTAATACTCCTGATTTACTTGAATTAACATTAGAATCAGTAAATTCTTTCATTCAAGATGCTTCCGATCAGTTGAAGAAAATTGGAATTATTCATTCAGCATTAGAAGTTACTAAACCAAATTTCCCAGATTGGCTTATTCAACATCATGATGATTTATTCCAGGAGCCAATGAGAGAAGATTTAGCTGCTTATCGTCGAATTAGTGCACAGTGTTGGTATTGGAGAGGCATCATTCATCCAAATTATCGTTTATCATATTGGCAAGAAGCAATACATCGTTTCCGTTCTGCGGAGTGTAACAATGCCGCAAATGAATTATTAGAAAAATTAACAAGATCTATTTAGATTTCAGCACCAATAAGTGTCCTTGTTTCATGAATACCCTTTACTGAACGAATTTCTTGAACGATACATTGAGTCAGTTCAGATTCACTTTCGGCTTCAACTTTTACAAAAAGATCATGATTTCCAAAAACTATCCATTGTCCTTTGACACAACTAATTTTACTTACTTCTTCTCTAACTTTAATTTCACAACCTGGTTCGGTTGTTATTAAGATAAATCCAACAGCCAAATTTATGCCTCCACTGCTATCAAAGTTTCAGTTTTCTGTACTCCGGGAATTGAGCGCATATTTCCTATCAAAGTTTTTGCCATTTCTTTTTCATCTTCAAAATCAATTCTTGCTACAAGGTCATATTCACCGTAAGCCACATGTGTTTCACTGACGCTATCAATTTCCAGTAATGCAAGATAGACTTCAAGCTCTCTTTGTGGCTGACATTTGAACAGTACAAAGGCAGTACTCATAATGTTCCCCAACATCTTCGGGTATTCTTGCACTTTATTATGACTCGTTTACCATACTCTATCTTTAGACCCATTTGTCCACCACAAATATATGTTGTTGCACTGCCGTTAGTTCATGCCTGCACACCCTAATAGTAGATTCAAACGTGCAGTTTTTCTAATTTCTATACTTCTAATGTCATCTATTGCGTTTGCACCAATGACTTCACTGGCTTCAAATTCTAAGTCAACTACTGTCTGGAATGGTACTATCAACTTAGTTGACGGTTACACTGTTGAGAGCGGTGAGATACTTGTTGTTGAAGCGGGTACTGAAATCAATCTAGGAGATGATAAAGATATTTTGATTGCAGGAAGGATTACAATTGAAGGGACTTCATCTTCACCAGTCATCTTAAATTCAATCATGGGCAATCATGACGGTTTGATTTTTAATTCCTCAAGTAATGGCTTGGGTTCGAAGATTGATAACTTGACAATTAGGAATTCGGAATATGGAATAACGATATATGGTAGTAACCCAACAATAAATAATTTGAGAGTTGAGAATGCAGATTTAGTAGCCGTTGACCTTTTTGACTCAGCATCACCAATAATAAATAATTTAGTAATTGAAGGAGGTGGCCAAGATATTCCTCTTAATACAAATTGGAGGAAGGGAATTGGATTGTCGGTTGGGGCGTCATCAAGCCCGATTGTCAACGGAGCTGTGATTAATGATTTAGTTACCCGAGGACTGAATTATTGGGGTAATTCTGGGGGAGTAATTAGTAATTTACATGTGAGTAACATTAGTGGCGCAACAACATCAATTGCAGCAGGGATATGGGTCGAAGATTCTTTACCATTAATTGTAGATTCAAGTGTATCTCGTTCAGATAATGGAATTTATGTCAGACACATTACTCAAGGATGGAACACAAGGCCTACATTCACAAATGTAGTAATTGAAGATAGTCAATATAGAGGAGTTATGGTTGAACAATATAATCATAGTCAATTTTCAAATCTTCCAATAAATTCAATATTTACAAATTTAGTGATAAGAGGAACGGGAGGTGTTGATGCAAAAACACCTGGACTTGGCATTGCAGCATTGGAAGTCAATACTAGTGGAATAAGAATTGAAGGTGCATTAATTGAAAATAATCCAGTTGTTGGATTTAGGGCTTATATGATAGATTCCTCTATGGTTGTGAATAATCTGACTATGATAAATAATGGGGAAACCGGTTTTTCAGTCCCATTCAATGATCGCGCAGGATTATTTTGGCGTTCATCAAACTGGGGAACATCTGGACCTCCAACTTTGAATAATTTAGTAGTTAGAAATTCTACAGGACCTGGTGTGTTATTATGGAAAGGTGGAGTTCGTGGAACAAATTGGAACGTCTCAGATAATGGTGCTAGTGGAGTTGATTTTCGAGAATTCCATCCCGATGTTAATGCAGTTCAAAGTTTCAATAACTCTGGCCATGGAGTATCGGTTAGAGATTCTAGTAATGTCGAGTTAGAGTATATCATAACTTCAGGTAATGGAATTAACAGTCTTTCCTCTAGTTTTGGTTCAGGCTTCTATTTCGAGGAATCCAATGACGTAGTAAGTGGAGGCAAGAATGTTTCTTGCTATATGTGTTCTAGTTTCAATGATGAATGGGGCGTTACAGTCAAAGATAGTATTGATTTACAACTAATAAATTTAACAATACTGAACTCAACACAATTCCCCTCACTAGATATTGATAATGAAGGAGTTTCTCATCAAGGAAAAGTAATTCTGAATAATGTTTCGATAGAACAGACATGTAATACAGGTGAAAGTGAGTACTGTGAAGGTAGCGAGTATGTAACTATCGTATTGAAAAATGTTGATGCAGAAATTAATTCTTTGTATCTATTTACTCAGGGTTGTGGATTCTATTGGTCGGCCAAGGGTGATTTGATTTCTTACATTAATGATTCCTATATCTCCCAAAATCCAGAATGTATGGTTGGAGATACATTCGCTTGGCAATTAGAAGATCATACTCAATTAGAGGGTATTAATTTAGATTTAACAAATGCTCCAGTTAGTCTTACGAATAGCGTGGTGAATATTTCCAATAGCATGGCTCCGACGTCTTCATCGTCTTCCTGGGAAGCTGGTTCCGGTACTCAATTTCAATTTGAATCAACTAGTCACCTTAGATGGATTTCCCCTTCAATAATAAGTGAAGAAATTGTTAATACTGAATTCGGAACTAGTGACAGCATTCTGGATTTAATGTGGAATGTTGAGGTACATGTTTTGAATCAATATTTGAATCATATTCCATATTCTACTGTAAATTTATCTTTTGACCAATTTGAATCAGATTATTCTACCATCTTACCCTATGAGGGAATTGATGTTTTGGGACCATTCGTCGGAAAAAGATGGACGCCTGTAAATAATTGGTCTACAGTGAATAATGTATATACTGGCTGTGACTATGATTCTATACACAATGACTCCAATTCATATGAACTGATTAATGATATCTCAGTAACATGTATTTTAGAAATCTCTAATCAGCCACCGATTATTGTTTGGAATGAACCGTCAAATGATGAAGTATTTGCAAGCGGCTCAGAAGTGATTTTTGATGCCAGTAACTCATGGGATCTAGATAATGAATTAATTACATACACTTGGTCTAGTAGTATTGATGGAGATATTACCCAATCTTGTGAATCTAATAATAATTATTCAATTATAGTAGCTAATGATAATGTTCAATGTTTATCTGATGGAATAAATCAAATCACTCTAGAAGTTTGTGACTCTTCCTCAAATTGTGCTTATGAAACTCGTACAATTGAATTGACAAATAATCCTCCTTTGCTGACTGTTGATACTACACCTGATATCTCTGGTTGGGGGACTCTGTACCTCGGAAAAACAGCATCTGTCAATATTGATTTAACAGGAACTTCCGATCCAGAAAATGATGATTTGACTTGTTGGATAAAAGTATCTTATGATGAGAATGAAACATTCCTACAAAATTGTCCGGGACAAATCAATAAGACCTTCCCTTTCGCACCTAATCAATTTTCTGTGACTGTTTTTGCAACTGATGGAATACATTCTCCCGTTACTTGGACATTTAACGTGGAATTATTTAATGAATTACCAATCGCATCTTTTGAAATATTTAGAACAGGAGAAAGATCACAGGATATTCTGAGTTTTGATGGTACAGATACATTCGATCCTGAAGGAGACGAGATAAGATTCGAGTTTTGGAGCGATATTGATGGATTGATATACTCAGGTCTAACTCCTGATCAAACCGTAGAATGGTCAGGGACACTCTCTAAAGGAGAACATACTATTACGATGTACGCTAGTGATGATATTCCAAATCATGCGGGTAGGTGGACCTCTTCAGAATTAATTATTTCAGTAGATAACTCACCTCCGATAGCGCTGATTTCTTTCCCTTATGATGGTTACAATACAGATTCAGGTCATCTAATACCATTCGATGCATCAGGTTCAGGTGACTGGGATATTGCATGTTCTGACTTAGAAAATAGTACTGGAATAATTTGTAATCATTATTCTGATTCTAGTAAAGATTTAGTTAGTGTTTTGTGGGAAAGTAATCAGATTTCTGAACCTATAGGAAGCGAATGGAAATTTGAAGCAAGATTACCTGCTGGAGAACATGAAATCAAACTCTCTGTGGATGATGGAGACGGAGGTTATGCTATATTTTATACAAATATAATTGTCGAGGAATCTGCTCCAGTTCTTGTCTTAACATCTCCAGTTGAAGGTATTGATGTTTATTCTAACTTACCTGTATTATTTGATTTTCGAGAATCTTTTGATCCGGATGGTGATGATTTTACAGTTTCCATAAGTTCAAATTTAATGGAAAATCCTATCTTTGAGAATAAAACCAATGATTACTGGTATAATGATTACATACCTGCAGGAGATCATATTCTTTCATTCACATTAACCGATTCAACAGGTAAAAATTCAATTTTTAATCAATCTCTAAAGGTCTTTGAAACCTCTCCAATCGCAGGAATTAGAGATTTTACTGATGGTCAATACATACCACCAGGTAGAGAAATTATCCTCAATGCGTCACCTTCATTCGACTATGATAATGATATAATTCTTTATGAATGGAGTCTCGGAGACGGAACTAAAATAGGAGATAAAGAGGAAATTTCTCTTTATTTCCCTCCTGGACCAGTCAGAATTAATCTGGTAGTCACCGACTCGAGAGGGACTTCAGATTCTATTTCTGTTAATCTGACTATTGGAGCAAGTTCTCCAGTTCTCTCGGAACTAATTGTATCTCCTAATTCATTAGTTTTCAATGAGATCAATTCAATCTTTGTCACTGTTAAATTAGAAGATTTGGACGGAACAACAGACAGTCTGTACTGTAAATTCAAATCCGGAGCTATCGATAGAGAATTCCAGTTAACTGATGATGGGACTGGAGGAGACTTAATTGCTGGAGACAACATTTGGTCCTTGCAAACTTCCCTATTAATTGATGATGGGGGTACTGCAAAGGTAGAAGTTTGGGCTATAGATGGGGAAATTGTTAGCCCGATATTAATCGAATTAATTCCTATTGATGAAGATGAAGAAAGCAACCTTGTCTCTTGGTTGTTTTCTGGCGGACTAATGTTACTACTAGTCCTGCTAACAATTTCAATAGTGCTAGGAATATTATTTACTATTAGGAGACGTAAAGAGCTGGCCAAAGATTTGGAAATGATAGAATCATGGTCAACATTTGATCCCAGAGACATGGATGACGAATTTAATGAATAATTATTCTGGTCCCCAAGGAGTCTTTTGCTGAGTTAATCCTAATCTATGTGAAAATAAGAATCTTAGATTTAACAACCCATCTCCCCAAGTATTGATCTCAGCCTCTCCAACTCTTGGCCTATATGGTACACTAACTTCAGTAGTTTCTTTCTTACCTAAGTATCTTCTAGCCCTAATCTTGAATTCTTGCGAAAGTGGCATTCCATCATGTTTTGGCCTGACTCTTTCATCCTCAAAAATTGACTTTCTAAATACCCACATTCCACTTTGAGAATCATGAATCCCATACCAATAAAGAACTGATGCAGTGGTCGACAAAACCCAATTCCCAAATCCATGTAACCCTGGCATTGACCCTTTTTCTGCTTTCCTCAACCTATCACAGGTGATCCACTTTAGTTCTTCATCAACCAGTTTTTTTACCAGTGCTGGTACTTCTTCCCCTGGGTATGTACAATCGGCATCCATGGTTACTATGATATCCCCCTCTGCCATTGCGAAACCAGTTTTGTAAGCTCTACCGTAGCCTTTACGAGGTTCTAAATAAACTTTAGCGCCTTCTTTTTCCGCTAGTTCTCTTGTCTTATCAGTCGAGTTTCCATCAATGATTAGGAAATCAATTTTTTCACACCAATTACTCTTTGGAATCGATCTAATAGTATCCACTATAGCCGCCTCTTCGTTTCTTGTAGGTATTACTACTGTAACATGAACTGGTAGTGTATCTGACATATTCTCATATCCGCGACACCAATCCATGATTTGAATCAAACTGTTATATGTCCTGTATCCAATCTCTTGAAAACATGTGAACTCAGCGCAGGCATGATAGTGTATGCACATCGCGATGTTGTCTGCTGAATATCCTCCTCGCTGGGGCGGTATGGGCTCGACAGTTTTTCACCTCTCTTCTACATTAGCTTCAAGAGGGCATCAAGTTACAATAATTACACGAAATGGAGGAAGTAAAAATATTCCAGAAATACCTGGCGTCGAAGTAATTTCTGTTGGATGGCTCAGGATTCCGATGGAATTTACTAGATCCTACGGTCGTTCCGCTCTTCGTGCATTAAAGAAATTAAATCAGGTCAATAATGTCGATGTGGTGCATTTACACTGTCCAATGATTTCTTGGTCAAAAAAACAATTTCAAGATTGTAAGATTAATGTGGCACCTGTGGTATCTTCGTTACATGGTTCATGGTTAGGTGAGAAAGATGGTTTGATTACAGCTAAAGAACAGAAGGAGACTGCAGTTTGGGCTAATTATAACGATCTAGCGATTTTACTTACAGCTGGTAGATACGCTAAATTTGAAAATGATGCCTTATCCGGTTCTAACGTATGCGTAGCAAATTCTAATGCTACAATGGACGATTTTAATTCTCGTTATTCACCCCCTAAAAATTGGGACTGTGAGGTTATTCATTGGGGTGTCGATACCGAAATGTTTAGTCCGATTGAAAATAAGAACAAAGATATTAGAGCGAAATTTAATTGCTCGGATGAGGATATACTTCTCCTTGCAGTTGGTCGTTTAGCTGCAAGAAAAGGATATGGCTTGTTGTTGAAGTCATTTGCTATTGTTAAATCATCAAATCCTAACTGTAAATTAGTAATTGTAGGACGTGGACATCTTAAAAAACGCCTATTGAAGCAAGCAAAAAGTCTCGGAATATCTTCTTCTGTTTACATTGAATCTAGCATGTCATTTGAAGAATTAGCAGAATTATTTAGAAACGCTGACCTAACAGTTTATCCTTCATATTATGAAGGTCAAGGTTTGATACCTTTAGAATCAATGTCTTCAGGAACACCGGTTGTTACTGTTAATCATGGACCATTACCTGAAATGGTCGATTCAGAAGTCGGTGAACTTTTTGTGATGGGCGATATAAAATCCATGTCTTCGACAATAATCAAAGAAATCAGTGATAAAGAATCACTTAGAAAAAAGGGATTGAATGGTCGGAAAAGAGTACTTCAAAATTTTACATATGATATTGATGCAAACCGTTTTATAGAAATTTATAATCGAATTCAGTAATTTCCGGGAAACCCTTCATCAGTCAGAAGTGTTCGGAGGGTTGGGGCAGTACATGACATCTACTAAGGCATTCAAGGGTATTCCAGTGAGTACAGTTTCTGATGTACTCGTAATTTTACTAATTTCTATATTGGCGATTATCCATCTCAAAGCAGTTATACAACCACTAGTTATTGCAACTTTACTATTCTTATTGATTAGACCTCCTGCAAACTGGTTGGAGCAAAGATTCGGTCACCCTCTATTGGCTTATGGGGGGTTACTTACCATATTCGGATTCATTGTATTCTTTGCTTCTCAAATTCTTTATTGGAATCTAACTGAATTTACTAAAGTAGAAACACAAGACAGGATTACTGAGGCTTTCTCTGAGAAAATGGCACGTCTTGAAAACCAAGAAATATTTGGTTATCAGATAGATACATCAGGTTTAACTGAACTAGTTAGTATTGATGTAATAACTAATTTCGCTACAGATTTCGTGGGTTCAATTGCAGGATTTACTGCTAGCGCTGCCACAGTATTCATATTCCTGTTATTCATTATTCTTGAGGCTGAAACGTTACCTAATAGAATCAAAGCTGCATATCCGGATGAAGTCAGTCGCTTCAAAAAAATCGCTTCTAACTCTGGGGATGGTATCAATACTTATGTTATCACTAGAGCGACTGTTGCCTTTGGACAAGCAGTAATTGCAGCAATTATTCTTTATCAGTTAGAAATTCCTGGATGGTTCCTTTGGGCCTCAATTACTTTCTTCTTAGATTTCATACCTTACATAGGCGCTTTAATCTCCATGATTCCTCCAGGGATATTGGCATTAATTCTATTAGAGCCAGGAATGGCTCTTCTTATGATTACTCTATTAATTGCTAATCAACAGGCTTGGGGAGCATTTGTTGAACCACAGTTAGCGGGACAGAGACTTGATATATCTCCAATTGTACTATTGATACTAGTAGCATTTTGGGGATGGGCTTGGGGATTGATGGGAGCAGTACTTGGCGTTCCACTTGCAGTAATTATGAAAATAGCATTAGAGAGTGATCCTCGTACTAGACCTATAGCAATGCTACTTTCACAAAATTCGACCCCTTATGAAGAGGAATGATTAATTCTGTACAATTACCACTAATATTCCATCAGTGGTTATTGTAATATCCTCTTCTAATGCTTTATTGTGAAGTCCTCTGGTCGAAAATTTCAACTCCTGATTAATCATTTCCCACTCTGCGTCTTTGATAGTCACATTATCACATTTTGTTAGTGCAAAAACAGAAAATAACTTACTTTCTCCAACATTAATTTTTGAACTACCTGAATGACTGGTTATTCTATATGTGGTTGATTTTTGATGATGAAGTCTGATAATTAAATCAGTAGATAATTCTGCTAGTGATGCCCAAATCCCTAGTATGTGCCCAGTATCTCCGCCATCAACTCCTAGAACTTCAAATTCATTAAATCCTCTTTTTGATAACTCATTAATTGTCTTTGTTAAATCACTATAATTTTGGTCTTTTAGTAAAGTTCCATCAATATTAAGTTCTTCAATATTTACGGAATCTAAATCACCAAGGATTTCCTTAACATTATATCCAACAGATTTTGCTTTATTAGCACCGCCATCAACTCCAAATAGGGGCGATATATCTTCGAACTTAGATGTTAAATTTTCATCATGTAATTCACCATTACACCAGAGAAAAGCTCTCATTATAATCAGTTCCTTCGAGTAATAATCTTACCATCCTTGACCAAATCAATATCATTTAATTCAATTGATGGCTTCATTATAACCCCCCTCATTTGTAGACCAATGTTGTTTTTTCCGCCATAAGCGGAATTATCTCCTAGAATAAAATGGGCTGCTCCACGAACTACCTGATCTTCGAGAAGATTCCCCACAACTTTAGCCCTGGAATTCATACCAAATCCAAATTCTGCAACTGTTTTAACAATTGATGACTTATTCTTATTCAAAGATTTCCCTATTTCATCAAAAGTCTCATTGATATTTTCCGTAAATTTGCTTTCGGAAATTTTTGTCACTACTCCTTTCTCTACCTCCATCGTTATTGGCTCATCAATAACCTCACCCTCCCATGAACCATCAATGACTATTTTCCCATTCATAGTTTCTTCTTTTGGAAATACAAAAACTCTTCCTGAAGGCAAATTCATTACTTGCCCGGGTCTATTACATATTCCATTATCGTCAGTTCTCCATTTTGCCCCAATACTAAATGAAACATCAGTACCACTTGGAGAAGTCACTCTTACATCTCTTTTTCTTCTGAATAGTGATGTTAGCCCTGACAACTCTTTCTGTAGAGCATTATAGTCTGCAGTCATTCCTCCAGTTGAAAACGTCAGTTCACTAATTCCTGGCATAGAGATAATTCTCGTCCTCCCTGTCCTAGATGCATTAATTCTAGCTTTAGTATGAGTTAGAGAGCTTTTTGTTGCAAGGATAACAACATCTTGTTTCCTCATCAATTCTGCTACATAATCCGGTGGTTCACTTCCTTTCTTATGGGATGTTGGCATCATCATCATTAGAGTTCTATCTGTAACTTCTGCAGATGCCTCATACAAAGCCCTACCAATTAACGAACTTTCAGGATCAGTTACTATTAGAACAGTTTCAAAAGATCTGATTTGTAGACAAGTACGTATTACTGAACGAGCAGAGGTCAACATGGATTCGGCATAATCTTCCGAATTTTCGTTTTCATTTCGCTGGTGCTCGCTCATCAGTTTTCACCTCTACACAAGAGCATCACTTCTTCAACACGACGATTACATATGTCAAAACAATTAACCAAGTTTATCAAATGTAATTACTTTCACGACAATATATGCGAGGCGTTTTGTTAGTACGTCTTTTGTTAGTTTCAAGTATTGTTTGTATAATTTTAGGTAGTATCTTCTATTTAGAAACGATAGATGATGAAGAAGCCTTCGAAACCTCTTCTGATGATGCCTTTTCTGAGAATATAGCGCCTGCTGAAACAGATTCAGAACCATTGAGAGAAGACAATACAGATAATGAAAAGTTGAAAACCACACCTAGAAATAATTTTGTTAATCTAATTTTTCTTGGGGCTGGAGGATTAACTTCACTAATAGTTGGCTTTTTATTCTCTGAAATTTTTAAGATAACAGTATTAATTTCTTTGATTACTCCGTTAATTTCTAAAACTAATAATGGTAATGATTTACTTACAAGGGGGAGGATTTTAGGATTTATTGAATCTAATGCTGGTATTCATTTCTCTGCATTGAGAGACTATCTTGGATTGGCCAATGGAGTAACTGCATATCACCTACAAGTTCTTGAAAATAAAGGAAAAATTATTTCTTGGAAGGACGGTAAACTTAGAAGATATGCAGTTTCTCAAATCTCAGTAAAAGATCTAGATAATGTTAGAAATCCAATTATGGGGACAAGATTAGCTATTTTAGAGATTTTATCTAAATCCGGAAATCTAGGTCTTTCTAATTCTGAAATAAGCAAGAAACTGTCTATTTCTCGTCAATTAATGAGTTACCACATCACAGAACTGAGGAAATATGAGTACATTAATACAGATAATTTTTCGAAAAGACCCAAATGGAAATTAACTGATTTAGGAAATAATGCTTTAAAATCGTCTTATTCATTAGAAATTATTGAATAATGTATTTTTTACATATTTTTTCCTCTTGATGCAAGTATGACTCAAAAAGTGATTTATATTAAGTATATGTCATCAAAATGAGTATCGATGGATCAGGAATTGAACATACAACTTGCTGCGCTGATTTTTTTAGCCGGCACTCAAAGCCTCGGCTCCGCTGAAAGCGATGTAGCCGTTGAAACATCGACTGCTATGGATGATGAAGAATCTGAGGAGGTAGACCCGATAACAATAACATTGATTCCTAATTCACCAAATATTTTGTAAAGTCAATATACCAACTTATTCATAATATAACAGTGGGTGGGACATTTATGAATACAAAGCCATTAACTACTATTGTAGTATTGTTTACTTTGATTTCTTCTGGATGTTTAGGGATAATTGAAGATATCAATAATGACATTGATAATAAAATAACATTTATTGATGGAGAATACCCTCAATTAAATTTATCAGAACGAATTTATGGCTCTCCGGAGTTGGTAAATTATGATGAGTGTGATAATTTATTAGATGATTTAAGGAAATCAGTACATGATGAAATGATGGTTCAACTAGATCAGCAATCTTACTATCATTGGTCTCCTCAAGAGTATCTTCGTATTTTTGATGATGTGGCATTAGCTGAAACAGATGGAATGTCCGAAGCATCTGATAGTATTGCACCAGATTCATCTTCAAATGATCGCGAAGGAGATTTTTCTGGTACTAATAACCAAGAATCAGGAGTCGACGAGGCAGATTTCATTAAAACAGATGGCCATTATGTTTACATGCTGAATGGCAATAAATTTTTGATTATGGGAGTTCCAGAATTTGGTGATATAAACTTAGTATCGAATTTGTCTATGATTGGTAGCCCTATGCAAATGATGCTTGAAGGTGATCGTGTAGTTATTACATCCAGTGTAAATTACTGGAATCTTGAATCTGATCATCCATTACTAGAATTAATGGGGCATGAAGAGAGTTATTCATATTACGACTCAGATGGTTTTCTACAAACTCATACCTACACAAGATATGAAAGTCTAGTGATGTATTCTGTTGTTGATATTAGTGACAAGAGTAACCCTATTATTGAGGAAGAATTGTTTATTGAAGGTAATTATCATACTGCAAGATTAGTGGATGGTACTGTTCGCTCTGTAACACATCTATACACATATTTTCAAGGAGTTAAGACATGGGTAGATCTCCCTTATTATTACTATGAAATGGAAGATGCTCAAGAAAGAATGGATTTATGGAATAGTACATTGAGAGATACAATTAATTCAAATCAACAAGAGATAAATTCGTTAACATTGGAAGACTTTGTTCCTCAAATGTATGTAATGAATTCTGATGGAACTTACTCTACAATTTCATCACATTCTGATGATTGTAGCGAGTTTTCCGCCAGTCAAAATTCTTCAGTTCGTGGATTGACTACAATCATGACCATGAAATTATTAGGTGACGAAACTGAGTTTGAGATAGACCATATTACTTCTCGTTGGGCTCATGTTTATTCTTCAGGGAATACTCTATTGTTAGCTGAGCCAGTTGCAGATTGGTGGTGGTTTTGGAGAAATAATGATTTTGAAGATGCTACCAACATTCATGCATTCGATATTTCGGATAGTAATTCAACATTATATTTAGGGTCTGGAAGGGTTTCTGGTACTGTTCAGGACCAATTCTCAATGAGTGAGTTCCAAGGCTCAATAAGAATCGCTTCAACTTCTGATGCATGGGGTAGATGGTGGCTAGATGGTGAATTAGATGAGTTTGGAGAACCTATATTCACAGGTCCTTCTAACCAAGTAACAATCCTTCATCATGAAGGTGAAGATTGTTTAATTTCACCTTGCAATTCCCTAATTCAAGTTGGTATAGTGGAGAGTATTGCCCCAAACGAGACTATTTGGAGTGCCAGATTTATTGGTGACAGAGGATATCTAGTGACATTTGAGAATATTGATCCACTATGGGTTATTGATTTATCAAATCCATTTAATCCTGTAATTCTTGGTGAGTTAGAAGTTCCAGGAGTTTCAACCTATATTCATCCAGTAGATGAAAATACATTATTGACAATTGGAATTGGACCTGGTGAAGATGGTTTAGGTCTTGATTGGTCAACTACTCAGATCTCTCTTTTTGATGTAAGCGACCCAACTAACCCTACTTTAGCCGATTCTATGCCAATATCTCCTGCTTATACTGATGATGATTGTGATGATATCCGTACCTGTGGTTGGTCTTGGTCTTGGTCCGAAGCCACATACGAACACAAAGCATTCACATATTGGGCTCCTGCAGATTTACTTGCGATTCCACTTTCCACATATCGATATGTATACGATAGTGAATCGCTGCATTATCATTATGAATATATTTCAATGCTGAAATTAATCAATGTTGATATAGAGAATTTAAGTCTTTCAAGTCATGGCGAGGTCGATCATTCCGACTTTTATGACAATGAAGATAATTGGTGGTATAGCTCAACCAGTATTCGAAGATCAATATTCATGGGAGATTATATCTATGCGTTTTCATCTTCAGGAGTTACAGTAAATAACTTATCAGATATGACTCAGTCAGATGAATTATTAATTCCAGGCCAATCAACACCCTCTTGGTACTATGAAGAACAAGAAACTACTGAAGAACAGTCCGATGAATCTGATGAATCATCAGAAGAAGGATATGAAGCTGACGAACCATGTCCAGAAGGACCTGAAGGCGAAACTTGTAGGGATTAAATTTGATTGAACTTCAAGACTCTCCCAGTACTACCCGGAAGAGAAATAGATTTTCCTCTTAAGGGTCCTTCAGGTTCACGTTTATGAACTACATTTCCATCTACAATTGTATACATTGGCCATCCTGTCAGCTCCATTCCTTCATATGGAGTCCAACCAACTTTAGTCCATGTGTCTGAGTCTTGAATAATTCTACGATTTTCTAAATCAACTAAGGTCAAATCTCCATCATATCCTTCTTTAAGATGTCCTTTATTTTTTATTCCATACACTTTGGCAGGACCAGCACACATCCATTTTACAACTTCAGAAACTGAACACCTTCCTTCCACAGCGTGTGTAAGCATTAGAGGGAGTGATGTTTCTACTCCGGGCATTCCAGCAGGGGCATTTGGAAATCCAACTGATTTTGATTCTAAAGTGTGAGGAGCATGGTCGGTAACAATACAATCAATAGTTCCATCTTTGAGTCTATTCCAAAGTTTTTCTCTATCTTCTGTATATCTTATTGGAGGATTCATTAATGCTCGAACACCGAGTTTTTCAACATCATCTTGATCGAAAGTAAGGTGCTGTGTACAAACTTCTGTAGTGATTAAATCTCCTTTATTGGATGCTAACCAATCTGCCTCTTTCCCACTTGTCAAATGAACAATATGTAAGCGATGAGAATAGTCCTTAGCCAAAGCAGATGCTCTTTTTGTAGCAATTAGTGCACATTCAATATCTCTACATTCAGCATGTGCTGCAATGTCCTTTCGGTTCTTATATTGTGATATTCTTGATTGTAACCTCTCTTCATCTTCTGCATGAGTGGCAATAATACCTCCGGTATTTGCAAATATATTTTCTAGATATTTTTGTTCATGAACTAGTAAATCTCCTGTACTACTTCCCATGAAAATTTTGATTCCACAGACTCCGTCCATTCCTTCTACACTCTGTAAATCTGAAATATTATTATTCGTAGCACCAATGAAAAATCCATGATGATTTACAGATTTTTTTGCTGCTGATGCGATTTTTGCTTCAATTGTTTTTCGATCAATTGCATTTGGTGAGGTATTGGGCATATCTAGGAATGATGTGATTCCTCCTGCTGCCGCCGCCCTACTACCACTTTCCAGGTCTTCTTTCTCAGGATTTCCAGGGTCTCTGAAATGAACGTGAGGGTCTATAGCACCGGGTAGTAGATGTAACCCTGTAGCATCAATTACATTCTCGCCAATTTTTGGTTCCAAACCACCTAAAGGTGCTATGGTCTTGATTAAACCATTGTATACTCGCAAGTCACCTTGAATGACTTTATCAGGAAGAACCATCATCGCATTTTGTACAAGTAATTGGTTGTCCATACAATCTCTATATCCTCGGGTTAGCCGACACCACATGACTGTTATCATTGGTAATTGTCGAAAAATCTTTCCAGACGTCTTCAAATAAGTAAGGCCTCAGCGACAGACATCGAGTTGGAGTAGTCAGGTTATCTCGTCGGGCTCATAACCCGGAGACCGGTGGTTCAAATCCACCACTCGATACCAAAATTAAAAATAAACTGAAAGTGAAAAAACAGGTAACTGAAAGCCTGAAGAATATTTTTTCACTTTTATTTAATGAAGAGGGGTGTTTCATTTATTCATATACTATTTAGTATTCGGACAGTTTGTACAAGGTGATAAGATGGTGAAGAAGACTGCTAGTGAAAATATAGAAGAAGATGAAATTACAATAGATATTGACGAGCCAGAAATGACAATCGAAGATCTACCGGGTGTAGGTCCGGCGACTGCTGAAAAACTTAGAGAGGCTGGATTCGAAGAATTATTGGCTATAGCTGTAATGAGTCCAATGGAACTGGCAGAACAAGCAGAGTTAGGTGAGGCAGTGTCTTCAAAAATCATTCAGGCTGCTAAGAAACTAGCAAATATTGGAGGTTTCATTAGTGGTAATGCATTACTAGACAGACGTAAAACGGTGCAAAAATTAACCTCTGGAACATCATCAATGGACGAATTATTAGGTGGTGGTTTTGAAACACAATCAATATGCGAAGTATTTGGTGAATTTGGAAGTGGAAAAACTCAAATCGGGCACCAACTAGCTGTTAATACCATACTTCCAACCTCTCAAGGAGGATTGAACGGAGAGGTATTCTACATTGATACTGAAGATACTTTTAGGCCAGAAAGAATAGCTCAAATGGCAGAAGCTGTTGGAATGGACCCTCAGGACGCATTAGATAGAATACATGTAGCTAGGGCTTACAATTCAGCACATCAGATGTTGTTAGTAGATGAAATAAAAAGAATGGCTAAATCAATAGATGTCAAATTAGTCATTGTTGATTCTCTAACCAGTCATTTCCGTGCAGAATTCGTGGGTAGAGGTATGCTAGCATCCAGACAGCAAAAATTAAACAAGCATCTTAAGGAATTAAAGCAATTATCTGATGTTCAGAATGCTTTGGTTCTGGTAACCAATCAAGTTATGTCAAATCCAGCTGCATTGTGGGGTGATCCAACTAAAGCAATTGGAGGACATATAGTTGGTCATGCAAGCACATTCCGTCTCTATCTGAGAAAATCTAAGGGAGGTAGACGCATTGCTCGTCTTATTGATAGCCCTAATCTTCCAGAAGGAGAAGCGGTCTTTACCGTGACAGCCGAAGGCCTGAAAGATTGATTCAGGTCTCGGCTTGTCCGACGTAATTATCTTACTTCTGTCATAGCAATTTTAACTTCGTTAATTAATGAATCAACATGTTTTTCATCAAATCCTAGTTTCAGTTCAGCTGCTGCAAATAATTCTGGTAATATCTTTGTATTTCCTAATTTCATGGCATTTTCATAATCTTTTAATGCTTTTTCAGGACTTTTTCTATGGGTCTGCCAAAGTTGTAATGCTCCTAATTGAGCAATTCCATATTCTATATAATAGAATGGAACTCCAAATAAATGTCCTTGTTGTTGCCAGGATAATTCTCTAAAATCTTCATTATCTTTCCAATCCATTTTAGAACCAAATCTATCTCTTAATGATAACCAATATTCTGTACGTTCTTCTCTAGTATGATTAGGATTAGCATAAATCCAATGTTGAAAAGCATCGATTGTTGCAATCCATGGTAATAGAAATACAACTCCTTCTAAATGTGACAAAATCGCTCTATTGACTTCATCATCATTATCATAGAAAATATGCCACTCATCTTGGGTCAATAATTCCATTGACATAGAAGCGACTTCGGCAAATTCTATCGGATAATTCCTTTCATCGATTAGATCTAAATGGCCGCAATATAATGAATGGAACGCGTGTCCAGATTCATGAATCATAGTTTCTAAATCACCTTGTAATCCTGCAGCATTCATGAAAATAAATGGAACTCTACTTTTTTCAAGATAATACTGATATCCACCAGGAGCCTTACCTTTTCTGGTTTCTAAATCTAAAGTGTCCATTTCTATTAATTTGTCAAATTTGTTGCCTAAATCTCCAGACATCTTGTGAAATAATTCGGATAACTTCTGAACCATTTCTTCTACATTCTCGAAAGGCCTTAATGGATTCTTGCCTTCAATATCTGGGCCACTTCCCGATTTTTCATTGACATCCCAAGGAGATAAAATCTCTAAGTTAAATGATGAACGCCTCTTTTCATTAATTTCTCTGACAATTGGCATACATACTTTCTCTATTGAATTATGAAATGTTAGGCAATCTTCCACAGTATAATCAAAACGATGCATTGCTTTGAACATGTAATTAGTATATGAATCAAAACCTGCATTTATTGCTATCTCATGGCGGATTTTTATTAAATCATCAAAAATCTCTGATAATTCTTCTGAATCATTCATCCACCTACTTACCATAGATTTCCATGCCTTCTCTCTCACGCTCCTATTGTTTGATTCAAGAAAAGCTTTCATTTCTGGGAAAGTCCTTTCTTCCCCCTCAAATTCTACAGTCATACCCCCAGTAATTCCTTGTGCCTTGGTAACTAGTTTGGTTTGTTCGACTCCTAATGGGATATTTTCTTCTCTAAAAATTTCAATATCTGATTTAATGCCTCTAATCATTAAGTCATATCTATCTGGTAAATCTCCAACAGAAGGATGTTCTGCTATTCTTCGATTTAATTTATCAGAAAATTTTGAAAGTTTTGGCCTAACATTCTCAACAAAATTCAGAAAATCATTTTTCTTTGTTTCATTTTCTGTATCGCAAGTCATTCCTATGTAAAGTAGTGCCCCAGTTTCTGAAATATGTTCTGCAAGATTCGATGAATCTGAAATTAATTTTTCTAAACAATTTGAGCAACTCAAATTCCTCTGAATCAGATCATTGACATATGGTTCGATATTTTTCCAAGACGATGCATCAAAATCTTCTGGTATAAATGTCAACTATTCACCTCTTATTGATGGATTTCGGACCAACAGGAAGATGATATTCATCACGAGAATATTTAGCGAGTTTCCATGTAGAAACAGCATTTTGAACTTTTTCTCTAATAGCTTCTAAATCAGGATGGTCTGGATTCTCATGTTGAATCCAACAAGCCGTACAATATCTCTTATTGTTGTAATCTAGATAGTTTCCAGGTGTACAAACAATTTCACAGTGTGAGCATTTCCTGTATCCGTAGTACTTCGCCATATATCTTCATCCTTTGGTCAGGTATTTTACATATCAGTTTGTCCCTGTAATTACTTCCTTTGGACTATAGATTTGCTGATATCAGATGCAAAAGGAAACATTCTTCTAGTGATTTCTCAGAACTAATATTATTATTGTAGGATATTCTATTTAACCCCTCTATTGTAGGGGTAGGTCTTTTTGGTATTAATGTACCATTCAAACGTTCTATGATATTATTTGCTTCTTCTTCATAGTTATTATATGTATCACGTTCAATTTTATTTTCATCTATTTCTGTTTCTATTTCTATATCTGGTAATCTAATTAACCAAGCCGAGTGATCATTATTTCTGATTCCAGCATTTTCAAATGCGATTCTAACTTGATGTGTTCCTGCTACTATCCTAAGGAATTCAGCATCTAGACTATTTGCTACCATTTTATCTTTCAATTGATTTCTTTTCATTGAATACCAAGCAGTCCAAAGATGTTTCTCGCTTGCCGCAACGTCATATGCTAGAAGTAGCCATTTTTCATCTGGTTTCAAATTATTAAATGTTGAAAGTATTTCCCTAAAATCTTCTATTTCCATATTAAATTTGATTCCCCATGCAGGAAACCATGGCATCTGGTCTCTAATCACTGTACTTAGGGAGGGCAACTGATTGATAATTATTCTAGTCTTTACTGATGGCTTTTTTGTAACGCATTTTTAACAATTCTATCCACTAATTTCATGCTCCATCCCCTCAATTCCGAAAGTTTAATTTTATCATTTTCAGTTAACATTGAGACATCTCTAACGTTAGAGACTCCTAATTTTTCAACCATTTCTCTGGCCCTAACTCTACCTATCCCTCTGAGTGAGACAAGAGAAATTAAATCTGATTTACATCCATATCTAACTCTTCTATGTGTTTCATCTATAGCCTCGAATAGTAAACGATGTGATTTTCTATCCATTCTGGATAGTTCTTCATCATCCATGAGAATTGCTCTTGTCGAAAAAAGAAGCCATTCCGCTAGATCTACTCTACTTCTCAAGTCTCCTGGTTGGACATTCCATTCTTTCTCAAATTCATTAATACTAGTCTCTTCAGTCCATTCTTGAAGAACCAACGCCCCTTTCATTCTACCTTCATCTTCTAAATCTACACTTTCTGTTAATAGTTCCTTTTCATGTCCATAAATCGCATCTTGAATCTTAGGAAAATCCTTTTTTTGTGGCCATAACGGTATGAAATCTGGTGTACAGGTAACTAAATGTAATAAGCTGAATGGTGAAATCTGTTTCGTATTATCCAATCCTGTTAAGATTCTCATTGCATTGTCTAATCCGTCCTTTAGAATTTTACCAGAAACGGGATTTAGATATAATTTGGATATTCTCAAACCTAACGATGTAGCAGAGTAAACCATTGCTGGAGAATCTGGTACTTCCACTTCTTCAACTTCATAATCACTGGCTTTCTTAAATCCAAATATTGCAGGACCCTTTCTTGGGGCAACACTTGATATCTTATTCTCACTATTTTCAATAATGTTAATTCCAGAAACTTTTGATGCAGATTCTGCCCATGTAGGAATGTCATCATCCCAATTATCTTCGGTCTTTTTATGGCTATTTTCTGACATAATTCTTTCCTTTACCTGTTCAGATTCTCCATCTTTAACAATCATTCCATTATCAAAAAGCCACTTAATCACTCGATCTATTTGATTTTCCAGATGTTCAGAATCTAGGTGTGTCGATAAGAATGTATTAGTGAAGAATTTACCTATCGCATCTCTATCATTCATGTCACTTGTAGCGATTAAGGAAAGAATATGAGTTAATAATGCAGGGTCTTCTTCTGCATTTTGAGCACTGGGGTTAGCTAGTTTTGAGGTTATTTTTTCTGGTTCACTGAGTAAAAAGTGTTCAACATTTTTAATTTCTTCTTCCTGACTTTTACAAACTATCCAAGCATCTCCTTTCTTGTCATACTTTGGTCTACCAGCTCTTCCTAACATTTGCTTGATTTCCATTATTGGCATTGGCATATTTCTGCTTGCAGTAGTACTCCACCTTCTCACATCTCTAATTACCACTCTTCTAGCTGGAAGATTCACTCCTTGAGCTAATGTCGGGGTTGCTACTATACAAAATAAATCTCCACTTTTGAATAATTCCTCTACAGTCTTTCTTTGATAATTACTCAGACCTGCATGATGAAATGCCACACCTCCTTTTACTGATTCTGATAATCTCTTCCCCAATGGAGAAGAATTTTCATTTTGGTTAAGTGATTCCGAAATTTTATTTAGTTTTATGAATCTATCTCCATTATCAAAATTTGGCTCATTTTTTAGTCTTTTTAACAAGTATTTTGATAATTCTCTTGCTTCTTTTTGAGAACTTTTTCGAGAATTAACGAAGATTAATAATTGACCATTTTCGACTATTGTATCGTCTAAAACTGCCAATAAATTTTTATCCTTTTTTCCATCAATAATTCTTGGTTCAGGCCATTCTTCTCCACCCTTTCCATCAATCCTATGTATCTTTATTTGCAAATCCGTCAAAGTTCCTGAGTGGAGACTAACCGGTCTCCATTCTGATTGAATCAACTTTGCCCCTAACCAATTAGCTAGCTCTTCACAGTTTCCGACTGTTGCTGATAAAGCAATAATTTGAGTGTCTGGTTTCTTATGCCTAACTCTAGAAATTAATACCTCTAGAGTAGGTCCTCTCGAATAATCATGTAATAGATGAAATTCATCACTAACAATTATCCCTATGTTCGCAATTAAATCTGACTTATTTCTCAACAATGAATCTAATCTCTCACTGGTACATACTAATATGTCTGAATCTTCAATACTTCTAATTTCTCCACTTCTATCTCCAATTGCTAGAGCCACTTTTAATCCTATAACGTCTGCAATCTCCTTTAATTCCTCATATTTCTCACTAGCCAATGCTTTCAAAGGAACTACGTAAATGGCTTTCTGACCGACTAAATCGTTTTTCAATCTATGAGCAATAGTTAGATGAGCTACTAGGGACTTACCACTTGCTGTTGGAATAGTTAGCATGATATTTTTTCCATTCAATGCATGCGGTAATGCTTCCTGTTGAGGTGGATATAATTCGTTAATTTTCCAATTTTCTCTCAATAATTTGACCAAATCTGACGATAGCCCCAGTTCCTCAATAGTTTTCTTTGGGCCACCGCCTGAATCCGCCACAAACTTTCTTGTAATCGGCCGTTCTAAAGGATGCCGAGTCGTTAATTCCAACGATGATACGCAGGATGACCTTCTTTTACAGCAACAAACAAACCTTCGCCAGTCGCACAGACTTTCCCATTTGCTTCCAAAGTCATATTTACATTTGCTCTATCATCATACAGATTGCTCACAATTGCTGTTATTTCTAACTTGGAATTAAGAGGGGTGGGTCTTTTCAATTTTAGACTGAATGTAGAAGTTACTGTGCATGGGGGGAATTCATCCTGACTCTGCTCCATTAGAGCCATAGTTGCTGCCCAATTACCGTGACAGTCAAGCAGAGTACTGATTATTCCGCCATTAATGATTCCAGGGAAGGCTTGATGTTCATCTTTAGTCTCAAATTCCATTTTAAGTCCATTTTCAGTCCTAAATGATTTAATTTGTAACCCTTTCTCATTTGCAGGGCCACAACCAAAACAAATACTATTTGGGGCATATTTATCTTGAACTGATATGTTGTCCTGGTGTTCCATATTATCTCTCAAAGGGTATGAGGAATTGAATTATTCCATAATTAAGTATCAGACTATCTTAATTTGAGAACCTCTTCCGAGGTCCGTTGTCCGCTACTGATGATAATGAAAAGTTGCCGTCTTCGGCGAAAAAAGGATCACCTGCGCCACGTAAAAATAGGCGTCGCCATAAACCGTTGAAAGTAGCCAATCAGTTATCTCCAAAACGTCGTAAAGAAATCGAAAAAGCATTTGAGAGAAAATCTCCTTCTCCCAAGAAGTGGTCCAGAGAGAGCGGTCCTAAGACTCATTTATTTGATAGAAAAAGGATTAAGCCCGGGTCAATCAGAAAAATTGATTTCAATCTTTTAGATGTTGAGATCGGAGACTCTTGGCCTATTCCTATAACAATTATTCATGGGTCTAGACCTGGACCTGTAGTTACAATTTTGGGAGCAGTACATGGAAATGAACTCGTAGGCCCACTTGCTTTGACATATCTTTGTGGACCTAATTTCATTGGCTCAGGAGAAGATATCGATCCTTCCATGCTTTCAGGAACAATACGTATTATTCCAATCATTAATCTTCCCGGTTATCGCCGTCAAAATAGAAAGTTTCCTGATGGAAGAGATCTAAATAGGAATTTCCCAGGGAATAGTGAGAGCAATACCACATCTAGGATCGCTAATCGTATATGGAAATCTATTATTCAAACTTCAGATCATATAATTGATCTTCACACAGCTGCTCCGGGAAGAACAAATATGCCTCAAATTAGAGCTAATCTAGCTCATCCTGAGAGTAATAGAATAGCCCGATCTTTTGGTATTGAAACTATCCTAGATAATGAGGGCCCTAAAGGCTCTCTTAGGAGATGTGCAAATAAATCAGGAATTGGTTGTATTACCTATGAGGGTGGTGGTTCTAATGAAGCCGATCCAGAGTCTGTACAAGTGGCAATCTATGGAATCCTCAATGTACTTAGGAGTCTACGAATGATACCAGGTTATCCAAATCGTCCTTACTTTAGGATTCTAGCTTCGGGCTCGGTCTGGATAAGATCTAATCAGGGAGGATTGCTGGATATATTGGCACCTGCTGGTAGTTTCGTGGATGAAGGAGAAGTTGTTGCTACAATCACTGACCCTGAAAGGCCAGGGATTAGTCATGACGTATTTTCTCCGAACAGAGGTCTACTAATCTGTACGGCAACACATCCTTTCGTCACTGCCGGTACTCCTATAGGCCATTTATTACCGATGAAATCGGGGATTAAAACCCTGCAAAAAAGATTAGATGATGAAGGCTGTTTGATAATTAGTGGTTCTGACGGAGAACCTCCATGGAGAGAAGATGACGACGTAGAAGATATTTCTGTTGAAGGCGAGTGGTCAGGAGGAGGTCCCGATGCTGAATGGGGTCAGAATGAACAACCGTCTACTGAAGATGACTCGTAGAAATTATTCATCGACAACTCTTGATGGGATATCAATAAGTTCTACTTCATTTTCAATTTTCTTACTTGGAACTGTAACCATCGGAATTGTTGAGGGTATATTCGGAATCGATCCCTCATACATATTATTCTGCTTTTGTAGCAATGATAGGTCGGGTGCTGACGGTAATTCGGTTTTTGTAAAAGAATAATCATACTCAACTCTATTTGAAGGTATATTGTATGCAGTGTAAGCCTCTTCCAATTGTCTTTTTTGTGTAACTCTATGATTAACAAATATGCCTGCTAAAATTAGTGAAATCATAATTCCAAGAATAAATAACATCCCAGGGCCACTGGTGAAGAATGAAATCAAATTATCAAAAAATGTTGGAGGAGGTATCCAAACAACCATATCTACTTCCCAAATAAATTCAGTTGTTATTCCAGAATCTGTGATAATTGCCTTAATTTCCTGCATGCTAGTCCCATTAGAACACAATGTTAAGGTTAAATTATCTTTATTCTTACTACATTCTAGCTCGTTGATTACTAGTCTAGTGCCATCATTTGATAAATTATCTGATAAATCATAATCTCCAATAAACCATGAAACATCTAAGTCTACTTGAGAAGGAATATTGTTTAGACCGAATACCAGTGTTTCATTCACTGCATCCCAATTATAAATTTCCTGCGTCCTTGGAATTACCAAAACAAGATTCTCCCTCTTTAAATCATCATCAATCAGATCATTACAATCATCATCCAAACCATTCCAAACTTCTGTTGAACTAGGGTTTATGCTTGCATCAAGATCGTTACAATCTTCAAAATCATAATAATTATCTCCATCATTGTCATAGTTAAAAATTAGTGGACTTGACATCTTTGTTAAAACTTCAACTCCATCATTAATTCCATCACCGTCTGTATCTTCATCATTGTGGTCCGAAGTAATGTTATGATATTCTTCGTAATCAGATAATCCATCATTATCCGAATCAATTGTGAAGAAGTCTTCGTCTACCTCTCCATCACAATCGTTATCCTTTTTATCCAATAATTCATTTAATGAAGGAGAAATTTCGTTATCGTCATCTGCACAGTCTTGAAACCAATACCATCCATCACCGTCATTGTCGTCATCGAAAACTAGAGGGTCAGCCCCTAATTCTGCGTACGTATTGACTTCTATTCCATCAGGCAAGCCATCATCATCAGTATCTCCATCATTGGGGTTTGTACCAGTGAAATAATATTCATCATAATCAAAAAGACCATCAGAGTCAGTATCTAAATCAATAAAATCTTCATCTATTTCATCATCACAGTCATTATCAATTGAATCTAATGCCTCTGGAAGTCCTGGAGATCTGAGAATATTATCATCATCACAGTCTTCAAACCAGTACCAGGTATCCCCATCCATATCCTCATCGAAAATTAATGGATTAGCTCCCAAATCAGAATATAATTTTACTTCTTCTCCATCAGTTAAACCATCATCATCAGTGTCTGCATCTTTGTAGTCTGTCAAGTGTATGTGATATTCTGGCCAGTCATTTAAGCCATCGTTATCTCTGTCTGTGAAGTTAAATCCTTCATCAATATAATTATCGCAGTTATCATCAACTCCATTCAGTTTTTCTGGCTTTCCAGGATTTATTTCTGGATTTTGATCGTCACAATCATCGAAATGATAGTAAAAATCAGAATCAGCATCAGGATCAAAAATTAGCGGATCACTACCCCATAGATTAATCTCTGATCCATCGTTAAGTCCATCTGAGTCAGAATCTTCATTATTTGGGTCAGTCATATGGATTGAAACTTCGACTAAGTCAGATAAACCATCTAGATCTGAATCTGCCATAGTTGCATTTGTGAAGTAAATAAATATCTCATCAAAATCATTAATTCCATCAAAATCAGTGTCTTCGTTGTAGGGGTCAGTCCCCCAAATCAAAGTTTCATTATCATTCGAAATCCCATCATCGTCATAATCTAAATCAATATTCATGCCATGAATTATCATTTGCCATGAATTCAATGTACCTGCGGTTCCAGAAGTGGTATCTCTAATTTTTAATTTCCAAGTACCTAAGCTACTTTCATCCCAATGGTGAACGGTGTTGAACATCCAATTAGAATAATCGTTGCCTCCGTCATTATGTTCTTCAGCAAGCCAAGATTGAGTGCCGTTAGGGGATTCCAATACTATATCCAAGTCCCCTCTATTGGAGTGATCGATATCAACAACAACATCAATACTTTCTAAACTAATATCATCAGTAATTTGAACATCAAATTCACTCCAAGTGTTAGTTGATGTAGGAATGTTAAATGATGGAGAGAAAGGACCAAATGATAGGTTTAATTCTTCATCAACATTTGTCCAGTTCTCAGCCAAAGAGACTGCTGCTCCTGCGTCTACGGCTCCGAATCCATATTTATGAGAAACATCATGACCTGCATCATTGATTCCCCAACTTGAATCATTTGGGTCATTCATTCTTGCACTGTTTACCAATATATGTTGAACATCTCTCCAAGTTAAATTTTCATTTGCATCCAATATTAGAGCAATTACACCAGCGGCTAGAGGGGTTGCACTAGATGTTCCTCCAAATGTGTTTGTTACATTCCCATTAGCGTAACCTGCGTCATCTGATGTTGTGTCAGGGTCATCATGAATATCTGTAGTGGTAATTCCCTCTCCATCCCCATTTGAATGGGCTGCTACCAGTATGCTTGCACCTGGCTCAGAATAATATGATTGTTCTCCATAGTGAGTAATTGCAGAAACTGCAATTGTGAATCTACTATTAGCCCAACCATCATAATTTGCATTATCATTATTCGTAAGTCCATTACCTGCTGCCCATGTTATGATATTTCCTAATCCATTCCTTCCTTCATAAGCATCACTTTCGAACGCCGCTAGCATTAATGGTCCTGGAGCATCCAATGTCTGTCCATTATCACTCGGACCCCAAGAGTTAGTGTAGATATGAGTTTCATTATTCATGAAAGTTAATGCATTTGCCTCTGTAGAATCTCCCGACCAACAGGCAATCAAAGTTGATCCAGCCACAGTAGCATCATAAGCAGCTCCAGCGACATGAATTGTATTGTCTCCAGCAGCAGCAGCAACTCCTCCGGCTGCTGTACCATGTCCGTTGTTACTAGTCGGAGTGGGGTCTGCATCGTTATTACACCAATCATAAGAGTGAGTGGGTGAATAATTAGGAGAAATATCTGGATGATCCTTATCTAAGCCATCATCAACTACACTGATTATAATACCATTACCAGTGTATGAATTCCAAACTGAGGTTATATTGGCATCTTCCCCTTGAGTGCCTGAAGTTTGTCCATAATTTCTCAAATGCCATTGATCATCAAATACTTCATCATTTGGTATAGATCGAGTTACATGATTTTTCTTGATTATGGGTGAGAAAGATTCTATAGATTGTTTTTTGAGTAATTCTTGTAATTCATACACTATTTCTGTTTCAGAGTTAAATTTCCAGATATAAGATCCTTGTAACAATGGGGCACTTTCAATATGGTCAACTTCAGAGATTATTCTGTATTGTTCTTTTATTTCCTTATTAGTTACAATCAACCATTCTTTCGTATTTTCGAGTTCTTCGTCAGTATATTGTTCTAGATTTTCAACTCTATCAAAGGCCAACTGCACTGCAATCGAATATGTGGGGATGATTAAATTCTCTTCTTGTTCAGTATTTTTCTCCTGATTTTCCTTTTCTGCAACAACTAAACCAGAAAATGGTGCGAGAAGTACGATAAAAACTGCAATTAATACTGCACGCATACATCTGACATGTCAGTAGGGGTTTTAGGTATTCGTCAATCTTGCGTTAACAAGAAGTCATTATTTCTTCCAATTATTAATCGCTGAATGAACTTCTTCATCATCCATTAATCTTCTTTGCTGCTTAGCGATATCGAAGAGAAAAGCTACTAATTCATCTGTAATCTCATAATTATTTTTCTCTAACCACCAAGTGATATTTGAACGACCACTCATATGTCCAATCCTAATCACTTGTTCTAAGCCATAATCTTGGGCAGGAACTCCTGAATAGATTCGGTCAGCGAGCCAATGGTCTCCTTTTTTCATTGCCTTAACTACAGCACTAGCATGTACTCCAGTACCTGTTTCAAATGCATCCTTACCAAAAACAGGATAATTTCTCGGTAAAGCAACTTCGATATATTCATGTGCTTTACGCATGTAATCATTTAATGATGTTAAATCATTTTTTATTACTCCCATTAGACTTAAATTAACTAAAGTTTGATCGAGAGGAGCGTTTCCAGCCCTTTCTCCCACTCCTAATGCAGTTCCATGAATCACGTCGGCACCAGCTTCAACAGCTGCCAGATTATTCGCAACCCCTAATCCTCTATCTTGATGTCCATGCCAGTTAACTTCAATATCTCTGCGTTTAGCACCTGAATCTGGAATAACCTCATCTTGAATAAAGCCTAGTAGTTTTATAACTCCATTTGGAGTCACATGTCCACACGTGTCGCAAACACAAATTCTGTCTGCGCCTAATTCAATTGCTCTAGTGTAAACTTGTTTGATTTCTTCGGGTTTACTCCTAGTAGTATCTTCTGTAACAAACATTACAGGTATATCATTGTCAACTGCAAATGTAACTGCTTTTTCAGCGGTAGACAATATTCTATCCATGTCCCAACCTTCAGTATACTGTCTAATGGGACTCGTTCCTAGGAATGCACTTGCTTGAATTTGTCTATCATACTTAGCCTGTAAATCAACAAGCGGTCTGATATCATCTACAACTGTTCTTACTGCACATCCGGGTTTTAAATCATATGAATTTTCTGTCATATGTTGTAACATTAAGTCAATATGTTTGACATGAAAAGGTCCCGCCCCAGGTAATCCTAGGTCGACTTTCTGAATACCTAATTTTTCCATAAAATCGATTAATTCTATTTTCTCATCGATAGTAGGGTTTCTAGCACTTGGACTTTGTAATCCATCCCTAAGCGTTTCATCATCAAACCATACGTCATGTGGGTGATTAGATGAATTTCTTTTTATTTCATAGTCAATTACATTCCAATCGAAAATCAAGTCCTTCTCTTCCACCAGCCCACCTCCTTTTCTGTTCTTCAACTACCCACTAAGTGCTTGAATCCATCGGGATAGGTTTCTTAATTATCAATCAACATCTCTATTTCTAGAAATAATGTAAAGAATAAATAATGTGCTTATAATTGAACCATTTACTATGTAATTACTACTTGATAAAACTAGAATTATGAACATTGCAGCCAGATATATTAGAGAAATAAAGAATGAATGAGACGCTGTCGGCATTCGATTTTCCTCATCATTATTTTCATTGATGTCAATTTTCCATACTGTTGCTCCGTACCAAAAAGTCAGCATTAGACTATTGATGATTATTAAAGAAGAATTTAAATCTGGAAGTTCATACAAATAATTCTCTTCACGGAATGCTAGAGGAGTCGTAAATGATAACAAGATTAGGAAAATTGAATATATCTTCATTTCTACTAATGTCCTATTTTTTCCTTTGATGTTTGGCATCATAGGAACTCCAACTTTTTGATATTCATCTGATCTATACAATGCTAAGGCCCAGAAGTGGGGGGGAGTCCATAGAAAAATTAGTAGAAACATGAACCATGGCATGTAACCTCCGATATTTATCACGGAATCGATAAAATTTCCAGTTGAAGTCATTGATAATTCTAGGTTTCCTTCAGCAGCAGCCCACCCGATAACAGGAGGTGTAGAACCAGCAATACCTCCAATTACAATATTTTGAACACTGGTTCTTTTCAACCAAATTGTATAGATAAAAACATAAAATAGAATACTGAATAATGCCCAAAATGCAGCAACTTCATTAGCCATTTCTAGAAGCCATAGAGTTCCAATGATAGAAATTGATATTCCAAAAAGTAGTGCATTCTGTGGACTAATTTCTCCAATTGATAAGGGTCTTTTTGAGGTTCTGGTCATTATTGGGTCAATATCTCTATCATACCACATATTGATACAATTAGCGCCACCTGCTGTTAGGTAACCTCCAATGAATACAATAATCATTACTTCTAAAGTATGGATTCCTAATTTTTCATTCTTAATCAAATCATGACTAAGTATTGCACACATTGCAGTAATTTGTAATAGCACAACAACTCTTGGTTTTGTCAAAGAAAAGAGAGACTTATGGAGTGCCCTTGTCTCTGACATATTAACTCCTATTGCTAATAGTCTTTGAAAGTCATTGAGCAGTAGTATCATTCACAATATGTCTTTTCTCATTTAGAGTGATGACCTTAATAGTCAGTAGAATGCTTGTAATCATGATAAATACTAGTGATGCAATCAATAGATGAATCAATGATAACAATTCAAAATAAACAATTTCAAAATTTTCTAACTTAGCAGAAAGTACGTATAGCCCTCCTAATCCGATGTTAATAAAATACAGTCCGGAAGACATCCAAATCCATTTACACAACAAAGTTCCATATTCACCTTCATTATTTTCTTTCCAAATGATGTAACATGTTATTATTAGAATAGCACCAACTATGCTGACCAGAAGCCTATGAAGAATTTGAGATTGAGCCTCAAAGTCAACAACTTTTTGATAGATTGAGTCATTACATAGTGGCCAAGATCCTGGGAAGCCTGAGACGCCGCAAACCTGATTTGCTCCAGGAGTTGTAGAAACAAAAACTCCTAGGAAAAGAGTCAAGAAAGTGCCGAATGATAATATAGCTATGCGTTTTGTCCATCTTTTAGCTAAAATTGGGTCAAATTCAATCCATGAAGGAATTTCATCTTTATCTCTAACGGCGGTCAACCATATCCAAACTAGAGACATTAAGAATAACAGTGCTGATGCTAAATGTAATGCTACACTCCAATGTAGGTTATCCAGTCTAACTGTAACATAACCCAAGAATCCCTGCCATCCAATAAGTAGGACAGAAATCAAGGAGGCTAACTTAACTTCATTTGTCAACTCTTCGTCTTTCCTAATAAGTAGCCAATTAAGTATGACTAAGGGACCTAACAACGCACCTGCTAATAATCTATGAATCCATTCAGTGAAAATTTGAAAGGATGTGTAAGTATGACTGGAACCTCTAGAATCTATCTCACTCGGATTTTTGTCAAACCATTCTTTTTGATCTTCTTCTGATATATCGAAGCCCCATGTTCCAAAACACGTTGGCCAATCAGGACATGACTCTCCGGCATCATAAATACGGATTACTCCCCCAGCAGCAATTACAAGGATTGTAATTCCAATAATCACTGCAGTCAGTTTTTCTACACTGACTCTACCGAATCCCATTATCTCACGACCTATCAGTCATATAGATATAATTGTGTTTCATTCATCTAGATGTGGTTCGACATCAATTGGTATTCTGTGCTTAAGGTATTCCAGAGTTGCTATCTTCATTGGGTCCAAAACTACCCTTTCCTTTGCCTCATCAACTCCATAAAGTTGGATTAGCTCTCCCGAGAACTCCTCTCTTAGTTCATCTTCTGAAACGAAAAGAGGTGCTCCCATACTAATTTGAAGTGCGCGTGCGCCAATAATTCTTGCTTTTTCGAAGCGGGTATGTGCTCTTGCAGGCTTGACCATGATAATAACGGCTAGCGACCCCCACATAAGGGCATTGTATGATAATATCACCAATATGAAGGTTAAAAATTGGAGATTTTATATTTTATTTTGATTCAATCAACATTGCTACTGCGTTCCCACCACCAAGACAAATTGTCACGATTCCTCTTCTTCCTCCTGTTCTATTTAGAGCATTTATAGTGGTCATTAAACAACGAGTTCCTGTAGCTCCTAAAGGATGTCCAATTGCTACAGCTCCTCCATGAATGTTAAATCGATCTTCAGGAACTTTTAGAGCCATTTGAACTGCGATTGAAGCTGCAGCAAATGCTTCATTATGTTCCAAAACATCAATTTCCATTATGTCAAGTCTATTTCTTTTTAACAGAGTTTCCACGGCCGAAATTGGGGCTACCATTACCCTTCTTGGTTCAACTCCAGAGGTGGTATAATCAATAATTTCAGCAAGAATTGGCCATCCCTTTTTTTTGGCAATTTCTTCTGAACACACTAAAACTGCAGATGCTCCATCTGAGACTTGACTTGCATTCCCTGCTGTCACTTGTCCATCTTTTTTGAAAACAGGTTCTAATTTCGCCAGTGACTGAATATTAGTCTCAGATCTTATTCCTTGATCTTTTTTTAATTCATCCATTTCAATAATTTCGTTTTCTAACCAACCATTCTCCCAAGCAGCATTTGCTAATGCATGTGATCTAACGGCGTATGAATCTGCCATGTCTCTCGATAAACTAAATTCTTCGGCCACAATTTCTCCCGTCATTCCCATTGATGTCCCATCAAATGCATCGGTCAATCCATCATGCATCATGACCGATTTTAGTATCTTTGAATCTATTTTTTCGCCCTTATTTTTTTCTCTAACGAAGTACGGAGAGTTACTCATTGATTCAATTCCTCCGGCAATTATGACGTTCGCATGTCCTGCTACAATATCGCTTGCAGCAATCATTACTGCTTTCAGACTTGATCCACAAACTTTGTTGATTGTAGTACAAGGTATCGAATAAGGCAATCCTGCATTAATTGCCACCTGCCTAGCGGGTGCTTGTCCAGAACCTGCCTGTAATACTTGGCCGATGTATACCTGATCAATAATCTCATCTTTAGGATCTATACCGACTTTTTCAATCAAATTTTTGACAACCATTGAACCTAAATCTGTAGCCGAGTAACGGGAAAGAGCTCCTCGGAATTTACCAATAGGTGTACGTGCATAAGCACATATCACAGCCTTTGGCATAACTCCTCGAGTGAGGTTGTGGTCTTGAATAGTGCGATGAGCAAACTAGTTTTCATACTTCTTTTTCAGAACTAAATCCGTAGAAATGAGGATTAACTAATACTGGTCTTTGGTCAGATTTTACTAAAATTGTTCTAACTGCCCATAAATCTTTGAAGACTCTATATTGTGATGTTTTATCTAAATAATCAACACCACTAGTTCCCCCTGTACCAATCCTTCTACCCATTATTCTCTCAACCATTCTAGCATGTGAGTGTCTCCATTTGACCATTGATTCTTCCAGTTCTACAATAGCATCAATTAATTTCCTTGGCCATGCTAATAGAGGTAATTCTCTGTATGATTCAATGAATAACAAACTTGCTCTTGCTCTACTAATTTCTCCACCTGGGATAAGGAATGATATTGCACTTTCATGTGCTGCATTAAATCTTTGAACTGCTTTATCTAAATCAGATGTACCATAGCTAGACATCCTCTTTGCAGCATTTTCTCCCATTAATTTGTGTGCTGATAAATGATTTTCAACATAATTCTTAACTACCTCAATATCATTTTTAGAACCATAATTTGAACCCATTATTGGGGTTCTAGAAATCCATTTCATCAATGATTCTTCCAATGAAGGCATGGCTATTGTTTCCTCTAAATCATTTAATATGGCTTCATCGATTTTACTATTTTTAGCAAGTTTTCGAAATGTATCTATTGGATCCATTCCAAACATTCTATCTTCATTTTTCAGTCCTAATAAGATTTCGAATTTTCTCATTTGGAATGACTCAAAACCAGATGCTGATCCTAATCCATCTCTAAATGACAAGAATCCCTGAGGAGTTAGGGTCTCCATTACTGACCATTGAGATGCCATTAGTTTGAAAATTTCTGTGGTCCTACCAAGTCTTTCCACTGCACTAGGAATTTCTTTTTCAGGAACCTGTTCTTGAGAGAGAATATTTCTAACTTCTGACAGTTCTCTAATTATCTGTTTAAACCATAACTCAAAAGTTTGGTGTACAATTATGAAATGCATTTCGTCAGAAGAAATGTCTCTTTCATCGCCTTGCAATTTTAATAAATCATTCAATTGCAGATAACTTCCATAGGTCCAATTATCCTCACCCATGTGCCTCCGATAGCGTTTCACTCTTGAATCATTACTGTTCGAGCCGTTCGGATTATGGTAACTAATTTGTAGTATTATTCATCAACCCATGGTCTTCAATAGTGCATCCTCCAGGAGGTAACGATGCTAGTATATCATCTTGGATCAATCCCGTGGCTTTAGCTATTTTATTGGCAATAGACTCCTTTTTTTCTCTTCCTGGAGTAATCTTAATCCATTTTTCAAAAGTATCTGATATGGTTTCAACAGTGCCACAGACCGGTAGAGGAATACCATTAATCACACCTATCCCCATCCCTAATTCTAATCTTAAATCTCTGTGCCACGTACGCTGACCTCTGACGACAAAACTTCCTCTACCCAATGATTCACCACTTTCAGTTTGCTTGGAGACTTGACTTGGTCTGACATGAAAAGCAGTTGCAGCCGCACCTCCGCTACCCCAAGCTCTTGACCAACATACCGCAATTTGAGCTGCTTGAGAGATTATTTTCTCATTGAGTTCTCTCGCATCATTAATTCCCTCCCCTAAATTCTGAGAAATTTGCATTGATTTTATTCCATTGGGTAAGTCTGAGACATTTCCAATAACAGAAAAGCCATCTTTTAATTTTAGTGAGCATGAAGGTGCTCCATGTAAATCTGCATGAACATACAAATCATTTGAATTCAAGTGCTTTCTAACTATTGTATCATTACCTCGAGCATCTCTTCCTCCGACAATAATATGTCCATCATCGAGAATTGCCCACCTATATTTCTCAAACCAAAATTTCTTACTTCTCTGAATCCCTCTAACTCTTCCAGCTGCAACATCTTTTTTCCTTTTCTTTTCTTGTTTTAATTTTGCTTCTTCTGTATTTTTTAGAGCCTTTTCAGCACCTTTTGCTTTTTCTTTTAGAGTTCGTGCCTCTTGAAAATATCTTTGTGCATTCTGATGAACCGTTTTATCTGCATGAAGAGTAACACTTGCTCCCGGTTCTCTTTCTTCATCCGGTATGAATGCTACAAAGGTTCTCTTTTTTGGGTCTAATCTATCAATCCATGGAATCTCCCTCACCTTCTCTGCAACTTCCTGCCAAGTAAATTTAGAAATAGCATCATTAAATTGGTTCATTATTTCTTCTAGATGTGTCCAATTTTCTTGCATAGATTTACCGAGTTCTTGATTGATCGCTGCTTGAGATAAGAATCGTTCTATCGCATTTCTTTGTTGGTCTGCTCTTCTTTCCAGTTTTGCTTTCTTTTCTCCTTCATCCTGACCAATTTTTACTAACTTTTCTTCCTCTCTTCTGATGAATGCAGACGCATCATGAGATCCAAAAGCAGCATCATATCCGGAACATAATGTTGGAATTTCTATAGATAATTCACTATTCAAATATTCTAAATTAATTGGTGAAATTTCCTCAATAGATATTGATAATTCATCTTTTTCACTTAAATCCGAAGCTTTTTTCCATTTTTCAATATCTTCTTTTTCTTTAAACCACATTCTACTTGATGTATTTACGGCCAGTTCATCTAAAAGATTAGTAATTGCATTGTCGAGATTGTTCCTCTCATCGCCATTTAGATATTTTGCTTTCAGAGATTCTTCTAAACCAGCAGATGCACAAATTGCACTGCCATAGATTCTACCTAAATTTCCTCTTGCAGCCAGTGTTCTAATTAGATCATCATTACTTTCATCTAATAATCTATCCAACTTTTCTCTATTTATTTCCCTAGGGTCAATAGCGGCTGGAGGCGCAACATATTCAACCCCTCTCTTCAGAGATCTGCTTGCATATTTTGCATGAGTTAATGGTTGAATGATAATTCCTTTTTCGTCTAATAACAAAACATTCCCATCTCTGAATAATTCAATAATTAACTCTAGTTTTCCACTTCCATGCTCGAATATCATTGAAATTATTCTATCGAAACCTAACTGTTTAACTTCTATTAATCTAGAATTATTCAAATGTTTTCTTAGAACCATCGCAAATTGTGAAGGTTGTGACGGCATAGGCCGATCTCTTTGAGAAAGATATAGTCTTCTTCCACTAACAATAACTAAATCAGATGATGACGAACCTTTTGGATTCAGACGTATAACTACCTGTTCATAGTGCGGTTGGTATGCCTTTCGAGCCCTAGCTCCAATCATAGAAGAAAGCTCACTAACAATACGTGCAACATCAAATGAGGAAGCCTGTTCACGCATGTCTCTCATCAATCCGTAAGCATCATCCTTCATCAGGCAATCGCTTTACATTTATTCATTATTCTCTAATATTGATTGGAATGAATCTATTTCCTTTAGAACATCCGCTTGATGTGCGTACTGATTGGATGGAATAGGAATAATTTGTAAATTAGGAATTTTTTCCGATATGACATCTACATCCTCAGAGCCATGTAATTTATCAGATTCTGCTGTCAGAATGGCGCATGGAATATTTATGTTCGATAAATTTTCAGGTAGTGAATATCCCATTAAATATCTTGCAGAGAATCTTATTCTTTCATAATTTTGAGACATTAGTGTCCTTCGATAGCGTATTTTTTGTCCTTCTTCGGTTACCTTTCTTTCAACTGCCCAGATTGCAATTTTTATCAACCATCTCAATGTAAATTTGGGTAATGGTAATTTGATTAAAATTTTGGCCCAAATGGGGAATCTAAATTTCTGGTTTGGGGCGAGAAAAATTGAACTCTTACCAGAAATTTTTCTTTCTTGTAAGGCGTGAATAATTATTGTAGAACCAAAAGATGATGAAAATAAGTGAAAATTATCCTCAATTCCCAATTTATTGATTATCTCCGCAATATCATTTACATACATGCTTATTGTGAAATCTTTTTGCTTCATCTTGTCATCAAATCTAGCACTAGCCTTTTCACGAGTTTCAACATAAATTATCTTTCTTCTTTGACTCCATTCTGTAATTAAGGGCCTCCATCCCTCAAACACTGAGCCCCATCCCGGAACCATCAAAATTGGGGTCTCTGAAGATTTCTCTATTGGTTCCCAGATGAAAACTCTCAAAGAAACATTATCACAAACTCTGATGATTCTTTCTTTTCCGAACGTGTTCGGAAGTTCTGGAATTCCTTTCCAATGATTTTCCATTAATCACACCTTTATCTCAGCGAGATCTTCTTCCTCCGCCACCAGAGCGTCTTCCTCCGCCACCAGAGCGTCTTCCTCCGCCACCAGAGCGTCTTCCTCCACCACTAGAGCGTCTTCCTCCACCACTAGATAATCTACTACTTCTTGATGTTCTTCTTGTTATTCTTCGACTTCTTCTTCTATGGAACCAAGGTCTTCTATACCATGGTGATCCATAATATACTCCTCCAAAAATTCCCCCACCATGGTGATAATGGTGATGATGTGTTTCATTACCGTTATTTGAACCTGAATAATCATACTCATCGTTGTTTCCATCAAAATACATGAATATAAGAAAAATTATTAAAATTGGGAGTAAACAACATAACGCTACGCCAGAAAGGAATGCTCCAACATCGTTAGGAGATTCAAGTTGACTGACCGCATTATCGTCAAATTTATACCAGACATTTACTGTTGAATTTTCCGGTAAAGTTTCAAATTCTACGATTTCTAAACAGTAGTCGTTCCAATTACCTAAGAATAAGTCGTAATATACATCGAAATAAACTACACCATCTACTGAATAATTGTAGGAAACATCTGCTCCACAGTCGTAAGAATATGTGTAGTAACAGTCGTATGTGTCATAAAACTCATCATAAACACAATCCTCATGTTCTATTTCATATTCCCACCATTCCGTCCCTTCAAGAACGGTGCCATCAGTCTTACCCCAAGTCTCATCTATAGATGGCGTTAAGGCCGAGGTTACAAGAGAACCTATGATTCCTAGAAGAATAAAAATTGCTATGAAAAAGTAACCAGGATCATCCGTTAACCAGTGAAATACTCCTTTTGCCTGAACTGTCGGAGGTGCTGGAGCGGAGTCAATTGATTTTGTTCCAATCGATTCATTGTTCAGTTTTCTCAATTCAGCTTCATGCTGTGCTTGAGCCATTTCTTCTTCTCTTTTGATTTTCATCAATTCTGTATGATTAATCATTTCTTCAATGGTTTTTTTTGATGATTCTTTTTCTTCTGGTTTTCCCCACCACTTGTCCTCACTCATGAATCCACCTCATATATTGCTAACAGTAATATCTATTCATATTATCTACGATTTAATAGGAAATTATTCATTAAATGAATATTCTCCATTATTTACAGATATTTCACCCGATTTAATGTGTCCTTTAAGATGGGATAATGTCTGATCGATCAATAGCATAGGATGAGCATCTGGTGTATCTTCATATGACATCTTTGCAATTGTTTCTAAGTCTGTAATATTGCTTTTCACAGTCTCAAGTACCAATTTATGTCTCTTTCTCCTATGTCTAATATATCGGTCTAATAATTTTTCAGGATTAGCTGAAAAGGGTCCATGCCCGGGGAATAATAAGGGGGGTTTCAAATTTTTAATTTTTATTAATCCTTCAATATATTCATTCATGTCTCCATCATTTGATGGCACAAGAATTGTACCTATTACTGCAACGTTATCTCCACTGATAATTCCTGCATCACCAATCAAACAAATGTGTCCAGGGCAATGGCCTGGCGTTTCCATCACTTTCCATGAAACAAGACAGCCATCTCCTTCAAGTTGAATGATATCATTTTCCTTAATTATCTTAATATTTTTCAATCCTGGAAGGGAATCCAGAGTTTCTTTACTACCCCATATCGGAGCATCATAAAAATCATTAATTTTATTCATATCTCCGATATGATCTTGATGTTTGTGTGTAAAGATAGTGGCTTTGATTTCACTTCCAGAAGACTTGATTTCTTCTATTTTATTAGATAAAATTTCTAGAGCCTCATCGGTTTTTGCAGCCGGATCAATAATCACCCTATCTCCGCCGGGAATTCCTAACACATAGCAGTTAGTGTGTGTTGCCGGAGGAAGTGTTTGGGTTGGTATTGGTATACATTCTACTCCGGGTGCAAATTCAAGAATATGGTAGCCTGTAGATGGCTTTTTTGATAATTCATTAAATGCAGATAATAAGTCACCATTTCTACTAATAGCATCACAAATGTCTCTTACCAATGTTACTTGTGGGGGTGGTAATCTAATTTCATGATTTAGCCAAGATTGAAGTAAACTCTCAGGATTCCACCATCTATATTCATCAAATTCAGATACACCTTTCGAAAATCTTGGTTGAATATTAGAATCTCCGATTGATAAATGATGGAATGTATTGGTAAATCTAACAGGTGCAAAAGGAGGCATTGTTCTAACTGCTATGATTTGTGAACTAAAATTTTCAAGCTTCAATTCTCCATTTTTGACATATTCACTCCATTTTTCTTTATTGGTACAAATACTCTCTTGTATTTCTTCAGAAACTAACTCTAGAGAACCATTTCCATCAGGTGCAAAGCCAATTTCTTCAACAAGTTCTCTAAGTAGAGTTATTCTCGAAACACGTTCTTCTGTATCAATCAACCAATCTGGATTTTCTTCAGCGACTTTTTTATCAACTCGACTGACGCCTCCTCCAGGAAATGCCCAGAAATCTGGAAAAGATGGGACTTCAGAAACTCTGTGGCACAGTAAAATTTCTCCTATGTTTTCACTCATCCTACTCACTATGAGCGATGCGGATGGTCTTGGGTTTGCAACATTGGCAGTGGGTAATTGTACCCCCTCCGGCAACTCATCCATACATCTTCGAGGAGGTTTATGATTTCAAACCAACACGTCGAATGACTCAAGTCTGATACGTTAATCGACAATCATGATTGACAATGTATTCATTAGTCATAAGGACAATCAAAGTGGTTTAAAATTATTTGAAATTTCTATACCAAGATTTGGTCTAGGTGTATGGCAGATGAGCGATTTGGAGTGCGAAGCCTCAATACTTCATGCCTTGAAAAATGGATACAGACTAATCGATACAGCAACTGCTTACGGCAATGAAACCGCTGTAGGTGAAGCAATTAGAAAATCTGGGATTCCGAGAGATGAAATCTTTGTTGTTACAAAATTACGAAGAGTCCACGCCACAGGATTTGATGAAACCATAATTCAGTGTAAAGAAAGTTTAGAAAGATTAGGGTTAGATTATGTGGATCTATACTTGGTCCATGCACCACCAGAGAATATTTCAGCCCGTGGAGAAGTTTGGAAGGCGATGGAAGAATGCCTTAAATTAGGTTTAACCAGATCAATTGGAGTTTCCAACTATGGCATAAAACACCTTGAAGATATGAAAAATTATGCAGAAATTATGCCATCAGTAAATCAGATTGAGGTACATCCTTGGTTACAAAGGTATGAATTAAGAGAGGCTAATAGACAAATTGGTGCCATAACAATGGGCTATTCTCCACTTGCGCGAGGGCATAAAGTCAGAGATCCGGCCCTTTCTTCAATTGCTGCCTCAATTGGATGTACTCCTGCACAGGCAGCGATAAAATGGGTTTATGATTTAGGATGCATTACAATTCCAAAATCAAGTAACCCTAATCGTATTATTGAAAATAAAGAATCTCTAGATTTCGATATATCAGATTATACTGCAGATTTTGCCTCCCTGGATGAATCCTATATTTCTGGATGGAATCCTACGATAGAACCTTGAGTGATAATTATGAAACAGCCTGAGACTATTGAAGAAGAATTAGAAATCATTGCCGCTGCTTTGGAGGCCGGAATTGATCCTTTTCCTCCCCAGAAAGAACCTAGGCCATGGGGGCGGATAGCTCTCGGTTGGTTCATGATAATTATTATGGTTAGCTGGGTTTCAGAAATTCTTTATCGTTCAATCTAACGAAAATTTATCCCAGATAAAGTACTAATGCACACATTATCAGCATCAATGATGCGGGAGTAGCTCTACTGAGCGGATCATCTTTTGTCTTAAGATGACAAATTAATGCTCCAGCCATTAGAACTCCCATAGCAATCACGGCAAATTGCACCAAGCTAGTATACCAAATTCCTGCAATTAACATTGTTGCCAAAGTTAGCTTTGTTGCTCCAACTGCATAAACAGACCATTTAGGTAATCCATAAACTGCAAATTCTTCAAAAATATTCTTAGCATTCCCTGCACGATAATTAGTTTGGAGTTTTGGCCTAAAAATCCAAACCGCAAAAATCACTACTGCTATGAAAATCTGTAAAGCCATCGCCACTAGTTCAATCATAACTTACAATTAATGATACTCTGTATATACTTTTGTAATTGTAATTCAGATAAAATAAATAACATACTCTATTTTTTATCCAATCAGTGCAAATGATTCTAGGTAGAACCCTCTACAGAGGGGTATGAGCAAAGCCTCGGTGGTCACGGTTTTAATTTCTTTAATCGTAGTTTCTGCTTCTCCAATTGCTACTGCACAGATTGGACAACCTGATATTGTTCAGGAACACTGGTATCACTCATACGCAACATTAACCTTAGATCTTAACGAATGGGCAGATGATTATCCTGAGATAGTTATCTTATTTTCAATTGGACAAACAGAACTTGGTAGAGAACTTTGGATGTTGCAAATTTCTGACTGGAGTCTAGAAACAAAACCAGATGGTACAGATAAAGAAGTTGCTTATATCGACGGAGGTCACCATGGAAATGAACATCTAGGTACTGAATTGGCTTTTCTTACAGCTGAATACTACATCGAAGGATGGGGTAATGGAAATGAGGAAGTAATTGAAACCTTACAAACCACTGAGTTACATATTCTAATTATGTTAAATGCTGATGGAAATGACTTCGATACACGATGGAATATTAATCAAGTTGATTTGAATAGGAATTACGATCATTACTGGAATACTTGTGATTCCACACAACCTGGCAGTAGTGCATTTAGTGAATCAGAGACTCTTGCAAATTCCATTTACATGAATGAAGTTGTCCCTGATGCTGACCTTTATGTTACAATGCACACCGGAGTTTGGATAATGCTTTATCCGTGGGGGAAATGGCCTGAACAACCGTCAGATTGGGAATTATTTCACTTTATTAGAGACGAAGTAAACGAGAACATCTCAGAAATCCCTATCAGAAATGCTAACCAAGGCCTTTACCCAAATTGTGGTACCAGTAGAGACTATGGGTATGGAGTAATGGGATATCCAACATTTACTTTTGAGACCGATGATGAACAATTCTTACTGGGTACTGTTGAGGCCCTGTCAGATAGACTGGGTGAGGAATTGGATGTAATGAGATATTTAATCCAAAATATATGGTATTGGAGAGCTAGATTAGTAATTGAAAATTTTGAAATCACAGAATCTCAAATTAAAGCAAGTATTACCAATCTTGGTCATGCAAGTACTTCAAATGCAACTTTCCATTATTCTGATAAGGAAGGTAATTTGTTATGGCACTCAGATAATTTCGGAGTTAATGCGACAAACAATTCCGAGGTCATGCTTAACACGAAGAATCTAACATTAGTAGACGACGGAATATGGACAGTTCATTATCAAAAAAGAGTGATCGACTCTTCAACATGGGTAGAGGAATTAATTGATAGTTCTGTAATATTGAATGATTCAGATAGCAAAAGTCTTCTTCCGGCCCCTTCGTTATTTATCTATTTATTATCAATATTAACAGCCGCCGTTTCTAGAAAGAATAACTCTAAGAATTAATTTATTCATTTCATAAGATGGTAGTCCCTCCCGGATTCGAACCAGGGTCGTGGGATCCAGAACCCCACATGATGGACCACTACACTAAGGGACTAATGCAGTTCCGAGAAGGATTATGTATTTCAAGAAAACCTAAGCAATTATACGATTAACTGGCTCTAAATCCAGCATTCAATAATTCCAAACTTTCTCTATTGGGTCTTAATTGAGAATCTGGTAAAGCCATTAATGGAGTTTCAGTCAATCCTAAAGTTTCGGTAGCCGTCTTCATATCAGGATTATAGTAAAGAAGTCCTGTAACGTGCCTGCCTTCACTATCTGCTTCATGGATCGCACGCAATGCCTCAACAGGGTCTCTTGGATTATGTTCATCTCCAACAGTCTCCAATCTTAAAGTAGAACCGTCAAATAGACTAATCTCTTTGAATTCACCCGCAGGTACATCAACAGTATCTATTGGTGAGAAATGAGGTATGTAATCCACAATATGTAATACTTCATCATTTTCTTTAACGTAATTGTATGATTTATATGATTCATCATTATTTGCGAATGTAACACATGGAGAAATGACATCGATTACAGCCATTCCTTTGTGACTCATCGCTGCTCTTAACAAAGCTGTCAGTTGTTTTTTACTTCCAGAAAATGACCTTGCTACGAAACTACAGCCTAGATTAACTGCCATTGCACACAAATCAATTGGAGCCTGTTCATTCATGGCACCTTTTTTCTTTTTCGAACCTTTCTCAACGGTTGCACTGTACTGGCCCTTTGTTAACCCATAAACGCCATTATTTTCAATGATGTAAACCATATCAAGATTCCTTCTAATAGCATGAATAAACTGTCCAATACCTATGCTGGCAGTGTCGCCATCTCCTGAAACAGCTAAGAAAGATAGGTCTTTATTGACCATATTTGCACCTGTAGTTACAGATGGCATTCTACCATGGACGGTATTGAATCCGTGACTCTTCCCAAGGAAATACGCTGGTGTCTTAGATGAACAACCAATTCCACTCATCTTAGCAATGCCCTCTGGTCTAATTCCATTTTCCCAAGCAGCTTGAATAATGACATTTGAAATTTGATCATGACCACAACCAGGGCATAATGATGATTTTCCACCTTTATATTCGGATTTTTCCAAATCTATAACATTCAATTTCATAATACTCATGATTCTGCCTCCTTAAGTTTCTCAATAATCAAATCAGCGTATACCTTAGCTCTAGGTGGCAATCCATCGCTGTATGCCACACTATGAATTTTACCAAGTAAACTAGCAGGCAGCTCCTTTCTCAATATTCCAAATAATTGTCCATCTCGATTAATTTCTAGAACAATTACTTTTTCTTGTTCTTCAATGAATGATTGTACATTCGAATGATATGGCAGTGCTCGGACACGACAAGTGCTGACTGATAATCCACTTTCTTCCAACATATCATCGATTTCTATGATTGTATTTTCCATTGAGCCATAGAAAATTATCCCCACATTTTTCTCTTTTTCTTCCCTAATTATTGGTGCAGGAAGTAAGTCTCTTGCGCCATCAATCTTTCTTCTCAGCCTTTCCATAGTAGCTAGATAGACTTGAGGATCTTCTGAATAAATTCCGTCTTCGTCATGACCAGTCCCTCTGTAAAGGATAGGGTCTAATCCACTCCCCGGTAGCGTTCGATAAGCAATTCCATCCCCGTCAACATCTCTGTACCGGCCGTAATTAGCTATCGCATCCATCTGTTCTTGAGTCCTGATTACTTTACCTCTATCCATAGGAATATCAGGATATTCAAAACCTGCAGTACTCCATCTATTCATTCCTAAATCCAAATCTCCAAAACCAAAAACCATCGTTTGGAATCTGTCAGCATAGTCAAAAGCTCTCCACCCAAACTCAAAACATTCATCCACAGTTCCAGGAATTAATACTATGTGTTGGGTATCTCCATGACTAGCTTCATAGAGCATTGATAAATCTCCTTGTTGTGTTCTTGTCGGTAATCCTGTAGATGGTCCTACTCTATTAACGTCCCAAATAACTCCTGGAACTTCGGCGAAGTAAAATAATCCAATAAATTCAGACATCAATGATATTCCAGGCCCACTTGTACAAGTCATACCTCTTCCGCCTGCCCAACCTGCTCCCAGAACCATTCCGGCAGCAGCCAATTCATCTTCAGCTTGCACAACTGCGCAAGTTGCACCACCGTCTTCCCCCTGTCTTAATTTTGGGATCCATCCTATAATTGACTCTGCAACAGATGAAGAGGGAGTAATAGGATACCAAGATAGCATATTTATTCCTCCATAAATTGCACCCAAGGCAGTTGCTTCATTACCTTCAATTAGGAATGTATTTGGATTTTTTTCCCTCGCTTCAACCAAAAATTCAGAATCATAATTCCAATTTTCTTTCGCGTATTCTATTCCTTCAGAAATAGCCTGCATATTCCATTCAATAGCCTTCTCTTTCCCACCAAATTGCTGAGAAATTGCCTTTCTTATTGCCTCTTGATCAATTTTTAGTAGATGAGCAAGTGCGCCAACATAATACATATTTGCCATTAGTTTAGCCATTTTCGGACTGATTAATCTGGCCATTTTTGTCATTGGCATACCAAGAACAACACAATCATCTCTTTCAACTGGTAGTTTTACATCTTGATTGTAAATTATTACTGTACCGGGATCTAGTTTATCTAAATCTTTTTGCCAAGTATCTTTGTTCATTAATACCTGTATGTGAGTATAATCTCCAGGTGCCTGGTAACCAGCATCACTTGCCCTGATGATAAACCAAGTTGGTAGACCTGAAATATTACTTGGAAACAAATTTTTACCACTTACTGGAACTCCCATTTCATACATTGAATGCAGAATAACTAGATTTGCTGATTGTGAACCGGTTCCGTTTGCCGTTGCTATATTTATTGTAAAGTCATTTACTCTAGGGCTCATTATTTCACATTCTCCGTTGGTGTCGTAGCCCGTCAGGCGCTTGCGTGAGTCACCTGCCGTAGAGAACCAGTATTATGTATTGCCGTTCACCAATCCGAAATTTTTTGCAAAACTACTTCCGTTGTAGTTTTTTATTAGGTTGTCTTCCGAGGCACATGCCTGTACCCGAAAAATTGCAAAGAGCTTGGGATGAAGCGAATGATTCTATAGGAAGTAAAGAGTCTCCAGATAAGGCGCTAGCCGTCCTTCGCTCAGTCGCTTGGGATAATTGTGAAAACGATGTACAGAGGGCAAAAACTCTGTCTTTGGCAGCAGAACTTTACATGATTAAAGCAGATATAGATTCATCTTCCAGAAAGACAAATCTCAAGCAAGCATACAAAAATTATTCCAACGCAATTAAATTAGATCCGAAGTCAAAAGAAACTCTCCGAGAAAGAGGAAAATTAATCTCTATAATGGACCAAGAAGGAATATCTACAGGTACAACCTTCCAGGTATTAGACAATGGCAGCCCTACACCAATGGGACTAGTAGTAATGTTAGTTGTTTGCCTACTTTTATTGTCTTCAGTTAAAGTGCTTTCAGATTTCCTAAATGAGGAAGAAGCAGTATCTGGCTCCCAAGCAACAATGCAGATTTCATATGTTCCAAAAGGTATGGATGAAAATAGTAGAACCACTGCTAATGTTGTGATTGATTTGTATGCATCTCAAGCTCCGGATCATGTGGAGAATTTTATAGATCATTCTGTTAACGATAATTACAAGTCAACAATTTTCCACAGAATAATTGATGGCTTCATGATTCAAGGTGGAGATTTTGAAACGGGAACTGGAAGCGGCGGCTATGCTTACAATTGGTACGGATATTGTAACGGTAACGCTCAATCAAGCTCCAGCGATTGTGATAGGACATCTTGGACAGTTGGTGATGAAGCAGATAATGGTCTAGTGCATGAGCCTGGCGTGATTTCAATGGCTAAAACTAGTAATCCCAATACAGGAGGTAGCCAATTCTTCATTGTACCTGAAGATAGTACGCCATCTCATCTTGATGGACAACATACCGTTTTTGGTAAAGTTTCAAGTGGTTTAAGTTCAGTAACAGCGATTAGTGATGTGGATACTGATAGTAGCGATAGACCGATTTATGAGGTTCGATTATTATCAGTCACCATATCTTGATTTTCAAAAAGAAATAAATCGTTAGGCATATTCTTGTGCTTAATCCCAGCCGGTATTAACATGATTGTCGGCGATATGTTCTCTACGAAGTCTGAATTTACTACTCAGTCCGGTGATTCTGGCTATTACATGTCATTGAAGAAACTCGAACAACAAGGAATCTGTGAGCTGGATAAGTTACCATTTTCAATAAGAATTCTACTCGAGTCAGCACTCCGTAAATGTGATGGATTCTTGGTGACCAAAGAAGATGTCATGCGTATCGCATCTTGGAGTCCAACAATGAATCCTGAGGAAATACCATTCAACCCAAGTAGAGTAATTTTACAAGATTTTACAGGAGTTCCTGCTGTAGTTGATATTGCAGCATTAAGAGATGCAATGGTAAACCTAGGTGGTAATCCCGAAAAAGTAAATCCTCAAGTGCCGGTTGATTTGGTGATTGATCATTCTGTTCAAGTGGATATTTCAGGACTATTTCCTGATGCTAGAGAGCGTAATCTAGAGATTGAATATCAGAGAAATATGGAAAGGTATAAATTCTTAAAATGGGGTCAAATGAACTTAGATAATTTTAGGGCTGTACCTCCAGGAAGAGGTATTGTACATCAGGTTAATCTGGAATGGATTGCAAGTGTTGCTCGTCAAGAAAATGATTTATGGATTCCCGACTCATTGGTTGGAACTGATTCTCATACGACTATGATAAATGGTCTAGGCGTACTTGGTTGGGGTGTCGGAGGTATCGAAGCAGAAGCGGTAATGCTAGGTCAACCAATATACATGTTATTGCCTGAGGTAGTAGGATTTGAACTCACGGGCCAGTTACGTGCGGGAGTGACTGCTACAGATATGACACTTAGAATTGTAGAACTATTGAGAGACCACGGAGTTGTCTCAAAGTTCGTGGAATTCTTTGGTTCGGGAATGGCTAATTTGAGTCTACCAGATAGGGCCACGATAGCAAACATGGCTCCCGAATACGGTGCAACATGCGGTTTTTTCCCGGTTGATCAAACAACATTGGATTATATGCATCTATCCGGAAGAGAATCTTCTCATATTGAAAATGTGAAAAGATATCTCACGGCTCAAGGATTATTTCATACAAAAGATACTCCAGTTCCTCAATTTACGTCATCAATAAAATTAGATTTAAGCACAGTTGAACCGGCACTAGCAGGTCCTAAGAGGCCTCAAGATAGAGTTAATCTCTCGGAAATGAAAAAACACTGGCTTGAAAGTTTAAATTCTCCTTCCGGTCACCAAGGGCACGGTATTGATAGTAAGAATAATTTTGATTCATCCTTTATCGAAGAGAGGAATGTAAATCTTCAACATGGAGATATTGTCATAGCTGCAATTACCAGTTGTACAAATACTAGTAATCCAAGTGTCATGTTAGCAGCTGGACTATTGGCAAGAAATGCGAGAATGAAGGGTCTGGAGATTAAGCCCTGGGTAAGGCCTAGTTTAGCTCCTGGCAGTAGAGTAGTTACTGAATATTTTGATGCTGCAGGGCTAACTGAGGATTTATCCGCTCTAGGGTTCAATGTTGTTGGCTATGGATGTACTACATGTATTGGTAATTCCGGACCATTAGATGAAGATATAGAGGCTGCAATTGATGACGGTAATTTAATTGTAGGAAGTGTACTTTCTGGTAATCGTAATTTTGAAGGAAGAATACATCAAAAAGTCAAGGCAAATTATCTTGCAAGTCCTCCATTAGTAGTTGCATATGCACTTGCTGGAACATTGGATATTGACTTATTCAATGACCCAATAGGTTACAATTCAGATGATGATCCAATAATGCTTTCCGATATCTGGCCTACAGATGATGAAATAAATGAGACATTAATCAATTCATTAACTCCTGATATGTTTAGAGAGCGATATTCTGATGTTTTAGAAGAGCCTAGGTGGGATTCTATTCCTTCCGAAAAATCGGCATTGTATCCCTGGGAAGACGAATCAACTTACATTAGACTCCCCTCATTTTTCGAAGGTATTGAGGCAAATCCTAGCCCTATCCAACCAATTAAAGATGCGAGAGTATTGCTAAAACTCGGAGATTCGGTCACAACAGATCATATTTCTCCAGCAGGTGCTTTTCCTCATCATGGACCTGCTGGAAAATATCTTATTGAGAATGGTGTTGAGCCGAAAGATTTCAACTCTTTTGGTAGCAGAAGAGGGAATCATGAAGTGATGATGAGAGGTACTTTTGCTAATATCCGAATCAAAAATCAAGTTGCAGAAGGTACTGAAGGCGGATGGACCACACACTTCCCAACAGGTGATGTAATTTCTGTGTATGAGGCAAGTCAGAGATATCAATCTGATGGAACTGATTTAGTGGTCTTGGCTGGTTCTCAATATGGGACAGGTAGTAGTAGAGATTGGGCTGCAAAGGGGACATTATTACTCGGGGTTAGAGCAGTAATAGCAACATCTTTCGAAAGAATTCATCGTTCAAATCTTGTAGGGATGGGAGTACTTCCGTTAACATTTTTGGAAGGTGAAAACGCTGAATCAATCGGCCTTGATGGCACAGAGAAGTTTAATATTCCGGCAGATATTGAGTTAGTCCCTCTTTCACAAATAGAGGTTCACGCTATGAAAGAAAACGGTAGTGGAGTTAATTTCCAAGCAATAATTCGTTTAGATACTCCTGTTGAAGTTGAATATTACAAAAATGGTGGTATTTTACAAACAGTTTTACGTAATCTGGCCAAAGAATGAATTGAAACGTGATGTCTTATCTGCGAGTGATGTTGGAGGTGATGGTGTGCAGATGAGAGGTATTGTCCGCTTCCGCTTCCGTTCACCGGAAAATGATGTAGATGTTATTCTAGAAGGAGAATACAGCGTTGTTGAATCATTACGTCAGGAATTGGGATTACAAGGAAGAGTTGGTTTCGTACAGCCTCTTTCAGCACGTTTGGTTGATGGAGATGAATCCGAATCCCGTCCCGCAATGGGGGAAGATTTGAGCTACCCTAATATTACTTCAGTGGAGGACAAGCTACCTGGACCACCTCCTGATCCTAGCAGTATTCCTGCGGTAGTTAGAAGAATAGGTGATTTAGATATTAAATCGAAAATATCAGAGCTAGAAGGTCCTTCTAGGTCCGAGCCTCAAATAGAATATATCAGAGAATTTTTAGAATCAATCGATGAACCCGAACCTCTTTCCAACAATTTATCAGGAGACCCAATGGCAGAAGCTTGGTTACAAATTTTGTTAACTCTAGTGGTAAGGGAACATGGGCAAACATCGCTCCCAATTAGCGCAATTGAAGATTTAATCGGTGAGAGAATAAATAGGGAGGGTGTAGACTTAGAAATTTTCCTTAATCGGTTGTGGATAATGGGTCGATTAGAATTGATTTATGGTGGTGCTGAGATTCATTATGCTCCTAACCCAAGTTGGTTAATTTCCAAATAAATCGGTATGACTTTTTCTTCTTTTTCCCCTAACTTTTCTGATATTCACCGTAGGTGGTGGGGAATCAATAGGTAATAAGTGCTAAGAATGGAGTTAAACTCGGAACTAGTATGCTGTATAGTCTGAAGAATGCCAATAATCAAGCCGCGAAGGGCCGGAAAGCCGTACTACTTGTGTCTTTGATGCTTAGTTCACTGTTTTTGTCGTTGATTCCCGCGGTTTCTGCGTCTCACATCACTCAATACGCGGTTCAACGTGACCCGTCGCACATTTCGATAGGAGATTTGGACTGTGATGGACATAATGATATTGCTTCAGCGAGTACTATGGGACTGTTCATAACAGTCTTGTACAACGATGGAGACGGTGGTTTCGCGGATAGACAAGATGTATTTATTTCCAATAATGAGTCTCGCCGAGCAGGTTTCGTTGATACAGCAGATGGAACCCGTGTTGAAATCGCAGATATTGATGGAGACGGTGTTAACGATTTAGTTTATTATCAGCAAAATATTAGATTTGTTGGAGAATCCTTCGTTAGACCTGGAAACCTTACTGTTTTGTGGGGGGACTGTGAAGATAGAGTAAATCTATGGAGTGACTCTGAAATTACAGTTTCCAATCCTTTTCTCTCCGATATGGATGTAGGAGATATTGATGGAGACGGAAATGCAGATATTGTAATGGTTGTAAGAGATGCAACAGCCACTAATCAATATATCCAAGTTTACAAGGGACCAGATCCAACACTTCTAACTTCACAACAAACTTTAGCAGTCCCTCTAACTAACGGGCTTTACACTAACATGATTCTCGGACATTATGGAGAGACTGTAACTGGCGGAGGTTTCCCAGGTGGTGGTGGAATCGGTGATTGTGAAGATCTTGATATTTGGCTTCTCAGAACTCCCCCATTCAATACTGGAGTAGGGGTTTCTGTAGGTCACTATGACAACGTCACGGTGTTAGAATATGATTGTCTACAAGGAACTTTCCCCAATCCTTTGACACCAGGTGCTCAAGGAGTTCACCAGTTCAAGCTTGATGCAGAGCATAATGAGCCATTATACGGTTTTGATATCAAAGATACAGACGGTAATGGCGAAGTCGATTTGATTGCAGCAGTTGATGGATTGACCGGAAATATTTCTTATGCATATGGTTCAGGCACATCTTGGACTACTCAGAATTACGCTTATCTTGGCGATTTCAAAGGAGCATCTATTACTATAGAGGATGTTAATCAAGATGGAGAATATGACTTCTTCGTTCCAACAGAATTGACATTAACAAGAATACAAGATTCAACATCTCAAAATCAAACTTTCTTGTTATTAGATAATCTGAGAGAGATTAACTCTGTTGAAATCATTCTGGCGAATCCAAATGGCCCCGGCTATCTCCCCGCTCTTTCTTTTGATGTTGGGAGAAGACCAACAATGGCTCAACCTGGACAACTCCAAGGCGGAGATGATAGCGCGTTTGAAATTGTAATCGGTCAGAGAGATTATGCTTATCGATTCGCGAATAATGCTATGTGGCTAGATACACAAGGTTGGCCTGGAGCGGGAGATTTCCTCTCCGTCCTTTCATTAGATAACGAGGATGTAGGAATTACAGAAGTTACCGTAGCCCCTGTATCGTATAACCCTGCGACGGGCGATGCCCAACTTGGTGAAGGTAATAGATTTGTTAATGTTACAATCAAAAATACAGGTTTGAATCCAATTTCTGGTAGTGTTGATGTTAGTTTGGAAGTCAAAGAAGTACTTGGCGGGACAGACACGATTGTTTATGCCAATGATTTCGATGGTAATGAAGATAAGTCGGGATGTAATGCATGTGCTTGGGAGAAATTCTCCTATACAGGAGAATATGAAGAAGGTGACTCGTCTTGGCATATCGAAACCGGATCATCTGTTGGTCAGAATGCTTCATGGTATGAAGCAGATTCCAACCCAACCAACTATTATTGGGCTGGAATTGATTATCAAGGCCAGAACGAATCTGATTCAGGTTACTACAATCACCAGGATGAAGCAGTAATTCTTCAGAACGTTGACTTGACAGGAGCTGATGCGGCTTACCTGGATATGTGGGCAATGTGTAGCGCCTCATTCTTCCAATTGTACTTAGCAGAGCAATTCGATGTTGTTGAACGTTGGTTGTATGAAGATTCTTGTAGCATTGAAGTATGGAGTGATGGTTCCGGTTGGGAACAAGTATTCTTTGCAGGAGGATGGGATAATGACCGATATTTCCGCCTTTTAGTTCAAGGTGTAGATCCTGAGTATAATACTTACAATGGTGATATTTCTAGCGAAACAGTTACTGGCTGGCTGAATTTTACTGAAGATGGTTCTGAATCCACAGATGGGGAGAAAATAAACTCGATTGATTTGACTCCATACGCTGGTCAAGTAATTGATATTAGATTTAGATTTAGAAGTGGCTTAATGGGTTCTGTTGGACCTGATGGTGCCTCTTACGATACGGGATTGGATGGTTTTGCTTTCGATAATATTTCGATTAGGAAGGTTGATGTTAATTTTGGAACTGAAGCATTAGTCAGCCAAGAACTTTCATTTACAAATCTTGGCGCTGGTGCAAGCCGTGACGTTTCTTTGACTTCGAATTTTATTGATAATAAAACATATTACATCGCGACTTATTTGGAAAATCCAACTGGATTTGATAATGCAGATGCAACAAATGATGAAGTTAAATTCCAACTAACTGTTGACAATCTTTACGATCCAGGAGTAGCTGAAGAAGCATGGGTAGATTTGGAGAATGGTGTTAGATATGCATCAGGTCCTAGAGATATCAATGTCAAGGTACAAAATTATGGAAATACAGTGACCGATTTCCAAGTAGAAGCTAAAGTTAGAAATGCACTTCCTGACTTAGTTGCAATTGAAGATTTCTCTTTTGGTAATGCAGCAGACCAGATTTGGGAAGATGATGGCAACTTGAACGGCAGTCGTTTAGATGATTCAAGTGGCTCAAATGGAATGCTCCCCCAAAATCAAGGAGTCTTCAATAATCATGCTTATTGGCTCGGACACCCAGATACTGGATATGGTGATAATTGGAATGAAACATTAACTATTCCTAATGTCCCAGTAGGTGCGGAAGGAGCTGACTTCACATATCTTACGTTTGATTATTTCGCTGAAGGAGATTATCTAAAAGATAGCAATGGAAATATTCTTGCTATTAGAGACGCAGCACAACTTGAAGTATCTTGGACTAAGAATGGAGAAAATTTCAATGGAATCATATTCGGTAGTTGGACAGATTTGAATGAGAATGGTCCCAGGCCATTTGATAGTTGTGAAGATTTCGATAATAATGGATATGATGAAGTAGAGTATTTCGGTGATTTCTCTGACAGATATAATTCAGTCGTTTGGTTTGATTCAGAACAAATTGTGAAGTCAGTGACAGTTGATTTGTCAAATATTTTCTTACAAAATCAAACCAGTCAAAATACTTTTGAATGGAGAGATGAATGTACTTCACTTTCAGGATCTGAGGTCACTTTGACATGGAGATTCTTGTCCAATGATGATGGAGTGAACGGTAATGCAGGTTCTGCTGGTTTCGCTATTGACAATATTAGAATTGAAGAGTTCACATTCGAAGATGATGGCACCTACACAGTTGACGTTAATGGAATGGACGCATCAGAGAGACAAATCGTAACAATTGCAAATCATGATTTCAAGAGTGGAATTTATCGTATTGATGTTAAGACATTATTTGACAACACAGATCCATTAGACAAATGGTATAATGAATCTGAAGTTAATTTGGCAAACAATTACACTACAATTATGTTTAGTATCGCAAGTGCAGATATTACTTTGATGCAACCAGATATTCTTGATTGTACTACTGATATCACCTATGCCTGTGTTTATACTACAAATAAGGATAAATCAGGAGCATATGGTGAATCAATACATGATTTCGTATTACCATTATTAAATGGAGTAATAGAAGCAGAATATCAATTAACAATGAAGATTGTAGATATAGACACTGGTCAAACAGTTTATGAGGAAAATGCAGATAATGGACCATTTGACTTAGTCCCTCATCAGAGAGATTGGGCTAACTGGACTGCACCTTATGATAGGTGGCTGGATAATCACACTTACAACATTAGTTTCTATGCAACATTTACAGATGATGGTAATAGTTCTGGTAATGAAAGGTTCTTTGAGATTAAGTTTTATGATCAAATCGATGTTGCAATTTTATCTAACCCTACTGATCAAAATCGTCTCCAACAAGTGAAGAACGATCTTAATGCAATGAATATGACTTACACACAATTGAGAGTCAGTGATTGGGATACTTACGCAACTCCTGACTGGATTGAGCATTACAACAAAGTTTTACTTCCTTGGCAGACTGATTATAATGTAGTTTATGGGGATTATTATGAAATTATGGATACAACAAGAGAAGATGATGGTTTGAGTGTAGTGGATGTTCTTGAGAACTTCATGGTTGATGGTGGAACAGTACAAATGCACCTAGGGCCTTATCAAAATGAATATGACCCAGGTAGATTAATCTTTGACATGGCGATAAAAGATAGGAATCAGTATAATTTTACTACAGATAACAGAATTAATTATGATGATTTATCTATAGATGATCCTTATCATCCAATATTGAAAGGAATTGATAAAGTTACATTCTCCGGTATACATGCTGGAGCTTATGTCGCAATTTCAGGTATAGATGTTGCATCACAAGTGCAAGCTAATCAAATCCCTGCAACATGTGGTGGTAGAATTAGTGTGACAGGTGGAACTTTCCATACTTTGATGAGAGATACAGTACAAGGTCATTCTCTAATGTCTGTATGTAACAAAGGATTAGGTGGTCTAATTGTTACTACTGTCGATGTTGAAAACCCTAGCGTGACGGAATCTTTCGGTGGAGAAAATATTCCACTCCTCTCTAATATGCTATCATACCATCTAACACCTTATCCTTTAGATTTCGGAATTGCTGGAACAGATTTCGATCTAATAATTAATGGTGAGTCAGTGGATATCGATCCTACTACAGGTGCTTATCGTGATAAATATATTAAGAGTAATGCAGATTTAGATTTCACTTATGTTTCTAAAGTTGAAGGTCTAATTGCTGATTGGGACCTGGAATCTGGCAATAATGATTCAGTCACCGGATGGGATGGTGCTGTTTTAGATGCAGGACTAGTCAGTCACACTAACCAACTGACCCCATCAATTCCAACTCAGGGTTCATTTTGTGCTGTTGGTGAAGATAATGAACCATGTAGAATTGGTGCTGAGTGGTTACTAACACTTTACCTTCATGACGATGCAGGTCATACCAGAATTACATATATCCGTTTAATCACTAACGATACTCTTGCAGACGATTTCTATCCTATTTCAGCAGCTACAATCGTTCACGATGATGAAACTGCTGAATACATTACCAGAGATGGAACAAAGCCAATTGCAGGTGTTGATTGGCCAGTGTATAGAGTGAGACTTTCAGATACTGGAGAAACTACTGTTAAGTTTACTGGTGAGAATAGTACTGATCCAGATGCACCACAAGGGGAAACAGGAATTGCTCTTTACGAATGGAGAGTAATCAATGATATGCCAGTTGGTGAATTTAGTGATGAACAACACGTTTGGCAGAACCCTGCTGCTGTTACTGATGAATGGAGTTACACATTCAGAAATATTACAGCAAGCCCGACTATTGAAAAAGATGTACGTGTAGAATTAATTGTCTATGACAAAGCAGGTAAGCAAACACAGAATAAGTATCGTATGTATTTCATCGTAGTAGGTGAAAATGACGGTGATGCAGAACCTGTTTGGACATTTACAGCACCTCGTCAAAGTGATTCTCAGTCTGGAAATGAAGTGACAATTGTAGGTAGTATCTTAGGAGGTGCAGAAAATAGCGATGTTAAGATTGAAGTATCACTAGATCCTTTAGTCTTAGAGTATACTCCTACTCAGAAGATAACACAGAAAACAATTGGGAAATACAACGTTTCAGAAGGTTTGGGTGACGGTAGTGGCTTCTCAATGACTCTGGATATATCTGATTTGTATTCAACCAGTGGTGTACAAGCAACACTCCACTTTAGGATTACTGAAGGCGATGGAACTAGATACACATTTAATGAACAGATGCCTATCAATTTGTTACCCAAGGATATTTGTGAGATAGATCCTGATGATTCTAGCTGTTCTTCATCTGAGAGTGGTGGAATTAGCCCGATAATCATTGGTGTTGGTAGTCTATTTGCGATTTTAGCAATTGTTGGAGTTACATTGTTACTGAGATCAGGAAGAAAAGATTCAGATGATGATGTAGTTGAACAATTTGGTGGAGTTGAACAGATGGATCCAGTTGAAGCTTATGTTCAACAGATGGTTGCATCGGGTTATGATGAACAAACTGCGAGACAGTATGCTGAGCAATATTATGCCTCATACTATGCTCAGCAGCAAGGTAAAACTTGACCTGACTTTGGTATCGAAGGGGTGCGTTAAAACGTACCTTGAATAACACCTTGCGAATGCCTTGTAGCATGGATACCACCGGACCATACACAATTGCTGATATTTCTCTTGCTGATGCTGGGGAAAAAAGGGTTGCATGGGCAAGAAGTAGAATGCCTGCTTTAGCCGCTCTAAGGAAAAAGGCCGAAATTGAAAAGCCTCTTGCTGGGCAAAGAGTCTCGGGATGTTTGCATGTAACCAAAGAAACCGCCGTCCTTATCGAGACAATAGTCGCAGCAGGTGCTGAAATTTCATGGTCTGGATGTAATCCTCTGTCTACACAAGACGATGTTGCTGCTTGGTTAGCTAGGGAAGGTTATGGTGTCCATGCATGGTATGGTCAAGACAATCAAGGATTCTACGATTGCATAGATCGAACACTGGATTTTAAACCTACATTAACTCTTGATGATGGAGCCGATTTAATTTACAGAGTGCATAGTAAATTCCCGGAACTATCAAATGAAATAATTGGTGGAACGGAGGAAACAACGACCGGAGTTCATAGGCTAAGAGCAATGGCAGATGCTGGAGAATTATTGTATCCGGTAATCGCAGTAAACGATGCAGAGACTAAGTGGGATTTTGACAATGTTCATGGAACAGGTCAATCTACTATTGATGGTATAATCAGGTCAACAAGTGTTCTATTGGCTGGAAAAGTATTTGTTGTTGCAGGATATGGGCATTGTGGAAGAGGATTAGCTATTAGAGCCAGAGGACTAGGAGCAAATGTAACCGTCACTGAGATTGATCCTATTTGTGCTCTGAAAGCAACTATGGATGGATTTAGAGTTTTGAAAATGGATGACGCAGCCCCAATTGGAGATATTTTTTGTACGGCAACAGGAATGAAGGATGTTATTGTTGGTAGGCATTTTGATTCAATGAAAGACGGTGCGATTGTTTGTAATACTGGACATTATGACTGTGAGATTAAAATTCCTGATTTAGAAAATCGTGCATCCGAAGTTTATACTATTCGAGAAAATAATGAAGCATTCCACCTGAAAGATGGAAGGACTATTCATTTACTTGCTAGAGGTAGATTAGTCAATTTAGCAGCAGCCGAAGGACATCCCAGTGAAGTAATGGACATGTCATTTGCAAATCAATTCCTTGCATTGTGTAGATTGGCTAAAGAAGGAGAGTCCTATTCTAACGTAGTTTATGATATAACAAAAGAGCAAGACAGCGAGTTGGCATCCTTGAAGTTATCAACTACTGGTATAACTATAGATGAACTAACTGATGAACAAATCAAATATTCTACTGATTACAGCGCTGGAACTTAATTTACCATTCAGGCAAGATTGGTTGGTACTTTGGACTAATTCTTTCACCAGAATCGATTACAATCTCGAGTCTTTCAGTAACAGATGGACTTCTATTTTTGAGCATCGAGTTGTATACCACACTACCTCTTATTGATTCAGGAATACATAATTTACCTGATGATGTTTCAAAGTCAATTGCTCTATCAATATCCAATGCATGACGATTTCTCGACTGGAGTAACCCCATGGATAGCCTAGTTAATATCCCAAATGCAGATAGGATCAATAAAAATACTAGTATGAATCCGAATATTGTCCCTCCCAAAAATGTCATAGCAACACTTCCAAAAATAAATACAATAGGTGCAATAAATGCAACCAACCAAAAAGTCGATGACATTGGTTTCACTTTTTTCATCCTTTCAATAATTTCCCATCTCGGATGTTGTGGGTCCTGTGGTCTAAAAATTTCTTCTTTTTCCATTTTTGCTGCCCTTTCAACCATGCCTTTTACTCCTTGTAACCTCATAGATTGTTGATTAGTTGGCTCTTCCATTTTTTCATTCTGTAGCTCTGCAAGCCTATCTGTACATTCTTCATATAACCCTAATCTAACTAAAATTCCAATTTGTTCAATAATCGGGGTTACCTTTTCAGGATAGTGGACTCGGCAATCTTCCCACCATTGTATGGCCTCTTCAAGCATACCTAGATGATCTAGTAATATCCTTCCACCCATAAACCAAGCATCGAGATTATCTGGTTCGTGTAAAACCACTTTTCTTAAAGCAGAAATTGATTTTGCAGATTGTTGCAATGTAGGTTGTGAGGGCTTACCTCTAGTTGGAGGTGGGAGGGACCATGTAGCAATAGCCATCCAAGCCTCTGCATTATCCTCCTCAATCTTTACAACTTCTTTGGCATAATCGATGGCTGAAACAAAATCTCCTCGTTCCCTCGAATCTAATGCGTCTCGCCAAATCTCTTCCGCACTCTTTACCATAAACTCCGGTAACTATTCCTAGAGATGAATCCTCGGGTGCATAGATTTCTTTTTTACAACGTTATCTTCTAGAATTAGATTTTCTATTATTCCTAGAATTATTATTCTTCCTAATGTTTCCATTTCTAGATTTCGATTGCCGATTTGTATTTCGACGATTAGATTTCCCTGAATTCATAGCTCCTTTCCGGTCAGGTCTCCTTGTTCTAGCAGGAGTATTTCTTCTACCCTTGTCTTCTCCTGAATTACCAGGTTTCCTAACATCGCAATTTAATCTATTACAGAAATTCTTACTGGCATAATTATGATTTTTACATTTAGGGCAAATCCAGTCGCCAGGCTTCATATTTGGAAATTCTTTCGAGTCAGTCTTTCTTCTGTCGTTTCTAGGATTATTTTTTCTGTTTTTCCCTCTGTCGCCCTTCGGCCTTCTGTCTCTTGGAGCAATTTCAACTGGTGAACCTATAGTTTTCTCAATCATCAAGTCATCTGATACTGGCTTAACGTGAATATACGGGTTATTTACTGGCCCAATTACGGAATCAACTCTCCCTAGAAATTTCCCACCAACTATTCTAATTCCTGTGTATAATCCGGGCGCTCTCCCTTCGAATGATATCAGTAATCCACCCTCATGGGATTCCCTGCTCACTCTCCCGGAGAAACTCATATGTTAGTCGCGACGGTTAGAGTATATGAGACCGATAGTCAAAGACATAATTGCTAGAATTACACTAAATCCCGGTAAAGATCCGGATTCTGAATCATCGATAGGAGTAATAGGATTAACATCTGATTGGAATAAATGGCTATTATTTACCATTAAAACTAACTCACTACATTTGGCAGATGTATCACATCCTATGGCTTTCACTTCATGCACTCCTTCATCCCATAATCCGAAATTTATCATCGGAGTACTCCATGAGTTTCCAGAAACGGATATACTCCCTGCAGATAATCCGTCAATTGATAATGAGAAATCTACATTCTCTCCGTCAGGGTCACTAAATTGTCCTTGAGCCTGCCAAATATCCATTTCCCAGCCATATTCTGAAACACTAATCACAGGAGGAGAACTTTCTTTGATGATTCCTAAATTGAATATTTTTTCAGTATAATATATCGAATCTCCATCTATACTCATCCACAGATTTACCAACCCCGGAATCATTTCACTAGAATAAATATCTATTGAAGTGTCCGAGTTGATAGTGACCGACTCTTTGTTTGCAGAATTTATATTCTGAGACTGAGTGAATACGTAATCTAGAGATATATCTGGCCAATCTCCGTTAAAGTCTATGTCTATCGGATGTGGGTTGAGTAATACTTCTGATTCGGTAGTTACAGAAATTGGAATTCCTAGGTTCCAGGTTCTGATTCCTGAGCTTTGACCCGAATCATCAATAGCTTCACATGTAATTTCTGCGTTCTCACCGAATTGAATAGTCGCGTAAAAAGACTTATCAGTAGACTGATGAACATTTATTTCTGACTCAGAACTACAATTGATTACTAATTGTGAAATAGGTTTCTCGTCTGTAAACCAGCTAGAAATTTGCTCCCAATCTGCCCAAATAATTTCACCACTTTCAAGTGAGGGAAACCAGTCTCCATCATTGGGTGCATTAATACTCCAAGAGGGTGGATTATTGACTGGAGTTGGTGCAGTGGTAAAATCTACAAAAATATCTTCACCGCTAGGCCATAATTCCGTACTCCTATGTGGCATTAGAATGAATTTAATCCCTTCATCTCCATTATTCTCAAATGAATAGGTTGATGATCCGTCGCCAATACATGTTCCTCTAAGAGGCGCATCTTCATGAGTAGATGGCTCAAACTCAACATCTCTCCCTTCACATTCTTCCCACATGTCAATTCTCAGATCTGGATTATTAGGAAATGTGAATTCTAATACTGCATTGGTCATATTAGAAGCATTAAACGCTAAAGTAAATTCCTCCCCCTGATCAATATTAGTTATTTCCATTGTTGCATTCATCCACAATTCTAGTCTACATTCATCTACTCCTTCCGAAGTATCGATTAGAGTATTACAATCTCTTTCCGAATTTGGAAATACAGGGGCCTCTACACAATCACTACTGGAACCAATTGTGGCACATTCTCTAATATCTGCATGATTCGAAGGTACTAAATTCCACTCTTCAATTATTACACCATTGTCTTGCCATGAAGTATTTTTCCAATCAAGACCAACTCCTCCTCTATGAGGAGATGACTCTCTCATACCAATTCTGGTTAGTGCATACTCAATACACTCAGAGGCCACGGCTTCGACAGCCGACTTTTCATCTGTTGAAATCCAACCATCTCCTCCACTAGGATATAATTCTTCTAGATATAAATCCAGTTTCTCTCTTAACAAATCAACGCTAGTCCCATTTATCCATGCTCTAGCTTCAACTATAGCCGAGTCCCAATCATCTTCTACCACAATATCAAAATGTGCGTGTGTGTAAGGGAGAATATCTTCGAAAGTGATCGAGCTACATCTTTCCTCAATACTTCCTCCTCCACCGCCTAATTGATACATTTTTGTTTTATTCTGTTCAATCTCATTATCAGAAATAATACTGTTACATATACTTATTATCATTATAGAAATTACTAGAATGACTGAAATAATCCTCTTTCGGCTATCCCACCTCATAATACATCGACTTAGAGGCTAGGACATCATACTATCGATTTAATTACACTGTAATTTAGGCCACCCTAAAGTTATATACTAACTCTCCTTCGGATTTTTAGGAGACCCTAAAAAGGAGTAAATATAATGTCTAAAAATTACCATATTACATGTTTAATCGCACTATTATTTATCACCACATCATTGTCTGGTTGTTTGAGTAGCGATGAAAAAAAAGATAGCCTAGGAAGTTTAGTAATTGCCTATGAGATACAATCAGATTATGATAACATAGATGAGAATCCACAACAATTAGCAGATTATATATCTGAAAAAATAAATTATGATGTATCATTGTATTCTGTTGATTCTGAAGGTGCCATGATTGAAGCACTAAGATTTGGGAATGCTGATATCGCAATAATGGACAGCGGTTCTGCATGGGTTGGATGGCAACAGTATGGGCTAGATGCGTTAGGTGCTGATCTGAAAAATGATGGTCGTACTTACTACAATACTCATGCTTGGGTTAAATTAGATAGCGATATTGCTGAAGCTCATTTAGATGATAATCCGTATACTGACCCATTTGCATTATTGTCTGGTAAGACGTCTTGTCATACGGGATGGTTGAAATCAGCAGGAATGTTACTTCCAATGGGATTTTTGATTGGTCACGGATATGCTAATGTAATAGGCGATCCGAATGATGTTGAAACGATTAGAAATACAATATTTGACTTCTTTAATGATAATTCATCAATACCCGATTCAGGAACTCCATATTATGGCTATGAGGGGGCAATAAAGTGCCTTTCAGACGGCACCGGTGATGTTGCCTTTGCAAAAGATAGTACAGTAGATTCTTTCTGTGGAAATGAAAACACAATAGACAATAAAGATTGGTGTTTATCGAGAGATCAATATGTTGCTTTACCTGCATTTGGAAAATCTCCTAGTCACCCTGTGATGTATAATCCAGAATTAATTAATCCAGAATTACTTGAAGATATAACTAACGTTTTATTGGAAATGGGTGATGATTCTGAGGCGAGCAATATCCTGAATAATGTACTTAATACACCAGGAATTGTAGCAACAAATGCTACAAATCACTTGAGCAGTTACTCATCCTTAATTTCAAATATTCCCGGGATTTCTGCCTATTATAACGATAAGTATACTATTAATGGAACTGTCTCAGTGACAATTGATAAAGTAAGAATAGCATATGAAATTAAGGCAGACTATGAGAATATTGGAGAGAATCCTCAATTACTGGCGGACTATCTTTCAGAAAAATTAGAAGTTCCTGTAGAACTGTACAGTGTTGATTCTGAAGGTGCGATCATTGAAGCACTAAGATTTGGGAATGCTGACATTGCATTTATGGATGCAGGATCTGCTTGGGTCGGTTGGAAAGAATATGGATTAACATCTATGGCAGCAGATCAAAAATCAGATGGGAGAACCTACTATGATGCCCATGCATGGGTTAGGTCAGACAGTGAGATGGCGGCTGCTTACTTAGATGACGACCCTTCTACAGACCCGTTTGCACTACTTGAAAGTAAAACGTCTTGCCATACAGGCTGGCTAAAATCTGCTGGGATGCTATTACCCATGGGGTATTTGATAGGGAATGGTTATGCTCCGGTTATAGGCGATGAAGATGATATTGATTCACTGAGAAATACAATACATGGTTTTTTCAATAGTGAAGCATCTATACCAGACTCAGGAACTACATACTATGGATATGAGGGAGCTGTTAAGTGTCTCTCAGATGGTACTGGTGATGTTGCTTTTGCAAAAGATAGCACTGTGGATTCTTATTGTGATAATGAAAATTCAGATGATAACAAAGACTGGTGTCTTCCAAGAGATCAATACATTGCGTTACCAACATTTGGACAAGCTCCAAGCCATCCAGTAATGTACAATCCAAGTAATCTGGATGTACAAACTAGGACTTCAATCCTAAATGCATTGATGTCTCTGAATTATGAGATGTATGTGGATAATTATACAGTTGCAGGAACTACATATACTGGCTGTTATGATATATCCATTCATGTTGTTGATCAAGAATCGTCAAGATACCAATGCGGTGATGAAATTTTAACTAATGTATTAAACACTCAAGGATTAGTTCGCGTTACTTCTCAAGAGCATATGGGTAGTTACTCTGATTCAATCAGTTATATTCCTGGTGTCTTTTCATACTTCAGTGATAAATTTGACATCGATGAATAAACCTTAGTCAGATAATCTGACTACTTGCGGCAGTACCAAATAAGATTTAGTCTCGCCTAAACTTGTTTGATGCGGAGTTAGATACTCGGGGGATGCTATTATGGAGGTAAATCCAATAGAACCTTTAGTTAAATTATCGAATATTGAAATAGGTTATAATTCTGATGAACCATTAGTGAAGATACCCAATTTAGAGATTTTCCCAGGGGAGATTGTAGCAATTGCAGGCCCATCGGGAGTAGGAAAAACAACTCTTTTGCGTACGATTGCAGGTTTAGTGCGACCAATTTCAGGCAATCTCGAGGTGTGTGGTGTGATAAACCCAATTAAACAAAAAAAAGGAATCCTAGGTTACATACCACAGAGGCTTGGTCTTGTTCGTCACACCAGCGTACTACATAATGTAATGATTGGAGCCAATGCAGGACACAATAAATCAATAGGATCCATTATTCCATCTAAAGTTGCCAAGAAAAATGCGCTTGAAGCGATAGAATCAATGGGCTTATCTGAAAAAATCAAAGAACCAGTTAGGAAGTTATCAGGTGGCCAACAAAGAAGAGTTGCGACTGCAAGAACTCTTTCTCAGAAACCGTCTCTAATAATGGCAGACGAATTTTTAAGTGAGTTAGATGAAGAAACTATGAGTATGGTATTATCGAAAGTAACTGAATACATTAGGGGGTCAGGTGCTTCTTTACTTGTAGTAGAACATGATATTTCTAGAGCTAAATCAATGGCTGATAGGCTACTAGTAATTGATGACGGACGAATAAACCCATTTATTAGAGAAGTAACTGCAATGGAGGTTAAGATATGATTTCGAAGATTTTTTCATCAAAAGTATTTGAAATTTTGATCAAAATTTTCCCATTAGTAATTTTCTCATTTTCTTTATGGATCTTTTTAGGAATGATTGATGATTGGGGTAGATTGTCTGGCAGTATTGATAATTTATTTATTTTCATAGAAGAATCACTTTGGCCTCCTGATTGGAGTGTGATAGAGCCTCAAGCCTATCCAGTTTGTACAACTTATCCATTATTCGATTTCACTTGCTCTACTGCCTGGATAGGTCTAATAGAGACTCTAAAAATTGCTTTTGTATCTACTGTGTTTGGAATGATATTATCTCTACCAATTTCTCTTTTTGCTGCTAGAAATTTAAATCCTTGGTGGCTATCATATAGTTCTAGATTTTTACTAGCCTCTTTCAGAAGTTTACCAAGTATCATTTGGGCTATTTTTTTCGTAATATTGGTAGGTTTTGGTCCTTTGTCAGGTGTCCTTGCAATGACTGTTTACACTGTAGGTTATCTAGGTAAGCTTCAGTATGAAGCAATTGAGGGAATGAATAAGACTCCTCTTTATTCGGCTCAGTCTATGGGTTTATCAAAATTTGAAACTGCTTTCCATGTAGTGATCCCTGAGTCAGCTAACGACCTTATTTCACAAGCAATTTTTATGTTTGAGTATAATTTCAGGCATGGTACAGTTATTGGAATAGTTGGAGCTGGTGGAATTGGTTATTACATCAACTTATATCTAAAATTCCTCCAGTATGATAAGGTAATTGCCTATTTGATACTCATTTTCTTTGTTGTCTTAATTATAGATTTGATTTCTATTTTTGCTCGTTCACTATTCACCGAAGGTAGAGATATGAAAAGACCTACCTGGTTAGGAGTTTTATTGCCTGCGGGTTTACTGAAAAAATGATTTCAATTCTCATATGAAGCAACCATCTCGCGAACAGCTTCTTCAACGGGTAATTTTCCATCGAGTAGTAAACTCAATGAATACAAGAAAGGAATTTCGATATTTAATTTTGGAGCAATTTTAACGAACATTCTAGTTGCTCTAACTCCTTCTGCCACCATATGCATTTCATCTAATGCTTCTTCTAACGTTTTCCCAGAACCCAACATTTCACCTAAAGTTCTGTTTCTACTCCTAGGGCTGGTCGCGGTAACATATAGGTCACCTAATCCTGCAGGTCCAAATGCAGTTGATGGTTCTGCACCCATTGCATTTAGCAACCTGATTCCCTCACTAAAGCCTGCTAGGACTAATGCCGCTTTCAGATTATCACCTCCAATAGTGTTTCTTAATCCATCTACTAAACCACATGCAAGTGCAACTGTATTCTTGAAAGCACCCCAAAGTTCTGCCCCTTCTGGGTCATCAGCAGGTGTTAATACGAGGGTGTTGGTAGATAGTCTATCTGCAATTCTTTCAGCAATAGCTCTATCATGACATGCAACTAGCGCAGTTGTCATCACTCCTCTCGCTACTTCAGGGGCTATTGTAGGACCAGTCATAACGACCAGTGAATTAGATTTGTTCGCTTCATCCAGTCTTTTAGAGATAGCCTTAGAGATTATCCCTGATCCTCCCTCTTCTTCAGGAGCTAGGCCTTTTGCTAAATCAATTAGTAAGTGTGATGGTCTTAAATGTGGAATTAATTGATCTACTACTCCAAGAATAATACCACTTGGTACAGCTAAAACAATAATTTCACATTCAGTAGTTATATCTTCAATCTGCATAGTTGCTTGTAGTTCAGGAATTTTCGTATGTGGTAAATACTTTTTATTGATATTTTCTTCCATAATTGACTCATATACTTCTTGCTCAATAGTCCAACCCATTACATTGTGTCCATCTTCACTCCACACTTTAGCAAGTGCAGTCCCCCAATTGCCCAAACCGATAATACCTATACGAGCCATAGTCACCCTCATTTTCACTCGCTTTAACTTCCGGTTAAGACCCTTGGGTTTCAGAACGGCTCATCCGTTGCATTCTTGACTCAAATGCTCTCCGGCAAATACAAGCAGGGGTACCCGAGTGGTCAAAGGGGCTGGGTTTAGGTCCCAGTGCGTAGTGCTTCGCAGGTTCAAATCCTGTCCCCTGCACCATCTTTTCAGTATTATCTAAATATTTTCTAACCGTTGCCTTAATGTCCTCAGCCTTTGTCCATAAACTATGAGTGAAGAGGCTGAACAATTTTCAGACTCAGGTAACTCTTCTGAAATCAGAAAATCTCCCGAAAATACTAGTATTGACAAGGAACTAGACAGGATAAGGTTACGTAGAACAGATAAAAATAAAAAATTCCCTAAAACTTTCGACGATGCAGTATTGATTTTTGGTCTGATTGCCGGTATCGTATTTTTCGGAGGTGTCACTCTATTGTCTTCAGGAATGTTAGCTGGAGATTCAATCTTCTTAGACGAAAAACTTTCGAAAACACCTCTAGATACAGGAGGAGAATGTGTTGATAATCAAGGTGCTGTATCCTTTAGTATTTTCGTTGAAAATCATGATGAGGTTAAGATCAGATCAAAGAATGTACAATTAGACAGATTTTCAGTATTAGTAGTTAAAATTACAAATTATAGCGAATCAGAGTCATTTATTGAATTCTACAGAAGTGATTTAGGTAATGTAGAACTTTCATTTGGATTAGAATCTGATATTCAAGATGGAACTTATTTACTATCTGCTCAAATTTATCAAAGTTCAAATGATGAAGAATTAATAGTCACGAATAAATCGTCATTTGATGAAGTTTCATCTCAATTACAAATTAAGGGAGAGGAGAAAATTGTAGACTTAGAGATATCTGATAACTCACTACAAATATCTGACCCTGAACCTAGAGATTGTTTCACAATGACAGAATTTGGTTACTGGGGTTGGGCTCTAATGGCAGCAGAATGGGCGGGAGGTCGAGAAACCGCTATGCTGACTGGCGGTAGTGCAGGAGTCCCAGCATGGTGGATGGCTTCAATCTCTTTGGGAATGTCAATATTTTTCCTCTGCGTTCAATATCCACTAATGCATCGAATGTATCATCGTGATATTGATGATATATTAACTCCAAAGCAACTTTTCAGACTCATTGAGAGGACTCTGATTAAATCAGAAGAGGAACTGAGAATAAAATTAAATTTCGAAGAGCTGAAGATGCAAGAAAGAGCTATATCAATTGATATTATTATCCCCTATAATACCACGAATAAGACAATCGGAGAAGCCACCGATATTCGTGCTAAAATAACTAAAGATTTACTTGAAGAGTTTTCAATTTTTGGTGAAATGAGACCTCTACAAATTAAGTCAATATGCATAGATGGTAAAAATAGTTCTTTGGAAAATGACTTTATTCTTTCTAAAGATCTATCGCTAGTGGTTTCAGAAAGAAGTCCCCTTTCAGAAGATTATGGGTTGTTTTTCTCAGGACTTGGTGAAAATGGTAAATTAGAGGAAGAAATCACTCATGTTCTAGAAAAATGGTTCAAGATGCATAATCTTGTTGATTATGGTACTGCTATAATTGTAGATGAAGAATCAGTTTTGATTAGAGTGATTTATACTCCTATGATGAAGTTCTCTTATTTCCTATACAGAAAATCCTACATTGATATGCAAGATGACTTAACAGATTTCCTGATAATCAATTTGGATAGTCTGTTAGGTGATAGAGAACTAGTTGTTAGTGCACGAAATGAAAAGGCTAGTCTTTCAGATAGAGCAGTGGCTGGAAGAGTTGAGCTTGGCTCAAGTCAAGATGATTTAGTTGGTGAAGCTATGGTTGCAAAGCAAGCAGGTCTAACTGGTGTGTTGCTACAAAATCCGTTTATGGGGGATATTTTATCTTCGGTTGAATATGTGGCTCATTCAAATAGATCAAGAATAGATAAGTATGGATTTTGGGGATTGATTGTATTTGTTTGGATTCCATTTATGGCTAGCGGTGTATTAGTGGGTGCTATGCTTGGGCTTGTAGCCAGAATGCGTTTTAGGAGGGTTCTGTTAGCCTGTTTGATCGGTGGTTCAGCAGCATCAGTAACATGGGCTTACACTGCACGTGGAATAATTGAATTTATGGAGAAATATCATGCTCAGACTTTTATCCCGTTCCTGATCCTACTTGCTTTTGTATTTACATTCCTCCATCTCAGGAGAAATAAAAGAAGAAGAAGAGAAGAATTATTCAGGGAATCAATGGCATTCTTTGCTACATCAAGTAATTCTAATGCCTAGATTAAACTAATGCGGGTGAAAAAATGAATAGATTGTTACAAATGGAAAATTTAGAACGGCATTACGAAACACCTGCTGGTGTTGTTAAGGCTCTTGATGGTGTTAGTATCGAAATCTATGAAGGTGAACGAGTCATTCTCCTTGGTCCTTCAGGTTCTGGAAAAACCACATTATTGAATTGCCTTTCAGCTCTGGATAGTCCAACTGGTGGGACATATAAATTTCTTGATAATGACGTTCCACGAGATAATTCTGAAATGATGACCTCATTTAGAAGGGACTATATTGGATATGTTTTTCAATTTTTCAATTTGCTTCAGGATCTTACAGTTCTTGAGAATATACTCTTGATACAAGAATTAGCAGGAAACAAAGATCCTTCTAGGGCCAAAGAATTACTCAGACTTGTAGGTCTTGAGGATGAGATCAATCGTTTTCCTGGAGAAATTAGTGGCGGTCAGCAACAGCGTGTTGCTATTGCTCGCAGTATTGCAAAGCGCCCAACTCTCTTATTAGGTGACGAATTAACAGGGAATCTCGATACAGAAACCTCTAACAAAGTCATGCTAGCATTGGTCGAAGCATGTAAAAAAGAAAAAATAACTTCTGTTTTTGTTACTCATGATGAAGGATTAGTGAAATATGCTACGAGAGTGATAAGGATTGATAGCGGTAAGATAATTTCAGATGAAAATATTGTTGAAGATTTTTTAGTGTGAGGTTTCATAATGTCAACTCTGTTAAATAAAAGACTATACCGCAGTCTTTCAAGAACTAAGATAAGACTTTTAGCTGTTGTTCTGATGATTTTCATTGGAGTTTTTTCAGGAATTACATTTGGTGGATATGCTCATAATTTAGGAGGAATGTACGATTCAATTCAGGCAGATGATGATAATGGTGCCAATCTGGCAGATGTATGGATTGATAATCGTAGTACAAAATGGACTTATAATCAGGTTCAAACATTCTGTAATAATCTTGAAATGAATTGGAACTCAATTTCTTTAGATATAGAGTTAGATTCTTGTGAAGGAAGAACTGTAGCACAAGGCGCTATGTTTCATGTAGACGAAGATGGTGAACGAATAATCAACTCACTGTGGCATGGTATTCCACAAGATGCTAATGCCGATCGAGTTTGGATGCCGGAAGGTCATTCAGAAGGACGTGTAGCAATTTCACCTGACGAAATAGTCATTGACTCTCATGTAACAGATGCATTAGGTCTCAGTATAGGAGATAATATCTCTATAAGTGCCGGAAATAATACTGCTAATTTTTCTCTTGTAGGTATTGGCTACCATCCTTTGCATGTTCTTATGGCTCCTGAAGGTAGTCTTTTCCCTCCTGAACCTGGAGAATATGTTGTCGGATATCTCTCTGATGCAGGGATGGCTCGTCTAACAGGTGATGAAATAGGTACTAGTAATATCATAATGATTGATGTAGAAGGTACTCCTTCATTTGACTTGCCTGACACTGATAAATATGAAGGTGAAGAAATTGATGAAATTAAAAATCTAATAGATATTTCTTTAGAGGCGGCAGAAATTGACGGAAGAGTACGAGATAGAGGGCAAAATGAAAACGTTGAATTTATGAGACAGGACTTGAAAGGTGCTGAAGAAACAACACTTCCATTCACAATAATGATTGCTTGCATAGCCGCAATTACTATTTCTCTAAGCCTTCAAAGATTAATTCAAAGTCAAGCTAAGGAGATTGCAGTGCTACGTACATTAGGTGTACAACGTTCATCATTAATGACTGGCTACTTACTTGCCCCTATGGCAATTGGAGGTATCGGATGTGTAATCGGAGCATTAGCCGGTCCTTGGGGAATGGATTGGATGTTAGATTTCTATCAAGGACTTGTTGGGATGCCTATTGTAGAACGTGAGATTCCTTTTTCATTGTATTTCTTAGTAATTGGTTTAACAATGATCGTAGTTTTCTTATCCGGTGCTTTCCCAGCATGGAAGGCAAGTAGACTCGAACCCTTACAAGTATTAAGTGGCCAGAATCAAATGCGTATCGGTTCAGAAAATCTTAGGAAACTAACTTCTTGGATGCCTACTAAAATTGGGCTCTCAATACGTTCTAGTGTCCGCAAACCAATACGTTTGAGTATGACTTTTATTGCTGTTGGTATTTCTTTGATGCTTTTCGGTTCGGTACAAATGATGTCTGTTGGTCTCCAAGACACATTCGTGGGTGGACTCGAAAATGAACAAACATGGGATGCTCAGGTATACATAATGCCCGATTCTGAAAATCCGGTAGTAGAGTGGGCAGAGAATTATTCAGTATCTTATGAGATGATTATTGAAACACCATTGGGTTCAGTATCAGATTCTAATGACGTTGAAAGAATGTTTACTTTAGTAGGTCTTGATTCGTTTACTCAAGGAATGCGTTCAGTTCCAATAATCGATGGTAAGTTCCCGAATGCAGATTCCGCATTCACTCAAGTAATGATGGATGAGGGTAGTATGATTTTTCTCAATTGGAATGTTGGTGATATACGTAATGTGAGTATTAATGGAGTACAAATAGATGTTGAGATTGTGGCAGTATCAAATGCAGAGTTAGCTCGAACAATGTATTTCCTGCGAAGTGACTTAAGCGATATTATTGGAATCAATGCAACATCTATCTACTTACAACTTCCTAATGGTGTTACAGTTGACTCTAATTTAGGAGAAGTTTCAGTTGGTATAGTTGAACGCCAGACAATGCTTGACGGAATAAATGCCTTACTAGAACAACAGAGTAAGGCCTTTGATAGCATGTTATTTTTGGGCCTTCTATTCACTTTAGTTGTAATGTTCAATACCATGATTATGAATATCGCTGAAAGAGACTTTGAACTTGCGACTCTCAGAGTATTGGGAGCATCAACATGGAGTATAGGTACAATGTTATTGTTCGAGAGTATTCTAATTGGCTTTATTGGAGGAATTGTCGGTATTATATTTGCATTTGGAGGCGCGGTGGCACTAGCATCCGCGTTTTCTTCATGGCAAATATTCCTGCCTGTGAGTATTGATCCGGGGGTTGCTCTCCAAATTATGGGTATTGTGCTAGTAATTGCAATTAGCATGGTGCCATTTGGAATTTGGAGAATTAAAAGAATGGATTTAGTTGAGAAAGTTAAGGATTTATCCCAGTGAGGTTTTTGAATGCGTATTGTAACTTGGAATCTTAATGGAATTAGAGCCGCCAGTAGAAAAGGATTGAATGATTTTATTGATAAAATTGACAGTGATATTTGGCTATTTCAAGAAGTTCGTGCTTTACCTGAACAGATGCCTAAAGATTGGTCACCTCATGGAGGTCATGAGGCAATTTGGCATCCCGCGCAGAAAAAAGGATATTCAGGAGTATCTACTTGGTCGAGAGTTGGAATCTCTGAAGAAGGGCGTGGGATATCTACCATTGTAGATATAGATGACTCTGAAGGAAGAGTTTTGTATACTAAACACGGTTCTCTTCATTGCATTAATATCTATCTTCCAAATGGTTCTTCAAACGAAGAGAGGCAGAGATTCAAAGATCAATGGCTTGAAGATTTGTTAACATGGTCTAAAAAATTTATAGATCTTGATGAACCAGTATTAATCTGTGGTGATTTGAACATTGCTCACACTGAAAATGATATTTGGAATCCTACTGGAAATCGTAATACATCTGGTTTTTTATTACATGAAAGAGAATGGTTCACACGTTTCCTTTCAATAGGATTGTATGATCTATTAAGGATAGACTCTGGTGACATAAAAGGACCATATTCTTGGTGGTCAAACAGAGGTCAGGCTAGAGCATTAAATAGAGGGTGGAGGATAGATTATGCTCTTGCGAATGAAGCTGCGTTCAGAATTTTTAAGTCCGCTAAGATATTGAGAGAAGGAGGGCTAACAGTGTCCGATCACGCGCCTTTAATTATTGATTTAGAACTATAAATTGTATTTTTTGACTATTTTTGTCTTTTTTTACTATACGATACCTTTCAAGAGTAAGACCGCGGGCGCTACTCATGGGAGATGGACTTGTAGATCGTCTTACCAAGATTTTACCCGATGGACGAGGCGTTTGGATACCTATGGATCATGGCATCTCAGCATATCCTGAAAAAGGGTTGGAAAGAATGGATGAAGTTGTTTCTTCTTGTATTTCTGGTGGCGCCGACGCAATAATTCTACAGAAAGGTGCTTTGAGTTATTATGTTGAGGAAACAGGTTGGAGTAATTTCATTTGTCATGTTTCAGTTTCGACAGTGAATGCTGGTGGAAAGGACCAATACAAAGTTAGAGTTGCCAAAGCAGATGAATGTCTTATTCGTGGAGCCAACGCAGTTTCAGCGCAAATTAATCTTGGTGATTATTTTGAATCCGAAATGATCAAAGAAATGGGTGATTTAACAGGCGAAGCATTAGCATTAGGAATGCCTACTCTTGGAATGATTTATCCTCGAGGACCATATCTAAAAATTTCAGAAGGAGATATTACTAATGGAGTTGCTCATGCTGCAAGAGTAGCTTGGGAACTAGGATGCGATGTTGTCAAAGTTCCATGGACTGGAGATGTTGAATCATTCAAGTTAGTTTGTCAAGCAGTACCAATTCCAGTTCTTATTTCGGGTGGACCTAGAGGTATATCATTTACAGAATTACTTCATATTGTGGAATTATCAATTTCTGCCGGTGGTTCTGGGGTCTGTATAGGAAGGCAAGTCTTTGGTTCTAAAAATCCCGAATCCTGTGTTAAGGCATTAAGAGCGGTAGTCCATGAAAATTCTACCTCAGTTGAGGCTTCAAAATTACTTTAGAGGTGATAATATAGAGCTTTGGCAAGATTCTTACTCGGAATCTCCTAACAAATTATGTTCGAGAGTCTGGCGGGGAAAAGCCCCGGATGTTGCTGAAGTTAATCTCGATGATGCTAGTTCTCAGGAAGAAGCAATATCTTTGATTGGGATGATACCTTGGATACTTGTTAGATGTTCTGATTGGAAAATGATACCTTTAGAAAATCTTGTTTCAGTTTCCCGAGGTAGTGGTACAAAAATATCTGTTGCTATCGATAAAATTGTAGATCTAAATGGAGCAGCTTTTGCCCTTGAACATGGAGTTGATGCATTACTATTACCTGCAAATGACAGTGATTTATGGGACGCAGCAGTACAAATCGCTTCCAGTAAGATTTCAAACAGTGAATATTCTGTACCTTCTATCAAAATGGAGAAAGCCAGCATATATTCAATCGAATCTGGAGGGGTAGGTGAAAGAGTTTGTATTGACTTAATCGAAAGACTTGGAATTGGTGAAGGAATGGTCATAGGTTCTAATTCATCACTACTAGCTTTGGTTCATGGTGAAACAATAGAATCTAAGTTTGTACCCTCACGACCTTTCAGAGTAAATGGGGGGCCAGTACACTCTTACATTTTGATGTTTGATGATTCTACAAAATATCTTTCTGAGTTATCAGCCGGAGATGAAGTTGCTGTAATTTCATCAAATGGCGAGAAAAGAAAATGTACAGTAGGCAGATTAAAAATCGAAAGGAGACCATTTTTAATTATTAGATTTAAAACAAATAATAATGAAGCAGGTCAAATAATTTTACAACAGGCAGAAACTGTTAGGTTACTTGACAAAATGGGTAATGCTATCTCAGTTACAGATTTAAAAATAAATGATGAAATAATCATTAGATGTGATAATCAAATGAGGCATATAGGTAATTCGCTTGAAGGAGAGATGAATGAAAGATGAAAGTTCTAGCCGAAGCCAATGCTAATGCAGCCATTTCCATATTACATGCTTTAGGATTGGGAAAAGGTTGCTCAATAGGTATCAATCTCAAAACAACAGTAAGATTAGTTTCCGAGCCGCAGAAAGTAGAAGGTGATTTTCATAATTTATTACAAACAATTGAGGATATATGGGGTGAAAATGGGTATCCACTACCAGAAAAATTTGGTTGGCAGATTTTTTCCGAAATCCCAATTGGTCAAGGTTTGAAATCAAGTTCAGCAATATCTTGTGCTGCAATTAAAGCACTCAATCTAGCAACTTGGGCCGGATTAACAGATTCACAAATTGTTGATATCGCTGTTTCCTCGCAAATTAGATGTGGTTGTTCAGTTACTGGAAGTATGGATGATACTTGGGCTTCAATTTCTAGAGGTTGGAAATTAATTGATCCAAAGAAGTCAGCTCAAGAATCAATTATTTTAGAAGGAAACATCGAAGATGAAATCTCTATATTTCTAATATTGAGAGGGAAGAGAGATAAAAAAATCTTATCAAATGAGTTTAATCTTCAGTCAAGATTTTTTGAGCGTGCCCATGATTCACTAATTGACGGCTCGATATTTCAGGCAATCTCGAATAATGGTATGGCTGTTGCAGTTGCCACAGGTGACGATGAAGCTATTCGTATCTCTAATAAATTAATTTCTAATGGGGCAATTGCAGCCGGAATTACTGGTTCTGGTCCAGCAATTTCTGTTGTGTGCTTTATCCAAGATTCAGATAGGATTAGAGAAATTCTTCTTGAAATGGATTTTGAGATTATTGAAACCAATTTTATAGAAAATGATGTGTTGGAGTTGACTAAATGAGCATGAGAATTGGTGATCGACTTCGCGTAACTCTCTTCGGTGAGAGTCATGGTAAATGTGTGGGTGCATTACTAGAGGGTCTTCCATCAGGTACTGAAATTAATCCTGATATTCTTTTAGATTTCATCAATAGAAGAAAACCAGGCCGTAGAGGATTATCTACAAGGGCGGAAATAGATGCATGTGAAATTATGTCTGGCGTTCATGAAGGATTAGCAACTGGATGGCCTATTCTTTTGATTACATACAATTCTGATGTTCGTTCAAAAGATTATTCTTTCTTACCAGATCATCCTCGTCCAGGTCATGCTGATATGGTCGAACATATTCGTTCCGAAGGTACTAGTGATTTACGAGGAGGTGGTTCGCAATCTGCAAGACTCACATTTGGGTTAGTTGCTGCTGGAAGCCAAGCTAGAAGTTTATTGGATTCTGCCGGTTGGTCATGTACCGCACATTTATCCAGTGTGGGAAATATTTCATCTAAACCGTTATTTGAATTAGATAGAAAATCCCCGCTGAAGGATGGAACAGATATGTCGAGATTGAATTGTAGGGATCCTGATTCAGTAATTGAGATGTCTAATTTATTAGACGAAGTAAGAAAAGATCTTGATTCAATCGGTTCAACTGTAGAGCTATTAATTGAAGGACTTCCTATAGGAGTTGGCGAACCTTGGTTTGACGGAATTGAACCAGCATTAGCTAGAGGTTTGATGGCAATTCCTGGTGCTAGAGCTATAGAATTTTCACATGGTTTTGAGATATCAAAAATGCGTGGTTCAGAAAATAATGATCCTTGGTCTATAGAAAATGGTAGTCCAATTCTCGAGGGTTCAGATTCCGGTAATGCGGATGGAGCATTAGGCGGTCGTTCAACCAGTGCAGCAATCAGAGTAGTTGTTCATTTCAAGCCGCCCAGTAGTTTAGCTAGAGAACAATCCACTTTACATTTACCAAGTGGTGAAAAAAAACCACTCAAAGTACATGGTAGACATGATCCTGTCTTGGGACCTAGGGCAGTTCCTGTTGTCGAAGCCGTTGCAATTTTGGTAATTTCTGACTTAGGACTAATTGGTGGTTATCTAGAATAATCATTTACCTGTATTTTCTCTCATTTGGGCTAATCTGACTGGTAGGTTCACAGCAAACGCAGATGCAACAACCATGAAGACCACAGCTGTACCCAGTGCAACACCGTAAACGGAAGTTAACTCAACACTTTCAGCCAGTCTTGTTGCCGCAGATTCACTACCAAGTAGGCCTACGATTGTTGGAATAATCAGGTTAATCATTAACGCCACCAGCGCAACTAGACCTGCAACTAATGGTGTGATCATCAATGATCTGTAATATTGTCTTGTAATTTTTTTGACATTCATGACATAAACTTCGCCGGTTCTAATTGACTTATCAAGCATGGAAAATCTGATTATCCCACTTGTCAATTCAATATACATAACTAGGAAAAGAGCGTATGAAATCAGTAAGAGTTTCTGGGCAATTTCTCCATCAGGAAGTAAATCAATACCAAATTCAACTTTACTTCCAGCAAATCTTATTGTTACTAGGATTAATATCACATAAGAAATTAACAATGCTCTTTGTTCTCTTTGGAAAATTCCATACATCCCACCAATAAAACCAATAGCAATCAAGGCAAGATGAATCAGAGCACCAATTTCAGGTTGGTTTATTGCATTACTTAACCAAAACCAAGCAGTACCTGAGACAGGTGTAACTGTGAATGTAACAATTGATAGAAGAGTTAGTGTTATTGCTGCAGACATCTGTAGTGAACTAACTACTCTATCTGGTGGTAGGAATTTAGTCTTTGTAACTATGGGCCCACCGAAAAATGATTCTATTACTGACGGAACGTGTACTTCTGGAATAGCATCTTTTGGTATTTCTGTACTACCTTTTAACCTTCCAGCAGCCTTTTTCCTGCTAGGTGCAGATGATCTAATCGTCTTACCATCATATAAGTGAGCAGTATCAGACTTTCCTTCAGCCATAAAATCACCTAGAAACCTCTCGCTCCTGAAAGAGCTGTATTCAATAACATATCAGGCTCCCAATCCATTACATTGGCTCCCAATCCTCTTAGTTCGCTCATTAGAATATCTCTTTCTGTTTTGAGCAATTCATAACCAGTCCTATCTAATCTTCTTGCATCAAACTCAAACTCTAAACTGCTAGGAGAGAGAATAGTCACATCAAAGTTCCTAGATCTCAAATCTCTGACTGCATCAATTATCGTTGGGTCATCTTCTAATGGGCTCAACAAAATTATTGGACTTCCTCTGTTTATATGAGGTAAAATTCTGTTTGTAACTACCTTCAGTGGAGTATTGCCTTTTGCCATCGCTCCTGCTAGTTTAGTTAAAATGACATACAGTTGTTTCTTACCCGTATCTCTATCAACAGAAACAATTTCGTCTCCATATACTACAACACCTACTGAATCTCTTCTTGATAAGAAGTATTGAGATAGACTCGCAGCTGCTCTAGTGCTGTAAACAAGTGAATTCCTACTAACAGGTCCTGTCTCTGCTACGGCTCTGCTATCAACTAACAATATTATATCACTAACAGCATCTCTCTCGAATTCATTAACCATCAATTTTCCTCCTGATCTGGCTGTAGCTTTCCAGTTTACTTTCTTCATAGAGTCTCCTGCAACATATTCTCTTAGATTATAGAAGTTTGATCCTTCACCTGGATTTCTAATATTTACTGCTCCAGTGAAAATCTTTGGTACCCTACTCTTGATTAATGCGTCTTTGATATCTTCCATTTTTGGAAATACTAAGAAGTCATCATAAAGATGAATTTCTCTCTCATTATGAAACAATCCAAATGTATCCTGAATTCGGATACATACCGGGCCTATTGTGTAAAATCCTCTTAAAGGTGCTTCAATAGTGTAAGAAATTTCAGTCTCTCTTTGTGGGCCTAATTCCATTAGAACATAGTTAGCACCTTTCTTTATTCTCATCACTTCTGGTACTCGATCTCTAACTTCCAGAACTTTGGAGAGGTTTGACTTGTTCTGGATTCTTATAGATACATCGATTTCCCCATCTTCAAAAACGCGCGCAGAAGATAATTTTCTCAAGGCGACAAGATTTTGTAACGCTATTCCTCCCGAGGAATTATCGTCATCTAATCTTCTACCTGATGATGAAACATCTGCATTCGTGGTTCTGAACGCAGCCCAAGTAAGGAATGATAGTAGTACTACTGCCACAGTAACTAGTTGTTGATTTCTTAATACCAGGCCGAGAAGGTATAGAGCAATCGCTAGCGAAGCAAACATCGCTGACTTTCTACTCCATGCCATAAGCAAACCTCCTATCTGTTAATATCTCAATCAAACGGTTGGTACTGGAACCTGTCTAAGTATATCTGAGATTACCTGATCAGTTTCTAGACCCTTAATTTGATGTTCAGGTTTCAAGATTAATCTGTGAGATACAGCGAGAGTTGCTACAGCCTTTACATCATCAGGAGTGACGAAGTCACGTCCTCTCATAGCAGCAGCAGCACGACTTGTTTTCAATAATGCTTGCGAACCTCTAGGTGATGATCCAACTAGTACTCGTGGATCTTCTCTTGTTCTCGACACAATTTCTACCATATACATTCTTACAGCTGGATCCACATATACGTCTTCAATAGCCTGTTGCATTGCAACTACTCTTGCAGGATCAGTAATGACATCGACTTCTACGGCATCTTTCTTTCTCTCAATACGCCTTTTCAAAATCTCATCTTCATCTGCTCTGTCAGGGTAACCTACAGACATCTTGAACATGAAACGATCTAATTGAGCTTCAGGTAATGGATAAGTCCCCTCTTGTTCAACTGGGTTTTGTGTTGCCATTGTAAGGAAAGGAGCTGGTAACTTGTGAGTTACTACACCGATTGTAACTTGCTTTTCCTGCATAGCTTCAAGCAAAGCAGCCTGTGTTTTAGGAGGTGCTCTGTTAATCTCGTCGGATAGTAGTAGATTACAGAAGATAGGTCCCGGTTTGAAACTAAATTCTCCTTTCTTAGCATCATAGATATTTGTACCTGTGATATCTGCTGGTAGCAAATCTGGCGTAAACTGAACACGCTTGAAATCACATCCAAGCGCATCAGCGAATGTGTTGGTCATCAGGGTTTTTGCAAGTCCTGGATAATCTTCGAACAGAAGATTACCATTTGACAAAATATTTACCATAACATTGTCAATTACGTGGCTCTTTCCGATAATTACTTTCTGAACCTCTAGACTAATCGCTTCTGCGATTGCTCCTACAGCTTCCAGTTTTTCACTCATCTTTTTCGAACCACGAACGCTTTCGGCTTTCTTTGCATAACCTTGACTGACCGCGTCTGCTTGCGGTACTGCTGGTTTTTTTGCTGGTGGTGTTGCATTCATTTTATTCTCTCCAATTTCTAATTTGTCTTACCCCATTTTCTTATTGCTACCATTAGTTGCCTCAGTTCTTGGGGTGAGTATGTACGTGTTTGGCTGTAGGCTAGTTCAACCAGCCTAGGGTCGCCTATCATTGCTTGGACTTCTGCAGGGGGTTTTGAAGCCATTTGGTCTCTAGTCAGGTCATGATGTACTCTGACTTTTGTAAATAGTGATTGTTTAACCCTGAGTCTGTAAGTACTCGGGTCTAATTTTTTCGGTCTCTGATTGAATCTTGTCAAATCGAAAACATGTCTCCAATTTTCTTTTTCAGGTATAACCATCATTGAAACAAGAAGCAATAATCCTACATTTAGAACAACTAACCATTTCAGAAATGTATTTGACGTCAAAAGAACAACTGTAGACATGCCTGCTACGAAAGGAGCAGAGATAGTTCCAGTAGCATGCCTACTTTCATCGAAAACGATTCTGAAGTTTGAATTATCTTGTCTAATTTGACTTGATAGTTGAGTATTATCAAATTCCATCATTGAATGTACTAGCATTTGGAAGTAGACACTATTTCCATTCCAATCATTGTTATCATTAATTTCATTCATCCAGCATTTTGATTCAACTATTCCTTCACAAGAACTTCTCATGCCATGTAATGCAGCAGTATCAAAGTCCCATAATTTATTTGAGAACGCTTCATCATCTGAAACAAATACAATACTACCAGTGACATCAATTTCTTCTAAATCACTGAAACCACCTTTGCCCGTAACCTTGTCAAATACAGGAATTCCTGGGTAATCAATCCTTACCATCAAAGCTAAATCGCCGGGAGCAGGGTTCCTCACATCGCTAGCATCCCCCTCTCCAATAATATCAATAAATGCCGACGAAGAAGCGGTTGCCAAGACATTTACTTCTCTCTGAGTATCAGGATTATTTTGAGGTAAATCTTCAGCAGTAGGTTCAAATCTTATTCCAGTTGGGGATCTAAACATTACAGGAATTCTGCATGATTTTGGATCATTATTAGAAATTTGAAACTCTGAACAACCTTTTCTAGCAGCCCCGGCCTCCATCTCGTTAACATCATTTTCAACCGATGCCACACTCCAGACATTTCGCCATACTGGTTCTTTCACGGTATCATCCTGATTATATTCCAGCCAATGTTGATTTTGATCTAATAATGGTTTATCGAAATACGAAACTCCGAATTTTGATGCTAATCTATTTGCATTTGTATTATCTGCTGCAACTATTACTTTACCACCTTTTTCTGTTACGAAATCATAAATTGCATCTGCTGCAGTTTCGTCTATTGGCTTCTCTGGCGAAACTATGACCAACATTGTTCTATGAGGGTCTTTCCAATCATTAACTAACATAGGTGTAGACATTGTATTAGCAGTGAAATATCCTAAATCGTTACTATCATCGGCACAACCATCCAGATCGTCACCGAGGTCGCACCTCATCTCACTCAATTGAGCTAAACTGCTTGATTCATACGCCGAGTAAGAGGTTTCTTTTCCAATGACCATTAGCATCGGTGCTAGAAGAAGTAATACAACTGTAATTGCTATAGATCCAATTACTATAGTATTGAAATCAAATCTATCTTCATTTCCTTCTGCCAAAATAATCAATTCCTTTTTTTGAAGTAGAACATAGCCAAGGCTTACAACTGTTCAAGCGACCAATGAATCACAGTTATATGTTGCTGCCATTAGTTCAGGTGTATTGCTATAATTTTACTATCTTAGTTCCGATTTAACACCTGCTTAGCAATGCTTTTTTACATTATTTTTTAATATTTTCTTCTATTATTGCTAACATAGAACAGTGCTAAACAGGTTGATGAAAAAATTATACTTATTCCCGGCGATGGGAGATTGGTATCTACCACTTCTGTGACACTCCCCCCATCATCAGGATTTTGCTCATCCTCAGTAGGTTTTGAGAGAGGTGGTTCTACTGTGATTGAAGTTTCATCTTCAGAAATTTTCGAGGAACCTGCATTCATAGCACCATTTGAGTGGACTGAAATTTCTAATTTACAGTTCTTCCTTGGATGACTCTGCGAAGCAGTTATTTTCAGATCTGCATTGGCAGAATTGTCTTTCTCTAAATCTGTCACTAGTAATTTATCCAATCCATTATCTAGGGTCATCAATGGGCAATTATCAGATAAATCAATTTCACCGACTTTATCCTTAATATTTCCTTTATTAGTTACTGAAACTCTAAGAATCATGTCGGTACCTGCATTCATTGGTCCAACTGGGTCGTCAATATCGACTAATATTGAATAAATTGTAGGTATTTTTAGGTCGGCCATCGCTTCTTGATTTTCAGGAATCAATACTTGAACACCTGCTCTGGTAACCAAGCTTGCGGCAATTTTCATTTCTTCAACTGAATTAGCGGCGAAATCAAAAACATCAATGTTTTCTATGGTCAAAGTAAAAGTTTCATTTTCTCCTGCCTGTATTTTCTCAGATTCAGGACCATCACCTTCTCCATCGAACGGTATTTCATAAACAAAACTAACTTCGATTTCAAACATCTGTGTATTGTGGACATAGAATTCGATTACTCTTTCTCCTTCTTCATTGATTAGAAATGGATTATTATCGTCATCTGCGATATACTTGATTCCTAATTCCCAATTACCTAATTCAGGTTGTTCTTGTGCTGAACTTATAGCACTAAAGTTTGCCATTATAAACAAACCAACAGCGACACAGACAAGTTTGTTCATATTAATCACTCAATAATTCCTTACAGGCTCTCTTTGTTAATACCTTCACCATTTTTCTTCTATATGAGGGGGTAAACCAAGTATTTTGAACCGGTTTGACTGCTTTCCTTATTCTCTCTGAAAGTTGATTTATACTTTCCTTTCCATTCCAATTTTTTACTAAATCCATAGCTAAATCTTCATGGTATCCAGGAATTGACTCTAGACCGGTTGTGGCTATTCTCAATTTTATCAATTCGCCATTATCTTTTTTCCAAAGAGCAGCTACTCCAGCTTCGGGGAAATCCCATGATTCTCTTTGACGTAATTTTTGATAATCACCAGACCACTCGGATACTTCTTTGGGTATTGTAATATGTGTTAATAATTCACCGGGTAGTAATTTATTCTTTTTCATTCCATCTAGTTCAAAAAATTCATTGAGATTCATTTCACGTTTTCCTGAGGTTGAAATCAAATGTACTTTGGCGCCCATGCACATCAGTACCGGTGCTAGGTCTGCTTGATAAGTTGCCACACAAAGAGTATTTTGATTAGGTATAACTCTACAATCTGCTCCCGTCCCACAATCACATTTATGGCACCAATCAATGGTTTCCCTCCAATCTTCAGTTTGATTATACCAGTAGCATCTTGTATCTAGGCAAATATTTCCTCCTACAGTCCCAGATCTTCTAATCATTATGCTCGCTATAGTACTAGCCGATTTGACCAGAACAGGATGAGTCAAATCTGAATCAATTAAATCTTGTAATCTAACCATTGCTCCAATACTGGTTTCTGAGAGTTCAGTTAATTGTGAAATATTAGCTAAAGAAATAACATTCTTTTTTGGATTAAGATGCCATTTGTAATTTGGAATTAAATCAGTCCCACCCGAAATCCAATCAAAATCCTCTCCCCTAACTTCTAAATCTCTAGCAATTTCTATTGCTTCATCAACACTATTTGGAACATGGAGTTTGAATGGAGGCATTTTCATTTTATTTCCCCCTCTTTCTTCTTTCAGTATGGATCCATGCGCTACCAGCTAATCTCGGATTCTCTAGATACTGTTCAGAAGGAATTACTGTTACTTTCCAACTTTCATCAACTTCATCTGGAGGAATAGTTGGGTCCATCCCAAATAGTGCACCATTGTGATATGGCTCGATTTCGGTACTAATCCTCCTTTCTTTATCTCTAATTGCATGCTGTTCTGACCTTCTCTCAAGAACTTCTTGTAATTTCGAATGTTCTAATCTAGGTACTGGTAAATCTATCGGGTCTTCGATATTAAGTTCCCTGCATTTCTTCTCTATATTTTTGTATAATCTATCTGGAGTAATTGGTAACTCATTGGTTCTAACTCCTATCGCATCATATACTGCATTACATACTGCTGGCAAAATAGGTAATAATGGCCCTTCACCTGCTTCCTTCGCACCGAACGGACCTTCTGGATCATTCGATTCTACTATTATTGGAGTCACATGAGGCATTTCATGTACGCTAGGAATCTTATAATCAAGTAAATCAGTATTCATTAGATTCCCGGTCCTACCATATCTCATTTCCTCAGAAATAACCTGTCCCATTCCCATATGGCATGACCCAATAATCTGTCCTTTCACGGCTAATGGGTTGAGTGCTTTGCCACAATCATGCGCAGCCCAAACCTTCTCTACTTTTGTTTGTCCAGTCTCTACATCGACTTTCACTTCTGCGACATAGGCAGAGAATGAATATGCTGGTGCTAAACCAGCTGCAGCGCCTTTGTGAGCTCTACCCATTGGAGGGGTTCTGTACGCTCCTGAGGAGACCAGTGCTCCTCTTTCTTCCTGTGCTTTATGCAATGCTTCAAGATAAGAAACACCAATTGCAGGATCATCTTTTCTGAATATTCTCCTATCTCCAATTACCAATTTCTCTACAGGCGCTTTTGTAATTTCAGAAGTGGCTTCAAGTAAGTCCTGTCTGATTTTCATAGCGGCGGAAATTGCTGCATTCGCGTTCATGAATGTAACTCTTGAAGAATAAGAACCTAGATCTACTGGAGAGGTATCTGTTTCTCTGGATCTTATCCTAATCATGTCTAATGGCAAGCCTAGAACTTCAGCAACCGATTGAGCCACAACGGTGTCGGACCCCTGTCCTATGTCTGCAGCACCTGTATGAACTGTCACTCCACCATCCATATCGATTTTCAGGTGTACAGTTGCGTGAGGGAATTTATTTGGATCCCAATGAATTGGTAGTCCACTACCTGAAATAAAGAATCCACATCCGATTCCTATTCCATGCCCTAGAGGCATTTTTCTGAATTTCTCTTTCCATCCAGATTCTTCCATTACTCTTTCCAAACATTCTCTCATACCTATACTAGTGACTCTAAATCCGGTTATTGTAGCAGAATGTGGAGGTAGTAAATTAGCTAGCCTGAATGAAATAGGGTCTACTTGTAATTTCTCTGAAAGGTCATCTATTCCAACTTCAACAGCACATCTAGAATTTACAGCACCGTGTCCTCTCATGGCTCCGCTTGCGGGTTTATTTGTCCATACTCTAGCTCCTGTATAGTGAAATGCTCCAATTTCATACGGAGCGGTATGTAGAACTCCGTTGTAATACGTGGTAACGTGTCCGAAAGATGCGAAAGCTCCCCCATCGATTAGTGCGTCAGTTTCAATTCCACATAGTCTTCCTTCTTTATCTGCATGAAGGTTCATTTCAATATGTGATGGATGTCTTCCTCTATTAATCCAGTAGACTTCCTCTCTATCAAATGTTATTCTAACCGGTCTACCCGATTTTCTCGCTAGTATCGATGCGCACATTTCATGTGGAAATGGGTCGGACTTACCTCCAAAGCCTCCACCAACAAAGGTTCGATATACATTTATCTGATGCATTGGAATCTCTAATACATCCGCTAATGCTCTATGGACGTAATGAGGGACTTGTTGTGGAGTATACAATGTCAATCTTCCTGAAGGGTCCCAATCCGCTACAACAGCATGAGGTTCTGTAGCAGCATGGTTAACCCCATTGAAAAACCAGTTTTTTTTATGACTGGCGACAGCGTTCTCTTCCATTGAATCAATATTTCCAAATTCTTGAAAAACTCTTTTCTGAATATTTGCTTCTCCTATGTGATATTCACCTCTGTCATGAATAGGTTCTTCCGAATCTTTCAGTCCATCTTTCATGTCATGAATAGAATCTAGGATTTCATATTCTATTTTCATTAATCTAACTGCTTCCAAAGCCGTTGCTTCGTCTTCTGCTGCAACACAGGCGATTAAATCCCCAATGTGTCTGACTCTTTCTACCGCCATTGCATGTTCATCTTTTGTTACTGGGAGGACTCCAAATTTATTCTTAGCGTCTTCACCCGTGGCGATAGCAACAACTCCAGGTAATTTTAACGACTCTGAAATGTCTATCGACAATATTCTAGCATAATGATGCGGTGATCTTACAATTTTACCAATTAGTTCGTTTGGTAATCTGATATCATCTCCATACTTCGCTCTTCCAGTAACTTTCCAATTGCTATCGACCAGAGCGGTTGATTTACCAACAATTCTTCCAGTAATCAAATTGTCATGCCTGTGATCTCCCCAGGGTTGCTCCTTTCCTCCTCCTTGACTTTTCGGAATCATCTCTTCATTTCTAGGTTCACTGAATGATTTCTTGCCCCCAGACCCTGGTCTTGAGAATGAAATCTTCCCCGGTTGTTGTCGGTATCCAACCATCTCTTTTTTCTCTTCATCCGACATATATATTCCTCAATTTTCAAATCCCGGATTTGGATTACTTTTTGGATCAGTAATGTTTTCAACATTTTTACCTGAAACTAATAGTTCACTGGCTGCTTTAACAGAATCAATTATTTGTTGATAACCAGTACATCTACATAGATTCCCTTCAATTGCATTTTTAATTTCGGATTCATTTGGAGTAGGATTTTCTTCTAGTAAAGAGGAAATTACAACCAAGAAACCAGGTGTACAGAAACCGCATTGACTTCCACCATATTCGCTGAACATTTCTTGTATTGGGTGGAGGTGATGTCCATCTGCTAACCCCTCGACAGTAGTTATCTCACAACTCTGAACTTCTTGGGCTAATACTAGACAGGAGAGCTTTGGTTTTCCATTAACTAAAACTGAACAACATCCACATGTTCCCATATCGCAGCCTCTTTTGACCCCTAGAGTTCCTACTTGGTCTCTTAAAACATCCAAAAGAATAGCATTACTTTCAACGTGTTTAGAAATTTCCTTTCCATTAACGTTTGCTTTCCAAGGTATTTTTTCAGAACCCGGAAGCATTGGTAGACGTATGACACTCATGCGAACATCCTCACCACAAGGACTCCCCATTTGAGCATTCGGTTCTCCATCTTCCACTATTCAAGATCCTTAATTACTTTGTTCATGATTTCAACTTCTGCTCTTCTGATATGTTCTCCATAAGTACTTCTAGCCATTTTCATTTCATCTGCTAGCTGTTTTAGAGTTACACTCCTATCCATGCTGTAGAAACCCCTTCTCGTTGCATGCTTCAAAACTTCAATCTGTCTTTCAGTTAGGATTTCTTCCCAAACATTTCTATTATCTTCTTTCTGAAATGTTTGAACCGAGATATTATCTGGAGGTAATACCATCCTAATTAATCTGATAAATCTACTTACTGACTTAGATAAACCAGAGATTCTCAATTCCATTCCTTTTTCTTCAGAAATTCCGTAAGGCGGATGTATGTGAATATTTGACAATTCAATTGCAGAGATGGCTAATGGATGTGTGCACAATAAACTAACTAGAAACCCATCATCATTTTCTTCATGAACTTCAATAATTTGAAAGTTATCTAATTTAGAAAAACTTTCTAATGTTTGGTCTTCTTTTAGTTTTATTTCTGCTAACTGAGTAACACTTTTTTCATTAATTGCCAGGTGTCCAAGAATTTCTATTCTTTCACAAATATTCAAAATTTCAGAAATCTCTTTTGCACCATGTAATGATATATTCTTCCAACGAAGAACTACCTTACGCATAATATGTGGAACGTACTTTTACTATTGAACCCTCGGTAGTTATTAATTCCAATATGATTCGCGAATTTCTTGATTTGTCTCCATGCACAGAGTTACATCAGCAGGCCTATCTGGTTGTATTGTATTTCCATTAAGATGGTTGATAATTGGCTGAACATTAGACTCGTTAACAACACCCCAACCTATCTGTGTACATGGGGCGATAGGGGAGACTGGTGTAGTTCCTGAAAGCGGGTCCCAAGTACTGAATGAAGGATACCAAGCGGAGAGATTTAGTGCATCTCTAATTTGTGCCTGAGAAATATTCATACTATCGCTATTTACCAAAAAGCCATTTCTAATTTCAGGATCTGCTCCTGAAGAAAAATCTCCCGATTCAGTTCTTAAATGTTGAATTACTTTGGAAAGAAGACCTGCAGTCCTCGGTGTTGCAAAAGAGGTTCCACTTGTTTCATGATAGCCATCAATATCGTCGTGATTTGGTAAAATCTGAGTCCAATCAGCAGCAATATCTGGATATGAACCGCTCATAGTTTCTTTCTGATCATCTCCTTCTTCAGCATATCCTGAGATTCCTATACTCCAAGGAGGACCCGCGGTTGAATCTTGAACTGCTGGGGATGGAGAATTATCTGCTGCACCTGTATGAATCTTTTTTTCTACAACAACTGCTATCTCGGTAGCATCTTCAATACCAGGGACGGGTATCGAACCTATAGGCCCAAAACTTGTACTAATTATGTCAACTAATGGCTGATTTGCTGCTGCTAGAACTGCTGCATCACTGAACCCTTCTACAAAGAAAATTATTGCATCTGGATTTGCATCAATTACTGCTCCAGTTACTGCAGTTCCATGTCCATCTGAAGGGTCGTCAAGAATTGGGATATCAGTATTATCATCAGGTGTTGTGCCAATTATTTTTGTTCCCGGAAAATAGACAATATCGGTTGAATTAATTCTATCCCAACACATTTCTTTATCTGCTTCATATCTTTCTTGCCATGTGCCAACAAATGTCAGTTCACATGTCATTGTAACCCCTAATCCGTCCAAAAGCCATTCTGGATATGTTTCATTGGTTCTAAAATGATCATGATAAACATTTATCCCTGTGTCGATCGGAGCTACAACTGAATAATTTCTGAACGTTTCTTCTTCATCAATAGGAATTGGTTCCTTAGAATCATCAGAAATACAACCACTAAGTGACGCCATTATCATAATGAAGACCAATGGTAAAGCCTGTTGCTTCATTAACCAACCGAGATACAGTTACTTTTTCAGTTCTCCGTGTTAGTGATTTTTTTTTCCAATGACAAAATCTCAGCACATACTGCTAACCCGATTTCTTCCGGAGTTTCAGCCCCAATGTCAATCCCAATAGGGCATCTAGCATTATTGAACCATTTTTCTTCGATTCCATAATCAATAGCAGCCTTCCTAAAGGATTTCCATTTGGATGTTGAACCAATTGCTCCTATTCTGGGTCTGTCTTTTTCTTTTCTCAATTCCAATAATCCTAATAATAATTCTTGGTCAACTGACCAATCATGACCTAACAGTAAAACGTCTGAGAATCGTTGTAAAGAATCAATATTCTCTGATTCCAGGAAATCACTAACTTCCATTGAGATTACTTCACTTGAAAATGGATACTTTTCAAAATTTGAATATTCTTCCCTAACATCAAATACAGTGTAATCCCATCCTAAAGAATCTGCAACTAAAGCTACGCATCTTCCAACGTGCCCTCCTCCCGCAATTAGGATATGAGGTAATGGTTCGATGATTTCCATACTCACTTCAACTTGCCCTCCGCAAAGGCTGTCAAGGGCTATCCCTTCTTTTCCCTTCGCATCCTTGTAAAGAAAGAAGGTCTCTATCTTCCCACCACTCTTACGATTTAATTTATTATCTTCCTTTAATAATTCAATCAACTTTTTTTCAATCTTTAATTCTAATCCTGCGCCACCAACTGTGCCAAAATTTTGCATTTTTGAATTTATTGCCAGTTTCGCACCTGGTTTCCCTGGGACACTCCCTTTAGCAGAGACAATAGTTGCTATTGCAACCCTATGACCTTGTTTTACTTCACTTAACGCCCAAGATAAAACATGAACAGACATATACCTCTGAAGAGGCTCTATATTTTTTGATTTTGTATCGAGTAATCTGATTAAATATTATATCCTTCTTGTGTAATCTCTCTTAATTTCTCTAGATTTTCTGGGAAATCTATGTTTAAGTGTAAGAATTTATCTTCCACTTCAATTTTTCGAGGATTGATAATTTCTCTGAGAGGTGTTGAAGGATGACTTGACATAATTTTTACACAATCTTTTTCTGAAATAATTACTGGATGACCGCCTTTATCGTTATAACTAGGACAAGAAGTTTCATCGGTTTTAATTAATTTTTGAATAGTCGTAGTGGAAAAACCCGGTCTATCAACAGGTACTATCATGCATCGTCCACTTTTTGCTTCCTTTATACCACATTGAATACTTCCAGTTCTTCCATTTTCAGGTTCAGGATTAATTACTATTTTTTCACCTAATTTGTTTATTCCGTCGACTAGTTCCTTTCTAGTTACTATTATGATTCGTAAATCATTTTGTTTTAATTTCCGTATTATAAGTTTAATTAATGACTCACCATGAATGTCAACTAAGGCCTTAGGTTCTCCTAACCTTTTACTGGCTCCCGCTGCAAGTAAAATTGCATCAATTTGACTCAAATCAACCACTGTCGCTTTCTTCATTTTTTGCGAGAGTTTCTATGTTTCCAATCCACTCATCCATTTCATCTTCTTGCGTTCCATCACTAAAAAATCCTGAATCTTTCAATTTCACGGTTGCAATTGTCAATGCGATAAATAATATTATAACTAAAAGAGAGAGAATGCCAATAATCAATCCATTATTTGTTGAACTCTTATTACTTGTTTCAATTTTTTCTTCTCCAATAATGTTTATGTCTATAGCCAAATTTGTTGATGCTCTATCTTCTGTAATCGCTCTTACGAGCAGTACTTGTTCGCCCTCGACACTATTGTTCGGGAGATATTGCAAACGGTCCACTAACAATGAATGGGTGATAGCAAATGTTTCCTCACTTGATGCAAAATCAGCCAAATCCATCCAGTTGTCTCTCATATCCCATGTGCGCCATTGAACTCTTGTAGCACCTCCTTCAACATTGAACTCGACTTCATCTCCTTGGGTTAGATGAACTCTATTATCAACTCCTAATTCATTCACTAATGTGACGTTCAGGGTCAGGGATAATTCGTAAACCTTGTTCGCAGCTTCCATTACTGAGGGTACAGAGTTGACATGACCATGGCCATAGACGTTATTCTGCCGGTTTTTAGGAATATTATCTTCTGCACAAGGTTCGTTTGCCAGCATATAGTGGCATTCTCTGTAAGTTGCAGTTTCCTGCATGATATTTCTGATATCAAATGGCGATAGGTCAGGATTTGCTTGATACATTAGAGCGGCTAGACCTGCTGCTCCTGGTGTCGCCATACTAGTGCCGGATTTGCTTGTATAGCCATTTCCTGTATTGTAATCTGGCGCCATTACATTACTTCCGACAAATGCAATATTTGGCTTTACTCTACCTTCTTCTGTTGGTCCTTGACTTGAATAAACCGCTATCGCGGTATTTTTATCGAGAGATCCTACAGTAATTACATCCTCAGCAGAACCGGGTGTCCCTATTTGTGCACTGACAGCGCTGTTTCCTGCAGCAATAAATAGTGCAACTCCTTGCCTCATCATTTCGTTACCCATCCTATTAACAGATTCTTCTTCTGAAGAGGTCCATTCTATAGCTCCTGGTCCTCCTAAGCTCATACTTGCTGCTCTGATATTGAAAATATGTCTCTTCTCAACTGTCCATTCCATACCAGCCATTACTGTTGCAAAGGACCCTGAACCTCCTGAATCAAGTACTTTGACTCCTACAAGTTGTGCCATCGGTGCAACTCCTTTGTGTTGGTAATCCGGAGCACCGGTTCCTGCTGTAATACCTGCACAATGTGTGCCATGACCTTGGTCATCATACGCTTTTACTTCAGTTCCATTAGTCAGTTCCGGTGTATTAACTGGGTCATAGAATGCGATTACTTTAGGATCATTTGTACTATTATCATCATCAATATCGTCCAAACCGACGTGATCGCTATCTATTCCCGTATCTATTATTGCAACTACGCTCCCTGAACCTGTATATCCTGTTTCTTGCCATACTTGAGTGACATCATGAATCTCATTTACATCATTCATTTGAATCTGCAATCTACCATCTAATTCTACAAATACAACTCCGGGTAATTCAACAATTTTTGGAATTAAGTCGATGTTGACTTTACCTGCAATACTATCAATTAACCAGTACCTAAACTGGACTTGAAATGATACATTTTCCTCGAGCATCTTCTCATCTTCGGTTGAAGGAGTGTGGTCAAAGTCAACAATCACACTGATTCGATTATTTTCGTCTACATAGTCGTAATGGCTACTTTGAGGGGCCATCCAAATAGCGTCATGAATTCGATCTTTATTTTTGTCCATGTTAGTGTTTTCCCACCATTTTATGTCTTCATCAGAGTCATAAATCTGCTCTACTTCAAGGGGTGCTGAAGATGCTACCAATGGAACAACTAATAATCCTAGAATCATTACAGCAGTCATTCTTCTGAATAAATCCACACTTCCGCTCATATTACCGATTGTCGCGATTATTCCATAAGTATTGAATGGAACGGTTTACAGTTCTTAGTTTTGGACTAATTTTGAAGCATTTCTCTACTAATAATTAGTCTTTGAATTTGACTTGAACCTTCAAAAATTTGTACAACTTTTGCCCCCCTCATTCTTCTTGCCACCGGATATTCTTCAGAGTAACCGTAACCACCAAAAATTTGTACTGCGTCAGTAGTGACTTCCATTGCCATGTCTGCAGCAAATCTTTTCGCATGAGCAGCTTCTAGAGTATTTCTTTCACCTGAATCAGCTTTCAAAGCCGCTTTCCACACTAACATTCTAGCAGCTTCTATTTTTGTAGCCATGTCCGCCAACATGAAAGAGATTGCCTGATGTCTGATTATTGGTTTATTGAACGCGTTTCTTTCACTAGAATAAGTCATTGCTTCTTCCATGGCTCCTCTAGCATTTCCAACTGCATGTGAGGAGATGCTTGGTCTTGACAGATCAAAAGCCTTCATTGCATTCATCCACCCATCATTTTCTTTCTCTCCAACTAGATTTTCGGCAGGGACACGAACATTGTTGAAAGTAACCGATCTTGTATCAGAACATCTCTGACCCATATTTTCCTCTTTTTTACCTAATTCCACACCTTCAAGATTTGAATCAACGATAAAACCACTCATTCCTTTGTATCCTAATTTTTTGTCCGTATATGCAAGAACGAAAAACCAGTCAGCATAACCAGCGCCAGTTATCCACATTTTTTGTCCATTGATGATATATTCGTCACCATCTCTGATTGCTTCGGTTTGTATGGCTTGAACGTCGCTTCCGGCACCAGGTTCAGTGACACAATAAGCTGCGATTTTACCGTCAGTGACCATTCTTAGATATTTTTCTTTTTGTGCTTCGGTACCTCCAGTGATTATCGGGTATGATGCAAGCATAGAACTTCCTGCAGCAGTAGCGAATCCAGGATCTCCGAATCCCAGCTCTTCCAACACTAGTACTTCCTCAAAAGACCCCATTCCTCCTCCGCCATATTTTTCAGGAATTTTAAGGGTCAATAGTCCAAGCTCATTCGCTTTATCGATTGCTTCTTTGGGATAGATACTTTCTTTGTCCCAATGTGATGCATTTGGCTTAATTTCTTCATTGGCGAAATCACGTGCTAATTCTTGTAACATCCGCTGCTCATCAGTCAATTCGAAGTTAACCATGATGCTCGCAAGTGGCATCTAGACTTAGCCATTCGCCTCGATATTTTTCATATCGTGTATAGTAATGTCATGTAAGTTAGGTAGCCAAAAACCATTGTCACACCCAATGCTTTAGTTATTTTTCGTTCATTTAGCAGCATTAGAGCAACCAAACCAGAAGTAGCCATGACCACCCAAATATCTCTTGCTGCAAAAATTTCTGATACAATTATCCCTCCTGCATAAGCAGATGAAATTCCTAATATTCCAAGAATATTTATTACATTTGAACCCAGAACATTCCCTATTGCAACACCTTCATGCCCTCTTATAGCCGCAATCACTGTGACTGCTAATTCTGGTAGTGATGTTCCTAAAGCAATAACACTTAGGCCAACAATTGATTCAGATATCCCAAATGAATCTGCAATGCCTGTTGAACCTTCAATCAATATTTTTGCTCCTAAAACAATCATCACTCCTCCTAATACAGTAACTATTGAAGATAATAGCATATTTTCTCCCATCCAAGTTTCCTCTAATTCTTCATCTAGGCCTAGTTTTTTTGAATTATTATAAGAATAATAATAGTAACTTACTAGAGCAATTACCATCAAGAAACCTGTAAATTGACTGATTCCTCCCATTATTACAGTAAATAGTAATATTAACGAAGCCATGATTACCGCTATGGCGTCTTTCTTTATTCCTACACCTGGTTTTTCACATGCTCCAAGCATAGCAGCGGTTCCTAATACTAGCATTACATTAGCAACATTCGAGCCGAGAACTCCTCCTACTGCTAAGTCAACTAAATTCTGACTATCACTGCTGACAGCATTTATTGTCACTGCAAGTTCAGGTAATGAAGTACCCACTGCTACAATTGTGAAACCAATTAACAGAGGCGAGACATTCATTTTCCTTGCTATAGTAATGGCTCCCTGAACAACACTTTCTCCTCCAAAGATTAGAAAAATAAATCCTAAGAGTACTAAAATTAAATCAGGAAGAGACAATAAGGTATTCATCATTTTAATCACTTATTTATTACCATTCTTTTTACATGCCTTAGTACAAGTTCTACTGTGGGAATTGTATGATCCTCCAATGTGGGCGAAAATGGAACAGGCGTATCTAGGGCGCCTATTACTACAGGAGGATATTCCATATCCCAAAAACTTTCTTCCATTATTCTACTACTAACTGTATGCCCCAATCCTCCAGTATACTGTGCTTCTTGTAGAATAATCACTTTCTTTGTCTTCATTACTGATTGAATACAGGTATTTGTGTCAAAAGGTAAAATTGTTCTCAAATCTATAATTTCTATCTCGAATCCCTCATTTGATATTTTGTCAGCAACCTTCAATGCTACATGGACCATTGCTCCCCAAGTAATGATTGTCAGATCCTTTCCTCCTCTGATAACATTGGCTTTTCCTATCGAAGTTTCATTATTTTCAATTCTTTTTATCACAGACTCGGTGTCTAATACTTGATTGATCGAGTCTCCCCAGCCCGTTTTTCCACCGCCTAGCCCGTATAATCCAAGATGTTCAAGAAATACTACTGGGTCATCCAACTGGTGAGATTCAATTAGAAGGTCATAAGCATCTTGCGGATTACTTGGAAAAACAATCGTAAGGCCTGGGTCATTCATAAACCACGATTCAATCATATTTGCATGAAAAGGACCACTTCTAGTTTTCGCTCCTAATGGTATTCTGACAGTTAAAGGTACATCTGCCCCCCATCTCCATCTTAGTTGCGCTGCATTGTTTACTAGAGCATTCATTGCTAATGCCGCAAACCCACCAAATTGAATTTCTGCAACTGGTTTCATTCCACCTAAAGCCGCACCAGTAGCAGAATTAATGATGATTGATTCCGAAAGTGGCATGTCCAATAATTTACTTGAATGCCCCTTCGCTTTGAGCGGAATGTTCATTCCAAAAGCTCCTGCAACTTCCATATCTTCTCCCATGAACACTATATTATCACTGTGCATTTCAGCTAGTTTAACCATAGCATTTTGAATTGCACGACTGTATGTAGAAGAACTTGGAGCATTTGAAAATTCAATAGACAGTTCTCCATCTTTCAATGGCCCAGGAGAGATTTCCTGAACTTCTTTCTCAAACCTACTATACTGTTCAGAATGAGATTCAGCATTGTGTCTTGAAGTAACGCCTTTTGTAACAGTATTTCCTTCGGGCCAGGGCATCTCTTCCATTTCTTTCCTTGCTATATCTACATTGGCCTGCTCTTCTTCTTCCATAGAAATAAGTTGTTTTTCACTGGCACCAATAAATATACAATAATCTCTGTGTGAAGGCAAAGGATCTTTGTCAGCCCAATAAGAAAGTAATTCTCTATCTACGTATCCTGGAGGGTTCCCTGTTGCTGAACCTAGATACAGGTCATCATGATGATGTGCATGCCCACATCCTCTCATGGTTTCCACGTGTATCAAAGTAGGTCCGCCACCATCTAATGCATATTCTCTACTTGTTGCTGTTGATGCATGAAATTGGAGTGGGTCTGAACCATCAATTGTCCACGCTGGAATTCCCATAGCATGTCCTTTGTCTCCAAATGTCTCTGCCCCCGACTGTCCAATAGTGAATGTGTCCAATGCAATTTGATTATTTTGAATCATGAATGCGATAGGTAAACCTCTGACTCCTGCCAAGTTCATTGCTTCCCAAAATTCTCCATTGCTACTACACCCCTCTCCTACAGGGGCCAAATGAAATCTATCAATATCCAGTAATTTTGCAGCCAATGCAACTCCTGTGGCAGTTGCACTAGCTATTGGGAGAGGGGCGGTTGGTGGAAGAACTCTTTTTTCCCAGTTGCCTATATGTAAATCTCTACCTCCTGAATCTAAATTTCCTCCACTCATGTAAGAACCAGATTTGCCCATTTGTGCTGCAAAAATTTCCAATGGAGTTTGCCCCATTGCTAAGGCCAAGCCCACATCTCTAATCATGGGTGCAATGACATCTGCTTGGTCTCTATCTTCTGGGGGTAAATCAATTGCTCTATTCAAGGATGTAGCACAAGCTACTACTCCTTCCTGCCAAGTAGATCTGAATCCCTTACCGCCAAATTTCTTCCCATCGGGCGTACTTATTCCATTAGTAAAAAGATCTTTCAGATGTTCGTCTAAGGCTCTAGTTCTGGTCATCCATCTTTGCCATTGCAGATGTGTTTCTAAGTCGACACTATTCGAATATGCTATTCTCCTCAGGCACAGAGAAATGTCTCTAACGAATCTCTTACACCTCCTCTTCAGGTATAGGTCGGATTTTCTCCTCGGGATAACCTCTTCTTCTCCGATAGACAGAAGCTCCGGTTTCCATATCCTTTCATCCAATGTTTTTGAGACTTTTACACAAAAATCCTTTGAAAATTGATGATAATTAATCCCATTGAATTCAATTGGTAGCTTCATCCTATCCCATTCTGTAGCAATAATTTCTAAGTAACCATCATGTCTTTCTGCAATAAATCGAAGTAATTCTTTCTTTACCTCTTCTCGACTCACCTTTCTCGTAAAAGACAAAGGTTTCTTCGGACTCCAATCTAAACCCCAGATGTGTGGCAAATTATCTTGAGATTCTGATTGCATCTTTTGCTCAGATGTTTCTGATTCGATTCTTATCGTTTCTTCTCTGTTGTTTCTCCTACTTGCTTCTTGTATTATTTCATTGAAATCAATACTTAGATCTCTTTCCCAGATTTCATAATTTCTTTTTCGACCTTTCCCTGATGTCGAGCGATTAAGGGTGAATCTGGCTCTTTTGTTGCATTTACTGCATTTCCTATCTATGTGATTGGTATCAATATCTCTAGTTTTCCAAACTTCGTAATTTCCGCATTCTGGGCATAGCCAGATACCTTGTCGTGCTATGCTCATGTGTCTCCGAATATCATCAAGTACTACAACTAATCGCTCCTTACGATACAAATGTGGTATTTATTGTATAATTGTGGTATTTGAATGGTCTATAAAGTAACTATTTATGTCTAAATACCTTAAATAAATGATAGGCTGAAAATAATTATACCGTTTATTTAAATAAAATACCGTAATTAAGTAGAAAGAGATCCAAATTATGCTTAATACCACAATTAAAGAAGATACTGAGGTAAATAATACCGTTATTAATAGCGAGGAATACTAGAATCGACCGAAGAGGACCATAAATGAATACCTCCTGATAGATTGTAAATTTCTTTATCAGTGTGATTTACAGACATTTTTAGATAATTTGCCACCATTGCAGATCTTGCTCCACTCCTACAATAAATTACAATATCTTTATCCTTAGGGATTTCATTAACTCTAGACGGTATTTCAGTGTGATTAATTCTAAGGTTTGTATTTGGTAAGGAAACAATTTTTTCTTCATCCAATCTTCTTACATCTAACAAGAACGGTTCCCATCCATTATTGATTTTCTCAACGAAATCAATAGGGCTAATCTCTTTCATGTCAACTTCACCCTTCGAGGAATCTAATGATTTTTGCTCTTCTATATCTAATGAACAAGTGATTGCTTCTTCCGAAAGTTGAGTTACCTTTTCTCTATCTGTGTTTCTATTATACTTCAGTTTTCGAATATTCATTGTTAGAGTATCAACTAACAATAATTCACTTCTTAACACACCACCTATCTCAAGAATAATTTTTAGCACCTCACTAGCTTGTAGTGAACCTATTATTCCTGGTAATACTCCTAAAACACCGGCTTCAGCACAATTCGGTGCTAATTCAGGAGGTGGTACTTTTGGAAATAAATCTCTATAATTGGGGCTTCCATTAAGATTGAATACAGCCACTTGCCCCTCAAATCTATGAATACTACCGAAAACCCATGGTTTTTCTAATATTTCACAGCAATCGCTAATCAAATATCTGGTTGCAAAGTTGTCAGTTCCATCAACAATAATATCAAATTTTTCAATTATCTCTTTTGCATTATCGATATTTAGTCTGGTGTCAAAAATATCAACCTTAACTTCAGGATTTATTTGATTTATTCTTCTTTTTGCAGAAATAGTTTTCAATTCACCAATTGAGGCCGTAGAGTGAATTATTTGCCTCTGTAAATTGGTTATATCGATCATATCATCGTCTATAATTCCTATTCTCCCTATTCCAGCCGCTGCAAGATACATCAATACTGGAGATCCTAAGCCCCCCGCTCCCACAACAAGAACAGATGAAGAAATAATTTTTTTTTGCCCCTCTTCTCCTACTTGAGGTAATATCAGGTGTCTTGCATATCGCGCCCTTTCTTTATCAGTAAAAAGAAATTCAGACATTTTTTCCCTCAATGTTGTTCTTCAAGCCATTTTTCTGCGTCAATTGCTGCTTGACAACCCATCCCTGCCGCTGTAATTGCTTGACGATATCTAGTATCTACAACATCTCCAGCAGCAAAAATCCCTGGTACACTGGTCATTGTGTGTGTTTTAGCAAGTATATATCCTGAATCATCGGTTTCTACTTGTTTTTGTAAGAACCCTGTAATTGGTTTGTGTCCGATAGCAATGAATGCACCTGTACATGATATTTCTTCCGTACTACCATCTCTTGGATCTTCAAGAATTGCTCCACTTAAGCCTGAGTCATCTGAAAGCCATTTTTTCACTGTTTTGAATGTTTTAATTTCTATCTTTGGGTGATTCAAGGCTCTTTCATACATTACCTTTGATGCTTTGAAAACATCTCTTCTATGTAATAGTGTGACTTTACTTGCGAAGCGAGTTAGAAATGTCGCTTCTTCCATTGCCGAATCGCCTCCTCCAATTACCAATACCTCTTGTTCTCTGAAGAAGGCACCATCACAAGTTGCACATGTGCTAATTCCCCTACCTTTCTGCTCTTCTTCACCCTCTGCACCTAGCCAAATTGATTCAGCACCAGTACAAATAATTACAGATTTAGATTTAAATTCTTCTCCTTCTACCCAGACTTTGAATGGCCTCTCCGAAAAATCAACTTTTTCTACATTTTTATCTTGAACTTCCAATCCAAATCTTTCTGCCTGTTCCCTTAACTGAATCATCATCTCGGGACCTCCAATTCCTTCAGGATAACCTGGGAAATTTTCAATATCTGATGTTAGCATTAACTGTCCTCCTGACATATATCCTGCGAACATCAATGGTTCCAACAAAGCTCTCGCTGTGTATAGCCCGGCAGTGTATCCTGCAGGTCCAGAACCTATGATTATCACATTCCGCACTTCGTCAGCCATGAGTCTCGGAATCATAGGAGTGCTTTGAACATTAACTAGAAGGAAGTACTAATGATTACTTCTAATTAGTATTTTGAAATTAATTTGACATCTCAACAACTGCGTTCACAGCTGATCTTGCATGAGGTTCTAATCTAGGTTCTATGTGATGTTCTTCTGCACCAGGACCAATTATGCCTAATCCAATTGGTTTGTTATGCCTTATTTGTAAATCAATAATTGATTTAGTCACTGCTTGTCCCATTACTAGCCCATGCTGTGTTTCTCCTCTTTCAATGATGCCAAGAGTGATGGCAGCATCAATTTCATCATCTCCTAAGATTCTTTCTAAAGCTAGTGGTATTTCCATTGATCCGGGCACCCATATTATCTGCGAAATTTTAGCTCCTCTGATAGACGCCTCACTTTTAGCAAAATCTAGCATTCTTTCAATTTCTCCTTTATGAAACGAGCCACATATTGCTGCAATATTCATTTTTTCACTTCCATACTTTTTCTTATTGTATCTACAATTGCTTGAGTACGTGAATCAATTTCAATATTCACGTAGTCTCCAACGTTTTTTTTCCCTATTGTAGTAATTCTTATTGTTTCAGGAATAATATGTAACGAAAAATTATCTTCACTAACTTTTCCAATAGTTAATGACATACCGTCAATAGAGATATATCCTTTTTCAAGAATATATTGATTTACTTCAGGAGGATTTTCTATCATCATATCAATTCCTTCTCCTTTGTTCACAATTTGTAAAATTTTTGCAGTAGTTAGCACATGTCCTGAGATAATGTGCCCTCCTAATTCGTCGCCCATTTTTAGAGAGCGTTCGATATTTACTAGTGAACCAACACCCAATTTTCCTAAAGTTGTACGATTGAGAGTTTCTTCTATTGCATCAAATGTAACTAAATTTCCATCTATCGATACTACTGTCATACATACTCCATCTAAAGAAACACTAGCTCCGATTTCTAAGCCCATCACAAAACCTTCTAAATTCAATGTCAAGCTACGTACAATGTCTTTCTGTTCAATATCGATTATTGGAGAAGTTCCAGCGACAATTCCTGTGAACATCTTAATCTTCCTCATAGGGTCCGCCAGTCTCACCTGACCATAAACTGAGAATCCTAGCAATTATTTTTCTTGTACCATCTAAATCATCAGCTAATCCTTCTACTCGAATTACTTCGACATTACTCCAACCATTTTTATCTAATCCAAGTTTTATTGCGTCTCTAGAATGCTTCTGATCGTAACCTAATGCAATAATATCTGGTTTCACGGTATCTAATATGTCGAATATTGGAATACTTGGAGGATTGCCGACAATTGCTTGGTCGACAGGTTTCAGTCCTTCTACCATTCTCCTTCTCAACTCTTGATTAGTCACAGGTTCATGCTTCTGTTTTCGTACAGTATCGTCATGAGCAACAACCACAATCAATTCCTCTCCCAATGATTTGGCTTGCTCGACATAATGTAGATGTCCTGCATGTAGCAAATCAAAAACACCCACCGCCATTACTCGAACCATAAACTCACTTCTCGATATTAATTGTAAATCTTCTCAATTTATTTACCTATGTTTAAAGCATTGAGCAGATCGTTGCCAGTAATCATTGGAATGTTATATTTTGCAGCATAAGCTCTTGCATCTTCTACCGAGAGCGCTCCATCACCGTCGGGTTGAAGCATCTCAGCCCCAATAGTTGCAGGAACTTGTCCTGCAAGTCTAGCTATTGCTACTGCTAACTCTGTATGTCCTTGCCTAGATTTCAATCCGCCTGGTGATTCTCTGCACACAGGGATGTGTCCAGGTGTACGGAACTCATTTCCTAATGCCTTATATGCTTCTTCTCCACTAATTGATTTTTCCATTAATGATCCAGATAATTCACCAAATCTTTTCGTAGTCAGTGATCTATCTCTATCTGTAATTCCCGTGTAAGTGTCACGATGATTTAATGACAAAGTAAATGCCGATCTCGTATCATATTGTAAATCATTGGTGATTAGGTGTGATAATACTGGATTATCATTAACTAATTCTTGATGAGTATGAAGATCTTGTAGCCATGGTAAATTAAACATTTGACCTATTTCATCGCCGATAGCCAAGAACAGTAATCCTCCACAATCAATCCTCAAACGCCTCATAACTGCTGGAGTTGCAGCCGTTGCTGGCCAAAGTAAGTCCGTTTCCTTCTCACGAAAGTCAGAGTCAAAAACCATTACAGGTTTGCCTTGTGAAAAAGCCCGAATTGCATCATCTACGGCGTCAGTCATGGGTCTCGGAGGGGTTTCTCATAGGGGTTATTTTCGGTTAAATGATTTTTTTTCGGCGGAGGGTTCTCATGTAGACAACACTCGGAGTGCCTATGGATGGTCAATTTGATGTCATAGTTCCAGTCCGAGTAGATCTATCAGGAGGTTGGACTGATATCAATCCTTATTGTACAGATTTTGGTGGAGAAGTAATCAATTTTACAATAAATAAATACGTTAAAGCTACAATTAATATATTGAAGGAAATCACTTATGATTTCGATATTCCTATAGGTTCAGGATTGGGCACTAGTGGTTCTGTAAATGTAGCCCGTATTGCACTATTAGGTAAGGATCAAAATCTTTCATTAGATGAAATAGCAGAAGCAGCTTACCAAGAAGAAATTAAGTCAGGAAATAAATGTGGAAGACAGGACCAATGGGCTGCAACATTTGGCGGTTTCAATAGATTTATGTTTCACGGTGAAAATGTTGAAATAATGCCATTTGAACCTGCTCGTTCTGCAGTTAAATGGATAAAAAAACATCTCTTGATAGCTTATACTGGAATCTCTCATAATTCTGGAGAAATACAAAATAAAGTGTGGTCAAGATATGAATCAGGAGATGAGGAAGTAATAGAAGGACTTCATAGAATCCGTCTTACAACTCGAAAATTAGCAGATTCTCTACAAAGAGATCAGAGGCAACATTTTGTAGATTCTCTAAATGAAGTTTCAAGTGCAATTAACTCCATAGATAAATCCATCAATGCTCCTTTTTTACCTGTGATTCAACCTTTACTAGAAGACAGCAGTGTTATGGCTTGGAAAGCTTTAGGGGCTGGATCAGGAGGATGTGCGGCTATTTTGTGCCATCCATTACACATCAAAAAAGTTAGAGAGAAAATTTCAAAATCAGGTTGGCAATTAATTGAATGGGATTATGAAAATACTGGAATTAAGATGAAATGAAAGTGAATAAATTGGGCGAAGACTCAAACGTCACTAATCATCCCAGAACTTATGCAATCGACACGTCGTAGTCTAACTATTGCAGTCGTATTACTGGTAACATTCAGTTATTTGTCCATGTTTGCGACTGCTCAATCTAGTTCTGCGAATAATCATCCTACCAATGATGACCCATACATGTATTTCTGGGGTTCTGAAAATTTGGATAATTGTTGGAATAATTTTGATAACCTAACACAAGGCTCCGCCTCAGAAGGTTATGGAGAGATATTATTCCCAGAAGGACAAGATGTAGTCGTGGATTTTTCTTGTGAACTTCAAACTGGTTTTTCAGAAAATTTTCTTCTAGAAATTAACGAAACAATTTCCATTAGAATGAAATTTAATATTGAATCTGGGAATTGTGGTGCAGCAGATTGTGATCTAACAATAACGCTCTTTAGAGGTGATGATGAGATATCTCAGCATACAGAACCTGCTAACTCAGTCAATAATGGTAATGATTTCACCACTAACTGGGATATTGTTGTAAGTGATTCTCTCCAGAGTTGGTCGAAAGATACATCTACAACAATTACAGTTTCTTATCAAGTTCCTGCGGAAACAGGAATTCAATGTAATACTGGTCCATTTCCTGTTCCTGGTAGCGACTGTTCAGGTAGCTTCAGAATGTACTATTCTGATGAAGGAGGGAGTCCTGGAGACGTTTTCGTCGAGTTCCCAATTTATGTTTCATTGTTAGATTCAGATGCTAACTTAGGTAAAACATCCATTGGCCCTATGTTGTTCATTATTCCTTTCCTTACAGTCATCGCTCTTTTGGGATGGGTGGCATATCGCGAAGATTGGATGTCAAGAGAAAAATCTACTGAACCATTTGATTCTGCCCGATATGTTTCAGATCTTTCTCTCAAATTCAATCCAATAATTTGGGTTCCCAAAGCAATTTCTGGTACTAAAAATGCCATGATAGAATGGAGAAAAGGCGGAGCACTAACTGTAAATAAAACACGTAGAGTAGTAACACTTTGTCTGATGTATTTCGCTCAAGGACTCCCTTGGGGCTTTGCTAGTGTTACATTTGCTGCTTATTTAATTGATAATGGAACTCCTGTCGAAGATATAGCAATACTATTCGCAACTGTAGCTTTACCTTGGACATTTAAGTGGATTTGGGGGCCAGTAGTGGATGCTATATTTATTGAGAGATATGGGCCCCGTAGGCAGTGGGTACTTTTCGCTCAAGCCGGAATGGCATTGACACTAGGAAGTTTGATTCTTGTTGACGATCTTAATGAGCAAGTAGATTTAGTAACTAGAGTTTTATTTGTTCATAATATATTTGCATCTCTGCAAGATGTAGCTACTGATGCTTTAGCTGTGGAAATCCTCCAACCTGATGAAGTAGCTAAAGTGAATGGTTTCATGTTTGCTGCCAAGAGGCTTGGAATAATTATTGGAGGTGCTGGATTAGGGGTTCTCATCGGTATAATTGGTATATCAGGGGTTATTATAGCACAATTATCTCTACTATTGCTAATCATGTGGATACCTCTTACTTTGGTAGAAAAACCAGGAATTAAGTTATTCCCATGGTCAAAAGTAGATGCAATCCTTATTGTTTCAGAAACTAATGAAGAAGTCGTAGATGATAATGAAACAGAAACTCCTTGGATTGATGAGGAAGAGTTCATGACTGCTAAGAATGTGGGATACAGTGTTTCTGAAGCGAGTATTTCCATCACAGCATTCTTTACAATAATTGGACTTTCAATATGGTTTACTGGATTTGCTATTGATGTATTTACTATTGATTGGACGTTTGGTGCTGATATAAGGAGGGGCACTAATCCAATTAGTTATGTCTGTTTATCCATAGCAGTATTACTATTCTCATTTAATTTTGTTATGAAATACTTGGGTAATGAAGATACTATCTTACCTGAGGTTCCCAATCCATTTTCTGTATTACCTGATGGTACCAAGAATACCGTAGCCAGAACTTCGTTTTATCTTGTCAAAGCATTTTCTGTCAGATCTGCCTTCTTATTAATTGGACTTTGTCTATTGGCTGATTTGTATTCTTTTGTGCTCCCGATCACATTTGATATCTTCATTAATGGTGCCGGCTGGTCACAACAAAAGTATAATGGAATAGTTGGTGGAATAGTTGTATTTGGAGCAATGTTTGGTCAGATAATTGGTGGATTCTTGGGTGATCGCTTTGGAACAAGAAGAGTTGCAATGGTCTTCTTTTTGGCACTTGCTTTCGCAAATGCCAGCCTAGCATTCCTAGAGCCTTTGTGGACTAACACCACCATAATGACAACTTTCCTTATTCTCCAGGCTTTTATTTATGGAATTGCTTGGATTTGTGTTATATCATTGACCATGAGGCTTACATGGAGCAAAGTTGGTGGAACTCAATTTACTGCATATATGTCATTATTTAATTTATCAGGAGTATTTGCTTACACTATGACTGGAAGAATGATAGCAATATTTGATTACTCTACGTCGATTTACTTAGGTGCAGTCTTAACTATGGCTACAGTAATAATGTTGATTTTTATAGATGAAGATGAGACAGACAGAGTTCTAGAAGGGCGAATTAAAGATGGCGAGGTATGGGATGAAGAAGATCCAGACACAGATCTTGGCGAGAGGCCAGATTGGTGGAAAGATGAAGATTTGCAACCTTCTACCTCTTAGATTTAATTGTACCCGATTAATTCCTCAGGTTAATTAATAACGTTCTATCTGGTTAATTTACAGGAAGTGTAAAAATGGATAGATTCGTTGAAATTTTAGAAGAATGTGATACTGATTTTCTATTATTTACACAAACAATTTGTGGATACTGTAACCGAGCAAAGAATGTATTAAATTCTAAGAATCTAACATATTCTGAAATTAACTTTGATCATGAAGATAATTTACGTTCAGAAGTAGTAGGGATTACTGGGCATCGTACCGTCCCTATATGCTTCGATATGAGAGGTGAAAAACCAATTTTTGTTGGTGGCTCTGACCATTTGATTGAATATTTCCTTCAATAATCTGTAGAATCAGCCATATTCTGGATGGCTGATTTTAATTCATCAAATTGATTTAAATTCACCATGTGCCCCTTATCATGTTGTAGTTTTGTAACGTCCCAATCGGCTTGTTCAAAAATTTCTACATGCTCAATACCTTGTTCAATTGGTACTAGGTGATCTCTTGAACCGTGCATCCAAACAATTTTTCTAGGTTTTAGAAATGGTATTATTTCTCTTAATTCATTAGGTTTTACAGTTTTTGTTCCTAGTAAAACTAATCCAACAATTCTACTTTGGATATCATATTCTAACATGGCAGAAGCGATTGCAGCTCCTTGAGAAAAACCACCTACAATAACGGGGCCATCTGGTATCTCTGTAATTACTCTCAGTACTGATTCATGTACCTGCTGTAAAGATTTTTCATTTAGAGGCAAAGTAGGATCGTCTGACCTTAGCCACCATGCAAACCCTCCTCTTGTAGGATGGGGGATTATGGCTTCAGGACAGAGAACATCCCAATCTCTGGGCACTAATTGTCTTGCCAATGGCATCATTTTTTCTGACGTTCCAGTCATTCCATGCATCATCACGAATGTTCCAGACATATTATCATCAAAGATTCCAAGAATATGTTATTCCGCCTGCTATAAGTATTCTAAGGTGAGTATCTCCAGTAAATGTAGCTGTGAGTGTATATTCTTGGCTCGGGTAAGGAATTGTACCCAATGTTCCAGTTTCTTCTGCTCCAGGGCCCCAAAATCTTTCTAATGCTGAAACGGATGTATGATCTCTCAGTGTTAACGATATTGTTGAACCACCTCCACATGAGGCATCTAAGAAATATATCATCTCATTCCATTCACCATCGTTAGGATGATCAGATACAAAGAAACTATCTACAATTTCTGCATCAGGTCCGTTATTATACCACTCATTGCTGTATAAGTCTCCTCCTCTAACAAAATAAACATCTCCCGTATGGCCAACTCCATTATCTGCATTTTTCATCTTTAATTGTATTATTCCTTCAGCATCTGTCCATATAAATGATGAGAAGAATGCGATATTCCCGTCAAAAATGTAATCGATTGATGATCCATCACTAGATGTAGCTCTGATTGATGCTATTGAAGAGTCTACAGATGAAACAACTGCATTCCAGTCATTTCCAAATAAGTTGAAACTCCATGCTTTGTTTTTCTTCAGAGGGAAATCAAGAACATTTTTTGCTTCTCCGTTCTCGAATGGACTCAAATGTTCATGAGTTATTCTTCCAAGAAATGGATTATGATTCAACACTGCATGTCTTCTTGCTTCACCAATGCTAGATATCGCCAACATGTATGCAGTTCCATCTTCTTCTACATCTGTGGTTGCAACCACTAACTTAGTAGTATCATCACTGTAATCTGGAGTTGAAAATGTATACAACCAATAATCTCCCAATTCCCAAGTAGGAACTGATATCTGTTCAGAGCTTGAAGAACCAGTAATTCCCTCAGTTACAGCTGTACATCCAGAAAATGAAGTTAGTAAAATTACTAACATCAGACCTACAGAAGTCCCTCTGACCATACGAATCCCTCTAGGTAGTTAGTCAAGAGACTAACGGTTTTTTAATTCAAAGAAGGCCGTTTTCGGTTAACTTTCCTGTTCCAGCTAGTACAACTGCAACAATTGACATTAATTTAATCAGAATATTTAGTGATGGTCCAGAAGTGTCTTTGAATGGATCACCAATTGTATCTCCGATTACTGCTGCATCATGCGCAGAGTCTCCTTTCTCAGCTCCAGGGATATGACCTTGCTCAATTGCTTTCTTTGCATTATCCCAAGCACCACCTGCGTTCGCCATGAAAAGTGCCATTAGAACTCCTGTAACTAATGAACCAGCCAGTAGTCCACCTAATGCGTTCCAGCCCAATGCGAAACCAACAATTACTGGTGCAGAAACTGCAACTAATCCTGGTCCAACCATTTCTTTCAATGCTGCCTGAGTTGAGATATCTACACATTTCTTTGAGTCAGGTTTTACTCCTTCCTTACCTTCTAGTAATCCTGGTATTTCTTTGAATTGTCTCCTAATTTCTAGAACCATTTCTCCAGCCGCCTTACCTACAGAAGTCATAGTCATTGCTGCCACAACAAATGGTAATCCTCCACCGATTAATAAACCGATAACTACCATAGGGTTGGTCAAATCTAAATTTAGTTCACTATCAATTGCTGCGGTGTAAGCAGCAAATAATGCTAATGCAGTTAATGCCGCAGATCCAATGGCGAATCCTTTACCAACTGCCGCAGTCGTATTTCCAATAGAATCTAATTCATCAGTAATTGCTCGAACTTCCTTTCCTAGCGAGCTCATTTCTGCAATTCCTCCCGCATTATCAGCCACTGGTCCGTATGCATCAACGGTCATTGTAACTCCAACAGTTGCTAACATTCCCATTGCAGCCATTGCGATTCCGTAAAGTCCCATTTCACCGCCACCATTGAATTCGTTTGCTCCGAGAATACCTAGAGAAATTAGTATGATTGGTAGGAACGTAGACATCATTCCAACTGAAAGGCCTGCAATTGCATTAGTAGCAGGCCCTGTTTTTGACATTTCGCCGATATGCGGAATTGCTTCAGTTTTGATACCAAATACTGGCTCAATACCGGTGTAATATTCAGTAACTAATCCAATCATAATTCCAACAATACTACCCAATACTACAGAGTGCATTACTCCTATATCTACATCGATTAATCCCTGTTCTATTGAAAGATATCCTCCTCCCCAGAATAGTATGGCAGCTATGAATGTAGTATTTCTTAGAGCAGCTGCTGCGTCAGACCCATTTTTTAGGAAGGTCATTGAGAAGACTCCAATGATAGAAGCTACATAACCAATTAATCCAAGCATGATTGGCATCATAACATAATCTACAGTCATTTCATCAGAATTGCTTGCTATAATCATTGCAGCAATTATTGAGCCTACAAATGACTCAAAAATATCTGCCCCCATACCTGCAACATCTCCAACATTATCTCCAACATTGTCTGCAATAACTCCTGGATTTCTTGGATCGTCCTCCGGAATTCCAGCTTCGACTTTACCTACTAAATCCGCACCCACATCTGCAGCTTTAGTGTAAATACCTCCACCGACACGAGCAAAGAGAGCAATTGAAGATGCTCCCATTCCGAATCCAGCTGCTGCAGAAAGGTTACTTCCAGACTCATCTGCACCTAACCAAAATGCAATTAATGAAATACCTAATAATCCAAGTCCTCCAACTGAAAGTCCCATTACAGCGCCACCGTTGTAAGAAACTGCAAGCGCTCCAGCCTGGCCATCGTTCTTAGCAGCCATAGCGGTTCTTCCATTTGCAGATGTAGCTGCTCTCATTCCTGAGAAACCTGCACCAACAGAAGCTAGAGCACCAGCAAAGAATGCAATTGCAGTTTCTACATCATTTAACCATGCTAAAAGTGCTCCAACAATAACCACGAAAACAGACAAGACACGGTATTCGGCCTTCAGAAAAGCCATTGCTCCATCTTGAATCTCTTGTGTAATGTCTCCAACAACTTCATTATCTATTTCTACACTGTTTACTCTTTGGTATAATACAAACGCAATTAGCAGACCTAAAAGTCCTGATCCTGCTGCAATTAATGGTATATTTTCTATCATGGTGTTCACCTTTGTGACCCGCCGACAAAAGGGTTGCTTATAATCGGAATCCCAAATAAAGCCTGCTTAATTGCTTACTAACTACACTTTTTCTGCAACGATTTTAGCGAAAGAACTGAGAATTCCAGAACCATCATGCTCTCCTCTGAATGATTTGTACTCTTCTTCTGAAATGTGCCCCCAACCATAAGCTCTTTCGATTCTTTTCCTGGCCGCTTCTGGATGAAATTGTATTCCCCACGCAGGTAATGGATTCCCTAAGTCATCATTGACTCTGATAGCAGTAATATCATTGTGAGAAGTTCTAGAGAGTAATGTGCAATTTTTTGGGACTGACATAACATGATCTTGGTGACTGAATAATGTTGCAATTTCTCTAATATTCTCTGTATGATTAGTCAGCAATTCGTCATTTTCTCCCTCTTTTGTGAGTTCAAGATTCCAGATACCACTGGAAAATTTTTCCGCTCTTTCAACTTTTGATCCCAATGAATGGCATAATAATTGATGGCCGAAACAAATTCCAAGTGTGGGAATTCCTGATTTCGCAGCGGCTCTGAACAATGTTTCTGTAGGACTCATCCACTTTTCCCAGATGCTCACATTTCTCCTAGAACCAGAACACACCACAGCATCTAATTCCATTTTTTTAAGCCAACTAGTCATTTCTTCTTCGTTTTCATTCATTGGCATAATTATTCTATTAAAATTTATCGTTCTACCCTCTAGTTCTACTTTTGACTCACTCCAAAAATCATAGTCATAGTCCCAATTTGGTACATCAATTTCTTCTAATTTCATATGGGGGTTGTCTCGTACTTTTTCTCCTGCCTCAAATGACTGCATTTGAGGATTTAAGAGTAAAACCTCTACATTGGATATCCTAGCCATTGGCCTGATTACTTCTTGGTTTCCACCATGTCCAAACTCTGCTCTTTCGACCAATAAATCAATCAACAAAACTCTCATTGACGTGTCCATCGGCTAGTTGAAAGAGCCTCAGGTTCATTAGTCCTCGGCTACTAGGGTCACACAGAGGTTTGGTGTGCAAATGGTTGATGAACAACTAATTCTTGACTCTGTAGGTCCGGTTCAGGCAATTTTAGATGCACATGATGGAATCGTAAATGTAGTAGATACAACAGATGGTATAATTATGATTTCTTTAGAGGGAGGTTGTACTGGATGTAGTTCTACTCCAATGACTGCGATGCAAATTTATTATTCCCTAATGAAACTTGAGGGGGTCAATGACGTGGTTTTTGTCAACGGAGAATTACCTGCCTACATGAGGTCTTTCATAGATGAAAAACTAGGTCAACAATGATTAGTCATTGTTTTCCTTTTCTTCCGCTCTCATTTTCATAATTTGGTGAGGGTTTGATTCACCTTGTACATCTTTTCCTTTAATATTCAACATTCCAGTGATCGCTACAATTACTGCAATCAACGCAAAGGGTCTTGCGACATTTCTAGAACCCCATAGTTCCCCTCCCATGTAATGTAGTAAAAATAACATAATTGCCGAAATAATACATAATCCCGCAACAATCCTCTGAGTCAAAATTTCTCCTCCTTCAAAACGTGCTAAAGTCCCAATTGCCATCCATAAAATTACAGCAATTCCACACATTGTCATAGAAGCAGTTTCTAAGATTGAAACTATTTCCATGCCTTGAGGAAGAGGCATTCGTTTGTTTAATTTGGGGATAAACAATCCGAATGAGTAATGGTATAATTCAAGACCTACCGAGTCTTCAAATGGCCATGGTTAAGGTAGGCGGTTGGTCACTACCCCAATCTCGCAGGAATGAGCCACCTTACTTCAGCAAAACACAATTAGTAGATGTTTTAGATCAAATAGCAGTATTAATGGAATTATCAGGGGCAAATGGATTCAGAGTTCGTGCTTATCAAAATGCATCTAGAGCTTTATCATCAATGGAAGAAGACTTATTTTCAATAATTTCTGAAGGACAATTATTACAAGTAAAAGGGATTGGAAAAGGAATTGGAGGGCTAATTACTGAATCAGTCATAGAAGGCACCTGGGGTGACATGCAATCTTTGTATGACAAAGTTCCTTCCGGATTAATTGAGATAGTTGGAATTCCGGGTTTAGGTCCTAAAAAAGTCAAGGCATTATATGATTCATTAGGTATTGAATCTATCGAATCATTGAAAATCGCCTGTGAATTAAATCATATTTCTTCATTACCTGGTTTTGGCGAAAAAAGTCAAAAGAAAATTTATGATGGAATCGATCTTTTAAGAAGATATCAAGGAAGAACAAGGATGGATGTCGGGTTATTATTTGGCCAGGCTTTAGAAGAGAAAATCTCTTTGATTCAGGGAGTTGAGAAAGCACAGTTAGCGGGTAGTGCTCGTAGAAAACGTGAAACAATTGGCGATCTCGATATTGTTGTATCTTCATTAATTGAAAATCATCAAAGAGTAATTCAAGAAATACTAAGACTTCCCGGAATTGCAGAGATAAAAGGATATGGGGATTCCAAAATTAGTTTAATTTTAGAACAAGAAATGCTATCAAGTTCTATGGCCAATAGCGCTCTCGACGAGAGACTTGCTGAAACTCTTTTAGAAAGGAATAGTGATGCTACAATCGATGCTCAAGTAAGAATTGTTCCTCCAGAAACATTTCCATTTACTCTTGCGTATTTTACAGGTTCAAAAGAGCATAATATTCGAATGCGCCAAGAGGCGATCAATCGAGGCCTTAGATTGAATGAGTTTGGTTTATTTTCTGAGTCTCTAGCAGGCTCCTCCATAGGTATGGAGGCAGCTAAACATACTCTGATTTGTTCAGATGAGTCTGAAATTTATAAAAATCTAGACATGCATTGGGTACCTCCTGAAATGAGAGAAGATATGGGAGAGATCGAAGCTGCATCATTGTCTAGGTCCTCTATGCCCAAATTAATTAATCCTGAAGATATTAAGGGAGCATTCCACAATCATACAGTTTATTCCGATGGAGCAAATACATTAGAAGAAATGGCTCAGGCGGCTCAATCATTAGGTTGGCAATATCTTGGTATTGCAGATCATTCAGAGACATTGAATATTGGAGGAAGAACAATTGGAATACCTAGTAGCTTAGTATCAGAACAGCAAAGTGAAATTACTAAATTGAATCAAGTTTGGTCTGATGAGGGAGTTGATTTCAGGTTATTTCATGGTTCTGAATGCGATATCTTAGCAGACGGAAAATTGGATTATTCTGAAAATATTAGAAGTATATTTTCTCATGTCGTCGGAAGTATACATGCGTTGGGTAGTTGGAGAAACAGAGATGAAATTGAGAATACTGAGATGTTAATTAGAGCAATTGAAGATCCTTCCTTTACAATTTTAGGCCATCCGACAGGTAGAATTCTACAAGTTAGAGAAGGGATCCCATTAGACATGCACGCAATCATCAGAAGAATGGGTGAATTAAATGCTGAGGGGGAACTCAAAGCGGTTGAAATCAATGCCTCCCCTTATCGTCTTGATCTCGATTGGCGTTTATGTAAATTTGCAAAAGAGCAGAATGTTCCGATTTGCATTAATCCTGATGCTCATGATACCAATGGTCTAAATGATGTTTGGTATGGGATACAAATTGCTCGCAAAGGATGGCTCGAAAGGTCAGATATATTGAACACTAAGTCCGGTATAGAAATAGAATCTTTATTCAATAATTGATAATGTTCTTCATCGAGAACCTTTTCGTAGTGACATGAGTTTTACTAGGGGTTTGATTTTTTCGTTAGTTGCGATCATTCCTGCAATGATTTTAGGGCTAGTTTCTTACATTATTCTTGGTGGCGAAACTAGTTCTCCAAGTAGCAGTGATTTCATGTATGGTCCATGTTACGGAGTCCCCTTTGTAGTGATATTTTTATCATTCATCTACGGTTTAAGAGAACAACCGGAGTTGGATTAATGAAGCGCTCAGATAAAGCGGAAAAAATTGGGGAAATTTTAGATGATTTGTATCCCACTCAACCAATACCGCTTAATCATAGTGATGCATATACACTATTAGTTGCTGTAATGCTATCTGCACAAACAACTGATAAGAAAGTCAATGAAGTCACACCTAGATTATTTTCTAAGGCGGATAACCCTGAGAAAATGTCCAAACTTGACGTCAGTGAAATATACGATATGATTCGCGAAATTGGGCTAGCACCAACTAAAGCCAAGAATCTAAAGAAAATGGCTGAACAAATTTTACAGGGTGGTGGTGAAGTAATTCCTGATTGGGATTTCTTAGAATCTTTAGCAGGTGTCGGTCATAAAACCGCTAGTGTCGTAATGTCTCAGGCTTTTGGGATTCCTGCATTTGCAGTGGATACGCATATTCATCGTTTAGCCTATAGATGGGGGTTATCAAATGGTAAAAATGTTGAAACTACTGAGAGAGATTTGAAGAAAGTATTTCCTAAAGATACTTGGAATAGAAGACATTTACAGATTATATTTTTTGGAAGAGAACACTGTCCCGCTAGGAATCATGATCTTAGTGAATGCATGATATGTAGTTGGGCATCAACAAAAAAAATGATTAATCAAAGCAAACGCTAATTGCTGTTTCTAATGATTATTATTAATGCTGGCAATATACGAGCATTCATCATCTAATTACTCGTGGACGTAGTATGACTAATGACGCTGTAACACTAGAAGTCGGCCAGAAAGCACCTGATTTTGAGGCTGAGATTACTAATGGAGAAAAAATTAAACTTTCAGAGGTTTTATCATCAGGTGAAAAAGTTATACTTTATTTCTATCCTAAGGATAGTACTCCTGGATGTACTGTTCAGGCCTGTGATTTTAGGGATAATTACTCTATACTCCAAGATGCAGGATTCAAAGTCATTGGTGTTTCGAAAGATTCCTCAAAGTCTCATCAGAATTTTATAGATAAGCATGATCTACCCTTTGATTTGATAGTTGACTCAGAAATTGAGTTACACCAGTTGTATGGGGTTTGGAGAGAAAAAATGAATTACGGAAAAACGTATATGGGGACTTCTCGATCAACATTTGTGATTGATACTGATGGAAATCTGATTTCTGTTGCCTACAACGTAAGAGCTAGTGGTCATGTTGAGAGATTGTTGAAAGAGTTAGTCTAGAGTGATTAAGATGGACATCGAGGAAAGGAGAGAAATTGTTTCACGTTTCCTTCGAAGGTGTGTTACGTATGCAGACGCATCAATTGAAAGAAAGAAATCTAGAGGTGAAGATTCATCGGATATATCTAACTGGGAAAATTATAGACAATTCACATCATTTTCTGCATCTGAGGTAGAGTCTGGTGAATTAGATACATGGTTAGAGGATGGAAGTTATCACTCAGAGCCCAGTTCTGAAGATCCTCTTTCAGATAATAGAGTATGGTTGAAATTGGAAGAAATGTCTCATGAACAAAGAAGAGATTGGTTGGCCTCTCTATTAATGCCTAGACCTATTTCCTTAGTAGCAACAAGGAGTATACAAGGAATTCATAATCTTGCCCCAATGTCCTCAATTGGAGTAGTTTCAAACTCTCCTCCTATGATTACAATCAGTCTTTCCAAAGAACGCGGAGGGAAAGAAAGAGATACCCTTGTGAATCTTAGAGACCAAGGTGAAGAATCGTCATGTATGGTTTATATCCTTCCAGCAACCCTTGAGTCGGCGAAAAATGTTCAATTAACTTCTACAAAAATTCCGATTACTGAGTCTGAATGGGACTTGATTGATGAAGAAATAATTATCGAAAATAGCATGCCAATTTTATCTTCTGCGATGTATGCAATGCATTGTAAATTGATGGAAATTCATCCACTACCTGGCGGCTCATCAGCATCCTTAGCAATATTAAAGGTGGAATCAATAATTACATCCAACAATCTTACTCCTTCAAGAAATCCATTGAAATTAATGCAAATTGATTTCAATAAATTAGGTCCGAGCTCTAATGAAAATGATTGGAATTTTGAAGTAAATTATTAATTCTTTATCGGGGTAGGTGTTCTAACTCCCTCATTCCTAATCTATGCTTTTTCGTATCTACTCTCATTCCCAAGCCTGGAATCATTAGTAGTGAATCATCTTCATTTAAAGAAAAAATAGGTAAATCTCTCATTTCACCAAGATTTTCAACCTTCCTTTTACAAACCTCTTTCTGAGCAGGCATATGAGATAGAGTACTTATGTCGACTAAAATCATACTTCCTCTAGATATCTCATTTTCGATACCATCAAGTTGTATTCTTTGATATTTATCTGGTTTTACATAAATTATATTTTTTTTAGTCTGAGGCATCAGTCTTTCAGTCCTTTCAGACCATACATTATCTCCTAAATCATGGAAGTCTGCCCTCGAATTAGATCTTGGACCAGGATTTGCAGAAGATTGAATCTTTTTTTCATTTTCATTAATCACATTCTTCTTTGGATCAGGTAAACCAAGTAGTTTGAACAGGTTAACCATACCTCTTCCTATTCCTCTTCACCAATTAGTTCTTCTATCTCAGAAGCGCTTAGAACCTCATTTATTGCTAGATTTTTATCTTCCAAATCTATGTTTCCCACATCTTCAATAGATTTTCCAGATATATTTTCTTCAATAATTAGGTCTTCATCTATTTTATCCAATTTAGTCAGAGGTTTATTTCGTTCTTTTTCAATCCTTTTCTTACTGATCTTTTGCTTTTTCTTATCCTCACTGAATGGATCATAATCGGGGTCGTCAAATGCATCATCAATAGAACCTCTAGAAGGTACCTTAAATTCGTCATGCTCTCCCCTATTCTTTTTCTTCATTATCATTGGCGCTGCTGCTATTGATAGAATCATTATTGCTATAATTAGTATTCCAATAGGGCTTAAGATAAAACTTGTTATTGAGAATGGTTTTTCCTGAACTTGTATAGTAATTTTCATCGAATCTGTAGAATCACCGTCATCTACTGTGAGTTTTACTACAATGTTACCTGCATTATTAAATTGCCATTCTACAATTTTACCAATCATATCTCGGTCATTGGTTTTATCTCCATCACCATCACTATCTCTAGAAATATCCATATCCCATGAATAAATCATATTCTCCATATCAAATTCAGAGTCGGTGGTTCCATTTCCTGTAAGAGTCACAACATCTCCTGCGGTTGGATTATAGTCACTTGGTGCCCCAATTCCTACATTTGGTTTTACATTCCTGACATCAATATTGATGTCTGCACTTGCCACAGCACCATCATTATCTGTGACATGGAAAATTATTATTTCAGGTGCAGTATTTGAATCTGGCCAAGAATAAACCAAATTAAATGATTCAATGTCGCAATCATCGATTTCGGTTCCTTCATTATCTGAGTTTACTTGTGGATCTAGGTCGAAGCATGGAATCAAAGTCTGCAAATCATTCAGAGTATCATCTGCAATTATGGATATTTCTACATCCTGATCTTCAGCAACTGGTAGTGGTTGTGAAAATGCTCTAATTGTAGGAGCTACATTATTGACTCTGAATGGTACAGTCATCAAATCCGTGCTTGCATTATTATCGTCAAATACTTGGAATGTGGCGATATGCTGTCCATCAGTTTCGTAAATCATTTCTATCTGGCTGACTGCAGTATTTTCTTGTACAATCTGTAAATTTGGCTTTTCCTCAGCATCCGGTACCCAAACATGCCTCAGTGAGGACATATCATTCTCAGAATCCTCAGCCCAACCTCTAATTGTAAGTTGGTCACCTTCATTAACAGTATAAAGTCCAAAGGAATTTGGAATTAACCTATTACTTTCAAATTTTACTTCCCATTCTGGATTATAAGGTGCAATATTGGTCACATCAATAGTGTATTCTTCAGTTATTGTAGCGCCATCGTCATCGGTTGCATCAACTTGGATTGTGTATGGCCCCTCCTGATCTAATGTAACTGTGCATTTTATTCCCAATGTTGTACCTTGCTCACAGGGGGCATTCCAAACAATATCAACAGGTGCATTAGGAGTTTGTGTGTCTAAATCTATCCTATCTGTAATCTCAAAAGTAATAGGCGAAAGTACTGGTACTGTTTCAGATTCTGCTACCAAGGTGACCTCTGGTAATCGGTTTAACACTGTGATATTTCCACTGGTGGTGTGAAAATCACTTTCACCATCTGTAACTATCATGTTTACTGAGAATGTACCATCGTCGTCCCAAGTATATTCGTAGATACAATCCTCTTCTTCAGAAGATACAACACTCCCATCTAAACTTTCTACAGTGAATGTGCAATAAATTTCACCTCCATCTGGATCATAAGAATTCAATCCATTTATTATTACCTCATTGAGGGTAAGAATCTCTTCAACCATAGTTAATTCAGCAACTGGAATCGATCCTATAAACAGTATAAACTCACCATCATTATTTGTTGAATCTCCATCATCAATATCTATCTCAAATGAGGTAACAGTTTCGCCGAAAGGCTGATTTGAGGGAACATTCCAAGAAACTTCCACCCTTGCCTCTTCAAGGCTTGACAAGGCAGGAATATTTGCATTTGTAGAAGTTCCATCAGGTCCCTCAATCTGAAGAATAGTTGAAGGTGAATTTCTCAAGCCTCTATTAATGACAGGTATACTAAATGTGATTGAATCATCTCTTATGGCATTAAATCCGACATTTTCATCAAGAGTTAGAGTAGAGTTTCCTCTAGTCCTTTCTACAGAAACACCATCTTGATTTACATATAAATCAACTTCAAAAACATTAGGATCTATTGTAATTGTGCTAGCGCCAATCAAATTTTGAGAATCAATCCATGCTAAAACTCCATGGCTTCCTAAATCATCTGTTGAATATGAATTATCGGCTGATTGACCAGTGTTAAAAGTCACATAAGCGCTACCATTCGCAGCTGTACTTACTGTCTGGATATCTTCTTCAATCTCATACCTGAATTCTAATTGCTGACTTGCTACAGGATTTCCATTACTAAAACTTACATTAATCCACGCAGATATTTCCATGTCAATTGGAGATAACGGAAACTCAACGTCAACATTGACTATTTTTTGTCTACTTGAGGCTTGATATGAAGATAATGAATGAACTGCTGTGAAACCTAGACTCTCGATAGTTTCCATTTTGATATCTCCTCTGATAGCCGGACAAAACCATTTGTATCCTGTATCTTCTCCATCTGCATTAGAACTAGAAATATTGTATGATGTGGCACAACTGGCATAATTTACGCCTGAAAAACCTTGACTTACTACTTCATAATTCGCAGTTCTTTGAGAAACAGTATCTTCTGGAATATCTACATAATCACTAGAACCTGAATAAGTTGTGGTTGCGGTGTAATCTTGACTCCAAGATTCGCCAACAGAGATTGGGAAATCATATCCTTCCAGTGGTGGCGAATAACTTTGATCAACTTCTAATGTACCTACTGATACATCAATACAGAACCATAAAAAATCTCTACAGAAATTTATGTCTACTGTTGCTTCTTGGGAAACAGTTGCTAAGTCTGATGCTCTAATAATGGAAACTGTATCCATATTAACTTCTAAATCACCTGGTTGTCCATCTAAGTTGATATTATTTGCTTCATAATATCCTTCTGACTCTACTCTGTAGACCAAACTTGAACTATTATCTACGGTTGTGATATATATATCAGTTACAGTACTTTCCAATGTCCCTGTCAATGTCTGTAAATTTGTATTTACGCCAGAATCGACTATGAAATCAACCATATCTAGGTATCCGTCATAGTTCCATTTATCGTTGAGCTTCCATGAAGGAATATCTATCAGATTATTACTTTTAGATATCGATTCTATTTTCACATCATTTTTCTCATCTAATTGTAAAACTTTCTCTGGACCATATATTCCAGAAAAGATAGATAAAATTAGTAAAAATACCAACGAATAAGTCACTGTTTCGCGAGAGCGCATAGCGCTCTCGCAGAGTTAGATGTTCATCAATCTCACGATTGATAATTCTCTTTATCTAAAGTAAGTCTGCCAATTCATCTTGTATGAATTGTACTGCCTCAAGAATCTCATCTTTGTGTCTTGCTCCAGTAATAACCATCTTTCCGCTACCGAAAATCAAGCAAACAACTTTCGGGTAATCTAGTCTGTAAATAAGTCCCGGGAACTGCTCAGGCTCATATTCAACTTTGTCAAAAGGTAAATGGAAAGTTAGATTGTTTAGATTTAATTTTCTTGGAAGTGCCGCTAGAGGCTCGCCTTCTCTAATCCCTCTAATCCTTGCATCGTTAGCTTCAACTTCTTCATCAGTAGCTGCTCTTATTCCTCCGCCTTCTAAATCAATAACACGAGTGTTGTTGTCGTCCATTCTAGCTGTTCCATAGTAATCTTCTGGATAGAAAAGAGAGTAAGTTGCAACCATATTCTGTACTTCAATTTCTACATCTTTTAGATCCCAAGTGTCTATGCCAGCAGCCCTTAAGTCAGCAGTCATTCTCTCAATTCCAGTATGGATATTTTGCTCATTTTTTCCACCAGTACAAACAGCTCTACCTGATCTGAACATTAGTATTGCAAGTTTCGGATCAACTACTCTGTAAACAACTCCTGGGAATTGTTCAGGTTCATATTCACAATTCAGTTGAATTGCGATATCCGGAAGATCTAGTTCTTCCGCAACTCTTGTTGATGCAACTACATTCACTACAGTTAGGCGTTCTTCGTCACTAAGCATATCGCTCGCACTTATGTTTACTTTATAAAGAATAGTTGTCAAGTGAACGAGTAAAATTATCATTTCTTAGTGTCATAAATGATTATTTTTTGATGTGAACTCCACTGGAACCAAATTTTGAGATTAATGGTTTTCCGCCACAGAGTTCAATTTCTTGCGCGACCCTAGTAGGGTTATCTGTTAGTGCAACCATGCAACCTCCACCACCTGCCCCTGTCAATTTAGAGCCAAATGAATGAGGTCTTGTTACAGAGACCATTAAATCTAGTAATTCATTACTAACTCCTAAATTTTTAAGTTTTTCATGACAACTATTCATAGCCATTCCAACAGCTTCCATATTTCCTGCTTTGAGAGCAGTTAAACCTGCCATTGTGATATTTTCTATAGATTCCATATCTTCATTAAGTTCTGGATTTTCTTTCAATCTTTTGGCCACTCCAGATACCATTTTCCCAGTTGGTGAGGATTGACCAGTGAATCCTAAAACTAGCCAAGATTGATTGATGTTTTCATGTAATTCCGCTTGGTGAATTGACCAATTCCTTTTCCCTTCAGGTGTGATGAGACTTGTGTCAAAAATATGTGTCAATGTATCAATTTTTTTCCCAGAGACTACTACGCATCCACCAAGGGAGCTTGCTGCAGAATCAGTAGGACTTGCTCTGCCTTCCTGTGTAGCTGCTTCAGCAGAATGGCCGATTTTTGATAATTTTATTAGATCTAATTCTTTATTCGGTTTTGTGAATTGGTGAAGTGCAGCCCCCATTGCATTGGAGAGTGCGGCGCTTGAACCAAGACCTGCTCCCGAGAATAGATTTGATTGAACATTAATTCTCAATGGTTTTCCTTCATAGTTGAATAGATTTTTAATTATATGTTGAATATGCGGATGTTTTTTCGAGTCAAATAATTCAAATCCATTTGTATTATGTTGATTGTTTATCTCCCACCTTTCACATTCTTCAACAGTGATTTCAATCCCTGAATCAATTGAAACTGCGACTGCAGGATGTCCATACACTACTGCATGTTCTCCAAATAGGATACACTTCCCGGGTGCGAAGGCAGTTACCATAGCCTTCGGTTGAGGACATAGGAAATTAGTATTGGGTATGTTCTATCAATCGGTTAATTGAAAGTATTGTTTCTCTTCCGAGGCATGTAAGTAAATCGCCAAGCCGGGAGAAATGGATTATGGAACACCCTCTAGAAATGCAATATGGCCCAGTAGATGGATGGATTATCCTTCTTCTAATGGGTGGATTATCGATCACATTCTTTCTTTTTCAAGTAATTAAAGCTACAAGATTAGTTATGCTTGGTGCTCCTGACAATCGTTTCGATTCATGGGGAATTAGAATCAAAGAGATGCTGATAGGATGGCTTGGCCAAAAAAAGGTGCTCAGAGATAGAGTGGCAGGAACAATGCATGTTCTGATGTTTTGGGGATTCCTAATGCTTGGTAGCGATATGCTCGATCTTGCCAGCGCGAATTATTTTTCTGAAAAGTTACTTCCTGAAATTTTCAAAAATCCTTGGAATGGAATGGTAGAATTAGGATATACTACTGCTTTGATTGGAGCCACTGCAGCATTGATTAGGAGAGTAGTTTTTACACCAGATAAACTCAAAGGCAAATCTCAACTAGAGGGTAATTTCATTCTTGTTTTAATTCTGACTATTACTACAACTTCATTCATTATTGAGTCTCCTGAAAATCCATCATCAATTTGGGAACCAATAGGATTCTGGGTTTCAGGCTTAGGCTTAAGTTCCAATTTTATTGTTGCGTCTTATTGGGCTCATATGTTTGCAATTTGTTGTTTCCTAGTATTAATTCCTGTATCCAAACACATGCACCTAGTAATGGCGGTTCCAAATGTATTCTTCCATGATACTAATGCTTTGGGTACTATGCGTCCATTAGCAGTTGATGAAAATGGTCGAGCAGTTCCTCTAGAAGATTTAGATATTGATTCATTTGGAGTTAGTACTTTTGATCAATACACTTGGCGACAAATTATTGACGGTTGGTCATGTACATCATGCGCGAGATGTCAAGATGTTTGTCCTGCCTATGAGTCCGGAAAAGGCCTCAACCCTATGCAGGTTATCCATGATGTCCGAAATTATGCCAATGAGCATGCCCCTATTCTATTGAAAGGTGAAAATCCAGAAGAAACTATGCTGGCCAGAATAACTAGTGAAGCGGTTTGGGCTTGTACTACTTGTAATGCATGTGTTGATATCTGTCCACTTTACATAGAGCATGTACCCAAATTAACGGATTTAAGAAGAAATGCAATGATGGAGACCATGGAATATCCTGAAGAGCTTAATGTGGCTATGGGGAACTTAGAGTCCGCCTCAAATCCTTACGGATTCGGTCCACATGAGAGGGCAGATTGGGCTTCTGATTTGGACGTTAAAGTTGGCCAACCTGCAGAATACATCTATTTCGTCGGTTGTGCTGCAAGTTTTGATGAAAGAAATCAGAAAGTTGCAAGAGCAACAATTTCTCTAATGAAAGAAGCAGGATTGGATGTCGGAATTTTAGGGATGCAAGAAGGATGCTCTGGAGATCCTGCAAGAAGGGCAGGAAATGAATATCTTTTCCAAATGTTAGCCGAAACCAATATCATGACTTTCCAAGAATTGGGTGTAAAGAGAATAGTAGCATCTTGCCCTCATTGTTTCCATACTTTAGGTAAAGAGTACTCGGATTATGGTGCCGATGAGCTTGAAGTTTTCCACCATACAGAAATTATGGCTAAGTTACAAGAAGAGGGTAAATTACCTGATTTTGACAAAGAAGGTAAGAGTATTACCTTTCATGACCCCTGCTATCTGGGGCGTATTGGTGATGTAATTGATGAGCCAAGATCAGTGTTAGGTGGTATTGATGTTGAGATTGAAAGACATGGTAAAGATTCTTTCTGTTGCGGGGCAGGGGGTGCTCAAATGTGGATGGAAGAAGATTCCGATAAAAGAGTGAACAAGATTCGCGCAGAAGAAATAGCTGCGACTGGTTGTGATACTGTGGCAATTGGATGTCCATTCTGTTCAGTAATGGTGAAAGATGGACTCGATACCGTTGGTTCTGAAATGGATGTGAAAGATGTTGCAGAGTTACTCTGGGAGCAGATAGTAGCCAGAGATAAAGAGATACATTCTTCAGTAAATTTAACTAATGAATGATAATTAAAATATTAAACCCGATTCCTTTCGTAGGAGCATGAGTAATGAGTTTAGATTTCTTGGCCAAACAATTCCAAACCTAGCAATAATTTCTGGATTAATACTAATTATTTGGGCGTTTTTCTCCTATTTTGCAAGTGGTTCATCTAGTTTTACTGCACTAATCCCATCCTTTTTTGGGATGCCTTTGTTTATTCTAGGGGTACTTTCCAATAGAGACGAGTCGAAAAGACATCATTACATGCACGCATCTATGATTTTTGCTTTATTTTCTGCTTTTGGAGGTTTGAGACTTTTTCAACTTGAAGATCCTAGTAATCTTGCTTTAGCGTCTCACATAATTCTTCTAATCGTAGGAGTGATTTTTATGGTGGGAGGAATATTATCTTTCAGACATGCTAGAAAATTAAGAGAGTCACTTGGTGAATAGAATGAGGCCTTTAATTGGCATAACTACCTCAGTGAATTCGCAAGATTATGAAACATCTGATCAATCAGTTGTGATGATACCTGAAAATTATCCCAAGGCAGTTGAGAAGGCGGGTGGGATTCCTCTATTGATCAGCGATTGCGGAGATCCTAACGAATTATTAGATGTAATAGATGGCTTGATAATTTCAGGAGGTAGGGATATTAACCCCACACTTTACGGTGATTTATTACATGAAGAAACGATAGATGTCAACGATAGGCAGGATGAATGGGAAGTTTCTTTGATAGAAGGTGCTATAGAGAGAGATATGCCTTTACTTTGTATATGCCGAGGCCATCAATTACTTTGTGCAATCAGAGGTGGTAAATTATTCCAACATCTTCCCACAACTAGAGGATTTGAGGAGCATGGGGAAACTGGTGGAAAATGGTCTAATCATAAGGTAAAATTGGAACCCAATTCTCTAATCTATGATATATTAGGCGAGGAAGTTGTTGGTAATTCAGGACATCATCAAGGAGTTTTCGATGCAGGAGACCTAGAAATAGTTGGTACCACGTCTGATGGCCTCATAGAGGCTGTTGAATTACAAGGTTGCAGGTTTCTAATCTCTGTACAATGGCATCCAGAAATGTGTGGGCACAAGGGAATATTTGAAAGATTGATTGCTGTTTCCAGCGAGTGAGTCGGTTTGATTATTAATCTACAGGTCTACCGATAATTGTTTGTCATCCTCACGTCCGATAATTGGTATTACTTGCCCATCAAGACCTACAAAGTGGGCTAAATGGGAACTCGATGCTGTGGTTATTCCAACAACATATCACAAGATGGTTACTAGATGTGGAGGCATTCCAATCCTTATTCCACCGGGAGTTAATAGTGAGATTATTGATAATGTCGACGGCTTAATTATTGCTGGTGGCCCCGACATTAGTCCAGAAATTTATGGACAGGAAAATGGTAAATTCACTATTGAAACCTATCCTGAACAAGATATTTCAGAAATTTCTTTAATCAAATCCGCAATAAAAACAGATACACCATTGTTATGTATTTGTCGTGGTTTTCAATTATTATGTGCAATTCACGAGGGGGTTTTGTACCAACATCTTCCTGAAACAGATGGATTTGAAGAACATGGTGGCTGGGACGGAAATGTAACTGAACATGAAGTCAAAATTTTTGAAGGCTCTAAATTAGAAGAAATAATGGGGAATGAAATAATTGTAAATTCTACTCATCACCAAGGTGTTAAAGATCCAGGTACTCTAAAAGTTACAGCGGTATCTAGCCATGATGGATTGATTGAAGCAGTTGAGATCGAAAACCTCAGTTTTTGTATAGGTGTTCAATGGCATCCCGAAAGAATTGAACACGTTAGTTTGTATCAAGCCTTTATCGATTCAGCGCGAGGTTCATGACTGTAGTACATCTACCGTCATTTGAATTATGCCTCTGCGACTATACGATACTCGTTCTCGAACAAAGAGAATTTTTGAACCTTTAGTAGATGGTGAAGTGGGTATTTACGTATGTGGGATTACTCCATATTCTCCTAGTCATATTGGTCACGCACGTCAAGCACTTGCTTTCGATATTATCGTGAGATGGTTAAGATATAGCGGATTTAAGGTCAATCATATAACAAACTTTACTGATATTGATGATAAAATTATAGCTATTGCTAATGAAGAAAAAATAGATTTTCTTGAAGTAGCTAATAGAAATATTGATGATTACTTTGAAGTAATGAGTTTGATGAATGTTTTACCTGCCGATGCTTATCCTAGAGTGACAGAAACTATACCTGAAATTATTTCAATGATTGATAAATTAATTTCAAATGGTAATGCTTACCAATCTTCAGATGGTGTTTATTTTGAAATAGATAGCGCTCCTGAGAAATATGGTCAGTTAACAGGACAGACATTGGAAATGGTTCAAGAAGGAGCAGGGGGGAGAGTCACTGAAACAGGTTCAGGAAAAAAGAACCACAGAGACTTTGCCTTGTGGAAATCTGCTAAGGAGAATGAACCCTCTTGGGATAGCCCATGGGGTAAAGGTAGGCCTGGATGGCATATTGAGTGCTCAGCAATGTCTCTGGAATATCTTGGCGAAAAGTTCGATATTCATGGAGGAGGTTCTGATTTGATTTTCCCACATCATGAAGCAGAAATTTTCCAATCCGAATGTTATCTTAATCATGAACCAGTAGTTCAATATTGGATTCACAATGGCATGATTAATGTTGATGGAGAAAAAATGAGTAAATCATTGGGTAATTTTTGGACAATAAGGGACGCAATCTCGAAAGTCCATCCCTTAGAATTGAGATATTGTTTAATCAATGCTCCATACAGACAACCAGTAGAATTTAATGATGTAATGCTTGAGGACTCGTCAAATCATTATCAGAGATTAATTTCAACCTATGGAAAAGGCCTTTCACTTTGTGATAAAGGGTCATGGAAAGATTCGAATTTCTTACAATCTGCAAATATCAATTTTTCCAACGGAATGAATGATGATTTCAATACTAGAGTTGCAATCGTTGAAGTACAATCTGTAGTCAAGTACTTGAAAGAACAAATCGAAAATGATAACATTAAAGAAATTTCAGCATCAGTTTCATGGTTATCTGATTTTGCAAGAGGAATTCTAGGCTTACTACCGGATGATGAAATTATTCTCAAGGAGATTGAAAAGAATAATCAAGCTAAATCTGCAGTGGCGGACTTAGTTAACGATTTATTGAATCAGAGAAAAATTGCTCGAGATAGTAAAAATTGGGATCGTGCCGACCAAATTAGGAATGAATTGAATGAAATAGGAGTAATTGTTGAGGATTCTCCAAGCGGACCTATTTGGAGATTAGAATAATTTCCACATCTGAAATATTAGTATTGTAGCGAAGAACCGATAAGCCAAATCCCCTGCGAATATTGTGTCTAACTTGAGTGTGATTGAAACTACATGTGTTATTCTAGTAGTTTTTTGTACAGCAATGGCAGGATGTATGGATGCAGTTGAATCAATTAATGAAACACAACCTGAATGGGATGAAGGATTAATTTATGTTGAAGATCCGTTGAATCATGAAGATTCTAGAGAGTTTATTTCGAAGAAAATTACTGATGAAGGTTATGTAGAAGGTGAAGCGTATTGGGCAGTATTCGGTAATGAGGAGGGGGGTAATTGTTGTGAACACTATCTCGCAGGAACTAAAGAAGGCTGGATAGTAAATTTCGGAGGGGAATATCCAACTTGGTCGGAAGATAGAGGGTATACTTGGCAGGAGTATCAGCCGACTATTTTTTCTCAATTAGGATGTTTGGAGCCTAAGCCTACAATTCCTGGACAAGAAGGTCTTGGAGAAGGAAGTATCGTTCAGGCAACAAATGGTGATTTAATTTCGATGGGTTGGTTTCCATATCCTAGTGTTAGTGGTGCTGATCAGTTCTATGCATTCCTTTATGATTCGGAAGATGAGGAATGGACTTGGTGTTTCAACAGAACTCCTGAGCCATTCTACGACAGATCTTGGCAAGTTGAGGTCATTGGTCCAATCAATGGCGGTGTTTACGGGAATGGAGAATACGCTAGTTTAGTAATTTCCAATTTTTGGCATCAGGTTCAGAATGTGGGGGGTCAGATTTCCACTGATGGTTTGAATTATGATTATTTTGCATTCCCTGATAGGGACGGAAACTTAGATAGTATTGAAGTGAATCTATTGTCATCAGGATTAGGTGTAGAATGGGATTTTACTAAGCCCCATAAAGAAATGAGGGCTTTCCCTGTTCCATCTGGTGGACTTTATTTTCCAAACTATTTCATCGATGGTACAGATGCGTATTTAGATACTTCACTTAATTGGTGGTCTGCTACAAATCAGAATGGGTCCTCACTTCCTTCGGAATACTGTGCATTTGACTCATCCAGTTCGCTACATTGTGTGGTTTCAGAATCAAACACGCTCACCCATTTAATGTCAATCGATGGAGGTGAAAGCTGGGAAAATTATACTTATGATTTATCTAATAATGCAAGTGCAATCGAAGAATGGGAATTCCATTCCAGCGGTCTTCATGACTTGTTTATTCTAAGTATTCGGTATCAAAGTTCTTCAGGGCCCGATGTTGATATTGCATATCACGTTCGAGATTTTTCTGAATCGCTAATCCCTGATAGGATTACATATATCGGCCAGGGTGATTTAGACTCTACCTCGGGTGCTGGTGCCGATATTAGATTTGATTTTGCTAGTATGGGAATACTTCCCGATGGTGGTTCTTTCATTGCTTACCATGATTCTACAGATCCAGATCCTTTGTTTGCAGTTGAGTTACTTCTACCGACCGAATACGATGATAATTAGTTATAATTAATCTCCTTAATAGAAAAATTTATTCCTATTCCATCAACTTCAAAATATTCTGTTCCATCAGGAATATCGCCTGAATTTATGTGGGCATTACCTGCTCTTGTCTCAATTTGAATATGCGACCAATCATTGTCGAGTAATTGTTCCCGAGATTCTATCCAGACACTCAGTTCAATAGATGCTTCAACATCAAGATTCAAGTCTTTTCTCTTAGCTTGTACATGCCTGATGATGTCTCTTGCCAAACCTTTCGATATCAGTTCATCATCCAATGACATATCCAATACTAGTGAAACATTACCAATTTCTTCTACAGAAATAGTTGCAGCGGCATAGATTGCCTTTTCGACTCTCCTTATTTCTATATCTTCCATGGTAATATCATAACCCTCTAGTATACAAATCTCGGCTTCAATCTCAAGTAGAATATTATCTGGATCTGCATTTTCTAGTAGTTCTAATACTGCAGGTAAATCCTGTCTGCATTTTTTACCTAGAGACTTACGATTAGGAGCAATTTCAATTTTTTGAAATCGGTCTAAATCATCTTCCGTGGTGAGAGTCTCTACATTCAACTCTTCAGCTAAAATTTCATGAAAATCAGAAATATCAGGGCCTCCAACAATCCAACCAAATTTACAAGGTAACCTCTGCCTTCGACCTGCTTCAACTCTAACTCTTCTTCCTGTTTCTGCTAGTTTCCTCACTAACGACATTTCTTGCTCAAGAACCCAATTTTGTGGAGGTAGTGTTTTATCGACTAATTTTGAGCCAACAGGCCAATCTGCTAAGTGAACTGAATATCCAGTTAAGTCTCTATGAATTCGATCTGGTATGAAAGGAGAAACAGGAGCCATCAATCTACATACTGTAAGAAGTACTTCATGTAAAGTATGCTGACAAGATTTTTTATCGTTACTCTCATCTTCATTCCAAAGTCTTCTTCTAGATCTTCTAACATACCAATTAGACAAATCATTAATTACAAAATTCTCTAATTCTCTTCCAGCCTTGTGGAAATCCCATGTAACAAAGAAATCATGATAATTTTCAGCAACTGTAGTCATTCTTGACAGAATCCATTTATCCAGATGACTTCTATCATTGATATCCACATAACTATCATTATCTTCGGGATCAAAGTTATCTAAAGATGCATAATCAGAATAGAATTTATGTACATTCCATAAAGTTAGGAACATTTTTGCATATGATTCTCTCACTCCATTTGGATCAAAGTTTGTTGGAGTCCATGGAGCGCTTTGTGTCATCATATACCATCTAACAGCATCTGACCCTTCTTTGTTGAAATGGTCCCAGGGATTAACGACATTTCCTCTAGATTTGCTCATTTTTTTGCCGTCTTTATCTAAAATATGCCCTAATGAAAGACATCTCTTGTAAGCTACATTATCGAAGACTGTTGTAGATACTGCAAGTAATGAATAGAACCATCCTCTAGTTTGATCCACAGCTTCGCAGATATAATCTACTGGAAAAACTCCTTCAAATTTTTCTTTATTTTCAAATGGATAGTGCCACTGTGCGAAAGATGCACACCCAGAATCAAACCAACAATCCATTACATAGGGTTCCCTTATCATTTCTCCAGAACAGTTATGATTGTTACAATTTAGTTTGACATCATCAACATATGGTCGATGTAATTCGGGAGGAGTTGGTGAGTCATCAGTCTTCATTGAAATCATCTCTTCTACACTACCAACACAATGTTCACTACCACATTTTTCACAAATCCATACAGGAATAGGAGTGCCCCAATATCTTTCACGACTAATTGCCCAATCTTTAACATTAGAAAGCCATTCACCCATTCTTTTTGTTCCGGTCCATTCAGGTGCCCATTCAACTTCTGAATTATGTTGAATTATCCGTTCTTTAACCGCTGTCATTTTAACAAACCAACTATCCATAGCATAGTACAGCAATGGATGATCAGTTCTCCAACAATGTGGGTAGTCATGAGTATAAATGTGCTCTCGGTAAAGTTTTCCAGTTGTTTCAAGTAAGTCAATGATATCTGAGTCGCACTCTTTTACATATCTTCCATCTAATTTTTCATGAGTTCCTTCGATGAACTTACCATCCATTCCAACAGTATGCTGTGCTGGAAAACCTTCTTTCATACCGAGATTGTAGTCATCTTCTCCATACATTACCGCAGTATGAACTACTCCGGTTCCATCACTTGTCGTAACAAAATCTGCTCCTACTACTGTCCATGCATTGGAATTACTACCGTCTACAGCACCTGGGAATAAAGGTTCATAATTTCTACCTATCAGATCAGATCCCGGAAACTCTTCCAATACTTCCATTTTATGTCTCAGAACATTTCCAAGAAGATCTTTGGCCAAAATTAATTCTTCTCCTATTTCTGCCCCTCCTCTTCCTTCCCAAGAACTAGATGGTTCTGCGGTAACCTTTACTCGACAGTAGGCTACCTCGGGTCCTACTGCCAAACCAACATTACCTGGTAATGTCCATGGTGTAGTTGTCCAAGCTAGTATGGATGAATTTGAATCCTTTAATTTAAATTTAATGAATACAGCCGGCTCAGATACTTCTTTGTATCCTTGAGCGACTTCGTGACTGGAATAACTGGTCCCTGTTTGTGGGCAGTATGGAAGTACTTTATGCCCCCTGAATAGAAGTCCTTTATCGAACATTTGTTTCAATGACCACCATGCAGATTCAATATAATTATCATGAAGAGTCACATATGGATCGTCCATATCAACCCAAAATCCCATCCTCTCAGTCATCTCTCTCCATGCCTGTTCATAAGTCCAAACACTTTCTTTGCATTTCTGGTTGAACGCTTCCATTCCAAAAGCCTCTATCGCTTCATTGGACATTAAATCAAGTTGTTTCTGGACTTCAATCTCAACTGGTAGACCATGTGTATCCCATCCAGCCTTTCTTTCGACAATATGCCCTTCCATTGTTTTCCATCTACAAACCATATCTTTGTATAATCTTGAAATTACATGATGAATCCCTGGTTTGCCATTGGCAGTGGGTGGCCCTTCAAGAAATGTAAATGGAGAATCTCTTTCCCTTCTATTCTCTATAGAATGTAGGAATGTATTCTCTTCATTCCATAATTCAATCAATGAAGTCTCAAGAGCCACTGGGTCTAGATTTCCAGCCGCCTTAGGTACGGGCATATCTTCGCCGACACTAGATGCTTTCTTGAACGTGACTAATCCGTAAAAAGTCGATTATCAAATAAGCACGACTTCAAAAGGTATCACCTCATCGGTTAAATTAGATGACTGAGAGTACGATATTAGATGTCGGTAGAATGACCTGTGAGGGTTGCTCAAATAATGTCAAAAAAGCCCTTGAAGGTATTTCTGGAGTGATTTCTGCTGAAGTAAATCACCTGTCAGGTATTGCAAATGTTGAACATGAAAATGTTTCTAGAGAAATTTTAGTTTCTATCGTTCAGTCAGCAGGCTATACTGTTGACGGAAAGAGTAGTGAATTTAATTGGAGAGATGGAAATGTTTGGATACAGTCCGCACACAATACCAAGTGGTGCTTGATTGGCTGTAGTATTGGCGATTTCGGAACAATTGCCGCTTTCCAATTTGTTCCTTATCTTGATGCTCTTGGCTGGTCTGCAATGTCGATTATGATGCTTGGAATGTTCAATGGAATAATGACCTCAATCGCACTTGAGACCTTCATCTTAATCAAACAGATGGGAGGAATTAGAGAAGCATTTAGAGTAGCTATTGGGATGTCTCTTATATCAATGATAGCAATGGAATCTTCGATGAATGCCACAGATATTCTCATTATGGGAGAACCTTCATTGACATGGTGGGTAATTCCTATTATGTTGTTCGTAGGATTCATTACTCCATGGCCATACAACTATTGGCGACTTAAGAAGTACGGAATATCTTGTCATTAGGAGGAATGAATATGTTTAATTGGAATGTTTTAGCAGATGAAATATCTAGTTGGATTTTGAATTATGCAAAAGAAAATGATATTTCTACTTTGGTTGTAGGTGTCTCAGGAGGTATCGATTCTGCAGTGACCTCAACTCTTTGTGCCAAAACAGGATTGAGGACGATAGTAATTAACATGCCAATTAAACAGGCAACTTCTCAATATAATCTTTCAAATCAACATATTGAATGGTTGAAAAAAAATTGGGACAATGTCGAAGGACATATCATTGACTTATCAGAAACATACGATAAATTTCATTCAAAACTAATTGATCATAATGTGTCAGAACTTGCTATGGCCAATTCAAGGGCTAGACTAAGGATGTCAACATTGTATGCTTTAGCAGGCTCTAATAATGGTATAGTTGTTGGTACAGGAAATAAAGTAGAAGACTTTGGAGTTGGATTCTACACAAAATATGGAGATGGTGGAGTAGATATTTCACCTATTGCTGATTTTTACAAATCTGAAGTATACTTGTTAGCGGAATCCTTACAGATAATTCAATCCATTCAAGATGCTCCTCCAACTGATGGACTTTGGAATGATGGGAGAACTGATGAAGATCAGATAGGAGCTACATACGAAGAATTAGAGTGGGCGATGAATGAAATTGAAAATCCCTCTTCAGAGAAAGAACTCAATGAAAGACAAACAGAAGTAATGAGAATATACTTGCATTTTAATCAAATGAATTCGCATAAAATGAATCCTATTCCTATTTTCAAGTTTAATCGTTAAGTTAATGAACAAATGATTCTACATTTATTTATGGAATCGCCAACTGGATATGCTGATAGCGGTCATAAAATGGCAGTAGAATTTGATAGAAAAATTATCATTTATTGGTGGATGACTACTAACTTAACGCTCCTTTCATCAGTAATTGGAATACCTCTTATGATATTCTGGCTACCATTTGGATGGATTATTCATCAAAAACAGTATGAACATATGTCGGCTGCTCTAACAGATCGCTCTGTGAATATGCGTGTAGGGTGGCTTTTCAAGAAACAGCAGAACATACCTCTAGATAAACTAACAGACGTTTCAATCCATGAGGGGCCAATTCTCAACGCATTTGGTGTTGTTAGAATGCAATTTGAAACCGCGGGAGCCGCTCCATTTATTTTGACAGGAGTAAAAAATTCTGAACAATTTCGTGATTTAGTATTAGAACAGAGAGATTCTTTAGTCTCCAACCCAATGGCCAATAATTCAAATCTAGGTTCAGAAGATGTGTTTGTTGAAATTAGAGATTTATTACGAAGTATCGATTCTAAACTTGGTTCTGAACAAGAATAATTATGATGATTAGTTTTAATCAATCTTAACTCATTATATTGTAAATTATTTTTACAAAATACCATTACTGAATACTTCTAGCATATCACATGGTCGAAACTTTAGAAGAGCCCAAGTATCGATTGATTCATGATTATCATGATTTTGAAATCCGTCTATACAATGAAGTTATTCAAGCCCGAGTTACAAGAGAATTAGGCGATAAATCCAGTTCTTCGACCAATTTCGGTATCATAGCAGGCTACATATTCGGAAATAACCAATCTAATCAAAAAATTGCAATGACTTCCCCCGTTGAAATGTGGAATGATGAATCAACTACTAATATGGCATTTACCATGCCTTCCGAATATAGCTTTACCAATTTACCAGAACCCAATAATAAAAATATAAATTTAGTAAAGATTCCTGAAAGATTGGTAGCTGTGAAAAAATTCTCTGGTTTTTATGGTTCTAAGAAAGTAAACAAAATAGCTGTAAAATTAGGCCAATCATTAATGAAAAGAAACCTTCAATCGAATGGAAGTTATATTCTAGCAGTATATGACCCTCCTACTACATTGCCATTTCTCAGAAGAAATGAAATTTTAATGCCAATTAAAGAAATAAGTTATTCAGAAGAAACAGTTTCAGAGGAATTATCATGAGCATGCAGAGATGTGGTTATGAAATGGTCCTAAAATCTATAGAAGATGGTGAGGAAATTAGTTTGATTTTAATTAAGAGAGATATTCAATCAGCACAAATTAGTGAGATATTAGATCATGCTGAAAAATTGCAGATTAAAGTTGTTTATGGTTCAGAAAATGACTTATGGCGAATGTCTAAAAATAATACAAATGGTACTCCCGACGTTCTATGTTTAGTCGGTAGAAACCCCGATGCATCAATTCATGAGGTTCTATCCAAAGGAGGATTAATTTGGTTGCTTGCAGGTGCTTCTTATCCCGTTAACATTGGTTTTTGTATAAGAACAGCAGAAGTTTCAGGAGCTGACGCTGTAATCATCGATGCCGAACTAAATAATCAAGAAAGAAGTGCTGCAAAACGTGCATCAATGAAGTCCCATAGGTTCTTACCTGTCTTCTGGACATCAGGAATCGAATCAATATTAATGGCTAAAGATTATGGCTTCAGGATTATCTCTGTGGAAGATATTGGTGAATCCGCACCGTGGGAAATTGATATGAAAGGAAATGTGATTTTAGTTGTAGGTGGAGAAAAAAATGGTATACCTGAACAAATTTTGAAGCAATCAGATGAGATAATTAGAATTCCTATGTCTGGTTTTGTACCTTCCTTTAATCTACAAGCTCCATTAAGTTATGTCGCTATAGAGGCGCAAAGACAGAGAAGTTGATTATTTTCTTAATTTTACCTTTATGGTTTATTGAGTCCCTGCGCTGCCGACTAATCATGAATGTACCAAGCGAGTTAATGTCAATGCTTGATGGAGAACATGGTACAACTAAACAGAAAGCAGCACGACTTGTTATAGATTTAGCATCGAGTGCTGGAGCTGATGAATTTGTTCGTTGTGAAAACTCTCATGTTTCAGGAGTAAGTGTGATTACTGGTGGACATGGACTTCGTCGTTTCCTCGCAGATTTATCTGGAGACGATAAAGGTAAAGTTTCGATTCCTACAACCCTAAATTCAGCAGGTTGTGATAGAGAAAAGATGGAAGAAATGGGTATTGATTATCCAGATTTTCTTAAATTTCAATTTGAAATAATCGAAGCTTACAATAATCTAGGAATAGAAGCGACCTTATCTTGTACACCTTATGACAGAGGAATCGATTTAACTGAGGGCATAGGTTCTTGGGCTGAGTCTAACGCTGTTTGTTTTTCTAATTCATATACTTCATTAATTACAAATAGAGAATCAGGATTATCTGCCTTGGCAACAGCATTGACAGGTTGGGCACCTCTTTGGGGTCTACACATTGAAGATAATAGGAAACCAAATATCCATGTCATAGTAGAATCAAAAATGGAAAATATTTCAGATTGGAGTATTCTGGGGGATTGGATTGGAAAACAGATAAGACCTGAATGGAAATTACCTTGGGGTATGATGCCCCACATTTCCGGTCTTCCCGAAAACGCTAGTTTCGAAATGAAAAAGGCCCTGACAGCAGCAGCAGCAAATTATGGATGCCCAATGCTCTGGGCCGATGGACATACTAATCCTCCACCTGTTACAGAAAATTATGAAGGAGAATTAATTTTTACTGAAAATGATCTGAAAGTAAGATATCAAGAATTGGCACCAACTGGAATCATTGATCTTGTAGTAATTGGCTGTCCACAAGCTAGTGTAGGTGAAGTAAGGACTACAGCATCTTATGTTCGTTCAAAGATGGAAAATGGGCAATCAATTCCTGATAAACGTCTTTGGATATTCACTAGTGGGCATAATTACGAAACATTACAATCAGATGGTACCGTGGACTTATTGGAGGAAGCAGGTGCCTTGGTTTTGAAAGATACTTGTCCTGAAGTCACCCCATATAACAGGAATATGTACAATCACATACTAACAAATTCATTAAAGGCAGAACATTATCTAACTTCAGGTCTTAATAAAATGCCTACTAGTGTATCAACTATTTCTGACTGTGTTGAACATGCTTTCAATCCAAATTTGATTAGTTCTTCAAGGCCTACATTAGATTCAGTCAACATTAAGCCAATGATTTCCAATAAGGTACATGTGGATGGAGAATTGAACCTTTTAGGTAGAAGTTTACCTAGTCAAAAGCAATGGTCGATTGAAGGAAAAGCTTTGGTTACTGACGTCCCGATTACCTATCTTGGATATGTCAATAGAGATACTGGTGTTATTGAAGAGAAAGGTCATCCTCTAGATGGCATGGCAATAGAAGATACCGTCCTGATTTACCCAAAAGGTTCAGGATCTACGGTGGCCCCATTTGTATTGATGGGATTAATTTACACAAATAAAGGCCCTAAAGCAATAGTCAATTGTGATGTATGCCCGCTTACATTGCCTGCCGCATCTCTGTTAGATGTTCCTTACGCACATGATTTCAACACGAATCCAACATTGGCAGTAAATACTGGAGATTATGTTTCTCTTGAACTCAATGAAGGAGTTGTGAGACTTAATGTCATCTCTCGTGTAAGCGAGGATTGATGACTGATAGTTGTTCCAGTCGTGCTGTGAATACGCGACCTAATCCTGAACCTTGCCGTCCTCAAGACTTGGGAAAGTTTGAAATTTTACAAAGAGATGGTGCCGCCCGAATTGGACGTTTACATACTAATCATGGTTTACTAAATACTCCCATGTTGCTACCGGTGGTGAACCCTAACATAAGAACTATTGAACCGAGAGAAATGTGGGAAAAATACCGAGTTGAGGGATTAATTACAAATTCTTATGTCATCTGGAAACATGAAGAGTTGAATCAATTTGCTTTAGAAAAAGGTGTACATGAATTAATTGATTTTCCAGGTGTCATTGTAACAGATTCAGGGACATTTCAGTCATATGTTTATGGTGATGTGGAAGTTGGAGTTGAAGAAATAATCAATTTTCAGAGAGAAATTGGTGTTGATGTAGGTACTATGTTGGATGTATTCGGTAGACCTGAAATGAGTCGCGAAGAAATTGAATCCGCTGTAGAAATCACGGCAGAAAGAGCCCCAATATCATTACAATTAGCAGGTGATGATTTACTGTTGAATGGTCCAATCCAAGGAGGGCTCCATGACGATTTAAGGGCTTTAGCCGGGGAATTAATGGGTAATGTTGATGATTCCAGCAGAGGATTTACTATTCATCCAATTGGCGGTATTGTACCTTTAATGGAAAATCAAAGATATACAGATTTATTCCGGATTTTGTTATCAGCGAAATCTACCTTGCCTCCAAATAGACCAATACATCTTTTTGGATGCGGTCATCCTCTTTTGTTTCCTCTATCAATTGCTCTAGGAGTGGATATTTTCGATTCTGCAGCTTATGCATTATTTGCACGAGGGAACCGATTATTGACACCGACTGGAACAATTCGTTTAGAAGACATAAATGAATGGCCTTGCACCTCTTCTGAACTATTTAATTGGACTCCTGATGAAGTTAGGTCATTAGGAAATAAAGAACGCGAGAAAGTAATTGCTAGGCATAACTTGGAAATCACTCAATCAGAATTAGCAAGATGTCGTGAAGCTATAAGAAATGGTAAAATCTGGCAGTTAGCAGAAGAGAGAAGTCATTCCTCGGCTCAATTGAGAGAAGCATTTCTTTGGGTTTTAGATCAATTAGAAAATCCTGATGAAGGGCCTGTTGGAGTCTCGTCATTAAGAATAATTTCTTCTACCAATCCTGTAAGAAAAGGAGGTGAAAATTTGGTCGATGATATTGAGGATAGGCCTCATATTCTTCATCTCAAATCTTTACTCGCTCTGAGATGGAGGAAACCAGGTTCTTGGTGGGATGGCTCTGAAAAAGATCCTAAAAGAGTTGTAATCATTGAGGGTTTGAGCCCCCCATGGAGGGATAGTGCGTCTAACACTGTGATTTCACTTCTTGAAGATATTCCAGAGTCAATAATTTTAATTTCCACACCAATAGGTCTAATTCCTTATAGTTTGGAGGATGTTTCTCCATGGTGTCATATAGATGGTTCCGATGAAATATGGGATTCTCCACTGGATGAAGATGAAATTATTGAAGAATTATTTGAATTAGATTTATCAAATATTCCATTTATCAGAATCACTCCAGATCAAAATTTAGAAGAAGATGAAAAATTTAAACAGATTAAAGATTGGATAGATAGATGTTCAATAGTTGACAAATTATCTGTCTTGAACGGTCTTTCTCCGGATTTTGGTTGCAAGTTAACATCCAATATGACTACTAGAAAGTCTAAAACAAAAAGAATGGTCAACATTTATTCTGATGGTTTGCATATTTTATCTCCAAGATTGAATGATGGGGGTATCTCTCTTACAATAAACGGTGCTAGATTACTCAACGATTACTACCCAGGTCCTCCAGATCATTTTGGTACTAATTTTGAGGGTCAAGAAATTGATCATCCCGGTATTGCTAAGGTAATGATAGTGGATGATGCGATACCATTTGTAGGTCAAGGGAAAAATGTAATGCAAGGATATGTATTAGGTGCAGATCCGCATTTAATACCAGGGCAACCATGTCTTGTAGTAGACTCGAAAGGAGAATTAATCGCTCATGGTATTCCAATAACAACAGCTAGAGAAATGGCATTTTTAACGAAAGGTATTGCTGTAAGAGTACGTGATGGGGCGCTAAAAAAGTAATGAAATAATCAGGTCTTGTAGGGGATTAATTCAAGAACGTGATTAATAACGAAGTTATGACACTCCCAGTGCGTCGGTGATTTCATGACTGATATCTTTGATTCTGCAGCTTTCGTAGCTTCAAATAAATTAGTCATTGAGACTGTTGACTTAGTCAAAATGTACGGGCCTCATGTTGCTCTAGAAGGTCTCAATCTTAAATTAGAGTCTGGAGCTATAGGTATTTTAGGCCCCAACGGCGCAGGGAAATCCACATTTTTCAAATGTATTTTGGGGCTAATTACAACTACATCAGGTCAAGGAAAAGTGTTGGGATATGATATCAAAACTCAAGGTGACTTGATTCGCTCAAAGATAGGGTATATGCCTGAATATGATTCTTTGGATCCTGAGTTGACAGCTTTAGATCAAGTACGTTATTCTGGAGAATTAATTGGTATGAATCCCGCTCATGCAACTCAAAGAGCACATGAAGTTCTGGAATATGTCGGGCTTAAAGACCAAAGATATCGAAAAATTGGAACATTTAGCACCGGAATGAAACAGGCAGCTAAATTGGCCTGCGCATTAATTCATGACCCTGAAATATTAATTTGCGATGAGCCGACCAATGGACTCGATCAACGTTCTAGAGAGTTCATGTTACAAACCTTGAGAAATACTGTAGAACAAGGGGATAGGACAGTTTTAATGAGCGGTCATGTAATGGATGATATTCAAGAAGTTTGTGACAGTATTGTAATGATTTACAAGGGTAAAATTGTTGTACATAGTAGAATTGAAGAATTGGCAAGACAGGTTGATGAAGAAATAGAAATTTCAGTTTGGGGAGGTTCTTCAAGAATGGAAGAGTCATTGAAGTCTCGTGGATTATCTGTTCGTCGGTTAGGTAGAATTATTAGGATTAAAGTTGAATCAGAAGATACAATTTCAGTCATCCTAGAATGTGCAGTAGAGAGTGGCGTCCAAGTCCGTAGGATGGGTGAATATGAGCCAGACTTAGAAGATATTTTCCTATTGATTATGGATAAGTTAGGAGCTGAGGTTAAAACAACATCCGATTTGATGACCTCTGAACACACTGGAGGAGTTAATCATGAGTGATGACTTGATTGACTTAGACGGTGGTCAAACTCGAATGGAAGCTGCCTATGGTTCAGATGATGGTGATGAAGATTTGTTCGCTATTACGGCTAAAAGAGAAGCTTCTGTGGGTGCAATTTTCGAGCAAAATTATCGCCCATGGGAAGGTGATTTCGGGCCCAGATGGGTCAGGAATTATGCAATCTTCAGACATCATGTTTTCGGGTTGTTTAGGTCTAAAGGACACCGTAGTTACAATCCATTTGTTAGACTAACAATTCTCGTAATTTTTATTGGAGCAATTTCGCCAATAGCAATGTTATTCTTTTCATCTTTATTTGGAACTGGGCCTGATGGTTTTATTGACAAAATGTGGGGGGTTAATAGAAGTAATCTTTGGGGCCAGGTATTGGGTTATTTCCCAAGAAATCTTTGTTACTGGCCACTATTGACTGCACTTGTGGTTGGTGGTATGATATCAGATGACAGGAGAAATGGAACCAGTGCAATTTATTTTTCTAGACCCGTAACTAGAGTAGATTACACAATGATGAAATATCTCAGTGTAGCAGTAGTCCTAGGATTTGTTATTATTTTTTCATATATGTCATATTATACTTTAGCTATAATTTTCAAAGGAGAAGGATGGGCATTTTTACTTGATACTTTGCCCATGTTTTTAGCTGGTTTGCTATGTAGTATAATCTTGGTAATTACGTACACCTCGATAGGACTTGCCCTATCAAGTATTAGCCAGAGTCGTTTTTTCTCTGCCATTGCGTTCCTGAGTATAATTTATGGAACTAAATTGACTGCATTGTTGATAGATCTTCAATTTGAAACCTCAATACTATACATCTTAAGTCCGTATGATTGCCTAGCTCATTTTGGACAATGGTTGCTAGGTTTAGAATTGAATTACTCTCACTCATTATCTCTTTCAATTATCTCGTTAATAGTCATGAATTTGGTATCAATTTTAGTACTCGTTTCTAGAGTTAGTTCGTTGGAGGTGACAAGAGAATGAGTACAGACAATAATGTTCCCTCAGTACTTGTTGAGAATGTATCTAAATGGTACGGACAAGTAATTGGAGTTAATGATGTATCTCTAGCTATTGAAGGAGGAGTGACTGGAATTTTGGGACCTAATGGTGCAGGTAAATCAACTCTATTTAAATTGCTAATGGGAAGAATCAAACCAAGTCAAGGTAGCGTTAAATTATTTGGAATTGACCCTTGGGCCGATACATCTCCGTATAGAAGAATAGGTTACGTAAGTGAATCTGAGAGGTTATACGACTGGATGACAGGTCAAGATTTTGTTGCTACATTAGCCAGACTTCATGGAATGACTAGAGATGAAGCAAATTCTAGGGCAGAACATGTTCTGGATTTTGTAGGGCTTCATGATGTTCGGCATAAAGAAATTGGAAAATACAGTAAAGGAATGAGGCAGAGAGTAAAGATAGCTCATGCTTTAGTTCATGATCCTGATTTAATTATTCTAGACGAACCCCTTCATGGTTGTGACCCTATTGCAAGAACTAGTATCATGAATGTTATTAAGGAACTAGGAAATCAGGGTAAAACAGTTCTTGTTTCTAGTCATATTCTCGAAGAAATAGAGAGAATAACAGAACAAATAGTCATTTTACACAATGGAAGATTACTAGCCTTAGGAAATATTTACGCAATTAGAGACTTGTTAGATAAACATCCTCATAGAATAATGATTACAACTGAAGAACCAAGGAAATTAGCAAATGCCTTTATCAGTGAAGATCCAATTTATGGTGTTAGATTCCCGGAGGAAGGGAAACTAGAGATACAAACTAACGATTTATCTGCAGCACATTCAGTTTTACCACGAGTAATTGTTGAATCAAAAGTTAAGGTTTCGAGGATAGATAATCCTGACGACAATTTGGATTCTCTACTAGGATATTTGATTGGAGGCTAATTTATGGAAGAGGTAGATAAACAGGGAAGGAATCTTTCAACAACTGTTTGGACTCAACTTGATAGAAAGGCAGGTGCAATTACTGAATTAACGATTAGGCAACTTCGGAATAGAATCTCAACATGGGTAGTCTTAGGAGTAGGAGTACTACTTATCTCTCTACTACTAATATTCTATGTCGACTCAATCAGGGATGACTTCGAACCATTCGATAACGATGGAGATAGCCAAGATTGGGATAATGATGGATACCCCTTAGGGCAGGAATTAATCTATGGAACTAGCGACTACGATGACTCAAATTTCCCTGGATCATCCGAATATATCTATCAAGGAGATATTGATTGGAATGATCAACCTAGAAATCACTATGGAAATCATACTTGGGTTTATGCTTGGGGTTATTTCACTCCTACGTGGATTGATGTAGAGGCTGAGAATCCATTTTCATGGAGTGACAATTGGATTGATTGGAGTTCAGAAGAATACATTTGTGAGGAAGAAGGCTTGGGAAGCGATCCATTTTCAAGTGGAAGATTTACTTTAGACAGGAATTATTGCCTTTTTGAGAATGGTACTTATATCATGTTTGGAGCGATATTCATAGGTGAAGGGGATTTTTTCGTAGAGCCAGGATGGAACACAGAATGGGGTTATCTTACAGAGCCATTTTTTGTTGAAAAACATCCTAAATCAAAGTACATCGATGAAGATGATATTAATTGGGATAAAAATCGTGTCTCTAGTTCTCAAGGATTTGACGATGATGGTGACTGTTTGAAAGAAGATTACGTCGTTGACAGTAGCCCAAATGATAGCAACAGAAATGGAATTTATTGTGATGTTCAATGGACGTTTGATTCGAATGGCAATCTCGTTAGTATTAGAGCAGATAATAATGTAGATGAAGATCCTGATGACTCTAAACATATTGGTGAATCCAGTCATAGGACCTTCATTATTGGGACTGGAAAAATAGCATTTGTAATGATTATCGGATTATTTGTACCATTATTCCTAGCCTTGGGTCTTGTAAGAGATGAATCAGAAAATGGAACCCTTCACTATCTTCTTTCCAAACCAATTCATCGTGGAGAGTTTATTCTGTATCGATTATTAGGATATTTAGCTATAGTTGTTTCTTACACTTTGATATTAACTCTAATAATTGCATTTATTACATCGATAATTGGTCCAGGAAACTCATTCATTCGTCTTTCAGATTATCCGGTATGGATAGGTATTGCACTTTCTACAATACTTGTCCTAACTGCATACGGATCAGTATTCAACACTGTTGGATTAGTCTTGCCAAGATATGGTGTATATCTCTGTATCTTGTTTGGAGTATGGGAATTCCTAATGGGTTTATTCACAATTACTATACCTGAATCCGATATTACTATGCTATCAATTTCTCATTGGGCCATACAGTTAATCGATGCTGTAGTGATGATTGCTTGGAGTGATACTCCTTTGATACAGGAACAGGCTGATGCATTTGGTTTGGAAACTGGAATTTCTTTTTTCTGGCACCCTCCTGTTCATACATTAGGTACGGGAAGTCCATTCATAGCATCTATAATAAGCGTAGTTTTCATACTAACATTTAGCATGGGGATGATTTTGATAGGTCAGTTGATATTTAGAAATAAGGAAATAATGTGATTATTCATGGAAGATGATTTGGCTAGATTTTCTGGTGATTATTCTTCATTATGGCGTTTAGATATAATGCCTCCACTACCTAGGTTGTCTTGGTGGTGGTGGTGGGTCATATTGTTCATCCCTGACCCGGATAATCCATCACGTTCTAGACAATTGATGGTTTTATGGTCTTCAAAAGAGACTCCAGCCATTAGAGTAAACGATCATTGGTGGAAACCTGGTTCAAGGATGAGAGTTGATGAAAATAGAGGACATGTAGTCCCAGGAATGGTTTGTTCTTGGTGGTATGATGGTAAAGAAATGCATGAACCATTGTTGATGAAAGAGTGTAAAATGTTCTCTCTCGATGATAAACACCCCTTATGGCCAATTGAGGGAAATGGTGAAGGTTCAGGTGCAGTAATTCCCTTGGTTGATGATGACTTATCACTTGGCTTAACGAAAGGAAATAAGAAATTTTGGCTTAATCTAACTAGTAGTGAAGCTGCACAGAAAAAAGGTGCTCCTAAATCATTCAAAGCAGAATTAACACCATGGTGGGGTCCACCGAGTAAGTTGACATACAAGAATAATGTTTTCTTTTCTGACATGGGTTATGATATTCTTAGAATTCAAGGAACTAAAGCGTCAATTAAAATTGATAATGAAGATTTCGAAGGAACTGGATACTTCCAAAAAGTCAGTGTTCAGGCACCAACTTCACCATGGTTTTGGGGAATGTTACACTTTGACGATGGTTCTTATTTAGATTGGTTCATGCCACATTTATCCTTCTCATGTCTAAATATGGATGATAAGCCTTGGAAATTGAGAGATATTTTTAGAAATCCAAAGATTGGTTCTGGAATCTTTCATGACGCAAATAGAGATAAAACTGAAGAATTTAAGAACTGTGAAGTAGAGTTAATTGAACCTGTTAACGAAGAAATTCTGACTGACAATGATGGTAATAAGTTACCAAAGTTTAGAGTTCGTTTGTGGAATGAAACAACGAAAATTTCCCTGGAAGTTAGAGCAGCATCCCGTGCTAAATGGACCTTCGATCAACCAACTCGAGCTGGAATGGTTAGTCACCTTACGTACAATGAATATCCTCTTGAATTATTGAGAATTTCGATTTCTGATGAACAGGGTCTTCGAACAAAAAATGATTATTCTTGGATACACGGTAATGCAGAACATTCCTGGGGATTACTTCATTAATAGGTGATAAAATTGAGTGAACTTTTATCCGAATCAAGAGATTCCATTAATGAGGAATTAATCAGAAAGAAATTTTCTTCTATTGGAGACGAAGAGATTCCGATTTGGTTTGGTTCACCTACATCTTTTTCATACGCACCCAGATATATTCTAGCAATAATTATTTTTTCTGTTCATTTTATCTTCTATCGTGTTGCAACTACTGTTTATGCTGAAGGAAGAGATGGCTTTCTCTATATTTTTCTACGTTTTATGGATCAGCTATTCGATCTTGTTGATGTTTTTGCATTTGTCTTTGTGATGCTAATTATAGCGAGAATTAATCATTTTCTTAATATTTCTACATCTAATGTGAAAATTTCTTTTTTCTTAATTATTGTAGGCATAATTCCTTCAATATGGTTTATCACAAACATAATTGATTGGTTTTTACTATTGATTGGAGAAAATGGTTTGAATATACCAGAATGGCTCGATACCTGGTTTTTAGGTTTAGGAATAATTAATTCATCGTTTTTTTTGATTTATTCTGTAATTTCTCAACTTTCTTACTCATATTTGGTTACTGATAAGAATATTTATCTTAAAAGAAAAATACTTTTCTATAATTCATTTACAATTATCGCAATAGATGAAATCGTAAATCTCAAAACTCAAATGACATTTTTCGGTAAAATGCTTGGTTATGGAAATTTATTGTTGATTACCGAGAAAGACTTAGAGGTCAAATCTAATTCAAATATTGAAAGGAACGGAATACAGAAGTTTTTCTACATTTTGAAGTTATTAATTTCATATAAAAGGCAGAGGAAAGAGTTGACCTTGAAGCCTTCCGAATGTTTTTTTGGGGTCAAAAATCCAATGTTAGTTTACCAATTAGCAGATGAAATAATTGATAATAATAATGGTGAAATAGAAATTTAACTTTCCGCATTGTTATTAATGAAAAGGTTTTGAGATAACATTAGAGGGATTCACATGTCCGAAGAAGATATCATTACAATTGCAGCGCAACACATTACTAAAGGAGATTTCATGGGTGCCATGGAAATATTCGAAAATCATGTAAATGATAATCCTAAAGATCCTGCTGGATATCATGGATGGGCTGAAGCTGCAATGTTCGAAATTCAAGAAAATGGTAATTTTGATGAAAAGGGAAATGATAGAATCAATGAAGGAAAAGTCCAATCCTATCTAAGAAAAGCAGCTGGTTTAGAACCAGATAATGCGGAATATCAAGCCGCCTTTGCTAATGCTCTAGTTGAGTTCGATCGAGTACCTATGGCAGTTAGAGAATACAAAAAATTGATTGAATTAGGTAAAAAGATAGAAGATGTCGATGTTTCATTCCATCTCTATGAAGCGGCCAAGCAGTTAATTGATTCAATCGATGTTAAAGTTGGTTATGATCGTAGTGAGCAATTTGCTAGACAATTTATCCCTGTTGCTATAGAATTTGCAATTCTAGGTTTGGGTTTCTCTTCGGTCGAAGAGGCAATGGAATATCTCTCTACAGAGGAATAATTGGAGTGATTCCAATTGACTCGCGGCCGTATAATGGTCGCTTTTGGTTACCATGGTAGTCACTTCCATGGTTCTCAAATCCAACCAGATGTTCCCACTGTCCAAAAGGCAATAGAAACTGCTCTTAGAAAGGTAAGTTGGTGGACGGATGGATGTCTAGAAATGTCAAGTAGAACCGATGCAGGGGTTAGTGTAAGGATGAATCTTGCTTGCATAGATATCCCAATTACTGTTTGGAATGATGTAGAGAAAAAAACCATACTCAAAGTTCTGAATAATAGATTTCCCGAAGGTTTGTGTGCATGGGATTTAGTTAAAGTTGATTCAAATGTTAGAAGTAGAGCTGCTAAGAATAGGACGTATTTATACAGAACAGAATTAATCGAAGAATGGTCTTCTGGAATTGACGAAGAATTATTTAGCAAGGCATGTGATTTAATTATTGGGACACATAATTTTACAAATTTCTGTAAATTAGAAGAGGATAAAAACCCGATTAGAACAATTGATTACTGCAGACCCTGGTATTCTTCAGATGGGAGAATTATTGGGCTATTCATATGCTCAGAGGCTTTTTTATGGAATCAAGTTAGGAGGCTTGCTGCAGCAATAACTGGTGTATCTACAGGTAGAATTAGTTTTGACACATTCAAATCTGCATTAGAAAATCCTGAAATCACGGCCGACTTGGGTAGAGCACCATCAAATGGTCTGATTCTTTGGTCTATTGAACATGAAAACTCAAGTAAAATGGGTTTAGATAGTGAACCCGATACAGAAGATTTCTCTCATCCTCCGGGAAAAAAGCACAAATTCAAGAGGTGGTTATCAATGGCTAAATTGGAAATCGGATTATTTCTAGAGAAAGACTGGGAAAGTTCCCTTAATCAAGAATGATTTCTAATTTGTCTCCATCTTTACAGGGTAGAGATTCTCTCAAAAATGAGCCTGAGATAACTTCTGCTGTTTCGGTATGTCTTGTCAAGTCCGGAATTAGGATTGCGCAATCTATCCAATTTTCATTATCTGAGGAAATTCTTCCAGTAAATGCTGTTGCTCCTCCAAAAGATCTACCATCTCTCTCAAAACCTTTGATTCTCAAAGGTATATGCTTTAATGAAACATCTCCCTCATCTAGACCAGATAAAATTCTTAAATTTTGGTAATCGGATAGGCTAGATTTGCTCATATCGAGATTTAAGGTGCCTGGCCAAGCACCAACTTCGAGCACTTTCTTGAATTGTTCTTGGTAATGAGGTTGAGCCATGAATACATGTGCTCTGCCAAGTCCACTCGACACTTTCCCAGATAGACGCATGGCTCTGCGCCTAATTGTTTATTCAAGAGGATTTTCTCTAGAATATCCTATATCTCAAATTCATCTCCTCTCTTAGAGACTTTCCATCCATTTTTTTCAATAATTTTTCTTTGTGCAGAATCTATATCATTGACTGGATTTGAATGATTTAAGTGTAGGAATGAAATATTGGGGTCCTCATTTCTTTTTGCACCCAATCGTTTGATTGTTTCCTCTATTGTTGGGTGTGGTATTTTCTTAATATCTCTACCTGGTAATTCATCCATACTCCAAAATGTCCCATCAACAAAAGCCTCATCAATTTCTAACATCTTCAGAAATTCTCTAATATTTTTTTTCGAATAGTAATTTAGAGTTTCATTCCATGAATCTTGATCGGGTAAGAAAAGAATTTTTCTCTTCTTTCCTTTGATTAGTATTCCAGCTGTGTCGCCTAACTCGCTTCTATGAGGTATCGGAATGAACTCAAGAGAGAAACCACATCCTTCTTTGGGTTCAAAGGACTTGCCAAATTCCACTGAATGGGTGATAATATTGCCTTCTTCAATCATTAACTTAGTATCGCTTCTATTATCAATAATATCTTTATTACTTTGAGTAAGATAAACGTCTAGATTCTTTAATCCCATCACTGGTTTTCCAAATTGTCCCATTCCTTCAATATGTCCCAGATGTAGATGTGTTATGGAGACAGTTTCTGGTATGAATATGTCATTATGTTCTGGAGTCCAGAACATTAATTGTTCAGATAGATTTTTTGTAACTTCAATAATGTGCTTCGATCCATCATTTCCTTGAATTCCGATAGAAACTGGGAATTTTCTCATTTTTAAATCGTTATGTGCATCTTTACATCTGTTACAAGAGCAGCCTGCTTGTGGTATACCTCCATCTTGAGCAGTACCCAATATTGTAACAATCGCTCCTGAAGTCATTTGAATATCCGTATGGGTACTAATCTTTAACTCGTCGATTAGTAATTATTGTAATCTTATGATAGAAGCAGCAATGAACCTCTACTGTTTGGCTTGTTCATGGCAGTAGACACTTCTTGGATGTCGTTGCGTTATGAGGAGATTAAAAAGCAGGGTCTTGATTGGAATCCACCGACTCTAGAAACTTCTAATGACGCACGATGTATTATCGATGGTAAAGAAACAATAATGTTGTCTGCAAATAATTACCTTAATTTAACTAATCACCGAAAAGTTATCGATGCAATGATTTCAGCTACAAGGAAGTATGGTGCAGGAAGTGGTTCAGTCCGAGCCATCGCTGGAACAATGGATATTCATCTTGAGGCTGAGGAAAAAGTTGCTGAATTTAAGAAAGTTGAATCATCATTAATTTATTCTGCAGGTTATACCGTGAATGTTGGATTAATACCAACTTTAGTAAGAGGTTCAGAAGATATCATCATCAGTGATGAGTTAAATCATGGCTCAATTATTGATGGAGTAAGGTTGACAAAAGCACGTAGAGGCGTTTATTCGCATAATGATATGGGTGAATTAGAAGCAGTTTTGAAGGCTAATGAAGATGCTGAAAGGAAGTTAATTATCACAGATGGAGTTTTTTCTATGGATGGAGACATAGCTCCTTTGGATGAATTGAGTAAGCTAGCAGATGAGTATAACTCAATGGTTTATGTCGATGATTGTCATGGAGAAGGGGTATTGGGAGAAAAGGGTGCTGGGATAGTTGATCATTTCAATCTTCAAGGTAAGGTCGATTTCGAAACAGGTTCTTTTTCTAAAGCACTTGGAGTTCAAGGTGGCATACTAGCAGGGTCAGAAGATGTTAGGAATCACGCACTGAATCATTCTCGTTCATGGTTGTTATCTGGTAGTCAACCTCCAGGGGTTGCGGCTGCTCAAAAAGCCGCTATCGAAGTTCTCATGAGCGAACCCCAACATCATTCAAAACTTTGGGATAATACCGATTATTTCCGCAAAGAACTACAATCACTTGGCTTCGATACTGGTTCTTCCGAAACACCAATTATTCCTATAATGTGTGGGGAATCTATAGTCGCTAAACAATTATCTGATGAACTGAGTAAGAATAATATCATGGCGGGAGCCATAGTTTTCCCAATGGTTGCAAGAGATAAAGCACGAGTAAGAACTCAAATGTCTGCAGGGCTTAGTCGTGATGATTTGGATCAAGTACTCAGAGTACTGGAGAAAATAGGTCCCCGACTTAAACTGATTTGAGGAAATAATATGGTAATAACATCGACTTTAGATGAGCAGGAAATTAACTTAATGATGCTTAGAATCAATTCAGTTCCAATTACTGAGACACTGAAAATGCAGATTATGAGATTAGATAAAGGCGAATGTGAGGCTTTGATAGCTAGAGATACAATGTGGGATGGAATTTTCAAAACATTCCATGGAGGTATTCTTGCAACAATTGCAGATAGTATTACTTGCTGGGCAATTTTAACAGAGATCGGAGCAAATTCTAACGTCGCAACTACCGACTTTAATATTCGATTTTTAAGACCATGTAAGACAGATGTGCGCTGTGTTGCCAAGGTCATCAAGACTGGAAGAACTCTGAGTTTAGCCGAAGCAGAAATTTTTGATATGGATGATAATTTAGTCGCGGTTTCACAAGTAAATTACATTTCATTAGACAACTAATCCAATTCATCAACAGCCTTTTCTAATTCATCAAGATTTTGTTCCGATAAATTATCTTTATCATCATCTTCATAGATTGTTACATCCATTCCATCGAAGGGGTCAAGATCTCTATCAATTCTTTCAATCATCCTCCATCTTGGTGCATATGAAATTTGGATATATAGTGGACCTGGAATAATAAGAATGCTATATCCTATTATTTTCCATACTTCGGGGGTTGAGAAAATAATTGTTATTGTAGATAATAAGAATCCTAAAAATGGTAATGGGTACAAGTACCTTCTTCTTTTTTCAAGTCTTAATGGCGGTTTTTTAAACAATGAAGATGATAAAGCTGATATTGAGCCTAGTACTGCACATAAAAGCAATATTATCAAGCTTTCATTAATCCATTTTTTAATAGTTTCAGAAATATTTTCTGAATTACTGTTTCCTTCATATAATACTGGTAGTAATAGTGTTAAATTTATCATCATCGCATAAACAATTCCAACAAAAAAAGGGTGTGAAAATGATAAAGATTGGCTCAAAAATAACTGACTAATTGAACCCCCTTCAAGCATATGCCTATGTTCATCATCAAACTCGTCGAGGCGGTCTCGCCATCTAGACATGTTTTTTTGTCGGAATACATTGTGTTTGACTATTACGGGTATTTCATGTGAAAAAAATCGAAAATTATATATTTTCGCTATTTTCGTTTTCTAAACTCATTAACGGAGATGTTATCACTTGTCTATATTGGGACAATCTTTTGTGGTACTAGATGACTGATGAAGAAGTGTTATTTTCAATTACAAATAAAAATCTTGATTCGGGACTAAGAGGCATTCCTGTAGGGACTTGTAAAACCTCTTTTGTAGATCCATATGAAGGAGTTCACTACGTTGGCTATCCTGTTGAGGATCTAGTAAATATGGAAGAAGAAGATGTTATATTTTTACTTTTTAATAAGCGTTTACCAACTGAAGAAGAATCTCAAGAGTTCAGAGCAGAATTAACTCAGAGAGGAGAAAATATTCCTACCGGTGCGCTTAGAGTTCTAGAATCACTATCTCCGGGAAGTGGCCACCCTATGGAATGGCTTTCAATCGGAATTATGGCTCTGGGAGCCGCTGAAAAAACCGGAGATACAAGAGCAGATGCAATGAATTTAATTTCAAGAATGCCCGAATTGATGGCTCGAATGTTTCGTTTAAGAAGTGGAGAAAAAGAAAAATTAAAGCCCAGGAGTCCAGAACTTGGATTGGTAGAAAATTTTGTTCATATGATGGGCTTTGAAGGCGACCAAGCACGTGATATTGAGAGAGTATTGCGTTTCTTCTTTATTCTCCATATGGATCATGGAGGAGGCAATCTTTCTACTTTCTCCGGTAAAGCAGTAGCATCTGGTTGGGCGTCTATTTATTCCTCAATTGCTAGTGCAATGAATGCTCTTTCAGGGCCTCTTCACGGACAAGCTAACCAAGCATGTCTTGAATTTGTCAAAAGAATAGGCACCTCTGATCACAAGGAAATTGAAGATTTTGTTCGGACCGAACTCGCTAATCGAAGGAAAATTTTTGGATTTGGACATGGAGTTTTGAGAGCTGAAGACCCAAGAGCTAGATTATTGTTCGAGTTAGGTGACGAAATCTGTCCTGATCATGAATATTTTAAGATTGCTAGAGCATTAAGAGAAGTAATACCTCCAATTCTAAGTGAAATACCAAAGATAAGTAATCCATACCCAAATGTTGACATTGCTAGTGGAAGTTTACTCCATTCAGTTGGCTTTAGATTACCTGAATACTACACCACATTTTTTGGTTGGGCAAGAGTGGCTGGTATCAGTGCTCAAATTCTCGATGAAAGGAATGCAAGAGATGGCCGAGGAACTCCAATTTACAGGCCAAAATATATTCCAAAAAATCAACCTTTGAGAAGGTTAGAATAGTCAAGAAGATCCATTTCTATGTGACTTTCCAGTACCTCTATGGCCAATTAATCTTGGAGTTTCCCAGGGAAGACTGCAAGAAGAAATTTCTTTGATTAAAGAATCCATTTCTCTTTCCCATAGCCATTTCTTTTTCCAGTTCGAGATAAAATTAATTCTTTCTGAATCTGAAAGTTCATGCCATGGTGATACATCTCTTTTCATTTCTCTAATCACAGATTGATGTTGTTCTATGGGAGTTTGGTCTAGTTCTCTTCTTTGTTCTTCATCCAGTGGTTGTGTAGCTGGTTTAGTCCATCTCGGATATCCTGACTTCAAAGTCACTGTATTTGGAGAAAGATCGTCTGTTAATCCCGTTAGACCTGCATCAAGAAGCATCCTCTCAGAATCAGATTTTGCAGGCCAAACGTAAACTGGATATCCTTTTCTTAATTTTGTCAATCTTTCTAATTTCTTACCTTGTAGACCTACAGAACGTCCCAAACTAATATTACTTTCAATGCCGGTTAAATATTGTAACGAGCAAGGTAGCATTGGTGACTTTTCTATCCTTTGCTTCTCCATTAATCTTGGAAGAGAATTTAGAAGAAAAGATGGAGCAGCAATAATTCGTTGTGAGTGCCAACTACCCCAAGATCGAATGTGTGGCCTCAGTCTGCTAAATTTAAGTTTAGAGTTGACTTTTTTTGAAGCAGAAATAATTTTTGGTTCAAATGAATAAATAACAGAACTACTATTAGGGAAATCTATAGGTTCTAAGGCTTCATTTAAAATCTCAATCATTTTCATCATATGTTTTTCTCTTTCATTCCCATTGAACCATCCTCCAGCCTTACCACTAGATGGATGAGGTGATTTTAGCTCAAAGCATGTAAAAGCTCCTTCATCAGTCCATCTTTTTATGAAATCCTTCTTTGCTAATAAATCCTCTATTGGTTCAACATAATCAGGCAATTCATCCAATGTCAAGCATTCAGGATAATCTCCAAACTCAGTTTTGGAATCATGATGGAGGACTAATCTATCATCTTCAGAAAGTCTTAGATCCAATTCTACTCCATCGCATTCTTTCATACCATAAACCAAAGCTTCTACGGTGTTTTCTCTAGGGCG
>Ga0255766_10000014_pt1 | contig 192207 bp, 166 predicted proteins | sample 071ome_23_FD_179966 | JGI IMG/M metagenome (GOLD analysis project Ga0255766, IMG submission 179966) | Coastal salt marsh microbial communities from the Groves Creek Marsh, Skidaway Island, Georgia - 071403BT metaG (version 2) | ecosystem: Environmental > Aquatic > Marine > Intertidal zone >...
CACACTCCATTTTTCTTCAGTGTTTGTACAGTTATCTACATTTGAATAAACACCGTCACCATCTAAATCTGCACAACCAAGATTGTTTACGTCGTTACCAATTGGTGTCCCTGGGCACTGGTCATAAAAGTCTGAAATTCCGTCAGAATCTGAATCTCTTTCAGTTGCGTCGCAACCATTTTCATCAATGTCTGTCGCATTTAGTGGTGAGCGTGGGCACAGGTCTAATGTTACTCCAGTCTCATTTACATCGTTTACTCCATCAGAATCATCATCTAAGTCTTCTGTGGAATCGAAACATCCGTCTCCATCATAATCAACCTGTATGTTGGATGTCCAATTCAACTGTCCTCTCCAACAGTCATCTGTGATGTCTGCGATGTTGTCATTATCATCGTCTAAATCCTCAGTTAAATCTCTGCAACCATCGCCGTCGTAATCTGAATACGCTTTTGATTCCCAGTTTAGCTCACCTTTTGGACATAGATCATTATCGTCAATAATTCCATCATTGTCATCGTCGTTATCTTGTAAATTATCAGAACAACCATCAGTGTCGTAATCTGAAGTTGAATTACTAATCCATCCTAATTCAGATAAACAATCATCATCAAAATCAGGTAACATGTCTCCATCATCGTCGATATCTTCTGATTGGTCTTCACACCCGTCTCTATCGTAATCTGTAATTTCAGTAGAATACCATCCATCGTCCTCTCCAAGTCCCTCTGGACACCTGTCGACATCGTTTTGTATCCCGTCGCCATCAATATCATCTGTGTTTAGAATAATTATTTGCACAGTTTTACTGTCGTATGATTTCGTCCAAACGCCACATACAACACTTATTGTCAACTCTGAATTTTCAGTAATCATTGCTTTATTTATCTCAAAATGTCCGATTTCATTCGGGTAATATGATATCGAATTTTCAGTAATTTCGCAAGATTCCAAATTAGTGTGTGTGACGGTTCCTGCAAGTGTAAATTCCTGTGGACCATCGAGTTCAATTATTGCATCTGTGAGCAATATTGAATCCCCTTCGTCGGGTATATTTGTTGTGAAACCAGTTTGCTGAATTAGTGGTTCTTCATAACCTTCGACATATAATTTAGTAATTACTAACCATTCTCCTGGTTCATCGGGTGAAAAAATAATTTTAATATCGGATTCATCTATAAGAATTGACGATTCAAAATTCCTAATTCCAGTTGGTGAAACAATATCGTAAAGAATTGAAAAATCAGTTTCCGTAGGAGAAATCATTACGTTACCTGTGATTATTACAAATTCTCCAATTTCTGCATTTAATGGGTATTCATCTAGGGTAAAATTGACTGAAAGATCATCAGATTTCTCAACATCATCTTGAACAATTTTATCTGGTTCTGATGATAAACAACCAGAGAGTAGCATTACGACGGTTAGAAAAATCGCTTGATATCTCTGCCCCTTCATAGTACGACACTATGCACCAAGCAAATGAAACCTTCTAAAAAATATCTGATTCAGTGCGACCGTCTTGTATCGTTAAATTTTCATTGCTCACAGTCGAATTGGTGTGTTCGATAATTAATGGTTGTACCCAAAGTAGTTGTCCACCAACATCTCTCTCAAATGTAATAATGCATTCCCAGTGAATTCTCACTAAGTCCCCATAAACCGTTCCAGGCCAATCACCTTCAGGTGCTTCTAGTTCAAAACTACCGTTTGTGTTAGTAATGGTTGCCGAACCTCCATAACTCATTATCCTCATCGGTCTCAGAAACATACCTCCTGGGACATCATGCCTCTCCATGGGTGCATCTTCACCCATCCCTGTTCCATCATCAAGCCCTTTTTCCCAGTGGTGAGGTAGTGGTGTAGTTAATCCCGGAGGTGGTTGGCCATTTGGGTCTAATTTGAGTGCAGAGAATATACGATGCCTCGCAGGAGGCAAAACTCCAACTCTCCATGATACTTTCATTTCATTGCAACCTAATGGTAATTCGTCAAAGCTAACCTTTCCAATCAATTTTGAAACATTATTCATTTCTTCAAATTCAAACTTAGGACTAGCTGGTGCATTTGAAAGGAATTCTTTTTGTTTGGTTAAATCGCTCAGATTCGCCACAATTCTAAGAACTATTGGGATTATCAGAAGTGGAACTACTATGACTGCTAATGCTGGGTAATCCAACAATCCCAGTCGAATTTTACCAGTGCCAAATGTGGGAATGCCCATTGATGACTGGATTGGTGCGGTGAAGAGGTAGAACAGGGCAGTCATCAGAATTATTACTGATAAATTGATGAATTTTCTAGCCTTGGCGTGAATTGGATTTGGCAATATATACCATCCCTTTCTCTGTTTTTCGATAGCAGCAGGTAATTCTCCATGATATTTAGAATCAAACTCAAATTTTCCGTCAATGATTCTCTCAACCAACCATGAATCTTCAGTTCCTAGTTTGAAAGCGGGTACGACTGGGCCCTCTATTTCAAAGGTATTTTCAGCAATTGGGATTGCATCCGGGTTTATTTTTGAAGATTCAAATGGTGGATAGCGAATTCTATGTGTAATCCGTACCATGCAATCCCTCAAGCAAATAAAATTTTGACTCCGGCCTTCAACGCTAACTTTCGAAATTCAGGAACCTTTCTCAAAAGTGCCAAACCAAGAGGTACTGGATGTTCAATGTCGCCGATTTCATTGATCAATTCTAGAATTTCTGGTCTGTTAAACATCCTGAAGTGAGTATCAAGCTCTTCGTCATCGGGTATAGTGACCAACAAATCACGTAGTGCTCTTGCTCTGTCAAGGTCTTTTGATAAGGATTTATACGGTTTACACACCTTTGCTAAGTGATTTTGCGACAACTTATCTTCAGTAATGCATTTAGTTAGCTTTTCTATAATCGCTTCGACTTGCCTAAATCCAGGGCCAATTCCCCCACCGGTTGTTGGCTTTGCCATTCCAGCAGCATCGCCGATTACCATGACTCTGTGTTTGAATGGTTTTTTAATTAGGCCACAGGGGACTGGTCCACAGTACCTCGCGACCTCTTTTACGCCGTAGAATCTATCTTTCCATAAATCATGGTTTATCAATGATTCATAACATTGCTCAACGCTTCTTCCACCCAGCAAATCAGCCTTTGACCAAATACCAATCCTGTGAGTGTCTGCTCCAGTTGGTATGACCCAAGAGAAAAAGCCTGGTGCAATATCTGACCCAGTATACATTTCAAGCCAATTTGATTTTCCTTTTAGCCCCTTTACATCTGTTTGAAATCCAATCATCATTTCTTTAGGCCGACCCATTTTGAATTTTCGTCTTGTCCATGAATGCGCTCCATCCGCACCAATCAATAATTTACAAGACAATTCCACCGTATTGCCTTCCCTCTCGACGGTCAAAATGACCTCGTCATCGAGAACCTCTGCATCAATTGGTCGAGATTTAAGCCATAGGTGGGATCCTGCTTCCATAGCTTGTCTAACTACACCTTGGTCGAATTTTTTCCTACAAACAACATGTGTTCTGATGGTTTTTTCATTTCCTACTGGAACTTGAATGCCAGATGGGGAATGAATAAGTGCTCCGTTGATGTTTTGTAAGATTGTTTCTTCTAAATTAACAGCGTTCATTGCAGGTGGGTTTACAAGACCTGCGCATTGAAATGGCCTTCCTATTTCAGCATGCTCTTCCAGCATTAAAGTGCTGATTCCCCGTTTTGATAACTCAGTTGCTAATCGGCCTCCCACGGGGCCTGCACCGACAATAACAACTTGGTACATCTATAACCCCGTAGACCATCATAAATGTGAAGGTTGTGTAAGATTATTTCTTAGCGAATCGATATCCTATTGATTCGTTACCTTTCACATACAAGATTGCTGTAAATGGTTTGCCTGATTTCTTTGAAGTAAAATCTTCGAATGGTCCAATTTTTTTGCTTTCCACTAATTCCTTAGCTTCTTCCCGGGTAATTTCTCGTTTACTCATTTCTCTTAAGATTGAAATTTTACAACCTTCAGAGTTTGTCTCTGATTGGAAATGAGTTGGAGTCTCAATTACTCCAATATTGTGTTTGGGACACACTGCAACAACTCCTTCAACAACATCAAACCTTTTTACATCAGCTGACAACTCTCTAGGTGGGAATTCAAATTCTGTTCTAGTTTTACCAAGAACCAAGTATGCCGAAAACGGTCTGTTCCTTTTTGAAATAAAATCTTCAATTAATTCAGATTTACCTTCTGTCAAAATCTTGAGGGCTGTTTCTTTTGAAATATCTCTTTTACAAATTATCTTGCCAATGCCACGGAACTTACAATCTTCACCATCACATGAGTAAAATGATTCACCAATCCTGATGTTGCCTTGAGAGCATATCGGACAAGCGCACAATATTTCATCGTCATCACTCACAGATGATGATGATCCTCCACCAATTGATAGGCCTGATGCATTTATCGATACATCAGTTTCATATGATTCACCCGACATTGAGAAAAAGCCATGCAGATTTTTAATTTCTTTTTCGTTTAGTAATCTCGATACGGTTTCTCTATCGAACCATCTTCCACTAGAGTCCTTCCAAACCACAAAACTACAACCTGAATCTCTTCCAGCGTTATTTTCGCAAATGTATGACATCACAGTTTCATTCATATTACCTGAGCATTCTGGACACGTACCTACTGAATTTTCATTGATGTAGAATAGATTTCGGTCATGGTTTTTTATGGAATTTACGAGTTCAGATGCGAGGTCTGAAATTGTATTCATGTATTCTGAACGGGTAACTGTTCCTCTTTGAACACCAGTCAGTTTTGATTCCATTTCACCTGTAAGTTCAGCAGATGTAATCCATTCGACAGGAATTCTTCTCAACATGTCAATTAGCCTTATTCCATGTGGATTTGCTCTGATTGAGCCCCCCTTCCCTCGAGATATAAATTCTCTCGATATTAATTTTTCAATTGTCTCTGCTCGTGTGGCAGGAGTCCCTAATCCCTTGTCTTTCATAGCTGCGGATAACTCGTCATCATCGATTTCTTTACCTGCATTTTCCATGAGACGAAGCAATCCTGCTTCTTTCAACCTACCAATTGGTTTGGTTTTTTCTTCTTTGAATTCACTTTCGAGCAATGATGCATTGGCTGGATTATTTGCCAGCACTCCCCAATCGTCAGGATAGCTCTGATTCTTTGGCCTTACAGCTCTCCATCCTTCTTTTTTGATATTTCGAGCCTCCTTTATGAATTGGTGACCGGATTTTTCTACAATTCTTTTCTGAACCGTCCATAGTGCTTCAGGATGGAATGATGCTAAAAATTGTCTAGAAATTAAGTCGTACAATTTAGAAGCGTCTGTATTTAAACTACTATCGGGCAATTTGCCAGTTGGTATTATCGCAAAGTGGTCTGAAACCTTTGAATTGTCAAAATTCCTCTTGGTATTTTGCAATCCATTTTGAACGAGATAATTTGAATGTGGCTCAAAATCTTCTTGGGCCCCTAACTGCCTAATTGTTTTAGATATTGTCTCCATCATATCTTCAGGCAAATGTCTTGAATCGGTTCTAGGGTAGGTCGTAAGTTTGTGTGTGTCGTACAATTCCTGTGCTACAGAAAGGGTTCTTCTTGCAGACCACGACCACAAATTATTCGCTTCTCTCTGTAAGCTTGTCAGGTCAAAATTTAAAGGAGGCTTCTCTGTGCTCGTCCTATCTGTTTGGTTCACCGTAAAACCGTCATTACTTTCTAGTAATTTTTCAATTTCCTCTTTTTCTGATAATTCTGTTATTCTGTGTGATTTGTATTCCGGACGCTCCGCGTCATCTTTGTGGCCTTTTCTTTCCCATCTAGCTGTCCATTGGGCTTCAGGCGATTCAAATTTAACTTCCAAACTCCAGAATGGTTCAGGATTGTGTGATAGAATTTTCAACTCATGGTCGACTATCATTCCAAGCGTCGCAGTTTGTACTCTTCCCAAAGATAGTGATTTCTTGTCTCTTCTACCAACACGTAAGAGGGTTGATGCAACTCTTGAACCGTTCATTCCGATTATCCAATCTGCTTCAGCGCGAGATTCGGCAGCATCACGGAGATCATTGTAGTCTGATGCATCTTTTCTGTTATCCCAAGCAGTTTTGATAGCATCTTTTGTCATAGATTGTAACCACATACGAGATGATGTTGCTTTTATGTTTGAAAATTGGACTATTCGTCTGTATATCAGCTCACCTTCTCTTGCTGCATCACAAGCATTTACAACTTCTGTACATTCTTTGTTTGTAATTAATTTTTTAATTGCATTGAGTTGCTTTTTGTTTGAACCTCTCCCGCCTATTGGCTTCAATTGAAAGTCTGAAGGAATAAATGGCAATTTATCTAAACTTTTGTGCCAATTTTTGAAAGATTCATCATATTCCTCAGGTGTCTTTAATTCTAGCAGATGGCCGACAGCCCATGTTACAATTATGTCCTCAGATTCCCAATGAGTTTCTAATTTTTTATTCACGTTTAGGGTGGTCGCAATATCAGCGGCAACACTTGGCTTTTCGGCGATGATTACCACTGGCATGATTCAAGGGGGGAAAATCGGCGATACTTGAAGTCTCGTTTTGTGTGGATTTTCGACAGTTACTATGTAACTGTAAAAAAACCAGTCTTATTTTTTGGCTATTTCCAGTCTGCGGAGAGCCTCGTTCCAGACACCCTCAGAACCGGGTCCACCACATCCTACACAACCTGGATATCCAGCCTCCAAAAGTTCTACAACTTGAGTTTTGAAATCAATCCAAGTGGCATTGGGAACCCAGCATACGTGTTCCGGTGGCTCTTTGTCTCCCATTTGGAAATATTCTCCTCCACCGAGTTTTCCAATTATGACATTCGGTAATGTCAATTTCTCTGGAATATAGTCTGAAATTAACTGAACTAAATCCCACGCATCATCTTCATGTTCTATTGGAACCGATAGTGGGCAGTTTTCTTCCCTGAGAAATCTTCTTGCCGCTTCTCTTAGAGATGGCCATCTCGAGTCATTGATTAGCACTAATTAGCCCAAGCAGAGGCAAGATTTGAAGAATACGGCTTGTAGACAACAAAACATGGGAGTCGGGTACAAGATTTTTGCCCGCCCTCTAATTGCGCTACAAGATAGTGAGAAAGCACACAGTAGATCTCTTTTGGCGCTAAGGTTTGTCTCTTGGTCATTCATAGGTAGAATGTTGTTAAGAATTCTATACAAACCTAAAAATATTCCAGTTTCAAAATTTGGATTAAATTTCCCAAATCCACTTGGATTGGCAGCAGGTATGGACAAGAGAGCAGAGGCCATGAAGGGTTGGGAAAATATAGGGTTTGGATTTATTGAAATTGGTGGCATAACTGAATTCAAACAACCCGGAAATCCCAAACCACGCATGTTCAGGGATGGTAAAACTCAATCTTTGATCAATCGCATGGGATTCAATAATATCGGAAGTAAAGAAATGGCAACGCACCTCAAACAGACCTACTCCCCTAATGTACCACTTTTCTTAAATGTTGGAAAATCAAAAGACACCAAGCTGGAAGATGCACATCTTGATTATGCAAAAACAGTTGAGAGTTGTTTGCCATATGTAGATGGTTTTGTCATCAACGTGTCTTCTCCTAATACTCCAAATCTACGAGAATTGCAAAAGGATGAAGATTTGGCCAGAATCATCATTGAAGTGCAAAAGCATTGTGAGGATAAACCAGTTTTAGTAAAGATATCACCTGACTTAGGAGACATGCAGATTAAATCGATAGTCGACACAGCACGAGGTTTGGGTTGTGCTGGAATAGTAGCAACCAATACTACTGTTTCTCGGCCAGAGGATGGTTCAATAATGGATGAAACAGGTGGGCTTTCTGGTAGGCCTCTAAAAAATAGATCTACTGAGGTTATACGTTTGATTGCAGACCATACCGATGGGAATTGGCCTATAATTGGAGTCGGTGGAATCTCTAATTGTGATGATGCTTATGAAAAAATTTCAAATGGAGCACATCTCATTCAACTTTATTCCTCTTTAGTATTTGAGGGGCCAGGTGTTGTAAAAGGTATAGTAAATGGCTTAGAAAATAGGATGAAATCAAACGGAATATATGAGTTTTCAGAACTAATAGGCCATGATAGGAGGTAATACAATGTTGACACACAGAACTAGATTGCTTTTAATTGGTGCTGTATTAACAATAGCCTTGGGCTCAACACTCTTACTTCAAACACCCGAAGCCACTAGGACCATTGATGAAGTGATGAAATCACCAGATAATTTAGAGGGCAAAGAAATCGCAATTCGGGGAGAAATTTTGGATTACAGTATTAATGAAACCGGGCTAACATTCATTATTCATGGTGAAGATTCTGAATTGTTAGTAGATTATAGCAAGGCAAGTGTTTCCAATGGATTAGACAACAACCGAACTGTATATGCTGAAGGGGTTCTTGTTTATTCAAATAATACGTGGATATTCGAAGCTGAGGTAATAAAAACTAGTTGTCCTTCTAAATACGAAGAAGCGGAATGATTTATTTTCATTCGGTGGGTTCAAAATGGTAAGGTATTACGGCATGCTGGGATAGGAGGGGAGTTTGCGTGCCCTCTTCCGCAAATCGCATATGGCGGTCCGAAAGCCAAAAGGCGGCTTAGCCGGCTTGTGGATTCCCACAGGCGGACGTTGATGTCTCGCCCCCACGTGACCCGGGTGTCATGAACCGAAACCGGAAGGAGTCGGGAACTGGATAACCGGGGGAACAGGTCAGGCCGGGAACGGAGCAGCCCTACCTGGGGCCATGGGTGCCGTGGGGTAACGGGATGGAGAAAGCTTGTGGATTTGGTTCATAGGTACGAAAGTCCACTTTTGGCACTCCCACTAAACAAAAGTTTGTAAATTCTGAATTATGTCGTAAGACATGGACACAATTTTGTTAGCCACTTTTTGGTTTTCTTCGTCATTAATTATACCGATTTGGGGATTAATGTGGTTCCTTCCTAGGCATGAATTTACCTACAAATTTGTTGGAGATTTGAGATATAGTGTAATTCCTCTTGCAGTTTCTTATTCGATTCTACTCGCTCCTAATCTACTCGATGTGTTTCTTTCGTTGGGAAGTGAGATGCCCACTCCTGAAATTGTAATCAATTTATTTTCAACAGATGAAATGATAATTTTGGCTTGGCTACACTTCCTAGTAATGGATACATTTTCTGGCAGGTACATTTGGCTTCGAATGGTAGAGAAGAACAAACCAATTCAATTGTCAATGCCTGTGTTATTGTTGTGTATGATGATTGCACCCGTAGGATTGGCGTTAGGAATATCCCTAACCACTGAAAGATCAGAATATAAGTTAGATGTCAAAAACAACATCTGAGTACCAGCCTGGCCCTTCAAATGTTGGAATTTCGAACCATTCGGAAGAAATAATTTCACCTTTCAAAATCTTCCTAAAGACAAATTCGTGAGATGTTACAGCTTTGATTTCTAGTTCCAATAACACGCTAGATTTTGGAATTGTAGATACCTGTGCCTGAATAATCCCATCTTTGATTATAGGCTGACAATCGACTAAAAACTCGTCATGTATTTCTAAATTGTACAGTACTTCATCAAGCCATTTTAAAACTAAAATCTCCACATCACCAACGTGATTTACTTCCCATTGTTTTGTAGTCCTAGTTATTGAATTTACATCTTGGTCTTCCGCAATCAATATCGATTGCATTCCCAATGTCAATTCCCTTAACAAGTCGTTTTGATTTAATCCAAACGCTCTTATGCCTATGTCCGCAGTAGTCGGTCTTTGCCAGTAACTCAAAAATTCACCTCTGTGAAATTTGCAGACTCCAAGCAATCTCACCAAGGCGATGCGCCAAATCTTTCGATGTTAATGTGAAATTTTGAGTTCCGCTCATTATACATTCACATGCAGCGTTTGCTAAATGCGCAATGTCTTTGACTGAAATACCGAGATTTACGCCAGCCGCAACTGCTACTGCAGCTGCATCAATGATTCCTATAACTCCTCTAGGGTCTGCTAGCGTACAAGGAACTGAAATTACATCTTCCTCATTTGTGTAAACAGTTACACCATTTTCACCTTGAACAACCATTAAGTTTCTCCATTCATTTTCTTTGATTAGTAATTTAGCGGCTTCAGAAGAATTATTACAAGCTAGACGTTTTGCCATTAAATCCAATCCTCTCGTTTGGAAAATCACCCAATCTGCTCCAAATGTTCTGTGCAGTCCAGTTAACTTAGGATCGCATATAACTGGAACATTGGCCAATTTTGCTGAGTTAATTAATCGCAGTGCGTTTTCGTCTGTAATGACACCTTGACCATAATCGGAAATTATTAGAACGTCAGAATTAGGAATCTCCTTTACCGCTTTATCTGTTAATGACCTCAAAACCTCAGCATCGATTTGAGTGTCATCTTCTATGTCCCATCTCAATAGAAGTTGCTGATTTGAAATTAAATATTCTCGACCAGCTATGAGTCGAGTCTTTACCGTTGTGATTCTCTCATCTATCGACTCAATTCCTGAGCAATCAACTTGTTCTGACTCCAATGCGGAAATGATAGTTTTTCCAGATAAATCCCCTCCAACAACACCGAATAATGTCGCATCTAATCCGATGTTTCCAAGTCCTCTTGCAACGTGTGCGGCGGCACCTACGTCGTCGTATCTGTTAGTCTCTTTAAGTACGGGAACGGGTGCTCTTGAATTCAAATCATTTGCATACCCATGTATGTACCTATCCAACATAATATCTCCAACTAGGACCACATTCCCTGCTAGATTTTTGACATTATTCTGTAAACTAACTAATCGATCATGCGCTTCATGTTGTTCATCATTCATACCCATATTATCACCTCAATTTGCACTATCTAGTAATTCAGCAAGTAAAGTTGCGTGAGTTGAATCTGATATTCCTAGACTTGAACGCAATGTCTCTAACATTGCTGCTTCGTCATTTGTAATCATTCCATCTTCCAAAGCGGTGATTAATGTTGATCTATAGGTTGAGGTTGCCTCATCTAATATTGGTTGGCGTTTTGCTTCCTCGAGCAATTTTCGATGCGTATCATCATCAATTCCAAAAGAATCTCTCATAGTTTTGAGTAAAGCGATTTCATCATCGACTATTTCACCGTCTATCAATGCTTGACGTAACATGTCAAGATAAACTTCTTCCGGTGGTGGGGCATTTTGGGTTTTTCTTGCTTCTTCAGATATTCTTATGACTCTTTGAGGATGGATTCCAATAAAATCTACGACCTCATTTAACAGATATTGCTCGTCTCTCGTAATCTTCCCATCTTCCCATGCTCTAGCAAACAATCTTCGTACAAGATTTTCACCTGCCTGGGCGTCTAGTGATGCGGTTCCATCTGGGTTCGAAATTGGGGATATTACCGGATTTTCATGAAATACCAAACCTTCATCTAAATGAGATAACAGTTCTAAGGTGAATTGTCCACCTTTCCTCAGTGTTCCTAACGTAATTCTTTCTCCATCTTTGAATACAGAAAGAGATAGAACCCTGTCTCGTATTTTTGAGGCCCTATCCATGCCTTTTGATGTCAATCCGTAAACCATTCTTCTTTGTTTAGCCCCCGGCACATGTCTCTGATTAGAAATCAATTCCTCGTTATTTTCAAGTCTCTTCAAGGTTCTAGGAACGTGCTTTCTTTGCACGTGTACAGCTGCAGAAATACCTGCCTGTGTTATGGAGGGTGGAGCTTCCCAATGACCTTCTGGAAGTGGGTTATCGAATAAATGCAACAGAGTCCTTTCCTCTGTTGTCATTGTACCTAGATACCCGTCTACCATTGTCTCACTGTTAGTATGTAAGAGGGGGAGGCACATAAGAGTGGTCGCCTACGGCCAATCATGTCAGGGGGTAGAAAGAGTAAACCAAGGTCAAGAAATTCGAGACCAATTGGCTTATCTTCGGAAAACTCTCCAACTAAAAAAAATCAAATTCCCACAAGGTATGAAGATGGTTGGTTAATTATCGAACCTGTTGCTAGCAGATTATACCAAAAATCAGCGATAGGTGTACCAACTACAGGAGGAATAAAAGTCAATGATGAGGAGTTGTTGTTTTGCCACTGGCACAGGCACATACCACTTCCAGAAGGCTGGTTAGATGAGAAACTGGAAAAAGATACGAATTTCGTTTATCAGGTAGTTGCATACGACACCATACGAAGTTCTGGAGAAAAATTAGTGCAATCCACAGATTGTTGGAATTTATGGACAAGGGAAAATCATCCCTCTAATAGTCGTCCTTCCTCAAAAGTAAAATGGTATCAATCAAGAGATGAGTTTCAAATCCAAGACATAATAACTTGGATTGATAGCATAGATTCCGATTTAAATGCAGAAATTGCAATTGTGGATGAAGAAATGGATGTTACAATGTATCGTGTTTCAATAGTAAATCCGATGGGCAATTTGACTCCTTCCACAAAAGATAATCATCCTAATTTGGGGATAGAACATCTTTCGAGAAAATTTTACAGAAAAGAAGAACTGGACTGGATAAACAATGAACAGAGTGAAGTATCAAATTTATTTGATGAATTAAATAATCGTGGATTAATGGTGCGTCCTGGCTTCAAATACGGCTGTCGATGGAGGGTATATTCAACACCAATCGAAGATGACCATGCACCTTGGTTAATGCAAATGCTCCACGATGTCTCCAAAAATTGGGAAGGTGTTTGTCTATCTGTAAGGCTCGCCGAAGGGGTCAACAAAAGGTGGGTCATCGCTTTCAATGACGGTAAATGGAGATTCATTCAATTCAGAAGGCACCTCCCTGGTAGATGATTCTATACCCAGTACTACCCATATGGAAATCAATAATAATGCTACAGGAACCAAAAAAGCTGGTTCTGTGAAAGAATTTATTGCTGAAGGTTGTTCATTCGTCGCAGTAAGTTCGATATCTATGGCATACTTTTGGCCCGATTCGGTAGCCAAAATCAACTGACCTCTAATTAGCATACCATTTGTCAATAGTTCGTTGTGTTCAATTGAAACTTCTATGTATGATTTCGGTCCAATTGTTTGTGACTGACTTGTAGTCGCTACACGAGACAAAGCACCCTCAATCCCCACGATCCAAGTTTGTTGACCTCCTCCAATCGTATCTATTGGAATTTTAATGATCGTATTCGAATCAAAAGGAATATCATCAGTGAATTTTGATTCAATTGGTATGTTTCCTAAAATCTCAAATTCATGCCGGATATCAATCGGTGTCCCACTTGAACAAGAAATAGTTCCTGTAATCAATCCTATTACTCCAATAGTGCCATCAGTTTGGAACTGTATTTGATTGTCAATAACATCTATTTCCCTTCCATCAGAGCTTGATAAATGAAATTCCTGATCGTCACATTCACCATCAAAAGTAATTGAACTTTCAGGGGTTAAAACAGAAGTGTAATCAGGGAAGTCAAAGTTTGATTGGTGTCCACAATCATCGGATGAAAATGTGATAGTTACATTGGTATCATTTACGGACACTTCTGCTAGCCAGTCAACTAATATTCCATCCCTATTTCTTATTTGTATACCATCATATCCAAATTTATCTCCATCCCAGAATAAATCTGACTGTTCTCCTTCGTTCGAACCAGCTACCATATCTTGATTGCCATCCGCTTCCAAAACAACAAGCCAAGGTCTTTCCGGATGTGAATTGACCGTATTATCTTCAACAGAACCTGCATTCAAATCTTGTTGCAAGACCAATATACCGTTTCCTGGTAATCTGGAATCGTATCCATAATCACTACGATATTCGATCCAAATAAATTCGTCTTCGCCAATGGGTATTTTAAGAGAATTTCCACCTTCTCCAATTCCAGTTAGAGAAACAACGGGCCCATTACAAGATGTCCCTGGTAACCATTCTAGTTCAACAAGTTCGTATCGTTGTACGCCCATCAATTCAGAAGTTACCGTCGTTGGTAATGCAGGCCAAACACCATTTCCATTCCAATTACCACTTGCCATAATATCCCAATTTCCAATACCTTTCCATGTTTGTGTTACTGTAGGCGCATGAACTGGATAAAGGTCCGCTGCTCCAAATTGGTGATACATTTCGTGGATGATTGTTCCGAAATTGTTTGAATTATATTGACTAGCGATTGTGTAATATGCAATTTGTAAATTATCTGAAATTTCCACCACATTTTCAATCGATGAAAAATGTGACCAAATTCTCGACGAAGAACCACTACCGTCTTCTTGTGGTTTAGCACAATGTAAAATCAAGAAACGGTCAACCCAACCATCTTCGTTCAAATCATAAACTTCCCAATCGACCTCGTCAGATATTTCGTTAACGATTTCTTCAGCGAGTGTATGTGGATTAACACCATTTTTTCCAACATCATTTTCACCACCTTCATCATGCCCATATTCTTCCATTTTGTGTTTTGTTTGTACTATACGGTTATGATATTCAATTTCTAAAGTACCATTTGGATGTACACCTTGATGAAAATAATTTAGCGCAGATTGATCAATCAACGTAGAAGCTCTGTCTTGGTCACAATTGCTGAACTCATTTTGGTCAGGGAAGTCTATTAAGACCACGAACCACTTTTCATTTTCTTGAGCGCCAACTAATACACCAACCTCTTCATTCGGTATTACAATGGAATTATTTTCAACCCACTCGTTGATTGCATCTCCGTTGAAATAAGCGCCGACAGCAATGGCTGCAAAAAACAGCGCTATCGGCCAACCGAGTATTGGTCGCATTAGTACTTCTCACTCAATGCTGATGTATGAATCAATTGCTAACATAGGTCAAGTCATCAACAACTTTGCTTATTGATTTGATTATTTCATCGTCGCTTGTTTTGATGAATCCTTCATTTGTCATCAAATTCATACCAAATTGGATTTCGCTTCCATAATATATTTTCTCGATATTATACTCTAATAGTATCTCCTTCAATCTAATTTCAACTTGATTATAGCTCCATGGGTCTGTTAAAGATGCCATTGCTAACTTACAATCAATCAGTGAACCGTCAGTGCGAATTGCATCAAGGTGAGATAAGTCGAGTGATTTGATTGAACATCCTAAAAATCTTACTGTATCGATGAATTGAGGAGCGAATGAATCTATTTTGCATCCTGAAAATATCACCCGATTAACATTAAATCGTTTTATTGCATCTAATAGTAAATTTTGTTCGTCAACGCTACGACAAACTGCATTCATTTCGAGAACACCCATGCCTGGCAAAGGTTCTATCTTTGGAGAAGTCCCAAAACAACTGCAATCGGCATAAAGTACGCGATGCAATTTTCCTTCTTTGTCCAACATATCCTTCATTCCGTAGCCAATTGGCATTGGTTTACGAAATTGCTTGTAACCAATAATTTCAACCATTCCCGATGCTAGAAGGGTTAGTCCAATAAATAGACCAGGTAATGAATTTGGAAGTATAATCCATATCAACATGAGCATCATCCCGTGTATCCTTAACCTCCACCATTCTGAATTACCACTCCACAACAATTGTAACTTTCCGGCAATAATTACTATTGTAGTTGACGCAAGAATTAATATCGTGGCCCATGTAATGGCTATAGATATTTTCAGCATTTCTGCAGCATCATATTTGCCAACTAGACCAGTTTCTGCATTGAATGAATGTCCGTATTGATAAAACTCAGGAATTAAAATTGTCAATGTGAATAACAATGTAATAATTGAAATGAACCAAAATGAAATCAGCCAAGCCAAAAAAGCTCTCCTTTCACTAGGTAACAGACCGGGTTTTGCAAATCCATATGATTGGATAATTATGAATGGTCCAGATGTAAAAATTGCTAACAATCCAGCGGATAACCATCTAGTACCTGCCCATTCTTCTGGAGAGAATATATTGATGCATGAATCATTACATGGGTCTAATTTTTTTAATGTGAAGTTCAATATTTGGTCTATTGAGAATGACCAAACTAGGGTAAGAATAACTATTAAAATAATGATAGATGTTAAACGCCCTGATAATTCTGAGAAATGTGATTGAAAACTATCCCTGTCATCAGTTGACAGGTACATGTCATTCATGCTATCATACCTGATCAATTGGTTTGGCTTCTGTTCTCGCTTGTACAATGGTCCTGTATACTCCAAATATTGCCCATAGCATACACAATCCGATTACCATGTTGTATCCCCAAGGCAGATGAGTATCTATGCCCCAGCCAAGGAAAATTGCCAACCCGATAGCCATTACACCTCTTCGAATACCTTGAGGAACAGCTAGACTCATGTCTAGGTGGGGAGGTCCTCCTCCGAATCTCCTTTCATAGAATTCTCCCTGAATTACAGCGGCTACAATCAACAAAGAAAGTGTTGTCCAAAAGTATAGGTTACCTTGGGTGAAGTAATCATTTGCCAGTTCAGACTGCCTTTCAGCTTCGATTTCTTCAGCTGTCTTTTGTCCAAATAGTGAATCGTAATCACCTACGCTAATTGTCCTTAGGTCCTCATCATTATCAGCTGTTGAAGTTCCAGGTGCACTAATCAAGAATGCTAACGTTGTCCAGTGGTCACCAGCATCTGCATTTCCACTGAGGTCAACAACGTTACCAGCCAATGCAAAATTAACGTCCCCTATGTCCTCAGTAGGCGAACTCCAAGGAATGACCCATCCATTCCCAACTGCGTTCTGTGAGAGAGCCCCATTTGAATCATCCACATATGTTGTGCCATCTACTTTTGTGAAATTACCTGCGCCATAATCCCAAATCATGAAGCCTCCTGAATTGTATGAACTATGTGTCAAGGTTATAGTAAAATTATACTCTGTATCTAACTCATAAACACGAGGCACCCCTGATATTGAAAGAATAATTTCTGCTGAGGGTGCATTTCCTGCGCCGTGACATGAACATCCTTCTTCAGGTACGATGTTATTATTGTGTATCCAAGGAGGACCCTCTGACCATCCTATGGCAGGTCCCACTAGCAAAACCGATAGGGATACCACCAAGAAAAACGACATTCTCCTTGACATCAGTTGACCCCACCTGAAATTCCCTATTGAATATTGTCACATAATGCAGTGTGTGATTATAAAAATCATAAATCCTTGATTGCGTTATTTAGCTCAGTCATCATTGCTTTACCATCGCCGAATAACATCATTGTTTTATCTTCATAAAACAGGTCATTATCTACGCCTGCGTAGCCGACAGAAAGGCTTCTCTTGACTATAACTACAGTTCTAGCTTGGTCGGCATCAATGATTGGCATCCCTGCCAATGGTCCTTCACCACTTCTAGCAGCCGGATTGCAAGTGTCATTTGCACCAATTACTACTGCCATATCACACTCTGGGAACTCAGGATTTATTTCATCCATCTCGATCAACTGTTCATACGGAACATTTGCCTCAGCAAGTAGCACATTCATGTGCCCCGGCATTCTTCCTGCTACAGGATGAATTGCGTATTTTATCTCTGTATCGAATTTATCTGACATCAGGTCTGCAAATTCCTTGACCTGATGTTGACACTGGCTTACTGCCATTCCGTATCCGGGAACTATGATGATTTTTTGAGCGCCATCTGCCATCATTGCAACTTCTTCTGGGTCGCTTCCGACTTTTGTTCTTGTCAGTTGCTCTTTTTCACCCCCGCCGAAGGATTTGAAAAGCACATCTATGAGTTGTCTATTCATTGCTTTACACATTATCATTGTCAAGATCAGACCTGATGCGCCAACGAGGCTCCCTGCAACAATTAGCACAGAGTTATTGATAATGAAACCGGTAAACGCTGCTGCAATCCCAGATAAAGAGTTCAACAAACTTACGACAACAGGCATATCTGCACCGCCTATTGGAAGCACCAATATGATGCCTAAGATACATGAAATGCCTATAATGGCCCAAATGTACTCTTTGTTAGTTGGGTCCTCGATTGATAGATAAATGAGGGCAAGCACACTAACAAATAATAATCCCTTTACTGGATTTAACCATGAAGGGCCCCATGTAGGAGTCTTTATCCATTTGCCGAATACCTCTACACCGCCTTTTAATTTGTACATCGCTAGAAGGGAACCAGTAAGTGTCATCCATCCTACTAAAGCCGACAAGCCTGCAGCAACAACTGTAACAGTAGTTTCAAGGCTTGGATTGGGAGCTGTATTACTTTCAATCCACTTCCAAGCCTCTGATAGTGCTACTAATGCAGACGCTGCTCCACCAAAACCATTGAACAGGGCTACCATTTCTGGCATTCCAGTCATTTCAACTTTAACTGCCATGATGTAGCCAATCAATGAGCCAAGGACCAGTCCTACTATGATTAATTCCCAATCAATAACAGTTTTTCCACCTGAATTCATATCGATTATTGTTGTTAGGACTGCTACTAGCATTCCCATCATACCATACTGGTTTCCACGTGGTGCAGTTTTTGGATGTCCTAGTTTCTTCAATCCAAAGATGAATAATGCTGCTGAAATTAAATATCCAATTGAAACCCAATCTGACAGCATTCAAGCACCTCTCTTTTTACCAGCAATCATATTCAGCATTCGATTGGTTACGGCAAAACCACCAACTACGTTTATCATGGCTAATGTCAATGCAACAAATGCAAGAATACCTGATGTAGCGGTATCACCATTTTCAAATGCTACATTGGCGCCAATCAAAGCGCCAACAACGCTTATTCCAGAAATTGCATTTGCCCCACTCATCAACGGAGTGTGTAGCATGGCAGGCACCTTTGTAATCAATTCAAATCCTAAGAAAATTGCAAGCACAAATAATGTAATCGAACCAATTAATAACTCTGGAGTCATTCTAGTACACCTCCTAATCTAGTCTGTTTTGGATGTAAATTTCCATCCTTACACAATAAAACTCCTCCCATACCGGCTACGTAGAAATCACTACCTTCTGGTGCCCCGACTAATATATCATCATCGTCAGAGATCTTGAATCCATGTTCCTTGTCGACCAAACTCGTGATGAATGTAGTTAAATTATTCGAGTATAGCATAGATGCAGTGTTTGCTAATGTTCCGGGGAGATTTGATGTTCCAACAACTATAACGCCATTTTCAGTACGATGTATTTCACCAGGAATTGTTTCTTCACAATTTCCACCTACATCCGCATTCATATCTACTACTACTGCACCTGATTTGAAGTTAGTAATAGCTGAACTTGGAACGGTAATTGGTGCTGGTCTTCCGAAAATACGCGCTGTTGTTACAATGATGTCAGCATCACTCGCAACCTCACAAACCGTGTCATTTACTTTCTGTATAAATTCTGGAGTGAGAGGTTTAGCATATCCAGATTCATCTTCAAAATCATCCATTCCATCTACTTCGATGAATCTACCACCTACAGATTCAATCTGTTCCGCAGCTGATTTACGGACATCAGATGCATAAACTACTGCGCCTAGTCTTTTTGCTGTCGCAATTGCTTGTAAACCTGCAACACCAGAACCCATTACTACAACCTTTGCTGGTCGTACTGTACCTGCGGAGGTTGTCATCATTGGAATTCCTCTAGGAACATTTGCAGCGCCAAGAAGAACGGCTTTGTAACCTGCTAAATTATCCTGGCTTGAATTAACGTCCATGGATTGGGCTCTAGAGAGCCTTCTAGGAATCATATCCATGCTCATTAATGTGATTTCGTTTTCTATACACTTTTTCACCTTCTCTGGATGCCTAAATGGATCGGCCACACAAGCCAGAATCTTTCCTTTTGATATTCGTGATAAATCAGGTATGCGAATTGAAATTATTATGTCGGATGAAAATACATCATCAGAATTCCCAATAGTGGCTCCTGCGTCTGAGTATTCAACGTCATTATAGTTTGCTTCTACACCCGCTCCGGTTTCAATGACTACATCAAATCCTGCCTTTGTCAATTTCTTTAGACTACCTGGCACTATAGCCACTCTAGTTTCTCCTTCAGGTTCTTTTGGGACTCCGATTTTCAAGACATTGACCTCCTAAATTTGTCTCTATGTATCATCCGAACTAAATCCGGTTATTGAAAGACTCGGTGGGCTAATTAAAAATTGGTGTTTGCCACAACACCTTCTAACCTTATTGATTAGTTTCTCTTGGGCCAATTTACAGGAAGTGTTGAATTGGCTACAGGAAGGAGAAAAATCGCAGTTATCGGTGCTGGTAATGTTGGTGCAACATGTGCATTTGTATTAGCACAAATGAAAGTAGCGGATATTATTTTGTTAGATATTTTCGAAGGCTTTGCCAAAGGTAAAGCGTTGGATATGAGTCAGAATAGTAACATTTTGAATTATGACGGAACTATTACTGGAACTGCAGATTATGCAGATATATCTGGTAGTGATGTTGTTGTAGTAACAAGCGGTTTCCCTAGAAAACCTGGGATGACTAGAGAAGACCTAATTGGTAAGAATGCCGAGATTGTATCGCAAGTTGGTAAAGGAATCAAAGAACACGCACCTGATTCGGTCATAATCATGGTAACCAATCCATTGGATTTAATGACATATCATATGCAAAAGGTAACTGGATTTCCAACCAATAGGGTAATTGGCCAAGCCGGTGTATTGGATAGTGCAAGGATGGCTCACTTCATTGCGCTTGAACTTAATTGTGCAGAAGAAGATGTATCTCCGATGGTACTTGGTGGACATGGAGACACCATGGTCCCTCTACCAAACTATACAACAGTAGGAGGAATACCAATCACACAACTCATTTCGAAAGAAAGAATCCAAGCCATTAGTGAAAGAACTGCTACTGGTGGTGGAGAAATAGTAAAGTTGTTGGGTAATGGATCGGCATTCTATGCTCCGGGTTCAGCAGCTGCTGTAATGGCCGAATCTGTTCTTAATGACCGCCGCAGATTGATTCCTGCATCATGCTATCTAACTGGACAATATGGTTTAGAGGACATCTATATTGGAGTGCCATGTATTATTGGCGCTAATGGTGTTGAGAAGATAATTGAATTAGATTTGACGGAAACGGAATTAAATTCTTTGCAGGGTTCTGCTAATTTTTACAAAGGACAACTACAAGATATTTTGAATTATTAATCAAGTTAGTGATATCCTTCTAATAGCTAGCGAATATACCTCACCCACCGTAGTTGCATCATCTACTGGGTTAGATAATTTCAATAATTCTTTGCCTTGCTTCCCTCGACTTCGCATACGTGCAAGTATTTCTTGCCCTATGTAACAACCCTTTGCTTCGTGGACCAAATCTCCCAATCCACATGCAAGTGGATGTAAATTCTGAACTATTTCTTTTCCTTGTAATGGTATTGTGTTATCAACACGATATTGGTCAAATTCTTTTTCGGTCAAAGATTCATAAAATTCTACATTTTTTGGAACAACATATAATCGCCCAATGAAAGATATGTGCTCTGTAACACCGTTAGGCACGTCCAATTGCTCTGTCGAATAATAAACAGAGTTTGAATCAGATACGTCAAAAATTGAAATTCCATCACCTAATATTCTTGAAGATAAGTGCTTTAATACACTGTCCTTAAATCCATTATACCCAATAATTGCTGAGAAATCTCCCTTGTCAATTACATCAATCATGTCGATAATTTTAGCATTTTTATCGGTTAGAACTGTTGTACAACTTGCCTCTACTAAATTGGTTGAGATCCCGTTTAGAAATGATAGAACATTTTCACCACGTAAAATTAGAACATAATTGTCTAATTTGATGGTGCCCATTTAATCATCTCAAGAGAATGACTCTCCGCAACCACATGAACTGGATGCGTTGGGATTGTTAATTTTGAACCCGCCACCCATCAACCTGTCCTCGTAGTCGATTTCTATGCCATTTAGGAGGTGTGATGTTGCGTTTGGGACCAGAACTCGGAATCCATCTATGATTAATTCTTGACAATCTTCGTCCGTTTGTTCAACTATCTGTAAATCATACATGTAGCCAGAGCAACCACCCGACAAGACTCCGACTAATAGTGCGTTTGACCTATCGTCTCCAAAGGCATTGTCCAACATTTCTTTTGCGGTTTGGGTTATTGTTAAATCTACATCAACAACTTCTGGTTTGTTGATTACAACTGCTGTAGTGGAGTCGCATGTATTGCAGTCCATATCTCGACCGAAAAGGTTGATTCATATGAATATGTGGATTATTCCTATCAATTCATCTTCCTTTGTTGTTCTTTCAATAGAATATTGCATCTTCGAATTTGTTCTTTGGCCAACTTCTGCTGGTTCTTATCCAAACCTCTTGGTATTGATTGGTCAAAGCATTTTATTGCGTCAGTAAATCTTTGCATTTCGGCATATGCTGTTCCCATGTTGTACAGTGTTTTACCCTGTACACCTTTGGGATTTATCACCATAGCCTTGTGATAGGATTCGACACACTTTGGATAATCTTCTAGATAGTAAAGAGCATTACCTCTGCCATTTAAAATGCGAATGACCATTTCATCATTATTTGCGAAAGAAGGTAAAGCTCTGTCGAAGCAGGATAGGGCTTCTCTGAATTTCTTGTCTTCTATTAAAGCAACACCTTTATTGTACCATTCAATATCTTGATTAGCGATTGAATTAGAATTTGATTCGACAATTCTACTTCTTTCCATATTTGCTGTTGCCTCTAAAGCTGCAGCAGCTAGATCTACCTCCTGTTTTGGTTGAGGTTTTTCTTCTACTTTAGGAGTAGGTGCCGTAATTTCAGGTAACTGGGATACAATCGGAGTTGGAACAGGTTCGGGTTCACGCAATTCTTGTGAAGTACTGACCTCTGGTAGTGGAACAGATTGGTTCGATGGTAGCGGAACACCAGAAACCAATCCTTGTTCGGCCTCAATTTTTGGCTCGACCTCAACAGGCATTTCTTCAGGTTTGCTCATCAATGATTGAGCCTTTTCACGGCATCTTTGTGATGACCCAACATCTCCGGCGTTTTCTAGAGATTTAGCCAAACCATACCATAGTTCAGGATTGGTTTTATCAGATTGTATCATCAATTTCCACGTTTTTACTGATTCAGTGTGCTCACCTGCAGCCGATTGCGCTCTTGCCATCAAAGTTGAAACCGGTTCACAATAATTCATTGCTTCCTTTGCCAGCGAAGGTCCTTCTGGTATTGTTGGTGGTAAACCATTAGTGTTCTCTAAAATGTATGATTCTCCTTCAGATAATTGAATTAATAACTCTGCGTATTCGAGTCTATGTTCTTCTTGTGTAGCGAGTATTTTCGTTCCCGTGAGAAGACCTTCAACATCATTCAACCTGTTTGATATGTTTACTAAACGGGTTGCCGCCTTAAGATAATTAGAATCAATATTTAGGGCAGATTTGAAACATTTCGATGCAGCATCAAAATTTTCTTTTCTTTCGTGTAATGCTCCAAGGTTAAAAAAGGATTTAGCATCCTCAGAATTTAATCCTAGTGCATGGTTATAAGCTCCTATTGCATGATCATCCAATGATAACGATGCCATTGCACCCGCTGCTATTTTCCACGCTTCGTAGTTGTCGGATGCTTCAGCATGAAGATATGGTTTTAGGAGTTGCAGAGCCCCTTTAGCATCTCCTTGAGTAAGAAGTATTAGCGATTCGTTGCATATTGAGTCAATGTCAATATCGTTCGTAACTTCTGGTATAGGATTCTCATGTTCTTCGATTTCTTCATTTTGGATCTCATATTCAAATAAATCCTCAACGTCCTCAGATATAGCATGCGTCAAGTTTTGATTGACAAAATTCTCTTGTGTATGAGGTAATATTTTAGGGGAACCTTGTATTATTCCGCCTGCTCTCCTATTGTCATCTAAGATCTTGACTAAATATGGGTGCCCAGGGAAGAATTCAAGTGCTCTGTTTGCTATTTCAACAGACCCATCATTATCTCCCAACCTATCCAATAGTACCGCTAAATTAGCCAAAGCCGGTCCGTGATTTGGGTCTATGTCCAGGCATATGACAAATGATTGTTTTGCCCCTTTTGGGTCTTGTTTTGATTCTAATAGTACTCCACGATTGAACCATGCCATAGCATTGGATGGATCAAGAGCTATGGCTTTGTTGAACAACTCCAATGCGTTATCATAATCTCCCGCTCTGTGAGCTGTTTCTCCTTCAGAAACCAAGTCATCGACGGTAGTATCAGGAGTATCCTCATTCATGATTGCTTCCGAGGTTACAATTTCCCCTTCTGATAATTCTGGATTGGTTGAGTAATCCTCCTTATTTTCATCTATACTGACACTACTCACAACCTCAGCCAACGACGAAATCATCGCCTCATTAATCTCTGTTGCAGCGTCAAAATTATCTTCATCGCCATCTATCAATGAGTTCACCTATCCCTTTCAAAATTCCATTAGGGATAAGCATTTTCCGTCATCGTGTCCGTACATTTCATACGCATTTTTAGATTGGGCTAAATGATGAGACCATCTTTTTCCAACGAACACGGTGGTACATTCGTATTGGTAGAACCCGGTGAATGCATGGGTATTGAGTTACATGAGCCAATTTTTGTTGGGGCAAGGCCAGTCACACAAGTCGAATGGACTGCGATTATGAATAAAAATCCATCAAAATTTCAAGGTGGATGGTCTTCTGGATTAAGACCTGTTGACTCCGTGAATTTGTTTGATTGTAAGGATTTTATTTCAATCTTAAATTCGGGCGACAATGAGCCAAGATTTGGGTTATATGGTTCATTCAGATTGCCCACAAAAGATGAGTGGGAGTATTTTTGTCGCGCAGGGTCATCTACAAAATGGTATCATTCTGATAAGGATAACGAAATAGATGAAGTTGCTTGGCATGCAGGTAATTCGGGTGCTACGACTCGGGAAGTAGGCCAGAAGTCTCCAAATGAGTGGGGTCTTTATGATTTGCACGGAAATATTTCCGAATGGACAACTACGTTGATTGATGACAAATATGTTACAAAAGGAGGGTCTTGGCTAACAGAATCTGAATCTACGAAAGTAACAGCAGATAGATTGTTTGTACCATCCAAACGCAGTGATTCTATAGGTTTGCGACTTATATGGAGTCCAAATTGAGGGTTAAATATGCGGCTATATCATAATCCTAAATGTTCAAAGTCTAGAGAGGCTGTCAGGATTTTAGAATCGAAGGATATTCAGGTTGAGATTGTTAATTATTTGTCTGAAGGTATCAATATATCCGACCTTGAAATACTTATCAGATTAGATGGAATAATAAGGACGAATGAAAGGGAATTTAGAGAAAATCCGGTTGATATTTCTGATATTAATAATGTCAGATTATTACTTCAAACCCACCCGAAATTACTACAACGACCAGTGCTTATTTCTGATGGTAAGGCGGTTATAGGAAGGCCTCCAGAAGAAATTCTCATTCTTCTTCTTTGACTTTATACATAATGACAACATTTAGGGCAATGAAAATGTCAAGATATGATTTCACTCTCTCCTCTACAGGTGCAATATCTTCGTGATATAGTGAATCCATGATGTCACATATAGATTTGAAATCCCTCTCGTTATCGATTAATTCCCATAACATAGATTGTGTGTAGTGCATGGTTCGTTTTACCATTTTTGGAGCTCGTAGAATTTTAGCTAAAATTCTTTCAAATTTTGTGAACCGCTTCTCAATTGAAAAAACAACATTCCTGCCAGTTACTCCTTCCAATTCGGGATGTATGCCAACCTCACCTTGATATTCCCATTCAACAGGAACTCTAACGGGAATTAAATTTGACCATGGATGATCCATTCAAGCACCGTCCATTGAATATGTGACATATAGCAATCCTAACATCGAAATTGTTCCACTTATGGCAGTTATTTTCTTTACGTTTTCTAAGGTTGTGAACTTATCCAATATCCAAGTCAAAACCCCAAAAATTGATACTGACATAAGTAAAAAATACCAAACAGTGGGGTATTGACTCATGAATGGTTCTAAATCAATTAGGATTGTGAACCTTGCGACTCTTGCCACGCTTGATATTCAGCCATCTGGCGATTGTATTCGTCAAGTTGTCTTTGATATTCAGCCATCGCTGGGTCGACTACCTGTGTGGATTCTTGTTGTTGGGGTTCAAATGATGATGCTGGGGGGCCTGTTACTGGTTCATTGTAATCTTGCGCTTCGTATTTGTCATCATCGCTAAATTCATCCTCACCATTTCTTAAAAATACCATTAATAGAACTCCAATCAAAATGACTATCGCAACGGTTGTACCGACGAATATTGGGGATTTGAAACTGAAAAGGCGGTCTACCTCAGGTTCTTTTTCCCAAGTTAATGATTGAACTAAGTTGAAATTAATTCTACCATCCTCACCAATAATCGATATGTTAACAGTTGACGAATAGGCGCCACTTTCTCTTATTATCTCACATCTCAGATTGTGAATCTGTTCATTTAAGTGCCCCTCATTCAAATTTATCGATACTGAGTTTGTATGAATTGGAATTTCATCACAGACTACCCCCCATCCATCAGTTGTGTATGCGGTTACATTCAAGATTTCTTTCTGGGTACTTGTGCTTGTTAGGTTGATCCAAAGTAATTGATTCGCATCATACGGTACTGTAACATCATCGATTTTTGTATAATCTATCTCAACATTACGTCTCTCTCCAACCATCAAAACTGCAGTTAATTCCTTCAGAATCGGCCTACCAATATTATCAGCACCACCCTCTAACTGGAGCTTTGCAGATACTATAGTGTTCAGTGGACAATCTGGTCCAATCAAAATGTCCATTGTAATATTAGTAGATTGTGTGGGGCCAAGATTCATCATCATCCATTCATTCGATGGCTTCGATAACCCAGAATCAGTTTCAATAAATCCTATTACACATTGCGTAGGGGGGGATGTTTGAATCAGTAATTTTGATCTTAGCGATGTATCAACCGAATTGCCAATATTCCAAGCGATTGCATTAAACTTGTAACTTGAATTTGTTTCTACAATGGTTTCACCAAAATAACCATCTAGTCTTGGTTGTTTTATCACTTCAGTTACCGCTTCAAACATGACGATGTTATCAGATGGAGAAATATCCTCCGCGTTTATTGAACTTGCTTGAATTGTAATTTCGTGGATTTCCCCAGGTGCTTCCAGTGGGTCTAGGAGTAACCAAACGTTTACTGTTTTTTCATTCATTAAATCATATGGCGCAGATAAATTTATTGATTCAGTCACGTTTACACCATCACTCAAAGCCCACCATGTCCAGGTTGATGGCGACCAAGGTAATGACAATTGAGCGGTGTCTGGTCCATTCCCGTAGTTAGATATTTTGACATCGAAATTAATTGCAATCCCTGGAGTTAGGGTAACTGGGTTGGCTAATAGTTCGATGGAGATATTTCTGTAGGATGCTACTTTGACTCCTTGCCAGGCATTTCCCGTAATTTCCTCTCCAGATCTCGATGACAAAACCTTAGGGGAAATCATTGGTCCTAAATCTCCTGCTTGTGCTGTGCTCGGTGATGTTATTCTTACCTTGAATGTTGAAGAAGCACCAGGAGATATCGCCATGTCTGGTGTGTTAAGCAACACAACACTCCACCCAGGTGTATCTGTAAATGCTACATCTGGACTGAAAATATCTATTCTCGAAGCATTATTGAAAACTCTTACTGAGATATCAACCGAACTCCCTGGGTCAATCTCAATATCCATCGTTTCTTCGATTTGAACAGATGCATTGCTGGACATCGCTGCAGCGACATCGATAACCTCTGTATCTGACCGCCTAGTATCATTAGTGCTTGTTGCACTTAGATATACCTCTGCGGTTACATCTGGTTCAATACCCTGCGGAACTGTAGCAGTCAACCAAATGTGTTGGGGGGAATCAGTTCTTACTAGTACCATATTTGATTGATTCCATGATAATGAAATTGTCCATCCATTTGGAACATTTTTGTCTTCAACTGAGATGTTAAAAACATCTGTGGCTTCTCCAATATTCCTTAATTCAACAGGGAACATACATGTTTGACCAGGTTTGCAACGAGGCGTGAATTCTGGTACAATTAAATCAGGAATTCTTGAAGGTAATACCTTTACAGATGTTGTTATTGAATCCTGGATATCTGAATGTGTGTTTGATGTGACATTAACAATTACTGGTATATTACCCTGAGAAGCATTCTCGTCTACCATTACTCTAAGGTCGAATATCTTAGTTTCTCCTGGTAACAATTCAAGACCAGATGTGCCTATGTTTGCTCCATTTACATTGGAAAAGTAATATGTCCAACCTTCAGGAATTCCACTAACATCAGGTGTGTATCTTGCTGAAATATTCCCTATATTTTCAATCGCTAGTCGGGTTATTGACCAATCTCCAGGTAATCCCCCAAACGTATTGACCCCACTCATGTCAATGTTGAATTCATCCTTTCGTGCAGCCTGGTCATAAATTATAACCAATTCATCAAACCAATAGCCTATATCTTCTGCACTACCATCCGAAGTAAATGTAAATCTGAATTGCGAATTAGCGTGGAAATGCTCGTTACCTAGGGGTATTAGGGGGGAATTTCTATTGTTATAACTAGCTGTAAATGTTTGCCAGTTACTACTGCCATCCTGAAAATTATTATCTACAACATTCTGAAGAGTAAATGTTTGGTCCCAGTTACCAGCATCGTCAAGTGCATAACCCGTTAGCATGTCTCCTGTGTTAGCTCCGCCTGTGTAGAAGAAAGAGTATCCTATTGCTGCTTTGTGGTCATTTACATCATCTGCTAAATTCATTACAGGGGTAGTTAGAGTAGAAGTAGTTGAAGAAGAGTATGTAGAAGACTCGCCGTTTCCTACATGACATGAATAGGACGGAGTAATAATAGCGTCAGAACTGGTACTCCATTCACCTGATTTTGACCAAGTAGTTAGGTCATCACAATTATCGTAAGAGTATGCTACTGTCATGTGCCTCGATTTTTGGTTGTTTGAGAGATCATCATCACCGTTTGAATTTGAAACAATAATTTGGAGGGTATGATTTCCAGAATAAGTTGGTGTCCATAATACATCTGCAGACCCAGTAGATGAACCAGGTATAGGACTTATTCCCACCGTCGTATTTAGAAGTTCGAATCTTGTGTATTCGTTGTGTAAGACGTAAAATTGAACGTCAACAAAACCAGATTGAACGGTTCCAATGTTATCTATCTTCACATTGATATTCATTTCAACATTTAATACACCATCTGTGACATATAGACTCTGGGGTTTATTAAATCCAATTATAGGATAATTGGATGAAAACATCTGGAATTTTGACCTGTTTGTGCTGTCCGTATATGTAATCGATATGTCTCCAACGGCCAAATCAATATTAGATGCTCTTCCTGATGTTGCTACAACCTGACTTAAACTCGGTAAAAGTAAGGTTGCGAGAACAAGAAATGCGATTTTCTTCATTGGGCTCGTTCAGTGACAACAATGCAAGGAATATCATACCTTCGGCGTCATTACTCACTTTCCAAATTAGATTTTGCTTCCTCTAATTTCAACTCCAACTTCTTTTCTTTAGCTCTCGCTGCAAAATAAATTGTAAACGACGGTACTAAAACCATGCTAAAGCATCCAATTACAGCTGCTAAAGCCCACATAAATTCTGTTGCAGCATCTACTTCAAATCGTTCAATGTTTGAAAATTCCTCATTTACTGTTACGAATTTAATGTTAGGTTCAACATCCCTGTCGCCCATTTCTATTACGGTTATACTAAAACTTGGGTCTTCAAAAGTATTGTTAATAATCTCCATCGCCTTCTCTTTACCTTGTTCTATTGAGTCTGCATAAACGGTTCCTTTACCACGAATAGATGGATCTGGATTCGTAAGGCCATAAATCGATGCTACATTATCGGTTGAATTTGTGCGATGCTCTTTCAAAAAATTACAACTCTCCGAGCAAGAAAAACCAGTTGCGTCCTCATCACCTAATGATGGGTGGCTAAAGTACCCTATTGAATTAGAAATATACATCAGTGTTCCATCCTCGACATTCGTTACTGAGAGATTAATCCATGACAAATTAGACCCGTCAGCAACTACATTCCAGGTCCATGTTGTTGTGTCAGATTGATCATCATAATACTGCGATGAGAGATTCAAATCATGATTTGTTTCTTCAGGGTTAGAGTTGTAAATGTAGTACTCCGTGTTAACAGTAGCACCATACACAGCGTAGCCTAGGAGGAATATTAAGGTCAATCCTAGCCCTATCAGAGTTCGCAAAAGGTTCGGGTTTTGAGCTAGTGCTTTTCTCATAAATTAACCCAGCAAACAGTACTTCATGAATCCTACTATACTTGGTTCGCAGTATGCTTTTTACGAATCACATAGTCATTGCAATAACAGTGTCCTTCATATATGGGAGTTAGGTCGGCAAGTTGCTTGGTGTTAACATGACGACGTTTTTTGATGTCCCTGCAGAATTACTTAACTCAGCGTTAGCCGATAAATTGACCTCAATTGAAGAGATTTCAAGGCCTGAATGGGCTGATTATGTCAAAACAGGTGTACACAGGGAAAAACCTCCTGTACAATCTAATTGGTGGGAAATTCGCTGTGCCGCAATTCTTCGCAAAGTCGGTAGAGAAGGTCCTGTTGGCGTCAATACCCTCGCACAAGCGTTCGGTGGAAAGAAAGACAACGGTTCAAAGCCACATACTCCGGTTGCAGGCAGTCGTCACATAATTAGGACTGCCCTGCAACAAATGACAGAGGCAGGCCTAGTGGAAGCAAAGGAACTGAAAACAGTGGAATCAGAAGATGGCGACCAGAAACTGTATACGGGTAGATCAATCACTCCAGCAGGACAAAAACTGTTGGACGATGCGGCTCACTCGGTTAGAGAAGCTGCAGACGAAATGTATCCAGGATTGTCCAAGTACTGATGGAAGTGAGGAAGTGACCGTTATGACTACGAACACAGACGATGAATTAGCCACAATAAGGGCTAAGCGTATGTCTGAAATTCAAGGTCAACTCCAAGAACAAGCCGCCGCACAAGCAGATGCTGAGATTAAACAAAAGATCGCTGAGGCTGAGCAACATGAAATTGATGTCGCCATGAAATCTATTCTCACACCAGATGCAAGGTCAAGACTCGCCAGATTAAATCTAGTAAATCCTGACTTAACCAACCAAGTTAAAACTCATTTGAGAAACCTTAATTCTCAAAACAAAATAAAGACCCCAGTTAACGACATCCAATTAAAATCAATATTACAGGGTCTCTCTGAGGAAAAAAGAGAATTTTCTATTCGAAGAATTTGAGGCGATAATATGGCAAGAAACAAACCAGCAGCAAAGAAGATTAGATTACTTAAAGCGGGTAAACAAAACCGTAGGGTTCCAGTTTGGGTAATGCTGAAGACTGCAAGGAATACAGTTACGCACCCGAAAAGACACAATTGGAGAAGGAGTAAACTTCAGAGGTGAATTCTATGGCTAGAGCAGCAGTTAGTGAATTAGTTGTACCACTAAGAAATGCGTGGAACATTACCAGATATAAGAGAGCGCCACGTGCTATTCAAATTATAAAAAACGAAGTTGTTAGGCACTTGAAGGTCCAAGAAGATGAAGAAGTTTGGATAGACCCCGCAGTGAATGAGGCTATTTGGGCACGAGGGATTGAAAACCCTCCAAGGAAAATTAGGTTGCAAGTTACTAGACACGATGAACCAGACATTCCTATTGAAGTCAAACTATTGGAGGAGTGAAAATGGGAAACATCAGACCAACATTTATCAAATTAAGAGCTATCAGACTTTGCGAAGAGCATGGAGAAAAATTTACCAATGACTTTGACCATAACAAAAAAGTGGTCGAACAACTAACAGATGTTGAGTCCAAGAAACTAAGGAATTGGATTGCTGGCTATGTAACAAGATATCGCCAGCGCAGAACAGACTGAGGTATCACAATGGCGATTCGGGTCGCCTGGGACCGAAATCCTGTTAGTGTCCACGGAGAAAAAACAGAATTGCAATTTCTCATCGAGCACCTTCGCTCAAATCATTACTTCACAAAGCATTCGTTAATTATGCCTGATAGAGAAAACGATGAAGAGGCAGTATTGTTCCTATACGCTCCTTGCGATCCTAGATGGATTAAGGAGGTCATGTAATGGGAGATCGTCAGGATATTCCACTACCACATTCACCATATGATTTGGAAATAGTCTTGGTTGGAATAAACCATCCCGGGAATCTAGGAGCTGTCTGTAGAACAATGTTGAATCACGGATTTGATAGATTATCACTCGTTAATGCGAACTGTTCAGTAGACGATGAGGAGGCTCGAAATAGAGCTAAGCATTCTGGAAAGATTCTTGATAGTGCACAAATATTCACGGATTTAGATTCTTGTATATCGAATTCATCCCTTGTCATTGGGACTAGTGGTAAGAGAGAAGTCGGCTCTAAAATACTAAAGCGCCATTTTATTTTGCCCTGGGAATTTTCTGAGATGTTACGAGATTACTCTGGCAAGGTATCATTGATATTTGGAGAGGAGGGTAAAGGTCTATCAACAGAAGACCTAGACAAATGTGACTTACTACTAACATTGCCAACATGGGAAGGTTATCCGATTGCGAATCTCTCGCAAGCAGTTGGGCATTGCGTATATGAATTACACCGAGACCGTATGAAAAATAGTAATGACATAGTTGGTGTTGTGGCTGATAGGTCCTTACATCCTAATCTCCGAACGATATTGAAACAATCCATTCATGAAATGACGCAAGCAATGGATACGGATAAGCAAGAATTGGTTAATGATGTTCTTGAGAGGGTTATTCTTAGGGGGCTTCCAACCGATTTAGAGGCGGAAAGGATAATCGGTGCCCTAATCCAATCAACAACAGCACTAGAATATTCCAATAAGAATGACAATTGGAAACGAGATCGCCGAAAAAGGATTAATCCGTCCAAGTAGCCCAGGATTTTGGAGTCTCCCTAACGTGCATTGATTTCAGACGTAATTTATTTCCATATACTGATTTTATCTTTGGAGCTACCCTATCATATGCCCATTTGGCTAAATTTTCAGCTGTGGGTATGAATTGAACTTTGACGATTCTTTGATCTACTGGAAGGTTTGAGAATAAATCGACCAACAAATCATCTTCTTCGTAAACCACGAATGCATGGTCAATTACATCGTGTATTTCTTCCATCAGTATTTGCGAGACATCGGAAAAATCCATCAACATTCCTTCATCAGAAACTCCTTCAACTGTTACAACGTCTCCTTCTATTTCTGCTTCAAACCTATATCGATGCCCATGGAGGTGCTTGCACTTCGATTTATGGTTTGGTACGCGATGTCCAGTATCAGTTTCAACAAACCTTCGTATTATTGTTGTCATCATTACTCACCCTTAAATTCTAAACATATCGAATTTATACAATATCTTGGCCCTCTTGGCTCATGAAATAGGTGGCCTAAATGGGAGTCACACTTGGAACATCTCACTTCTATTCTTGTCATTCCATGGCTATAATCTTCTAATTGAGTAATATTAGCATCTTCATGTTCGCTGGAAAATGCCGGCCATCCACAACCGGAATCAAATTTTGCTGCAGATTCAAACAAAACAATATTACAATCTGCACAATGGTACCTACCTGTTTCGAAATGCTTGTCATATTCTCCACTAAATGCCCTTTCAGTCCCGCTTTGTTTCATTACATAGTGTCGCAACTGCTCTTTCTTTGCGTTTGCAAGTACGACATCCCAGGGTTCTTGGTATTCAATTGGATCTATTCGATTAATGGCATCAAATGCCAGAATCCTCTCAACATCTGATCCACTTCTTCCACTAGAGATTCCATTTCCGTCAGGATTGTATGATGTTATGGTATTATTCAAAATATAATCAAAATCCATATCTAAGATTCTGCAAGAATTTAAGGCATCTCTAAGGATTGTAACCTTGTCACCGCTTAGATATGGGAGTTCAAAAGAAACTCTTTCACTCCCCCAATTTCCAATCTGGAATGATTTTTCTAAGGATTCGTAGAATTCAGGTCGACAGTCTGGATATATAGCGTGGTCTCCTGAATGAACCCCTAGCGCAATTTTGACATCCGTGTCCTCTTTAACAGATATAGATAAAGCATAACCATAGATTATTGATGAAAAAATCGCATTTCTATTAGGCACAACGGTAGATTTCATTTGTTCCTTCTCATAGAACCCTTCAGGTATGTTTTCTTTATCATTGGTAAGTGTACTGTTTAAAATTCCCACGGTTGATGTGAGGTCGACAATTTTGTGGTCCACATCTTGTCCGTTTCTCTTTAGGAATTCTATATTCATCTTGGCTTTGTCAATTTCAATCACGTGGCTTTGTCCGTAATCAAAGGATATGCAACTTACCTTGTATCCTTCACTGAGTAGCTTTAATAAAAGGCACGTTGAATCCATTCCTCCGCTTAATGACATTACTGCTCGCATTAATCGACCCCCATCCACTTGTGTGTCTGTAATGACAACCTCCATCCCGGGTTCTCTTTAACCAGTGTTTCAACACCTGCAAATAACTTTCCGTTCTCTTCAACTGTCAAGTTATCTAAATAACATGGTTGTATAAATCGGTGTGTGAAATTGTTTATTATTCCGTCGTACATGCTTAATGATTGTCCGCAATAGACAACTTTTAATTCATCACCTGAAGTTTGTTTAATCGCTACATTTGGATATACCTGGTCTTTTGGTGAGACACATATCCAATCGATTATTTCTGGAACACGCATGGTTCCATTTGTTTCGATTGACAAGTGTTTTCCAAGTTCTTTCAATCTCTTACCAATGGTCATTAAATCTTGTAAACATGGCTCACCACCTGTAAAGATTATTCTATCACAATCATATACTTCTATCTGGTCTATTATGTCATCCAATTTCATTTCATTGTAAGTCAAAAAATCTGTGTCACACCACTCACATCTCAAATTGCAGTTTCCAAATCTGATGAATACATGAGGGACACCATAATGAAACCCTTCTCCCTGAACGGAATAAAATATCTCAACTATTGGATATGTTGTCACATTGATCACTCACAATTTATTATTAGAAATTAATTGCATCAATTCTGTTCTCGCTTCTTTTTTATCAAAGAATACTCCTCGCATTGCGCTTGTTGTCATAACTGCATTTTGCTTCATCACACCTCTGCACTGCATGCAACCATGAGATGCTTCGATAATTACAGCACATCCAAGTGGGTTAAGGTTAGCCTCAATATCATCTGCGACCCCTTTTGTTATTCGCTCTTGATTTTGCAATCTCCTTGAATGTAAATCAACAATTCTTGCCAATTTAGATATCCCAACTATTCGATTTGTTGGAATATATGCTACGTGCGCTCTTCCCTTAAACGGTTGTAAATGGTGTTCGCAAGTAGAGAAAAATTCAATGTCTCTAAGCAGTACGATTCCATCATAACCTTCACCGTTAAAGGTGGATGAAAGTACTTCAGATGGTTCTAGATTATACCCTGAGTATATTTCTTCGAACGAACTAATTACTCTTTCAGGTGTTTCTTTTAATCCTTCTCGGGATGAATTACCTTCAATGTATTCAAGTAGTGTTTTTACTGCTTTGATTGCTTCTTCCTTAGTTGTCATTCTATTGCCTCCATTCTTCCATGACGGGCATCAATTTCGTCTAGTTGGTCCAGTAGTTTCCTACAAGCTGTCCTAATAGCATCAGCGACCGATACGAATTTACCGTCATCACCAACATGCGTCTTTATGTCACTTAGGAGCTGGGCTGGCATGTCTAAACTAATCTTTGGCATGGTCTATGCCTCAATGGAATCCTTTATTTGTATTACCATAGTAATACTCAAAGCATATTTGACGAATATTAGGATATTGACGCAACTAAATCTTCACGCTTGAATTGTTTAGCAGCATAAATTGCTGCAAGTGTCGCATACAGTATACTCGAAAAGAGCCAAACTAGTACGTGTTCTAGAATTATTCTATCAAGCAGTAATTCCCTCATTGCTAATAGTATGTTCACAAGTGGTATTGCAAACCAAAAAGTTTCAATTCCATCTAGATTAATTACTTGCGTAAACAATGCTGGAAATATAATCATCAAAATAACTGGCCCCAGTATTGTTCCTGCTTCTTTTACACTATGAGCTTTCATTGCAAGTGCTAATTCAAATGCGACAATCATTACTGCAAATATCAATACAGCAGATAACATTAGCAATATCGATGGAACTGATATTTCGGGAACTCCTATTATAGAATTTGAAGCCAAATATGTAATTGCAAACAATAGCCCTGCGATCTGTAATGCAACCCCTACGCTTGTGATAAACGTAACAGCAGTCCACTTTCCCGCTAATAGTTGCAGTCTGGTTGCAGGGAGTGAGAGCAATGCTTCAAGGGTTCCTCTTTCCCTCTCTCCAGCCGTCATGTCTATTGATGGTTGAATTGCACTAGATGCAGTCCATATTGCTATTACAAGTGGTATGAATAATGATAGTGCAAGACCTGCCTGTTCTCCCTTAGTAGCAACATCTGCATATTGATAATTTCCATCCCAAACTATTGGGTTTAAGGCCGTTTTAGGGTCTAAGTCAGATGCTAACAAAGTACCGTTTACAACTTCACTTTCCCAATTAGTTACAGAATCAAGTATCCTATTTTTGGCTTCATTGGATGCTTCACTTGTAGACAGATATAGAATTGCAAATTTCCAATTTGTAGAATTGTTTTCTAGCCTTAAAACCGCATCATATTGTTGACTTCGTACAATTTCTAGGTCGTTTCCTGGCGTTGAAAGATTTGTAATATTCGCTGGCATCTGACTGAAGGTAATCCTAATAGAAGTGTTGTTGAGATGTTCATGAAGGTCTGAATCATAGTCTCCTTGCCACATTATATCAACATTCAAAGATTCTAATTCATTTGCTTCTGATTCGAGAAGCAAGGGGAATGCAATGAAAAGAACTGGAAATAGAAGTAAAGGGATAATGATTATTGCAAGAATGGTTCTCCAGTCTCGCACAAATTCAAGGACTTCTTTCCTTGCAATTTCGAAAATAATCCGACTACTCATCTTCTGCCACCTCTTTTGGGATAGAACCTGTCAAGAATTTACTCCACCATTTAGAGATTACTCCTTCTTTTTTGTCCTCTTCCGTCCTTGGTCTTGCTTTGTCAGCTGTTAACGATACATAGGCTTCCTCAAGGGATTTACTATTTGATATCTCAATTAAATCTGTGGGAGATCCATCTGCTCTAATCGTTCCATTATGTACAATGATTATTCTATCACAAACTTGTTGGGCTTCAGCAAGGTTGTGCGTACTGTAGATTACGGTTCCCCCTTCATTTCTTAATTGGCCAACTAGCGATCGAACTGTCCTAGCACTAGTAACGTCCAATCCAGCAGTCGGCTCATCGAGTAATAGAATATCAGGGCCATGTGCCAAGGCCCTAAGTAAAGCGATTTTTTGCCTCATCCCCCTACTGAATCCTTTGGTGTGCCTTGAAAGTCCGTCGATTATGTCTAACTTTCTGGCAAAGTGGTAGGTTCTAGCCCAAGATTTCTCATCTGAAACTCCATAAATTCTAGAATGGAAACGGATGTTCTCCCATGCGGTTAGTCTTGAGTAAAGGCCTGTTGATTCAGGTACTACTCCTATTTTTCTTCTGACTTGTGATATCTTTTCATTTCTGAATAATACCTCACCGTTAGTAGGTTCAATTACTCCTGCCATGAGCCTAAGCAGAGTTGTTTTGCCGGCCCCATTCCCTCCAACTAAGCCGATTACTTGCCCCGAATCAATGTTAATGCTTACACTGGTTAGGGCCTCAATTTCAGCAAATTTTTTGCTCACTGATATTACTTTTAACAATGGTTCGTTTGACATAAAAAATCAAGTCCATCAGTTCAACTAATACTGTGTTAATTCTACCAGTACCCCACCCGTACTCTTTGGATGTACGAATGCTATTTTTGCACCATGCGCTCCAGTTCTTGGGGATTCATCAATCATAACTATTCCATTTTGTTTTAATTTTGTGATCATTAATTCTAAGTCATCTACCCTAAAACATATTTGTTGCACACCAGGGCCTCTTTTCGTCAAGAATTTACCAATCGGAGTATCTATATTTGTAGGCTCAAGTAACTCAATCTTGGGATTCAATTTATCACCATCTGAGGTTGAAAAGAACCTAGTGGTTACACCCTGTTCTTCTACCAATTCATCACCACCTTGAAGAAGACCAATCAATCTCCAAAACGGTGATGCTTCCTCCAAATCATGGCATGCAATGCCAATATGGTCAAGATAAATCTTCATCTTATCACCTAAAATCCGCTGGGAGCCATATAAGTCCCAAATTCTTCTTTCATTACACCAATAATTTCACCTAATGTGCAATCATTTCGTAGACAATCTATGACTCTTGGAAATAAATTTTCTCCAGAAATACAAGCATCACGTACACTATTTAGAGCCGATTGGACACTTTTCATACTACGGTTTCCCCTTAAATCATTTAGTTTTCTTGCTTGATTTATCCCAATCTGAGGGTCTGGCTTCAAAACAGGAGGCATTTTCTCTTCCTCTAAAGTCGCGTAATTAACACCCACGATTTTCCTTTCTCCAGTCTCTACTTGACCGAGATGTTTCCATGCTGCCTCATGAATTTCTTTCTGTTGGTAACCCGATTCGATTGCTGTCAGAGCACCACCTAATTTCTCTATTTTTTTGATTTGCTCCAAAGCATCGTCATAGATTCTTTGCGTAATTTCTTCAACTAAATAAGACCCTCCAAGAGGGTCTACCACATCGGCTACTCCACTTTCCTCTGCAATAATTTGTTGGGTTCTCAAGGCTACCGTTGCGCTTTCTTCTGTTGGTAGACCTAATGCCTCATCATACGAGTTTGTATGCAAGCTTTGTGTGCCACCACAAACAGCGGCTAAGGCTTGGATTGTAACTCGGGATACGTTGTTTATCGGTTGTTGGGCAGTTAGCGATACTCCTGCTACTTGGGTGTGGAAACGCAATTTTACACTTTTATCACTTTTTGGTGAATATCGATTTGTTAATAGGTCATACCATAATTTCCTTGCAGCTCTGAATTTCCCTACTTCCTCGAAAAAATCGTTGTGGCAATTAAAAAAGAATGACAGTCTTGGAGCAAAATCATCAATATCTTGTCCAGAATCAATTGCTGCTTGAACATACTCTAGGGCATTTGCTATGGTGAATGCTATTTCTTGTACGGCAGTCGATCCAGCTTCGCGAATGTGATATCCTGAGATAGAAATCGTGTTCCAATTCGGAATATTTAATTTACAATATTCGAAAATATCCGTTATCAATCTCATGGACTCTTTCGGTGGAAAAATATAGGTTCCTCTAGCGATGTATTCTTTCAAAATATCATTTTGTATAGTCCCTCTAATTTGATGGGATGAAACACCATTTTCTTCTGCGATTAAAACATACATTGCAAGTAAAACCATCGCAGGAGCATTAATTGTCATTGAAGTAGATACTTTATCCAAGGGTAAATCTCTCAGCAGTATACGCATATCGTCCAAACAAGAAATAGAAACTCCTACCTTTCCAACCTCTCCAATACTTAGTTCATCATCGGCGTCTAAACCTAATTGAGTGGGTAAATCAAACGCCACAGATAGACCTTTTTGCCCCCTTTCTAACAATAGTTTGAATCTTTCATTGGTTTCTTTCGCACTACCGAAGCCCGCATATTGCCTCATCGTCCATAATTTTGATCGATACATTGTGCTATGTATCCCGCGAGTGTACGGTGGTTGACCTGCTTCGTCAGGACCATAAATCCTTGAAATATCTAAACCGCCAAGGGATTGCCAGGATTCTTTTCTCTGGCCTGCCATCTCACAAACCTCAGTGGTGATGTCCGCCAGGCCCATGTGCATGGCCGTGAGCAATTTCCTCTTCGGTAGCATCTCTTATTTCAACTACTTCAACATTAAATGTAAGGGAATGCCCAGCTAAAGCGTGGTTAAAATCAACCGTAACTGTGTCATCATTAACCTCAGAAACTTGAAAGGGACCTGCATCACTCATCAGGGTCATGCCTACTTCTGGAGTAATCTCTCCAAACATATCTTTAGGAATTTCCTGAATTGCATTTGGGTCTCTCTGGCCATATGCATCATCTGCGGTAAGAGTGAATTCTACTTTGTCTCCTACCTTTGCTCCCATTAGCTCCCTTTCGAATCCAGGAATCATGTTTCTGTGCCCTACTAAGAATGTTAAAGGGTCACGTCCTTCCGAGCTATCAAATACTTCGCCCGATTCTGGAAGTGTTCCCGTATAATGTACGCTTGCTACCTTGTTGTTTTCTACTGTTGCCATATTATCATCTCTTTATTGTATATCTTTTAACCAGGGATGCTAACTCTTGCGCAACATCCTCAGGAATAATCAATTCATCTTGTTTTTGCTTAATGAATTCTAATGCAGATTCTGCGCTTGTCCGCTCCCCTTTAGCCCATATTTGGCCTACTATATTCGAACGATGTTCTTCCTTTACAAGATCGTTATCGAGTAAATCTTTTGCAGCATATTTGTATTCCAACATTTTTCTGCGGTCTAACTTTTTTGCTTGAGGCTGTCGCCCTCCACCTTTTTTGTCAGCAGGCCTTCTTTTTTTGCCCTTTTTATCTTTTGATTTTATCTGGGTTTTTATCGTTTTAAAGACATTAGATGTCCCACGAGACTCTTTTTCTACCGGAATATCTGCCTGTGTTTGAGTTTCAATTTTTTCAGTAATTTCAGAGATTATTTCTTGGGCACTTGCAGATACATCTTCAGCTGTAATATCTTCTTTTTTTATTTCGGATTTTACAGTTTTAGCCTCTTTAGCAAATTGCGCAGTTGCTGCTGATTTTTCTTTCAATTTTGCTAACCTTTCTTCCCGACTCTCCGGTTTAGATTGCTCTTCCACTTTATTGGAGGTTGATGTAATTTTAATGATTTCATTTGTTTTGTTGACTTGTTGTTGAGTGGAATTTAGGGGCTCAGACCTTGGGTCATTGACAACTTCATTTCGAGCCGCCATTTCTTTTAATGCAGCCCTCTGTTTTGCCGCTAAATCCACCTTTTTCTGTGGGTTTTCTTGGAGTGGTTTAGGCTTATTTTTTAATGACTTTTCTCGCCTATCTTTAGCCTTCTGGCTTGCATTTGGCGCGAAAGGGTTGAATGGTTCATCCCTTCTACGCCTACCTTGCATGGTTTTAGCGGTATTGCGGACTCAAATAACCCTTGGCATTACTATGACCAAATAATTGGCGTGTGGTCAGTCCTCAATTCTTGGTCAACACCAGATTTATTCGGGGTCGTAATCCGACCGGATTCTAATTCTAAGTATCCTAATCTTGCAATCATTGTACCGTTATCTATACAATACATCTTTGGTGGACAATGACTACTTGCTCCCCGCTCCTTACACATAATTTCTGACATAGTACGTAGCCGTTCGTTACAAGCAACACCTCCACCCAACAAGATTTCTGATTTTCCAGTATGAGCTAATGCTCTTTCTGCAACTTCGATGCAGGCTGCAAAAGCATGCTCTTGGAGGCTCCAACATACTGCATCAAATGGTTTACCTTTTTGCACTAATTTATTGGCAGCAGTTAGTAATCCTGAAAATGTCAAATCCATTCCGTGCACTGCATATGGTAATTCTAGACCAACTATTGAAGGGTTCGGATTTTCTTGCTTCCACCTCAATGCAGCTTTTTCTATTTGCGGACCACCTGGAAATGGTATTCCATGATTTCTAGCAAATTTGTCAAGCATGTTTCCGATTCCAATATCCAGCGTTTCCCCCAGCACGCGGTATCTACCATCTAATCTTGCTATGACTTGAGTGTTACCACCGCTTACATAGAGCAATATCGGGTCATCACAACCACATTGTTGGCGTCCGATTTCAATGTGTGCGACACAGTGGTTGACCCCAATAAGTGGGACTTTGAGTTTTGAAGAAATAGTTCTTGCAGCAGCGGCGCCAATACGTAAACATGCTCCCATGCCCGGGCCTTGAGAATAAGCGACACCAGATATGTCCATGCTAGTTAAATCATTATCACTAAGTAAATTGGCAAACAATTCTGTTGAATAATCTACATGATGGTCTGCAGCTTCTCTGGGATGGATTCCTCCTTCGGTAGGCCTGATAGTATCGGAAACTGAAGGTATGGGGACGCCGTTCGGATCTACAAGACCAAAAGAGAAGGTATGAGCCGTGGATTCAATACCAAGAGTATATCCCTTTCTCATAGATAATACGAGTAGGATATACTATCTAACGGTTTCACTTAGACATATCAATGGAGACTCTACTCTACAATGCAGGGCCTATCGCACATATGTCTGGTCACGATGTGCTATCAGGTAATTTTTCTGCAGATGATTTAGTCTATGATAACGGCTTGGCGATTTACGTTAAGAATGGAATAATTGCTAGAATAGAAGAGACTACTGAATTAATCGAAGAATTCGATGGCATCGAAAAAATTGATCTCGAAGGTAAGGCATTAGTCCCCGGTTTAGTTGATGCTCATACTCACTTATTGTGGGCTGGCGATAGAAGCAAAGAAATTGTGTGGAAACAACAAGGGAAAACGTATTCTGAAATCGCTTCCCTTGGCGGAGGAATTGCCAGCACAGTCAAATCGACAAGAAACATATCTTCCGAGGACCTAACAAAAATTGGCGTGGACAGATTGGGTAAGGCTCTAAAATTCGGAACGACTCATTTAGAGGCTAAATCTGGGTATGGATTAACGACAGAAAGTGAATTGAAGCTATTGGATGTTGGAAATTCAATAAGTTCCTTAGAAGGATTACCAACTGTTGACTTAACATGGTTGGGAGCGCATGCTACCCCTAAAGGTATGTCGTACGCTGAATATACGGAACAAATTCTCTCTGACCAGTTGCCTTCAATTATAGACCAAGGCGTAGCAAGAAGTGCAGATGTTTTCTGTGAACCTGGTTGGTTTTCAATCGAACAGACCGAAGACATAATGAAAGAAAGTAGAAGGTTGGGGCTAGATTTGAGACTACATATTGATGAATTCAGTGACGGAGGTGGCGGTGATTTAGCATCTGCACTTCGTGTTACGACTGCCGACCATGCACATTACACATCTCCTGACTCACGAGAAAAAATGGAGTCTAAAGGTGTAAACACCGGGTTCTTACCTGGGACGCCATATTCAATGGGAGAGAATTACCCACCTTTCCAAGATTGTTGTGACAATAATTGGAGATGGACTATAGCCTCAGATTTTAATCCAAATTGCCGTACTTTGAATCTCCCATTTTTAGCATCTATTTTGGTTCAGCGGAATGAAATATCACCAATTATTGCTTTAGCGGCATGTACTGTTAATTCAGCAAAAACTACTCCACATCCAAGCGGACTAGCTCATGGAAAGATTGAGGTTGGAAGTGTAGCGAATCTAAATATCGTTAATTCGGAAAATTGGGAAGCATGGTGCTTACAACCTGGCATGAGTCCGTTTGAATCTACAATGGTGAACGGAAATATGATTTATCATTAATTATTTATGGGAAAGGATTTATTATGAAATCAAAAAAAGAGGTTTGGTTAGAAACTGTGGTGTGCTCATCTCGAAAAGGTGTTGATGCGCGATTGGAAAGAATGCTTGAAGCACGACAGGAAATGCGGAGAAGAACAGAAGGTTGTCTGAAAGCTTGGGTTTCACGAAGTATGGACGGTAATGCTATGTTTTTGGTTCAGTCAATTTATGAGGACGAAGAATCTTGGAGAAATTGTGCTAAAAGAATAATTAATGAACTTGATATTAGGGATGGGGGAATAGAATCTTTACTATCTGGTCCTCCACTTGTAGGGATGTTCTCTCTAGATCCTAAATACCTGAATCTAGAGTGACCCGTCGTGTCGCATAACGCACATTATGCGACAACATTCTCTAACCAGTAAGAAACAATGGACCTCAGCACATCGTTTTTGATTAAAAACAATCAAAAAACTGCATTTATGGGCTTCAAGGGAGGGGGTAGAAGGGGTATTTTCTGATTTTTTTGGCATTAAGCATTAATCAATGGATTCATTAGTGTGATATTCCACGAATAAATGGTTCCAATGGCAGAAGTTAGCGGTTTTTGTTTGAAGTGCAAAAATTACGGACCAATTAAAGATGGTAAGCTAATCAAAATGAGTAATGGTCGTACAAGGTGTGCTGGTTTCTGTTCCCAGGACGGTTGCACTGGAAAAATATCAAAAATAGTATCCTAATGTGTATTACCGATTCGGATATATACGTCGATTGATTGGAAATACTACTAGGGCTCGTGGTCTAGGGGTTATGACGTTGCCTTGACATGGCAAAGATCGCCAGTTCAATTCTGGCCGAGCCCACTTTTTGATTTGAGGTTAATTATTAATTGAAAGGGGTTTATTGAAAAATCAATCATCGTGAAGAATTTCGGTTTCTTCTAATTCTGGTTTCTTTTTATTCGACTCTATCTTTTCTACTGGCGTATCGTCCTCAAAGGAGAAATCTGTTGAACCGCCAGTCCAATTCTTAACAGCTCCATCATCACTATCAAATTCCTCATCGACTATTGCTGTGTTTGGATTTATTGAATAATCTGAAGGGTCGACTTCTCTGTTGGTAATTCTCTGTTCAGGTGTTGGGGGTTCTCTATCCTCTAAGTGAACTCCAGAATGAAATGTCCCGCATTCTGGACACCGCTGTGTATTTTTCTGATAAATCGAGGCACAAACCGGACAATATTCCTTGCCTATTAGGACGTCCAATTTGTCAGCCATTAGAACCACAAATCATTCATCATCAAAGAACATCTCGTCTTGGTATGCCGTTATTTCCTCACCATCTTCAGTTTCGATAGTTACTGTCCCTTCGTCATCATCGAATTCAATTATTTCACCGAAATATTCCTCACCTTCGATATCTAGACCAACCCAAGATCCAATGTCGACTTCATCTCCTGCCTCATCCTCATCATAGTCTTCTGTGTCTTCATCATCTTCGGAATTTTCATCGACTTGTTCGTCATCTTCTTCTATGTCATCATCGTCTGAAACAACATCTTTTTCGTCTTCAATAACTAAGTCAACTGGGGCATCTAATGCGCTTTCTTCATCACTCTCTTCGGCTTCTTCATCCTCCTCTTCATCAGAGTTAGAGTCTTCAGAACCAGTGTCTGAATCTCCCTTCAAAACCTTGGCGCGCTCACGTAACGAAGGAGCATACAGTAGGTGCAAATATGCTGTGCCAGCAAGGCCAATGACTCCTAAAACAATCATGATTATTCCATCCAAGTAGAAACCTGCAGGCATACTAGAAGCACCATTATCTCCACTGAAGATGGTGAGTGAATTCTCACATTTCTTTGGATCTAAAAGTGGGTCACAGGGGTATGTGTCTCCCATTCGCACATTTCCTGCACATGGGTCAGGCATGTTCTCAATATCCGTCTCACAGATATCCCAATTACCTTCTTCTGCGAAGCCCCAATCAGCTTGATGACCTTCGTATTCTATGGTGCCTCCAGTTCCATCTACTAGTAAGCCCATTCCATTTACAACCCAAAGACCAATGAATGTTACAAACAAAAAGTACATCACAGGATAATAAATGTCATTAGCGGATTTACTCATTACGATTTTTTGTACAGGAGTTGGGAATTCCTTAACTTTCACTGGTTTTGACATCTTTCCGGCTTGAATACCAAATCCTAATCCATCCAATGCACCTAATAATTCTTGGGGGTCAACCCTGTTATCTTCATCTGAATCAAGATAATTCATAATGGCCTTTACATGGGTAGGTTGGAGTTTTTCCCCACCTATATTTTCAATGCCTTTTTGCATTTCGGGACCGTCTATCAAACCGTCGTCATTTCTATCAATTTCAGCAAAAGCTTCTGCAGCTGTCATGTTAGATGATGCGATTGACAATGCTAAGTTTTCAAAGGCAGTAATGACTTCTTGGTCAGTAATTTCAATAGAGGGTTTGCTATCTTCAACATCGATTTCTTCTTCCTCAGCACTACCTTCTTCGGAGGCATCAGGTTCTTCTTCACCTTCTCCATCTTCGATGTCTTGATCATCAACCTCTTCATCAGAATCTAAATCTCCATCTCCTTCAATTTCATCCGATGATTCAGCTTCATCTACCGCAGTTTCGGCATCACTTTCACCATCGAAATCCATTTCTGAATTGTCAATATCAACTTCAGGTGAAATTGCCTCACTTTGGTCTTGAGAATCTCCGCTCAGAGTACCAGTATCCTCGTCAAGAACTTCTTCGCTATTTGCATCTTCTTCGTCAGTTAATGTATCCAACAGATTATCTTCAGCAGTAGATTCTTGCTCTCCGAGGGAATCGGTTGGGATTTCATCATCCGCTTCTGATGTGATTACTTCGTTCTCTGGCACTATATCATCTGCGGGTTCATCGATTGATTTACTCTCATTTTCATCAGTTGATTCCCGCACTGTTTCTTGAATTTCATCAGTTGATGAAACCGCCACAGGAGCGCTAGGCGGAACTACGGAGTCAACCGCTTCGGTGACGAATGAAACACCGCAAGAAACACATTTTTCTGAATCTGCTGACTGTATTTCACCGCAAGCTCCACATTCTCCAAGGGCGGTATCGGAAACATCTCCAAATACTGCTTTACAAATTGGGCAAGACTGACTATCGAGTGGAATAATAGCTTCACACGCACCACATTCCGCCATTGGAATTTCTTGATTAGGTTCGTCACTCATGCCTGTCACTACTTACCCGAATCCTTCAATGGATATAATTATTCATGGACTAGAAGTTTATCGGTGTACATATAAGGGGTAAATGGTGAACGGCGATGTTTGGTTTTGAAAAAGGAAAAGTATACTCTCTAAATTTGATTTCTCAACGAGCAATATTGGCACATATTGACAAAATATCGTCTAGGAATGAAGGTAAGGTAGTTTTCATTTCGCGCTTACCCCACAGACGACTAGTAGAGCACTTTGATTTGGAGAAAGTAGAATCGTATTGGTTGACTAAGCAAGAATCCAATGGGGCAATTGGGCCCGAATTATCTTCATTTTATGGAAAAGTTAGTGAGATATTGTCTAACGATGTTGATTTATTGATAATTGAAGGTTGCGAATGGCTAATTTCAATGCACGGATTTGATGATTTTTACACAATGATAATGGACATAAAAGACTTAGTCTATGGAACATCCAAATCTGTTTTATTCTCGTTAGCAATAGACGTTTTAGACGATATTAATCTGTCAAAATGGCAGGGAAGTACAATTGAGTGGAATTTACCAGACCTCATTGATAATAGCATTCAGGAAAGTGATGAAAATCGCGTAGATATCGAAGAAGCCAAAGTTAGCTTTGATGAGGAGGCTTCGATCTCATCACTTAGATACTTGACGCCAATAACAAGAGATGGCTACACTAAGGAAACATTGCGGAAGAGGATTCTTCAGTGGAGGAGAATGGGTTTAGACGTATCAGAATTGGATACTTCCTTATTTACATTGGATGATGATTACGGGTTTTCTCAGTATAAACAGGTAGAAGAAAAGGTGCGCAGGGCCGTTGATCTCGATAATCGTCTTGATTTACTTGATTCGCAAGGTTGGAAATCGGATGTAATTAAACTGCGATTCAGGATTCGTCAATTAACGGGGTTTGATGAAGTCGAAAATAGAATTAACGAAATCATGTAGGCAAAGCACCACATTCAGTGTTGATTCTTGTTAACCATGATCCATTCAGTAATTCTTCTGCAACATTTTCAATTTCTTCTGATAAACTCCGGTCACCTTCCAATTTCGGACATACCTTTCGAAGTAATTTCCTTAATGTCTCAACATATTTGGAAGATTCATTTGAATTATATTCTAAGGCTTCACAGGCGATAATTAATTCACATGCAAGAAGTTTGGATAGTTTGTTTGTCGCTTCAACTAGGTTCCAGGTAGCGGTAGCACCCATTGATACGTAATCTTCCTGACCACCAGAGGTAGTTGTAGAAAATGCAGATTTTGGCATTGCGTGGCCGTGCATTTCTGATAATAGAGCGGCTGCAGTATAATGAACTATCATCATGCCAGATTCCAATCCGGAATTCACGGCTAGGTATCCAGGTAAACCACTTCGCACAGGATCCACGATTTGGTCAATTCTCCTCTCGCTGATACTAGCCAACTCAAATATTGCGTGAGACATATTATCTGCAACAGCGCCTAATATTTCTCCGTGGAAATTTCCCTGACTAACAACTTGTTGCGTTAGTTCTAAATTGTGGTCAGGGAATACCAGAGGATTGTCTGTAGCACTATTTATTTCGATATTTAAAGTGTCTTTGAGAGCATTCAATTTCTCATTTACCATTCCATGAACCTGAGGGATACACCTGAATGAATAGGCATCTTGAACTCGAGAACAATGTTTGTGGGCTTTCAATATCGCAGAATTTTTCAAAATTTTAGAGATTCTATTCGCAACAAGTATTTGCCCAGGGTGAGGCCTTGCGTTGTGAACTCTAATATCCATTGGAGTAATGGTGCATTCTCTGGCATCAATAGAAGCGGATGCAATTAAATCTGCCATCTGTATCAAATTTGACAATTCTCTTTCTGCTCTGGTAAGGAATGAACACATTTGGCTAGTACCATTTATCAATGACAAACCATCTTTTGCGGCTAATTCAACGGGTATAAGTCCTTTCTCTTTTAGTAAAGTCATTGTTGGTACAATGTCATTACCTCGCCATACTTTCCCCTCGCCAACCAATGCAAGTGCCATGTGGGATAGTGGTGCTAAATCACCAGATGCGCCCAGAGAGCCGATTCGTGGCACTACTGGTATTACGCCATTATTTAGGTATGAAATTATTTGTTGGATTACGGATAATTGAATTCCTGAGTTTCCCTTGACCAATGAATTAGCCCGCACGCACATCATTGCCCGTGTGTCTTCTATTGACATATATTCTCCGACTGCGCAAGCGTGGGACCTGATAAGATTTAGCTGTAAATCAGATAAATCTTCAGAAGAAATTATCTCAGAAACCAAAGACCCAAATCCGGTGTTTATTCCATAAACTGTCACTCCGGTAGCAAGTATTTTTTCTATCACATCTCTTGCTAGATTAATATTGATAATTGCATCTGATGCGATGTCGACTTTCACACCTTTTGATACAAGGGATATTTCGTTAACCGTCAAGGTCCTACCATCTAAATGAACAATTGTCATTGAGTTTCACTTCCGAATATATTCTCAATCAATTCGTCGCGTGCGATTGATGGTAAAGTTACAGATAACTTAGGATTTGATTCCATCGCTCTCGTAATGGCAAAAATTGCACCTTTATTTCTAGCCCACGCTCTTCGAGATATTCCATTGTTAACATCCCAATCGAGCATCGAAATTAGATTTTTTTCACTTGCTTCAGAACCATCAATTACCATTCCAAATCCTCCATTGATTACCTCCCCCCAGCCTACACCTCCGCCATTGTGTAAACTCACCCAAGTCGCTCCTCTAAATGAGTCGCCAACAAAATTTTGGACAGCCATATCAGCAGTAAACATCGATCCATCACGAATATTTGCAGTTTCACGATAAGGTGAATCTGTACCGGATACATCGTGATGGTCCCGCCCCAGAACAATCGGAGAAGAAATCAAGCCATCCCTGATAGCGTCATTGAATCGTTTTGCAATTTCAACTCTACCAACCGCATCTGCATACAAAATCCTGGCCTGACTACCGACGACTAAACCATTGCTTTTTGCCCCTTCAATCCATCGGATATTATCTACCATTTGTTGCTGAATTTCTTCCGGTGCTTCCTTGGATAGTTTATGTAAAACATCACAAGCTATCTTGTCTGTTTTGTCTAAATCCTCTTCCAATCCTGATGTGCAAACCCACCTGAAAGGTCCAAAACCATAGTCAAAACACATTGGACCCATTATATCTTCAACATAGCTTGGATATTTGAAACTAGACTTATCAGAACTTAGTACATCAGCACCTGCTCTCGATGCCTCTAAGAGAAATGCATTGCCGTAATCCCAAAAATATGTTCCATTATCAACTAATTTGTTAACTGCAATAGCATGTCGGCGCAGGGTTTCCTGAACTTCAAATTTGAATTGATCAGGATCCCTTGCAAGCATTTCTTTCCCATTATCAAAATCCATAGTGACGGGATAGTATCCGCCTTGCCATGGATTGTGCAAACTAGTCTGGTCAGATAAAAGATCGATATTGACGCCCCTTTCTACCAACCTTTCTAATAATTCGACAATATTTCCTACGTGACCAATTGATATTGCACTACCCTCATCCCGATTTTTAATCATCAAATCGATTGCGTGGTCTACATCATCTGCAATAACTGATAGCCAACCTTGCTCATGCCTCTTAAATGCGGCATGTGGATTAATTTCACTAACAATACAAGATGCTCCAGCAATAACCGCCGCTTTCGCTTGGGCGCCACTCATTCCACCTAAACCAGACGTAACAAATGTTACGCCCGCTAGTGAATCTTTTGCGCCAACATGCATGCGAGCGGCGTTCAATATAGTGATCATTGTTCCATGTACTATTCCTTGTGGACCTATGTACATGTAGGAACCTGCAGTCATCTGTCCAAATTGGCTAACTCCTAACGCATTCATTTTATCATAATCATCTTGGCTTGAATAATTAGGAATTACCATACCGTTGGTTACTACAACTCTAGGTGATGAAGTGTCAGATGGAAACAAGCCCATTGGATGCCCACTATACATTACTAAAGTTTGATCATCTTCCATTTCTGAGAGGTACTTCATTGTAAGCCTGTATTGAGCCCAGTTTTGGAAAACAGCACCATTCCCACCATACGTAATTAGTTGGTGTGGAAACTGCGCAACATCTTTATCGAGATTATTATGAATCATCAACATAATAGCAGCGGCTTGAATGCTTTTTGTGGGATAATCACTTATTGAATATGCTTTGATAGGATACTCAGTTGGGCGGTAACGCATCATCCAGATTCGCCCGTAATTCTCTAACTCCTCTGCAAATTCTTTAGCCAACACCTCATGATGTTTAACATCGAAATACCTAAGCGCATTTTTGACTGCAAGTTTTTTCTCTTCTAGTGATAGAATCTGTCTACGGTTAGGTGCATTGTCAACATCTTCAGAAATACCAGGATGAATCGGTAGTTCTTCGGGAATTCCTTCTGCCACATGCTTTTGCATCAACTCAACTTCAGATGGCATGATTATCCCAATTGAATGTAGTTTATTGACTCTTGTAAGCAATCGTCAATTCTATTTGTATAAATGCAATCGGATAGCCATGGAGGATGAGGTTTATTTCGCTGAATATGCGGAACCTAATCGAGATAAATCGCTCCTTAATGGTATAGCACTAGCGACTGTGGCTGTTTCAATAGTCTTTTTGATGTTAGCTGTGATGTTTGGAGATGTAATTGAAAGCACAATGAAGTCATCCTCGAACCGTGAAGTTAGGGTTCCAGTTTGGGAAAGAGGGAAATTAGATTACATCACAAACATGGACAATGGTTTTGTTATGGAATTTGGAGAATATGAATTATTAGAGACCTCAAACGAATGGAACTCAACTCACGTATTTGTTGAATATGAACTTCCACTTGAAGAAGGTGGAGCGGCTCCTGATGGTAAGATATCCCTTGCTTATTGGAGACCTAATGTTCCAGAAGGGGTGACCGTTCCAGTTATCGCTGAATTTGGACCATATTTCCAAGAACCGAGCGTTAACACTCCAACAATAGAAGTACCAGGCTCATGGCTTGGTCAAATGATAATCGACCAGATACTACCTCATGGATATGCTTTTGCACAGATATCTGTTACTGGAACTGGGAGATCCAACCACTGTATGGACCTTATGGGGACAGCAGAGCAATTAGGTAACGATGCTGCTGTTTCATGGTTGGGTAGTCAAGATTGGTCAAATGGAAACGTGGCCATGATTGGGAAATCATATGATGGTTCAACACCTTGGCAGGCTGCTATGTTTGGGAATGACCACTTGAAAACAATAGTTCCAATTTCTGGATTAATTGGAGTCAAAGAATTGATGTGGCGGAATGGGTCCTCAGAAGCAAGGGCTCCGATTATGCACAATGGCGTATATGGATCGTACGGTATAGATGGTGATGAGGAGGATTATGGCAACATATGTCCTGATTACCTCATAGGGCCCGGCACGGGAGTTTCTGCTTGGATGTTTGGTAGCGAAGTTGCTGGAGATTACTGGGCTGAAAGGTATTTCCTAGACAGAGTGCTTGATAATTACGAAGGGTCCGTTTATTTGATTCAAGGGATGCATGATTGGAATGTTGATCCGCACATGGCTGTTCCTACGATAAACAAACTCATCGACAACGGTATAGAAGCAAAGGGCCTTTTTGGTCAATGGGACCACGATTATCCAGACAGACCAATTCAACTTAGAGATAGGTCGGATTTAGGTGGAAGGGGTGGGGAGGCCTTCCCTGAAATGATTCGATTTGATTGGATGCAGGATCTTCTAGAATGGTTTGATTATTACTTGAAGAATGTAGGTGACAAACCATTATTGCACGTGGAAATACAGTCTAATCAAGGCTCTTGGAGAATAGAAGATAGGTATCCAGCAAGTGATGTAGATGAAATACGATTTGAACTAGGAACCGATATGACTCGCTCTGGAGGACCAAATGTTCTGCCTGATGCATCTACTGGGCCTGAGTACGAGACCGCTCCACTCGAGAATAATATGTACATCCAGGGCACACCACGTCTACATGTGGAGGTTTCCACCTCAACCGTAGGAGGTCAGTTATACGCCTTATTGGAAGAGTGCAATCAGTCGGGATGTATACACATTGGGCATGCTATAATGGATTTGAGATATCATGCAGGTGGTGATGATTTATCGCCTACATGGACACCTGTATTTGATACAATCAATGCGAAAATGGAATTCATGCCCTTAGACGCAGAAATTACTGCTGGAAACACATTAAAAATTTCACTAAGGTCGACAGGTGAAGATTACTTGCCAGCTTCGACATCATCGATAGTAACAATCATTGAGGGTTCTGATAGCACCTTGCAATTGGATACTTTCAATCCTGCGGATAAGTTGTACTGGGAACCACCTAAATGCACTCACGAAGTTTGTGTTGGTTGATTATCTGGTCTCCAAAGTGTGAATATGATACCACATACAATCATTAGTAGTGAGAAATAAATAAATCCAGATTTCAAACTAAGGTTGTGATATTCTACAAGATAACCCGCAGTGGTAGTAGAGAGGGCTGCTGATGTACCAAGTATCAACATGTCCATTGAAAAGACTCTACCTCTAACTTCATCTTCTACCCAACTTTGTGTTAACACTGTAGATAAAACCCAATTACCTCCACTTGCAGAATGAGAGATTATAATGAGACATACTGTCAAAGGTAAATAAATATCAAGGGTTAAACCGACAAGTAGGTAAAATATTCCGCTTATTGAAACTAATATTCCAATCAATGAAGGCCATTTGGATTTATCTTTGAACACTGAACGTGCTATTAGTGGCCCAATACCTGTACCTATTCCTCTAGCGAAGAAGAATAAACCAAATCCAAAGGCTGCTCCGTAACCCGTAATATCGGCTCCAGCTAGAACCAAAAATACTCCTGCGAGGCCTGCTCCAGCTAAATTCCATGAACTTTTAGCGAAAACGATGCGGAGTAATTTCTTATCTGAATAAATTCGATTCCATCCAATTATGATGTTTGATAATGCAGTCTTGAAAATTGGACCTTTCATATTATCGTCAATTTTTTGCTCAATGACTAATGGAATCAAAATCAGTGAAGATACTAAGAATGTTATTGAATCTATAATGAACGCTGCATCTGTACCCAGTTCGCTAACAACAACACCTCCTAACATAGCTCCTATGCATAGAGCGGTTGACCATGATGCACTACCAATCGCGTTGGCTGTGATCAAATCATCTTCATCCACAATATTAGGCACTGCTGCTCTCTCAGCAGTCACATACACGCCGTGTAATAGCATCATTATACCTGAAACCGTAATGAGCCACCACATATCTTCTGGGCCATCAACCAGAATAAATGATAATGCTAAACCGATTTGTAAGATATTTGACCAAAACATCAGACTTTTACGATTCAATCTGTCGGCTAATAGGCCATTGATTGGTTGTGAAATTCCAAATAACAACATACGAACTGAGAATAAAATTCCCAAAAGAAATTCAGAACCCGAATATTCCAAAATGAGGAAAAACAACGCTATTGTATTGAACCATTCACCGAGTAACGATATTACTGTAGCCGCCCACAATCTACGGTATTTTGGGTTACTAGAAAAGAATTCAATGTATCCTTTTGACAAAATTATTCCTCCTCGAGCAAATCACTACCTGGCTCGAGGAGACTGCAAACAATCCATTTTGATGTAGGTGTATTTGATTTATGTGCAGTTGAATCAATTGGTACTAACACATTTGCTTCAGGGAAATATGATGCTATATTTCCTTCAGGAATGTCATAAGGAATTACAGACCACCCATCAGATCGACGATTTTGCCCATTGTGGTGTGAGACAACATCGACTATATGTCTAGTTTTCCATCCACGATTAGACATATCATTAGCATTCATCAAAATCACCCTCCTATTGCCTTTGATACCGCGGTATCTATCAGATAGGCCATAAATTGTTGTATTGTATTGGTCATGTGACCGAATTGTCATCATGACGTATTTTCCATCTTCTACCTTTACATTTGGTAGTTTGTGAGTTATGAAATTCGCTTTTTTATTAGGAGTGTCGAATTCTCTTGAATCTCTCGGGAGATTTGGAAGAGCGAATCCATTTTCATTCCTCACTCTTTCATTATAATCTTCAAAGCCATGTAAGGCGCTGGCCATCAAATCTCTTATTCTATCATAATTCTCAACGAGTTCGAGCCAGTTCCTTTCATCATCTAAGACGTGTGATGCTAACTGAGCTATTATCCAAGGCTCACTTTTCAAATCTATTGACGCCGGTTTTAGATTGCCAATAGAAGTGTGAACAATACCCATGGAATTCTCTACTGTGACGAATTGTTGGCCGGAACCCTGCATATCCAACTCCGTTCTTCCTAAACATGGTAGAATTAGGGCATGCCGGCCAGTAATCAGATGAGACCTGTTTAGTTTAGTGGATACTTGAACTGTCAGATCGACTTTTGCCATAGCCCTTGCTGTGAATTCTGTATCTGGGGTTGCAGACAAGAAATTCCCGCCCATGCAAAACAATAGGTCGACTTTTTCGTCATCCATCGCTTTTATTGATTCGACTACGTCATAACCATGGTTTCGCGGACTATTAATTCCGCATGCAGTGTCTAATTTTTCTAAAAATTTCTCAGATGGCCTCTCCCATATACCAACTGTTCTGTCTCCTTGAACATTAGAATGCCCTCTTACTGGACACAAACCTGCTCCTTTCTTTCCTATATGCCCACCCATCAGTAGAAGATTAGTAACTTCTTGAATAACTGAAACACCGTTTTTGTGCTGCGTCAATCCCATTGCCCAACAAGCAATGGTTGCTTTCGATTCAGCTAGGATTTTACCTGCCTTTTCTATTTGGAATCTAGATAATCCAGAATCTATTTCTATTTGATTCCAACTAGTTGATTTCACATTCTCTACTAATTTATCAAATCCGGAAGTCGAGGATTTTATGAACTTTTCATCCAATGCTTGTAATTCTAATTGAACCTTCATCAATCCGTGCATTAAAGCGGCATCTCCGCCAATTTTGATTTGCAAAAACAGGTCTGAAAGTTGTTCACTACCAAATGACAGTTTCAGATAATCTTGCGGATGTTTGAACCTCTGCAAACCAGTTTCAGGAAGTGGATTAACATGAATAATTTTGGAACCATTTCGCTTTGAATCTCTTAGTGCAGTAAGCATTCTTGGGTGGTTAGTGCCAGGGTTTTGACCGATAACCAGAATCACTTCAGCGTGGTTAAAATCTTCTAAAGTGACTGTTCCTTTACCAATACCGATTGCCTCGCCTAATCCTCGACCGCTTGATTCATGACACATATTAGAACAATCTGGCATGTTATTCGTACCTAAACTTCTGACAAATAGTTGGTATAGAAAAGCCGCCTCATTGGAAGTTCTTCCGGATGTGTAAAATACTGATCTGTTTGGATCATCTGATGATTTGATTCTGTCATTGATTATTGTAAATGCTTCTTCCCATGAGATTGGTTTGTAATTGCTTTTTCCAGGGCTCATGTATACCGGACTCGTTAGTCGTCCTTGCTCATTAAGCCAGTAATCGCTCTTTTGCGACAATTCCTGAACAGTGTAATCATTGAAAAATTTGGGTGTTATTTTTTTCTTTGTAGCTTCATCTGCAACTGCTTTCGCGCCATTTTCACAAAATTCAAACAACGATGAATGTTTAGGGTCTGGCCAGGCGCATCCGGGACAATCAAATCCTTCTGATTGGTTAACCAGAGTTAAGGTTTTGATGGTTTTAGTTACTCCCATTTTCCTAAGACCGTGGTACATTGATGAGTTTGCAGCAGGTATGCCTGCGGCGATGTTTTTCGGTTTTGATAACTTCAAAGGATTCCTGTCAACAGGAGTTGCGGCAGAAGGCTCGTCTCTTGTTGGCATAATTATCCCAAATTAGTCCTCTTTGTCAACTATGCGGTTAGTCGAACCTATAATCATCGGTTTATCTTGATTTGCGAATCCAATCAATGTAATGTTGGAACTTCGTGCTAATCGTTCTGCTGACGCACTTATAGCTCCGGCCGCAATAATTATCTCTACATTGGCCCTTACCGCTTTTGCAACCAATTCCCAACCTATTCTACTCGATAATGCAATTATCTTAGGCGATTCAGATTCTCTCAAGCAGGCACCTATTGCTTTATCCATAGCGTTGTGTCTACCAATGTCTTCCCTTATGTGTAGAATTTTTCCCTTTGTATCTAATATAGCAGATGCGTGAACTCCGCCGGTTCTCTGGAATATCAATTGCTTTGAACGCATATTTTCCATTATTGATTTGAAATCCGACACTATTGATGCGTTGTTGGTCACAATCCCATTAGGGATTTCTACCTCACCTGTAGAGCAAGCACCACAAGAAGCAGTCAAGATATCATTACTTGGTCTTGGTATTATGTTGCCAATGACAGTTACAGTTGTTCCGTTTGTGCTAACAGATTCAACATCACCTCTACCCTCAGAAAAGATGTGTCCTACAGCCAAATCCTCTAGGTCTAACGGCGTTGCTAGTATCCTCACAATAGCCTCATTTTGATTTACAATCTGTATGATACTTTCTTCTGCTAATTCGTCATATTCGGGAATAAACTGAGCGTTCTCATAGCGGTGAATTGGACGCTTGACCATGTCATAACCTCAATTATCTATGTCAAAGAACTCAAATTGTAAATCTACAAGTTCTTTTGAACTACTAGCCATAGAGTAGGCATCTAATGGCTCTTTATTCAAAATAAAGAATTGTTCACCCCAACTAAATGCCGATAGTAAATTTCGTGCTGTATCTTTACTACCAACAAGATACAAAGTGGCAGCTATGGCTTCTGCAGTGGTTAATTTACTCGGTTTACCCCAATTGACTGGGTTTGCTGCAAGTAATAGAGGTAGCATCCTCGGTTGCAAACGCGTCATACTCATTACTGTTGAAACAGAATCTTCTATTAGGTTCCATGAACAATCTAAACCGACAATTGCTCCGTGATTTTGCGTGAGCAAGTCATGGTCTTCAGGACCGAAAACCTTTCCACAAAGTGGTTCTAAAATGATTCCTTTTTTTGGTAATTTTCGGAAATCTTTATGCAGATATATTTGATTTCTCCTGCTTAACTTTACTGCTGTATTCTTTTTAGGATCATCCTGTGCTAACCAAATCGCATGTAAAGGAATGGGTTTTGACACAATAATCATTCCTTATTGTCGAGCAAAAAGTCTCCTATCGTAAAACCTCTCCCTGAACCTGAAACAATTTTACGATTTTCATCGGGTTTTGGTTCAATCATAAGTTTGATGTCCAGAGTCCTCTCTAGTTTTCTTATTACTGCATCAGTAGGCCTTTTTCCTGATTCAGCCGAAATGACGATGTTTACTTTTTCCGCCATACGTCTCGCTAATTCTTTTTTATCCCAGCCTTTATTTTGTCTCGCTGTTGAAATTCGTTTGGCAAAATCTCCAGCCAATTCTTTTTCACCTCGTATCATGATGTCTTTACCCTTCTTCCCAATCCCACCGTATCCTCCTGATGTTGTGGAATTAGACTTGGCTTTAGCGAGTCCCGGTGCAAGTTTTACATCATTTAGACCAAGCTTATCAGTACACCTCTTGCATGCCTGTACCTGTGTTCTTTCCATAGTAACAAGCCGTGTGCCAACCTTCATCGCGCCACATAATTCGCAATCACCCATGCCTTCACCGATTATCTGTAATATCGGTAATTCATCAAGCCTTCGTAAATTAGTTATCACGATGTGTACATACAGATGATTCAATAAGGTCTTGCCACACAGGGAAACCATGGGAGTCGAAGTTGACAATCACTCTTCAAATTCCCGGCACAGTGAAGACATTGAATTAAAGAATCTTGAAAACCAGTTTAAGTCGTTACAGGATGAGGCTCAAAATTTACTACAAGAGAAAAGGTCACTCCAAAATGAAGTTACTGAGTTAAAGAAAAAAGCCAGTGGATTGGATAATGAATTGAGGATACTGAGGTCTCCTCCGTTGATAATAGGCCATATCCAAGATATATTAGATGAAGAAAGGGCTATTGTTAGGTCCACAAACGGAACGGTTTTCCAAGTAGGAATTAATCCAAGATTGACTACAGATAAACTAAAACCTGGAACAAGAGTTGCACTCAACCAAGATAATTTATCTGTCATAGAATTGCTTAGCGATGCTTGGGACCCAATGGTATCAGGTGCAGAAATGGTAGAAAAACCAATTGTGACCTACAAAGACCTTGGTGGATTAGATGAGCAAGTCCTTCAAGTAAGGGAGGCAATCGAATTACCCCTTGAAAAACCTGAATTATTTACAAAAGTAGGAGTTTCTCCACCAAAGGGAGTTCTCCTAGTCGGACCTCCTGGATGCGGTAAAACAATGCTTGCCAAAGCGGTTGCTAATCAAACACAGGCTTCATTCATTCGCATGGTTGGTTCTGAATTGGCACAAAAATACATTGGAGAGGGTGGCAGGCTAGTCAGAGAATTATTTTCTTTGGCAAAGGAAAAATCTCCTGCTATAATTTTCTTGGATGAAATAGATGCAATAGGTGCAAAGAGATTGGATTCTGCTACAAGTGGCGATAGAGAAGTCCAAAGAACTCTAATGCAGTTATTAGCAGAATTAGATGGATTTGATGCATTGGAAAATGTGAAAATTATTGCGGCTACAAACCGTCCAGATATCCTCGATGATGCATTATTGAGGCCGGGGAGATTTGACAGGATCATAGAAATACCTCTTCCTGATGAAGGTGGTCGAAAGAAAATTTTGGGAATACATTTCGAAAAAATGTCAACTTCTAGGCTTAACCTCAGAAAATTGGTTGAGTTGACCGAAGGCTTCAGTGGAGCCGAGCTAAATGCAACTACTGTTGAATCTGGAATGATTGCGATTAGAGAAAACCGTACAAAAATCACTCAAAAAGATGCTATAATGGCTATTGAGAGAATAAAAAAGAAGAGAGAATCTGGTGGAAATACTTCTTCTCCTGATGCTTTGTACAATTAAGTCGACAAGATTATTCAGTCACCACTACAAGGGTGAACTATGGGCAAAATAATCGAATGTGTACCTAACTTTTCAGAGGGGCGCGACCAATCCATAATTGAAAAAATTGCCAATTCAGCAATGGGAATTGAAGGTTGCATGATATTAGGCGTAGAACCAGACCCTGATTACAATAGAACTGTTTTAACAATCGCTGGTGAACCAGACTCTGTAGTTCAGGCAGCATTTAACGTAATCAAATCTTCCTTTGAACATATTGACATGAGGAAGCACAAAGGCGAGCATCCACGCATCGGAGCTGTTGATGTATGCCCCTTTATTCCAATTCAAGAATCGACTATGCAGGAATGCGTCGAATTAGCAACAAGATTAGCAAAAAAAGTCAGTGATGAACTATCAATTCCCGCTTTTCTTTATGGTTATGCTGCAGTTAGTGAAGATAGGAGATTGCTATCAGATCTACGGAAGGGAGAATATGAATCATTAGAAGAAAGGTATGCAAATAATGGTCCGTTAATGCCTGATTTTGGACCATCACAGTGGACCGAAAAAATCGCCAAATTTGGGGCTGTAGTTATTGGTGCGCGGGATATATTAGTTGCATACAATGTAAACCTCCAAGAAACCGATGCCGCAGTAGCGAAGAAAGTAGGTACGATTATCAGGAGTAGTGGCCGATTAATCAAGAATTCAACCGGTGACAAAATGAGAATACCAGGGATGCTTGAAATGGTTCAGGGAATGGGCTTACCATTGGAATCCCACGGAATTTCACAGGTATCAATGAATTTGCGAGATATTAATTCAACATCTTTGCACACTGCTTTCGAAGCTGTAAAATCTATTGCAAATGACCATTCAGTAGAAACCTGTGGTTCTGAAATTGTTGGTTTAGTACCTCTTTCTACAATGTTAGATGCTGGTCGTTGGTACAATGAGATAGAGAATCCTACCGACCAAGATTTGGTAAACTATGCAATTAAAGGATTGGGTTTAGATAAATTAGGGCCATTTGATGCTAATTCAAGGATTATAGAATGGGCAGTAAAGGAGGGCAACTAGATGAAAGCACCATGGATGGAATATACAGTGAGAGATTTTCAAGCGGCGCTAGCATCGTCATCTCCTACGCCTGGCGGTGGAACCGCTGCAGCCATCGCTTTAGGCCAAGCCGCTTCTTTGTCAGTAATGGTGTGCGACCTCACATTAGGTAAGGAAAAGTGGGAAAAGGGGTGGTCAATAAGCGAAGAATTACTACCAATTGCGGTCAAAGCAATGTCCCGAGCAGGTGAATTAGCAGATGAGGACTCACAAGCATTTGATGGGGTAATGGAATCGTTTAAACTACCCAAACAGACTGAGGAGGAGAAATCTATCCGTTTAAACCAAATTCGTCAAAACACTCTACGCGCAGCAATAGTGCCACTTGAAACTGCTAAATTAAGCCTAGAAATTCTGAAATTCCTCCCTGATTTAGCCAAATATGGTAACCAGAATGCCATATCTGATGTAGGAGTAGCTTCCCTTTTAGCCAGTGCTGCTTGTAAAGGAGCTTTATTTAATGTACAAATTAATTTATCATCATTACCGGGTGGTTATGCGGACGAAGTGTCAGAAGAGTCGGTCAAGATAATGGAGTCTAGTCGGGTAATTTCAAGAGAGGTAATGGATATCATCAAAGAAAAAATTTGATTATCTGACTGTAGAACCTGTTTCGATTTCCCCATCGATTGTTATCAATTTTACATTTCCATTTGAATCATCTGCGGCAAGCATCATTCCTTCACTCATAACACCGCGTAATTTTCTTGGTTTAAGATTTGAAACGAAAACAACATATTTACCGACAAGTTGACTAGCATCATAGTAGTCTTTTAACCCTGCACAAATCGTTCTTCCATCAGTTGACCCGTCATCAATTTTTACAACGAATAATTTGTCTGCATTTTCATGGTCTGTCACATCCGTTATCAGTCCAATCTTAAGTTCAGTTTTCATAAATGTCTCGAAATCGACAAATGTTAATCCTTCAGTCATTTTTTCCGCACCTCTTAATTTCTTTTTTCCACCTTTCACATTGTGAGTTACATCTTCAGTTTTTGATTCAGAATTTTCCTCTGCAAAGGATTGTTCTTGTTTCAATATTTCATCAAGATCTAACCTTTCAAACAATGGTTTGACACCAGACATAGGAGATTTATATTCAACCCCCCAATCAATCGATGATGACCAGTCTACTTGCGAGACATTTCCATTTTCACCCAAATACTCCCATAATCTTTGAGAACTGAATGGCAAAAATGGTTGAAGTAAAATCGACAATGTTCTTGATATACGCCAACCGAAAGCTAACTTTGCCATGGATTCAGGGGCTCCCTCAGCGTCTAAATCTTTCAAATACTTCCATGGTGTTGCGCTCTGAATCATTTGATTACCCAATTGAGAAATAGACATCACCGTCCGTAATGCCTCTTTGTATCTATGGACACGAAGACTTGATGTTGCTTGTTCAAATAAATCCGAAATCTTTTGAATTTCTTCTTGGCAGTAATCAAGATTTTCAAATGAAGATAAAGGCCTTTCTTCAGGGAACCTATCGCTCAGTGTGAGTATTCGATGCACGAAATTCCCGTAAGCGGCAATTAATTCTGAATTAATTTTCTCAACGAAATCTGGCCAATTAAAATCAGTATCATGATTTTCAGGCATATTTATCGAAAGATAATATCTTAGGGTGTCAGGGTCGAACCTATCTAAGAACGATGGTAACCAAACTGCATGCTTACGTGATTTCGAAAACTGTCCACCCGCAAGCATTAGATATTCCATTGCTGGTACATTGTCTTCGATGTTTAAATCACCATTAGTAGGAAGAGAGGGTGATTTATTTTCCTTGTTCTCCCTGTTTGCATAGTTCAATCCCATTATCAAGGCAGGCCAAATTATTGTATGGAATGGAATGTTGTCCTTTCCTAAGAAATATAAGTGTCGAGGTTTAGTTCCATCATCGGAAATTTTCCACCACTTTTCCCAATCATCTTCTTCAGCAAACTGAGAAGACCATATTTTTGCACAAGAGAGGTAGCCTTGAACAGCTTCAAACCAAACATAAACACATTTTCCATCCCATTCTTCACCATCCATTGGCAGTTTGATTCCCCAATCAAGGTCTCTGGTAACGGCCCTGGGCCTTAATCCCATGTCTAACCATTGTTTTGTCATTGCTTTAACATTTGATTTCCAAACATTTTGTTGCGATTCGGCATGTTCTTCAAGAGGACCTTGGAACAAATCTAAGCGATAGAATAGATGTTCTGTATCTCTTATTTCTATATCTGCGTCAGGATTCATTTTTGACTTGGGATTCACCAACTCATTAGCCTCATATGTAACTCCACACTCATCGCACTGATCGCCACGAGCACCGCTTGCGTTACAATTTGGACAATCACCCTCGACATATCTATCGGGTAAAAATCGCCCACCATCCTCTCTGACCTCGTAATATTGTTGCATGACTTTTCTTTCAAATAACCCAGCATCTAGTAAAGAGATGAAATTTTCTGAAACTATTTTGTGATGCTCTGGGTCACTGGTTCTATTGAATAATGACCCGCCGAATTCAACTCCTCGAGGGTCTACATTTGGCTCCCAAGAACAACCTAATTTGACTAATGCCTGTTTGTTGATTTCGTGATATTTATCAACAACAGACTGTGGAGAAACTCCTTGTGTCTCAGCGGCAACGGTAATTGGTGTTCCGTGTTCATCAGAACCTGAAACCATTAGTACCTTATTTCCCAACGCTCTTTCGAATCTGGACTGAATATCTGGCGGTAGGTAACAACCTGCAACGTGTCCAAGATGCAGGGGGCCATTCGCATATGGCCATGCCACACATATCAAGACGTGTTCCTCTGACATGTTGCCACCATTTGACTCGAATTAGACATAGTACATGAGAACTATGCCGGTAGTTTTGTGGAGAACCCTCAATAAGTAAAAGCATTTCAAAGAAGATGGGCCGGATTGGCTGAGGAGTTCGTTGAACCCTATGGCAGACTACACAATGCTCATTATATATGCGTCGCTTGCACTTGGTGTTTCATTTCTATGCTCTCTATTGGAGGCAATATTGTTATCAATGCCTATTTCGCATGTAAGCGTAATTAACAAAGAAGGCGATAAGAATGGAATTAGATGGTCTAAATTGAAAGAAGATGATTCTGTAAAACCGCTTACTGCTATCTTGACACTGAACACAATAGCGCACACGATGGGTGCAGCAGGTGTAGGAGCTGAAGTAGAAGCGGTATTCGATAACGTATCATTGACGGTTGCATCTATTGTTCTCACAATAGCGGTATTGATCTTCTCAGAAATTATACCGAAGACAATTGGCGCTGCATACTGGAAAGCATTATCAAAACCGGCAGGAATTATTCTTAGCGGGATGACTAAATCCATGGCTGTGCTCTTCATACCTCTATTGATGTTCAAACGAATGTTGCCTAAAGCCGAAACTGCCACGGTGACGCGTGATGAGTTACACGCATTAGCAGATATATCAGAGGAAGAGGGTACACTGGAAGAAGATGAAGAAACGGTAATCCACAATTTGCTAGCCTTACGAGAAATCCCAGTTAAGGATGTAATGACTCCGCGTACCGTTACACTTGCATTTGACCATAGTTGGACAATAAAGGAAGTTTTAGATGAGACAAAGATTCTTAGATTTGGGAGAATGCCGGTTTATGATGAATCTATTGACTCCTTATCTGGCTTTGTACTTCGTTCAGACATATTAATGGCTGCATCTATGGATGAATGGGAAACTACTCTTACTGACATTAAGAAACCTCTACTGACCATAAAATTCGATTCTAGTATCGATGAGGCACTTGATAAATTCCTTAGGACTAAAGTGCAAATTCTCGCCGTTATAGGGGAATTTGGGGGCACTGAAGGAATTATCACCATGGAAGATGTAATTGAAACCCTACTGGGTGAAGAGATAGTTGATGAATTAGATGAACATGAAGATATGCGAGAGTTAGCGAAAGAACAAGCTATCGGGAAGGAAGAGGAGTAATCAGTATCTCGGATTCTCAATCCAATCAATTATCAGATTGTCCCTTTCTTCATTGATATTATTTCTCGAGTGTGTAAGAGATGCTATTAAATGAGCCTCAATATCTATGTCGCAATTCATCAGTAAATCATAGTGTTCACGACCTAATCGTGTATCATTCTCAGCCTGAAGAAGCAATGTAGGGCACTTCGGCAATCCCCAATTTGGAACATCAATATCCTCCCATTTCAGATCACTCACCTCAGGGTGGATTTTCTTGAAACCGTTTAATGCAAGTTTCTTCATGTAGGGCTCCAGAAAACTAAATTTTCCTGACATCTCTTTGAGGATCGGTGAATATGCAGTCATTGGTGACTCGAGAATAACTGATGAAATTTTACCTTTCCACCAACCATCATGCCGTTCATTTTGTATTCCTAAAGTTACGAATCCACCTAAACTATGGCCATATAAATGAACATTGCTAATTTTACTTCTATCTATTATCTCCATGATTTCTTTGAAATCATCAATAATCTTTCCAGCAGTCCATTCAAATGTTGAAGAACTTGCACCGTGGCCCCGAGTATCCATAACTAAAGTGTGGAAACCACGTTCGCGAAAAATATCCATGCGGTTCCCAAACCTACTGCTTGCGGATTGCCAGCCATGAAGAAATATCACTAAATCAGATTTTTCTTTCTGTAGAAAATAATGATAACAAATTTTTTTGTTTTCATCCTGAAGAAATTCAGTTCGATAATTTTCGTCTTCAAGGGTAGGTTTACGGTTCCCAGGTCCAATAAATATCAATCTTAAAAGAAGAGAACGTAAGAATATAAACATCAAAACGAATGAAGCGATAACAAGATATGGGTTGATGAAAGGTAGTGATATGGAAACTAAAAGGAGTGATAGAATCCATAGATTGCCACTGGTAGCAACTCGTTTATCCATGACCGATCACGTATGGATAGTTCAGTCAACAGACTCTTCTGTATTGGCTTCAGAATTATCTGCATCTGTTTCTTGATTGGCAGATCTAGCTTTGGCCTTTTCTTCTGCTTTTAGGCGGCGCTCCTCTTGTTTCTTTTGCCACTTGTCACCAAAGTCTCCAAGACCTTCGAACCTAGCAGCCCAGCCTGTTTCATTACCCGTCGAAATGTGTTTTACCAAATATGTACTAAAAGCTAAGTCAAAAATACCCTGTGAGAAATCTGAGTTTTTCTTGAAAAAGAAATTAATTATCCACATCAACATTAATACTGCACCAACAGCCGCAAATTTCACATCGCCATTTTGATTAATATTCATAGCGACCATTGCCAATCCTAACAAGAATAAATATCCAAGACTGTTGTTCAATATTGCATGTATGAACAGAGGTTTGTTACCACTTGAATTAATGTATTTTGTACGAGAGACGAATTCACCAACGTTTCTACCCATCCATATTGGAATCACGAGCCAGTTGAATAAAATCATTAGTCCTGCTGCAGCAAACCCAATCGTGAAATCGGAATCCGAGAATAGGAAAACAGAAAGGGTACCTACCAAAACACCAAAGTTCCATGCGACGTTAATCAACCAACCAATATATCTTGGCATTTTACCTGCCAATTCATATCCTTCTGGGAGCCCAGTAGGTCTAATTTTTTCCTCATTTTCTTTTTTGGGCTTTGAACTCTTAGCAGGTTTAGGAGTCGCCTTCTTAGCGGTTTTTGGAACCGCTTTTGCTGTGGCTTTAGGAACTGCTTTAGCGACGGCCTTAGCCACGGGTTTTGCAGTTTTCTTCTCTTCTTTAGTTTCAGTATTTTCTACCTTGTCAAGTAATCCCATTATTTCACCTCAGCTATACATTCCACCAATTGTCCTGTAGACTTCAAATTCTGGAGATTCTACAAATTCTGAAACGGCTTCTTCTGGCATTCCACCAAGCAGAGAATCAACTACCGTAAAGAATTCACTTCGCAGTTCATCATCGGCAGAACCAGGGTCCGAGCCTACCGTTTTATAGACTTCAAATCCTTCTGATTCAGTGAACTCATTTATGGCGTCCTCAGGAAGGTTTGATCCCAACAAATTATCTACTATTTCAACAAAAGTAAGGAATATATCTTCGGTATCATCCACATTTTCTTCAGTTTCAGACAATTCTGATATATCTATATCTCCCGATATGATCCCCTTTAGCAATTTCCTTTCGGACATTAATTCTTCAAGTATTGGTTTTAGTTCTCTAAGAACTTCTTTGTCGCCTTCAGATTTGGCACTTTGGTACTCGGGTTTTAATCTCCTGAGTTCACTTTCAATCACGCCCAATTGCGAATGTAACTCTACCAATGTGTCACCGTCAAGTGGAGAATCTTCATCTTCCTCTTGATTCATCAATTGTACAGTAGGAGAATCCCTAACGTCGGACATTTTATCTTCACGTTCTTCTTTACGCATTACAATTATGTCGCGGTCTAATTCGTGCCCGAATCGGTCTGAGTAACGGTCAAGAAGGCTTCCAATTTCACCTTGGCTTATTCTATCAATGTGGCCATATACCTGTTTCAAGGGCTTCCCACTTTTCTTTGCATAAAGTCCAGAATAACCTGAATCTGTTGATTTTTGGTCATCTATGTTTGAGGTTGCTGGGTTACTTTCTACAGCAACAGACTGTGCGGGCTCTGAAGATACAGGAGCAGGCATTGGAGGTAAGGGGTTTGTAGTTGGTGGAATAGGTGCTGGAGTGGAATTTGTTGAATTGTTTTGAGCAGGCATAGGCGGTAGTGGCATACCCGGAGGCAGTGGCATTGGCGGTAGTGGCATACCCGGAGGAGGTGGCATTTCTGCGCCTTTCTTTTTCTTTTTACCGAGTCCCAAAGTATTCACCCCATTGTGACTGGAGAGTAACTTAGCCTTGAACATTGTCATTAGATTAAACTACAATCTTCAATTTACAGATTCGCAAATTTAGCCCACCCTTTCAAAATTAGAAATGTAGCTCCTGCTTCATGGATAGATAATTTATCACCGATATTCCCTTCGATTATCCTATCATCAAATCTGGCAATGACCTCGTTCTCAATTATTTCCAGGTGGTATTCTTTTTCTCTCGAAAGTGCGATACCTTCTGACAAACAATCGAACGCCTGATTTGAATCTGGGTCTAGTCTATGTAACGGGAATTCAGTTACTTTCATTCCGCTCTTCCCATGCAGGGAACCAGGCCACCTAATCTGTCTTCTCGTATCAATTGTAACAACTTCATCTGTTTCTCCAGCGCTACCCAAAACTACCCCTGAATCGGCTTTTAAAATATTTTGAAATAATAATGCGTGATTATTCAGTGCGGTAAAACGGCCATCAAGCACGCGTTCCCTACGTGACTCAGACTGCATAAGTTCTGCCAATTTTTCTACGCTTGATTTTCCTCTTAGTCCTTTTATTCCTTCTCTGTCAAGCATTTGCTGTAAATTAATAGTCATAGAATTCAACAATTTTGTATCTCCATCGAAAATTTTATCCAATTTCTCTACGACTGAACCTATTCCACTGTTTATTCTCCTTGGCCAACCAACTGCGTTAGTCTTGTTAGACCTAGATAAAACATCCACAACCTCTACACCCTCCCCTCTAATATGGCTTACAAGTTCCCTTCTAGCCTCAGAGTCTAGGTGGAAAAATTTTGGATCTCTATAGTGCAAGTGAAAGCCCCTATGCCCAGAAAAAGTAACCTGAAGATGTTCTTCCTTAAATCCAAAGTCAGGCTCTAAGAAATCATTCCACAAGGACCATGCTTGTTCTTGAATAACTCGAATCATGCCGGGAAAGTCCCTATCTGTGATTCCAGGTAAGTGATCGCCGTCAAGATCGAAAATCAAGTCAGCGCCTAACCAATCCTTGTCTGCCATTTTCAATTCATACGGTTTTTTCCAATATGCTGTCGAGTAAAAGCAAGAATGAAAAGGCCTCTCGCATATGTACTGTCGTACTTCCTCTATCGATGAAAATCCCTTGTGCCTAATCGGTTTGGCTGGGCCAAATGGTATGAACATCCATTCTCGGTTCCGTAATCTGGGCGGTGTCCAAAGTTCTGCAGTGCGATAATACTGGGTGAATCTATGGGCAAATGTTGACCAACCTGACATAGTTCTCCCAAGCAGACGGAGAATGAGGAATCCTTTGAACCTTCACTCTTTCCAAAATCGGGTTTCTCTTTCGATTTCCACAGTCGCAGTGTCGGCGCCAGTGGTTTTGACATAATGTTCCCAGCAGAAATAATCCCTATCTACTACCATTGCTTCACCAAATGTCAATCTTGTGCCACAATCTTTGCACCGTGGTCCTAATTCACCGTTTGGTGTCTGGGCTAATTGTATGTGGTCGTGTGGCATGTATCCGCCTCGTGCTGTGCGATTATAATTAAGTCTTTGAATTTGATTGTATCAAATATAGAAATCCTTGTTGTGATGAGCCAATAAGTCCAAGGCCACTTCACATGATTCAGAAATCTCTGGTTTTTCATGATGAAGGAACTTTTCTAGTACACTTTTTGATGAAATATCTCCTATTGCACCTAAAGCTTCAGCAGCTTCATGTCTCACCATTACATGTTCATTTTCGTCAGCTAATACTTTTGACAAAATATTTAATGCGTGACGATTCTGCATTTGCCCCATAACATATGCAACTTCATGCCTAAGCAATGCACTGTTGGAATCAAAGGCTTTTGAGAGTGAATCAACCGATTCTTTCGAGTTGATATTTCGAAGTGCGAAGACAGTTCGCATACGTTCAAACATTCTTGCATTTTCATTGATTAAAACGGATTCTAATTCACCGATATCCATCTCACTGGAAGGAGGCGCAGGGTCTACGGAGCCGTACTCGGAGACTTCCGGTTTACCTACTGATGACATATTATCACCTATTCACCGATGAACTTCATCGTTTTTGAGTCGAAATCTTCTCGTATTAATCCAATTCTCTGACCCTCTGATATAAATTGACGAATAGATTCTCGACCTTCTTCTTTGTAATCTATTGTTCGGTCATTTACATACATTGTAACAAATTTTTGGTTGGTATCGTCGTCTATACCTCTACCCCATTGTTTTGCGAATTCCAATGCATCATCAGGATTTGAAATTGCAAATTCAATACTCTTTTTCGTGTACTTAGTAATGTCTTTCATCACGCTTTCTCCGAGGTCTCTTTTGACTACATTACCTCCTAATGGCATCGGTAATCCGTTTGTCAAATTATTCCACCATTTACCAAGGTCTACAAGAACGTCCAAATCGTGGTCCACATATGTTAATTGGCCTTCGTGTATTATTAATCCAGAGAGGTATTCTCCCGAGAGTATTTTTGGAATTATCTCATCAAAAGGTACAACCTCGTATTGAAGGTCACCCCAACACAATTTAATCCCTAAATAAGCACTCGTTTTCAAACCTGGTACTGCGATAGGACTAGATCTAGCTTCTTCTTCGCTAACTCCTGATTTAGCAACTATCATTGGTCCATATCCTTCTCCCATCGATGCTCCACAATTCATAAGTGCATAATCCTCTGAGATCTCAGGATATGCGTGTATACTAACTGCTGATACTTCTAAATCTTTATTCATCGCTCTGTGATTAAGAGTCTCGATGTCTTGTAATTCGTGGACGAATTTGTAACCGGGGGTTGGGAAGGCATTAGTGGTTAGAGCATGGAACATAAACGCATCATCTGGGTCTGGTGAATGTCCAATTCTGATTATCAAGTTTCCATCATCATCTCTTTTAAGTTCCCCTTCCATGTCTACCCCAACCGATATTGTATGAAAAACTAACGAACCTGACTACTTAACGCTATGTAAATCACCATGTCCCTTTTTAGATATGAATTATCTCATCCGACATGCTTTCAAATTGGTTTGACATGGCAGGTACAGGTCGAGTATATGAAAGCAGGCACATTTGTTTGTTTAATTATTCTTTTACCTGTATTTGCGTTTTTAGGAGAATCTACACCTAGTGGACTGTCTTATCTTGATTCGACTTGGGTTGATGGTGATTACGAGCTAACAAAATTTGTAGAAATTAGTAATTCACATATTATCGCCGCGCATGATGATACCCTCGTGGTCTACAACATTTCAGATAATACAATTTTGAAATCATTTACATTTCCCGAAATGTCGTCAATTTCTGTCTCTGCTAATGGAGAATTTATTGCTGTAAATAGAGCTTATTCTACCGAGGAACCAAAGTCATTGCAAATAATTAATTTGACCAGTTTAGAATTGCTATCAACAAAGGGTTACTCCGATTCTGACTCCAAAGACATATCCTGGCACCCAGATACTGACCATTTAGCCGCTCCCGGAAAAGATGGCGATGTGAAAATATTACGAAGATCGGATATGTCTGTAAAGAACACACTCGGTGGAGTACATAATGTCGAGGTAACTTGTATTGAATACCGAAGCGACGGTGAGTATCTAATCACTGGAGACGAAGCAGGTCGTTACGCAATTTGGAATAAAGACGGTTCGTTATTTGAATCATATCGAACTCTCCAAGAGAATGAAGGCATATTGGATTGCAAATGGTCTCCAGATGGGGAGGATTTCGTATTATTAGGAGACAATGGTATAATAGTTTCAAGGTCATTAACAGGCGAACTTAATGGTGAGACTGTAATAGAAGGCGCAATGAAAATTGAGTTTTCTCAAGTTGGACATATTATACATGTTGGGGTTGACAATAATTCTTTCAAAGGTATCAAATCATTGACGTTTAGCTCATTACAGGAGGAGTATGAAACCAATTTCTTTCATAGAATTAATGATTTTGAAATTATAGATAATGAATTTGGAAGAATGACTTCAATTTATGTTGCATCAAATGTTGGAGAGGTTGCAATATATCACAAAGAATTTTATTTTGATGGCTATCTTGAACCAGGAGTCGATACTGATTTTGACAAGATTCCCGATAATATAGATGACGATGACGATGGTGACGGAATAATTGACCAATGGGATGATAATTTTGGATGTGATGCGCCTACAGGAATTACTTGTTCCCTGTATCCAGATTTGTTAAAAATTCGTAACGTTGAATTTGAATTCTTAGAGAATAACCTCATTATACACGATACCATTACTTTGCCAACACATATATCCAGCGATATTCGAAATTTATCAAGAAATTCAATGGCCAAAGACCAAATCATAAGTTCAAATGAAAAGAAATTTTTTGCAAATGCAGTTTGCAATAACATGGTAAAAAGCGAATTATTTGATGCATGGGAATCAAGTATTGTTTTATCGACTGGAGAATTAGGAGACGCCACTGTTGATTGTAGAGTAGCAGATGGTTTAGAAGGTGTAAAAGACGGAGATTCTGTTACTCAAATCAAATTAATAATATCCATAAATTTCGAGATTAAAAGTGATTTTGTTTTCCCATTAAACCTTACCTTGAGTACACAAGTTGGGCCTACCACTGGTTCTATTTCTTGGATTTCACCGAATCATCCGATATCCGTTAAAATTACTGGCAAAAATGTTGTTGAACAAGAAGTACCTATATGGAGAAATGACGGGATGAATTTAGTTTTTGAAATTGAAGAATATGAAGAGATTCAAACAACCACTACTGACCAGATATTAGAATTTATTACAAATCCAATTGTGATAGTTTTTGTCATCATTTCAATTGTTTTACCCTTGATAATTTTCAAAAAGCGAGTTTCAAATTATAAATTAGATTTGGACAACTTTTCCGAGCCAGAGGAAATTGAGGATGAGGATGATGAAATTGAAGAATATATTGATGATTATGACATTGAAGAGGATCTTCCAGACGCATTCTCTGATAGAGAAGATGATGATGAGTTTGAGGAAGATATACCTCGAAATACATCAATAAAGGAGACAAATAAGGAATCCGTAGATCAAAAAACTAAGAAACGAAAGGTTTCAATAAAACAAGAAACTAATGAACACCGACCAATTACTAAGACAAAGAGGAAGAAGTTATCATCGGTTACTGAGAATGTTGAGGATAAAGTCATAGTCAAGAAAAAAACCGTCAAAAAAATTAACGAGGAAAAAACTGTAAAGAAAAAAACCGTGAAGAAGAAGGTGAAGTCAGAACTTGACAACACTATCGAAAACCAAGAAGACATCTCATCTGAAAACGAAAAAGGTCTAGAAGAAAAATCTGAAAAGAAAAAAGAACGAAGAAAACCTGTGAGAAGAAAATCTAACTCTAGTGAAAAATTGATTGATGAGACTTCGCTTCAAGAAAATTTGTTGGATGAATTTACAGGTGAATAATTACCATGCCATTGTTAACTCATCATCCACGTTGCATGCACGAGATAGGAATTTTTTCAAACCCTTGATATCATCAGAATCAACCCTGTTGATAACTTCACCAAAGTATCTTTCCAATCTGTTTGTACTTTGATTGGTTTTAGCCGAACATGCCACAATCACGTCATTCCGGATTGACTTTGAGTTTTCAAATAGTTCGAGGTTATTCAGCAATGCATTATACGCCGATTTAACCAAATCGATGTTTGAATCTCTTCTGGCGGCGAACACACCAAAAACCATTGGTGAACCACTAGATTTTCTCCATTCTTTCCCAAGATCCATTTTGACATATTCGGGATATAATTTGGCTGATTCAAGCGCACGGTCACCAATCAATAAACAACCATCACAATTTGATAACATCGTTCCCAAATCAGGCCCCATTTGTTGATATTTCACATTGTTACCCTTCATTGACATTAGATATTGTAGTAATGCGCACGAAGTTGCTGAATCTGTTGGCAAGGCAATACTCTTCATTTTACTAATATCCATTTTGCCGAATAGCAGAACACTACCAACCTCACCCTTGCTCGAAATTGCAATGTCTGGAATAAGGTAAAGTTCATCTTTGTGTTTTGCGAAATCAGCCGCTGGTATAGGAGCTATTATGCAATCTCTTCTGAGAAGATGACCTGTTAACCAAGAGGGTGGAGCCGAGAGAACTGACCATTGACTTGGCAGATTGAAAAATAATGGCTCACAATTTATGAATGAGACTCTACCAATTGTTTTCTCCCAACTCATGTGTTCACCTATGCCATTGGTAATGATGACTTTACGATTGTTTTTGGTCTTTTGTATTCTTCAAACTTTGAATAAATAGTGTCTCGTAAGACAGGTATTGAACCTGTATTTTCGATAATTTTGGCTATCATTTGCTTATCGTGATTCAATGGGGCTGTAGAGCCTGCTAAATGCATGATTGATTCTTTTTGAACAGTTCCATCGATGTCGTCGGCGCCATAATTTAGGGCCAACTCAGCAAGTTCATCTCCAATGTTCATTCGATAGGCCTTGATGTGCGGAATGTTGGTTAGCATAATTCTTGAAACTGCAATCACCCTTAGAATTTCCATACCAGAAGCTAATTGAGCTTCTGGAAGTCTTGAATCGTCAGGTAAAAATGGATATGGTACAAAACATTGGAAACCATTTGTTTCTGCCTGTAAATTTCTTAATTTAATCATGTGATTTATTCGTTGATCTATGTTTTCAATAGTACCGAATAACATTGTGCAATTAGTTGGAATTCCGATCGTATGGGCAGTCCTATGAATCATAAGATATTCTTCAGATGATTCTTTTCCATTACAAATTATTGCTCTCACTTCATCATCAAGTATTTCTGCTCCTCCACCTGGAAGTGATCCCAAGCCAGCATCACTCAACCTCTGAAGTGTATCTTGTATTGATATGTTGGACAGTTTAGAAATATGCTTGATTTCAACTGCAGTCAATGCCTTTATGTGTATATGTGGAAATCTATGTTTTACTTCTTTGAAAAGTTGCTCATAATGTTCAACATCCCATTCTGGATGTAGCCCACCTACTGAATGCACTTCGTCTACAAATTCGGAATACTGTGACAAATCTTCGATGTAATCGGATATTTCCATTTGATATGCATCATTGGCTCGTTTTCCCCTCCTAAATGCACAGAATTTACAAGCCAGTGTGCAAATATTAGTTTGATTGATGTGAACGTTGTGATTAAAAAAAACTTTTCTGGAAAATTTAGCTTGTTTAATAATAGAAGCCAATCGCCCAATTTCATTGATCTCTTTGTGCGCAAACAATGTTTGACCATCGATTAAATCCAAATCGAGATTATTGGATAATTTTTCTACGATTGGTTGTAATTCCACAGACCATTCATTTGCTGATAAGTTAGATGACAGACGATTTTTCCAGTCAAAAAACTGACCTGCACCTAAATCATTTTCGATTGAACCCATGTCTTTCAATCCGTCCGTTATACTCTGCGATTTGTTGATACTCTAAAGAACCCTGTATTTACCATGAACTTTCTAAACTCCTCAATCACGAATACGGTACTAGCAACAAATACGACAACGAACCAGTCTGATTGAGACAATGGAGTTGTTGAAAGAAGACTACGAATGGCGATATCGGTGAAAGGAATCGTGATACTTCCGAATTGAACTATTCCCAAAAGTAGGATGGTCGAAATCAGGAAAGCGATGTAAATAGCTCGGTTTGAAAATATTCCCAATTTGAAAACACTATCTTCACTACTTCGACAATTCATGACGTTAAACAACTGGAATAGAACAAACACGCTAAAACACATAGTTCGAGCATATTCCTTAGTTCCATTTTCATAAGCAATAGAATAAACAAGAATTGTTCCAATTACCATCACGGCGCCCAAATAGAATATCAGAATTAAATCCTTCAAATTAGGTAACGATTCGTCGACGGGTCGCGGTGGCCGATCCATGACGTTTGTATGGCTTTTCTCAACACCCAGCGCCACTGCTGGTGGCCCATCCATTAGAATATTAATAACCAAAATTTGTGTTGCCGTCAATGGTAAAGGTAAATCAAATACTAAAGTTGCAATGATTAATAACGCTACAGCTGCAACATTTGTTGACACTTGATATCTTACGAAATTTCGGATATTTGAGTATATTTTACGGCCCTCTTCAACTGCATTAACAATATTAGCAAAGTTATCATCTTGCAAAACCATATCAGATGCGTCCTTTGCTACATCGGTTCCAGCAATGCCCATCGAGATACCAATATTTGCTCTTGACAAGGCAGGAGCATCATTGACACCATCACCAGTCATAGCGACCACTTCACCTTTGTCTTGTAATGCTGTTACAATACGCATTTTTTGTTCTGGGGTAACTCTGCTGAAGATTGATGATTTCTCTGCAACTTCAATCAATTCTTCGTTGGACATTTCAATTAATTCTTGCCCGCCAACAGCGTCTCTATGAGGTTTAGTTATCTGTAGATCTTCTCCGATTGCTTGTGCAGTCATATGTTGGTCGCCAGTAATCATTTTCACTTGTATTCCAGCTTTTTTACATTTCAATATCGCATCGTAAACTTCGGCTCTAGGTGGATCCATAATACCAACCATGCCCAGGAATATGAAATCCTTCTCCATTGATTCCATATCAGCAATATCTTCTCCATCTTCCACTTTTCTTGCGCACAAGGCTATGACTCTCATGGCTTTACTAGCCATATCTTTGTTTGAAGCATAGGCTAAATCATAATCTGATTCATCAATAGGGACTAACTCTCCGTCATCTATTTTCCACTTTACTAAATTCTTGTAACCACCGGCACCACCTTTAGAAAACACCCAGATACTACCCTCGTATTCGTGGATTACAGACATTCTCTTCCTAACGCTATCGAAGAAGAATTCATGTTTTCTCGGGTGACGTTGTGCAAATTTCTGAACAGAACCGTTAATTTTGTACCCCAATACAGCACAAGCACTGTCTGTAGGATCTCCTATTGCAGACCACTGTCCGTCAATTTCAGCAATTTGAGAGTTGTGACACAACGATAAACACGCACTTGCTAATCTAAATCCGAGACCTCGTTGTAATTCAGCCATCATCTCATCAGATAGTTCAGTTCCGTCGCTTGTAAGTGTTCCATTGGGTGTGAATCCTTCTCCGCTTACACCATAAGTATGACTTGGCGTCATAAATTCTTTCACTGTCATTTGGTTTTTAGTCAGTGTACCGGTTTTATCGGTACATATTACAGTTGTAGAACCTAGGGTTTCGACAGCTTTCATTCTACGAATTATTGCTTTGTGTCTTGCCATATTTCGCATCCCAATCGCCAATGTTGTAACAAGAATAATTGGAAGACCTTCAGGAACAATAGCCACGAAAATAGATATTGCAATTAAAAACTGATCTGATGCGGCTTCCAGCATATCGCTACTGTTAACATAAGCAATAACCATTTCAATTGAAAGAAGGAGAATCGCTACCACCAAGGCAATAAATCCCAAGAATTTTCCAAGGGATTCCAACTTGTGCTCCAGTGGTGTCTTGGGTGTTGCAGCATCGGCAATATCAGAGGCAATTTTACCCAATTCAGTGGACATTCCTGTGTTTGTTACTAACCCAACCGCTCTACCTGTAGATATTGTTGTACCCATGTAAAGCATATTAGTCCTGTCTGCGAGTAGTGTTTCAGGTGGTAATGAATCAATTGACAATTTGGTGGGGACGGATTCTCCTGTTAATGCGGACTCGTCAACTTTACATTGCCATGATTCAATGACGCGTAAATCTGCAGGAACTTTTAATCCTTCCTCAACCTTCACTAAATCTCCCGGTACAAGTTCAGTCGTACTAATTTCATATTCGACGCCATCCCTACATACGACGCATCTTGAAATTGTCATTTTCTTTAGGGCACCCATTTCTTGTTCAGCTTTATTCTCTTGCCAAAATCCAAAAAATGCATTAGCGGTCAAGACCAACATAATGAAAATCGTGTCCCCAGGTTTGTCAGGATGGATTACAAGTGCCAATATCGCCGCGCCGATTAGTAAGTAGTTTAGTGGATCATTGTATTGTGAAATGAATCTTAAAAATGCAGATGTCTTTTCAGGCTCTTTCAATTTATTCTGGCCGTATTTCTCTAATCTTGACGATGCTTCTTCTGTAGTTAGCCCGGTTTTTGGTGTGTCGAAATCTATCAAAAGAGAATCAACTTCTTTTGAATGCCAATTATTATCATCCATAAAAAACCTCATCTTGTTGTCTTTGCTAAACAAATATAATATATATTTATACGGGAGGAAGTCCCAAATTAATTCCGATTGATTGACAAACAAAAAACAACTCCCGAGTACATGGCCGAACTCGGTGATCCTTGGATTCCTGCAGAATCGAACATCAAGGAATTAACTGTTCGCGTGATTGTGATAGGCGTCATATTGGGAGGATTAATGACCGCCGCAAATGCATATCTTGGACTCTATGTTGGTATGACGGTTTCTGCTTCAATTCCCGCTGCAGTTATGAGTATGCTTATTTTACGAGGATTTAAGTTCAAAGATGTAACAATACTCGAGAATAATTCGGTTCAAACAATGGCTAGTGCTGGTGAATCATTAGCAGCCGGTGTTATCTTCACCGTTCCAGCCCTTTTGGTTTTAGGAATTTGGACAGATATACAATGGTTAGAAACATTCCTAATAGCCATCCTTGGAGGCACTTTGGGAACTATGTTTACAATCGCTTTACGGCGATTATTCATTGTCGAAGAAGCATTACCATATCCAGAAGGAGTCGCCTGCCGTGAGGTCTTGGTCGCTGGTGAAAAAGGAGGTTCTGGTTTAATTGCAATTGTATATGCGTTGTTAATCGGAGCGACATATGGTTGGATGGTGAAAGCATTCAAGGCAACTCACGCTCATGTCGAAGGGTTAGGAAGTGTGATAGGAACTCGACTATATGCGGGTGGAGAGTTATCCCTTGCTTTGCTATCCGTAGGATACATCGTTGGAATAAGAATTGCATCCTTTATTTTCCTTGGAGGAGTTATTGGTTTTGGATTGTTGGTTCCAATTTACGGGTTGTTGAATGGATTTCCCAACTCATCAGGTTTATTTCAATCGATAAGCGTAGCTGACTACACAGCAGTCTGGTCATCCCAAATCAGGTATGCAGGGGTTGGAGCGATGGTTGTTGGGGGTGTTTACACCCTTTGGTCCATGAGGAAAACTATCATTGAGGGTTTGAGCAAATCATTTAGGAAAGGTGATTCGTCAGAATCAAGGCAATTAAGAACGGAGATTGACATTCCTTTGGATAAGGTTTTCATTGTTTGTGGGTTTTTGGTAATTGCGATCTTCCTATTTTACTGGTATGCTACGGGAAGTTTAGTAATGGCTTTGGCAGGAGCGCTTTTCCTTGCAGTAGTTTCTTTCTTTTTCGCAGCTGTCGCAGGATATATTGCAGGTGTTGTAGGTTCATCAAATTCCCCTGTTTCCGGTATGACAATAGCTACGCTCCTCTTTACAATTGGATTGGTCTGGATAGTTGGAGGATTAATCCTTAACATGAGCCAAGGCGATATGATGATTGCTACAATGTTTATAGCCGCGATAGTAGCTACATCTGCCGCTATCGCTGGTGATGTAATGCAGGACCTGAAAACAGGACATATGGTTGGGGCAACACCATGGAGACAACAAACAGCAGAGATTGTTGGAGTTATAGTTGGAGCTATTATAATCGGTCCTGTTTTATCGATACTACACGATGCATTCCAAATATCAAAGACGGCTTGCGCAAATACAAATGCACGGCTAATAGAATCAGGTTCAACTGACCTTTACAATTGCAATGATGCATTATTCGCTCCGCAAGCAGAACTAATAGGGGCGATTGTTGAAGGCGCATTTGGAGGTAGTTTGAATCTTCCAATGGTATTCCTAGGAGCCATTATCGCCGTGATTTTGATCAGACTCGCTATGCCTGTGATGAGCGTTGCAATCGGCATATACTTGCCACTCTCTCTAAGTGTTCCAATCATGGCAGGAGGAATCATTTCTCATGTACTATTATCAAGTGCAAGATTACGTGTCGATGGAACATTAGAAGGCGAATTGTCTGTACCTGCGAAAAATGCAGTAAAAGAGGTTCAAGACAAAGGTGTACTAATAGGAGCTGGATTTATTGCAGGTGAATCGCTTATGGGAGTTTTGTTGGCCGTATTCATTGTTGCTGACAAAAAATGGCCTGGTAATGGGATAATACCATCTGAATGGTTTGGCGGAATAGGCTCTTTGGGTAATGCATGGTCATTACTGTTCTTTGCATGGTTTGTTGGTGTTTTCATCATGCTTTCAGCAAGGTCACTACCAACCAAGGGTAACCTATTTTCTGATTTGATGTACGTATTATCAGACGCCGCTAGAAGGTTGAAATTGGCCTTTACTCCCCCTAAAAATTAAGCAAAACGATGAAAGGCCATAGTCATAGGCAGAAGTTTTGCCGGGGACAGAATGATGTCAAAATCTATCGCAGAACTTGAAGAAATGGCTAGGAAATGCAGAATTGAAATTTGTAAAATGACGCACAGGGCACAAGCAGGTCATCCTGGTGGATCACTTTCAGAAATCGATATCCTTTGCGCTCTATATGGGAATAGGCTGAACGTACGTCCTGATGAACCTAAATGGGAAGATAGAGATAGGTTCATACTATCAAAAGGACATGCATCTCCGGGTATGTATGCAGTCTTAGCCGAAGCCGGATTTATTAGTAATGATGACTTGAAATCATACCGTGTAAAAGGGGGAGTTTGTCAAGGACATGTCGACATGAAGTGGTGTCCGGGGGTTGATTTCTCCGCAGGCAGTCTTGGAATGGGTCTTTCGTTTGGCATGGGTAATGCTATCGCTGCAAAATTAGATGGTTCGAATCGAACGATTTTCGTTATGGTTGGCGATGGGGAAATCCAAGAGGGGAGTGTCTGGGAAGCAGCTATGGCGGCTACGCATCACGAATTAGGAAATCTCAAATTATTCATTGATTGTAATCGTATTCAAAATGACGATTTTTGCGAAAATCAAATGCGAATGTTTGACATTCCTGGCAAATGGGCATCATTTGGATGGGCAGTAAAAGAAATCGATGGTCACAATATGGAAGAAATTGTTTCAGCCATTGATTGGATGGATTCCATCACGGACAAACCCGTGGTTGTCGTTGCTAACACCGTGAAAGGAAAAGGAGTATCCTTCATGGAAAATAATCCCGGATTCCACGGAGCAGCTCCAAATGACGAACAACTTGCACAAGCTTTGAGTGAACTGGGGGTGAGTGCTTGAGTAGAATGGCCGCGACAAGAGACGGATATGGTGAAGCTCTTCTGGAATTGGCAGAAAATCCAAAGGTGGTGGTCTTGGAAGCAGATCTTGGAAAATCAACCAAATCATTACATTTCAGGAAAAAATATCCAGAACGAACGGTTTCGTGTGGTATCGGAGAGCAAAATATGTTACTAGTTGGAGCAGGTTTAGCTGCAAGTGGCTATATCCCGTTTGCTAGCACGTTCGCAATTTTTACTGAAAGAGCATTCGAGCAAATGAGGAATGGAATTGCGAGACCAAACTTACCAGTTCATCTCTGTGGCTCACACGGTGGAACACATACTGGAACCGATGGTTCAAGCGCACAATCTATAGAAGATTTAGCGATATACAGAGCGCTACCAAATGTAATCGTAATGCACCCTTGTGATGACACATCAACTAAAATTTTGACAAAACAACTTCCAGAATCTGGAAAACCATCCTACATGCGTACCGCCAGAAACAAAACTCCTGTATTGTATGACGGTAGAGAAAACGAAATAAAAATTGGAAGGGGCGTAGTTTTGAAGGATGGAGATGATGTAGCAATAATTGCCTGTGGTGTTTTGGTTCATGAAGCAATGATTGCGGCTGAAGAACTATCCAAAAATGGAATGAGTGTGGCGGTCATTGACATGCACACCATTAAACCTCTAGACACAGATTTAATTGACAAGTATTCCTCTAAGTGCGGTGCTATATTGACTGCAGAAGATCACTCGATTATCGGCGGATTAGGCGGTGCTGTGGCTGAACATATAGTAAGTACGAATCCAGTTCCAATGGAAAGAATAGGAGTGAAAGATAGATTCGGCGAATCAGCTTCCTCAGAAGAAATGTTGGAGATGATGGAGTTGAAATCTCATCATATTTGCAAGGCAGCACAGAAACTTGTCGCGAGGAAGAGTTGAAGCACTTTCAATGGTTGGGGATAAACATGGAATTCTTCTTAGATACTGCAGATGTAGATGAAATTAGAGAAATAGCGAAATGGGGAATACTCGATGGGGTCACAACAAATCCTTCTTTGATCAAAAAAAGTGGAAGAGATTTCAAAACTGTCGTGGCTGAAATTGCAGATATATGCAATGGCCCTATTTCCGCAGAAGTAACTGCGATGGACACAGTTGGAATGTTGAAACAAGCAAGAGCACTAAAGGCAGAATTGCCAAAAAATGTGATTATTAAAATTCCTTGCACTCCGGAAGGGTTGGCTGCGACCAAGGTACTTAGTAGCGAAGGAATAGATACAAATGTAACACTAATATTTTCAGCCTCACAAGCATTAATGGCTGCAAAAGCAGGAGCGACCTATGTATCACCATTCATTGGAAGAATTGATGACACAGGAGCAGATGGCATGGCTCTTATCGCAGAAATCATGACAACTTGGGCAAATTATGATATTGACACTAAGGTTTTGGCAGCCTCTATTCGACACCCTACACACGTTTTACAATGCATGCAGTTAGGTGCACATACGGTTACAATGCCTACGAAGATTTTCAAACAATTGATTACCCATCCACTTACAGACAAGGGCCTTGATGGGTTCATGAAGGATTGGGCTGAGGTTGAAGCCGCTGGTAATGCATAAGCGAACTATTCATAAAAAACAAGCATCACACCGAATTGCAGGGGAGGCGTGTTATGGATAATGATGACAGGATAAAACGCCTATTAGATGGACAATTGGACCATGAAGAAATAGCTTCTGACCCCGTCTTGTCATCGCTCGCTGAAAGAATCTTTGGTTTAACTATTGAACCGATGACTCCGACAAAGGGTTCCGCTATTCAAAACAATTTAGAGGAGTCTCCGTCGTCGTCTACCTCAAATTCAATGATAGAGGTAATTCCAGCCACTCCAACTATACCACAAGCAGTGGCTCCACTTCCTGACTTAGAACCAGTAAAAAAGTTGGGTGAAACTTCCAATAGAGGTTCAAAATTGAAAATATTCGGATTGATTTCCTTGTTTATCGCAGTTGGTAATTTGTTTGGATTATTCGGATTCCTTAATTCCCAATGCACTTCAGAACTATGTACCTCAGAAGCTACAAGAATAAATTGGTTAGGAATTCACAATATCTCGAACGAAATGGGTTGGTCTATGCCATTTCCAGAGGCTGGAATTCCTGATTACATCGCAATAGGAGCCAGCATATTGTTGATAATTATCGCATTTATTCGCAAGTAGTCATGAGTTGATATTATGGCGAAGCAAAAAGCAAATCGCGGAATTCCCTCAAAACTTGAAGACTTCAATGCATGGTATCCATTCATTGTCGAAGCAGCAGAGTTAGTTGATAAGAGATATCCAATAAAAGGAATGGATGTATGGAGACCTTATGGCTGGAAAGCGATGAAAATGATTGACCGCTTAACTCACAATGAAATGGAAAGAACCGACCATGAAGAAGTTAATTTTCCACTTCTGATACCAGAAAATTTGCTTGACAAGGAAAATGCTTTGGTTGCAAAATTAAAAATGGCGAGAGAAGAAGGTGTTGACCCAGACGAATTGAGGGTTGAAATCGATGAGGGAGGATTCAAAAAAGAAGTTTATTGGGTTAAACATGCGGGTGAAAACGACCTAGATATTCCAATGTTCTTGCGTCCAACAAGTGAAACAGCAATGTATACTATGTTCCCGCTTTGGATAAGATCTCACAAAGATTTGCCACTCAAAATATACCAAATGGTTAACACATTTAGGTATGAGACTAAACAAACGAGATCATTCATTCGTGTAAGAGAAATTCATTTCTTCGAAGCTCATACAGCACACGCTGATGAAGATTGCGCTACTAGACAAATCCAACAGGACTTAGAAATTGTTGATAATCTAATGCATGAACTATGTTTGCCAGTAATTAAAGCTAAGAGGCCTATTTGGGATACATTTCCTGGCGCTTGGTACACCATTGCAATAGACGCAATAATGCCGAACGGAAGGACTCTTCAGGTTGCATCATGTCACCATTATCGGGACCAATGGGCAAAAGCTTTCGATGTTAAATATGAGGATATTGATGCTAAACAACAATTTGTTCACCAAACAACATATGGAATGTCAGAGAGATTGCTTGGAGCAATCGTAGGGATGCACGGCGATGATGACGGATTAATCATGCCTCCATCTATTGCCCCCTTCCAAGTAGTAATTTGTCCTATGATTAGAAAGAATTCCGATGTAGACACCGTATCTAAAGCAGATGAGGTTGCTGAAATTCTAAGAAATTCGGGTATCAGAGTCAAAGTAGACTCAAGAGACATTCATGCAGGGCAGAAATACTATGATTGGGAAATAAAGGGTGTCCCATTAAGATTGGATATAGGACCAAGAGACATAGAAAGTAACACCGCATTTGCTGCGAAAAGAACCGGAGGAAAGGAACCACTTTCTTTGGACAACATTGTTACTGAATGCAAAAGAGTATTGGATGAAATTTCAGATGAATTAAGAAGAAGGTCGAAACTTCATACCGAAGATGTTGTTCAACCTCTAACCGATTTGAACTCTATCGATGATGGGAAAATATACGAATTAGCGTTCGATGGAACCGATTCCCATGCAGAACAAATTGAGAAAACTACTGGTCTTTCATTCTTAGGTGATGCAACAGAACCCTATGATGAAGAATTGCCGTGTTTTATGTCTGGTAAGCCAACAAGAAGGAGAGTCTTATTGGCCAAAACATATTGATTACATTCCAAGACCATCGATATCCATATCACTGTCTCGCATCATACGTTTCATCTGTTTGTTCATTTTTCGATTTCCACTCATTCCCTTCATCATTTTACGAGAACGGTTCCACTGTCCAATTAGTTCGCGGACATCTTTTTCTTTTACGCCCGAGCCTCTCGCTATTCTCTTGATTCTGTCAGCTTTGATTTTAGCAGGTTCATCTTTTTCATATGTGGTCATAGAATCCATGATAACCTGATAGCGATCGAGGTTAGTTTGCATAGCTTCTTTCTGATTTTTCCCCATTGCTCCCATTCCACCAAACATACCAGATGGAAGGAAAGACAGTAACTTATCGATTGTCCCGACTTTAGACATCATTTCCATTTGAGAGTACATATCATTTAATGTGAATCGCCCGGATAGCATTCGTTGAGTAATTCTCATTGCTTCTTCTTCATCAAGGTCTTCAGGTGCTAAATCAATTAAGCCACGTATGTCACCCATTCCGAGAAGTCTGGAAATGAATCTATCAGACTCAAATTTCTCGAGGTCTGATACTTTTTCTCCAGTTCCGATATACATTATCGGAGCTCCAGTAGTCGCTACAGCGGATAAGGCACCACCACCTCTTGCGGTACCGTCTAATTTGGTTACTACTATCCCCGTTACACCGGCTAAATTGTGGAAGTTAGCCGCCACTGGACCTGCCGATTGACCTACTTGCGCGTCTATAACTAAGAAGCGTTCATTCGCGTTTGCTATATCTGAAATATTTTCTAGTTCTATAACTAATTCCTCATCGAGTTTATGTCTTCCAGCGGTGTCTATTATTACTAAATCAGCTGCTGCGTGTTTTTTGAGACCATTTCTTACGATATCTGCGGCATTAGGATTATCTGGTTCACCATATACCTCAATAGTTGAATCTTCCAATAATTGAGTTAGTTGATTATATGCACCAGGTCGATGAACGTCGGCTTCTATTACTGCGACTCTAACACCGTGTTTCTTGCGATACCATTCAGCTAATTTAGCGGTCGTAGTTGTCTTTCCATTACCATACAACCCAACCATTAGTATTGTTGATTGGTGGGGCCTGACCTCCCTAGAAGGACCTAGCAATCTTACAAGTTCGGTGTACAGAATATTCATTGCGTGGGTTTGAAGGTTAATACCGGGCCTTGGTTCTTCTTCACGAAGCCTCATATCAAGTCGTTCGGTTATTTCTTTTGTCTGACGGACGTTAAAATCAGCCTCTTGTAGGGCCCTTCGAAGAGTTTTTAGCATTTCTTTAAGTTCATCTTCGTTAAGTTTGCGCTTGTTTTTTAGCAAACCAATTGCAGAGAAAATTCCACGGGATAGGGACTCAAGCGCCATTGTATTAACCACCAACCCATTTCGTTTGAACCCAACGGATTACTCTTCACCTTTAGGGAATGTTAATTTTAAGACATCTTCTTCAAGTTTGGCCGAAACCTTGCTTGCTTTTGCTGGCCTATCGAAAGGAACTGGGTGTTCTCTTTCATTTATTCCTACAAATACTGTACCTGCCTCACTTCTAAGCGACAAATCATCTCTATCTATTCCTGGTAGATGTAAATAAACATCATCTGAATCTCTCCAAGTCCCGCGATTCACATCTAGCCCCAATCCTATTTTGAACGGGCCAAGTCCACTCCCTATGTTGATCGTTCCATGTAATTCAGTTCCAATACTTCGCAACAAGTTTAATCCATGGATGTCTGAATCTTTTAATTCCACTTCGTGAATATGCAAATCTGGTATTGATGATTGAAGGTCTGCTATATTTTTCCTTTCATGCATCCGTCGTGTTTGGATAAATTCATTTTCAATCTCAGGAGTCAATCGATTAACTACACACCCAGTTACAGGAAGGTTGAATTCTGCAAGGGATGCATGTGCTCTAACTGTTTCATTTACCCCCATTTTCTCAGGAATTGTTACCAATGTGAATCTTGTAACCTCTGGGTTGCACAAGATGCGTCGCACATGAAGTACTCTCCTCCTGAATTTCTCGAGTTCCTCTCGCATCTTTTCCCCCTCTTTAGCACCAAACATCAAAGACCTAATTCCTCCTGTAACCCTGTGAATTTTGATGATTTTATCAGCCCAATTTTCAATTATCTCTGGCAAAGCAAGAAATCGGAGTGTGTGTCCTGTTGGAGCAGTGTCAAATACAATAACATCCCAATCTGGATTCTCAAGATGCTTCAATAATTCATCGAACGCCATAGCTTCGTCTAAACCTGGAAGGACCATTTCTGATGCATTCATATCTAACGATTCTCCACCCATAAATGGAGATAGGCTTTCTGTTAGCTTGGGTATGTGTTCACCAATTCTTGCTTCAGGGTCCAATTCCATACCCCACAAGCCAGGGACTCCCTCAACTTCCGTAGGAGTGGCTCCAAGTTGAAAATCCAGACTATCGGATGTAGAATGAGCTGGGTCACTACTGACGAGTAAGACCTTCAATCCAGAATCTGCTAAAGCTACTGCGGTTGAAGTGGACGTTGTGGTCTTACCTACGCCACCTTTCCCTCCAAAGAGAAGGAGTCTTGCCATGATTTGGCCTAAAGATAGCCATATTCAATATTTGGTATTACAAAATTAACTTCAATGTGAATATATTCGAAGGTACATGGCAAGTGATTTGATGTTATTCCAAGTCTCTTCCATAGTCGCACTAATTGGAATGGGGTTAGGCTGGCGCGGTGTGATGACTAGATATTCAGGATTCTATGACTTACCAACAGCGTGGAGTATGATGTTCTGGGGTATTTTGATTGGTGGATTCTATGGTAATTTGGGAGATTCATTTCTTCTAATTCCCGCATATGAAAGTGGTGGATTTCCATCTTTGAATTTTATTATCAGTCTATTATTAGCCGTAACAGTTCATTTAATTTTACGTAGGAAAAAAATCAGAATGGGCGGTTCACAACCAACCACCGGCTGGGCTCTTGGCCTTTCAGTTGGAGGAATGCTCGGGATGTTTGCAATTTACAGAATTCTGCAAATAAATGAGTTTAGCATCACTCTGGCAGGTTCTGTTGCATTAATCGCTATAGCATCTCCGAGATCCCATGCATTAATTTTTGCAAATCATGGTTATCGAATGCTGTTGGGTCAGAGATGGAGAGCCGTTATTCACACGTTTTTTTGGTCTACAATGACAATCGCATCAATTTACAGTGCAATATTCAATCCAATAATTTGGTTATTTGTCATACCATTCATTTTATTGGCTGAAAAACGAGCGCATGATTGGGTATGGGCTGCGATTCCAAAACCTGCAAGAAGAAGGCTACGAAGGATTTGGGCAGACGCTGCGAGAGAAAGGCTAAATGAAGAAGAGTAAATACTTACTTACACACTTAATAGACCCCGATTTTATTAATTTACTAAAACCTAAATTAACTTTCATTTACATACAGAACCTTCATTTGGGTTCTACACAGGGTGTAGTACAATGGGAGCGTGTCCATTCTGCCGTGCGCAAACACTGCCCGGCGATACTATCTGTTACAGTTGTGGTAGAGTAATATCTGGTGCATCTGGTATGACACAAAGAGTTCGTGGTGATTTTTCACGCGGTAAGACAAGAAAAGCAAAACCAGGAAGGGCGCCTAGTAAACATATGTCCGATGGAACGAAAATAAGGAGAAAGAGAAAGAAAAGCAAACTCAATCAACTTGGCTTGATTGCATTGATTGCCTTCATATTTTTTACGCCCGATGCAAGAGAGTATGTATTAGCAAAGTGGGCTGAACTTGAAGAATTCATCATGGAAGGGATTGCACCTTCACAAGTATTTCCTGTAGAAGCAGAATATACTGTTTTGAGAACCATTGACCTCTGGAACAATGATAGCGGGGTCGGCCACTTGGAAGAATCCATTCCTTTACCACAAGATTACACAAGTAATGAGAATGACCAAATTTCGCTTGCTTACACAGATGGTACAGAAGTCGAAAAGTCCACCATCCAGACAATTTTAAACATGGAAATACGGATAGATGGTGAGGTAATTCCAATACCCAAACAAGGTACAAAGAGTAAATCTAACGCCGTTGAAACCAGTCAAGGGAATCTTGTTTGGTGGCCGGGAATAGGACAAGGTTCAGATGATTGTGGGCACGGTAAATGTGTTAGAATTTCAATGGACATCCCTGAATTTTCACATGAAACAGTCGACTTAGCTGTGACCCTAAAATCAAAATCTCATTCTTGGTGGCATACAACAAGGGTTAGCGGATTGGTTGATGGTAAGTCCGAGGGAGTCAGTCTGGCCCGCTCTGGAACATTTGATGATATTCAAGAAAGAGGACAAGGCACGAGATATTCTCAATTCGGCCAGTACATTGAATGGTATGATAGAAACGAATGTCAACAATTCGACCCTAATTGTAATCCCAATTTTGCAATCTCTGGTAAACAATCGACTGCACCTACAGTAGTTCAAACTGCCGCAAATATTGAGGCAAGTTTACCAACTAATCTCAAAGAAAATGTATACGCTTACGGGAGAGCAACATTTGACTGGTTGAATGCGAACTTGCCATATGATTTTGGTGCAGGGGTCCAAGCCAGAAGTGGCGAACAGTGCTTGATTGCTGGAATGGGAGATTGTGATGAACAATCTAATGCTTTCATGAGTATCATGCGAGTAAAGGGAGTACCTACTTGGTATGCATTTGGTGCTTTAACTGATCCGCAATTTGACACCTGGCAAGGGCACGGGTGGGCTTACGTAATGATTCCAATGTCTGATGACTGGTGTGAAGCAAACGATGTCGTGTTAGATACCTGCTATGTAGAAGGTTCGGTAGACGTAGTAAATCGAAAATGGTTAGTGCATACTCCAACTGCATACATTGATTGGATTGAAACTACACCTTCAAGCCTAATTGGTGAATATTATGTTGGAGGAACAATGTCAGGAATCGAACGTATGAGGTCCTTCAGCACGGAAGAATACTCTACATCAAAAGATACCTGGAACAATAAATGGCTCCAGGAGGTCCTTTCATGAGGATAATTATCGGTGGAGGAGGGAGAGTCGGCTCTGGATTGGCTAAAGCTCTAAGAAGCGAAGACAAGGAAGTAGTATTAGTCGATAACAATGCAAGAGTTGTAAAAAATGCACAAGGTATGGATATTCTTGTCATTTATGGGGACGTGACCAAGAGAAATAAATTCATAGAAGCAGGTATAGATTCCGCTGAAGTTTATGTCGCTTCCACAGATTCTGATGAACTAAACCTGCTCTCATGTGCATTAGCAAAGCATGTTCATGCAGAGAAAACAGATGGGAAAGGAAACTTAACCACAATTTGTCGACTTAGAAACCCTCATTTTGTCGAAGAACATAAATCTGGTAAATTAGGTCAATGGGCGGGAGTAGACCATGTTGTTCATCCTATTGATGATGCTATTGATAGGTTGATGTCGGGGCTGAGATCGTCATCCCTTTCAGAGGTTATTCCCTTCGAGGCCGATGCATATATCGTAGAATTAGACGTTCGTTCTGAAGCAAGTAACGTAGTGCACAGGACACTCAGAGAGAGTGGAGCAAAGGTTGAGGGTGGTTTGCCTTTGATTGTTGGTCTCAAAAGAGATGGTAATCAAGGAAAAGTTCCAACTGCAGATGATATTTTACTACCTAATGATAGGGTAGCAGTAGCTACAGCGGGTGAGGCGTCATTCAACAGGATTTTGCGCATTTTAGGGCACGAAGCGGTTGACTTCCCTGAAAAACCGAAGGTCATAATATTCGGTGCAAGTTTAATTGGAACTAGGCTGGCTAAGGCTTGGCAGAGAACAGGTGCCTCGGTAACAGTCGTGGAGAGAGACCTTCAACTTGCCAACAACATGGCCGGTTCGGACATAGGAGATTTGCCAGGAATCGAAATTATTCATGGTGACCACTTAGATAAAGAATTGTTATCCGAAATTGAAATTTCCTCGATGGACATCGCAATATCTGCTTTGGATAATGACCATGGTTCAATCGCAGCAGTTCTACTGGCAATGGATATGGGAGTAGAACGAACTGGTTTGATTCTATACGATGCTGATTTAGTAAGCGTCGTAAGAAGGATGGGGATTACATTCTCTGTAGATCGCAGACGCGTAGCAATTGACGCAATGCTTTCGAGAATTCATTCTGAATTACCTGGGCCTTATGCAGTCCTTTCAAGCGTACCAGACGTAGTCGGAATTTGCTTACCGGTTACAGATAGAGTAAAATTTGTAGGAAAAACAATTGCAGATGCTGGTCTTCCCGAGTGGTGCAAAGTTGCATTTATACAAAGGAAAAACATTCACGATGAATGGGAAACATTGCGACCTTCTTCGAGCAAAAATTTGTTGGAAGGTGATAAATTGACTATTTTCTTACCTCCTGACCGAGTATACGATCTCGAAAGAAAATTCAAGGTGTGATAACAAGATGCGTAGAGATGTGCTATCTCTGATAGTAGGCTGGACTATGGTTGCACTTATTGTGCCACTTTTGTTCAGTTTCTTCATCACGTGGTGGTTAGATGGAATTGGTACTGCGTTGGTGGCATTTTTCATACCCACATTACTTTCAGGAGTAATTGGAATAGGATTGCTTTCATTTGGAGTCAGGTCTGACACATCAGATAGATTACGAGATAGAGAAGCCTTTGCAGCAGTAGCCCTTGCTTACCCAGTAGCCGTATTCGTCGGTTCACTTCCATTTTGGTTAGGCGGAGTTTTTCACGGCCCCTTCACCGACGGGTCTACACTTGCGGATATAGGGAGAGGCTATGTCAATTCATGGTTCGAAGCAATGTCGGGTTTTACTACAACTGGCGCTACTGTCATTCAGCATTCGATGAGCCCAAATTGCATCCCAGGTACGACACCTGATTGCATCAACGCACAACCCAAAGGTATCCTGTTATGGCGTTCTATAACACAGTGGCTGGGTGGAATGGGAATAATCATGTTGGGACTGATGCTACTCTCTAGAGTCCTTGGCGGTGGAATGGCACTCGCAAGAGCTGAATTAACTGGCCCCTCTCTATCTAGGCTTAGGCCAAAATTGCAACAAACAGCAATAGCATTGTGGACCATATACATCGTTTTGACCATAGCAGAGATTCTACTTCTGTGGGGTGTTGGAGGAATGAGTATATTTGATTCCGTGAACCACGGATTAACAACACTTCCTTCAGGTGGATTTTCTACTCACGATGCTTCAATAATGTATTACGACAGCATATTGATAGATTCAATAATTCTTATTTTCATGATTTTAGCAGGGCTTAATTTCACCCTGATATGGTTTGCATGGGAAAAACAGTGGGGGAAAGTTTTAGGTGACGAGGAGGGAAAATATTACTTTGTTATTTTGACAACTGCTACATTATTCATAGTACTATCACTATTCATCCAAGGTAATGCACTTGACAGAAATATAATGCACGCTATTTTCACCGTCGTCGCCATAAGTACCTCAACCGGTTACACTACAACAGACTACATGTTGTGGCCAGTTACAACCCATGTGGTTCTATTCTTTTTGATGATTATTGGTGGTTGTGCTGGCTCAACTGCTGGCGGATTGAAAGTATTGAGAGTATCCCTTGCTTTCAAGATGGCGTGGAGAGAAATTGGCAGGATTGTGCAGCCAAAACGCATCATGCGAATTAGAATGAATGGTGAGGTCATTGAAAGGGACAAACTGAGTCTAATAGTTGGAATGTTATTCGTATGGACAGCTATTTTTGCAATATCATGTATTTTCCTAACTATTGCATTACCCGATTCTGATTTTGAGTCAATAATGGGAGTAATTGCCTCTTCTCTTGGAAATACAGGACCTGCATTGGGTGACTATGGCCCAAGTAACACCTGGGCTTCAATGGGAACACCGTCGCTATTGTTTGTGTCGATCCTTATGTGGTTTGGAAGATTAGAATTGCTGACAGCATTACTACTATTACATCCGAGAACCTGGGCAAGAGAAGAAAGGGAAGCACCAGACAGAGCTTCTGTTAAATTAATTCGTGAATTATTCGAAAAGATGGAAGAAAAGTTAGAAGAAAAAGAGACCGATTAGAAAAGTTTCATTTGCCCTGAATTTTCTGATTCATCTTCATTTGGCTCGCCAGTGTCAGGCACATCCTCGAAAGAGTCTGCTTCCTCAATGAAAGAGTCTACATTTTCATTATATTCAGATTGTTTTTGGGAATAAACTTCCATGATTTCTTTAGTTGAACGATGAGACACTTTCAGACCACATAATGCTACGTGTTCTTCTGGTGAAAGCCCGAGTGACAATGAAATTTCAAAGTCATTGGGGTCTTGTAGTTGAACCGCTATTAATGATGGCAATAACTCTTCTCTAACTGCTTTTTTGGAACATCCACAAGTTTCTGATAACCTTTCTACCACTGAATTTCTAACCCATGCGGACCGTTGTCTAAGAAAACCAGGGTAAGAACAAAATATTCTACCTTCGATTGGGTTAGATGTCGTGACGCTCGCTGCTAATGACGATAGATTTGAGCTCCAATAATACGACCTATGTGCGGTATTTCTAAATCTTGCATTTATCATATTATCAGACTTTGCAAGAGATATTGAGCCCCTCCTAATTGCATTCTTATCGGTGAAAACTACTCCATTATTCCATGAAATCCAAGCAGTCATATCATCAGGGCTTTTATCTAATTTCCTTGAAATTTCGACTGCTTTATCTGCAAATCTTGTACGGTACAAAAGATCTAAGCCTGGGAAAATCTCAACAGATGTGTCACGCAATCCCGTTTCAATATTATCAAAAACGACTTCAGATGTCAAGTTATCTTCTATTAAATTCGACATTACTTGCAAGTCTCTAACAAGGGCGCGTAAATCACCTGGATTGTTTCTAATCAAATCATTGATAGCACCCGGGTCCGCAGTATATCCTTCTTCCTTAAGGACGCGAAGTGCGATTCTCCTTAATGCTTCATCAGAAGCTCTTTCAAATTTGATGATGTTTAAGAATGGTGAAAATCGATCTCTGGTGTTTCTCCATGAGGATGAGCTTCTTCCCCACAATCCCATCTCATCATTGCAAGCAAGGATAACTGGCTGTTTAGTATTTGATAATAATTTCAGAAGCTCTGCTTTTCCTCCACTATCCCCTTTTAGGTCATCAGAAGGCTTGCTGTCACCACTGATAATGTTTGAAATTCTGTTATCAGATATTTCCTTTAGTCCACCCGATAAATGGTCAACCTCATCAAGTAAAATTAGTGTTCGATTTGGAGCTGATTTGTTAAAATTAAACAATGAACCATGAGTTGATGCATGGGTAGCTGCCTTTCTTATTGCACCCGCATTTCTTGCATCACTAGCATTTAATTCGATTACCTGCCAATTCATATCATTCGCAATTGCTCTTGCTATGGTTGTTTTACCTACACCGGGTGGACCAATGAGAAGTAAGCCTGGTTTCTTGGGCGAGCCTTCTGCCCAATCGTTCAACCAACCTCGAATAATTTTTCTTTGCCTTTCATTACCCTCTAACTGACGCTCACTCTTAGGACGATGCCTTTCAGTCCAATCACTGACCGTCATATCACCCTGTTACGGCAGGTATCACTTGAATGTTGGTTTTAGAAAAAAGGCAAATCATCGATTGGAATTCGTTTCTGATTTGTTGAATCTCTCTCCCTTATCGTAACAGATTTGTCAGATAATGAATCATGGTCTACAGTAATGCAAAATGGGACACCGATTTCATCGGCTCTTGCGTAGCGCCGACCTATAGAACCACTACCATCATATACCGAAAATATCCCGTTTTTTGCACACAACCTACGGTGTATTTCCATTGCTAAATCCTCCATTCCATCTTTCTCGAAAAGAGGTAAAACTGCAACATCAATAGGCGACACTATTTGTTCAAACTCCAACCTATTGTAAACTTCACCATCCTTGTCTAACTCATTATATGAATGGTCGATCAAATGCCAGATTATTCTATCAATTCCAAATGCTGGCTCAACAACATGGGGTATGTACCATTCACCAGATACAGTTTCAGTTGCCTTTACCCTTTTGACATGTTCTTCCCCTATAGAAACATCCTGCCCATCGATTTCACGAACAACAGGGAATGTTGTTTCGGCAGGAAGTTGTTCAATTATTTCCTTCACTTTACCTGCGAGTTGACGGAATGCAGGTCCTGCTGTAGCACCATTAATCGCCCAACCGTTTTTTTCTACCATTTTAGGTTCGTCGAATAATCTCCATGCCCTAAGGCGTTGACCAGTAGCGGTTTCATGAGCTTCTAAGTCGTAACAACCGCGATGGGCTACACCTACACACTCAATCCAGCCATATGAGCCATTTATCTCAGCATCCCAACAGTCTTGGGCATAGTGAGCCATCTCGGTAGACAAGTGCTGCCTAAACCTAATATGTTCGGATTTGATACCAATTTTAATTAAGAAATCATAAGTCATTGCCATAAAAAAACCAACTGTTTGGTCTCGAATTATGTTTTGGTGCGTCGCTTCAGAAAAACTCATAATTATTTCCTTTTCATCATCTGGAACTAACTGTACCTCACGATCTAATGATGAAAAATCATGATCTACTTCCGCTTCTGGGTCGATAAAATATTCCAACTCAGCCATGTTAAATTCTCTTAAACGAATCATACCTTGTCTTGGACTTATTTCATTTCTGTACCCTTTGCCTATTTGGACGGCACCAAACGGTAGCCTCTCTCTAAAGTGTCTATAAAGTGGGAGAAAGGATGTAAACATTCCTTGTGCAGTTTCTGGTCTAAGGAAGCCATCTCTAGCTGATGAACCAACTCCGATTTTTGTGTTAAACATTAGATTTTGTGATTTTAATTCACCAAATTCTAAAGAATTACAATTTGGACACACAGGTTTGTGCTTCTCGAATAATTGCTCAAGCTCACTCTTGGACAATGCGTCTGCATTTGGATGAAATTCTTCGATTAAGTGGTCCGCACGACTCGCTTCATGACATTCTAGGCATTCGGTCAGATAATCACTGAATTCTCCAACGTGACCACTTGCTTCTAAAACTGAAAATGGAGTTACAGTTGGGCATGAGATTTCAACAATATTACCCAATGATTGCCAATGTTCTAACCAAGATTGAATTACTTTATTTCGGAGTCTGCCCCCAACTGGACCAAAATCATACAGGCCAGCAATTCCACCATGAATTTCATAGGCGGGAAGGATAATTCCACGACGTTTTAGCATACCTGTTAACCTGGCCAAGCGGTCTGAGGTAAACTCCATCGTCTCTTTCGATATCTAAGAACTAAATTAGTTAATCTGATAATTTTCTGAATAAACACTCAATGCTACTTTTAAGGTGAAAACTCGTTCTTATATAAACCAAACATTCATCTACTCATCACATACGCTGAGGGACCATCAGAGCGAGAGAATTATTATGGCAGAAATCTCATACTTAGATTCACCATTAGAATCTGAAAAACTTTTTGAGAAATTAAGTCAGCCTGTTCGCAATTGGTTTAGGGATAAATTCCCTGACTTCACCGCACCCCAAAAACTTGCGATACCCTCCATAATGGAGGGTGACCATTTACTACTCTGCTCGCCAACAGGTTCTGGTAAAACCCTAACTGCTTTTCTAACGGTAATAGACGACCTTGTAAGGAAGGCTATGGAAGGAAAATTAGACGACAAGGTATACTGTTTGTATATTTCACCAATCAAGGCTCTTGCAAATGACATACAGAAAAACTTGATCGGTCCACTTAGTGAAATTGAGGAAAAATATCTTCCTGACAGAGCTCAAGGAAAAATTCGAGTTGGTTTGCGAACTGGAGACACACCACAATCAGAGCGCCAAAAAATGTTAAGAAAGCCCCCTCATATTCTGATTACTACTCCTGAAAGCATGGCTATCGCTATATCTTCCCCTAAATTCCAGCCTATTGTTTCGCAAGTAAAGTGGATAATTATTGACGAAATGCACTCTTTAGTTCCAACAAAAAGAGGAGTACATCTAGCACTTACAATATCATTGTTAGATACTATTTTGGATAATCCTGTTCAAAGAATTGGTATTTCAGCGACAATGGAGCCACTTGAAACCGTTGCTGAATACCTCGTTGCAAGCGATGATCGAGAATCACGAGATGGAGCACAGCCTGTTAAGATTGCAAAGATAAGCGGTGCTAGAGAATTAGATTTAGACATTTTACTTTGTTCCCCAAAATTTAGTGAATTATCGGTAATGAAAGTTCTTGAAATGAATGTGGAAATGATAGCTGACTTGATTAGCGCTCACAATACGACACTCGTATTTGCTAACACCAGAAAAATGACTGAAACTTTGGTGCAAAAACTCAGACCATACCTGGATGATTTGATTGCTGGACACCATGGGTCAATGGATAAAAGAATCCGTTTGGATGTAGAGAGAAAATTGAAACTCGGACACCTGCGAGCTGTAGTAACCTCATCATCATTGGAAATGGGTATAGACATAGGTTCAGTAGATATGGTAGTACAAGTTGGTTCACCAGGAGATATTGCGACTGCTCTGCAACGAATAGGAAGGGCTGGCCATCATGTAGGTGGAATTCCAAGAGCGAGATTTCTTCCATCAAGCGTGGACGATTTAATGGAATTAGCAGCATTACAGGCAGCCATACAGACTGGCGACATGGACCGCTTAGATTTCCCGGAAAATTGTCTTGATGTCTTAGCTCAATACTTAATCGGACTTGTTATTATTAACGATAGGGATATTGATGAGGCCTTTGAAATCGTAAAAAGTACATGGTCATACAGAAATTTAGAATATGACGAATTTATTGAAGTACTCGATATGTTAGATGATGAAAGAAGAGTCTGGATAGACTGGGAAGAAAATCTCTATGGAAAGAGAGGTTATTCTAGGATGATTTATTATACAAACATTGGAACTATAGCCCCTGATAATTCATACCTTGTTTTCAATGCTGAGGGAAGTATTCTTGGTCAGTTATCTTCGTCATTCGTTGCTAATTTAAGAAATGGGGATGTTATCCTGCTTGGTGGTTCGACATATCGAGTTACCAATATTCAGGGAACTAGAGTAAATGTAACATCTGTAACAGGATATAGACCTACTGTACCTTCTTGGAGTGGAGAAGCAAGAAGTCGTTCGAGGGAATTATCTAGGGCTCTATTAGACCTCATTGGTCATACAGTCAACGCATTGAGGAAACAATTCGACCCTCGTGTAATTCTTAGAGATGTATACGGATTGGGAGAAGGAGTCGCAAATACAATAGCAAGACATCTAGAAGAGCACACCTTGGACTCATTCCAAATTCCAGATCCTAATCGATTGATCATTGAAGAGGTCGTCAGTGGAGGGATGCCAACATACATGATTACTTCCTGTCGAGGAAGAGGATTCAATACAGCCTTTGGATACTTTATGGCTGGATTGGCTGAACAATCAGGAATCGCTGTTTTGGAATTATCATTTGACGAGAATGGGTTATTATTCAAGACAAGTCAAGCTATAGACCCTGCGGAAATGTTGAACACTTTCAGAAATAATGATCATATTGAGGTAATTGAGAGGTATATTATCAATACACAAATTTTTGCTAAGAGATTTAGAGAAGTTGCAGGAAGGTCTCTAATTATTCCAAAGCGTATCGGAGCGGAGGAAGTAAGCCCTCAACAATTCCAGCAACGGGCAGATTCATTATTACAGAGACATCGCTCAATTGAGGATTCTTTGCTAATTAAGGAAGCAAAAAATGAAATTATGTTTGCCGATATTGACATTAAATCACTTTCGTCTTTCTTGGAATCAAGCATGAATTCTGAAACCAGAATAGTACACTCAAAGGTCGCAATACCATCTAAACTTGGTATGAGTTTGTACATGAGTTCATTCGAGGATTTATTGTCGATGAAGACAAGAGCTTTCCTGGTTAAAGACATTGACCCCGAAATCCTGCGAAGACTCCTAGGAAATAGAAGTTTAGCTACAGAATTAACCGATGATCAATTACAGGAATACTACTCAAGCAAAGTACCAAAACCAACAAACGCCAATGAATTATTGGATTTGATGAAAAAAGGAGGAGGTTTGGATCGAAATTGGGAAAACCCTCTCTACGAAGAAAAACTCAAAGGAATTGAACATTCAACAATTGAAAATTGGGTCAAGCAACTAGCTTCGGAAGATAAAATCAGAAAAATAAGGTCCACAGGCTCAAAGGAACTCGATGACAAGTGGTTTGCAGATTATATGGCTGAAATCCATGGAACTCTTGGATGCATTGCAAAGGCTGGTGGAAAAGATGTTACCGATATTAGAGATTTTTATACAAAAGACTTGATGTTTGAAATTTCAGTAGAATATGATGGTCTAAATCCAACAAAATGGGAAAAAGTAAGTATCTCTGACCCTCACGAAGCATTGCGCGTCAAAATTATCGAAATGCTCGGGAGTGAAGGTCCAAGAACTGGTGAATATATCATAGAAAGATTGCCATTTCCTCAAGGACAAATCGATTCGATTCTGCATGAACTTGAAATGCGCAATGTTCTTTCTGTAGGATTTTACAAGCAGACAGACGATGCGGAATATATTCTGAAAGTAGATGAGCATAGGATTACAGGTGGGGAAGATGAAGTATTGGAATACCGTTGGATTCAAAATCTTGTGATGCAGAAATCTTTCAATCAGCATACTGATGGCTTTACAGCATTTAACAATCATATTCTATTCCAAAAACAACAAGAAATGTTGTACAGAGTTAAAGATTTCAGATATGCAGATTGGAAAGACCTCCAACTAGATACGGATGTAATTATGGGCAGGCTTCTACACAACAGAATAGGGTATACAACTAAGGAGAATCTGCCGATGTTACTGGGTTTGAAACCTGAACCGTGGCTTGGTGAAATGGAGAAACTTGTTCTCGAGAAAATTCCAAAGGGTGAGAATTTAACACGGCAAGAAATGCTAATTGATTTCCCCAAAGGTGACGAACACAAATCATTGCAAAGAGACCTCAAAAATGCAGTAAATAATTTAGAAAGACAATTATGTCTCGTCAAACAATTTGAAGATGTCGTTGGAAGGAGACGTAGGCTATCTCTATTCCACAGAGTTGTTGACGTGTACGAACCAATGTCTTTCGAAGATTCACTAGCAGAAGTTATCAAAAGAATCGGTCCAGTAAAGGCATTCACCCTAAGGTATTATGTTTCAAGAAGTGTTGAAGAACTTGCATTGGCACTGCGTAATTTGGAAAATAGTGGTAGAATTGCAAAAGTAATGGCGTTGGTCCCTGAACCAGAAGCATTCTATGTCGCTCCCGATGAAGTGGAATTTTTATCACATCCTTCTAAAGAAGAGCGTTCACTCAGAATTTTGACCCAATCGGACCCTTATGTTTCAAGATTTATTTGGGAAGTTAGGTCGATTTTGGACAGAGGGTGGTATTTACCAGTCTTCAAGGGTGTGGACCCAGTTGGAAAAGTTCTCATGTTCAAAGTGAATGATTATCTAGAAATCAAGGATATGCACATACCTTATGCATATCTGGATGAATTTTGTATTGCCTTCGAAAAATTATTGGACAATCATTCAGATCAGTTAGTTGATGTAGCAGTTTTATCTCAATTCAATGGAGTACCAGTCAGTGAATTAGAGGATGATTCTAGGAAAGCACTAGAATCTATTGGATTCAAATTAGCCGGAGAACGAATGATTAGGGGAGGAATCGTTGACCCTCAACCGAAAGAAATCGCAGAAAGAGCACTTTTCCATCGACACCACTTACACCAAAACTCCCGATTAGAAAATGAAAACCAAGCTTTGGGCAGTGTTCAAGAAGTTAGAGATGATTTCGGACTGAGGGGGCGGTCTGAACTATACCGTGTAAGTTTGAAAAATATGGCAAGCGCTCATCAATTGCATCAGGGAATTAATCTGCGAGGTCATCAAGTTTGGGCATCATATGACCACTTCTCAACTCTTCTGGCAATTCGTGGCATGGAACCCGATGAGGACCTAATTGACATTCTTGAATTCTTTGAAACAAATAGTGACCCTAACCTTTTCATGGAGAGGCATGCAATGAAAAGAGCTGAATTCCGAAAACTGATTCAACCATTACTTAGGAGCGGTCACATGGTTCAAGATTATCGAGGTGGATTCCGTTCTGTTGCACCAAGACAGGGGCTTGACCCTGTGATTTTACGCAAAGAATATCTTCGACGGTTGGTTTCAGATTATCCTGTAATCACATTAAAACAATTTATCAGACTTGCTGGAACACCTTTCAAACCTGAAGAATTGAAAGCGATATTAACAGAATTTGAGGAAGATGAAACACTAATCAAAGGATTCCTGATCAAAGATTTGATGGAAGTTTGCTGGGGACGAAAAGAATTACTTGAGGAAGCAAGAGACGTTCCCCCAATCAGAGATTTCGTTCTTCCCCCTTCCGACCCTATTGCACCGTACTTTGCTGATGTACTGAAACAAAGATTTGGATTTGGTAGCGCTTACCTCGTTTTCCAAAACGCAGAACCTGTTGCAGCATTCAAAGCAAATACGAGAGACAAGACAATTGACGTTACAGATTACGAAGGTTCTGAAAAGGGTTGGAGAATCGTTAAAGAATTTGCATGGGAGCATCAAATGCCATTAAAAACCGAATTGAGAATTGGTGGTAAAAAGCAACGAACTTCTTGATCAACTTCGTAGTTTAGGCTCAAAACCAAGCGGTTTTAGCAAACGCAAAACATGACGATGCATTTGAGGAAGCATCTCAAATAAAACCAAAGCAAGTAAGAACATTGCAAATAATGAGACAAATCTAGATGCATAAGAATGGCCAAATTCAAACACTGACATTGCCATCCATTCCCAGTTCGGATATTCCATTTGTAGCCAAATAAGACCTGCATTTCTAAATAAATTTAGAATATGTATTAAACTTAGAGAAATGAAAAGTGCACGTACTCTTTTCTTCCAGTCAACTTCTAAGACAGATATTGCTCCAACAAATATGATTATTGATTGAATTGCGGTACATGCTAATACAAAATTAATGTAAATTGGTTCACCGTTTACCAACAGTTCTGTGTGAAAAGAATATTCAGACATTTCTTCGGTTAGGAACCACCTATTACCCTCCCAAGATTCCCAAAGAACTTTATCACCGTTTACTGGATTTGCATATGTTTCCCCAAGCGTGACTTTTGCCCCTCCGGCAAATGAAAGAAATGCTGCTGACTGCCAGGCAACGAACCAAATCGCAAGAACGTTCAATATTGGCACATGCGCTATGAGTATGTAGGGTAGACCCGCAGCAGCTACTGCTCCACGGAACCATCGCAAAGCCTTGGCATCGGATTCATTTGACACAGTTTTTTCCCAAATCGAAATCCCAATGGCTCCAGGTAATGTGAGGCCGGACATTACAGTTAGTACTAAGTCATCATGGCTAGCATAAAACCATGCATCGTTGAAAAAATAAAATCCGGTGAGTACCCAACCTAGGGGAGCCAATGGCTCAAGTTTTTTGGTTTTAGATTTCCAGGTGATAAATAGAATTACCATCCCAAGAACACCCATAGGAGTAGCAATTGACCTATCGACCAACAAATCCGCCGCCATCAGGCATGGTAAAGGTAGCATAGTCAAAGCCGTTTGCCTTAACTGAAATATCTACGAATAATTTCGCAAACAATATGCGAGGGCCGATTGTAGAAAATTACGATGTGCCTTTACAAAATTGGAATGGGGCAATAGCTTACCTTGACAGGGATGGAGTCCTGAATTACGGCAGTCCTAATTACATCAATTCCCCAGAGGAATTAGTAATTATTGATGAAGTGAAAGATTCGATACGCAGATTACGAAACTTAGGTTTTAAAATTGTTATAGTTACTAATCAATCCGCAATCATGCGTGGTCTTTGGGACCAAAATCGATTGACTACAATTCATAAAAAATTGATGGATGAAATAGGCGGAATTGACCTGGTCTTAACATGCCCCCATCGCAATCGTGACAGATGTAAATGTAGGAAACCTCAGCCAGGAATGCTACAAAAAGCATCGGAACTACTCCGCAATGAGTATATTGAGTCGATAAACTGGTTTGGAGAAAAGCCCAAACCGATTCATGAATTAGATTTAATGGTAGGAGACAGAGATTCAGACATGGGTGCTGGTTGGGCAATGGGAGCAAGATTATTCCAAGTGAATGAGAATTTAGGATTGCCTAGTATAATTGATAGAATTGAAAACGGGGAATTAGGAGATGATTTTTCTCCGGTGTGAATTATGTGGCTTGGATTAGATGATACGGATTCTTTACTAGGTGGATGCACTACCTTAGTATTTCACCAATTATTGGAGAATATTCCGTGTGAACATGGACAACCTAGGTTGACTAGACTTTGGCCATTTGCTGATCGGAGAACACGAGGTAATGCAGCCTTATCTGTTGAATTATACTGTGATAAATCAATAATAAAGTGGTTGGATGATTACTGGAAGGAAAACATCTTACCGCTCAAAGGTGAGGTTGGTTATTCAGAACATTCAGAGAGAAAGCAGTACCCTGCAGACCCTGGAATGGTTCTGTTAGATGAACAACCTGATGAATCAATTTATTGGAATGCTGTAAGAGGAGAAATTGGACATACTGATTTGGGTACACAATGGGGGGGAAACGGGAAGATTGGCGCATTGGCTTCATGTGCTTGGCCCGCTTGGAAAAAAACCTACGAAGTGATTGCATGGACCGATGAAGAGAGATATGTTGCTGATAATTTGATAAGTCAGATTGAGCAACTAGATGGGACTTTTTTATGTCGAGACCCACGAACTAATCGAGGATTGATTTCTCCACGTGGAAATTCACCTGTTCTGTTTGGAGTAAGAAGCATGAATTATGAATCCGCGGAACAAGCCGGCCATATTTTATCTCAAGATTGCAGTAACATTACGGGAAAAAGAATATTCATTACGAATCAAGCCACTGGCGACCACTTGACCGGAGAAATCCAGCTGACGGTAGAGGGTAAAAAAATTACGAAAGGTGGTCATGTTTCCATTAATGACTACGTGATTTGTTTTTCAGATTCTGGAAACTTGAATCTTGCTTGTCAATGGTTAAACATTGGCGATGAAGTTTTGTGTCTCGGGATGGAATTCGAAGGAAATTTACATCTCGAAGCAATGAAAGTTTTAGAATCAAAAAATAGGCTCCGCCCATTGTGTAAATGTGGGACAAGGATGAAATCTATGGGTGCTAATCAGGGAGTTAAATGTCCAAACTGTAAATCAAAATCCGACATTAAATGGGAATATACACACAGGAATTGTCCATTTCCAAATTGGATTCAACCACCATATGATAAGAGAAGACATTTGGCTGAAGATTTATCATTTAAGCCTAAATATTGATATCATATTCAACATGGGAAGGTCATGGAGACTGCCACATTAGTTACTTATATCATCCTTGGAATAACTCTACTTGGTATGATTTGGTATATGACAAACAAAGGAAGAGCGAATCTTGCAAAAGCAAGAGAAGATGCAGCTCCTGCAATTGCCGGAGACGACATACTAGAGGGAGCCGCTAAAAACCCAGAGCAATTTGACGAACCAGACGATGATGCACTGGATGAAATGGCCAAATTATTGGATGAAGATGAATGATTACAATTTGTAACCATCTTCTGTAAGTACCAATTCTATTGTATTATCATCCATTTGTAACGTTCTTCGATTATCAGTTTGTGGCCTAGTTAGTAGCCAAACTGTAGATGCATTGATTTCATTTGACCCTCTAGCATTTAGTGGGGCTTCACCCATAGAAACTCCTCCTTTCGAAATTAGTAATGTTGTCCAATTGCTGACCTCAATCAATTTGTTTACTCCTTTGATAATATCATTTGGAATCTTTCCAGATTTGGGACAGTAATCATCAAGAACAACCAAGTCGACGTTTGGAAGCATTTCAGCCGCCGATACTAATGCCTGTAATGCTTGGTCAAAGTTACCAACCAAATTCATTGCGTGAAATTTTGATGAGGATACCGGGTCAATGCCGTCAAAAATTTGAGAAAACCTAACCCCATCAGGAAGTTCTGGGGCAGCCCAAAGAACCCTACCACCATTTTCTATAGATTGACGCGCCATTTGCAATCCAATTGTACTTCCACCACATGATTCTTGAACTGCTAGGTGGATAGATTTCCCATCTAATTCAAATTTGAATAAACTCAAATCAATTCCTCATTCAAGTGTTATCATTGATGGAGGGTCGGCGGATTCTTCATCATCGAAATCATTGCCTCCTAATAATAAATCCAAAAGGTCTGTTTGTGTTTCTTTAGATGCTTCTTCGTTGATAGCCTTCTTGGACCTTTTCAACCTTGCAGCCATTAATTGATGGGCCTCTAATCTACGAGTTGCATCTCTGTAGTCTTCAGCCGAAAAATATCCTATAAACGATTGATCTGAATCTACCACAACCATGGCGTCTGGTCGCTCCTTGCTCATTACATCCAGCGCTACTGATAGTTTTTCATCCTTGTTGAAAGTCATTATGTTCTTTCGCATTATTTTTTCAACTTTCATTTTGCCAACATTCTTACCCAATGCCAAATGTTGGAAAATATCTTTTGCAGTTAATACCCCTGTTATCTCACCCTTTCCCATGATGAGTACAGCGTTAGTTGGATTGTTGGATAACTTCTGACAAATATCACCAACTTTCGTTTTTGCTTCAACAACAATGTGCTCATCGGTTATTGACATATCAGACACAGTTGGTTCTTTCATGACCTATCCTAGAAGTGATGTAAAATATGCTTTGTTATATTTTTCAATGATAATCCATATGAGCGTATTGCCATTGGAAGTATCATGGCCGGAGAGATCAAAAAGGGTGAAAGAATACCTAGAAGACCTTTACCAGAGTTCAAAGAAGCCGGTAGTCTATCAACGGCATTGTCTAGAGATGGACTGTTTGGTACTGCTCTTGATGACAAAAATGAATATGGCCCACATGCCATGATTATTCTTTTAATGATTGTAGCTTCAATTACTGGAGGAGTTATACTGGCTCTGAGATATTTCTAAAATTTCAAAAATCGCTTTTTTTGCTGTTTGGTAGTAGTAAGATAAAAGTCCTTTACATCTTAGCAAATTTATGTCCTCTGATTCAGTGAACGTTGAAAGTAGGACATCATCCCAAGACAAGCGATGGACAATAATGGCGGCGCTACTTGGGACAAATACCGCTTTGTTATTGTTTCAAGGAATTGAACAAAATAAAAATCCGAATGAGATGAGAGAATTTGCTCTTACTATAATTGCAGCCACGATACCATTTCAAGGCATATATTTCCTAATATACACATTTTTGCTAGAGAATCAGTTTAATCTAAATGAAGTGATGGAAAATAAATTGAATACGGCTAGTGCACTTTGTCAGTTTATGGCATATGTTTCAATTATTGGTATCATTTTATTGTGGTACGACATGTCAAAAATGGTGGGAATAGCATTTACAATATCGGGATTATTGGCCATGATATTAGTGCGATATGCTATGAAAAAAGAGGATTAGGCGATCGCATTTCTAGCTAAAATGACCGCTTCATCTACTATTTCTCCGGACACCCCTATGTGGTTTGAAGGTTCAAACATTGCTTCCAATTCTTCAGCGGTAAAAGACGCCGAAATCGCAGGAGTTCTTGAACAGACATCAATCAATTCCTCTCCGTTTTGAATTGCTTCGAAAGAAGCAGACCTGAGTATTTCGTGAGCCTCATCCCTTCCAATGCCGTGATTAACTAATTCTATCATTACCTTCTCTGCCATAACCAATCCCTTTTGGTTAGAGATGTTTTGTAGCATTCTATCTTTATCCACCCAGAGGTTTTGTAGCACGTTTTCTGTTTTGGTGATTACATCTTCACATAGTGCAGAAGCATGTGACAGAGTAAACCTTTCACTGCTGGAGTTCGCCAAATCTCTTTCATGCCACAATAATGCATTTTCATAGGTTGGTATGATGAATGAACGAACAATTCTAGCCAACCCTGACGCATTTTCGGATTTTATTGGATTTTTCTTGTGAGCCATGGTAGATGATCCAACTTGCTTTTTGACATCAAATCCTTCACCGGCTTCTGATATTTCTGAACGCTGTAGATTACGTATTTCTTGAAGAATTTTTTCACATGTACAGGCGACATTTGCCAACCAAGATACATATTCAATGTACCGGTCTCTACCAACGACTTGGGTTGTGGCAAGTGGTGTTTCTAAGCCAAGATGTGATAAGATTAGACTTTGCAATTCTCTTGCCCCTTCACCCTGGGCTGCCCCTGTTCCTACCGCACCTAGAAATTTGCCAACTGCAATTCGTGGTGTAGCCTCATCTAAACGAATCAATTGTCTGCGCATTTCGTCTAACCACACCGCTACTTTTAGTCCGAATGTAATCGGAACTGCAGCCTGACCGTGTGTCCTTCCTAGCATAACAGTGTCCCTTTCTCTTTCTGCAAGATTTGCCGTAGTCGAAATTAAATTTACCAATTGGCTTCGCAGTAGAATAATTGAGTCTCTGAGTTGTAGGCCTACAGCAGTGTCAACAATGTCATTCGAGGTTGCACCAAGGTGTATACACCAACCTGCTTCCCCAGCGGCTTCTGCCATTGCCTTTGTTAATGCCATAATGTCATGTCTTGTTTCAGCCTCAATTTCGCTTACTCTCTCCTTTGTAACAGATTTGGGATTTGAAATAGATTCCACAATCTTATAATCGGTTTCTGAGACTTTACCCATTTGCATGTGCGCCCAAATTAAAGCCCTTTCAACCTCCAATTGTCTCTCATGTCTACCAAGCTCTGACCAAATGTGTTTGAAGTCTTGGGAACCGTACCTGTAATCTAACGGGCAAAATGCCATGTTGCGACGGTCAATGAATTAGGACATGAACATTGCGCGTTGGATATCGGATTATTTATCTAAGAACCAAGTGACCTCTAACTCCGTCCCAGTGGGTATCGTATACGACTTTAACTTCTCCTTTCATGTGTGGTCCAGAGGTAACCAATGTTTCATACTCTCCACCTTCTCCATCAATGTTGAATCTATATTTTTTCGATAATTCTAATAATTCAAAATAAGATTCTTGAGTAAAAGTATGGCCCAGCCACTTTTCACTCATACCTTCACAGGATACTCCGCTAATCATCACACGAAATCCATTTTCGATGAGTCCATAAAGATGCGATTTTGCAGATTGATGCCATAGAGGAGTGAACGATTTTATTCCCAATCTCTCGCACATTCTTTCTAGGCGATTCTTTTGATAGTCCGATCTAAGTGCGCCCGATACAATACCGTCAATTTTGATTTTTGACAATTCTTTTTCTAAGTCGGAAATTTCTGAATGTTCTTCCCCTGTTGTATCAACTCTAACCCAAGCAATGTCTGACAATTCAGCCTGTCTTTCGACAATGTGAGTACCAGGTACCTGGAACATCATTGAATCACCGCCTGTAACTATTACCGTAACGAGATATTCTATATCCCAACCCTTGCACTGCGCCCACCATATTGCAGCGCTACTATCCTTGCCACCACTGGATAAAACTGCTACTTTCACACCCCTCGGATACCGCCAAGGTTGATAAGACCCCACCCGGAGAGCGGGTCTGAGGGAGCAATATGCAGCCAAGCGGAAGAGGTTACGACCACGGAATTACTACGTTCAGCCCTGATGGAAGATTGTTTCAGGTTGAATACGCAAGAGAGAGCGTGAAAAGAGGGACCACAACGGCAGGTCTGAAATTCAAAGAGGGGATTGTATTAGTCTGTGACAAGCGAATTGCAAGCAGATTAATCATTCCGGAATCGATTGAAAAATTGTTCAAGATTGATGGACATATCGGCATCGCAACGAGCGGTTTAGTGGCAGACGCTAGGCAATTAGTTGCTAGAGCGAGAGTAGAAGCACAAGTGAACAGGATTACATATTCCGATAAAATTCCTCTAGACACAATGACAAAGAAGATTTGTGATTTCAAACAGTCCTTTACCCAGTACGGAGGTTCCCGACCATTTGGAACAGCGTTGCTTATTGGCGGGGTAGATGACAATGGGATTCACCTTTATGAGACAGACCCGTCAGGAGCATACCAGTCATATCACGCTGGAGCAATCGGAAGTGGAAGGAACACAGTAGTCGAGTTTTTCGAAAAGAATTGGAAGCCAAACATGACATTGAATGCAGCATTAAAGTTAGGCCTAGAAGCTCTACGTGATGCCAACGACCAAGAGTTGAATAGAGAAGCAGTTGAAGTCGCAGTGATAAATTCAGACGGATATTCTGTTTTGGACAGGAACGAAGTCAACAAACAAATTGACAGACTCAAACCCTTAGAGGATTAAGAATGGTCAGCCTAGACAAAGCGGTCTTGGCTAGATGGGAATTCGGCGGTAAGCGCTATGAGATATTGGTTGACCCTGAACTTGTAGATAAATTTCGCACTAATCCTGATTCGGTAAACATCGATGACTTTCTTGCTACGGATGAAGTCTGGCATGACGCACGTGGCGGTGATAGGCCCACTGAAGAAGCAATTGATAATGCATTTGAAACCCAAGACATTTTTTCCATTACAAAAATTATATTAGCAAAAGGAAGTATCCAATTAACCACAAATCAAAGAAAGGAAATGGTTGAACAGAAGAGACAATTGATTATTCAGGAAATTCACCAAACTGCCATCGATCCAAAAACTAAGTCCCCGCATCCGAAAACCAGAATCGAATTAGCATTGGAGGAAAGTAGATTTTCTGTTGACCCTTTCAAGAGAATTGATGTCCAAATAAAAGACGCAATAGCAGTGCTGAAACATATGATACCACTATCCTTTGAACCGGTCAGAATCGCGTTCAGAATTCCTAGTTCAGGGTATGGTGCCGCAAGTAAATTCCTGAGACAATATCTAGACAAAGAAGATTGGTTATCGAACGGCGATTGGGCTTGTATAATCGAGTGCCCCCCAGGAATGGCAAGTGGTTTAATCGGAAAAGTAAAGGGCATAGATAGTAGTTCTGAAGTCAAGGAACTAGATTGATTTTGAATCGTCTGCTTTATCATGGGATGGCATGTGGCCCGACACGGAGACAAAGATATGACAGGAGCAAAAGAAGGCGCCGTGCTGCGCCTCGTGACTCCTGGAGAAGCCATCGGGGCTTCTTCTGGCGCACGAGCAGGAACAGGTACTGTAAAACAGGGACAAGATATTATCTCAACTAAACTCGGTTGGGTTAAAGAAAACAACGGGGTACTATTCGTTGAACCAATTCACTCATCATATCTTCCAAGGTCAGGAGATTTAGTAATAGGGATAATCGAAAGTGTTCGAAATAACCTTTGGTTTGCAGAGGTAAATGGTCCTTTCAATGGTTTACTACCTATGTCATTAGCTCCTTGGAAGGTAGAATTCGGAGCCGCTAGAGAGCACATGGACATAGGTGACGTCATGCTCGCCAGGGTTCAAGAGGTTGACGAAGCACACAATATTGTCCTCACGATGAAGGGTGTGGGTTTGAGAAAACTGAAAGAGGGTGCTGTTTTAGAGCTACCAGTTAATCTAATCAAGTTAATTAGAAACGACAATGAAAGAATTCTCAACGTATTCAAAGAATCTTCCGATTGCAGGATAATAGTCGGTGATAATGGAAGAATTTGGGTGGATGGTTCTGCTGAAAATATATCTATGGTTCGAGCAGGATTTGATTTGATGAATAATATTGGTCATCAAGAGAATGTATTTGATTCGATAAACGAATTTACAAAACAATGGAGGAATGAATGATGGGAGGATATGGAGACGTCCAATTATTGAGAGATGATGGATTACGACTTGATGGTCGTAAATTAGATGAAATGCGTGAAGTACAAATCGAAGCAGGAATTTTGCCTGCTGCCGACGGTTCAGCTTGGGTTAAGCACGGATTAAATGTTGCAGTATGCGCAGTATATGGTCCAATGGAAGCTCACCCAAGAAAGATTCAGAAACAAGACAGGGCTGTAATAGATTTACGATACAATATGGCTCCATTTTCAACGAGCGATAGAATCCGACCAGGATTCAATAGAAGGTCCAGAGAAATTAGCAAGGTTACAGCTGAAGCACTAGAGAGTGTGGTTCTTGTTGAAAGATACCCAAGATCGAAGATTAGGGTCGAAATAGAAATCCTGTCTGCCGAAGCAGGCACTAGATGCGTTGGTATTACCGCTGCATCGGTTGCTCTTGCTGATGCTGGTATTCCAATGAGAGATATGATCGTTGGAGTCGCAAGTGGAAAGGTTGAGGATACAGTTGTTCTTGACTTAGATAAAGCGGAAGACAACTACGGTCAAGCCGATTTGCCAATGGGTATCTTACCGACTACTGGTGAAATAGCGTTCTTGCAAATGGATGGAGACCTATCTATTGAGGAATTTAACCTATGTATGGACTACAATATGAAAGCCGCTAAAGAGATTCACGAAATTCAAATGGATGCATTGAAGAGAAGATATGAATCCAAGAACGGAGGTGCTTGAATTGTCAGCTCCAGTTTCTAATCTGCTAAAGCAAGAATTAGCACGATTAGCAGAATCCGATAAGAGAATAGACGGTAGAGGAAGATTCGAATCGAGAGATATTATCTTGGAAACCGACTGTTTGTACAATGCTGAAGGTAGCGCGAAGGTTACTTGGGGAGACACTGTAGTTTATGCTGGAGTAAAATTTGAGGTTCGTGAGCCATGGCCAGATCGGCCTACTCAGGGTTCTCTAATGTGCGGCGCTGAGCTAAGACCCGTTGCCGGGTTGAAGTACGAAGCTGGCCCTCCATCACCAGAATCAATCGAATTAGGAAGAGTGGTTGATAGAGGAATCAGAGAGTCAGGATGTATTGATATGGACTCATTATGTATTATTCCAGGGGAGAAAGTCTTGGGTGTGATGATAGACATCCATGTTCTATCAGATAGAGGTAACATCTTTGATGCATCTGCATTAGCAGCTATCGCTGCCCTGAAGACTTCTATTGTTCCAGCAGAGCGTTTTGATGTTGGAGAAGACTACCCTCTTCAAGTTCAGAAGACACCAACAATGTGCACATTCACAAGAGTAGGTGGAAGGTACGTATTAGACGCAAATGAACAAGAAGAAAACGGTGGAGAAGAGAGAATTCACATAACTCTTGCAGAGGAAGGCCACCTCCATTCTCTACAAAAGGGCTTAAAGGGAACTTTCACGCCGACCGAATTCGCCGAGATACTCGAAGTGGCTCAAAATCGATGTGCTGAACTCGTAAATCTCGTCAAATCAAAGGAGGCCTAATCATGGCAAAAAGAACTCAAAAAGCGGGACTAACAGGAAAGTTTGGTGCACGTTATGGTGTTAGTGTAAGAAGAAATGCTGGCATGGCACTCAGGAAAAAATCTGCAAAATACACTTGTCCGGTCTGCCAATACAGAAAAGTTGCCAGAAAGTCAGTCGGAATCTGGTCATGTGGAAAATGTGGCCACACATTTGCTGGGGGAGCTTGGGAACCATACACAAGAGCTTCCGATGCAAATAACAGAATCATTAGAAGAAATGCGGATGGAGCAACTACCGCAGACATGGCATACATCGCACAGCAAGCAGCTATCGAATATGAGAGAGCTATGAATGCTGGCGAACTTGATGAAGAGGAGTGATTCTTTTGTGGAAGGTCCGCCTTCTGGTGGATTCATCTGACGCTGAAGCCTTAGCATCCAGTCTAGCTAGCGAAGAAGATGTAAACTTTAGCAACTCATCATTTTCATTCACTTTATCCGAATCTCGGGCAAAAGATGCTAGAGCAATGTGGAATACACGTATGAGAAGTGTAATTGTTTCATACAATGTCCTAAAAGTGATGGATTCTTGAAGTAGTTGTGATTGGCTAACAATATGGAGTTAGGGCAACAACTGCAGTTAGTGGTCGCTGAAGTCCAAGCCGCAAGACAACAAGTGGCCTCACTAAGCACTCAGTTGAGAGAAATTGAGGGAACAATAGTTGCCGTTAAAAACCAACCTGAAGATTTGGCTTTACATCGTCAAATGGGAACTATATTAGTTGAAGTTGAAGACAGAGATGGATTGATTTCCGATTTGGAAAAAGCACTTGAGCAACTTAATAGTGCTCTGGGCTCAATCAAGGAAAAGGAACAACAATTAGTTGCAACATATGATGAATTGAAAAGATCGATTGAGGGATAGAATTGGAAAATCTCCATGATTGGATTGGCGACAGAGTTCGCAATGGACCTGTTGCAATAGTAACTGGTCGCAATGGTGACATGGACACTGTTGGTTCTGCAATTGCATTGTCTTCAACAAGACCTGAATTATTAGCATGTGGACTACATTTGGGAAGGCTAGCTAAAAGAATGTGCAATGAATTAAACGCACCATTCAAAATTATTGCAGAAAACGGCCACTGGCCAAATAATTTGAGTGGTTTCATATTCGTCGACGCTGCTTCTCTCGAACAGACTGGAGTTAAGATTCCTCAGGGTATTCCGTACTGTGTAATAGACCACCATGCAACATCCGAATGGACATTTGGGGAACATGATTTAGAATTTCGGACTGATGCAAGGTCAACTACACAAATTATTTTTCAATATTTAGAAAATTATTATCCAAACGCTCTCACAGATGAAGTAAGGAAACTTTTACTTGCTGGATTAATTACTGACACTGGTAGATTTCAACATGCAGATCAATATGCTTTGGCAACAGCATCACGAATAGTATCAGGTGGTAACTTTGAATACCAAGAATTCGTAGAACACTTGCAAAATGAAAAAATATCATCCAGTGATAGAGGAGCGATAATAAAGGCACTCAACAATTGTAAATCAATAGATGTAGGGGATTGGAATTTAGTTCACACAAACGGTGGGATTCAAGAAGGAAAAATTGCGTCACTCCTACTACAAACAGGTGGTGATGTATCTCTCGTATGTCGTACGAGAAATGGCAAATCTAGACTCACTGCAAGGGCTAATAGAAACTCAACAAAACAAGGTGTTCACCTTGGTAATTTAATGAAAGAGTTATCCACCAATATTGGTGGAGAGGGTGGCGGACATGATGGTGCGGCAGGATGGTCAGGAGATGCTGATCCTGTTTCAGCAGAATCTGGATTCATAAATCTTTTAGCTGGAATTAGGAGACGTGAAAAATGAATCCAGAAGAAATTATACTTGCTTTTGATAATGGTGAAAGAAATTTGGAGCCATTGCTGGAAAAAATGGGATGGAGCAGTTGGCTTGGTGTGGCTGAATTAGGTATTGTGATGGGAAGTGGAATTGTTGACTTTTTAGAGGATAAACTGACTTTGGCAGAAAAGGAAGTATTAGATTTAGTAAAACTGAGATTAGATGGAAATATTTCACTTGAAGCAATCGAAAAAGCACTGAAAGTCGCACGTAATCCAGAGACAAGGGACCTATCTCTGGAGGGCAGATTGAGAATGGAAAGAGGATTAGTGCATTTTGAAAACGGAGATATAGAATCTGCTAGAGATGATTTGACCTGGGCTGAAACTAGGCTCAAATCCGTATCAAAAGCGAGTAGAGACCATGACATCTCTATGCTAAATAAAGCAGCATTCCACCTTTCTATAGATGAACCCATGATGGCATTACATGTTCATGGAGACATTTCCCGTAACGCTGGTCATGCTCATGAAACAATAGCAATTTCTCGTATACAAGCAGCACGAATTCATTTGGCCTTTGGTCAGTTATTTGATGCAGCAAGATGTGCTTTCAATTCTCATGCGCATGCCATAATTGCAAAACAAATTGAATTAGCGATAGAAGCAGGGGCGATTTTTGTAGAAATATCATCAGCTTACAAAGATGAAAATGCAGAGAAATTCGCTGACCAAATTATTACTGCGAAACCATTGTCAGCAGGGGAGGATCAAGTAGTCCTACAAGTACACCCAGATGACTTAACTGGTGTTCTCTCATGGTGCGTAGAAAATGTAGGAACGGATTATTCAGGAAGTGAGCGTCCAGATTTGAGAACACTTCTACTATTATCACAAAAATTAGGCCAGACGGAAAAATTTTCTAGTTTGCTATCTAATCCTGAAGTTGTAGAAGATGCCCTACTAGCCGCTATTTGTGCATCTATATTCGAAGGCAACGAAAAGCAGAGATGGACGAATCGCGTTACTGAAATTATGACATTAAAAGACATTTAATCCATCATTTCTTGTGCTTTAACCATCCATTCTTCGGCCCACTCTTCACCAGAGGTAACAAGTGAACGTGCCATGAAAAATGCTTCAGCGGAATCTCCTGATTCGATTAATGATCTTAGCTTACTTAATTGCGGTTCCTCGTTGATTTCCTCATTTATTTCAGGTTGAACCACAGCATCGATTGTTTCTGTTGAAATCGTTTTAGACAATTTTGTCATCTTATCCAAGAAATCATTTCTCGTTTCCAATGACGGCCCGCTCCAGGGAGTTTTTTCCTTTCCATCCATTGCACCTTTCAGTCTATTTAGGAACAAATCCCTAACATTAGTTGTGGGCTTAATTTGCTGCACATGGTCGTAGCACAACCATGCCTGGTCAATTTCATCTCTTCTCTCGTGTAGCCGACCCAATTCGAGCCAGAGTTCGTGATTTGATGGTCGGTGTGCCAACAAATATTGCACCAATTCGATGAATAGATCCTCATTACCAGAGCCTCTGATTTTTTCTAGTCTTCTACCGTAGATGATGTTGGTACGCTGATCAGTGAAATCTAGTCTCTTACATCTTTCAGCAAAGTCGTCTAATCCGGTATTACTTATTAATGAAAACCAGTTATCGGGGTCCAAAGAGTCAGTTATGAAGGCTGCTTCTAACAATTCTAATCCTACTTTTAGGTGGTCAACACCTTTCAATTGGTTCAATTGATTTGGGTCCCTGCCCAAGACAACGAACAGGTCTTCCAATACCATCTCAAGGCCAATTCCGTCATTACGTAGATGTTTAATTTCTGCAAGGCAACGCCAATTTTCTTCATTTGTGAAGTCATGAAGAATAGATTGCTGAGCGTTCTGTTCAGCCCATCCAAGGTTTTGTTGGGAGTTTTCAGGGTCTTTTAGGGCCAATTTTACAAACTTTTTTGCTTGTGAACGGTGTCTATTTCCAAGATTTCTGCGTGGGTGTTGTAAATTACCCGCAGAGTTTTCCATGTTATCCCTCACTGTACTGATTTGAAACCAGATCTTTCATAACCCCAAGGTATTGTTGCATCTATTCCTATTTTGGAAGTATTTCCATCATCGAGTCTAGAAGGGTCTAAACTTGAACCCTTTTGATTGGAGAGAATTATGGAATCTCTGTCAGGTTGCCAACGAGTCATCATAGCCCATTCAACTCTTACAGGATTGGTTATGTCAATATCTTCATCAACAATGGTCACCATCTTCATGGACCTGTGACCATCAAGGGCGGCTTTGATTGCTCTTTTCCCATCACCTTCATTCTTGACTCTAATTTTTACGACGGCTGAAAGCCATCCTCCTCCACCTTCTGTCATGTGAACATCTAAGCATTCACATACTTCACTAACAGCAGATTTGATTGTCGGAGCTCTTGGCAATCCCATTAGTGTTTTATGTTCTGATTCTGCAGGAATCAATGCGTGGAAAATAGGATTATTTCTATGTGTCAACCCATCGATTTCAATTATTGGTTGTTGTCTAATGTCATCGACAGTACCGGTTATGTCAACATATGGTCCTTCATCGGCATCGGTAGTCAAGATTCTTCCCCACATTGCATATTCGGCCTCTGATGGCACATGGATACCATTTGGTAACTCGACTAAACCTAGAGGACGATTGTGAACTTTCTGATGCAATGTTGCAGCGATAGTTAGTTCGTCAATATTAGAATCAAAGGACATTGCCGCTGCTAAAAGGACGACAGGGTCTGGCGCATTTATTATTGCGACATTCACCTCTTGTCCATTTTTTCTTGCTTCTTGAATGAAACCATGCAAATGTCTAGGAACTATTCTTGCCACGAGGTGGTTGTCATCTTTCAAGAGTTGTCTGTGAAATGACATATTCCTTATTCCGTTGTATTCAGCGATAATGACGCTCGAAGACATATATCTGCCACCATCCTCTCTCCAGTGGTGTGGAATAGGAATTTTGGATAACTCCACTACGGACTGAAGGTTTTCAAGAACTGGTCCATTTTTCTCTATCTTGGGATCGCTTGGGTTATTCATCGCCCAACCAAGTAGGTCAATGAAGTCCTCCGGTTCAATCTGAAGAGCATCACAAAGTCTGGGCCTCGTGAGGAGATTAGTTGCAACTCTGTGGCCCGGTGCTTCGACTATATTATCGAACAATAATAATTCATGTCCAACTGAAGCAGATTTATCAAAAATGCCGTGCTGAACGCTAGTTGGTTCGGAAATAATTTCTGCCTTACCCAGCAAATCTCGGAACGCCATAACCAAGCCCTGTAAGATTAAAGACATGAATATTGGCACAATTAACCCACCCAAACGGTTGTTCAATTTGCCTTGAATCAATCGGTATCATGAAATAGGGGGGGTAGGTCGGCAAAATGCTTCAATGGAGATATTATCATGGGTCGAGGACTATTTGCAGGCGCAAAAATGGCCAAGGATCGCCAAAAATTTAGGTGGTCAGATCGAAGATACAAGAAGCGTATGCTAAAATCCCGTGAAAAACACGACCCTCTCGGTGGTTCAACACAGGCCAAAGGCATCGTAATTGAAAAGGTTGGAATCGAGGCTAAACAACCTAACTCCGGTATCAGAAAAGCAGTAAAAATCTCCCTCATTAAGAACGGAAACAAATTGACAGCATTCGCTCCAGGTGACGGTGCGATCAACTTCATTGATGAACACGATGAAGTGATGGTAGAGGGTATCGGTGGTCGCATGGGTCGTTCTTACGGAGATATTCCCGGTGTAAGATACAAAGTAATTCAGGTGAATGGAGTTTCACTCGATGAAATGGTCCGTGGAAGAAAGGAGAAGCCAGTACGCTGATTTTGGTGATTTAAATGAGTGATGAAGAAGTTATCGAAGAAACCGAAACTGTTGAGGTTACTCCAATCGCAGGAATTGGAACTCTCGTCTTTGGTAAGTACGACGCTACAGAAGTTGTATGTCGCGACCCCGGACTCGCCCCTTACATCAACCTGACAACAGTGGGTGTACCACACACAGGCGGTAGACATGCAAATGCATGGTTTGGAAAATCACGGCTATCTGTTGTTGAAAGATTTACAAACAAACTGATGAGAACTGGAAAGTATACAGGAAAGAAGCTAGGTGCATTGAAGGCCTTCGAAGCGGCTCTCGACAACATTGCAAACAGAAGCGGAGAAAACCCGCTTCAAACATTCGTAGACGCGATTTGCCACGCTGCGCCAATGGAAGAAATTACTCGAATCAAATTTGGTGCAGTTTCTCAGCCTAAGGCTGTCGACAGCTCTCCCTCGAGGAGACTAGATGTTGCCCTCGCAAATCTCGCAAAAGGCGCCCAACAAGGCACTTCGAAATCAAAGAGAACCCTAACTCAGTGTATTATCAACGAAATTACCAAGGCGAGTTCTGGAGACGTAACATCTTTCGCAGTTGCTAAGAAAGAAGAAGTACAGAGAATCGCCGCAAGCGCCCGTTGATTTAAGGTTGAATTATCGCACTATTATAGTGCAATCAACCCAAACAGTCAAAGACAGACTTTGTGGGATATAAAGTATGAGCGAGTACGCAGGCGTCTCGAAAATCAATTGGCTGAATTCTATCTTCCTCATAGCAACTCCAATTTTGGCAGTGATAGGGATTATTTCTCACTATTACTTCTACGGAGCCCCTGGATTAACTGAATTATCTGTCTTTTTGGCATTATACTTTGCATGTGGACTCTCTATAACGGTAGGGTACCATCGATTATTTTCCCACAGATCACATGATGCGTCTTGGCCGTTAGTCATGTTTTATGCAATATTTGGTGCTGGAGCATTCCAAAATTCCATTATTGAATGGTGTTCAGACCACAGAAACCATCACAAACATACCGATGACGAAGAAGACCCCTATTCTGCGTCCAAAGGTTTCTGGTATTCGCACATCGGATGGATTATGGTTGAAGAGGATAAATTCGAGAATGATTTCTCTAATGTCAAGGATTTACAGCAAAGTAAAATCATAATGTGGCAACACAAGCACATTTTTGCTATCGGTGCAGTATCTGGAATTATTCTACCGTTTGCAATTGGTTTTGCAATTGGTGGTATTTCATCGGCAGTAGGTTGTCTGGTGTGGGGAGGAATTGTTCGTATTGTCTTCGTGCATCATGGTACATTTCTCATTAATAGCGCAGCTCACATTTGGGGAAAGCAACCTTATTCCAAAGATAATACTAGCAAGGATTCCTTCTGGCTTGCATTCCTCACCTTTGGCGAAGGATACCATAATTTCCATCACACATTTCAAGCAGATTACCGAAATGGGCACAAGTGGTACCATGTCGATCCCAGTAAGTGGTGGATCACTTCCTTCAAGTGGATTGGCTTGAAATCAAATCTAAAATCTACACCCAAACACTCGATTGAAATTGCTAAATTAGATGTCAAATTCAACAACACTGTATCTAAACTCGATAAAAAGGAAATCGCATCAAGCAAATTTAATGAAATATTCAAAGAAAAAAGAGATTCACTTAGGGCGTGTTTATATGATTTACAAAAAGCAAAATCTGACCTAAAAAACACCCTCAACCATTCTAAAATACAAATGAAAGAACGTATTGCTGAAATAAAGGCGACATACTTACAATTAAAGAATGATATCAAGAATATTTTTATTGAGATGGATAGACAATTCAATAGCAAAATTGTAAGCTGAAAATCAAGCCACTGTAATACAATTGATACTATCTTTCAGAGTCGATTTCATAAACCCCTTTCTTGTGGATAGTGTATACCAGAGTGGTGATACTATGGGCCGTAAGGAAGACAATATCAAAAAAGCAACAGAAGTTATGCATGTACTACCCCAAATTAGGAACTTGTGCATTGCTGCTCACATTGACCACGGAAAAACTACCCTATCTGACAACCTGATAGCAGGTGCTGGAATGATGAGTGAAGACTTGGCAGGAAAGAGTAGAGTATTGGATTTTGACGAACAAGAAAGCGCTCGTGGAATTACAATTAACGCAGCCTCTGCTTCGATGGTACATGGAGTCGATGGTACTGACTATTTAATCAATTTAATCGATACACCCGGGCACGTTGACTTCGGCGGTGACGTAACACGAGCTATGAGAGCCGTTGACGGATGTTTCATTCTTGCCTGTGCAGTGGAAGGGCCTATGCCTCAGACTGAAACCGTTGTAAGACAAGCTCTCAAAGAGAAGGTAAAGCCTGTTTTATTCATAAACAAGGTAGACCGACTCATCAACGAACTTCAAGTTACTCCAGAGGATATGATGGAGCGATTTCAAGAGACTATCAGAAAAGTAAACAAATTAATTAGACAATTTGCCCCTGAAGAATTTAAGAAATCTTGGCAAGTTGATGTAGGTTCTGGTACTGTTGCTTTTGGTTCTGCATACCACAACTGGGGAATAACCGTTCCTTTCATGCAAAAAACTGGAATTAACTTCAAAGATATTTTTGAATATTGTAATAACGAACAACAAAAAGAACTATCCAAGAAAGCTCCTGTTCACGAAGTTCTTCTAGACATGGCAGTAACTAAATTACCAGGCCCTGTTGAAGCCCAACCATACAGAATTCCTAACATTTGGAATGGTGACTTGGACACTCCTATCGGGAAAGCGATGGTCGCATGTGACCCAGACGCTGAACTTGCAATGATGATTACCAAAATTTGGATGGACCCTCACGCTGGTGAGGTTGCAGTTGGAAGAATCTACTCTGGAGCTATCAACCAAGGTGAATCAGTATTTGCTATTGGAGCTGCAAAGGCAGAGCGTGTTCAACAAGTTAGCATGATGGTCGGAGGAGACAGAATCACAGTACCAAAGGTTGTCGCTGGAAATATTGCAGCGATTACTGGAATTAGATCTGCAGCGGCTGGTGTCACCCTTTCAAGAGACAAAGATTTCACACCATTCGAAGCAATCAGACATTATTCAGACCCTGTTGTAACAGTAGCTGTTGAGCCTAAGAGCATGAAAGACTTGCCTAAGTTTATTGACGCACTTCGTGCATTAGCAAAATCTGACGCATCACTTCAAGTAATGACAAATCAAGAAACTGGTGAAGCGCTTCTCGCAGGAATGGGTGAATTGCATCTTGAAATCACAGTATACAGGTTGGAAGAAGAACAAAACATCAAGGTAAAAGTTAGCCCACCAATCGTTGTTTACAGAGAATCCGTTGAAAATAATAACCACGGAAGAGCATTTGAAGGTAAATCACCTAACAGACACAACAGATTCATGATCGAATGTGAACCTCTATCGGAAGAAGTAGTAGGAGCATTAAGAGAAGGACACTTTGGTGACGGACCTGTAAGGTCTGGCGATGCAAAGGAAGTTGGAAACAAATTTAGTGAATTTGGAATGGACAAGGACTTGATGAGGAAGATTTACGCAATCAACGGTACCAACGTCCTCGTAAATGACACCAAGGGTATTCAGAACCTTCACGAAACAAGAGAATTGATAATTGAAGCATTCAATGAAGTATGTAAGAAAGGACCAATCGCCGACGAACCAGTAATGGGAATGATGGTTAGATTAGTAGATGCAAAACTACACGAAGACGCAATTCACAGAGGTCCTGCGCAAACTATACCTGCTGTAAGAAACGGAATCAAGGGCGCAATGATGAGAGCAAAAACAGTTCTTATGGAACCAATGCAGAGATCTCATGTATCAGTACCTAATGATTGGCTTGGCCAAGTCACAAGAGAAATTACAAACAGAAGGGGTATTATTGAAGACATGCCTGCTGAAGGTGAAGTTACAACAGTTATCGGAACACTACCTGTTGCAGAAACATTTGGTTTCTCTAACGACATTAGAGCCGCTTCCCAAGGAAGAGCTGTTTGGAATTCAGAAAATACCGGATTCGAAATGCTTCCACCACAATTATTCGACAAGGTTGTTGGAGAAATAAGAACTCGTAAGGGTCTAAAGCCAGAACCAAATCCAGAATCATATTATTCAGATTGAGGTATTAACTTGGGCATCCTTCACGGGATTTTTGTCTCTCAAGGTGGCGTCCCAAAATACAGCATCGAATCGTGCCTTGTAAATTCGATGGGAATTGTCGATGATAAACAAGAAAATCCAAAGCATCACGGTGGACCAAAACGAGCAATTTGTTTGCTCGACTACGATGTATTATTGAAACTGCAAAATGAAGGACACCCTATAACACCTGGCTCTACAGGGGAAAATCTTCTGATTTCTGGTTGTGAGATGGGAATAGGCGAAAAAATATTCGTTGGAGAAGTTGTGTTGGAGATATTATCCGCAGCGACACCGTGTTACAAAATATCTGATTCGTTTGAGGATGGGGAATTCAATAGATTTTCACACAAAAAATATCCAAAAGATACCAGATGGTATTGTCGAGTGATAAAAGAAGGAGAAATTAGAATATCCTCTGAAGTTGGTAATCTGTGAGTTCCCTAAGAGCCCTCAAAGCAGGAGATTCAGGGAGCCGGTCTAAACAATCGTGCGCCTTACGATGATACATTTCTGCCTTATTCCTCGCATATTCAATCGAACCCAAATTATCCAGGGCACGATGCGCCATTGCGACTTGGTCTGAAGTTACTGAATCCCCTTTACCCAATACAGATAATAAATCATCCCTATCCTGAGAAGGTGGTTGTTGTAATGCATGGATGACCATCAATGTCCTCTTTCCTTGTGCTACATCGCTACCGCTTGGTTTGCCTAAAGTATCTGAATCAGATAACACATCTATTAGGTCATCCATCAATTGAAAACATAATCCAAGAGCTAGACCCCAATCATGCATACATTGTATTGTATCATTATCTGCACCAGCAAGGTGTGCACCAACCTCTGAACATGTAAGGAACATTGCAGCTGTTTTACCGTTAATCATTTCGATATATTCCTCTTCAGAGACGGAATCTCTAGATTCAAATTCTATGTCTAATTGTTGACCTTCACTACATTTCCTTACCATTCTTCCAATTCTCTTTACCAAGAATGGAAGTAATTCTGGCTCAATTCCTTCGGCTACAGCCATTGCTTCAAACGCTATAGCAAGCATTGCATCCCCTGCATTAATTGCCGTTGGTAAATCATAGGCCACATGAACAGATGGGCGACCTCTACGGATTTCATCATCATCCATTATGTCGTCATGAACTAAAGTGAAATTGTGAATTATTTCAATTGCAGCACCAACATCAAGTAAACCTGAATGGGTGTCGCCCACGGCCTTAGCAACCAACCAAGGCAATGTGGCTCTCAACCTCTTACCTCCACCTTCAACCAAGTGCATCATAGCCCCAGATAATCTATCCAGATTTGTGTGGGTCAATGCTCTTTCTATTCTTGACTCTACTAAGTCTTTCACTTCAGCAATGCTTGTTGTCAAATCAGCACCAATTGCGTTTGGTAACATGTGAGAAATATCCCCCATGTCATGAATCATGTCATCGGGTCTTGCACAGCCTGGCCTCCACCAATCATCGTTCATCAACCTTGCAGCAATGCATCTGAACCATGGAGCAATTACGTTCTTTTCATCTTCGACTACTAACATATCTTCGAGTTCTTCTTGATTAACCCATTTTATTTCAGAAACTTCGTTGGGATTAATATTCAACTCAACATCAGCATGAATCACTAAACAATGGTCAATTTCACGCTCAATCCAGTCATCATCTTGCCTTGCTTGATACCGCATTTTTGTTACAAAATCGAATTTATCTATTGGTACCTGAGAGGGGTCAATTCCTAATTCTTGCTGTAGTTTTCTTACAGCCGCATTCTTTACACCAATGTGATTGTGTTCGTCCTTTTCCTGTTCACTGTACAAGGGGTGTGAGCAACATGTATTTGCCCAGACGTCCGGAAATGTTATCTTATGAGATGCTCTTCTTTGTAGTAATAACCTACCTGTTGAATCGAATAATAATACACTAAATGCCCGATGATATTGACCTATCCCGTTGTGACTTACGAATTTGGAAATGGGGCCAATTATTTCATCAGATTCAGTTACTGCAATAACCGCTTCTGCCATTAAGCTCCCTTGGGTAGAATCAGAATCTTTCATAATTTCTTTTGATGCTTCATCAACATCGACGGTCGGAACATCATTGATGGTATATCCTGACATGTTCCTCACTGTCACTTCGGTCTCGCGTCAACTAAATCAACAGTTCCCCGATAAAATTTTAGTTCCTTTGGGATTTTTTCCGTCTATTATATCCAGGATTCGCTCGGGATATATCCCGTTTACCAACCAAACGTCTATTCCCTTAGAAGCAATCATTGCCCCTCTTGTTGCTTTTAATCCAATCCCACCAGTTACATCGAATTCCTCTGCATGTAGGCCGTCAAATTTCATATCTGGATTCCACATTTCGAATAGATCCTCTTCTGTGGCAAATTCTGGAGGGACACGAAGTAGACCATCTGCACCTCCCATGGCGAAAATAGCATAATCGACACCTTCGATTTCAGTGGAATAGCGATACATCAAATCATCCCCCGATAATATTCCAAATTCTTTTTCAGGAACAGGGACAACATCTCCGAATACAATTGTCACATTTTCTGAGATTGGTAATTCACCAGAGAATTCAGGACCAGTGCCATTCACCCATTCCCGAGGAGGGAATGTTTTTGATTTCACTCCGCATTTATCTAAAGAATGAGTGATAAGTGAATTCAATGTCATCATGTCATTTCTCACTTCGAGAACGGCTGAATCTTGTTCAATATCGGCGATACGTCCTTCGGCTAATCTGAATTTCTTCGCTTTCATGTGTCCGAAGGAACCTGCACCATGAACTAATATCACTCTCTTGTCGATTTTTGAAATAGCGTTACATAATACTTCTATGGCTTCATGATTCGGAGTGCAAACTTTTTCTTTATCAGTAATCAATCCTCCTCCGAGTTTGATGACTACTGTCCCGCCCATGGTGTTGCGAGTAACTTCTAACTAATCTTTGCATTGGATTTACATCATATGAATTGATGCACAAACCATGTCAGACTCGCCAACAGTGGACCAGTTTATTCGTCACATGCAAGCAGAACTTGATGCATGTGAATCAATTGTTGACAAAAATGAGAAAGAAAAGCGCCAGTGGCAAATCGAATCAGCTTTGATGCATGCCATTGATTTCAAAAGAAAGTTCGTTGACCTCTCAAAATTAGGTGATGATCCACTAAAAATTGTGAAAGCCCTTGCTATGAACGATTTAAGTTCAACAGAATTGAAACAAAATGAGGCTACAACCAACGGTTACTGCCCTAGTTGTAATTCTACAATGGAAGCAGACTTAGACTTCTGTGCAAATTGTGGAAATTATCAAAAATAATTATTCTTCTTCCCAAATCGAAATTATTTCTTGGATTGCAGGGTCATCTTCTTCAACCAAGTATAGATACTCTGGAGGCATTTCTTCACACAAGAAAACTGTCTTTCCTGCTCTCCAGATAGTATGGCCATCTGCTACAGCCCTTGATGTGTCAATTTCAATGATTGCAGGTCTATCGATTCTAACATGTCCAGCTTCCATAGCCTTTCCAATTGTCTTTGATAGGTGAACATGGTTTCTGTCTCCAGCAGATAGGCCGAGTTCTAAATGTGTGGCGGACATATCTGGCTCACATGGCCAATACAGTGCCTCAGGAATATCATCCGTTGGTAAATCGAGTTCTAATTCAATAGAATGCCCGTAGGTAGCTCTAATCATTTCACCCTCGACTTGGTATCTTCCCTTTTCATCAGAGTCGGCAATAGCTTGGAAATGCCAACTCCTTATCCAATGATAATATCTTCTTTGATTTTGAATAGCGTCGGACAATTCTCTTGTGTTGACCCATCCGTTCAAATCCATTTCAACACCGAATTTTTCAGGTGCATGTCTCAAAACGAGAGCAAGTATTTTGCCTATGCTATTTGATTCCTTATCCGACATAATGAATTTTCCTTCAGCATTACAAGTAGGGCAGTTAGACCCTCTAAAATGTCCGTGTGTTCTGCATTGTCTTAACATGATAACGCACCTGCGACATGGGACATGTTGTTGAACCTTATGCACCGAGAGTTAGTTGAACTGTTAACTGCTGGGGTGGTCATGGTCGAAGTCGCAATAATCGGTGCAGGCCAAACAAAATACGGCAACCACGAGAAAGGTTTGAAAGGAATGTGGGCTGAATCTGCAAAAAATGCATTTGATTCGGTGGACCATAATTTTGAACCAAAATTAATTGATGAAGCCTTCATAGGTTCTACGGCATTTGGTGGTGGCCAATTAGGAAATACAGCTGCAATCTTGACTGAGCACTCCGGGATGGATAACGTTTCAGTAAGGAGAGTGGAAAACGCATGTGCATCTTCTGGATTCGCACTCAGGGATGCTTGGATGGCTATCAAAAGTGGACAAGCAGATATTGTAGTTGCTGGTGGAATCGAGAAAATGAATGACTTATCAGCAGAAAGAAAGCGATTCTGGTTGGGAGTTAGTGGCGACACTGAATGGGAAAGATTAGCAGGTCTAACATTTCCTGGGACTTATGCCTTAATGGCAAGAAGACACTTTCATGAATATGGGTCAAAACATGATGATTTGGTCAACATTTCTGTGAAAAACCACACCCATGGTTTTCTAAATATGCACGCTCATCTGCGTAAGGAAATCAGCTTCGAGAAAGCTAAATCAGGTTTCATGGTAGCAGACCCACTTACACTATATGATTGCTGTCCAACCTCTGACGGTGCATCAACAGTCATTTTGGCTGCCGACCATGTAGTAAAAAGATTCACAGATACACCAATCTGGGTAAAAGGTTCTGGAGCAGCAAGTGATAATCTTGCGTTACATGACCGCCCATCAATTACAGAATTAATCGCCACAAAAAAAGCTTCCAAAAAAGCATATGAATTAGCAGGTTTAACACCTAAAAATATCGATATAGCTGAGGTTCATGATTGCTTTACAATTGCGGAATTACTCGCCACAGAGGATTTAGGATTCTGTGATAAAGGTCAAGGTGGGTTATTCGCTAGAGAAAACAGAGGATTACGTAACAATGGCGAAGTAGCAATAAATCCTAGCGGTGGACTAAAATCAAAAGGACATCCATTAGGCGCAACAGGAACTGGACAGGCTGTAGAGGTGTTCAAACAACTAAGAGGAGAGGTTGAACAAGGAAGGCAGGTTATCGATGCAGAAATTGCATTGACTCACAATGTTGGAGGATCAGGAGCAACCTGTGCAGTCCATATATTCGGGAGGGAAAAGAATGTCAAATAATCCCGTTTATTTTGAGGGTTATCTTGTCTGTACCCACGACGAAGGAATAATTGCCAAAAGTCGATTTAAAGCAAACCATACTCACGTTTTTGGACCGGATAGTGACTATACAACTTTGGCAATTAGTGCAATCAATTTCATGAGAAAAACTCTAGATGTCACCAATTTTATTGTCGATGATAACATCCAAATTGAGGTCTTGCAAGCATGTGGTTACTTACATGATGAAAATTCTATTTGGGCTATATTATGCTCACCAAATTCTGCTGAATTGTGTATTACAAAAAAGGATAAATTAAATTCTGAAATTGAGGGTGAGGAAACAAACCTGACTTTTGTTAAAGAAATAGAAAATGCTTGGATTAAGGAAGGAAATTCAATCAGTCAAGGAGCATATATATCAGACCAATCATACAATTTATCGATATCTGGAAGAATGAATTTACAAGGGCAAAAAGTTGATGATAACTACGTTTGGCCAGCAAGAGAGTATCCTAATTACGGCCCAGACATTGTTGATTCTAATTTGTCCAAGTCGGGAACTATCCTATCATGGACCAGCCTCGCTCCGGGAGGGGCTCCATCAGAATTTTCTATCAGGGCCCCTATTTTAGGAGGTATATCTACGGTTTTTGTGAAATTAAAAGATGGCCCGAACGGAGTTTTCTTAATGGCTGATGATGACTCCTCTTCATTAGAAATTGGGTTAACCGTTGACTTAGTCGTTAGGAAAATATACGCACAAGAAGGTTCGGTAAGATATGGTCTGAAAGCTATTATATCCAAATTACAGGCATAGCCTTCAAAAGCCTCAACACTTGTCCACCAATATGGCGGAATGGGGGTTCAGGAAGGGAAGGCGCGAGGCTGCTGATAATCTAACCTATAACGAGGAGGGAGATTGCCCGAGATGTGGTGGCGAAAAGCAACCATCAACCATTGCTGGATATCTCTCTTGTGTTCGTTGTCAGTATGAATGGAGTGATCCAAATCACGTTGCGGTGAAGAAAGGGCCCCCTGCAAATTATCGACGAGATGCGGAACTTATTGAGGAATTTAAGAAAGAAATGACTGGAGGGGAATTGTCAAATGTTTTAGGTATCGATAAAGGCCTCTCAAATGCGCAGCAGGCATCCCTAAAACGATTAGAGGATAAATGGATGACTGGGATGAGTGGCCATTTCAATGCGGCAGCGGAAGAGCGGAAACCGCTGATGATCTCATTTGACGATGATGACAATTTGGTGGATACAACAATAGGTAGTATCAGCATTGTAGCCAACGGCTTTGACGGAGGGGAAGAAATAAGACTGGAATACCCAGGGTTAGGTACGGAATTTTACATCTACGACGAAGCTTCAGAAACGGGTTGGAGAAAGGGTAGGAGTGCGGAGGATACTGCTCGATCAATTACTATGGTAATCAATAAGTTCTCAAACCTCGTTTATGCAAATCAAGATGGTTCTACGATTCTATTGGAGTTACGAGACCAAAATCTAAACCCTGATTCGCTTGTCATTTTCATAGATGACCCTGGAGGCACAGATATAATCGCAGAAAAATCTGGAGTCTCGATGGATCCTAGAGATATTACGATGATCGAAGATTATCGTACTGTTGTAGAAATCTGTCTCGCTGATGGAATTATTTCACCATCTGAAGACCAAATGTTATGGGCGATGAGGCAACAATTAGGAATCGATGATTTTGTTCACGTTCAAATTGTACAACAGATTTTTGGAGATCATGCATTGAAAGAATGCACAGGATGTGGCCAAATGGCAGAACTATATCCTGACTATGCCGCATGGTATTGTAGCAAATGCGAAGATTGGTGCTGAGTCACTTTCTATAGAATTTTTTAACTTAGATATAATAATATCACTTTAGGTATTATTGATAAGGTAATAGGAGTTGGGATTGATAGGCGAGTCAAATGGCTAAAGACGTACTTTACATTGGAATAGACCTTGGAACTTTCAGATCTGTAATGGTCTCAAGTGACAATCATGAAGAAGAAGAATTAACAGTAATCGGCACACCAAAGGACCCAATAGCAAGAAATTTCTTGAAAAGAGATGTCCTTTTTGGTAACGAGGCTTTGAAGAATAGGCTTGCATTAAATCTGTTCAGACCTCTTGAACTGGGAGTCATCAAGGACACGCCCGAAGATCGGGAATTTATTGCACATTTCATCACCCATTTAATCGGTCTTTCAGACCCTGAAGACTATGACAGAGTTGTCGCCGTCATTGGTGCACCTGCTGAAGCAAGTCACGTTGACAAGACCTCAATCTTCGATGCAGCCGCTGGCTCAGTAAACGCTGCAATGATTATTTCAGAACCATTCGCTGTTGCATACGCACTCGACATGATTACTCACACATTAGTAATCGACATTGGAGCAGGTACCACTGACCTATGTCGGGTTTACGGCACAATACCAGGACCTGGTGATCAAATGCACACAGGATACGCAGGGGACTATGTAGATAACCAAATCATTGTCGAGGTTCAAAAGAAATACAACGGTGCACAAATCACTAAGGACATGGCAAGAAGATGGAAGGAACAGTACTCCTTCGTGTCAACCTCCACACCTGATGAGCCAATTATGGTTGACTTCTCTATTGAAGGTAAAGCAATGACTCTTGACATTACAGATTGTATTCAAAGAGCATGTGAATCAATCGTAGACCCAATTGTTGAAAATGTAAAAGCACTAATTGCAGGTTCAAATCCTGAGTTCCATGATGAATTCAGAAAGAACATGGTACTTGCTGGTGGTGGATCTGGAATTAGAGGACTTGGAGCTCTAATTGAGAGAAGACTTTCAGACATGGGCGATGTCAATGTCCACGTCGTTGATGACCCAGTAAGATTGGGAGCAATGGGCGGTCTAAGACTAGCTATGGAAGTCCCTGAAGACATGTGGAAGAATCTAACTTTAGCATCACGCTAATCTTATTCTTCTTCACCTACTGGATTAAGAACCAATGGATTCTCGCATTCTGGACATTTATCATTAGGCGATAGTAACATTGGATTTACAGCCAACACGGCTAAACATGTTGGACAGGCTGCTAGTATTTCGTTTTCTGGCAGTTGTACATTGTCATTGAAGATGTTACCGTTATAACCCAATCGATAAACTGGGTGAAAATGAATTCTGATAAATCTTATTCCAGAAATGGTTGCCCAACCAATCAAGATAGCAATTAGTATTGAACCCCCCAAACCAGCAAGAATCCAGTAAACATTCAAAAACAAAATTATTGCAAACATCAATGATACAAAAGAAATCAAAAGTGGTGCAAACCAATATGCCCAGTCCGCTTTTGATTTGTAACTAGACCAAACAATTAGACCTAATATTGTTGGAACAGCAGCAATTGCGGGACCTAATAGTGAGTTAACCATGATGAAAATCACTATCGAATCGACTATCAGCACGGTACAGGTTCTTCCATGCAAAGCGTCAATTGGACTCGCAGTGGTTGGTCTTGAACCTGCCAAAACAAGTTCATCTGCGTGGGCCATGTGCTCACCCATGAAGATTATCCAATTGAAATAACCGGCGAAGGCGTATTGAATATGTTATTTCTAGGCGTATCATGCGTGACACAGATGTTGAGTCCAAAGGCGACTCACTTAGTGGAATGCATGTACTTCTGGGAGTAACTGGTGGGATTGCGGCTGTGGACACAGTTCGCTTAACAAGAGAATTAAGACGCCATGGAGCAGAGGTAACTGTAATAATGACAAAATCATCACAGAGAATAATCACTCCTTTAGCTGTTAGATGGGGTTCTCAAGGGCAAGTAATTACTGAATGGGATGGCGATTTATCATCACTCGAGAATTTTGATGCAGTATTGGTAACACCTGCGACAAAGAATATCATGGCTTCATTTTCTCACGGCATGATGAATGGTCCGCTATTAATGGCATTATCTGCAGCAAGAGGAAAAAAAATTCCGATTATGTTCGTTCCATCAATGCATAAAGATCTAGCAAACGATGTTGTTACAAAGGAAATTGAAAAGGAATGTAGGTTATATGGTTCTGAAGTTTATTGGGGACCCAATGACGAAGGCAAAATGAAAACACCTCACCATGAAACAATTGTCGCTAAATTTGCTAATCATGTAAATCAAAACAACACATCTGTAGTCGTCACCCTAGGCGCTACTAAAAGTGCCATAGATGATGTTAGATTTATCCAGAACACGTCAAGTGGAAGAACCGGTTTAACAATCGCTGATTACTTATTTCGAAAAGGAATGGATGTTACATGTGTTTGTGGCGTCACAAGTGTAAATATTCCTGAATATCTTCCGTTAGTAATAAAATCTGAGGAACCTGATGAAATGCTTGAGGAACTCAAAGCTATCTCAAAAGATAATATCGACGTTTGGATACATTCTGCCGCAGTTTTAGATTATCTAGTAAAAGAATCAATAGAGGGTAAAATAGCATCACTCCAAGGTGAAATAAACGTCCCATTAACCGAAGGTGCAAAGCACATTTTGGAATTAAAGGAAAATTGCAAGGGTTCTATCCGAATTGGATTCAAGTTGGAGAGTGGAATTAAACAGAAAGACTTGATTCATAGGTCATTAGCCCAAATAGAAAAGTCTGGGATGACTGCTACAATTGCCAATAGACTGGAAGATATTGGTAATCCTGAAAAACCAAGGGGTTGGTTGGTTGACAAAACCGGAGCTCACTACAAATTAGATTCAGAAATTCAAATTTGTGAAGCAATATTTTCAGTCATTAGTAATAACAGGTGATGGAATGCGTAGATTCGTCATTGTCGGAACAAGGGCAATGTCAAAGGGCAAACTACCTATCAATGACTTAGCGGGTGGCGCAGGAAGAATGGATGTTCTAATCCGCGCATTAATGGCTTCAATCCTAACTAGCCACGGATTGAGGGAAGATGTTGAGTTTACCATGATTTTATGTGGAGGGCCAGGCCCTACAAGAAGATTGAAATTTGTTTCAAACGAACTTCGAGGTATTCACGCAGAGGAACGTTCAATCGCTGGTAAAATTTCTTCCGTACTCAATACTCCATTACCACCAAGAGGCCATTATATCGAAAGGTCGCCAGGAATTTATGACGGTGGGGGTGATTTAGAAATGACTGTTAAAGAATGGAATTGTCCGGTTATCCGTTTAGATGCCAATGCAGATTCGTTATACAGTGGTCAAATTCCAGGTAACTTCATTGTTGATGATATTGGATTTATCCTTGGTGACGATAAACCTCTAGATTGCAATTTAGGTACGCCTAAAAGTCTTGGTTCAAATTGGTTACAGGGTAATGCTTGCATAAGCATAATTCATTTTTTGTTAGATGAAGGAATACAAATCAACGTAAATTAGGTCGATAATATCAATTAAATTGTTTGACTAACACGTCAGCATATGCGGGAGAAGTATGCCTTTCCCTCGCACACAAAGCGAGCGGGATTCGCAGTAATTCTTTCAATATTTTTTTTGCTACCCGGTTGTATATCAAGCGATACAGAATCAGTTTCTGAGACAATTAATGACGGCCCGATTATTTTAGAGGTATGGCATACCTTTGCAGCGGAGAGTAAAGAAGAACAAGTATTCACAAATGCGATAAAAACATTTGAAGAAAACAACCCAAACATTACCGTAGAAATTACAATGATTCCATTCGGTAATGCAGACCAATTATTTATGACTGCAGCACAAGGTGGTCAGGCACCTGATTTGATGAGGTTATCATCCGACCAACTCGGTGCGATAGGAGAGGTTCGAGTCGACGGTTTTCCGCTTCTTGAGGACCTAAGACCCCATCTTACACCTGTACAAAGGAACCAGTTTGATGATCGAGCCTTACAAGCTATGAGGTATGGTGATGACTTATTTGGGATACCTGCAAGTCAGGATTGCTTATCATTAATCTATAATAAGGCAATATTTGATTCGCAAGGTATTGATTATCCAACAGAAACATGGGACGAAAACGACTTATTAGAGGCCGCAAAAGAACTCACCTACCAAGATGTCAATGGCTTAGCTTTACCAATAAAATCCGCTTACTGGTGGTTTGGTTTTCAAGGAGGTTTCGGTGGAGATTTATTCGATTCACAGGGTAACCCAACTCTAAACTCTAATGGGTCAAGTGAGTCTATGACGTGGATGTTAGATTTGGAATTAGAGCACGATGTTGTCGCTACTGGAACACAAATTGAAGGTATGAAAAACCAGTTTATCGAATCAAAAGCTGCTATGATAATTGACGGACCTTGGAATTGGGCGACATACGAAGCAAGCAGGTTGAACATAGGGCAAACCACATTACCTCTTATTGAATCAACTGGAGAAAAGATGTCCCCTCTTGTAACTTACAAAGGATGGTCTGTGAGTAAGCAAAGTAACCAGAAAATTGCTTCTGTAGAATTAGCTCTATGGCTATCGTCCGCAGAAGTGCAAAAGGAATTTGCACTCGAGACATATACAATGCCAACGCATAGTCAACTTGAGGGCGATAATGAAATCAATAATGACGTAGTAATTTCAGGTTTTTTGAATCAGACAAAATTTGGCACACCTGCACCAACTACTAGAGCCATGTCTCTCGTATATGGGCCCCTATCAACTGCATTTGAGCAGGCATATTCTGGAATTTCATCTACACAGGAAGCGTTAGATGGTGCAAATGAAGAATTGATTTCACAGATAGAAGGACTACAAAGGGCTGAACCAGTTTCCCAAAATGAAGGTTATCGAACAATTTTTGTCGATATTGATACAAATAATGCAAGTAATTACACAATTTTTGTCGACAGTAAATTACATACGGTGATAAAAATAGATAGTAGCCTAACTGGGAAAATTAAAAATTACGACACGTGCTTATCGAATGGAACAGAATTATACGATAATGAAGGCTACAAATTACTTCCATCTAATGCATCGAATTTTTCATGCGGTTTGACTGGGATGATTCCGAATTATTTACACGATATCGAGGTTTTCGCTGACGGGGTTCTAATTTTTAGCAAGGTCGATTCGACATCTGTTGAAGACCAACGACCAATCTCTGGTGATACTTCTGCAATTTTGTTTGCAATCGGAGCAATCACTCTTTCACTAATCGCATTGCTTAGTTATGGCAAGTATAGGGATAAAAAAATGAATCGTACAAAGTCTAAATTAGCCCATTTCTACATTGCACCTGCGCTACTTTCTCTTGCAATATTGACATTTTACCCGGTCCTTTACGGATTTTGGCTCGCCTTCACAGATGCGGATCAAACTCACCTTGGAGAGCAATCATTCATAGGACTGCAAAATTTCTGGGAAGTATTTACAGCATCTGGATTTATTCGAGTCACTCTCTTCACAATAGTATGGACAATTGTAAATGTTACCGCTCACATTGGAATCGGTTTGTTCTTAGCACTTATACTGCAGAATAAAAATATCAAGGGAAAAATTGCATATCGAACTATATTATTACTTCCATGGGCAGTACCATCTTATATTTCTGTTCTAATATGGAGAGGAATGTTCCAACCTGACGGATTAGTGAATGATATATTAGGGACAAATATCGATTTCCTTTCTGACCCAAATTTGGCACAGATAGTTGTAATTCTAGTTAACATATGGCTTGGTGTACCATTCATGATGATGTCGATAAGTGGTGCTTTACAAGCCCTGCCAAAAGATATGTACGAAGCTGCAGAAATCGATGGTGTCACAGGCTGGGATTCATTCAAATTTTTAACACTGCCAAATCTAAAAAGCGCATTAGTACCTTTATCACTATTAGGATTCATTTGGACTTTTAACATGTTCAACGTTATTTATTTGATGACAGATGGTGGTCCAAATTTATACTTTGGAGAGCCAGGGCAGACTGATATTTTGATTACTTACGTGTATGATGTAGCTTTCAGAGATGGTGCTTATGGTATTGCGGCAGCCTGGTCGGTCATCATATTCATGATGTTGATGGCATTTTCATGGTATTACATGAAACAAACTGATGCTACGGAGGCAGCTGTATGATTAATTCTAACGAAATGAAGGATTGGTACATACCTGTTGAAATTAGTACCCTAAAAAAATGGATTTTTGTATCCTGTGTAGTAAATACGTTGTTACTTACATTCGAATTGCTCAGAAACGATATGACAATAATTATGGCTAGCATTCTTGCTACTATTTCACTTGTCACATTGTACTATTATTTGCCAGCAGTAAACCAATCTAAACAAAGGGACATTTCTCTCGGTTTAAGTGCGATTATTTTTGGAATAGGAATATACAAGTTAATCTCAATACCATTTACGCTGTTCAACATTTGGCTATCCGCTTGGATTATTGTCCCTTCATTAATTTCATTGCAGTGGCTATCTAGTCGGCCAGTAACGGTTTGGACTTCACAAGATCTATCTAGAAAAGCAGTAGAATATGGATTGGAAAGGAATTTCAATCTCGAAAAGAAATATTCTATTTATTCAAACCATGTTACACTCCTGCATTTTGTCTTTTTGACGATTCTACCTTTGATTTGGATTATTGATATTGCATTCTCATCAGGTAATGCATTAGGAGGACAACTAGGAGACTCATTTACAACAGACCATTTCGAGAAGATTCTGACTGGGGATTCATTCTGGGTCTGGCTTACAAATTCACTTATTGTAAGCATCGGAACATGCATACTAGGCCTCACAATTGCTATTCCAGCAGGTTATGCATTTAGTAGATTCAAGTTTTCAGGGAGGGACGTTTCGATGTTTGCATTTTTGTTGGTCCAAATGTTCCCAGGAATTATCATCCTGGTTCCTTACTTTTTAGTAATGAAATCTTTGGGTTTGCTCAATACACATCTAGGGTTGATTTTGGCATACTGTGTAACCGCTTTGCCTTTGTGTGTATGGATGCTAAAAGGTTTCTTCGACACCATCCCTAGAGAACTTGAAGAAGCAGCTGCACTCGATGGTTGTAATCAATTCCAAATTTTCACAAAGGTCGTTCTACCACTCTCGATGCCAGCTGTTGCTGTGACTGGGCTGTTCAGTTTCCTAGCAGCGTGGAACGAATTTTTGCTTGCATTAACTTTCAACACATCGAATGATATGTACACCTTGCCAGTAGGCCTCGCTTCGATGATATCCTCTACTGGTCAAGCTTGGGGTGATTTCGCAGCAGCAAGCATTTTGGTGAGTTTACCAGTTGCGTTATTATTTTTGATATTCCAGAAATTTTTGATTGAAGGTTTATCTGCAGGTGGAGTAAAAGGTTGATAATATGGTTGAAGTAGAATTTACTGGCGTAAAAAAGCAATATGACGATGGATTTGTCGCTGTTGAAGACTTAAATCTGAAAGTGGAAGATGGCGAATTCCTAGTTTTATTAGGTCCATCTGGGTGTGGAAAATCAACAACTCTCAGAATGCTTGCGGGATTGGAAGATATTTCTGAAGGGAAAATAAAGATTGGAGGTATGAAAGTAAACCATCTTCCACCTATGGCGAGAAACTTGGGAATGGTTTTCCAATCTTATGCACTTTATCCACACATGAGTATAATGGAAAATCTATCCTTTGGCTTAAAAATGGCTAAGGGCGAAGCGAGGATTCCTGACGAGGACATAAAGGAAAGAGTACATGAAATTTCTAAACTACTAGAATTAGCTGACCACTTGGAAAAGAAACCTAAGGAACTTAGCGGTGGCCAAAGGCAAAGAGTAGCCCTTGGTAGAGCTTTAGTCAGAAGACCCAAAGTTCTCCTAATGGATGAACCACTATCAAATTTAGACGCAGAACTACGACACAACATGAGGAAGGAGATTAAAAGACTACACAATGAACTTGGCACAACCACAATTTACGTCACACACGATCAAATAGAAGCGATGACCTTAGCAGATAGAATAGCGATATTAGACAAAGGTATTCTGCAACAACATTGTGCTCCTCTTGATGCTTACAATAATCCCGCAAATGAATTTGTGAAGGATTTTTTGTGCAAACACATCGATGATTTAATAGAAACTGCTAATTCATTATTCAAAAAGTAATAAACTGAGGTGGAAAAATGCGAATACAGATTTTTCTGATTGGATTGTTGGTATTTTCGTATATTCCTTTAACTGCAAATGTCACAACAGCATCCACACATGAGCACAACAACTATCATTCTATAGAATATGTTGGAATTGCAAACCAAGTTCAAATTATTGGAGAATGGGACTGGTCTCAACCGATAGATTTGCTCCAAGAAAATGGAGTTTGGACTGTAAATCTTGATTTAGAAGAGGGATTATATTGTTACAAATTTATTGTTAATAGCGAATATATTTTTGACCCTGCTAACCCTGAAAGAGTTTTCTGTGACGGAATAGAAAACTCATTGCTTAGAGTGAAAGACAACCTTCGACCTAGTTTTAGCGCTGAATTAGTGGGTGATTCCTTGATAGTATACTACCATCCAGGTGTATCAGGGGCCGGTTTAGTTGAAACGCCCCAAGCTTTGCAAGGGGCGCTATGGGATGATTCAAACCTACTATGGGATTACAATCTTTCAGACTTGGATGAAGGAAAACATAGTCTACTTATCGAGGGAGTTGATGATGATGGAAACATTGCTTACGACCTATTAGTACCGTTTTGGACAGGTGAACATTCAGAATTCATTTGGGATGATGCACTGATCTACATGATAATGACTGATAGATTCGTAAATGGAAATACATCCAATGATGGCCCATCAACTGACGCCGCACAGGGTGCGGACTGGCAAGGAGGGGATTTTGCTGGAGTCACCGAAATGATAAATTCTGGATATTTTGCTGACATTGGAGTTAATGCGTTGTGGCTCACCCCGTTCAATGAAGCAGCGACAAGTACGGGAAAAGCATCTGATGAGGTTCATGATGTTTCATCATTTCATGGTTATTGGCCTAAATCAGCACGGGATATTGAGCCACGTCTTGGAACAGAGGATGAACTTATTCAACTCGTAGAAACCGCACACGACAACGGAATTCGAGTGATGATGGATTTTGTTGTAAATCACGTCCACCAGGAACATGATTACTTTATTGAAAATCCAGATTGGTTCAATTCAGGATGCATCTGTGGAACAAATGCTTGTGATTGGACAGAATTTCGCCTCGAATGTCAATTTACATCTTACATGCCGGACGTAAATTGGAAGAACCGAAATGCCTCAGAGCAATTCATTTCTGATGCACTTTGGTGGATTGAAACATTCAACCTTGATGGTGCGAGAATAGATGCTGTAAAGCATGTCGATGACCTTGCAATCAGAAACCTGGTAGCACAAATCAATAAAAGATTTGAGACGGTTGGTACTGATTATTACCTCAAGGGAGAAACTGCAATGGGATGGTCAGGTCATTCGTTAGAACTGAATCAGGACCAATATGGCACCATAAATTCCTACATGGGTGATGATGGTTTAGATGGTCAAGCAGATTTTGTTTTGTATCATGCTGTCGTTGACAATGTATTTGTCAACGGAGTAGAGGATTACCAACATCTAGACTATTGGACAAATCGAAGTCAGGATCAATACACTCCTGGTGCAATAATGGTACCATATGTAGGGAGCCACGATGTCCCAAGAATAACAAGCAGGGCTGATTCTGGAACTTTCGATGCCTATAACCAGTGGCCTGAAGATGGTCTTCCAGGACAACCGGGTGGTTCAGACTCCTATAATGCAACTCTTCAAGCATATGGTTGGCTGTTAACCACTCCTGGGGCTCCGTTATTGTATTATGGAGATGAGTATGGCGAGTTTGGTGGTGCTGACCCAGATAATAGGCACATGTATAGAAACAGTAGTCAATGGAGTTCTTTAGAATCAGAATTGTTTGAAAAAATTAGCGCAATAGGGAAAATCCGACAGGATTCCTCTGCCTTGAAGCGTGGGGTTTATTCTACAATTTATTCTGAGTCTGATAGTTTGGTATACTCTATGAAATCTGATTTTGAGGAAATGTATGTTGTCCTAAATCGTGGCGATTCTTGGGTATTTGATGGAGTACAAGATAGCGATATCGTTCATTTTGGTTCATCAGAGATTATATCAAATTCAATTATTGTCCCAAAAAATTCAGTTCTTATTATCGAAAAAATATATTCAAATGATAGTAATGAATCATTCTTTGGATGCACCGATATTCTCGCTACAAATTACAACGAAAGTGCAAACGAGGACGACGACTCTTGTGTATATGAAGAAGTGGTAGAAACAAATAATACGACAGAAGAAAACAATTCCCAAGAAAAAATTGGTTGCATGGAAAAGGTAGCATTGAATTATGATCCACAAGCCACAGAAAACGATCAGAGTTGTGAATATAAAACTGATTCAGAGGATGAACTGAAATCAATAAGTGATAGTAATGTTGGAATCATAATTAGAACTGTATTACTAGTTGGAGTGGTGATTGCTGGAATTGCCCTCTATTCAATGAGAAAAGAAAATTTCAAATGAATTTATTATAAAATTCAAGATAATCTTGAATCATTCGATTCCCGGTGAAATTCGACGACGCTACTATACTACTTTTCATGATGTTAGCCCAGTTATCTATACTTGATTCCCAAACAGGTAAAACTTCATTTTCGATCACGTTGTATAGATTATTTGCATCTCTGATGTCGTTTCTATCGTCTTCTGCTGAACCAATCGCCCAACCATTTTTTCCATGAATACATGCTTCAGGCCACCAGCCATCTAAGATTGAACAATTTGGTACGCCATTCATTGCTGCTTTCATGCCTGATGTACCAGACGCCTCCATCGGCCTTATTGGATTGTTTAACCAGATATCAACTCCACTTGTCATATCTAATCCAATTTGCATGTCATAGTCTTCTAAGAACGCTACTGGTATTGAAGATTCAATATTTGATGCAGACTCGAAGATACTTCTAATCAAATCTTTACCACCATTGTCCCTTGGATGAGCTTTTCCTGAAAATACGAATTGTATTTTATCTGCTCCGATATTAGTCAACCTCTCTAGATCATGAAAAACCAAATTTGCTCTTTTGTAAGTTGCAAATCTTCTAGCGAAACCAATCGTTAATCGATCTTTGAACAATTCAACGCCTGTATCATTTTTTACTCTATTTCTAAGCAGTTCTCTCGCCTGTTCTCTGTATTTTACTAATTCATGATTGGGCAAATTATTTGCATTTTGTAAAAGGTTCGGGTTTTCCTTCCAACCAGGAATGAATTTATCGAACAGTGTCGACATACTATCTGATGTCCATGTCATGTGATGTACGCCATTTGTTATTGGCGTGATTACTCTATTTGCAAACATAGTTGAAGCAACCTCTGCATTTAGTTTAGAAACAGCATTTACTGATGTACAAAGACCTACGGCTAAGTGCGACATGGAACATCGATTTCCATTCTCAGAATCGCCAGCAATTTTTACTAATTCAATGGCGTCTTGTGGTAATTTGTCACCAATAATATGCCGCACTAAGTCCCAATCAAACCTATCATGTCCGGCTGGAACTGGAGTGTGTGTTGTAAATAGTGTATGATCGCTGAGATATTGGCGAGTCCAACCTTTTTCTAGTAATTCCAACAAGGCAAAAGTACAGTGTCCTTCATTTAGATGGATTCCAGATAGCACTTCATCGATGAAGTCAAATAATTTTACTCCTCCAACACCGAGAATATATTCTTGACGAATTCTAGTATTATCATCTCCCCCGTACAATCTTCCGCTAAGGGAACAGTGTTCAGGAGTGTTATCTTCATGGAACGTGTCCAAAAAATACACAGGTACGACATGACCTGAAATTCCTTCAATTTCAACCTTCCAAACGGATATTTTGATTTGAGTATTATCCAAATTGAGGCTAAACTCTATACTGGTTTTTGTCATATGTTGATTTGGGTCAAGATTTGGAAATGTCTCAGTTTGGTTACCGAGATTATCCAATTGTTGCGTACCATAACCCTCTCTGTACAGCAAAGTAACTCCAACGAGTGGAATTCCAGCATCGGCAGCGGATTTCACATGGTCACCAGCCAATACACCCAATCCCCCAGAGTAGGTTTTCAAATCCGACCAAAGACCAATCTCTGCCGTAAAATAGCCTATCTTCCCCATGTATCGCTCCGAGTTTAATTTAGGTTATCATTAATGCGGACAGATAATCAAATCAATTGGTCCCAAGCAAATTTCCAATTCCAATTTCCTGTTGGCACTCCAGGGGTATTCATCCTTGATTTTGAATCCAGATTTAGCATATCTTGCATTGGAATAACTATCAAATTGGAACGACTAGATTGCGCAATTCGAATCATAGTTTGATTGATCGTTTCGCCTTTTAGTTTTAATTTATTGACATTTTCAATGATTTCTGAGGTTGCATCATTCCACCAACCAATTGTTGTATCGTTATCATGAGTAGCGATGTAACAAATTTGGTCTTCTTGGACATTTTTTGGGTTATTTGGATTTTTGGACAAGTCCCCTTCAAACCCAAAGTGCAAAACAACCATGCCACGTAACTCATTCCTTTTTCTGAGATCTACAACCTCTTGGGGAATGATTCCTAAATCTTCAACGATTATTTTTTCATTTGAGCCAGCAACTTCTATAATTTGTTTCAACAAATCATCCTTTGGGCCATCCTGCCAATGACCATTTCTCGCATCTTCATCTTCAACAGGAACTGCCCAATTTGAATGAATTGCTCTGAAGTGGTCAATCCTAATCATATCAAATAATCTTAGACTACGCTCAATACGCTCTCTCCACCAACGCCACCCATCCTCCTCATGAGCCTTCCAATCGTAAAGTACGGTTCCCCATTTTTGTCCAAATTCACTAAAATAATCAGGTGGCACTCCCGAAACATATTTTGGCATACCATTTTTGTCAAGCTGGAATAAATCTCGATTTGCCCAAACATCTGCAGAATCGTGTGCAACAAAAATAGGTAAATCTCCGAATAGTTCGATGTCTGAATCATAGGCGAGATTTTTCAATTTATTCCATGAATTTTGGAACATTTTTTGTTCTCGTATGTATCGAAGGGACTTTTGCTCCCATTTTTTTAATTCATTGGCATCCCTATCTCGTAATTTTTCTGGCCATTTATACCACGGTAAGCCGTTTTGACCATCTTTAATTGCGCAGTATAATGCCCAATCTTTTATCCAATAATCTTCTGATACTAACTCTTCTTCTTCATTTGAAAATGTAATCTCACCCCAGCCAGCAAAGGCCGAGGTAGAAGAATATGGTGACGAATATTGGTCTGGAGGGTTGATGGGTAGCATTTGCCAAATGCTGAAATTATTCTTTCTCATCCAATCTAGGAATTTTTTGCACCCCTCTAAACTGAAATCGGGTAACGATGTTACATGGCATAGCACACAATTCCTCTTTGCCATGGGTGAAAAATTATGGAGAAAGTCTTTGAATTTATCAGTATTGAGTTACAACATGAAGGGAAAGTCTTTGTTAATTTGCGCTATTTTTTTGTGTTCTTTATTTACACAGATTGCTTCCGCTGTAACGCCTAATGACATCAATGTTGATGGTTCCCTGAATGAATGGCAAGCAGATACTTTGATGGAAACTGATTCTAATGATGTGAAGTTCCATCTGAACTGGAATGAGACACATCTTTTCATTGCTTGGGATGGAACTGACTGGAGTTCAACAACCGAAGGTGCCGACCTCTTTGTATACTTCAACACTAGCGAAGGTGGTTCCATTTTGTCCAAGAATTGGGGCTTCGCTCATACACTTCCATTTGCAGCAGACCACGGATTTGTTCTCGAAGATGATTCATACTATCAGCACATTATGTATGATGGTTCAACATGGACAGACCAGAACTCAAACATTGAAATTTACACAGGATGGAGTGATAACAAAGTAACAGAGATAGCAATTTCATTTGCGGATTTGGGTAATCCGCAAAGTTTCCAGATTCTGGCATACGCCCAATGGCAAGATGCTGGTAATGTTTGGACTTCTTTCCCATCTCAAAATGCCGCCAACAGTAATGGCGCCGAAACATTCTCTCACGTATGGCATATCGACAACATCAACAACATCACATCCCCAAACCTGTCGCCAATAATTCAGCCAGCAACTGAAGGTAAGGTTTCAGATGCACTTAATCTTGCTATTGTTTTTCACCAACATCAGCCGTATTACAAAAATAAGTTAACCGGCATGTATGAAATGCCGTGGGTCAGAGTTCATGCAATGACTGAATACGTTGATTCACCTGGGATATTAGCAGATACAAATACCAAGGTCACATACAACCTAGTTCCATCATTTATCGAACAATTAGTTGATTATCATGAAGAAGAAACTCTCGATGTACACACCGATATTGCAAAGCGCTCATGGGCTACTGGAGGATATCCAAACGCTACTGATTTGGAACTCCATACAATGCAATTTCAATCCTTTTGGAATAGTGGATGGATATACAATGTATCACAAAACGATGATAAGTTAGGGTGGCTGTATCCCTCAAGTTCAAAATACAAAGAATTGTATGACGCAACCCTACATAATCTGAAGCCTGCAACAATCATGGATGATGATTTGTTACCACCTCAGGATTTTCTTGATTTACAGGTTCTATGGTATCTTTACCAATTTTCTCCAGATTATGTTTTAGGTGAATACAATCAAAGTCATAGGGACCAAGGCCTGATCGACCTTTTCATGCAAAATGGGAATTATGAACTTCAGGATCTTGAGTATGTTCTGAATGCACAACATTCTCACATGGGTAATGTTTTACCAATGTATAGCGAGCTTGCTCAAAATGGACAGGTAGAATTGACAACTACTCCGTATTATCATCCAATTATGCCATTACTAATGATGGAAGGTTGGACTATGGAGGATGGAATTCGAGTTAACAAAGAGGCATGGCCCGAAGATGTCCAGATGCATTTGACTACGGGAATGGATTTGTTCGAGCAAGAGCTTGGCTTCAGACCAACGGGAATGTGGCCAAGCGAAGAAGCGGTTTCGCCAGAGATGGTTGAGCCTGTGAGCGATGTTGGGATTCAGTGGATGGTGACCGATGAAGAGATACTGAAAAAATCAACAGACCTTAACGGACAGATGGTTGATGTAGACGACCCCACAAATTTAGCAACCCCTTGGACAGTAACCGGTGCTGAGGGAGGAGAAGTAGCTGTAATATTCAGAGACCGAGTAATTTCAGATAGAATTGCATTCCAATATGGCACAATGACCCCAGAGGCTGCTGTTTCTGATTTCATATCATATCTCGATAATGTACGCCAAGAATTGTTGGACGCAGGAGAAGACCCTTCTGAACATCTACTTACCGTTGCGCTTGACGGTGAAAACTGGATGTTCATGTCTGAATTCCAGTACCAAGATAACGCTAGACCTTTCATGGCAGAATGGTATAGCAGACTATCAACACATCCAACAATCATCACCACAACACCCTCAGAATTCTTGGAGAAGGGAACAGATTTACCAGAAATTGGAACTATAGGTACTGGTTCATGGATTGACGGAACGCTTCGAACATGGGCTGGAGAAGAGGAAGAAAGCTTAGCATGGCAACGATTGGTTGAAGCGAGGCAACAACTGGTTGCATTCGAAGAAGAAAATCCAAACGACCCTGGTCTTGATGCGGCTTGGGAATCCCTCTACATCGCCGAAGGTAGCGATTGGTATTGGTGGTATGGACTTGACCAAGATAGTGGTTATGATGAGAATTGGGACGTCCTTTTCAAAGTACATCTTTCTAACATTTATCGAGCAGTCAACTTAGAATTACCTCCCTACCTACAAGAATTATGGACAAACCCAGCTGTACCAAATCCCTCAGCTAGTGGCATCATTGAGCCAATGATCGATGGCATAGCCCTACCCGGTGAATGGGATGGTGCCGCTAGATATGATGCGCCTGTTTCTGGGGGAGATTTCGACATCGATGAATTCTACATTGGGTATGATGCGACTAACGTATTTTTGCGAGTGGACGCAAAAACGCCTGATGAATTATCCACAAATACTCCTCAAGGAAAGCAGGCGGACCTTGCTATTTACTTCATGCAACCAAATGCAGTTAACTTTAATGAGGCCGAAACAAATTTCAGAACTTACTATGGAAACCAAATCCTCGGTTTCCCAGCCAAATATATGGTAGCCTTTGATTTTGAAAACATAAGAGAAGATGGAAGGGCAAAGTGGAATCTATTCACGGCAAAAGGTAAATCAGGAGACAAAGAACAATGGGTTCTTTCAGGAAGTTCATCATTAGGTGCATGTGCAGCAAGAGATGTCTATGAATTCTCAATACCTTGGTCAGATATTGGACTTGCCCCAAGATATTCGACTCGAGTGAAAGTTGTTTCCTCATGGGCTGAGTCTCTGTCATATGGGGATGGTGAAGACATGGAAATCGCACCACCTGCTCCATCCGAGTTAGTACTTCCTGACTTAGAGGAATGGGTGACATTATTAGAATTACAAGATGCAACCGGCGACGAGAATGGTGATGGTGACTATGTTTACCCGTTGGCGAGTGATTTCGCAACTCCAAATGGTGGAGGTTTATGGGACGCACAATCGCTAACCATCAGACAAAGCGCTTGGAATGCTCAATTCATAATAGAAATGGGAGAAATGACTGACATTTGGAGCTTAAGCAACGGATTTAGCCATCAAATCGTTCAAATTTACGTTGACCACGGTGAAACGACATACGGTAAAACAACAATGCTAGACGGGGCCAATGCAGAAATTGACTCCGAATGGGCTTGGGAAGTAGCAATCAGTGGAACTGGTGAACCTGGTGCTGTAATGGCAGTCCAAGCATCGACTGGCAGTACTTCATCGAAGGGTGTGGAAGTTACTGGAGATGTAGAATCTAAGACAATTACATTTACAGTCAGTAAGGATGTGATAGGAAATGATATTCCGAATTACCGCTACATTGTTGTTATAGGAAGTCAAGATGGGTTTGGAACGGGCAAATGGAGGGATGTAGATGAATCACCTTCCACCTGGACTCTGGGTGGAGGTTCAGATCCATCAGAGGTTGATGGAGTTGATTATGACCCAAATATCATTGATATCATTCTCTCAGAAGATACACAACAATCCATGCTATCATCATACGATGTTGATACTCAGGCTTATGCGATTATCTCAGGCTTTGAGATGCCAAATGTTTCTCAGCAGATATATGGTTTAAAGTTCATCAGCAGCACTTCGAATTCAGCTCTAATCGAGTGGTCGACGACCAAACCGGGATCTGGTGAAATTCGCTGTAGTGAAGTCGATGGAGCGAGCGATCTCGCAGTTATACCATGGCAAAGTGAATCTCTGACCAACACCATCACGATTGCTGGTTTATCGACCGCTAAAGATTATCAGTGCATTGTATCAGTTGGGAATATTACCTCGGAAATACTAGAATTTACAACATCATCCGAAATTGATACGACTCCTCCTGATTTACTTAACCTCAACGCTGAGGTTCTGGAGGACGCAAGAGTAAGAATTACGTGGTATACATCAGAGAGTTCTACTGAACAGGTTTACCTAAATGGAGAGCAGATATACAATGATGAATTTGCTACCAAGAAGAATCACGAATTCATTACGGTAGTATTAGGATTAGGTAATTGGAATGTCGAGGTGAGAAGCTCAGATTCCTCTGGAAATGAAAACTCATCTTCCATTACTTTCACCGTCGATATTGAGGGAGAGAACGCACAAATGCCTTCAAACAACAACAAAAATGATGATGAAGACAAGGCTTCATCACTCAATGATTCTGTTGTTATACAAATAGGAATATTGGTTATTATTTTGGTCTTGTTAATCTCATTAATCCGAGTCAGGAAGAGTGAAGATAGTGAGGATGAATGGTCGGATTAGATCCAAACAGGTAATCCATCTCCGGAATTTTCTAAACACCAAGCAAGTAACTCCGGGTTCGCCTCGAGCGGATGTGTGTGTGGCCAACACGGTAAGCAAGAAACACTTGCAAATCCCTCTTTGTCTGCGTCGACATCTCCTTTGTAGACTTCGTCAGTATCAATTCTTGCAGCACCTAACCTAAATGTTGAGGTTTCTTCCCCGAACGAAATCGCACTACGATACCACCTCATACCGAGTCTAGTAGTTCTAAAACCAGAATTCCAATTGACTGGAACATTCAAATTTAGAAATATCTCACCATTTGCGAAACATGTTCGTAGTGATTTAATTGGGTCCTGATTCCATAATTTTTCACTTTCATTCGGCCAATTAGTTAGGTGTCGCGCAGATACATCGACATGTGGACGGTTTAGATTTGATGGAACATCAGGAATTACTGGTAAAACAGCTTCTATTAACTCTACAGTTGCATCGATAGATACATCCATTCCTTCAGGGTCAAATGATGACCATGATGAGGCAATTGCAGGCATACCATACATTCCAGCTTCGCGTGCTGCCGCCATTGTTCCACTATGATATGCATCTTGACTTAGGTTGGGTCCGAGGTTGATGCCACTTACCAGTAATTTAGGCAGAATCCCTGGAAGGAATTTCTTAATTCCACCATCTAATGCTGCAATTACACAATCACAAGGTGTACCTCCAATTGAAAACTGACGAACATTCTCTCTGTTATCAGGAATCTCTTCTATAGAAATTGGCTTTCCTAATGTTATGGCCATACTTACGGCAGAGTTATTCTCGCTTGGAGCGAAAACGATTATTCCATAATCTCTTCTTGCTAACTCAGAAACTAATTTCTGTAAGCTAACCGCTTCAATTCCATCGTCATTCGTAAGAAGTATCCAATCCATCTAATTCACCACCTTTGATTACCATCATTATTCCCGATATCAAAATAAATCCTCCAATCCATGTCCATTTCTGAGGAATATTTCCATCAAACAATAACCAACCAATGAATGCTCCAATAATTGGTTCTAAGGTAACGGCAAATGATATCGTCAGTGGTTGTAACCATCTTAAGCATGCATTTAATCCTGTGTGACCCACAATACCAGCAAGGAAAGCAAGAAGCAGAAACCAACCCAATAATTCCGAATCAACCCAGCCTAATGCCGAAGTCTCCTCTCCTGAGAAGATGGATATTGGGATTAAAATCAATGATGCTAGTAAAGTAACGGGTACTGCATATAAGAAAACGGGCATCCATTCTCTAAGGACCCTACCTGCTATGATGTACCCCACAACCGTTATCGCACCAGAAAATGCTAGGAGATCTCCATAGATTGTAACCTCCCCATCTGATTTTGCGTCAAGCAGAGTGATTGATGCACCCACTAGTCCAATCAATGCGCCATAAACCTCCAAACGTTTTGGTTTACGAACGAAAATTGCTATACCTATTACAATAATAATAGGATGACTTGTCACGAATAATAGAGAATGGGCTAATGAGGTATGATCTAATGAAGTAACCCAAGTTCCAAAATGGGCTGCTAAAGCAATTCCGGAACCAAACAAAATTAATATCGTCCTTTTTTCAAATAATTTTGACCTTTTTTCACTTTCTAGTTCACGGTACTGCCATATAGCAAACGGAGCCAACATGATTACAGTAATCTGCAATCTCCAAGATGCACGCATCAAAGGTGGAATCTCATCGACATGTTGTAAAATTGCTCCTGCAAAAGATACGCCTAATACACCTGCTGAAAGTAAACCCCACACTAATGGTGGAGTACGATTCATAGAATCAAGCCTCGACTAATTCTGCATCCTCAACCTTAGGTTGTCCCAATACACCCGCTCGCTTGAATAGAGCATAAATTCCCCATCCTGCGAGTACATTCAACAATACAAATCCACCTAAGCGTAGCAAATGCCATTCAAGGCTCATTCTGAAATCATCAGACCAAAGGGAATCAATAAAGGAAAGAATGCTACTCTCGGTACCAAAGAATGCTTCACCTGTAAGTAGACCTGCTGCAACCATGAAGGTTCCAAGCAGGATTAGGGCACGTTGTTTTTCAGCTTCCACAGTACCTTCCTTCTCTTTGATTGCTTCAACACGTGGTTTGAGTTTCTTATCCTCCCACTTGTCTCTCGCAACTCCACCGATCAGCATCGGCAATGTGTGAGGCACGTCTAGATACATTCCTAGACCGAAGGAAGTTCCCATTCCAGTAGCCCACTCTACAAATACACCTAACATGAAACCAAGTAGGAGTAACCACAAATCGCCTTGTCCTTCTGCGAAGATTACAGAGAATGTAGCGAAAGCGTTTGCTTGTGGTGCTATTAATTGAATTCTCCCCGCTGCTAGTTCATTAGCAAGGAAGATAGCAACACCTGCTCCGATAACTGCACCGGGAACAACTCCCATGATGTTACCTTTTGAAATGTGATATGGGCGATTACCAATATACAGACTGTTTTTGTAATCCCCAATAACTGTTCCAGACATGGATATTGCGGAACCAAATACTGTAGTCCCCACAAGACCAAGCAAAACTGCTTCTTGGGTTGAAAGTCCTAAGGCGTCATTGAAGTTCAGGAATACTGCGAATAACATCAGAAGAACGATGAATGATGTTCCTGAAACAGGTTCTATCCCAGTCTCACCCATCACTCTTACTGCAATTGCACCCAATAGGAATGTTGTCATCAATAAAATCACTGAAAACACTAAACTTGCAATAATAGGGAAATCTCCCAACATGAAGATTATTATCATTGTACCAAAGGTTAGCAACATGAAAATTGGAATGTGAGATAATGGCCACTCGTACCAACCTCTTCCTTTCATGTATTCTTTTCCGCCCTCTCCCTTGAAAGCTCGACCAATGTCTGCGAATATGTTTGCAAAAGTCTTCCACATTTTTAGAAGACCGAATATTCCACCGCCAACGATTGCGCCGATGGCAATAAATCTAACAGCCTTGGTAAATGCATACATCTGAACAGGACCAGATGCTCCAGCCCCGTAAAGTGCACCTGGCAAGTCTTGTAGAGGTATTGTAGCGTCTAAGGTTCCTTCGTAAACTGGGAAGTTTAATGCAACTGCCAACGGCACCAAGAAGAACCAACCGACTATGGTTCCAAGATTTACCAAAAATGCTACTCGAGTCTTCATGAACCAACCAATTGCGAACATCGATGGTGTTAGTGCAACACCAACATATGTGTACATGAATGGATTATACCAAGTATCTGGATTATAATGCGCTGGGCCTGAAGCTACTCCGTCAATTACCTCACCCGGTTGGTGAATTTTTGCATGGGAATAGAACGATGCCAATCCAAATGTATCACCACTGAGTAATTCCGCGACATAGTCCGTTACTGCTTGTGTTTTATCCTTCATCCAAATTAGAGGATATTCGATAATGAATAAGGCAAGCATTGTGATACCTGTCCAAACTCCAATTGTTTTCAAGGAATCACGGGCGTGCTCCACAGCACCTGTGCTCACATCACTTGCAATATCTAGCATCTTCAAAGTCGCTTCAAACCCAGGAAGTGGAAGCGGGTCTTCGACCAACCAAACACGCCGGAATATGATGAAATACATAACACCCAAAAAACCAGCGAACATTGAGGCTACTATTCCTACAAAGGCTAGCCGTAATGTCTCTCCTTCTCCAAGCACAATTAGAGGACCATCCGACAGCCAATACTGTGGATTAGCTGCTAACAAGAAAATAGCTGGGAAAGTGAATATGAAACCAGTTGATGCGTGAGTAGCCCCAGTAGTAGCAGAAGTAGCAATGTTTACTTCCGATGGTGACCATTTCAATGCCATACCAAGGACATATGCTATGTACCATGCAGCAGATATTGCCAGACCGAGTTTTAGCCCAATGTATGCTGTTACTCCAGAGAATATAGCACCAATACCGATTCCTATCATTACCTTTTTTGTGTCCCAGTGGGAAACTTCGAAAGCTTCCTCAAGATTTTTTTCTTCAAGGTATTGCTCGAGGACACCTGTGTTTAGATTGTTATACATCTCGTCATCAAGCCAAGTGAGTTTTCCCTTCTCAATTGCTTTCAAACCCTCAGGTGTTACTGGCTGCCTGTATGCAGATTTTTTAACACCCATTCAATCACCTTCAGAAGATTTTGTTCAATGGTCTCTGATGATTTTGTACAGTCCAAGGGCTTCCATCCACATGATTTCTTTACCCGCTTCGATTTCTAATTCATCTTCCATGGGCAGAATCATCATTGAATGGTCACGCATGTTCATTGCGTGAACTTCTGCACCTTCTAGGTGAGTAACCATTGCAGTTCCCTTTTCTATTAGAGGGACGTTGATTGAATCAGTCACGCTTCCTACATGAGATATCTTTTGTCCTGTGAAAATGTCAACCAGTTCAAGTCTAGCCTTAGCTGAACCGTGCTTTCCTGGTTTTGATTTTGAGATAGAATTTATCTTGTAAGCTTTGTCATCGACACAGCAATATCTTCCTTCCTTCAGAGTCCTTATTTCAACACGAGTTGTTCCTGGCATACCTCTCCCTGATTCTGAGGCGATGGTTTAGGCTTATGACGGTTGTCATAATTTTCCATTGTAACGAAGAAAAACTAGGTGGTTTAATCTTCCCAAATCCTAAACCCTTCATTGTCCGAGTACCAGTGATTTCCATTGGTATCCAGATACCAATTCACACCATTTTCATCATTCGGAAGCCATTCACCTGGAGGTAATTCCTCCCATGTTGAAACGAAGGTTTCGCGCTCTGTATTCTCTGAAGAGCTGATTTCGGGTTGTGATTCTTTTTGTTTTGGAGCTTTTCCTTTTCTCTTTTTAGGCTTTGATTGTTTCTTCATAAGAACAGCAATCGAACCAAACAAAATCAGAATTATGCCCGCACCGGCGATACCCAAGATTAATCCAATGTTTGAATTACCTGTTTCTGAAGTAGAAGCAGTATCATCACCATTATCTTGGTTATTTTGCTGTGCTGTCAAACACCCCTCGGTGTCTTCGTAAATGAATGCTGAGAACTCCTCAGGACATCTGTCTGGCTGAGTTGCACCTTTTACGAATGTTCCAATCGTTCTAGTCTCGTTCCATTCTGGATTGTCCCAGTTATCACCAAATCCATCTTGGTCTGTATCATTCCATTGTGTATTGTCTCCGTCGTTGAAGTCGTGCTTGTTTGACCAGCCGTCTTTATCGAGGTCAATACATCCTATTCGGTCTTTGAATGAAGTACCAGCTACAGTTGGACATTCATCTCCATTAATTCCATCAGGGTTATCCCCAAAGCCATCACCATCAGAGTCCAACCACTGGGTTGCTTCGGTGTCGTCCCAATCATCTTCAAGTGAAACACCATCATTGTCTTGATCAACTTCAGATGGAGCGCACCCAAGATAGGGATTCTCGATTGTTCCGTTTTCAGTTTCTATTGTTCTTCTTGTATCTATTTTACCAGATTGAACGAAAGGAGTATTCAAACACTTGTCAATGTCATCATTGAAAGTGTCATAATCTGTATCTCTTTCAGATGGAGAGCAACCTATAGAATCAACCATTGATAATTCCTCAGCAGGTGTTTCAGGACACCAATCATAATCCCCAATTACTGCGTCGTCACCCACGCCATCTCCATCTTCATCCCTGTGCTGACTTGGGTCAGATGGTAAATCGTCTATTTGGTCAGCCCAACCATCACCATCGCTATCTAAACAACCAAAGATTCCATCTTCGTAAGATAAACCATAATCGGACACACAATTATCTCCTTCTAAACCAAGTTCATTATCTCCAAATCCATCTTCATCGGTATCATTCCATTGTGTGCCTTCAAACGGAAATTTGTCTTTGTTATCTCCATATGAATCGGAATCAGAATCAAGCCATTCTGTTGAATCCAAAGGAAATACATCGTTTGCGTCTGAATATCCATCACCATCAGTATCAAGGCATCCAAGCAAATCCATAGTTGAATTGCCAAACACGCTAATACAATCATCAGAATTATCACCAAAGCCATCTGAATCTGTATCATTCCATTCTGATGGATCCGATGGATGTGTGTCGAGAGAATCAGGCCATCCATCGTTGTCTTGGTCTGGACATCCTGTCAAAACAAAAGTAGATTGACCTGATGAATTTAGGCAATCATCAACATCATTTGTATAACCGTCTTCATCATCATCCAATTGATTATCTCCACACCCAAATTCATTTATTGAGAAATTAAGGTTTGAATTTGGACACTCATCATCACCATCCCATATCCCGTCTGAATCTTCATCGGGTAGAAGGTATGATTTATCGACACCCAATTTGAGCCACGCCCTGTACAAATCATAAACACTCAACCTAGTGAAGCCCATTTGGTCCCACTTTATTTGGCCATTTTCAGTAAGTAGATAAGAAAGGAAATCATAGTTTTTGTTAATCTCTGACAACGATATAAAAGCCCTCATGTCGGTCTGTAATGGCCAATCACCGGAAACTGAATTATTCTTTGTAGCGTTGATGGCCAGACCACCATTTGCAATCGCATCAGAAGCACCGTGTGTGAAATTATCAACTAAAGGCACAAGATATGTTCCAACCTGATTGTTTACGCTGTACATTAGTTCTGTGAATCCTATACTTCCTTCGCCAGCGGCAGCAGCAACTCCTTGCGTGACATCAGACCTGTATTCACCAGCAACAGCCCGATATCTGTATGTGGAGGATGGATATATCGTATCTGGGTTAGCACAATTTGAACAAAGGACTAACTCTTCGAGAATGGTCAAATCAGTTTTATTTTCCCAACGATGTGAAAGCACGATTTCTGTATCAGGACAGGATGAATCTAAATCAATCCACTCTGGAATATTATCTCGATCATCATTGGGAACTACTGAGTCCCAATTCAAGCCCGGCATTTCTCCTGAAACTATCAACTGGTTCTTGTTTAAGCTTGATGTGAACCACCTAACTTGTGCCATAGAAAGACCCCCGATTGTTTCTATGCACGTTTGAGTATCACCTCCTGCCTTGACCATCAATGCGCCGGCAGCCCTGCCGTATGGAATCTCTAGGATTTGTTCTGGAGTATTTTTACAATCCCAAACACCATTTTCAGAATAATTTGCATTTTTTTGCGCATAAACGGGTGAAACACCGTTTGTAAATGAACCAATTTTACTCGATGAATCACAAGCGTCTATAGTTAGAGAAACCCTATCATTGCTTTCAACAAGAACAGTATTGTCTGGGCTGTAGTAGGAATCTTTCCATGAATTATGCATCAAAGATGTGTAAAAATCTCCTTGGATTCTTATGTAAGCATCTGGTAACATATGCAATGAAACATATCCCCTTCTCCATCCAACCGCTAGTTTCAAACCAGAATCATCGAATGCGATAGAATGAACTCCTCTGTTGTTATTTTGACTACCAAATCCATCCATTGAGCCAGTTTCAGTTAGGGTATTTACGTCATACATCCTGAGAGTTCCCGACCTCCCACGAGCAACAGCTATTGTTCCTCCATCATTTGAAAATTCTAAGTCATAAACGTCTGAACCAGCACTAATCGTACCTGCAAAAGTCTTAGATTTGATATCGTATATTCTAACACTGTTATCGTTTGAACCCGTGGCTACATATCGTCCATCTGGACTTATCCTCAAACTGCGTATCGACTCTGTATGGTTAGTGTGATTGGTGTACATTGTTGTATTATCTGACCAATAAATCAACAACTCTCTTCCAACAGAGAAGACGAGTAATCTATCATCTGGAGTAGTATCAATACCCCGAAGTGGGTTAAAACCACCAACGGTTGGTGTTGTTATATTCATTTCACGTAACCACGTGGTTGTATTATATGCCGTGATTGTATTATTACCTGCATAAGCATAGATGCGATTTCCGTCGTTCGACCATTCTATTGCTTCAAGATCTGCTGTTGTGTTACCCAAATAAGACTCAACAATTCCTGTTGTAGAATTGATTACAACTGCTAACCCGGAGTCACCTGCTATTGCTAACATTGTACCATCTGGAGATGTCACAATTTCATTAATTGATGATGAAGCGTTGTACAAAAGTGATTTATGGACTCCCTTGTTATCGAAGTAGTGAACCTTTCCTGACCCGGAACCCCAACCACCTCCGGAGTCTGCGATGTAAAAACCTGAATTATTTGTCGCCCAGACCAAACCATTTACTCCTCCACTCGGAATGTTTGTATCTAGAGACTCCCTTATTGCATCATCCCAGTTATACACACTCGCTTCCTCAAAATCAGCAATTCCATTTCCGTCACTATCTGGACATCCTAAGCCTGTCGCACTAGTAGCATTACCAAATGCAAATGGGCAAATGTCGGCAGAATCAACCACTCCGTCCATGTCTGTGTCTGTTGCTGTTGCAGATAGAAAAGGGAGGAAAACAATCGAAATCATCATTAAAGCAAGTAACAACGCTTTTCGCATAAACAAACGAACACTATTGGTTTGTAAATATTTGTGCGATTGTGTTTAGTTTCTGATTCAATAATAATAGAATCCTTTGCCGGATTTTCTTCCAAGTAAACCAGCATCGACCATTCTTCGAAGAAGGGGTGCTGCTCTGTATTTTGAATCACCTAAACCATCATACAATACATCCATAATATTCAGTACAGTATCAAGTCCAATGTAGTCCGCCAGAGCCAGAGGACCCATGGGGTGGTTCATTCCTAATTTCATAATTCCATCAATGGACTCTTTTGTTGCGACACCCTCTTGAAGACAGAAAATTGCCTCATTTAACATTGGGCAGAGTATTCTGTTTGAGATGAAACCAGGATAATCTTCAGCAGTTAGAGGGGTTTTTCCCATTTTTTGAGCGCATTCGACGACGACAGAATTTGTTTCATCACTGGTCAATTCACCGTTGATGATTTCTACTAACTTCATTAGCGGAACCGGATTCATAAAGTGCATACCGATTACTTTGTCAGGTCTCTTTGTTGCTGACGCTATCTTGGTTATAGATATCGAAGAAGTGTTTGAGGCTAGAATACAGGATGGTTTACAAATTTCATCCAGTTCTGAAAATAAAGACAGTTTCAGGTCCAAAATTTCAGGAACAGCCTCTACCACGAGGTCAACATCAGAACAGCTACCTCTATTGGTAGAAGTCGTAATTCTTGCTCTTGCAGAATCTGCGGCTTCTTGAGTCATTCTTTCTTTGGATACTAGTTTTGAAAGTGATGATTCAATTGTAGCAATACCACGTTGTACATACTCATCTTTTATGTCGATCATAATCACATTAATTCCAGAACAAGCGGCTACCTGAGCGATTCCGTTACCCATTTGACCAGCACCAATAACTGCCATAGAATTGATTCCCATGTTTTGATGCAGTAACTTCACATTCATGATTATTGGGTTCTTATCTAGCATGATTTCAAAATGATGTGAATGCTCCGAATGTCATGAGGGACTGGATGAAACTGAAGTCTGTAATGAGAGAAGGCTGGGTTCGCTCTGGTGTCAAAAACCCAGAAAGCGTCGCTGCACATTCATGGGGAATGGCAATTTTAGCTATGCATTTGTGCCCAGACAACATCGACAAGCTCAAAGTTATCGAGATGTGTTTAGTACATGACCTACCAGAGATTATTGTTGGTGACTTAACTCCTCAAGATGATACATCGACAAAACATCAGGACGAAATTTCAGCGATGAAAAGATTGGCACCCCAATGGCTCAAACATCTTGTCGAGTATGAGGATAATATTACTGAAGAAGCTAAGTTCGTAAAGTACCTAGATAAACTTGACATGGCTTTAATGGCACGATTTTATGAAGATGAACAAGACCTAGATTTGCAAGAATTCATCGATTCCGCCAAGAAGGTAATAGGCGAAACTAACTTGAACTAAATCATACACGCACGGCCAACCACAGTCCTGTAGTGTAGTGGTCCATCATCTCGGGTTTTGGTCCCGGGGACGTCGGTTCGACTCCGACCAGGACTATCTTTTTCATCTGACAAAAGAGACAAACAATGAAAAACGGGTATGCTTGGGTTTGACTCTATGCAGATTAGAGTAAAGATGGTAATTTTGTTCTTCATCACCTCGCTTATTTTCGCCATTCCTTCCATTGATGGGAAACAGACAGGCATCCACAACCAAGCCAACCAAGGTTGTACTTGTCATTATTCTGTAAATGCTATTACAGCTACACACACCTTCCCTGTAGAATATAACCCCGGCCAATCATACAGTATCAGCATTAACCTAAACAATGGAGGTCAATCATTCAACGGCGGATTTAATGTGATGGTCGACAAAGGACAACTTGCTAACGCAGGACCATATGTAAAAATCAACAGTGCCGGAGATAGTGCTACTCACGACGGCACACAAAACCTTGGTTGGACTTTTGATTGGGTTGCCCCAGCACCCGGTAGCGGAGCAACTACAGTTCACGTAGCGGTCCTGCAAAGCGACGCATCAGGCACCAACTCCGGTGACACATGGGATAGTCTAACTCATACAATAAACGAATTTGCTCCGCCAAATGACCCCCCTGTTGCTTATGATCTCAACCTGACACCGTCACCAACAGCACCTACGAATTCTGACCTGACGTTAACTTATCAGTACGGGGACCCAAATAACGACCCTGAGAGTGGAACACTAGTTCACTGGTTTATAGACGGTAACAGAGCCACTGCATACGACGGGGACACTACCATTCCTGCTTCATCCACAAGCCCAGGACAAAAATGGAAGGCAGAAATAACACCGTCGGACGGGTCTGATTTTGGAGGAACTGAAACAACTAATGAAGTAACCATCGTCGATGTTGATTCTGATAATGATGGTGTATTCGATAGTGAGGATGCGTTTCCGAATGACCCAAACGAAACTACCGACTCAGATAACGACGGCGTAGGCGACAATTCTGATGACTTCCCTAACGACCCTAACGAAACTGTAGACAGTGATTCTGACGGCGTTGGAGACAATTCTGATGAGTTCCCCAACGACCCGAACGAGACAGCTGATTCCGACAACGACGGAGTCGGCGACAATGCTGATGAATTCCCATTTGACCCTCTGGAAACAACAGATACTGATTCGGATGGAGTAGGAGATAATTCCGATGCATTCCCAAATGACCCCACTGAAACCTTGGACAGTGACTTCGATGGTGTTGGAAACAATGCGGATGCATTCCCATTTGATGGAAGTGAAACTGCAGACAGTGACTCTGATGGCGTAGGGGATAACGCAGATGCATTCCCAACCGACCCCAACGAAACACAAGACAGTGATTCAGACGGTGTTGGAGACAATTCTGACGTATTCCCAGACGACGCAAATGAAACACTTGACACAGACATGGACGGTGTTGGGGATAATGCAGACGCATTCCCCAGCGACGCAAATGAAACACTTGACTCGGACATGGATGGAGTCGGAGATAACGCAGACGCATTCCCTACTGATGCCAACGAAACCTTGGATTCTGATATGGACGGTGTAGGCGACAACTCAGACGCTTTCCCAAACAACTCCATGGAAAGCGCTGATAGCGATATGGATGGCATAGGAGATAATGCAGATGCCTTCCCAATGGATGCTTCAGAAACTGTGGATTCAGACCAAGATGGAGTTGGTGACAATTCTGATGCATTCCCGATGGATTCCACGGAAACGATGGATACCGATGAAGATGGTGTTGGAGATAATGCTGACGCATTCCCGAACGACCCAACAGAAACCCTAGATTCCGATGGTGATGGAATAGGTGACAATGCACAGGCATTGGCTGAAGCAGAAAAAGAGGAGGAGGATGATTCGTCAATGCTAACCTACATCATAGCAGGCATTGCTCTAATCATTGTAGGGATTGTTGGATTCTTAGTTGTCATTAGGTCAAAAGACGATGATTCCATTGGGGCACCATCCCATAAAGATTATTCTCAGGAAATGAGTTCATTTAGCGGAAATCCATTCCAAAATTATGCTGGTGATGCGACACAAATTGCACCTGAACCAGCACAAACATACGTCGCTCCTGTAATAGCGGAAGCAACTGTTGTGCAACAATGGACCGATGAATCCGGCCACACATGGAGACAGATGAGCGATAACACAGTCGAATGGTGGAATGGAACAGACTGGCAAAGAACCTGATCATTCACTCCAACCAATCAGGTCTCGAGTGATGTTCTTCTGATGTGATTCAATAGTGCCACCGCCAATCTCCAATAATTTTGCATCTCTCCAAAGTCTTTCGACTGTGTATTCTGCAACGTATCCAAATCCACCCATTACTTGGATGGCTGAATCTGCGATTTCTTTTGCTGCTGTTGTAGCAAATAATTTGACCCCATCACTATCCAATCTTTGACCTGATTTCCCTAATTCCATGTTATTAGCAGTATCATAGATGTAAGCTCTCATAGCACGATATTTTGCATAGGATTCACCGATGTATCTTTGTATTTGGCCAAATTTTCTAATCGGTTGACCGAAAGCTTCCCTGTCAGAAGCATATTTATTCATCTCGTCGAGGGATCTTCTCGCAATACCTAATGACATTGCTGCAAGAGTTAATCTTTCAATCTCAAGATTTCTCATCATGTGAACCATTGATTCTCCAACCTCTCCAACAAGGCTTTCTGGCGGTAAGATACAATCTTCGAAGACTAATTCAGCTGTATTAGAGGCGCGCATACCTGTCTTGTCGACAATCTTTTGACCTACAGAATAACCTTGCATACCATTTTCAACCAAGAATGTGGAAATTTCTGCACGTCCTCTGTTGTCTTCACCAGTTTTTGCATAAACCCAGACTATGTCTGCAGGAGTACCTTGATCATCGAGACAACCATTTGTGATCCACATTTTCCTTCCATTCAAAACCCAACTCCCATCGGAATTCAGTTCTGCGGTGGTTGAAATTCCAAGCACGTCTGTACCTGCGTCAGGTTCGCTCATTGCCATAGCAGCAATCCACTCACCTGAACAAACCTTGGGCATTATTCTATTTTTTTGTGAATCACTCCCATTAAATTCTAAATTGTTTACAAAAAGCATTGAATGAGCTAGGTATGCTAATGCAAATCCTGGATCGCTTGCAGAAAGTTCTTCATGAACAATTACTGCAGCAGTAGCACCTAATCCAGCACCTCCAAAATCTTCCCCTGCAGTTATTCCAAGTAGGCCCATTTCACCCATTGATTTTAACAGATCAATGTTGAACCTTTCTTCTTTGTCGTGTTCTAAAGCCTGTGGTTCAACAAATTCTTCGACGAAGTCACGTACCATCGAACGAAGCATGCTGGATTCTTCGGTTGGATTCGCAATATCTGTTGCCATACAATACCACCCGAAGAGGTACTCTTTTTTTGTGTATGGATTCAACGAGCAATTTTTCTTGCTCTTTTTCTTGGCATATTTTCATGACCGAGAGCCGGTCTAGATTGAGCCCTTTTTATTGCCCTACGCATTTTGACTTTGCGCTCATTTTTTGCGACTTTCTTCGCTCTCTTTCCAACATGCTTCAAATGTCCTGATTTAACTTCAGGTTCTGCTGGTAATCTATTATCAATACCTGCTCTTGCCAACACATCCTCTGCCATGCCCCTAGGTGTCACAGCTGTTGCTTCTTCAACAATTCTTGATGCCAGGTGATGCAATGACTCCTGAGCAGATAGTTTTGGAATATTAGTTAACACAACCGCTACATGCTGTTGAATTTCTAACTGCTCTTCCATTAAAGACACAAGGAAATTTCTTGTTAAGTCGACCTGCTTTCGCTCACCCATATGCATCCCATCCAACTATCATGTTCGCTGATGCAGTTATGAAGTTTCGGCAAATAATAACAAAAAAATACAGATTCTTCCATGAAAATAAGAAAATCGGAATGGGGCCGTGACCGGGAATCGAACCCGGGCTGGCAGGACCACAACCTACCGTGCTAACCGCTACACCATCACAGCCATCGGTTGGTCCGCCCACCGTGAGGAGATATTTATCACATTCCGTTGACATATTTGACTTAATACACCGTGCTATTGAAGTCAAGTGGTTACTGAGGAGTTATTATGAGGCGTATTCTACCTTTCCTCATAGTTACCATCATGGTATCGCCTATCTCCATTACGATGGCAAGAAGCGTGCATTCTACTAATGCAGAAGACATGTTTCCCCAAGGCACTATGTCGAATTCTGATGATTGGGAATTTAAGAAACACTTAGCATTTACACAAGAATCAAGTCCACAAGATGGAGAATATGCTTTTGGAATGGTTGCTGATAACCGAATGACTTTAGGAATCGCCCTACCTGAACATAAAGATGAAATTACTCTTTGGTCAATGAGCACAACAACAGATTCCAATGCTTCAATTGGTTACCCTGATGGCGCATACACATATTCAAGCGGACCTGACATAACAGTCGGTGGTTTCAATGTTGGAAGTGTTTCCTCTAATGACATAACTAAAGTTGAACTAATTATCCATTTCAATGTCCCCGAACTACTAACTCAAGATAAGGTTAGATTTTCAATAATAAACAACGGATTGCATGACCTTGTTAAGACATGGAGTAATACTCAGAATGGTTTGTATTACATGAATAATGGATGGAACATGGAATTATTAGATTATGAAAACTTATCTTGGTCAGAAATTTCAAATTTGGAAATGAATCTTGATTATGTTTCAAATGGAGGAACCGATGATTCTCAACTACAAGTAGATGCTGTTGGACTAAGAATTGAAATGAAAACACCATGGTACGGTGCTGAGAGAGTTACCGCTACAGCAGTAAATCAGTTCAACCAGTGGCCTTTGTTGGACTTCGACATCAGCAGCGGAAGTTTGGATTCAGTTTCAATTGCCCCATGTGGCTTGGAAGCATCATCTGGAGTTTGGACCACAGACACGATTGAATTACCTCCCGAACAATCGTGGGGAAGAATACATGTTGATTATGACGATTCAGATAACGGAACAGTAGATATCGAATATCTTGACGAAGAGGGTAACTGGATTGCAATATTAGATGACACCTTACCGAATACTCAGGAAGATACTAGATTTAGATTTACATTAACAGATACGTGCCTTAGCAAAGCTTGGATCGATATTAATGACCCTCACATCAAGGTAACTGGGGCAATCTCTGGAGATATTTCTGCAATGAATTCCACAACTACAAGATGGACTATCGTTGTTAATGGACAAACTGTTGCCAACAATAACGGAACACAAATAGGCGAATTCGATTATCAAATACCTATTGGCGATGTCCTAAGTTCATCGGATACAGAAATCGAAGTGAAAATTAAATCATGGTACAGCTGGGAAAATGACGGTTCAGAATCCACAGTAAGTTTGACAATCAATACGATTGAAATCATTGGTGCTTATTCTATAGAATATGATGAAGATCCACATTGTCAAATGATCGGATCACATGATTTACAAGAAGATGGAGGAGGAATGATTCTACCATTCCTAACTAGATGTTCAGACGATAGAACATCTGTTGAGAATTTACTAGTTGAATTTGATAATTCTAATCCAGGCGTAGTCGAAGTAGATCTAACTGAAGGACAAGTTAGAATTCGCCTGATACCAGAGGCTTCTGGAACTTCAACTATTACAACCACTGTTACGGACAATGCTGGAAATGTACACGTTGAAATCTCCACAATTAATGTTGCATATGTCGATGATTTACCCGTTCTGGAAGAATTTATCGGCACTATTCCTGTTGAACATGGTTATAACCATCAAATTCCTTTCAGTTTGTACGACATTGATACCTTACCATCCGATCTCACAGTTTACACGAACAGGTCATGGGCAACAGTAGACATGCAAGTTAGGAATATAACAGTTAACGCACCTGTGCCAGGATTCACTTCTGTATTAGTTACAGCATGTGACCTTACCAACTGTGTTGAAAAAGTTCTAGATTTGGAAGTGAGGGCACTATCAGAACTATTTGTTGAGGAAATTAGAATCGATGATGGAATAAGAGCCGGTGATGTTTTTGATGTCAAAGTATTTGTCAGAAATTCTGGCCAAGTTACTGCCACTATGGTTTCAGTGAGGTGTACAGCAGATGAACAAACATTTGGCAGTGGAACTATCCAAGTTTTAGAACCTGGCCAAATGGGCTCAGTAGTCTGCTCAATGAAAGCACCAGAAGACGATAGTAGTCTGATTATACAAGGAGAAGTAGATAGAGGCACTACAATAGATGAGGTTGATGAAACTAATAATGTCGGAACCGTTGTGATTGGAATAGGAGAAGCATTACAGCAAGAAACATCATCTGGAAGTGAAGGTTTTGATTTAGGTTCAGGTTCAATATACACTTTATCGATTGTATTAGTTATCGTTATTATTGGTTTATTTGGATTACTTGCACCAGCTAAAATAAAGAAGCTTGAATAAACACATCAAGTGATTATCGTTTGTCGGATAATCGTAAAATCATAGTGAAACTTCATATGTTGTATGTTTCAGAAATTATTACTTCGAATGGGCTGTGGGGGCTCTTCACTATTAGTGACGAAGTCGAGTGTGGAACACATGAGTGAATTAAAAATTAGAATAGAAACAGATGAATATATCTATGAAGAATACGTTGAAGCCTGAATTATTTCTTCCATGATCGAGGATATGTGTCCTCTTTCATTATGACACTGGTTGGTTTAGCCACCTCACCTTCTTTCATAGTTGGAATCACTTTGCTTGATTGAGAAAGGTTTGCCAAGGCTACTGCTTCACCTTTTAACGTCACTAACAATACTTCTTCGCCTGAGTTCATATTTTCAGGAATGCTAACTACGCCGGGTCTTAGAAGTGGCGCCCCATGTGATAATGCAGCAGCTGCACCATCTTTTACCACTACTTTGGGAATATCTTCGAGAAGTATTTCCAAAGGATGAACAATTCGAAGTATTGCTCTCAGGTCGTTATTATTCTTCCACAACCAAATTGCGTCTGCTAGCTGTTGCATTGTAACCGATTGAGAAAGGTTGAATCTTCCCGATTTGGGCCGTCTTAATTCTTTTAGTTCGATATTGATTCCCAGTAATAAGCCAAGGTCTCTTGCCATTGTCCTAACATATGTTCCTGCTTCACATTCAATTTCAGTTAGTAAGAGATTGCCTTGATAGCTCAGAATGTTGAATTTTGAGATTTTTCTTGTCCGCACCTGTACTCGCACAGCTGAAATTTCGGGGGGAACATTGTAGACAGTTCCTCTGAGATTGCTCATTGCTGATTTTATTTCATCCAAATCAACTTCCTGTGATAATTTGAACAATGCAATATATGATTTATCGTGAGTTAGTATTTTACCGGTTAGGCGCATTGATTTGCCCGCAAGTAGGGGTAGAAGTCCAGTCGCAAATGGATCTAATGTTCCACCATGCCCGAGTTTCTCAAGTCCCAGTAGGTCCCTTGCCCACGCCGATACCTGGTGTGAAGAGGGGCCTGGTGCTTTATCCAAAAGGATAAATCCGGATTCAAGTAACTTCTCAATAGTCCGATTTTCTGGAGCACAGCCATAATTTTCGGAAGTTGTTGCTGTCTCATCTAAAATTATCAATCTGAAGCCTCCAAAATTTTAATCGTTTCTTGTAATACTTCACTAATATTTTTTTGTGACGCATCGATAATGTGAGTATATGGCTCTTCATCTTCAGGTATTAATCCGTACAATTCAATATATCTCGAACGGTCCTTTTGACTTCGCTTCTTATTTTCAAAAATGGCTTTTTCAAGAGTTATTCCCTCTCTTTCGACAACACGCTGGGCTCTTACCTCATCTTTAACGTCAACCCATAGCCTAACACAATCAATTTCTAATTTGTATGCCCACCAGCCACTTAGCCTACTTTCCATCACATCTGGACCATTTGGGTCTCGAATCTTTTCTTGTAAGATATCATCTAATGACTTGTCTACAGAAAAATCAGAAGCGCACAAATCACCAAATTCTGAAAGAGATAACCCCCTTCTTTTTGCTTCATCCCTGAAAATTTGCCCCCCATTTAAGGAGGACCAATTGAAATGATCACATATACCGTTTACCAAAGTGCTAGTGCCACTACCAGGATGACCAGAAATTGTGATTTTTACCAAATTTTCACCGCCATTCATGACGGCAAACTTTACACAAATTGACTGTAGGCCCATCCCTTTCAATCATTGCACTACCACATTCAGGGCATTCACCTTTCAACTTTTCAACTGGCTTTGATTCAACAGCTTTGCTTTCGGTTTTGCGTGGACCGGCTCTACGTTGTTCAGACCTTCTTCGACGAGAATTCGCTTGTTTGCCTGATGATTTTGGAGTACTTACCAAATGAAGTAGTGGTTCCTTCAACTTTTCACCTGCATCGACAATTGGATGAGTTTTGTATCTAACTAATTTGATGTGCCTATCCACTACTCTACCGAGAGGAGCAGACATGCAAATGTAAGCGGCAATCCATGCTGGGAAAAACAGGAACTTTCCCTCAATTAAATCCCATTCTGGGGCCCAAGGTAAAGATACATATGAAACTCTGAAATTTTCTACAGCCGTGCCAATCCAGGCAAATATTGCAATAATGAAGAACATTGTAAACATCATCGGCTTCATAGCACCCATCTGTACACTCATTTGTTCTGGCATCATGTGTTGTTGAAGAGTTTGGGCTTTTTCCATCAGGATTGGGTCTCTTCCCATCCTTGCCTCATTCATCATTCTACGCACTTGGCCCTGTCTGTGAGCAATGTGGGCTTGTGAAATTGGATCCATGAAGAAATTTCGCAATACTGTGTTGACAACCATTGAGATTGAACCCAGTATGAATATTGTAATAATGAAAAAATCTTCTTCAGGAAGCCAACCTGTAAGGAATGGGTCCGCTTTTTCTCCTAACGTATTACGAATATCTCCAGATAATAGTAAGAATGTCATCAATACCATGAAGAGTAGCATGAACAGCATTGACCCTCCGGGTGGAGCAGGAGGTGGAACTTGCTGATTGCTCATGTTTGTTCGTGACAGAAACTACTGTTTGAACATTATTGCTAATATGGACAAATAATAGAAGAACTCAAACCAATTGACACATTCGCCATCCATGGTGAAATTATGACTTGGGAACATTCACAGCCAATGCCAATGAGAGGTTCACCTTGCGTAGTTACAGAATCAAATGCGCTAAGATATCTTGAAAAACTACCAAACAATCCAAGAATGTTCTTATTTTCTGATTCCGACAGAGCCCTACCAAATGGGTGGGGTTATGTTGCTAGCGTTCGCCCAGGAACACCGCCAGAAGGAATAATGGCAGAAATTGATGCATGGCTAAAGCAATATCCAGATGCATGGTTAGCAGTTGATTTGAGGGTTGGAGTAATTCCCCCCTCAGTTCCTGACCTTGAAAATATGCTACGAACATTTCCAAGAGTAGTAATCATACTTGTTTCAGATGATTCATTAAACCATCAGTGGCCAAAGTGGGAATTCCCTTTGTAATTTCAGAAACTGAAACCGCATTCACAAGTTGTAGCATCCATTGAATTACTATTTCCACAAATTGGACAATTCTTAGATTCTGTAGTCTCTTCTGTTGTTTCGCCTACTTCTTCTTGTTGCACTTCAACTTCCTCGACAGTAGGTTCTTCCTCTCCAGTAACCTCTTCTTGGGTTTCATCTGGAATTTCTTCTTCTGAAGGTTCTTCAGCAGATTCTGTTCCTTCCCATGCAGCAGCGGCTGCTTCGATCTCGGATTTCTTCAGGTACATGTTGTCATCATCATCGAATTTGACGGCGTGTCTTACGAAGTCATCTCTAAATGATGCATCAATTCCGTGAGCCTCCATGACTCTGAGTAATACGTCCTCTCTCCACTTGTATCCATCACCGGGTTGTTCTGAATCTAGTGATTCATCTTCTACCGCTTCCTCCTGTTGGGAGACTTCTTCATCCTTATCGATTTCATCTTCGATTTCATCACCAAAGGTTACACCATGGAATTGATTCAATACTTCGGCGTCGACTTCACCATCACCCTTTATCTCGAATGAAACCTCTAACCTCTCGCCCTTTTCCACGACAGGTATTGTCCAGACATTTAGGACACCATTATCTCCGGCGGTTGATTCAAGTGAAACATCGTTTCTTTTGTCTCTTCCTGCACCTCTAACACTCCAATCTTTCAATTCGAAATTAGAGGGTAGAAGGTCGTTAATGCACACGTCTTGTAGAGCGTTGTCACCATTGTTCTCGAATAGAATTAGAACTTCATATCTACCCTTACCGCCCATCGGCATTACTGATTTACCTGCTGAGAAATTCCTTCTGTTGTGTTTTACCTTCAGAATAGGAACTTCTTCAACATCCCTTGTACAAACTGGACCGAATCTTTCGGCACTGAATTCACATCTGGCTGGTCCTGCTACCATTTCGTTTCCGGGAGTAGGGTCTGGAGCCACAAGTGGATAAGATATTGTCAATTTCTTTCCTGGAGCTAATCCGATTGGCCCCCTAGTACCGATTGTCATAGTCAATGTATTACCATTGCCATCAGGGCTTTTCATTTCCTTTTCTATAGAAATACCTTCTGAAACTTCTGCCTTGAATTGTTCTGAAACCAGGTCATTTCCGTCTACCTTTATTGAAATATCTTCAACAGCAGGCACTTCGAACAAACCGGGAATGTCATCAGTCAAGCGCATCAGATTGATTGTTGCTGAACCCTCATTCTTGATTGTCAAAGTTGCAGTCATTTCTTGTCTTCTGTAAGAAGGTAAGACCGATTTTGAATATTTCTTAGTTATGGTTGAATCTAGTACCTCGAATGTTGATGGTTGTAATTCTAGAGATCCTTCAGTTGTGTGAGAAGCCTTTGGAAGAACTGTATATCCAAGGTCCCATGTGAAGTCAGGCTTACCAGTACTTTCTACAGTCACAGTTTCTGATTCCCATCTTGAATCTGGCAGTACGTCATCTGACACATCTACTATATCGAAGAGTAAATCATCACTACCCTTCATTCTGACTTGTAGTTTTACCAGGTCAACAGTAAATGATGAGCGGTTCTCGAATATAGTCTTACACTCCCAGTTATCTGGTCTTTCAGACTCTACAGAATTGATATACGCAAATCCTCTACAGAATGCATCCAATTCTCTGAAGGAGAGTGAAGAAAGCGCTGCATCTGCTTTGTATGAAGCCTTTGCCACACCTGCATTGACAGGTTTGATTCCTTCTATTAAAACTGAACCAGTCAAAGAAATTGTTTTGGTTTCTCCAGGAGACATGGCACCTATCTCCCATGAAAGCTCACCATCGTCTACCGACGCTCCACCTGTGGGTGTGATGGTTAATTGTGATGGAATATCTCTTGTAACGACAACATCTGATAAATTGACATCTGAAACATTCTCTACTTCCAATTCCATGCTAATTGTTCCGTCTTCGCTACCCTTCGAGACTGATAGAGACCTCTCTTGGTCACGGTCAGGATTGGTGTCCAATCTTTCTCTTAGGACTAACATTCTGCTGTTTTTAACTTTGTATTTGGTGGAGAATTCTTTCCTTGACTCGAGTTCATCCACTTGTACATGGTCGCCAGCAAGATCAGTGTTTGTTGTATTATTCAGCATCACATCAATGTCATAAATTCGGTCTGATTCCGATGGGTTTCTAACCTTAAGAACCCCGGAGACATTTTGCTTTACTATTTCTCCATCTGAAGTTAGAACAGAGGTTTCGTTTTCGTGAATTGAGCCTTCTAACTTATCTCCTGGAACATCATCAATTTCAGATGACCTTCTAATCTTAGCACCAGCTGATACAAAATCATCGCCAACAGAAGCCACTGGTGAAAGTGGGTCTACTGATGGGACATCTGATTCTTCAACCTCAACAGGCGGAGGTGTCAGTGCCGCAAGAGGGTCGGCTGGTGGTGGAGTAAGTGATGCTAATGGATCTGCCACTGGCGGAGCAAGCGACGCTAACGGGTCTGCAGTAGCAGGTGTGAGCGCAGCAAATGGGTCAGCTACGACCTCAGCGGGTGCTTCTTCAGTATCGTTTTCAGCAGTCATGAGTTCTGGAGGCGCAGGTGGCATCTCTGGAGGCGCAGGTGGCATCTCTGGAGGAGCAGGTGGCATCTCTGGAGGAGCAGGTGGCATCTCTGGAGGAGCAGGTGGCATCTCTGGAGGTGCAGGTGGCATCTCTGGAGGAGCAGGTGGCATGTCTGGAGGCGCAGGTGGCATCTCTGGAGGAGCAGGTGGCATCTCTGGAGGCGCAGGTGGCATCTCTGGAGGTGCAGGTGGCATCTCTGGAGGCGCAGGTGGCATCTCTGGAGGAGCAGGTGGCATTCCTGGTGGAGCAGGTGGCATTCCTGGTGGAGCAGGTGGCATCTCTGGAGGCGCAGGTGGCATCTCTGGAGGCACTGGTGGCACCTCTGGAGGCGCAGGTGGCATTCCTGGTGGAGCTGGTGGCATACCCGGCGGAGCAGGTGGCATTCCCGGTGGAGCTGGTGGCATACCCGGAGGAGCAGGTGGCATACCAGGCGGAGCTGGTGGCATTCCTGGTGGAGCTGGTGGCATTCCTGGTGGAGCTGGTGGCATTCCTGGTGGCAGTGGCGGAGTGGTTTGTTCTTCTTCGGTCATTTTTGTTCCTCCCTAATGGTATGACGGCGTCTTGCCATCGATGCACAGCGTATAACCATTTTGAGTAATTAATCATCCAAAAATTTCCATTTTTACAATAACGGTAGGTTGATGAGGGAATTAGGATGCCCACAATCATGGTCGGTTTGGATTCATCATCACCTCCTGTTATTTTTGTTGTAGGAACTGCAGGTGCCGGAAAGTCATCATTAGTTACATCATTTCAAAGATGGAGTAGATTTATTGAAACAGAAGTAATTGCTGTTAACCTAGATCCAGGGGCGGAAAGGGTTCATTATGACGCAGAGTTTGATGTTAGAGATTTGATATCCCTTACCGAAGTAATGAACGAGTATGATTTAGGTCCAAATGGCGCACAGATATTAGCTGCGGACTTAGTTGCTGCACAAGCAATGGAAGTAGCTGACCAACTTCATTCACTGTCGGGAGAATTAATGGTTGTAGACACACCCGGGCAAGTTGAATTGTTCGCATTTAGAGAAGCATCCTCACACTTAATTGAGGTATTAGGTCAGGAACAGGCTGCAATCATATACTTATTCGACCCAATGCTATCGAGGAGTCCATCCGGATTTGTTTCACAAATGTTACTCTCAAGTATTGTTGAATTTAGGTTAGGACTACCGACAAAAAATTTCCTGTCAAAAGCAGATTTACTTGAAGAGGAAGAACTAGAGAAAATTTTGGAGTGGTCTGAAAGATTAGAAATCCTGGAACTCGCATTGTATGATGAGGCCGGTGGGCAAAGAACTGAATTCGCAATTAACCAACTGAGGATGATGCAACAATTCTCGCAAACCCCAGGACTTACGCCTCTATCAAGCGAAACTGAGGATGGAATGGCAGATGTAATGACATTCGCCCAAGCACTGTTTGGTGGAATGAGTGATGCCAGGGATGGATTTGCACAAGACATTGAACATGAGAGAAATTGATGCGATTTAACTTTGAACTGTCCACATTTCCATATAACTATGGCAGAGCACTTATTGGCTATTGATGACGTTGCAGAAGACTTTGAATCTATTCTAAGGTGGGCTATAGAATTCAAACGGATGTGGAAGGCTGGCGATGAAATCGCATTGAATTTCACACCACTAGCAGATTTAGCGGTTGGTTCAATTTACGAAAAACCTAGCACTAGGACTCGAGTATCTTTCGAAGTTGGAATTTCAAGACTCGGAGGCTACCCTCTAACGCTTTTGAAAAATGATATCCAATTAGGTAAATCAGAATCGATTGGAGACACTGCTAGTGTCTTATCAAGATTCTTGGGTGCGATTACATACAGATGTTTTGGCCACGAAGATGTTGCAGAGTTGGCTGCAAATTCTGACGTCCCTGTTCTTAATGCGCTATCAGCAAAACATCACCCGTGTCAAGCAGCGGCAGACCTCATGACAGTCTTAGAGCACTTTCCAGATACTGAAGACCTATGTGTAAGCTGGGTAGGAGATGGAAATAACGTTCTCCATGACCTAATGCTTGCGTGTGGAATGCTGGGAATTGATTTCACATATGCCATTCCTAAAGGATATGAACCCGCAGAAGATGTTGTTCAGAGAGCTAATGATTTCGCAACCGAAAATGGAAGCCGAATGGAAGAATTTAATGATCCAGTAAAAGCAGTCAAGGGTTCAAACGTGATTTACACAGATGTTTTCGTTTCTATGGGAGAGGAGGACATGAAGGATAAAATGAATGATTTTGAGGGCTTCCAAGTAAACATGGACTTAGTTTCGAATGCAGATGAGAATTGGGCCTTCATGCACTGCCTACCGGCACACAGAGGAGAAGAAGTCACGGATGATGTAATGGACCACAAGAACAGTATTGTGTTTGACCAAGCGGAAAACCGAATGTGGGCTCAAATGAGTTTGTTGTCGTATTTTGTTGACAATGGAGCATGGTCTGCTATGGGAGATCTGATGGGAATAGGTTACTAAGTCAAAGAATACTTACTTGCAGTGCGAATGCGATTAAACCGAGCAACATCCCAACTCTAATTTTCTGTTGAGCAACGTAATCTTCTCCCCTAAACAAGGGGCCATTTAAGGAGAACATAATGAAAATGGCCGGACCGTGAAAAAGAATTTGATGATATTCGAATGGGCCATATAAATGAGCAAACCCAAGTGTAACCATTGATAATAAAACAAAAACGTATGCTACCGCTCTAGCGTTGTCCAAACCAATCCGCATAGGAAGAGTGTCTCTTCCTTCATCGGTTTCCATATCCTCACAATCTTTTACAATCTCACGAGCAAGATTTGCAAAGAAAGCGACTACTGAAGCGTAAATTACTATTGGTGTATTAACTTCAGAAACAGAAGCTGCTCCGAACAGTATTACTGCTCCAACCATTGATGAGATCGCTATGTTCCCAATAAATCCTGAATTTTTGGTTTTAGGACCTGAATCATATGTCAACATGAGAAGGGAGGCTGTCAGCCAAATGACGGAAACAGGGATAGGGTCATCTGCACTGTATGCGCCGACCGCCATCAATAGGAAACTTAAGAGTGCAAATCCATAAGCTGATTTCTTCGCAGATTCAACTGAAATTCGACCAGATGGTATGGGTTTGTGTGCTTTGTTGACTCTATCAATATCTACATCTGATACGTCATTTAGTGTATTCCCCGCAGCCATGAAACAAACTGCAGAAGTGGTCTGAAGGGCTACGAGGGCCACAGATTGGTTTGACCAATCTCCACTGAGGGCGAGATGAGCCCCGATTGGTACTGCAATTGTAGCCAGTACCACATTTTTTGGTCGAGAAAGCTCAACTACCTCGCGCCACATCAGACCTAGGGGGATGATAGAGGTAAATGGTCAGTTCGATGAAAGAGCCCAAATACAGACCCTTTCGCGGAAACCCGCCATTGTCACACCCTCAGTGACTCCTAATTTTTGAAATCTTGAATCTCTTGCTAGAACATTTCCGATCTGGTTCATTGTTGCACCCCATCTGAATCTACTGTTCACATGGTCAAGTATTTGTCCAGTATCAGATTCACCATTTTCCTCAAGAAAAACAACTATCTCATTTCGCAATCTACCAGTTCTGCCCATTAGGCTTCACCCCTGGCTCTCTTTTGGAGGTTGTTCCATGTGCTGGAAACTTCAATTGCAAGAGGTTTCCAATCCCATTCAACGTCACTCCAGACAATATGTGTTCTGAACTGGTTATTTGTTCGTGCGACTTCTTTGCTCGGAACAAAGTCCGAGAATCTCATTTTTTGTTGCATGAGTATCACTAAATTCGCCCAGTATATCAATGAAGGAAGTAGACAGTTGTGTGAAAGTAAAACTGATTATCTGTAATACTGAAAGCCTATTTTCACTTTCACGTTTTGTGAAAATGAACCCCTGCTAAACCCGGTCAGAATAAATACGGGTGACAATTGGGCATGATGTCGCTCGTGTAGTGTAGTGGCCCATCATGAAGGCCTCTCGAGCCTTCGACCCGGGTTCAAATCCCGGCACGAGCATCTTTCTATAGAACAATTACATTTTAGATTTGTAAAAATTTCAGGTTTTGACTAAATGGAAATACTCAACATTATAGAGTAGTATTCTGACCGTTGTACATGGTCAAAGTCGGTGATGATGCACCAGATTTCACATTAACTGGGACAAACAGAGAAACTTATTCCATATCAGATTACAAAGGAAAAAAAGTTGTCCTTGCGTTCTATCCAGCAGCATTCACAGGTGTGTGTACAAAAGAAATGTGTGTGTTTTCTGATTCACTGTCATCTTTAACAGATGCGAATGCCGTGGTTTTTGGTGTTTCAGTAGATGCACCATTTTCCAACAAAGCTTTTGCAGATAAATATGATATCCACTTCCAATTGCTTTCTGACGTACACAGAACCATGGTAGAAGATTATAGCATGGAGTTTGAGAATTTCGTTATTGACGGATATACTGCAGCAAATAGGGGAGTTGTTATCGTCGATGAAGATGGAAAGATCGGTTATGTGTGGATAGCTGAAAATTTAGGTTTAGAGCCAAATTATGAAGAGATAATCCAGTATTGTAATTCTTAGAATGAATACACCCAATCCTCATAATCGCTACTCGCCTCAACGGAATGGACTATTATCTGAGGAACATCATATGGATGTAAGTTTTTGATTACTTGGATTACTGAATCATTTTTCTTTATTGAAACTTTGATACGCAGAGACCATTCTTTTTCGTGTTCGATTTCACCTTGCCATTTGAAAGTTGATGAAACCTCATGTTGTTGAACGCATGCTGCACCAGCCTCAACAAGTGACTGAGCAAAGGATGTTATTTCGAATTCTCGCATTGAGAAAGGTAGCGATGTTGTTATGATGTTAATCATTGTACCACATCAAAATTCGTACTTGACACCTGTTAATTCTTCACTAAGTTCCCACAACTTTTTCGCAACCTTTTCATCCATTGCCTTTTCATTGATTTTGGATTTTCCGATTTTTCCCCAAGCATCCAGTGGGCCAGTTGGACCCCAGTAAACACAATCATTTGCTAAATTAGAAGTGGCCGCAAATAAGGTAGATTTTGCTCCGGTTTTTGCACTCATTGCGATGATGTTGAGGAATCGCCAAAAGATGGAATATCTCTGCAATTTTGTCCTTGAGTAACCCGGGTGTGAACCAAATGATTTGACATCTAGACCTGAAGATTTTAATTTTCGGTCAAACTCAATTGCAAACATTAGATTTGCTAGTTTACTTTGTCCGTACGCTGGCCATTTTTTGTATTTCCTTGATTTATAATTGAGGTCTTCCAAATTGATATCGCCCATATTGTGAGCAATACTCGAAACAGTTACTACTCTGCTTCCAGGAGTTCCTTTTAGCAGTGGAAACAATTTACCTGTAAGAGCAAAGTGACCTAAATGATTTGTTCCTATTTGCAATTCGAAACCGTCTTTGGTTTCAGATTTTGGAGGAATCATCACACCTGCATTGTTGACGAGAATATCCAAGTTTTTGTATTTCACAAGAATCTCATCAGTAAATCTTCCAACACTTTCTAACTCTGCCAAATCTAGCTCCATAACGTGGATCATCGTCCCTGGATGCTTTTTCAACAATTTTTCACGTGCGGCTTTGCCTTTCTCGATATTTCTACAAGCCATGATAACGATGGCATCTCTTGAAGCGAAGCCAGATGCCATGTGATAACCTATGCCACTGTTAGCACCGGTAACGATTACAACTTTCAAAGAAAGGTCATGCATCATACTAGGATTCCATTTCACAAGGCTGTTCAAGACCCAACTTGCCTTCAAAGTTATGCTTTTAGTAATCGGTTTTACCGTATACTGGGACAAATGGGGTCCCTCCACCTTACGTCAAGGTCAAACTTATGCACTAAATCGATAGTCATCTGACAATGGGTCCAGAAAGCGAGTTTGTTTGGTTCCTAATTCTGGGTGGATGGGCAGGACTTATTGTCTTGGCAATCAAACCACTGCATGGCTATATGGTTTCCAAAGGAATGGAAAATATGGTAGCGGTATATTACAACAGAAAAGTAGCGCATATGGTATCTGGAGGAATTCCATTAATTATGGTCCCAATCGTATTCAGTGACCCGATTTGGCCGTTACTAGGAGGAATTCTTGGAGGAATTGGATTAGCAGCAACTCATCTAATGGATAGAAGACTTTGGTGGATGCAAACTGAACAAAACATGAATGATGCTACTTTTGCCTTCATGCTAGGGATTTCAGTATTTGCGCTATGGCACTACCTAAACGACCCATGGTTAGCGATTTTACCCGCATTATTCATGGCATATGGAGACGGTGTGACTGGAATTATCCGCAACAAATTATTTGCAAAAAGGACAAAAAGTGCTTGGGGTAATCTTGGGATGGCGATACTTTGCATACCTCTAGGTTACTTTATTGGGAAAAATAGTGACCCCTCAATTCCAATATGGGGTGCATTATCAGGAGCAATAGCATCATTTGTCGAGAGATACGAATTTGGACCGATCGACGATAACGTGCTGATAGTTATAGCCTCTTGCGCAGTAATTGCGATCGGGGTTTATGTCGGACCTCTAATTTAATTACTCAAATTTAGTCCAATCAGTAGTAGATCCTGTTAATCGATAGTATTTCTGGTCGTCATAATCTATCCATTCATAACCGTCTCCGGTGATTTTGGTTGCTGGTGTAGAAGCGACAGGTGTTGTTGTTTTTAAAGCTGGAACTTCTTTTGTGACCAACTCGGTTTGGTCAGTACTTTCGTGGACGAATGACAATCTTCTGTGTCCTGCGAATTCATATTCCAAATCAGCACGAAGGCGCTCGAGTCTGATTCCTTGATGAGGGCCTAACATACGCATCATCAGAGAATACTCCCACATGTGAGAAACTTGTTCTAGGTCTTCAATGGATTGCGCACTGCGTAGCATATCTTCATAGCGAGCGGTTCTAGCATTTCTTGTTGCAAATCCGAACCCAATCCAAGCAAATAGGGGAACACCACCGAAAATACCGATTATATCCCACGCACCCAGACCAATTGCTGTTCCTGGAATAACGATTTCAAACGAATCAACTGGCTGGCTAGCACTTGAAAATGGGTCTGTACCTTGCCTTGCCTCATCAGTATCTGTCCAACCGTCATTATCATCGTCAGTATCAGCATTATCGCCTTCACCATCGCCATCAAAGTCTGCCCATTCACGATAATCATCAGGAAATAAATCATCTTCGTCTGGAACTCCGTCATTATCTAAATCACCTGGACTTGCTAATTTAGGAAGCGGGTCTATAGAATCGTTATAACCATCGTTGTCAAAATCAAACAGGTATGGATCGGCATTATTTCCCGTGAGATTATCACCAAGGCCATCGCCATCCAAATCTTCCCATTGAGTTGAGTCATTTGGGAAGGCGTCAGGCAATCTTCCTATTGGATTATCACCATAACCGTCTCCATCTATATCTGCCCATTGAGTAGCATCAGTGGGGAAGGCATCAGGAGAAGTTCCGTTTGGATTATCTCCATAGCCGTCTCCGTCTATATCCCCCCACTGGGTAATATCGTCTGGGAATTTATCTGCGCCAATTCCCATCGGATTGTCTCCCATTCCATCTCTATCTCGGTCTTCGGTTTGAGTTGGGTCAAACGGGAATGCATCCGCATTGTTTCCTAAACCATCGCCATCCGTATCAAGCCACTCTTCGGGGTCGTTAGGGAAAGCATCAGCCCGGTTTCCGTTAGGATCATCACCGTAGCCATCACCATCTGTGTCAGCAGACTGGGTTCCATCGTCTGGAAATTCGTCATCTTCGTCAGCTACTCCGTCATGGTCGCTATCGCTCCACCTTGTTGGGTCGTTAGGGAATCTATCTGGAAGGTTTCCGTTTTGATTATCCCCGTAGCCGTCTCCATCGGTGTCGTTCCATTGTGTCGTATCCGAAGGGAAGAAATCGACTTGTGTAGCTGATTCACTGAGATTATCACCATATCCGTCTCCGTCCCTGTCATCGGTTTGGCTAGGATTGTCCGGGAAAGCATCATTCTTGTCGGAAACTCCATCTACATCTGAATCTAGACAGCCAAATCTATCAACATAGGATGTTCCTGGGGCATTTACACAATCATCTCCCGCAAATCCGTCAATTCGGTCACCGTATCCATCACCATCACTATCTTTCCACTGGCTTGAATCATTTTCAAAGGCGTCTTGGAAATCTGCCCACCCATCGTAATCCAAATCTGGACAGCCATAGGTATTATTGCGACTGGATGTGCCAAATACATAAGGACAATCATCTCCTTGGAAACCTGAGAGATTGTCACCGAATCCATCTTGGTCTGAATCATTTACTTGCGTGCTGTCTTGCGGGAATGCATCACCTGAATTAGAATAACCATCGAAATCTGAATCAAGGCAACCGAACATGTCATGATATGATGTCCCGGGAACAGAAGGGCAACTATCTGGTGAAATCCCCCCTGGGTTATCTCCGTATCCATCATTATCAAAATCAGACCACTGAGACGAAATTGATGGAAATGCATCAGTCAAATCACCAGTTCCATCCAAATCTGAATCTTTCCATATTGTTCCCCAGCCATTTGAAGTGATGAACGTCGCATTTTCATTTGTATTACATGCTAAAATAGTCGGCGCATTACTAACTGGAACATCGACTTCCCCTATTGTTAGATAGTCACCCGTTACTCCCACCTCTGAAGATTTGATTGAACAACTAGGCCTTACATATTGGCCAACGTAATTATTATCCGGGGTATATATTGTGCCACTGCTGGAAATCTGTATATTCCTATAACCTTGAGGGCCAAACAAAATCATGCCACCATGATTGATGTCTGTTAATATCTTCGCCATGCCAATACCAGTACCTCCACCTAAAGTAATCTGATTTGTACTTGAATAGTTAACAACCAAGTGCTTGGCGTAAGAATCTTCACAACCTCCAGTTGAAACTGATCTCGAAGTATAGAATAACGATAAATCGGACGAATCTTCATGAACTACGGCAAATAAAAGATAAGATCTATGGTAACTTGATGTTGGTGATGCCAACGAAATTTGCTTCGTTATTGTACTACCATTGTATATAGTTAACGATCCTCCCGATCCTCGCAAGCACTGGCTAGAACCCTGGTAACCATTTCCTGATACTACCGCAGTTAGGTTATTGTTTGGAGTCGCTAATCTATCAATAGGACCTTGGTTGAGCAGATTAAATCCTGTTTGATTTACGGCATATATTCCATCTTCACACATTAATTTCGTTGAATCTTGGTTCATTCTAGAGAAAGTTGTACAGGGGACTGAATCAATTTCAGATTTGGTTTTTACGTCATACAATATTGCGGAAGTCGAATTTACAAATATGAACTTTGTACCCTCAACCCCGTATACTGAGTTAATTGCTCCAGTCGTTTGACCCGTAGAATCGTTTACAATCTCATCTGCTGCAACTATATCAGCTGGTGGAAGAAATGAAAATACTAAGGATATAGCTACAACAATAAATTTAGTTTTTATTCTATCAGAAATTAAATCACCCCGGTAGGTTATTTCACTCCTATTGATACCACAGGTTTTATTCTATTAATAATTTCAATGTTTAATTTGATAATTGGTTAATCATATCTTCAATGGTTTCAGGATTTGCTTCCTTCTCTTTGTTTGAAACACAATTCCTTCCAAGGACGATACAACCCAGATAGGAAAACATCTGACGCATTGCCATGATTACGTGAGCTCCCCCGCCACCACTGTGTGTAGCAAGACCTACCTTCCTTCTGTTGAATAAAACTCGGAAATCCTGCCATTCTGTGCTCAGCCACGCTACAGCGTTGTTAAGAGTAGGGGGCATTGATCCATTGTATTCAGGTGCAACAATGACCCAAGAATCTGCTGAAGAAAGTGCAGATTTCAATTCAGCCATCCCTGGAACCACATCCAATTCCTTTGAACGTGAAACAGTAAACATTGGCATGTCTAATTCAACCAAATCGATGACATTTGCTTCGTGACCCATTTCTCTTGCTTTTTGGGCAAATAATTCTGCCAAATTCTTGTTGTTATCAGAAGTCGCAGTGAGCATCAATAGTTTCGCCATGACTTGACGCAACAGTTCTCAGTTCTCAAATGTGTCCATTCGCAATTATGAACAAAATAGTACAGTACAATTACCAAAAGTGGCCTAAGGTGTGCCATTCTATATTTTTTTGAACAAGGTAGAAACATAAGGTCTCTCTCCACCTTTTGGATTAATATGGACGTGTCTTTTACTATCCAATAATTCCCAGTCATTAGATAATAAATCGGCAAGCATTTGTTCGTCATATGTATGCAAATCTAATCCACAGCACATGTTTGCACCATCTCTTGAAAATGTTTCAATTACAGCATATCCTCCCCTCTGAATTGCCGAATTTAGGTTGTAAACATATGCATCTCTTTCACCTTTGTCCAGCAGAAAATGTAACACTGCGCGGTCGTGCCAGATTTCATATCCACTAAGTTGTAAATCATCTGTCAAATTTCCAATGATGTAGTTGATTTTACTGCCGTAATTTTCTTTCAAATTTTCAATAGCAACATCTGATATGTCTAAGGCAGTTACTTGATATTCTCTATCTAGTAAATCTTGCAACAGTGTCGTTGCGCCTGAACCAACATCAATGATTTTTTTTCCAATGCATTTTCCAATAAGCTCCAAGGACACTTTGTGGCTTGATTGAAACCACCCTAATTGAGTTGGATCTGCATCTTCATATGCCATGTTCCAATGTCTTTGGTCGCTTGGCATGAAACCCCTCATTCGAATGTGATGTCAACTTCCATATTATCGCTAACCGAATGACACACAGGACAATTGCATCCTTCTGTAATCAGCCAAGAGCGTTCTTCAATGGAGAGGTGATGTGGTAATGAAATATTAATATCTAATTTTCCTACTCTACGAGGATTGGATTCCATCGATTTCTCTACCGACCCTTTCATTCCAGTGACATCTAAATTTTTTGACTGAGCCCTGATTCCTACAATTGTCATAATACATGTAAGCATCGATGTTGCTAGAAGGTCTGTAGGCGAAAATGATTCTCCTTTCCCCATATTATCAACAGGTGCGTCAGTTATCAGTGTCTTACCGGATGGTTCATGCGTCGCAGTACATCGTAAATCACCGTCATAAGTCGCTTCAATTCTTACCATAATTATTCCTCCAAATTTATGTCATGTCCCATTCTTTCAGCCTTTGTCTGAAGATAATCAATATTATCCGAACCAACGCCAGCAATAAGAGGCATTCTTTCTACAACATTGATTCCATACTCCTGAAGTTGTTTTACTTTGTCTGGATTATTTGACAGTAGGCAGACATCGGTAACGCCTAAAGCATCCAACATAGTACTGGCGATTTGATAATTTCTGGCATCCCCTGGTAAGCCTAACATTAAGTTTGCATCAAGGGTATCGGCACCTTTGTCTTGTAAGTGATAGGCCTGAATCTTAGCATGTAGTCCGATTCCACGTCCTTCTTGGCGCAAGTAGAGAACAACTCCCCAACCTTTTGATGCAACAGCCTGTAAAGCGGTTTCTAGTTGTGGCCCGCAATCACATCTCAATGAACCAAATGCATCGCCTGTTAGGCATTCGGAATGAACTCGAACTAAAACCGGGTCTGGACCCTTCATATCACCCATTGTTAATGCTACATGGTCCATACCTGAATCTTCTTCAGTAAAAACTTGGATTTTGAACAGTCCATATGGAGTTGGAAGATGTGCTTCGCTTGGTATATTATCTAAAGTCATCCGCACACCTCGATTATGAATTTAATTTCCCCTGATACCTTTATGATATCAACTAATCTATGCCCTAAGCGATCTATCAAAATAGGTACATCATGAAGAGTCTCTGGGTCGTCTGCAAGTAACTCCAATACCTCGCCTTCATTCATTTTTTCCAATGATTTCCTAGCGTGTTGAACTGGAACTGGACAATAATGACCGAGCACATCTAGACGATGGGTCGGCTCCATAAGTAATCCGAAAAGACACGCACCTACAATGCTATCGCATGTGAGGGTTCATCAATGAGAGTGTAATTCAACAATCATGGCCGAGTCAAACCAGCCACTTGAGGAAGTGGTCGATGACATGTCATGGTCTGAAGTCGCTGAGTTGGCAAGAGGTTATTTGCGAATTCCAATAGCTCTATTATTAGTCGAAGTCTTTTACTGGTTCATAACTCAACCAACCAATACCCTCGGATTAATTCAAGAACTTGAGGCATGGATTTGGTTTGAACTAACTAACCTAATTTATGGACCAGGAAGCGCAATCCTATCGGATTACAATGGCTGGACGACCATGGTAACTCTAAAGCACCCAGACTTTTGGGGGAATAGTGTCTATCTTTACGTATCAGACGAGTGTGCTGGTGTCCATGAAATGATTTTTATCACCGTTCTAATTATGATGAGCACTGGAGTCCCTCAAAGACTCAGAATTAAGAGTGCAGCAATAGCTTGTGGAATAGTTTTCATTTTGAACATAATTCGGTTAGTTGTTCTTTATCCAATGGCTGTATCTGGTTGTGCTGAAAACCCAAACCTGTTAAATTGTGAACAACCAATGCATGATTTTCACGCTTTTGTATATCAATGGGGATTTTTGCTAATTTTGGTTTTGATGTGGCTAATCTGGTTTAAGTGGGTCAATGCTGGCGACTTAATCAGAAAAGAAAATGAAGCAGGGAAGGGGAAATGGCAGTTTATCTACAGGAAAAATTGGGATGTAATTCAGAAGTCCATATTAGCATTATCAGTACTATTGATAATTAGTTCAGCCGGAAGCGTACTGCTGGATGAAAAGGCTATGATTGCAAAAGAAAATGTTGATTTTTGTAATTTTACAGATAGCGTAACTGGAGCATGTGGTGAAGCAAGAGACACTTGGGCTCAAGAGATCCAAGCAGCATGGTCGATGGCGACTTTAGGGTTGATTGGTATTGCCACAACTGTGGTAAAGGTCGAGATTCCAAATCCCAAAGAAGAGGAATAGATTACTCGATAAGGTCCGTCTCCATTCCTTTTGACTTGAGGAACCTCATTGCCAAAGAAGAGAACTTGTTGTGAATCTCAACGGATTTTGATTTACCGTTTGAAAGGATATCCCCAACTGCTAACTCTGAACAATTGATTCCTGAAATAATGAAGTTTGATAATTCAACTATCGATAATTCTGTTTCAATTCCGATTTTGACCATCCCATAAACATCTGAATATTCGGCTAAATCTTCTTGCTTAGTGACGGGATCCTTTTCAACACCATCAGGTAGGTCAGGCGCTCCTGTTTCATGGACATCTAATGAGTATGTAGCAATTATTTTGCTTAATTGTGGAATGTCATCCCTGCTCACTAGGGACCAGGCTTCTCCTTTCCTACCAATTCTGCCAGTCCTTCCAATTCTGTGTATGTAACTATCGACATCATCAGGAACATCATAGTTGACTACTAGAGTTATACCATCAATGTCGATTCCTCTTGCCGCTACATCAGTGGCAATAACGATATTTGAACTGCCGTCCTTTAGACTAGAAATTATTGATTCTCTTTGCTTCTGAGTCATATCCCCGTGTAAACCTTCTACTTTGAATCGGTGCTTCTTCAGTCTTTGTACAAGTAAATCTACCATCCTCTTTGTGTTTGTGAAAATGATTGTTTGGTCCTCATCCTCCATCCTAACCAAAAGCCTCCCGAGCACCCAAAGTTTGTTTGTTCTTCCGACTCTAACGCTAAATTGCTCGATTGGGGGAATGTCCAGTTTTTCTTCGCTCGTTAACACAAACTCCGGTTCAGTAGTGAATTCATTAGCCGCATCGATGACCTCTTGAGGGAATGTCGCTGAAAATAGTAAATTCTGTTTTCTGTTTGACATTTTTTCTACAATCCACATCACATCAGGGAAGAAACCCATGTCTAACATCCTGTCAGCCTCATCTAGAACGAAGAAAGACGCATCTTCGATTTTCAAGTAAGAGCGCTTTGTCATGTCCATTACCCTACCCGGGGTTCCAACAACTATGTCAACTCCCGAATTCAATTGTTTAGCCTGTTTTTCCAAGTCAGTGCCACCATAAACAGTGACTACCTTTAATCCCATTTCACCTTGTAGTCTGTTTATTTCTTCAGCAACTTGTCCCGCAAGTTCTCTTGTAGGTGCCAAAATTAGAGCTTGTAAATTTCCAGTTGCCTGACAAGCATTCAGTATTGGAATTCCAAACGATGCCGTTTTACCTGAACCAGTTCTTGCTTGCCCAATTACATCGTTACCAAGTAGCGCAAGTGGTATTGTTTCTTTCTGAACTTGGGTAACAAACTCCCAGTCAAGAGATTTGATACCCTTTTGTAATTCATCATTTAGGTCGAAAGATTCGAATTTTGTTTTCGTGAACATGTTCTCACCCTATCCGTTCCTGCTCAAAATGGGCCACCGGAACGGAGGCGACCCCCACATAACGATCAGAAGTTGTCAGCGTCGTTTGACTCTGCCTTCAGTTCACCCATCCAATACTTGAACGCGTTATCCCTGTTCATTGGACGCCTCATCTGGCGAACGTGCTCAAGAATATATTGTCTAAACTTTAGAGCCTTGACACGGTTTACCCCCTTTGGAGTAACTCCATCCCATAGGTCGTTGAATTGTTTTTCCTTATCATTGAATGGTTCTTCAGACACATCAATCACTCCTTGAGCGGTTTTGCGACCTTCGCACCCTTCTTAATCGTGTCGAGGGTTCTTCTTGTTAGAATCGGGGTCAGGTAACTCCTCTAATCCAACCGTTTTACCCTGACTTTCGGCTATTTCTCTATCGATTTGTGGAACCTTTGGAGCCGGTGCAAGATATCGGTTCTTCTGTTCTTCAGAACCTTCCATCTGCATATCAAATGCCATTTCTTCAAGTTCTCTCCTTATTCTCGGGTCCTTTTCTTCGCGCAATAGTGCATTACAGTGATTTCTCAAAATTTCATCACCCATAAGACGAGGCAAAATCTTGACACATGCCAATCTGACGTTTGACTGCTTGTGAGTACAACCCGCAAGCACCAAGTCTCTGACTCTATTATTGTCAGTATCGAGCATTTCGATACATCGGATTGCTGCGACCATAACATCTGTATCCGTATCCAATATTGCTTTCTCCGCGAGTATAGTAGCAATTCTTTGCTCTCTCTTTGCCAAGGTGGTCAAGCACTTCGCAGCCTCTCTTCTCGTTATCACGTCCTCATCTTCAATAGCCCAGCCAATCAAATCCCAAGATGCGGCGCCGCCTTTTGCCAAAACCTTTCGTAGTAACTTAGCAGCCGAACGTCGTAAAACTAACTCCTCCTCTTGTAATAATTCGTCTATGTGGTCACAAGCCACCTCTGGCCATGAATAACATAACTCCCCAAGTCCCCTGAATGCCGATTCTCTTCTTGCATTGTTTGAATGTCTAAGTTCAAAGGCGAGTGTACTTTCGGTCGCAGAAGGGAAAACTGGAGCAACTCTTTCCAAACATTTGCTTGCAGCCATTCGAACTTGCAAATCTTTGTCGTCCAATAGAACTGATAGGTGGTCAAACAATTCGTCGGGTTTTGTCTCAGCAACCAGAGGTAGGGCAAATAGAGCTGCTGACCTTATGTTTGGGTCAGAATCCATTAGTAGGTCAAGAAGTAGACCATGCCCCATGTGCGCCATCATACCCGATAGTTTAGATAGAGCCTTGATTGCATCCAACTTTCCTAAATGGTGAACTCTATCCTTCCATGAAACCCTGTAGGTTTCAATTTCTCCTTTCGCAAGAGGAATTACCGCGTCATTCGGAAGAGCCATCCAAGGACCAATTTCCGTTGGTTTCTTCTTCTTTTTTCGATAGCCTGAACCAACATTGATCGGGTTCCCAGTTTTGGGGTCACGAGCGATGTATTCCCTTGCCATAGCGACGATGCGAGGAGGTGGATAATGATGAACCCTCGTATTACAGAATTTTACATTTAGTAGTAATAATGAAACCCTAATTAACACACGCATTGTTATGGGAAGGCTACTTTTGTCAACAATACTTGTTGCTTTGCTTGCCCTCCAACCTCTTAGTACACCAATTTTCAGTTTAAGCGAAGAGAATACAAAGGAATCTTATTTCATTGACCAAGTGTTCAACACAACAGGTTTTACACAAATTAGCACTTTCACTACACCTGATTCCGAGACACACGTATCAAGACCAGAGGTAGATTGGTCAATAATTTCGCCAGGTTTGATGGCGTCAAGAACCGGTGCTTGTTCAGTTGCCATCGATTCACTTGACGAAGTTTGGTTAATGGGTGGTTTCATGGATCCTAATCCCTCCCAGAATGGAGATGAATTAGCCGTAGGACTAATCGAAATTTATGATAACGTCAATAATACCTGGACCCCATCCCCAATGTCCATGCCGTACACTCAAATGTATTGTGAAGCTGAAATGGTCGGAGATGAAATTTTCATAGTGGGAGAATGGCCAAGGGGTAGTTCAAATCCACCTGTAACTTCTTCTGGTATGGTTCAAATCTACAATATTTCCAATAACACATGGTTCAATGGAAGCAACATGCCCTCTCTAAACGAAAGGGGACATGGAGGAATGGCTCAAGAAGGTGGTTATCTTTACTATGCTGGTGGATTAAGGAATCAAGCAGGAAACGATGCTACAAACCGAACTTATCGCTATGACATTGCTAACGACACATGGGATAGAATGGCAGATATGACTCAGCCAAGAGCCTCGTTCGAATTAGTTAATTTCCATGGACAATTATACGCCATTGGTGGTTTTCAGGGAACTTCAACTTGGAATAGGCAAGCACTGAATTATGTTGAAAGATATGACCCTGCCACGGATGTATGGACAAATCTCTCCAAACTACCAGTTTCAATGTGGGGGTGGGGAGTAACAGTGCTCAATGATGAAATAATCTTGGTAGGAGGTAGTGACGGAAGTCCCAAGAAAACAGTATACCATTACAACCCGATTCAAGACACCTGGTCCAAGGGTAAAAATATCGTCACAGGTGGTCATTTCGACCTTGAAGTTCAGGAAATAAACGGTGATGTAGTATGGGCATCTGGAGACATGTCGACTTGGGCATACACTACGTGGAGCCAAACATTTTCTGATGCAAGTGAGTATGAGATATTCTCAGGAAACTATTCAGGATATATTGATTCTCAAGTCATTGATTTACGACCGAACATACACTCGACTGCAACACCAATTCAACTAACTCTTAACGGCTCGAATACCGCTGGTGGTGAATTGGGTATCCAATACAAAGCCGGTTCAAGCCAAACACTGGTCACCAATGCGGATTGGATAGGCATTGATGGCACAGAAAACACGACTTTCCCGATAGGAATCATTGACTTGAATCTTAGTGACCCTGCAAATTACCTTCAATATCGGGTAGAAATGAAAATATCAGACATGGAAAACTGGGATGAACCTGACCTAGATTCTGTTTCTGTATTCGCAGAACATGCGTCTTTCATTTCCTCAATTCCTCAAATTGTTAATCCAAGGTCAGAAACTCTAGTTATCCAAACAAGTCATGCATTGATGGGTGACGGGGAAATGTATCTCGGATTCGCCCCTTGTAACTCATTAGGTGCGATAGTTGGACAGTGGTCTACAATATTTTTCGACGGTCAAACTGTAACCACTGATGATAATCAAGGATTCTTTTTGTCTGCCATGAGCACAATTAATACAACCTCTTTACAAGGGCACTCAATCGACTGGAGCATAGATTTCAGTGAACTAACCGGAGTTACTCATTTGTGCAGTAAAGTTGGGACTGACGCGACAAAAGTCTCACAGTACTTACACCCTGATTTGATGAAGATAAATAACACTCTAACAGTTCATATTATGGATATCGAAGGTTTAGATTCAGGGAACTCAATAATTGGAGGTGTTCCGATAACTGTAAACTTGATTCATGTTTTTGAATCAACAGGAATGACTCTTTCTAGCGGATACCTACAAGCAAGATTGAATTTTGACATCAGGGTTATCGATTCTGTTAACAATGAATATTTTCATTGGATAAATGATACAACGCCTTGGTATAACCTGACTGCAGGGCAAATCGATCAAATCGATTACACTCTACCTGACAATGTTTCTGGTATCGTTAATATCACTGTAGAATCAAGGAGTGACCAATCATTCAATATGCTTGCAGAATCAAATTCTACTTGGTTAAATTTAGACAACGATAACCCTGTAATAGTTTCAACTATTCCGCAATATGGTAGTTATATAGATAGCAGAATCGATAGAGAAATATCAATTCTGATTGCAGATAACTCTGGATTCGAAATTGAAGAACTAATAGTAGAATCTTGGGTTCAATCACTAGACGATGGTTCTGATGGATCATTTCCTGATGGAATTCCCCAGTTTACTGAATATCGACCTATCAACTACACCATCGAGACCAGGGGTTCTTTTTGGTGGTTCAACATGACTCAATCTGATGATTCTAATTCAGACCACGAAGGAGTTTACGTTAGAATATTGGCGAAAGATTTAGTTGATTCTCAACTTGATAATAATACAATATTCTGGACTACCAGAGATGCAAGAAACGCAGAAATCGAATCATTCTTGAACATTGACAACACAATGACATGGGAAGTTGCGAGAAACACAAAATGGCAACTAAACATAAGCGATGCCAATTCATTAAATGACCTACAAGAAATAAGAGTTGAATTCGGTGGGGACTCGACATTCGGAATTGAATACGACATAGCAACTCGGATTTGTTCGGTACTTGATGAACGAATTGATTCAGATATGAGTAGCTGTAACCACTCTATAGATTTAGACGCAGAAATTTTGACATTCAATATCAACCTTTATGCAACTTGGGAGATTGATTTGTCATCTCTAAATGAAGGAGAAATAAAACTGCGAATAGAAGACATAGATGGATACAAGATTATGAGTTATGACGACATGTGGGTATTTTCAGATGATTTCGATTTCGAGGTAAATGATGTTATTGACATCAGCGGTAATTCAACTGGAGAAATAAACAACCAAAGTATCGTAATGACAAATGACAATCTTCAGATTACAGGCCAGATTACCCACCTATACTCTGGAACAAAATATCAGGGTGACCTTTCTATTAAGTGGTGGGGCACTCTTCAAGGCCAACCTTGGTTGGGAGGAAGTTCAATACAAGTGGTCAATGGCCAAATTAACACGACTATCCCGATGCCATCCAGTGGTGGACTAATTGAAATGAATGTTGCATTCTTAGATCCGTGGGAAACAAGAACGATTGGAAGTTTGTCTGTTGGCGAATTCCAGGTAGATGGGGAAGCGCCCGTAATTTTAGAATCTTCAATTGAAACCTATTCAAGATATAACCTACAATCAGTTAACATCGGAGTTAACCTTGAAGAGGATAAATCTTGGAATTCTGCTCTTGAATTGACATGTAAAGTAATTTCAACTGAATTGGAATGGCCTGAACTAACTATCAACCAAACTCCAGCTAATTTATTCCAAGGGAAAACATTGTTTTCATATGTTTTTGATTTCTCGAAGCAAGGTAATCCCTCATTATTATCACCAGAAGCAAGAATAGATTGCTGGGCATATGGAAGAGACGACTCTGGATGGGAGTTAACAAATGAAAACGGAAACCCCATAACTGAGGTCTGGCTTTCAATACCCCTCAATAACATCGGACCGAATATTGTTTTGAAAGAAGTGAAAATTTCTGGTGAGCCCAATGCGGGAACAAAACTTAGATTGGATGTTTCAATATTAAATGACGGAGAGGCCTTGGATACCCCATTCAACATTACGGTTTATTCTGTGGTAGGTGGTGACGAAACTTTGACTGGTCGATATACGCAAGCACAAATCTCATCGGGTCAAACCGTTGTAAAACGCTTATCTGTCACCGTTCCTAATGAGGATTGGACACTAAAAATTCTAATTGACGAGGATGAACAAATTTGGGAACTAAATGAAGAAGATAACATCTATGAAAAAGAATTTTCCTCTTCTGATTCTCTTAACGCAGGAATCATTACTGGAGTAATAATTGGACTCGTCGCATTAGTGTCTGCAATTGTCGTTTTGAGGGGACGAGGAAAGGATGAACTGTCGAAAGCAGATAAATCAATGCAAAAAATCGAAGAAGAATTGCAGGTTAACAAGCCTCAAAATATCATCAAATCAACTGAAACAACATCGAAACCAAAACGTGGCCCTCCACCAAAAAAACCCGTCCAAAAAAATCAAAGCATCCAACCAGATATTAGTGACGCAATGGCAAAGTTGTCATTGGATACACTACCTGGAAATAATAATACTCAAAAGGTTCCTAATTATGAATCTCTACCTGTAGGTGGTGATTATGAATATTCATCCGAGGGAACTTTCTATTCTGGAGAAGGGATTGGTCGATGGAAACTCGAAGAGGATGGCTCTTTTACAAAAGTAGGTTGAAATGATGTCAGTCGAAATGGAAGATATAAAACGAGTTTTGGCAATTTGTTTTAGAGATGGCGCTACCAAATCAATTGATGATTTAGAGAGAATTCTATCTTTAGATATGGGTTGGATGGATACTGAGAAGGCCCATGAAGCAATCCATGCTTTAGTCGTTGCAGGATGGCTAAAGAATGAAGATGGAGGTCTATCTGCAAACTGCGAACTAAAGGGAATTAAAGCACCTTTAGGTTGGCAACCGCGACCATCTAGACTCATTGAGCCTGTCATCAACACGTCAAGTGTTTCTCCATTAGAAGAAAACAATGAATCCCAGCAGGAAGAGAAAAAAACTGATTACCCTGAATCAAACGATCCAAGAGCGAAATTAGAGAGACGACTAGTAAGATACATCTCAAAACAATCAGGAATTGACCATGATGAAATTAGTAGAAGGGCGGAAAGAAAGGTTAGTGCACTCAACTATTGCACAAAATGGTTAGCACTTTGCCTTGTGAGCAGAGAGCAAAATCTTGAGATGAATTCAATCATTGATTCTCTCTCTGGTAGCTAGTGTATTTTCTGCCATCAATAGTAACACTGGTAGAACAATAATTGACAGAGCAAGTGAAAAGGTAACCGTCAGGGCGGTAACTAATCCAAATTGTTGTACAACAGGCATTGGGGATAGAAGTAGTACGAGGAAACCAAGTGCGGTGGTTCCTGCAGACAAGACCAAAGCGACCCCTGTTGTGGAAATTGTTTCTTCTAATGCTTTCCAAATATCATCTGATTTGCTCCGTTCAAATTCAAATCTACGCCACATATGGATTGCATAATCAATTCCAATTCCTAGAGAAAGTGCGGTAACCATAATTGTCAAAACGTTCCACTTCAAAGAAAGAACCACCATAGAGCCTACCACCCAGAGCGTTGCAAGCACTACAGGTGTCAACACTACCAAAGCAGGAACTACTCTTCGTGTCAAAAGGAATAGTACAAGTAACGATACGACAAAGGAAATTGCCGTAGCCGAAAGTTGGGAAGAGTTCAGTCCATCGAGAACGGTTTGAAGGGATACTAAATCACCTGTAACGTATATCTGGGCAACTCCTGAGAGTTGGTTACGCATTTTCCCATCTGATTCGGATTCCACTCCTAATTCATCTTCAAACCAATCAACAATACGACTGGTTTCTGAGGACGTTGATGCATCTACTTTTATCTCGTTTCTTAGATGAATTATTCTATCAGATTCTATGTGCACCGTATTTGTCACCCTATCTCTCCATGAGAGTCCGGAGAATGGGTCAGCAACGGATTGGTTCGTAGAAAGTTCTTGGAACGCCCCACCTAAATCTAATTCTTCAGCTGCTGAACTTCTAAGATCATCTCCCACGATGACTAATCCATACTTCTCTCCAAATGAGCCGTTATTATCTACTGCATCAAATAGTACCTTGTAGGGGCCTTCATATGAAGGAGTAGAATCATATGTTCCCCCTCCAACAACATCGTGGTTTGTAGCTAAATCTTTGTGGAAACCCCGGAGTTCATTGAGTAGATTTGTGTCGGAGTCTATTTCATTTTCACCATCTGCAGGCTCCATTAGAACGTATACTAACTTC